>Ga0209581_1000027_pt1 | contig 571137 bp, 585 predicted proteins | sample Coa_R2_FD_187160 | JGI IMG/M metagenome (GOLD analysis project Ga0209581, IMG submission 187160) | Surface soil microbial communities from Centralia Pennsylvania, which are recovering from an underground coalmine fire - Coalmine... | ecosystem: Environmental > Terrestrial > Soil > Unclassified... | reverse complement strand
GTGCTTCTACAACCCGAGGAGGCGCCACTCGAGCCTCGACTACCTCTCACCAGTCGAATACGAGAAGATCAACAACGAGGCCAGAGCGGCCTAATCAACCCGTGTCTACGGAAACGGGGGAAGTCCATTCCCGAAGGCGCCACCGGCTGGTGTCGCCGCACTCGATACGAAGGTTTCGAACGACCTCTCGCGTGATTAGCCGTTCGGCGCGTTCCCGCGCCCGAAGCGGTCTCCTAGCATCGAATCGCGGGGGACGGGAGGACGCGTTTGGCGACGGCGGAAGCTTCACGGACGGAGATGGACCAGCGTGCACCGGCGCGGGCGGTCCGCCTGGTCCTCGCGGACCCGTACAGCGTCTTTCGGCTGGGAGTACGGTCGGTGATCGCCGACGAGCCCGACTTCGAGATCCTCGAAGCGGGGAGCCTGGGCGAGCTCGAGGGCCTGCTCGAGCCCGGCGGCCGGCCGGACCTCGCGCTGATCGACCTCGACCTGCCGCCGGGGGGCGCGGCCGAGGCGATCGCCCTCCTGCGCCCGGTCGGCACGCCCGCCGTCGTCTGGTCGCAGCGGGCCCGCTTCTCGCCACAGGTCGTCTTCGATCTCGTCCGCGCCGGCGCGATGGGCGTGCTGAGCAAGGAGATCTCGGCCTCCGGGCTCGTGCGCGCGCTCCGCGGCGTCGTCCGGGGAGAGGCGGCGCTCGAGCGGAACGTCGCGTGGCTCCTGATCGACGGCATGCACACGGCGAGCGACGAGCTGAAGCTCCGGAGCCGCATGGGGACGCTCTCCGCACGCGAGCGCGAGGTGCTCGAGCTCGTCTGCGAGAACCACAGCAACAAGGCGATCGCGGCCGCGTTGTGCGTGTCGGAGTTCACCGCGAAGCGCCACGTCCAGAACATCCTTCGCAAGCTCGACGTCCACTCGCGCTGGGAGGCCGCCGCGTCGTACTACGCGTTCCTCGAGAACGCGCCGCTCGCGGCCCGCAGGCACGAAGCGAGCCGGACGGCGTGACGCCGACGCACGCGCCGTGACAGCCGAGCCCGCACTCCGGAACGCCGGCAGACCCGCGCCCGTGCTGTCGGAGCTGCGGATCGAGCCGGTCCGGCTCGCGCCGCCGAACGACCCCGCGCTGCCGCGCAACGCGTTCACGGTCGACGTCGAAGACTGGTATCAGTCGTGCCTCGACTACGACGCGCCGATCACCGAGCGCGTGGTCCGAAACGTGGACCGCGTGCTCGAGGTGCTCGACGCGTGCGCCGTCAAGGGCACCTTCTTCGTGCAGGGCCGCGTCGCCGAGACGTACCCGGCGCTCGTGCGCTCCCTCGTCGACGAGGGCCATGAGGTGCAGTCGCACGGCTACAGCCACAGGCCCCTCTTCGGCATGAGCCGCGACGAGCTCCGGGAGGAGCTCGAGCGGGCGAAGGCGACCGTGGAGGACGCGGCCGGGACGCCCGTCACGGCGTTCCGCGCCCAGGACTTCTCCGTCCTCGCCCGGAACCTGTGGGCGCTCGAGACGATGGTCGAGGTCGGCTTCGAGGTCGACTCGTCGATCTTCCCGATGCGGTCACGGCACTACGGCGTCCCTGGATGGCCGCTCGAGCCGCACGACGTGGTGCTCGGCGACGAGAGCCGCCTGCTCGAGGTGCCGGTCGCGATCTGGTCGTGCTGGAAGCTGCGCTTCCCGGTGGCGGGCGGAGGCTACTTCCGCCTGCTCCCGCAGCGCGTGATCGGCGCGGGCATCGGCGCCGTGAACGCCGCCGGCCGGCCGGCGGTCGTCTACTGCCACCCGTACGAGTTCAACGACGACGAGCTCGGCGACTACCCGGACGCGCCGCGCCTGTTCCGCTCCTCGCAGGGCCTCGGCAGGGGGAGGTTCGCAGCGCGGATCCGCTCGCTGCTCGCACGGCACTCCTTCGGCCGATTCTCGGACGTGCTCGCGGCCTGGGGGATCCGGTGAACGTCGTCATCCTCACCGTCGACGACCCGCTCTACCTGCCGGCGTTCCACGAGCGGATCCTCGCCGAGCGCAACGACGTCGCCGCGATCTTCGTCGTGCCGCCGCTCTACAAGCGCCAGACGCCGCGTGACGCCGCGCTGCGCTACCTGAGGACCTTCGGGCCGCGCGCGACCGTGTCGCTCGTCGGCCGCCTCGTGCTCGCGAAGCTCAGGCGGCGCTCGATCACGGGCGTCGCGCGGCGACACGGCGTCCTCTGCGAGCGCGTCGCCGACGTCAACGCCGAGGAGTTCCTCGAGCGGCTGCGCGACCTCGGCACGGACCTGATCGTCTCGGTCAGCTGTCCGCAGCTCTTCAAGCGGCCGCTGATCGAGCTGCCGCGCCGCGGCTGCCTGAACATCCACGGCGCGATCCTGCCGGAGTATCGAGGGGTGCTGCCGAGCTTCTGGATGCTCGCGAACGGCGAGGCGCGCGCGGGCGTCTCGATCTTCTTCGTCGACGAGCGCATCGACGCCGGCGAGCTGTGCGGGCAGCGGACGTTCGAGATCCGGGCCGGCGAGAGCCTCGACGCGCTCGTGCGGCGCTCGAAGGCGGAGGCCGCCGACCTGCTGCTCGAGGTCCTGCGCACGATCGACGACGGCTCCGTCACGCGCACGGCGCTCGACCTCGGCGCCGGCTCGTACCACTCGTGGCCGGACCGCGCAGCCGTGCGGCGCTTCCGCACCGCCGGCCACACCGTCTGGTAGGCGCTGGATCGCGAATGGTGTCTGACACCCCTGGTGTCAGACACCACTTCCGTGACCCGCCACGAACGGTGTCTGACACCCCTGGTGTCAGACACCCTTTCCGCGGACGATCAGCCCGCGCCGTGGCGGGCCGCGATCGTCGTCGAGTCGATCACGGTGCCGGGCGCGCACTTCATGTCCTCGTGGTCGATCGAGGGCCCGCAGATCGCCTGGATGCGGAGCGCGGTCGCGGTGACGTCGATGCGCAGGTGCTCGAGGTGCATCGCGCGGTACGCGGTGCGCGGGTCGGAGCTCGTCCACGGCGGCTCGAGCGAGCCGCTGCCGCCCGAGGTGATGTGCACGACGTGGTGGATCGGCTGGAACCGCTCGTAGTCGTGCGAGTGGCCGTTCAGGTTGAGGACGTACTTCGAGTAGCGGTCGCCGAACCCGTTCATGATCGCGGCCAGCGTCGGGTCGCCGGGGTGGTAGCCGGTCGAGTAGGCGGGCCGGTGCCCGAACGTGACGATGAAGTGGATCTTCGGGTCGGCCTGGGCGGCGGCCATGATCGGGCCGACCTGCTTCTGCCAGTCCGGCCACGTGGCGTCGCTGTACGGCTCCGGGTAGGAGATGAAGCGCACGCCGCCGGCGTCGAACCAGCCCCAGTCCTCGCCGCAGCAGCCCTTCGCCGGCGCGCCCGGCGAGGCGTGCGGATGCGGAATCGCGAAGCGCCCCTTGTAGTTGCGCAGGTCGTCGGTCGGCTCGTCCCACTCGTGGTTCCCCCACGCGGGCATGTACGCCGCCGTCCTGCTCCAGACCATCACGTCGTCGAAGGCCTGGTCGACGGCCTGCTGCCCCTCGTCGTTGCCGTAGGTGAGGTCGCCGACGACGAGCACGAACGCCGGGTGGTCGGCGGCGATCTGCCGCTCCGTCGTCGAGACGCCGGAGAAGTCGGTCGACGCGCCGACGTCGCCCTCGACGTCGAACCGCATCGGCCCGACCGGGGCGGTCGAGAACGTCGCGTCGGGTCCGCCGCCGATCGAATAGTGGTAGGTCGTCCCGGGCTTCAGCCCCGTCAGCGGCGCCTCCCAGAACGGGCCCTTCGACGAGAACGGCAGCGGCGTGGGCGTGTGCGCGGCGACCGTCCTGCCGTAGCGGCGCGTTCGGCCGAAGCGGATCGTCGAGGGGGCCCCGCGCCAGTCGAAGGTCACCGAGGCGGCGCCGGTGTACGTGTAGTGCACCTCGTCGACGCGCGCGGCGGCGGACTGCAGCCGCCGCAGCGGCGCGTGCAGCGGGCGGCCGCGGTTGAACTGGGTCAGCACCGCGAGCAGGTCGGGGCGGCTCGCGAGCGCGTTGCCGTCCCACTTCCAGGCGAACGTCATGTAGCCCGCCTCGTGCGACGCGCGCCACTGGCCGAGCATGTGCCGCTCCTCGCCCGCGGTCGGCCAGCGCCACGAGCCGCCGGTGAACGCCTGGACGACGCCCCAGTAGCGGATGCCCAGGCGGTCGGCGGCGTGGATGATTGTGTTGATCCAGCCGTAGTTGCACGGCTTGCCGCGGTAGCAGGGATACGGGTCGAGCGCGACGTAATCAGCCGCCCCCGCCCAGAGGGGCATCTGGCTCAGGCTCGCCGCGCCCGAGTTGGAGTCCATCAGCATCACCGTGAACGCGTGCGGGTCGAGGCTGTGGATGAGCTGCGAGCGTGCGCGGTGCTGCGCCGGCGCGGCCGGGCACGCGACGGGGTCGGGCTCGTCGGAGAAGAAGAAGCCGGCCACCTTCCGGTCGCCCGCGGTGCCGGCGAGCCGGGCGCGCAGGTCGGCGTCCGAGACCTCCCACGAGCAGCTCGTGTTGTCGTAGTCGCCGACCCAGACGAGCCCGCGCGTGCCGCGGGGCAGCTCGTCGGCCTCGGCCTTCGAGCTCACGTCGAGCAGGTTCCACCCGTGCGCCGCCGCCTGGGCCTGCCCGCCGCCGGAGTCGATCAGGTAGCGGTACGGAGGCGGGCCCGCGGCCGGCGGCCCGGCGACCGAGCGTGCCGGCGCTGCCGACGCCCGCGCCGCGCCGAGGACGAGGATCGCCGCGCCTGCGACGAGCACCGCGTCGCGCTGGGCGGCGCCGGCGATCCGCGCGCCGCCGCGTGCGAGGCGCCCACGGCCCCACGGCTCCGGGCCGCCCGGCTCGGCCACCCGCCGGAAGAGCCAGACGAGGGCGACCGTGCTGCCGAGGTACGCGACGGCCGACGCGCACGCGGCGCCGGTGGCGCCGAACGGCGGGATGAGCGCGAGGTCGAGCACCACGGTGATCGCCAGGCCGGCGCCCACGCCCCAGGAGTTCAGGCCGGGCCGCCCGACGCCGTAGAGGAAGGCGGTGATCACGCCGGCGACGCCCTCCAGCGCGAGCCCGATCACGATGATCCGCGCGGGCGTGACGGCCGGCTCGAACGAGCGGCCGTAGATGGCGGGGATGAAGAACCCGGCGGTGAGCCAGAGCGGCACCATCGCCACGCCGATCGCGGGCCCGACCTTCCGCATCAGCGAGCGCGCGCGCCGCGCCGCCTCGGGCGGGTCGACGCGGGCGTAGGCGGGATAGAGGACGTACGAGAGGGCGAGGCCTGGGATCTTCAGGAGCTCGGCGAACTTCGAGGCGATCGCGTAGATCCCCAGCACCGCCGGCCCCGCCATGACGCTCAGGATCACGAAGTCGAGCCGCAGGTTGAGCAGCGTGATCACGCCGCCGACCTGCGCGCGCATCCCGTAGCCGCAGATGCTCCGCGCGAGCGGGAGCGACGGCCGGGCCGCGCCGGCGAGGTGACCTCTGCGCGCGAGCCGCACCCATGCCGGGACGAACGTCGCCACGTCGGCGGCGAGCAGCGCGATCACCAGGCTCTCGTTCCCCCGGATCCCGAGCAGCCAGAGCAGCCCGTAGGCCGGCAGGAACATCAGCTCCTCGTTGACGATGACGATGTTCGCGCCGCGCAGGTCGTCGCTGCCCTGCGAGCACGACTTCGCGGTCGCGACGATCAGCTGCGTGAGGACCGTGACGCCGGCGAGGAGGACGAGCCCCGTCGAGAGCTCGGGGAAGAGCCGCGGGCCGACGAGCGGCGTCGCCGCGAACCAGAGCGCCGTCCCCACCGCTCCGCCGGCGAGGGCGATCGTCCAGATCGTCAGCGGCAGGCGGCGGTCGTGCTTCGCCGGCCCGGCGAGGAAGTACGCGATCGCGCCCGGGAGGCCGGCGGAGACGACGACGCCGAGCAGGCCCGGCAGCACGCGCAGCAGCGCGTAGATGCCGACGGCGCTCGGGCCGCCGACGCGCGCGATCACGAACGTCGCGAGCGACAGCGACACCAGCGCGGCGACACGCGCGCCGACGTTCGAGGCGATGCTGCGCGAAGCCTCGCCTCGAATGGCGGCGAGGCGCGTCATTCGCGGGAGAGGCCGACGGCCGCGACCACGGCGAACAGCGCCCAGACGTGGCGGGTGTGCAGGAGCTCGTTGAACGCGGCGCCGGCGAGCGTGCCGGCGACGGCGCCGGCGAGCGCGCTCGGGTGCGGGACGACGGCGGCGACGCGTGCGTGCAGCCTCCGCGCGGAGCCGGACCACGCCCGCTGGAGGACGCTCCCCACGAGGAGGATCAGCCCGAGCACGCCGATCGCGCCGCGCTCGAGCAGCGTCGCCACGTAGTCGTCGTGGGCCTCCTTCACGTACGGCGCCTGCTCGGCGGCGAGCCGCGCCTTCGTCGACGCCGGCCCCTGGCCGAAGAAGCCGCCGCTCCGGTACAGGGGCAGGCTCTCGTGCAGGATCGTGCTGCGCTCGGTGATGCTCGAGTCGCCGCGGCCGATGCCGTCGCGCAGGAACGCGTACTTGCTGTCCTGGGCCCAGTTCTGGATCCCGGTGATGCTGACGTTCGACCCGGCCACGTAGCCGACCGCGACCAGGCAGACGAGGGCGGCGAGCGCGCTCGCGGGGCCGCGCTGGCGGTAGAGGAAGACGAGGAACGCGACTGCGGCCCCCACGATCAGCGACACGACGCCGCTGTTCGAGCCCGTCGACACGAGAGCGACGACGAGCGCCGCCGTCGCGGCGAGCCGGGCGCGCAGGCCGCGCGGGCGGCCGGCCGCCCAGACGATCATCAGCCCGACGAAGAAGTAGCTCGCGGCGTAGTTCGGGTCGTGCAGGGTCAGCGTCGTCCGTGCACCGTCCCGCGCGGTCTCGCCCTTCAGCGTCGGCGAGCCGACCACGATCCCGACGACGAGCACGGACGCCCAGGCGAACGCGCTGTAGGCCCAGGCGGCGAGCACGATCTGCAGCCTCTCCGGGGTCGAGCAGACGTTCGCGACCGACCAGCACGCGAGCAGCAGGACGATGTCCTGGACGAGCGCGACCGCGCCGGTCCCCGGCACGGGGCCCGCCACCGCGCCGAGCGCGCCGCCGAGGACGAAGACCGCGATCGCGACGAGGTACGGGAACCGCCAGACCTGCCGCGTCCTCCAGCCCCACACGGTCGCCGCGACGATCGCGACGCCGATCAGCAGGTCGGCGGGCGCGATGTTCGCCGGGCCGGCCGGGACGAGCAGCGGCAGCCCGGCCACGGCGACGGCGGTCGCCCCGATCGCGACCTGCTCTGCGGTGAGCGCCCGCAGGCGCTCGCCGAGCGTCGCGCGCGGCCGCGGCCGCACGCCCGGGAGCGCGAGCCCGCTCACGATCTCGCCTCCGCTCATCCGAGCGTGATCGACGCGTCGTCGGCGTAGAAGCAGACGCCCGGCGGGCTGTTGGCGGTGCTGGTATACGCGTTGAAGTCGAGGTTCGACGAGCCCGGCTGCTTGGGCACGTACGTCACCGTCACCTGCTGCCACGACGTCGAGAGCGTGATGTTGGTCATCGCGGTGCCTTCGAGCGTCGAGCCGGCGTACTCGCGGAAGCGCAGCGTGAGCGTCCGGCCGGCGTTGTCGGCGCGCACCCAGACGCTGCCGGTGTAGGTGCCGCTGCTCGTGGTCGCGACCCAGTTCGGCGCGTCGTTGAGCGTGCAGCCCGAGTTGCTGCTGCCGGTGTTGGTGAGCGCCGCGGCGTAGGAGCCGCCGTGCCCGCCCTGCACCTGGCTCAGGGTGACCCCCGTGCCGGAGCCGGAGGTGTTCCAGCCCGAGGTACCCGACTCGAAGCCGGCGTTGCCGACCAGGTTGGTCGGGCCGCCGGCGCTGACGGTCACGGACTTCGTCGCCTGCGAGCTCAACCCGCCCGTATCCGTCACCGTCACCGTCACCGTGTAACTCCCAGCCGCCGAATACGTATGCGACGCCGTCGCCCCCGACTGCGCACCCGACGACGACCCATCACCCCAATCGAAGCTATACGTCGCAATCGGCGTCGAATCCGTATCCGACGACCCCGACGCATCCGCACTCACCTGCAACGGCGCCTGCCCCGACGACGGCGACACCGACAACGACGCCACCGGCGGCGCATCCCCCGCACTCACCGACACCGACCTCGACGCCTGCGAGCTCAACCCGCCCGTATCCGTCACCGTCACCGTCACCGTGTAACTCCCAGCCGCCGAATACGTATGCGACGCCGTCGCCCCCGACTGCGCACCCGACGACGACCCATCACCCCAATCGAAGCTATACGTCGCAATCGGCGTCGAATCCGTATCCGACGACCCCGACGCATCCGCACTCACCTGCAACGGCGCCTGCCCCGACGACGGCGACACCGACAACGACGCCACCGGCGGCGCGTCGGCCGCGAAGACGATCGCGGCGTCGTCGGCGTAGAAGCAGTTTCCGGGCGGGCTGTTCGCCGTGGTGAGGTAGGCGTTGAAGTCGATCGTCGACGACCCCGGCGACACGGGCGTGTACGAGACGCTCACCTGCTGCCACGAGGTCGAGAGGGTGACCGACTTCGTGGCGGTGCCCTTGAGCGTCGAGCCCGCGTACTCGCGCAGGCGCAGGTTCAACGGCTTCCCGCCGCTGTCCGCGCGCACCCAGAGGCTTGCGGTGTAGGTGCCGCCCGAGCTGGTCGTCGCGACCCAGTTCGGCGCGTCGTTCAGGAGGCAGCTGCTATTGCTCGAGCTGGTGTTCGCGATCAGGCCCGAGTAGCCGCCCGAGTGCCCGCCGGCGACGCGCGTGAGCGTGACGCCCGATCCGCCGCCGGACGTGTTCCAGCCGGACGTGTCCTTCTCGAACCCGGGATTGGCGACGATGCCCGAGCCGACGACTACCGACGTGGTCGCCTGGGACGAGTTCCCGGCCGTGTCGGCGACCGTGACCGTGACGGTGTAGCTGCCGGACGCCGTGTACGTGTGGTTGGCCGTGGCGGCCGTCTGGGCGCCGGTCGACGTTCCGTCGCCCCAGTCGAAGGCGTAGCTCGCGATCCCGGTGCCGTCGTTGTCGGTCGAGCCGGACGCGTCGGCGGACACCTGGAGCGGCGCCGCCCCCGACGTGGGGGTCACGGCGAGCGCGGCCGCCGGCGGGGCGTCCTTCACCGTGACCGTCTTCGTGGCCTTGCCGGTCAGGCCGCCGGTGTCCGCGACGGTGACCGTGACCGTGTAGACGCCGGCCGCGGTGTACGTGTGGTTGGCCGTGGCGGCCGTCTGGGCGCCCGTCGACGACCCGTCACCCCAGTCGAAGCTGTACGTCGCGATCGGCGTCGAGTCGGTGTCCGTCGAGCCGGACGCGTCGGCGGTGACGGCGAGCGGCATGTTCCCGGAGGTCGGGCTGACCGCGAGCTTCGCCGCCGGCGGGAAGTCGGCCCCCTGGGAGACGCTCACGTTCTGCGACTGCGTCGAGAAGTTGCCGGCGGTGTCGGTGACCGTGACGGTGACCGTGTAGGTGCCCGCCGCGGTGTACGTGTGGTCGGCCTGCGGGCTCGACTGCGGCCCGGCCGTGGTTCCGTCGCCGAAGTCGAAGGCGTAGGTCGAGATCGGGGTCGAATCCGGGTCGGTCGACGCTGACGCGTCGGCCGTCACGTCGAGCGGCGCGGGTCCGGAGCCGGGCGTGACGGTCAGCGCCGCCGTCGGCGGCGCGTCGGTGACGACGACCTGCTGCGACGTCGTGCTCTTGAGCCCGCCCGTGTCGGTGACGGTGAGCGTCACCGTGTACGTGCCCCCGCCTGCGTACGTGTGCGTCGCCGTCGGGCTCGTCTGCGGCCCGACGGTCGTCCCGTCGCCGAAGTCGAACGAGTAGCTCGCGATCGGCGTCTTGTCGATGTCCGTCGAGCCCGAGGCGTCGGCCGTCACCTGCAGCGGCGCCGGCCCGCTCGCCGGGGTGACCTTGAGGACCGCGTTGGGCGGGTAGTCGGGCGGCTGGAACTCGTACGCGCCGAGGTCGTCGTAGGTGCGCGGCCCGATGCCGGAGTTGGGGGTCGCCGCGTCGTCGACGCGGGGGTTTCCCTCCACGTCCGTCGACGGCTCGCCGCTCACCGCGGAGTCGGCCGCGTCGATCGCCGGCGACCCGGCCCTCAGGTGGAAGTCGCCGCCCGACTGGTTCACCCACAAAGGGTTCGCGACCGACCCGTGCATCATCTGGCCGCTCGCGTTCTGGTACGCGGAGAGCGACGTGTAGCTCACCGAGCTCCAGATCAGGAGCGTGTCGGGCGTCGACAGGTAGACGAGGTTCCAGTCGACGGTCGTGCCGGCGGTCGACCCGTTCTCGACCCTGATGTCGCTGTGCGTCCGGCTGCTCTTGATGCCGTTGTCGACGCTGATGTTGTCGAAGATGGTTCCGCCGGTCGAGCCGCCTTCGAGGTTGATCCCGGCCGTGTAGTTCTTGTAGACGGAGTTCGAGATGATCCGCTGCCCGGTGCAGCCGTAGTCGTCGATCCCGTGGTCGCCGTTCGAGTACGAGACGTTGTCGTAGATGAGGGTGTTGTTCGAGCCGCTGAACGACTCGATGCCCGAGTCCTCGTTGTCGTGCGTGATGTTCGCGTCGACCGTGTTGCCCGGCGACTTGTAGAGCCGGATCCCCGCCGCCTGCCGCTCCCACTGCTGCGCGTTGCTGAACGTCAGGTTTCCGCGGATCTCGTTGCCGGTCGAGCCCGTGGAGAGCTGGATGCCGGCGTCGCTGTTGTGGTCGGTGTCGTTGCCGGTGATGAGCGAGTTGCTGCTGCCCGTCAGGAAGATCCCGGACTTGGTCTGGTTCTTCACCGGATGCCCGGAGTACGTGACGTGATTGTTCGAGATGACCAGGTTCGAGCTATTGGTCGCGTAGATCCCCTGGTTCGTCGTCTGCGTGACGGTGAAGCCGTTGACGGTCACCCAGGAGAGCCCCGAGAGGTAGAAGCCGTAGCTCCCGCCGGTGACCGTGACCGTCGCTCCCGGCGCCGTCGTGTACACGATCGGCGAGCCCGACGTGCCCGAGGCCTTCGGCGTCACCTGCTCCTTGTAGGTGCCGGAGGCGACCTGCACCGTCGTGCCCGCGGTCGCCTTCGCCGCCGCGGCGCCGATCGTGCAGAACGGAACCAGCTGCGTCCCGGCGCCGGGCGCGGTGTCCGAGCAGAGCACGTTGCCCTGGTCGACGTAGAGCGTGCTGACGGTCGCTGCCGCGAACCCGTGCAGCGCCGTCGCAGCCGCCGCCGCGGCGACCGCGACGACCGTCGCGAACAGGACGATGCGCGTCGAGCGACGCCGGCGGCGTCCGTGCGGTGCTGCGCTCATCTCGATTCCCTCCCGAGCAGGCCGCCGATGCGGCAGAACAGGTCGAGGTGGCCGGCGGCGAACGCGTCGTCGTCGCTCCGCGCGGCGATCTCCGCGATGCCGGCGAGCACGAGCTCCGGCCACAGGTCGGGTGACGCGCCGAGCCGCCGCAGCCCGCCGCGGAGGAAGGCGCGGAACTGCTCGGGGAACCAGCCCTCGCCGGCGACGGCGAACTCGACCGCCGCGCCGAAGCTCCCGGCCCGCAGGCCCGGGTGCCCGGCAACCCGGCGTCCGGGGCGCGTCCGCCGGTCGAGGTAGAGCGCGTACGAGAGCGCGAACCGCACGACGTCCCGGAGCGGCTCGCCGACCGGCTCGCCGAACTCCCAGTCGACGACGCCCGAGACGGCGCCGTCGGTCACGAGGACGTTGCCGAACCAGAAGTCGCCGTGCACGACCGTGCTCGGCGTCGTCGCCCGCTCGAGCCGTGCGCCCGCCTCGGCGAGCCTGTCGAGGACCTCCCCGAGGCGTGCGTCGTCTGCGAAGCGCTCGCGCAGCCGGTCGCCGACGCCGTGGACGACGTCGACCGGCGCGTGCTCGCCGGCGGTGGCGTCCTGCAGCTCCGCGAGCCACGCGCCCGCCCTCTCCAGGTCGCCCGCGACGCGGCTCCGGTCGCGGGTGTGGCCGCGGCGGAGGTACGACGTCGGCATCGGCGAGCCGGCGAGCGCCGTCGTGACGAGCGCCCGCTCGCCGTCGAGCTCGACGGCCTGCAGCGGGCACGGCACCGTCGCGCGCAGGCGCTCCGGCAGCCCCGGCCGGATGGCGCGCAGCATCCGGGTCTCCCGCTCGACGGCGCGCGCGGCCGTGGCCGTGGTCGGCGCCTTCACCACGAGCTCGGGCCGGCCGCTCTCCGGCGAGACGAGGATCAGCGTGACCTTCGCGTTCGCGTCCTTCGAGACGCCCACGACGATCGGGGCGAGACCGGTTCGCTCGAGGAGCTCCCACAGCGACTCGCCGGCGTCGACCGCGGTGTCGGCCGAGACCGCGAGCTCGACGGCCGCGACCGTCACCGGAGCCTCCCGACGGCGACCAGCCCCGGCGCGAGGAGACGGAGCAGCCTCGACGGCGCGACCGCACGCACCAGCCCCACGCCGAGGTCGACCGGGAGCGCGAGGCGCAGGCCCGGTGGGGTGACGAGGGCGTGCTGGACGAAGACGCGGATCGGCGCCGGGCGGTCCTCGACGAGGTACGCGGGCGCCGCGGCCGAGGGGAAGGCGAGGAGCTCGCGCGTGAGGTCGATGCCGTTCTCCGCCGCGAAGCGCCGGCAGCGGCGCCGCGCCAGGGGAGCGGACGCGGAGATGACGACCGGCGTGCCGCTCCCAAGGCCGGCGAGCCTCGCCGCCGCCGCGCGGCGGCCGCCGCGCAGGCGCGGCAGGCGCACCTCGACCGCCCCCGGCGGGGCCACGACCGCGACGTTGCGCCGCCAGCGGTCCACCGTCCCGAGCGCTGCGCTCAATTCAGCACCGCGAACGGCCGGAGGCGGGCGACGGGGCGGACGACGTCGGCGTCGGCCAGCAGCGTCAGCGCCGCCTCGACGGCCCGGTCGTCGAGCTGCTCGACCTCGACCGGCTCGCGGCGGTCGTAGCCGAAGCGCAGCGTGGTGCGCCCCTGGGGATCGCGGCCGGAGAGGCCGCGCGCGACGAAGCTCTTGATCGTGGAGCCCGCGCCGTGGCAGACGGAGTCGAGGCTGCGGTGCGACTCGTCGCCGGGTACGCACACGAAGGACGACGTCCGGTTGGTGCCGGGCAGCAGGAGCGGCTGGCCGATCTTCCCGAAGACGGGGTGGCCCGGGAGCCGGGCCGCCGGGTACGCACGCGCCGCGTTGTGGCGGTGCACCAGGGCGGGCTTGCCGTCGACCTCCTCCTCGTAGATCGAGTTGTGCGGCGAGTCGACCACGAGCCGCGGCTCGCGCGAGCCGAGGCATTCGCGGGCGAGGGCGGTGAGCCACCCGTACGCCGCGGTGCGGAACGCGAAGCCGTAGTTCATCGCCATCGCGTTCGCGAGCAGGAGCCGCTCGCCCTCGCGACTGTCGCGCTCGACGGGCGGGTACTCGCGCGAGAAATAGAGCCGCCTGCGGAGCTTCAGCTCCTGCCACGAGCGCGCGCTCGCGAGGTGGAAGAGCGGCTTCTGCACCGCCATCTGGACGCGCACCGGGCGCGGGTAGCGCTTGCGGCGGCCGTAGAGGAGGCCGATCTCGCCCGGCAGGGAGCCTCCGCCGCCGTGGTACTGCATCGTGATCCCGCCGGCCTCGAGCCCGAGCAGCGCGGCCGCGTCGCGGTCGAGCACCTCGTCGACCACCTGCAGCTCGACGAAGTGGTTGCTCGGTCCGATCGTCCCGAAGCGGATGCGCGAGAGCTGCCTGACCGACCACGGCAGCTCGCGCCGGACGCGCTCGATGCCGCCGAAGCGCTCGACGTCGAGCCGGCCGCCTTCCTCGACGTTCGCGAGCACCGAGCGGTCGACGTCGAACCGATCCGCGGCGAACGGCGCTCCCTCCGCGGCGCAGCGCACGACCTCCTCGGCAGTGAGGTCGCGCCGGTACGTGGGCGGGAACGGATGCGTCTCGCGGACGCGCGCGTAGAAGGCGGCGATCGCCGCGGGCGTCGGGCGCTCGGCGTCGAGCGTCACGAGCGCCATGCCGCAGTTGACGGACGCGCTCGTCAGGACCGGCCTGACCGTGCCCTCGGTCGCGACGGCGATGCTCGACGGCATCTCCATGTTGGACTTGTGGTGGAAGTCGGGCAGCACGACGGCCGGCGCGGCGAGGTCGGCGTCGGCGAGCGCGCCGTCGAGGTACGCGAGCGCCTTCGGATCGGCGATCGCGCCCTCTCCCTCGAACACGCGCACGCGCGCGTCGGCGTCGAGCCGGTCCTCGTGCGCGGTGACCACGGTCACGCCGCCACCGCCTCGGCTTTCAGCAGGTCCGCGAGCCGCACCCGGTCGGCGGTTCCGAGACGCAGCCGGTAACAGGGCAGCCGGGAGACGAAGGCGGCGGCGACGTCCGCGACCGGCGGGTGCGTCGGGCCGACGCCGGTCCCGGCCGCGAGGGTGGCGGCGAACCGCCAGTAGCGCCCGAGCTCGCCGGCCATGTAGGTGCTCGCCGCGAGCGCGCGGGCCGCCACCACCGGGTCGCACGGCTCGAGCTCGGCCTGCGCCGAGTCGCCGCGCTCGAGCACGACGATCCGATCGGGTGCGAGCGACCGGAGCCGCTCGCGAAGGGGAGCCTCCCCGCGGCCGTGCGTCGTCCGCCGCCCGCCGACGCCGGTGGCGCGCACCGGCTCGACGAGCCCCCACACGCTCGTCCCGTCGCCCACCGCGATGTTGTCGCCCGTCGCGACGCCACCGGCCGCGATCTCGCGCAGCAGCAGCGTCGAGCGCCCGACGCCGCCGGCCGAGACGACGAGCGCGCCTGCGCCGGCTGTGCGGCAGCCCGAGACGTGCAGCGGCACGCGGCCGCGCGTTCCCGCCCACCACAGGGCCGGGTACTGCATCAGCACCGCGCGCGCCAGCAGCCGGAAGCGGGCGCGCAGCACCAACGACGCGGCCCGCTCGCGCCGCGGCGGGCGCCAGCGGAACGCGAGCTCGGGACCGTCGGCGCCGCAGCGCACGCGGACGTCGAAGCCGCTCGAGCACACGTTCTCGATCACGACCTCCGCTTCCCCGGCGTAGGCCTCGCGCGTGAGCAGCCGCAGGCCCGCGACATCGAACGGCTGCACCGACTTCTCGACGACGACCTGGAGCGACGGCTCGGCGGGAGCGCCGTGCGTGCGCAGCTCGCCGCCCGCGCCCTCCGCGATCAGCTCCGCGACCCAGGGCAGCCGGCAGTCGAAGGAGATCCGCTCGCCGGCCGTGTCGAGCAGCGGCCGCATCAGCGCGTCACCGGCGTCCCTGCCAGCACGGCCTCGTACACGGCGACGATCGCCTCGCCGAGCGCCTCCGGGCGGTAGCGATCGCCGAGGTGCGCGCGAGCCGCGTCCGCCATCCGCTCGGCCTCCTCGGGATGGTCGAGCACGTGCGCGAGCGCACGCGCGAGGGAGGCCGGGTCGGCGGGGCGCGCGAGAGTTCCCGTCTCGCCCGCGACGACGAGCTCCGGAACGGAGTTGACCGCCGTGGCGACGACTGGGATCCCGCAGGTCATCGCCTCGACCAGCGCGCACGGAAGCCCCTCGTAGAGGCTCGAGAGCGCGAAGACGTCGAACGCCGGCAGGAGCTCGGTGACGTCCCGCCGCTCGCCGAGCAGGGTGAAGCGGTCGCCGAGCCGCCGCCGCGCGATCAGCCGCTCCGTCTTCGCGCGGAGCCCGCCGCCGCCGATCCAGACGACGCGCACGTCGGGACGGTCGAGGAGCGCAACCGCCTCGACGAGGTCGCACGGCGCCTTCTGGCCGTCGAGCCGTGCGACCGTGCCGATCAGCCGCGAGCCGTCCGGCACGCCGAGCAGGCGCCGCGCGCGGCGCCGGTCCTCGTCGGTGCGCGGCCTGATGCGGTCGTCGACCGGAACGGTTCCGAAGGCGCGGATGCGCTCGGGCGGCGCGATGCGGAGCCGCACCGCGTCGGCGGCGATCGTCGTGCCGGCCGCGAGGAAGCCGTCGGTGATCCTGCCGAGGCGGCGCTCGATCCGGATCAGCGCCCGTCGCGTCGGCGGCGACTGGAAGTCGTGGAACGGAAAGCCGTGGAAGGTGTGCACGACCGCCCGCACGCCCACCCTGCGGGCGGCGATCCGGCCGAGCGCGCCGGCCTTCGCGCTGTGCGTGTGCACGAGGTCGAACCGGCCCGCGGCGAGATGGCCGGCGAGCTCACGCACGCCCTGCGCGTCGCTGCCCGGATAGATCCCGCGCCCGCCGGCCATGTGCCGCAGGCGGATCACGGGCAGCCCCTCCGCCTCGGCCGTCTCGAGCAGCGAGCCGCCCTCGGCGGCGAGGATCGTCGTCTCGTACCGCTCGGGGTCGAGCGCGAGCGCGCCCCGCAGGGCGATCACGCCCGCGCCCGCGGTGAACCGCGTCACCACCTGCGCGACGCGGATCTTCGCGGGCCCGGACGCGGCGAGGCGGGCGGGCGGCCGCGCCCGCTCCGCCCCGCGCTCCCGAGCGAGGACGCTCACGTCTGCTTGACGGCCTTCGCGGCGCTCACCGCCGCGTGGCGCTCGGGGACGATGCCGGCCCACCAGCGCTGCGCGGGCTTGAACGTGATGACGCCGAGCAGCGGCGAGCGCGTCACGCGGATCAGCTCGGCGATGCCGTTGAGCTGCGTCTTCTTCAGCGTCGCCGGCGCGATCACGACGAGTCCCGTCTCCCGGCCCTCGGTGAGGTTCTGGGGGCCGACCGGCCGGATCCGGAGCTGCCGCTCGACGACGATCGAGGACGGGCCCGACACGTGCACGTGCGAGTCGCGCGCCGTCGCCTTCGCGGTGGCCGCCTCGAGCGCCTTCGCGAGCGGCCCGAGCTCGAGCCCGGGAACCGCCCCGAGCAGGTCGACCTTCCGCACCTGCGCCGAGACCGCGGCCTCCTTGAGGTCGTGCGTGAGCGCGACGGCGCCGTCGACCGCCCCGGTCTCGCCGTCCACGGCGTACGTCCCGAGGTGCGCGGTGCCGAGCTCGCGTGCCACGGCCGCGCCGCCGGCGAGCGTCGGACGGACGGATTCGGCCAGCACGGCGAACGCGAGCCCGAGGATCAGGCCGAGCAGCCCTCCGAGCACCCCGTCCGAGCGGTACGGCGACGTGACGGCCGTGGCGTTCGCGGCGGTGGCCGCGCTGATCACCGACGGCATCGGCCCCACCGACGAGCTGGTCAGCAGCCCCGCCTGCTGCGTCTCGAGGACGCCGCGCTGCTGCGTGAGGAAGTCGCGGAGCCGCGACAGCTGGTCGATTCGCGCCTGCAGCGCCGCGGCCTGCGCGACGCCTCCGCGCGCGAGCTGCACGTTCAGCGACGCCAGGGTCGAGTCGAGCCGCGCGATCCGCTGGTCGAGGTCGGTGACCTTGCCGGCGATCGCCGCCTGCGTCTGCCGGGCGAGCCCGGTCGCGATCTCGAGGCGGGTGCGGATCACCTCCTGCGCCAGCGCGTTGGCGACGGTCGCCGCGACGCGGCGGGAGCCGTCGGTGACCGAGAGCTCGATCACCCCCGACGTCCCGAGCGTGTTGACGGAGATGTCGTTCGTCGCGAACGCGTCGATGCTCTTGCCCGTCACTCCAGCATCGGCGAGCGCCTTGCGGACGAGCGACGGGCTCGTCGCGATTGCCCGCGCGGTGTCGGCGATCGCCGTCGACTCCGCCCGTGCCTTCGGGTCCTGCGAGTCGATCACCATGCGCGTCGAGGCCGTGTAGCCCTTCGAGCCCACGGCCAGCGCCACGCCGATCGCCGCGCCGGCGAGCACGGCGATCGCGATCAGCAGGCGATGCTGGAGGAAGATGCGACGTACCGCCTCGTTCAGTTCCACACCTTCCCTCCGATCTCGGTTGGTTGTCTGCGTTGCCTGCCGTTCGTGCCCCGTCTCGGCGAGTGGCCGACGAGCCTCAGCGTCGCCTCGGTGACCGCGGCGACATCCGTGTCCCGCATGTGGGGATAGAGAGGCAGCGTGAGCAGCCGGTCCGCCACGGCGTCCGTGACCGGCAGCGCTCTGCGCGCGCCGAGCTCTTCGTAGTACGAGAACCGGTGGATCGGCGGGTAGTGGACGCTCGTCTGGATGCCCGCCGCCGCGAGCCCGGCCCGTACCGCGTCGCGCGGGCGATCCTCCGGCAGGAGGACGACCGCGAGGTGGTGCGCCGCGTCCGCGTCGTCGTCGAACGGCATGCGCAGGCCCGCGACGCCGTCGAGCTCCGAGCGGTACCGCGCCACGATGCGCGCGCGGGCCTCGTTGCGCGCCGCCAGCCGGCGCAGCTCGACGAGCCCGATCGCCGCCCGTAGCTCGTCCAGCCGGTAGTTGAAGCCGCGCTCGACCACGTCGTAGTCGTGCGCGTGCCCGCGATGGCGGTCCCACGTCAGCGCCGTCATGCCGTGCGAGCGCAGGAGGCGCAGGCGGCGGGCGAGCTCCTCGTCGTCGGTGACGAGCATCCCGCCCTCGCCGGTCGCGAGGTTCTTGTTGGCGAAGAAGCTGAAGCAGCCCACGTCGCCGATCGAGCCGCACGGCCGCCCGTCCCAGCGCGCGCCGAGCGCGTGCGCCGCGTCCTCGACGACGACGAGGCCGTGCCGGTCGGCGAGCGCACGGATCGCGTCCATCCGGCAGGGATGGCCGCCGTAGTGCATGACGACGACCGCCTTCGTGGCGGGCGTGACCGCCGCCTCGAGATCCTCGGGGTCGACGTTCAGGTCGAGCGGGCTCGAGACGTCGCAGAAGACGGGAGTCGCGCCGACATGCCCGATGACGTTCGCGACGGCGACGAAGTTCAGCGAGGCGACGAGGACCTCGTCGCCGGGGCCGCAGCCGACGGCGAGCAACGCCAGGTGCAGCGCCGCCGTCCCGTTGGCGACGGCGATCGCCGAGCGCGTGTCGCAGAAGCTCGCGAGCTCGCGTTCGAACTCCTCGACCTTCGGTCCCATGCTCCACCAGCCCGAGCGAACGACGTCGGTCACGGCGTCGTCGATCTCGCTGTCGACGAGGACGTCCGCCAGCGGGACGAGCCAGCGCGCGTCGGGGGAAGCGTGCGCCTGGGCGAGCGCGGGCGTCGTCGTCACGGCGCGGCTCGATCGAGGATCGCGTTCGCGGCAGCCTCGGCGACGTCCTCGCCGAGCCACGCGCTGACGGCACGCTCGTAGTCGTCCCTGCGGCCGATGTCGAACCACATCCCGTCGAAGGGATAGGCCCCGACCGGCTCGCCGGCGTCGAGGAGCGCGCGGACGAGATCCGGGAAGTCGAAGTAACCGGCCTCGGGGATGTAGTTCATCGCCTCCGGCTCGAGGACGTAGATGCCCATGCTCACCGCGGACGTCATCTCGGGCTTCTCGTCGTACGCGAAGACGCGGTTCGAGTTGCCGTTCGTGCCGAGGTGCAGCACGCCGTAGTCGACCCTGATCACCCGCTGGTGGGTCGCGATCGTGACGATGTTGCCCTGCTCGCGGTGGACGCCCAGCAGGTGGTTGAAGTCGAGCGTCGTGAGCACGTCGCCGTTCATCGCGACGAAGGTGGAGTGCAGCCCCGGCACGAGGCGGAGCGGTCCGGCCGTGCCGAGCGCCTCGCGCTCGACGACGTAGCTGATGTCGAGGCCCGACGGCGTGCGGTTGCCGATCACCGCGCGGATCAGGTGCGACAGGTAGCCGACGCAGAGCGTCACGTCGAGGATGCCGCAGCCCTTGAGCTGGCTGAGCACGAGCTCGAGGATCGACCGGTCGCCGATCGGCATCAGCGGCTTCGGCAGCACCGAGGTGTAGGGGCTCAGGCGCGTGCCGCGGCCGCCCGCGAGCACGACCGCCTTGGAGCCGGGGCGCGAGCGCGCCGTGAGGATGTCGACGATGCCCTCGGTCATGGATCCACCTGCACGCTCGCGAGCCCGTCCCAACCGTGGTCCTCGCGCGGCCGCCGCCGCGAGCCGAGGCCGCCCGTCTCGCGCTGCACGGCGACGCTTCGCCGCAGGACGATCGCCGCGGCCGTCCAGGCGAGGATGCGGAGATCCATCCCGATCGTCCGCCGGGCGACGTAGAGCCGGTCGAGCGCGACCTTCTGCGGCATGATCCGCTTCAGGTAGTCGGCCGTCGGGTCCTCCGGCCCGAGCAGCTTGGCCTCGTCGACGAAGGCGAGCTGCGACAGGCCGGTGATGCCGGGCCGGACGCTCAGGATCTCGCCGTAGTCGTCGACGAACTCCCGGGCGAGATCGGGATCCTCCGGTCTCGGTCCGACGAGGCTCATCTCGCCCGTGATCACGTGCCAGAGCTGCGGGAGCTCGTCGAGCTTGGTGCGCGCGAGCACCCGGCCGACCCTGGTGAAGCGCGTGTCGCCCGACACGGTCAGCCCGGGGCCGGCCGCGTCGTGCACCATCTTGCGGAACTTCAGCATCCTCAGGGCGCGGCCGCGCAGACCGGCCCGGCGGCAGCGGTAGAAGACCGGCGCGCCGCTGTCGAGGACGATCGCCAGCGCCACCAGCGCGAACACGGGAGCGAGGAGGACGAGCAGCGCGGTCGCGACGGCGAGGTCGAGCAGCCGCTTCGCAGCGGCACTTCGGAGCGGCGCCTCGCGGTGCGGGACGGCACTGCCGCGCTCGAGGCGGACGACTGCACCGCCTTCGATCGCAGGCGGTGCCACGTCCGCCTTCTCCCGAGACCCGACCACGTTTTGGACACACCGACGGCTCACTCACACGCCCCGATTCGTTCACCAGACTGACGCCGACCCTCCGCTAGCCCGTAACCAACAAGCCGGAATGTACGGCGCTCCTTTCCGCCGAGTAACCGTCCGCCGGGCTGGTCCGGCGCGTCCGATCGATACCTTCGGGACGCAAGCGGACCATGGCTCGCGGCGAGACTCTCCGAAGGTCCGGGAGGCCGCTCGACCCGTCGCCGGAGCGACCAGCCGGACGGCTGAGCCGGCCGCTACGCCGCCCGCGGCGCGGCCGAGTCCAGGCGTACGAGGAGCGCGTGCAGCGAGCGGCGCAGCGCGGCCGTCGCCGGCGAGCGCGCGATGTTGTCGAGCTCCCACGGGTCGCGCCGCAGGTCGTAGAGCTCGCGCCAGCCGTTGCGGTACTCGATCCAGACGTACCGGGCGGTGTGGACGGCGACGTACGGCGGCGGGCCGCCGGCGCGGAGCTGCGAGCGGCCGAGGTACTCGAGCAGGTACGCGCGTCGCCACGGCGTCGCGGCGCCGTGCAGGAACGGCGCGAAGCTGCGTCCGTCGACGGGCCGGCCCGGCTCGACGTGCGCGAGCTGCGCGATGGTCGGAGCGAGGTCGACGTTGAGGACCGGCTCGTCGTTCACCGTTCCGTTCGCCGCCGTCCAGGGCGTGCGGACGACGAGCGGCACGTGCGTCGACTCCTCGTACGGCCAGAGCTTGCCGCCGAGCCGGTGCTCGCCCCAGAGGAAGCCGTTGTCGCTCGTGTAGAGGATCACCGTGCGGTCGAGGACGCCCTTCGCGCGCAACGCGGCGACGATCGACCCCACCGAGCGGTCGAGCGCGAGCAGCGACTCGAGCTGGTGCACGCGGACGCGGTCGCCGTAGAGGCGGGCGGCGGCGCTCAGCAGGCCCGGGTGCCACGCCGCCCACGGCTTGTCGCCGAGGTCCTGCTCGTCGTAGTCGGGCGAGTGCAGCGGGGCGAGGTCCTCGAGCTTGCCGCGATCCTGCGGCGCGGGGATCGCCGGCAGGTGCGGCGCGACGGGCGCGAAGTAGAGGAAGAACGGCGCGCGGGCGCGATGGATGAAGGCCGTCGCCTTCTGCGTCAGCACGGTCGTCGAGTAGTCGGAGGGCGCGGCGCCGTAGTGGACGATCCGCCCGTTCTCGTCGAGGCTGTAGTCGTAGTACGCCTCCTCGGGCACGCTGTCCATCACCTGCCAGTCGTCCCAGCCCGGCGGAATCGCGCCGTGCCCGTCGAGCGTGTAGTCGTTCAGGTACTTGCCGACGAGCGCCGTGGTGTAGCCGGCGCGGTGCAGCCACACCGGCAGGTCGGCCCGCGGGTCGAACGCCGGGTATCCGTGCGGGCCGAAGTTCGTCAGCACGCCGGTGTGGTGCGAGTAGTCGCCGGTGAGGATGCTCGCGCGCGACGGGCCGCACAGCGACGTGGTCACGTGGTAGTCGTCGAAGGTGACGCCGTGGTGCATCAGCAGCCGGTGGACGTTCCGCATCACGTCGTCGCCGTCGAGGCGCTCGTCGTCGCTGAGGATCAGGACGACGTTCAGGCGGGCCGCGTGCCGTGCGGGGACGCGGTCCGGGCGCGCGCCGGCGGCGCCGGCCGCCGCGACGACGGCGGCCGAGACGACCACGGCCGCCGCGACGATCCACCTGCCGCGACCCATCTCGAGCCGATGATCTTCCCGCCGCGCGAACCGTGCTTGAAGCGTTCGCGAAGGTCCGGTTAAGGCGGCGCGCTCCGTTCGTCCTCGACCGGGACGTGCACGTCGATCCGCTCGTCCTGGCGGCGCTCCTCGACCTTGGCGCGCTGGGTGAGCGCCTGCCGGTCGCCGGTCGTGGCGGGCTGCTCGAAGAGGATCGAGAAGCTGCGCGGCCACAGCCTGCGGGTCGCGACGACGTTGCCCTCGGCGGCCAGCAGCGTCACGTGCGCGGTGAGGTAGATGAACGACAGCAGGCCGATGACGAGCGCGAACGTGCCGTAGGCGTTGCTCGCGTTCCGGATCACGTGGCCGACGTAGTAGCCGCCGAGCAGCTGGAGCAGCTCGTAGCCGATCGCCGCCGCGGCCGCGCCGCCGCGCAGCTCCCGCCAGCCCACGTCGCGCGCGGTGAGGATGCGGAAGCCGATCCAGAACACGCCGAAGTCGAGCAGGGTCGACAGGACGATCGACGCCAGCTTCCAGCCGATCCCGTAGCGGGCCCCGAAGGTGCCGGCGCCGGCGAGCACGGTCGCGGCGAGGACGCCCGTCCCCAGCGCGAACAGCAGGCCGAGCGCTCTCAGGCGCGCGCGCAGGAAGTCGGGGCGCCGCTTGTGCGGCACGCCCCAGAGCTGGTTCATCGCGTTCTCGGCGGCGACGACGGCGCCCATCCCGGCCCACAGCGCGCCGACGACGCCGACCGCGAGCGCCCAGCTGCTGCCGTGCAGCGAGCGCGTCTGCAGCTCGTGGCCGATGACCGGGAACTGCCCCAGCGCCGAGCGCACGATCACCTCCTGCAGGTGCCGATGGCCGCGCAGCACGAACCCGAGCGCGGTCGTGAGCACGAGCAGCAGCGGGAAGACGGAGAAGAAGCCGTAGTAGGCGACGGTGGCCGCCAGGTAGCCGCCCTGGTCGTCCGAGTACTTCTGCCGCACGGCAAGCGAGAAGGCGAGCCAGTGGTGACGCCGCTGGAAGTCGTCGACGCGCCGATAGAGCCTCGGAGGCATCTCGTGCCGCGATCGTTCCCGCCTCGCGGCGTTCGGGAACCGCGGCGTCCGCGGTTCGCCGGCCGACGGCGCAGGGCATACCCGCCAGATGGCTGCCGAGGGCGTCGATCCCGAGGTGCAGCGGCTCGTCGAGGAGCTGCTCGCGCTCGAGGAGCAGGAGCGCGACGTCTCGGCGCGGCGACGGAAGCTGCACGCGCAGATCGCGATCTTCCCGAACCCGGCGCTCGAGGCGCGCGAGACCGAGATCTCGCGGGAGCGACGGGAGCTCCACCGGCGCATCGACGACCTCCGCGCGCGCCTCGCCCTGCTGGGCTGGCCGCCTCGCGAGCAGTGACGGCGTTACGGCGCGCGCGCAACGGATATAGGTGACGAGTGCTCGACCTGCTCGTCCTGATCCTGGTGGTGATCGCGCTGGCGGCGCTCTTCGCCCGCCGCCGGCTCGCCGGGCTGGGTCGCGGCTTCGGGTCCGGCGTCCGCGAGTTCCGCCGCGCCCGCGCGGGCCTGCCGCCCGCCGACCCCGCCCTGCGCGACACGGAGCAGCCGGCCAGGGAGGGGTCTGACCCTTAACGTTGAGAGTCAGACCCCTGCGAGCTTTCGAACGCTGCCGGCGCCGATGAAGACGGCGAGGGCCCCGCGGCGACCGGCGTCCGTCGCCTCGGGGCCCTCGGAGCTGCGGGAGCGCGCTCGCTAGCGGGCCTTCTCGTTCACCCCCGCCTTCATCATCCCGCCGGTGGCGATCTTCGTGAGCAGCTTGTCGGCCTGCGACTCCTCGTCCAGCGTCTGCTCGAGCAGGCTCTCGGCCTCGTTCAGGCCGAACTGGCCCGCAAGCGTCTTGGCCGTCCCGTAGGCGGCGATCTCGTAGTGCTCCACCCGCTGCGCGGCCGAGATCAGCGCCGCGTCCTTCGCCGCCGGATCCCCGCTCGACTCGATGATCTTCTCGCCTTCCGAGATGAGCGCCTTCATCCCTTCGCACTCGATCCCGGTGCGCCGCTTGCCGAGCTCGCCGAAGATGTGCTGGATCCGGTCCCGGTGGTCGCGGGTCTCCTCGAGGTGCTGCTCGAACGCCTGGCGCAGCTCCCGGTTCGACGCCGCCTTCGCCATCTTCGGCAGCGCTTCGACCAGCTGGTCCTCCGCGCTGTAGAGGTCGTTGAGCTCGTGGCCGAGCACGTCCTCGAGTGAGTCGATCTTCATCCGTTCCCCCTTTTTGCCTCGGAAGTTGCCGCAAGCACCTAGCCGTTCCTCGGGCGCGGAAACATCGAGGTCCGTACCAAGCCTCCCTCGGTCGAGCGATGCGCGAGCCGCCGCCGGCGTCGATGCATGACTATCCGATGTATTTCGCGCGCCGCCCCCACGTCCGTTCCGACGACGGCTTCACGCTGATCGAGCTGCTCGTGACGCTGGTCATCGTCGGCGTCCTCGTCGGCATCGCCGTCCCCGCCTACGCCGCCTTCAAGGGGCGGAGCGAGACCAAGGCGGCCGAGTCGGACATCCGGCAGGCGCTCCCGTCCGTCCAGGCGTTCTACCTCGACAACGACACGTACGTCGGCCTCGGCAACAAGCCGAACAAGAAGCCGCCGGGAATCTCCTACTACGACCCGGGCGTGAAGGCGACGGTCGCCACGGGCAAGGGCAAGCCGACGTCGACGACGTACTGCCTCACGGCGACCGTCGGAGGCACGACGCTCAGCTTCCAGGGACCCGACACGCAGACGTGGTTCACGACCAAGAACTGCACGGGCGCCGGGTCGACGACGGCGCCGTGAGATCGAGCCGTGTGGGGGAGCGGCCGGCTCCCCCACACGGCGGACGGAGCTAGGCGGCGAGCTGCAGTGCCGGCTCGGCCGGTTCCGCGGCCGGCTGGACGAGCTCGTGCCGGCGGATCAGGGTCAGCGCCGCCGCGATGCCGAGCGCCGCGACGATCACTCCTGCCGCGAACGCGCCGTGGAAACCGGTCACGAGCGCGGACGGGTGCGACGCGCCGCCCGCGAGCGCGTGGCTCGTACGCGAGGTCGCGATCGTTGACAGCGCGGCGATGCCGAGGGCGCCGCCGATCTGCTGCGAGGTGTTGATCAGGCCGGACGCGAGGCCCGCCTCGGCGGGCTGCACCCCGGCGAGCGCGGCGATCGAGATCGGGACGAACGAGAACCCGAGCCCGACCGCGATCAGGAGGAAGCCGGGCAGCAGGTCCGCGACGTACGAGCCGCCGACCGCAACCTGCGTGAAGTACGCGAGCCCCGCCGTGAGCGCGACCATGCCGATCGCGAGCACCGGCTTCACGCCGATGCGCGTCACGAGCTGCGCGGCGATCGTCGACATCAGGATCGCGCCGCCCGCCACCGGCAGGTAGGCCAGGCCGGTCTTCATCGGCGAGTAGCCGAGTACCTGCTGCATGTACAGCGTCAGCATCAGGAACATCGAGAACGTCGCCGTGCCCATGATCAGCCCGGCGGCGTTCGCACCGCTCACGGTCTTGATGCGGAGGATGCCGAGGCGCATCAGCGGCTCGGGATGGCGCGACTCCCACGCGACGAAGCCGACGAGCAGCGCGACGGCCGCGGCGAGGAAGGCGATCGTCCTGCCGGCGAGCCAGCCGTCCTGGCCGCCCTGGGTGATCGCGTAGACGAGCGACGACAGGCCCGCCGTCACCGACACCGCGCCGATCGCGTCGAACGACCTGACGCGTGCGTCGCGGCTCTCGCGCAGGAGCAGCGGCGCGAGCGAAAAGCCGATCACGCCGACCGGGACGTTCACGAAGAAGATCCACGACCAGCTGAGCGCGCTCGTCAGGACGCCGCCCATCAGAACGCCGGCCGCGGCGCCGAAGCCGCCGACCGCGCCCCAGACGCCGAGCGCGATGTTGCGTTCGCGCCCCTCGACGAACGTCGTCGAGAGGATCGACAGCGCCGCCGGGGTGATCGTCGCCGCGCCGAGGCCCTGGAAGGCGCGGGCCGCGATCAGTGATGCCTCCGACCAGGCGAGGCCGTCGACCAGCGAGGCGATCGTGAACACCGCGATGCCGAGCAGGAAGATCCGCCGGCGGCCGAGCAGGTCGGCTGCCCGCCCTCCCAGGAGCAGGAACCCGCCGAAGACGAGCGCGTAGGCGCTGATCACCCACTGCAGGTTCGCCTCGGAGAAGTGGAGGTCGACCTGGATCGAGGGCAGCGCCACGTTCACGATGGCGATGTCCAGGACGACCATGAACTGGACGAGGCTCAGCAGGGCGAGCGCGAGCCACTTGCGACGATCGGAAGCCACCATGGCCGCCTTCCTTTCATTCGAGGAGATCAAGCTTGCACCCTACCAGAAGATACTTCTTTATTGCAAGTATCTCCTTCTCAACAGCAAGCCGGAGCGCTACACTAGGGCGAGATGAGTAAGCGCTACGACCAGTACTGCCCCGTCGCCCACGCGCTCGGGCTCGTGGGCGAGCGCTGGTCGCTCCTGATCGTCCGCGAGCTGCTCCACGGGCCGAAGCGCTACACCGACCTCTCGGCGAGCCTGCCGGGAATCGGCTCCAACATCCTCTCGGCCCGCCTGAAGGAGCTCGAGAACGCGGGCCTCGTCACCAAGCGCCGCCTCGAACCGCCCTACGCGTCACAGGTCTACGAGCTCACCGAGTACGGACTCGGGCTGAAGCCGGTGATGCGCGAGCTCGCCCTCTGGGGCCTCCGCACCATCGGGCCGCCCACCGACGACGACGAGCTCGCGCCCGGCTGGCTCTACGGGGCCCTCGACACCGTGTTCGCGCCCGTCGCGCCGGCCGGCTCGTTCGAGTTCCGGATCGCCGGCGAGACCGCGGCGCTCGTCGACGGCGAGCCGCGGCGCGGCCCGGTCGACGCCCCGGACGTGGTCGTCGCGTCGGACAAGGTCGAGGGCTTCTACCGCCTCTTCGTCGAGCGCCGCCTCGAGGGCGTCACGATCCGCGGCGACCGCGAGCGGCTCGAACGGCTTCTCGAGGCCGCGACCCTCAGCCAGGACGCCCCGGTCGCCGCCTGACGGAAGAGAGCCGCGCGCGGGCCTCCCTTCTGCCCGAACACAGCCGCATGCGCTCGCGAAGCGAACACCCGGCGAACGCGAGCGAACGCCAGCTGCGACTATCGCGACCATCGATCCCGCGCGGCGCACGCAGCGGGCCGCTCGCGACCGACGGTTCGTCAAATGCAGGTCGTCGCGCCCGGCGTCTGCCGGCCGAGCGATACCTAGATGATCTGGACAACGGCGTCGTACAGTTTGACCTCGTACGAAGCGGAGGCGGTGGGGAGAATCACTGTGAGTGCGAGCCCCTGGTTGACAGTGGTATCGACGGAGCCTGAGTTCCACGCTTGGCCGTGAATCGCGGAGATACGGGCTGTGCCCGAGCCACCTTCCCCCAGCCAGCCGACGGAGCCCTCGCCGGTCGCGAACGCCACAGAGCCGCTGTATTCGGATGGATTGAGGAGTTGCGTCCCGTCGAGAACGAACGAGCAAGATTGCGAGTTAGTGATGCCAAGGTTGACGACCTCAGCCTCGACCCTCCAGCCGTAGCGCGTCGCCGTCGCGTTCATATCGCCAACCGACGTCCCCGTGTCGAAGAGGACGGTCGAACCGAGCTTTAGCTTGAAGCGCGCGACACTTAAGCGTCCGGCGTTATTCAGCCAGTCGCCTTTGGCAACGAGTCGCAACATGTTGCTTGCTCCGAGTATCCCCGCTGCAATCGTGATCTCGCCATTCAACAGGTCGGTCTCAGTCGTCGTGTTGTTGACAGTCTTGGCAGTCACCTTGCGGTAGGTAGCTCCGGCCGCGTAGTTGTTGAACACCTGCCAGCCGGTGTTCACCGTCACACCCTAGTCTTGGCATAGAGGTTGTTCGATCCGGTCCCATCGCGTCGCATGAAAAGCGAGCCCTGGGGCGCGTAGATGAGCCCTTCCGGAGAACCGTCGCCATGGAGGAGCTCTGGCGTTCCAGTCGGTCGGGGGAAGGGCTGGGCCTCTCCAGAGACGGTGATCTTCCCCGAGTTGTAGGCGTTGTTGAGCGCGTCGGCGACTGAATCGCTCGTCAGATAAAGCGAGGTGTCCGAAGTGTCGTCGACGGTCAGGGTCTGACCGATCCCGGCCGCCAGATGCAGCGGCCCGAAGTAGACGTCGACGGTGGTTTGGTTGGTGACCAGCATGGCGAGCTACGCCTTCGTCACGCGCAGGTAGCCGGGAACGAGGTTCCCGGAACCACCGGCGCCTGCGTTTACCGTCAGCGTTCCGGTGGTCACGAACGCCTTCACGGCGTACGTGTGCGCACCGGCAGCGGGTGTGTCGAAGATCTCGAGCCCGGCGCCTTGCAGCGTCGTGTTCACCGTGCCGCCGTACACCTGCCCGACGACGGTCGAGTCGCGGTAGACGACAAAGGTGGCGACCAGCGAGGCCGACGCAGACAGCTTCGGCACGAAGAACTGAATCTTGACGCGCGAGCCGTCGTAGTAGACCGAGTCCCCCGTGATCACGGGCTGCGAGGTCGCCTCCGTCGTCGCGGTGATCGCCGCCGAGTTCGTCGTGATCTGCGCGTAGTCCAGCTCCTGACCCGGCAGAGCCACCCAACCGGTGTTCACGGTGACAGCGGTGGTCTTCACGTACAGGTGCCACGCATCGCCACCGTCACGCCGCATGTAGAGCGAGCCCTGCGGCGCGTACTGCATCCCCTCAGGCGACCCGTCGCCATGCATCACTTCCGGCATCCCCGTCGGACGCGGGAATGGAGCAGCCGCACCGGTAACGGTGATCTTGCCCGAAGCGGCGAGATTGTTGATCGCGTCAGCGACCGTGTCGTCAGTGAGGTAAAGCGACGTCTCGGTCGTGTCATCCACGACGTAGTTGACAGCGTTCGGCAGCAGATGCAAAGGTCCAAACCAGTAGTCCTGGCTGGTCTTGTTCGTGACGTTCATTTCGGCTTCTCCCTCTGACGACCCTGCGCCTGCGCACGCCGACTACACCGGAGTTGACCCGGCGCGCGCTATTCCTCGATCGAGGCCAGAAAAGCGGCAGCGGCGCGACACGCCACCACATCCAACCCACATACGCTGGCACCGGATCCACCGTCGTCGTCGCGAAAGAACCCGTGCGATACCGAACGCGACGCTTCGAGCCGCCGATGCCTGCCCACCCCACCGCGGCACTGACTGCGCGCCTGACAGAGATTGCAGTCGCGGAGGCGCGCAGCGCACGTACGGCCGGCAGGCCGGCCGGTCACCGACCTGAAAACCTCGCCGCTCGACGCAGCCCAGGATCGCGCGCCGCTGTTGAGTACAGCACGTATCGGGCCGATGTCCGGCTTATGCCTGGCCAGGCACTCGGCTACGCACCCGGCCGAGGGTATTACGCCAAGAGGGGAATCGACAGGTTCGCAGATGAGCAGATAAAGCGACCTACGCGCCTGCTCCACGAGACATTGCGCGTACGACGCGTACGAACGATGGTGGCGTCCGAAGTCCGAGATTCTGGCGGTGGATCACGTCGTCTGGCGAGCGCCGCTCCACCCGGCCGCGGCGGGGCGGGCAAGAGGCAGACCCGGCCTACGCAGCCTAAGCGACTGTTGCCCCCTACTCGGCGAAAGGTCTCCTCCGCCGGTCTGCACGCGGTCGAGGGATTTGAGGGCTGGCGGAATCATCCCTATACCGACAACTTAGGAAACGCGACCATCGGGTTCGGGCATCTACTTCACCGCGGTCCCGTAACTCCGGCAGACGTCGACAAGTGGCGGACGATAACCCGAGCGCAGGGACAGCGAATCCTCACTCGGGACATGGCGAACGCGGTCAACGCCGTGAAGAAGCTCGTCAAAGTGCCGCTTACGCAGGCGCAGTTCGATGCATTGGTCTCGTTCACATTCAATATCGGATCCGCTGGCCTAGCCGACTCAGAAGCTTTGAAAGATCTCAATGCGCGCCATTACGGGCGAGTGCCTGCAGATATGCTGCATTGGGATCACGATAGCGCTGGGAATGTCGTTGAGGGCTTGTACAACCGGCGCAAAGCAGAAGGGGAAATGTTCTCCAAAGGAGTGTATCCCGGTAGAGGCTCGCGTTCTAGCGAGTGAATAGGCTGCGCGCGTGGAAGCGTGGGCGCTAGCCGAGCACCCCAGCGCAGATGTCGGTTGTTGGCCCATTTGACAGATCGCGGGCCTGCGCCGACAACCGAAGACTGCCTGCCCAGCCTCGCGCTTCGACCCTCCGCTCCCACGTCCGAAGCGAGATCCGCACAACTGTTGCGTTAGGCGCACCTGGATCGGACGGGTTGGTCTCCCAATTGAACGTAAGCCCCGCAAGAGGAACTTTCCACAAACCCCGCTGGAGACGTCGCCGAGGCGCGTAATACCAGCCACAAGAGATGCGGAACTCAGCCGTCTTCGCTCTTGTGTCGATACGCACCAAACGGCCCAACGCAGCAGCGTGTCTCAGGATGGGAATGTCCTTGGCTATTGGGCCAACGGCGACTTTCGCTGGGTTTGTCGCTCGGGCGGTTTGAAGCAGACTGGTCGACGAGACACCAGTCATCCCCACCCCAACAAGGCTCGCCACCACGGCGACTCGACCAGACGCTGCCATCATCCTGGGGCTCAGGCTACATATGCCGGCGACGGTGAGGCGGCTTTCCGTCACCGTGCGAAAGTACGCACAGGCGACGGCGCGGGATCATGTCACGGGCGTACCGCGGGCGGTGGACTTTCGCCGGGGTGCACCGCGTGATGGGGAGCCTGTAAGCTCGCCCCTCGTCTTTCTCAGTGAAGCCCGACGACGCGGCCCAGCGCGTGCGCCGCGATAGTCGCTGGGCCGGGGTGCCGCAGGCCGATGAGGACGCTGATCGCTGCAACGACCTGCGCGAGTACGCCGCCGAGAATCTTCCACTTCAGGCCGTCGAGCTTCGCCGTGAGCGTCTTCTCGACAGCGCCAATCTGCGTGCCGAGCACGGCCTCCACGCCTCACGGAGCCGCGCTACCCGACGACGCAGGAGCTCGGGCGCCTGCTCGACGCGCTCGGCGACACGTGGCGCCCGGTCGCGGCGACCTGCGCCTACGCCAGCCTACGCATCTCAGAGGCGCTCGCCCTGCACTGGCGGGACGTGGACTTCGCCGCCGGCACGATCAGCGTCGAGGCTCAGATCGGGCGCGGCGGCGAGCTCGTGCCCGTCAAGACGCACGCGAGCGAGGCGCCCGCACCGCTCCTGTCCGCGCTCGCCCGCGAGCTCAAGGCCCACCGGCTCCGGCAGGCGGGTCGGGCTCGACCGCATCCGGCCCGACACGCTCGTCTTTCAGACGCGCAACGGGCGCCCTCAATCGCGCCGGAACGCGCTGCGAGCCGTCCACGCGGCGGGTGATGCCGCGGGCCTGAACCCCGAGGGCCGCGAGATGGTTGGCCTCCACGACCTGCGCCATTCCTTCGCCGGGCCCGCGCTCGACGCCGGGGCGTCGCTCGCCGAGGCCTCTGCGCTGGCGCGCCACGCGGACGCTCGCGTCACTGCGCAGGTCTACGCCGGGCTGGCCGACGACGGGCGCGCGAAGGCGGCCTCGAAGCTCCTCGCGGCGGGGTTCGGAGCGTAGCGGCGGCCATCCAGCGGCCATCGCAACGCGTGGAGCGCATGAGCATGACGACGAGAGCAAAGAAAAGGCCTGCGTTCTGCAGGCCTTTCTCTTGAGCCGACGCTCGGACTCGAACCGAGGACCCCTTCATTACGAGTGAAGTGCTCTACCAGCTGAGCTACGTCGGCGTAACGCCATTGTAGGCGCTCCCCAAAAACGCCCACCCCGTCAGAGAGACCACCGTCTCGGGGGATGGCTCGATCGGCCACGGCTACTAGGGTCGATGCGTGCTGCGGCTCCTCCCGCCTCTCGCGGCGGCCTTTCTCGCCACGGCTGCGCTCGCCTCGACCGCCGCGACGGCGGATCGGCCGCAGGCGGCCGCTCACGCCGCGTGCGGCTCCGGCTACGTCGCGGGGATCGTCGGCGGCGAGCCCAAGTGCCTGCGCACGGGCGAGTTCTGCTCGCCTGCGCACGCCGCCGACTATCCGCGCTACGGGTTCAGCTGCTCCGGCGGGCACCTCGTCGCCGGCGCCGGGATCGCCGCGAACCAGCCGGACGCGAGCAAGCAGCTCGACGGGCAGCACACGCGTCGGCCGCACCGTCCTCCTCGCCCGCCGCTCGCGCACCGCCGGCTGCCGGCGCAGCGCGCTGCCCGACCGCCGATGCTCGCCGGGCGCGTACTACGCCGGGCTCACGCGCACGGTGATCTGCTCGGCGGGTTTCCGCACCGGCGACATCCGCAACGTCCCCCAGTCGGAGAAGTTCGCGGTCGAGCGGGAGTACGGCATGCCGGCGCGGCTCTACGGGCACACGATCGAGATCGACCACATCGTGCCGCTCGAGCTCGGCGGGTCGAACGCGGCGGCGAACCTCTTCCCCGAGCCGGGCTCGGGCCCGGCGAGCTACCACGTGAAGGACCGGCTCGAGAACCGCCTGCACGACCTCGTCTGCGCCGGCCGGCTGTCGCTCGCGGCGGCACGGCGCGGAATCGCCGCGGACTGGGAGGCGCTCTACCTCAGGGCCTTCGGCGTGCCCGCATAAGAAATACAGTCAGGCCGCCAGCTCGCGCGCGACCTGGACGAAGAGCGCCTCGAGCGCGAGATGCGGCGACAGGTTGAACTCCTCGAGGCGCCGCCACGTCTCCCGGACCGCCTCGGCGGCCCGCTCCGCGCCCACGATCCGCTCGCGCGAGGCGTCCTCGCGCAGCGCCGGCAGCTTGTCGAGGTGGATCGCCGCCTCCTCGGCGCCGACCGCGACGGCCACGAGGTCGCGGTACCAGGCGGCGAGCTCGTCGAGCTCGGCGAGAAGCTCCTCGCGCTCGGCGCCGCGCCCGGCGCGCTTCGCCCGCTGATCCGCCTCGCGGGCAGGAAGGTCGAGCCCCTGCATCCGCGTCTCCTCGAGCTCGCGCGCCTCGTCCCCGCGCGCCGCCGCGTTCGCGAGCAGCGCGCTCGCCGCCTCGCCGGCGTCGAACCCCGGCACGCGGTACACGGCGCGGGCCTGCTCGATCAGCGCGTCGCGGCGCGCCGCAGCCTGCGGGTCGAGCAGCCGCGCGAGCCGGTCGAGCCGCCCTCCCGCGACGCGGGCGAGCGCCGCGCGCTCCTCCTCGGGCAGATGGGGCGCGCGCGAGTCGACCAGCTCGCGAATCGAGCGCTCCGAGAGGCGCCGGAACGGGACGAGCTGGCAGCGCGAGCGGATCGTCTCCGGGATCGGCCCGAGATCGTCGGCGACGAGCACGACGACGGCGTACGGCGGCGGCTCCTCGAGGTCCTTGAGCAGCGCGTCGGCGGCGTCCTCGTTGAGGAGGTGCGCGCTGAAGACGAGGTAGACGCGACGGTCGGCCTCGAAGGGCCGCATGTGCAGGTCGCGGCGAAGCTCCCGGATCGCGTCGATGCGGATCATCTCGCCGAGCGCGTCGAGCTGGTACAGATCGGGGTGGAAGTCGCGCTGCGTCTGCAGGAGCGCCCGCGCGAAGACGAGCGCGGTCTCACGCTTGCCGACTCCCGCCGGGCCGTGGAAGAGGTAAGCGTGCGCCGGCCCCTCCCGCAGCGCCGCCTCGAGCAGGCGCGCGGGCTCGGCCTGCTCAGAGAAGCGCGCGAACGTGCTCACGGACCTCCTCCGCGACGGTCTCCGGCTCGCGCGCGGCGTCGAGGGCGACGATGCGCTCCGGGTCGTGCGACGCGAGCTCGCGGTACGCCGCGTCGACCCGCTCCATGAAGGCATCCTCCTCGCGCTCGATCCGGTCGGGCTCGTCCGGCGCGCGCCCGCGCGCGACCGTGGGCGCAACGAGCAGCAGGAAGGTGCGCTGCGGCAGCAGCCCGCCCGTCACGATCAGGCTCAGGTCGCGAACGCGCGCCTCGCCGAGCCCGCGCGCGATGCCCTGGTAGGCGACCGACGAGTCGAGGTAGCGGTCGGAGACGACGTCGGCTCCGTCCGCGAGCGCCGGCGCGATCGCGCGCTCGACGTGCTCCGCGCGCGCGGCCGCGAACAGCGCAGCCTCGGCCCACGCGCCCATCTCCTCCCCCTCGAGCAGCAGGCCGCGGACGCGCTCGCCGAGCGGGGTGCCGCCCGGCTCGCGGGTGAGGAGGACGTTCCGTCCCTGCTCGCGCAGCCAGCCGGCGAGCAGCTCCGCCTGCGTCGTCTTGCCCGACCCATCGACGCCTTCGAACGTCACGAACATCGCGGGCGCCTACGATACTTTTCGATGCGGGCTCTGGTTACCGGCGGCGCCGGCTTCATCGGCTCGAACCTCGTCGACGCGCTTCTCGCGCGCGGCGACGACGTGGTCGCCGTCGACGATCTCTCCTCCGGCAAGCGCGAGAACCTCGATCCGCGCGCCGAGCTGCGCGAGCACGACATCCGCGAGCCGTTCGAGGTCGACGCCGACGTCGTCTTCCACCTGGCCGCGCAGGCCGACGTGCAGACGTCGATGCAGCGTCCCGAGTACGACGCCGCCGTCAACGTGGTCGGCACCGTCAACGTGCTGGCGGGCGCGCTGCGGAGCGGCGCGCAGGTCGTCTTCGCCTCCTCGGGCGGCGCCGGGTACGGTGAGTGCCCCGGACCGGTCGACGAGGACTTTCCCTTCCTGCCGCTGTCGCCGTACGGGATCGCGAAGAAGTGCGGCGAGGAGTACCTCGCCGGCTGGAACCGCATCCACGGGACGGGGCACGTCTCGCTTCGCTTCGCGAACGTCTACGGGCCGCGGCAGGACTCCGGGCTCGAGGGCGGCGTCGTCGCGATCTTCCTCGAGCGCATGGCGCACGGTGCGCCCACGACCGTCTACGGCGACGGGCGGCAGACGCGCGACTTTGTCTACGTCGGCGACGTGGTCGACGCCGTGCTCGCGACGGCAGGCCGCACGGGCGGCCCGTACAACATCGGCACCGGCCGCGAGACGAGCGTCCTCGAGCTGCACACCGCCTGCGCCGAGGTCGCGGGAGTCGCCGACGATCCCGCGTTCGCGGAGGCGCGGCTCGGCGACGTGCAGCGGTCGGTGATCGATCCCTCGCGGGCCGGGCGCGAGCTCGACTGGCGCGCGCGCGTCGAGCTCGCCGACGGGCTGCGCCGGACCTGGGAGTGGATGCAGGAAACGGCCACGGATGCGCCGAATCAAGGCGTCCCGTGGACGCACCGCTGACCCAGACCGACGCCATCGTCCGCCCGTGGCGGCTCGCCACGCTCGTCGCGAGCCTCGTCGCCGCCGTCGAGCTGGTCGGCCTCGTCGTGCTCGGCTTCCTGCTGCTCGCCAAGCCGCTCTCGCACGCGCTCCAGCAGCGCGCGACCGCCGCGCCTGCTCCGGCGAAGGCGACTCGCGTCGTGCGTCACCTGGTGAAGCCGGCGCCGATCGGCAAGCCCAAGCACACGCGCGCGCAGACGGGTGTCCTCGTGCTGAACGGCAACGGACGGGCGGGGGCCGCCCATTCCGAGGCGGCGCGGCTCCAGCGCCTCGGCTACCGGATCCGCGGGGCCGCGAACGCGCAACGCTCCGACTACGCGACGACGGTGGTCATGTTCCGGCCGCGGTGGGCCGCCGAGGGTCACCGCCTCGCGCGCGACCTGCACGTCGCCGTCGTGGGCCCGCTCGACGGCATGCGCACGTCGAAGCTCGACGGCGCGCAGCTCGTCGTCCTGCTCGGCGCGCGGTAGCCCGGTTCAGCAGAGCGGCTTGCCGCTGTTCACGAGCTTGAGCGCGTGCAGGTACTCCGCCGGGCCGTCGCTCGGCGCCGCGTAGCGGTCGAGCGCGTTGAAGCGGTAGAACGCGGCGAGCGCGTGACGTGCGCAGCCGTGGCGCAGCTCGAACTCGGCGCTCAGCAGCCACGTCTCGGCGTTCTGCGGCTGACGCTCGGTCGCGAGCCGGTAGTAGTTCCGCGCGTTCGCGTACCGGCGACGCTCCTCGGCCGCGGCGGCCAGCGCCCAGTACGGCTCCACCAGCAGCGGATCGACGGCGCGGGCTCGGTTCGCGAGCTTCGTCGCCTGGGCGGGCGTGTCGGCGACGAACGCCGCGTCCGCCCAGCGCTCGCCGAGCCACGGCAGGAGCAGCACGCAGAAGGCGACCGCGGCCGCGCCGGCCGCGAGCAGCGTGGCGAAGCCGCCGACCCGACGCTCGGAGGGACGACCGGCGAGGGCGCCGCCGACGAGGAACGCGGGCGCCGAGACGGCAACGAAGTCCCAGTCGATGTCGACCAGCCCGTGCAGGAGGTACGCGACGGGGATCAGCGCGAGGGCCAGCTCGTAGCGGCGGCGGCGAAATCCCGGACGCACGAGCGCGAACGCGACGAGCGCGAACAGCGCCAGCCCGACCGCGCCCGCCTCGGAGAGGAACTGCACGGGCAGGTCGTGCGGCTCGATCGTGTAGTCGAGGTAGCTCGTGCGGTAGCGGAGGTTGGTGACGTTGAAGGAGCCGGCGCCGGTGCCGAGCGCGGGATGGTCGGCGAAGCCGTGCCACGCCTGCCGCCACCACGTCCAGCGCAGGTTCGAGGAGAGCGACGCGCGGGCGCCCTGATTCGCGACCGATCCCGACGCGGTGAACTGCCGCCACGCCGCCGGCCCCTTCACGAGCGCGCCGACGACGAGCGCGGCGATCGCGAGCGCGGCCGCCACGACGAGGACGCGCCGCAGGACGGTCGACGAGCGCGGACGCGGCAGCTGCGAGAGCGCGGCCGCGAGGGCGCCGCCGGCGAGCAGCGCGAGGCCGAAGAGCAGGCCGTCGTGCCAGCGCGTCGCCGACGACGGGTTCTCGCCCGTCACGCCCGGCAGTGCGAACGCCAGCCCCGCGACGCCCGCGGCGGGCAGCCCGGCGGCGACGACGGTGACGAGCGCGTCCGCTCGCTCGTCGTCGAGCGCGATCCACGCCACGACGACCACCGCGGCGACCGCGAGCCCGCCGCGGGACAGCGTCAGGACGATCGCGACACCCCATGCGTACGCGAGCAGCGTGCCGAGGATGCGCAGCCGTCCCGCCAGCCAGAGTGCGAGCGGCAACGCGAAGTCGCCGAGCAGCGCGAGCTGGTTCCACAGCCCGACCGGCGTGTCGAGCCGGGAGCGCACGCCGATCACCGGCTCCGCGCCGACGGGGAACACCTTGCTGCCGAGCGACCACAGCACGACGGCGCCGAGGAGGGCGCACAACCCGAGCGCGAGCTGGCGCGTGCGGCCGCCCAGCCAGAGCCCGACCGCCGCGAACAGCAGGTAGAGGAACGTGCGGTCGGCGTAGTCCCACGAGCGGTCCGGCAGCGCCGACCACGAGATCGAGAGCGCGAGCCACGCCGTGAGCGCGGCCAGCGGGAGCAGCGCCACGAACCCGTGCGGGATGCCGTCGAGCGCGGCGAGCAGGACGAGCGCAGCGAGCGCGCCAGCCGCGAGCCAGGGCACCATCCCGTCTCCGGCCGCCTCGCCGTGGAAGACGGCGGCGGCGAGAAGAAGCAGGCTCGCGGCGAGGGGCAGCTCCCGGATCGCCCGCGTGCCCATTCGAAGGCGAAGCTAGCAGCGCCCCCGGTCGCTCACAAAAGCCTTACAGGCGACGCATTCGCGGCATACTGGTGTCCGGCAGGATCGCCAACATTCGCCGTCTCCAGCCTCTGGACCGAGCCCCCCGCTTGTCGCATCCATCGAGAGCACTGATCGCCGCGAGCCTGCTCGCGCTCGCCCTCCTCATGGTGGGTGCGGCGAGACCGCCCCGCGCGCAGGCGGCGACGCCGTGCTGGAAGACGCTCCTGAACGACTGGTACGACGGCCGCATCGACGGCACGTACCCGCTGCACTGCTACACGGACGCGCTCCATCACCTGCCGAGCGACGTGAAGACCTACTCCAGCGCGGCCGACGACATCGAGCGTGCGCTGCAGAGCGCGCGCGCGGCGGCACGCAAGCAACACAAGAAGCTCGGCCCGGGAACGCTGCTCCGGCCGGCGAGGGGCGGGTCCGCGAAGAGCCCCACGAACTCGAAGACGGTCACGGCGACGACGCCCGGCCGCAAGCGGAGCAAGGGGTTCGCCGGCTTCGCCGATCGGCTCGATCCCGGTAGCCCGTCGGCGCTGCCGCTGCCGCTGCTCGTGCTCGGCGGGCTCGCGATCGCGCTCGTCGCGGCGGGCGGCATCGGGCTCGTCGTGCAGCGCCTGCGCGGCCGGTAACGCCCCTCCGGGCGCGGTCCGGCAGCCCGGATGCCGCCGGTACGATTCCGTCCGAGGACCGCTCTACGCTCCGTTTCCCTTTCGTTCAACTGGTCCGCGTCTCGCGCCCTGGGAAGCGCGGTAGAGGAGGCTCAAGATGGCGTCCGTCGAGCAGGAAAGCACCGTCCAGATCCACCCCGACGACCTGGTGAACAGCGTCGCGGACGAGCAGTCGACGCTCGGCGTCCGGCGCAGGTTCACGATCGAGGGACGCGACCCCTACGACGAGATCGAGTGGGAGATCCGCGACGCGTTCATCCCCGGCAAGGACGGGCCCGCCTTCGAGCAGAAGAACGTCGAGTTCCCGAAGTTCTGGTCGCAGACCGCCACCAACATCGTCGCGCAGAAGTACTTCCGCGGCCGCATGTCGAGCCCGGAGCGCGAGCGGTCGGTGAAGCAGATGATCGGCCGCGTCGTGTCGACTCTTGGGCGGTGGGGCCGCGAAGGCGGCTACTTCGCCACCGAGGACGAGGCGCAGACCTTCGAAGACGAGCTGAAGGCGATCCTCGTCAACCAGCTCGCCGCCTTCAACTCGCCGGTCTGGTTCAACGTCGGGTTCGAGGAGACGCCGCAATGCTCGGCGTGCCTCCCGTACCACGCGTTCGTCTCGACGCCGGACGGCATGGTGCCGATCGGCGAGCTCGTCGAGGAGGATGCCGTCGGGCGCGAGGTCTACGACGCGCATGGCGTCACCCGGGTCGTCGCGGTCAAGCACAACGGCCGGAAGCCGGTGTTCCGGGTCACGCTGCGCAACGGCCAGTGGGTCGAGGCGACCGCGGACCACGTCGTGAAGGCGGTCCACGAGCGGCGCACCACGCCGCAGTGGCTGCGCGTCGACCAGCTTCGGCCCGGCATGCGGATGCACCTGCACCCGCACCGCGCGAAGGTCGAGCAGCGCGCGGCGGTCGCGGTCGGCGCGGGCGGGCTCGCCGATGAGCTGCCGGAGACGAGCGGGGAGCGCATCGTCGCGGCGGCCGAGGCGGCGCTCGCCGGCTGGCTGCAGGCAGACGGCTTCGTCGGGCAGTACGACCACGGCACCAACCGCTCGCTGACGGTCGAGTTCCAGGTCGCGACGGACGACGAGTTCGACTGGGTGACCACGAATCTCGACGTCGTGTTCCCGGACGTGCACCGCAATGTTCGGGAGGTCCCGACACAGAATCCGGCGCTCCATTGCCGACGGATCCGCCTCTACGGCGAGGCGCTGCGCGAGTTCGTCGAGGGATGGGAACTCCTCGACCGCGGAGTCGACATCCGAGTCCCTTCCCGCCTCTGGACGGCATCGCTCGAAGAGATCACCGCGTACCTGCTCAGCGTGTTCCAGGCCGACGGCTACGTCTCCGTCCGGCGCGAGCACGGATACGAGGGCGCGCGAGTCTGTTTCGCCGTCATCGGCGAGAAGTGGGCCGAGGACATCCAGCTCCTGCTGAACGTCGTCGGCATCTACTCGCGGCGGCTCCGCAAGCAGGAGAAGCGGCCCGACCGCCACGACCTGCACGAGGTGCAGATCGCAATCGGCTCGGAGCGCGCCCGCTTCGCCGAGCTGGTCGGCTTCGTCGGCGGCGAGAAGCAGCGCAGGCTCCTCGAGTCGCTCTCGCTACGCGGGCCAAAGCGCTGCCCCGACCTGCGCGAGGAGGAGATCGTCTCGATCGAGCCCTGCGGCGTCCAGGAGGTGTACGACATCCAGACCGAGTCTGGCGAGTACCTGTCGAACAACGTCGCCGTCCACAACTGCTTCATCCTCTCGATCGAGGATTCCATGGACGCGATCCTCGACTGGATCCGGCGCGAGGGCATCATCTTCCGCGGCGGCTCGGGCTCGGGCGTCAACCTGTCGCGCCTGCGGTCGTCGAAGGAGCAGCTGTCGAAGGGTGGCTACGCCTCGGGGCCGGTGTCGTTCATGCGCGGCGCCGATGCGTCGGCCGGGACGATCAAGTCGGGCGGGAAGACTCGCAGGGCGGCCAAGATGGTGGTGCTCGACGTCGATCATCCCGACATCGAGGAGTTCATCTGGTGCAAGGCGCACGAGGAGGAGAAGGCGCGCGTCCTCGAGGCCGCCGGCTACGACATGTCGCTCGACTCGCCCGACTGGGCTTCGATCCAGTACCAGAACGCAAACAATTCCGTGCGCGTCACCGACACGTTCATGGAGGCCGCCGAGGCCGACGGCGACTGGAACCTCACCGCGCGCACCGACGGCACCGTCGTCGAGACGATGAAGGCGCGCAAGCTGCTGCACCAGATCGCGGAGGCGGCGTGGCGCTGCGCCGATCCGGGCGTGCAGTACGACACCACGATCAACTCCTGGCACACGCTGCCGAACACGGGGCGGATCAACGCGTCCAACCCCTGCTCCGAGTACATGTCGATCGACGACTCGGCGTGCAACCTCGCCTCGCTCAACCTGATGAAGTTCCGCCGCGAGGACGGCGAGCTCGACGTCGAGGCGTTCGAGCACGCGGTCGACGTCGTCTTCCTCGCGCAGGAGATCCTCGTCGGCAACTCGTCGTACCCCACGCCGGAGATCGAGCGGAACGCGAAGGCGTACCGCCAGCTCGGGCTCGGCTACGCGAACCTCGGCGCGCTGCTGATGGCGCGCGGGCTCGCGTACGACTCGGACGAGGGTCGCGCGTACGCGGCCGCGGTGACGGCGCTGATGACGGGCCGTGCGTACCGCAAGTCGGCGGAGATCGCAGGCCGGATGGGGCCGTTCGCCGGCTACCGGCCGAACGCGGCCGCGATGCTCGGCGTGATCGCGAAGCACCGCGCCGCGGTCGGCAACATCGCTCACGCGGAGACGGTGCCGTCCGACCTGCTCTCGGCGGCGCGGCAGGCGTGGGACGACGCGCTCGACCTCGGCGAGGTCAACGGCTACCGCAACGCGCAGGCAACGGTGCTCGCGCCGACGGGGACTATTTCGTTCCTGATGGATTGCGACACGACCGGCGTCGAGCCGGACTTCTCGCTGGTCAAGTCGAAGAAGCTGGTCGGCGGCGGCGAGATCACGATCGTCAACAAGACCGTCTCGGCAGGGCTCGAGAAGCTCGGCTACGCCCCGAACGAGGTCGACGAGGTGATCGCGTTCATCGACGAGCGCAACACCGTCGTCGGCGCCCCGTACGTGAAGAGCGAGCACTATCCGGTCTTCGACTGCGCGGTGGGCGAGCGCGCGATCCACTACACGGGCCACGTGAAGATGATGGGCGCGATCCAGCCGTTCATCTCCGGCGCGATCTCGAAGACGGTGAACATGCCGGAGGCGGCGACGATCGACGACGTCGCGAGGCTCTACGTCGACGCGTGGCGGCTCGGCGTGAAGGCGATCGCGATCTACCGCGACAACTGCAAGGTCGCGCAGCCGCTGCAGGGCAAGGGCGAAGGAGGGACTGCGGCTCAGGCGACGCTCGCTCCGGCGGCGCACACCGCTGCTCCGCGCCGCCGCAGGCTGCCGGACGACCGCACGGAGATCGGCCGCAAGTTCAGGGTCGGCGAGTACGAGGGCTACATCCACGTCGGCGTGTTCGAGGACGGGACGCCCGGCGACATCTTCGTCGACATCGCGAAGGACGGCACCACGCTGCAGGGCCTGATGAACTCGCTGATGATCGCCGTGTCGATGGGGCTGCAGTACGGCGTGCCGCCCGAGGTGTACGTCTCGAAGCTGTCGCACCTGCGCTTCGAGCCGTCGGGGCCGACGAACGATCCCAACATCCGCGCGGCGAAGTCGATCGTCGACTACATCTTCCGCTGGTTCGGCATGAAGTTCCTCGACGTCGACCAGCAGGAGGAGGCGGGGATCCTCTCGCCCGAGGTGCGGGCGAAGCTCGCCGACCGGTACGCGAACGGCGGCGCGTCCGAGCCGCGGGAGCAGCCGGCGCCGGGCCAGACCGCGCTCTTCAACTCGTTCGAGGACGCGATCGAGTGCAACCGATGCGGCGGCCGCATGGTGCGCGCCGGCACCTGCTACACCTGCCGCGACTGCGGCACCTCCACCGGCTGCGGCTAGGGCCAGGATGACGCAGTGAGCGGGGCCGCGTACGCGACCCCGCTCACCAAGGCGCAGCAGACCGCCGATGCACGTCTCCTGCTCAACCGGAGAGCTCTGCGATGACCCGAAGTGCCGCCGCCACGGCGTCGGCTGGGAGCTTGATGATCCGCTCGTCGCGCCAGATCCAGTTCTTCAGATCCTCGTCGCCGTCGGAGTAGGCGAAGACAGGAAGCGAGCGATCCTGCAGCGCAGCCGGCAAAAGCTGCAAGAAGCCGCGCATGACACAGGGTGAGCTCCCGGCTTCGCGCGCTCTCATGCCATCGCAAGGTGTCTGACACCGGCATGTCCGGTGTCAGACACCTGTTGACGCGATCCGCGGCGATCCGTCAGGCTCCCCCGGTGCCGATTCCCACCGAGCCGATCGGGAGCATCCCGCGCCCGCCCGAGCTGATCGCCGGCGTCGCCGCGGCTGCCGGCGGCGAGATCACGGCGGACGAGCTCGACGCGCTGTACGCCGCCGCGCTCGAGGACACGATCGCGCGGTTCGAGGAGACCGGGTCCCCCGTGATCTCGGACGGCGAGCAGTGCAAGCCGAGCTTCGCGACCTATCCGCTCCACGGGCTCGACACGCTCGCCCCCGACGGCGTCGTGATCCCCTTCGCCGACGGTCACACGCGGCAGCTGCCGCGCCTGACGAGAGGGCCGTTTCGCTACGCGACGTACGCCGACGCGTACGTCGCCGAGGCCAGGCGCCACACGAGGAGGCCTGTCAAGCAGGCTGTCATCTCCGCCTCCGCGCTCAGCCTCCTCTATCCGCAAGAGGGGATCGACGGCTACTCGCGCGACGCGTTCGTCGCCGACCTTCTGGACGAAGCCGAGGCCGATGTCCGCCGCTCGCTCGAGGCCGGCGCCGCCTCGGTGCAGATCGACTTCACCGAGGCGCGCCTGTCGCTGAAGCTCGACCCCTCCGGGGGGCTGCTCCGAGCCTTCGTCGATCTGAACAACGCCGTCCTCGACCGCTTCACCGACGAGGAGCGGCGGCGGCTCGGCGTCCACACGTGCCCCGGCGGCGACCGGGACTCCACGCACAGCGCCGACGTCGACTACGCCGACCTCCTGCCGACGCTCTTCACCCTGCGCGCGGGCAGCTTCTTCGTCGCCCTCGCCGGTGAAAGAGATCGCGAAGCCGTCCTCGAGGCGATCCGCGACCACTCGGCGGACGATCAGCGGATCTTCGTCGGGGTCACCGATCCGATCGACCCACGGGTCGAGACTCCGGAGGAGGTGCGCGACAAGGTGCTCGAGGCGGCGCGGTACATTCCGGTCGAACGGCTCGGCACGACCGACGACTGCGGCTTCTCGCCCTTCGGGGACGACACGTCGACCGCCCGCGACACGGCCTTCGAGAAGATCCGCGCCCGCGTGCGCGGCACGCAGCTCGCAGCGGAGGCGTTGGGCCGCGACGCTTGAATCGCGGGCGATTCTCTCCTAACGTCAGGGCGACGTCTCGATAGGGGGTCTCTTGGACACGTACCACGTCGTTCTGTACATCCATTTCCTCGCGCTCTTCGTCGGCATCGGCGCCGGCACGGTGCTCTCGGTCGCGCTGTTCCAGCTGCGGGCTGCGCAGACGCTCGAGCACGCCGTGCCGTGGGGCATGCTGGCGGGGAAGGTCGAGAAGGCGTTCCCGATCGCCGTACTCGGCCTCTTCGGCTCGGGTGCGTACATGACGAGCGATCTCTGGACGTGGGGCACCGGCTGGATCGACGTCTCGATCGCCGGTCTCGCCCTGCTCGCCCTGCAGGGACCGCTGGTCGGCGGGCGGACCGGGAAGCTGCTCGAGCGCGCGCTGCACGAGAACGGGCCCGGTCCGCTCGGCGAGACGGCGCGGAGGATGACGCGCCATCCGGGGCTCTGGGTGACGGAGTTCTCGAACCTCGGTCTCGTCTTCGGGATCGTCTGGACCATGACCCAGAAGCCCGGCACGGGCGGCGCGATCGCCGCGCAGGCGATCGGCTACCTCGTCGGGGCCGCCGTCGGCTACCAGTTCACCCGCTCGGCGCCCGCGCCCGAGGCGCTGCCCGAGACCGCGGCGTGACCGTCCTTCGCGGACGTGTCCGGTGCCTGACACCGGACACGTCCGCGGCGGGCAATCCTCAGTACAGCCCCTCGCGGCGCGCGTAGCGCGCCGCGCGCTCCCGGTCGTACTCGTCGGCGTCCAGCTCCGGGTCGGCGATGCGCCGCAGGATCGCACCCGAGCTCGGCAGCTCGGACCGGTCGATGAACCGCTCCGGGTTCCAGAGATCGGAGCGGATCAGCGCCTTCGAGCACTGCGTGTACGCCTCCTCGATCTCGACGAGGATCCCGAGCGCCGGCGTCTTCCCGTCGACCGTCGACGGGGCGAGCAGCTCCACATCGTCGACGACACGGCCGCGGCCGTTCACGCGGAAGCTGTCGCCGACGCCGGGGATCAGGAACAGCAGCGCGATGCGCGGGTCCGAGAGCAGGTTCGTGAGCGTGTCGGCCAGCCTGTTGCCCGGGCGCTCCGGCAGGAGCAGCGTGCGCTCGTCGAGGATGCGCACGAACCCGGCGGGGTCGCCGCGCGGCGAGACGTCGAGGCCGCCGTCCGCGCTCGCGGTGGCGACGCACACGAAGGGCGATCGCTCCACGAACTGACGCGTCAGCTCGTTCAGGCGGTCGGCGATCTTGCCGGCGACGAGCTTGCTCGGCGAGCCGAGCACGGCGCGCAGCTCGCGCTCGTCGCCGATCGTTCCCGCCGCCACCGAGCCGAGCATACCGGCAGCCTCGTCGCCCGCAGGAAGGCTCTGCCGGCGGGCCTGAGGCGGCGCCGTCAGGCGGCCCTCCTACGATGCGTCCGTCCGATGGCGCCGCTTCCCCCGCTCGACCCCGACCACATCACGGCGGCGGCGCTTCCGGTCGGCGTGCGCGGCTACCGGCGCGAGGAGACCGACGGCCTGCTGAAGCGCGTCGCGCGGCACTACCGGCAGCTCCTCGACGAGCGCGACGCGCTCGCCCGGCGGGTCCGCGAGCTCGAGCGCACGTGCGACGACCTCGAGGCGGACAAGTCGCTGCTGCGCGCGGTGCGGAAGCAGCTCGAGGACGAGCTCGGGGCGCAGCGGCCCGCGCGTGCGTCCGCCGAGGTCGAGCGGCTCGTGCGCCTCCAGGACCAGCTGCGGAGCCAGCTGCGGCGGGCGCTCGAAGCGGCGCTCCGCGAGCTCGACGTGGACGCGGTCTCGCGCCCGCGCTTGCAGGACGACCTCGAGAAGCTGCTCGCCGCGGGCTGAGTTGCGGGCCGCTCAGCGAGCGGCGGCGGCGGCGCCCACCCGCTGCACGGCGCCCAGCCGGTCGCCTTCGCCCGCGGCGCGCGCCTCGCGCCGTTCCCGCTTCGCCGCGAGCAGCTGCAGGTCGGCGCGCTGCTGAGCGGCGTGCAGGTCGCCGCCGCGCTCGGTGGCGACGCCGATCGCGAGCTGGATGCGCGGCTCGTCGGGCTCGGAGGACGCGTCGATCGCCTCGGCGAGCCGCCCCAGGACGATCTCGGCCGCCTGCTCGTCGGCGCCGCAGAGGAGCACGCCGAACTCGTCGCCGCCGAGGCGCGCGACGACGTCGCCGTCGCGGACGCAGCCGCGGAGCAGCTCGGCCGTCCGCTGCAGCAGCCGGTCGCCCGTCTCGTGGCCCAGGGTGTCGTTCACGCTCTTCAAGCCGCCGCAGTCGACCTCGACCACCGTCGCCGGCGCCTCGGAGCAGGCGTTCGCCGAGGCGAGGGCCTCATCCCAGCCGAGCCGGTTCGCGAGCCCGGTCAGCGGGTCGCGGCGCGCCTCCGCAGCCGTCCGCGCGAGGTCGTCGCGAAGGCGGTCGCGGAGCAGCGCGGCGCTCAGCAGCGGCTGGGCCGCCTCGACGAGCTTGATCCCGAGCGACTGGCAGAGCTGGGTGAAGCCGCGCGCGGCCGACGAGTCGGTGTGGAGCAGCAGGAGGATCCCGGGAATCGGCTCCTCGAGCGCGAGCAGGTAGTAGGAGACGACGCCGTCGGCCGAGGAGAGCGGCGCGGGCAGGTCGTCGGCGTCGGCCTGCTGCACGCACAGAGGACGAGGCCGCTCCTGCGCGATCCGCGCGAGCGCCCCGTCGATCCCGCGGCTGCCGGCGAAGCTGCGCTTGGCGTCGGACGAGACCGTGATGCCGAGGTCGGGCACGTGGGCGAAGCCGGCGTCGCACGAGAGCGCGCGCGCCGCCTCGTCGACGAGCCGCTGCAGCCCCTCGGCGAAGGTGTCGGGCGGCGCGTTGAGGAGCGCGGCCACCGCCGTCAGCACCTCGAGCTCGTCGGCCAGCCGCTTCGCAGGTGCGACCTCGATCAGCGCGTCGCCCGCGTAGCGGGCGAGATCCTGGAGGTCGCGGTCGGCGGGCAGAGCAGCCCCCACCTCGGCGCCGAAGACGACGAGCAGGTCGGAGTCGAGCGGGACGACCGCGACGGTCGCGGCGTAGTAGGGGCCGAAGACGTGCCACGGCTCGTCGGCCGAACGGCGGACGACGGAGCCGGCGGCAACCGCCTCGTCGATCAGCGGCTCGTCGACGAGGCCGACGTCGACGATGCCGGCCCAGCCGACGCCGCGCCCCGCGCCGCCGACGTGTGCGAACCGCCCCGGGCCGAGGCGCCTGAAGACGAAGAGGTCGGCGGCGCCGGCCGCCTCGGCGATCTCGGCCGCGCTCGCGCCCGCCCAGACGGCCGGTTGCTGCTCTTCGACGTCCACTCCGTCGTTGTCGGCACGCGGGGCCGACGGCTTGAGGGTCGCCGGCGAGGCGCTACGACGCCGGCGGCCGCCGCTCGGGGTAGCGCGGGAGACCGTCGTCGGGGATCGGCGCCCAGGCGGCCGCGTACGCCGTGTACTGGTGGTACGACGGCCTGACGCCGGGGTCGCCGTCGAAGGCGCCCATGCGGACGCCGATCGCGTCCGGGTCGTCCGGATTCCGGCTCCAGAGCGCCGACCCGCAGGCCGAGCAGAAGACCTTCGCGTAGCCGTCCGGCGGCTCGTAGGCGGCGAGCAGCTCCTCGCCGGAGAGGATGCGGAGCGAGCCGGGGGCGAGCCGCGCGGAGACCGCGGCGGCCGTCCCGGTGCGCCGCCGGCAGCGGGTGCAGTGGCAGTAGCTGGCCGAGAGCGGCGGCTCGGTCACCTCGAACCGGACGCCGCCGCACATGCAGCCGCCCGTGAGCGGAAGCTCCGTCACGGCCGCCAGCCTACTGCGGCGACGCCGCCTCCCGTCAACGGGACATGTCCGGTGTCAGACACCGGACATGTCCGTTCGGGCGTCGGTCAGGCGGAGGCTTCGAGGCCGTCCGCGAGGCCGCGCAGGGTCTCCTGCAGCTCGCGGAGGGCGCGCGTGCGCTCTTCGAGCTCGCGCTCGCGGTCGCCCAGCTCCCGGGTGCGCTCGTCCAGCTCGCGCTCGCGGTCGCCGAGCTCGCCGCGCAGCCGCGCAATCTCGGCCCGGTCGGTCTCCTGCGTCGACCGCGCCGCGACGACCACCTCGCGCAGCGTGGCGACGCGGCCGCGCAGGTCGTCGATCATCGTGTTCGCCGCGTCGTCGAAGTCGGCGATCTCGAACGAGCTGCCGGCGACGGGACCGTCCGCGACGGCGGCCGGCTCGAGGTCCGCGGGCTCGTCCTCCGGAGCGGACGGCGCCTCGACGGGCTCGGCCTCGGCCTCGTCCGCGGGCTCCTCCGCGCCGCCGTTGCCGCGGCGCGAGAGCAGGTCGCCGCGCAGGCCGACGTCGAGGGCCGACTTCGGCACGACCACCGGGACGAGCCGGTCGCCGAGCAGCGAGCGGAGGGCGAGCAGGCGCGCCTCCGTCGGCTCGGCGAGCGCGACCATCATCGCGCCGTCGGGGTCGAAGCGCATCGGGAGCGCCTCGAGCCGCGTCGCCTCCTCGCGGGAGATCTTGCTGAGCGCGTTGGCGTCGAAGGAGATGCCGGAGCGGTCGAGGTACCGCAGCTGCCACTGCTCGGCCAGCACCTTCGCGAGGTCCTCCTCGCTCACCCAGCCGAGCCGGACGACGACCTCGCCCAGCCGCTCGCCGCTCTCGCTGCCGACGCGCAGCGCCTCGTCGAGCTGGGCCTGGTCGATCAGACCGCGCTCGACGAGCATCGTCCCGAGCGCCCTCCGGGCGCCCGTCTGTGTCTCTTCCGCCTGCGTCACCGCAGCATCCATGATCCGTCGCTCCTCGGTCAAAAAGGCTTGTCGGCCTCCTTTGTCGGCCGCGCGAGCGAGAACCTTTAGAGGTTCTCACACAATGAATGTTGAGTCGCCCGGCCGCGCTCGGCGGCACGATGCTGTGTCCTCAGTCGCGCCCATACGCACCGCGTATGGGCGCTCCCTGCGTCCTTGCCTCGTGCTCGCCGATCGCACCCGGATCGACGAACATCATCGTAATGAGAGCCTCTTAGACCCTTCTGACCCGGACGTCAGCGGTCGCCGGGCTCACGCGGCGCGGCCAGCGTCGCGAGCAGCCGGGCGGCCGTGCGCCGGTACCGGCCGGCGTCCTCGTACGGCCGGGCCGTCAGCAGCGCCCCTTCGAGAGCGCTCACGAGCGCCCGAGCCAGGTCGCGCGGCGAGCCCGAGAACGCGAGCGTCCCGGCACGCCGGCCCTCGCGCAGCACCCCTCCGAGCCAGGCCTCGTTGCGGTCGAAGAACGCGAGGACCGAGCGCCGCATCTCCTCCGGCAGCGTCTGGAACTCGGCGGCGAGCATCCCGCACAGGCACATCCGCTGCCCCTCGAGGACGGCGCCGTACAGGTCTGCGTACGCGGCCAGCCGGGACGGAGCGTCCGCGACGCGCTCGTCGATCTCCGCGAGCCTGCGCGCGAACCGCTCCCGGTAGCGGTCGATGAGCGCCGTGCCGAGCGCCGCCTTGCTCGGGAAGTGGTAGTGGAGGCTCGGCTTGGTGACGCCAAGCTCGGCCGCGACGTCCGCGTAGCTGAAGCCGTTGTAGCCGCGGAGCTGGACGAGCCTCTCGGCCGCGTCGAGGATGCGCTCCGCCGACGCGCCCTTCGTCCGGTCGCTCACCGCCATCCGTCCATCCTCCACGATCTCCCCACCTCTTGACAGTCTACCTACTAGTAGGTCAGACTCGACCCGTCGATCGGAGAGGAGACGACGATGGAGCAGACCCACGTCACGGAGCACAAGACGTTCGCGGCGCCGGACGAGACGCGCGAGTTCCCGAACGGCCGCGCCGAGATCGTCAACGTCGGCGGCGCCGAGATCGGCCGCCTGGTGTTCGAGCCGGGCTGGCGGTGGTCGAACGACGTCAAGGCGATCGCGGGCACCGAGAGCTGTGAGGCGCCGCACTTCCAGTACCACGTCAGCGGACGGCTCGCGATCCGGATGGACGACGGCACCGAGCTGGTGGCCGGCCCGGGCGACGTCACGTCGCTGCCGAGCGGCCACGACGCCTGGGTCGTCGGCGACGAGCCGGCCGTGGTGGTCGACTGGTACGGGGCGAGCAACTACGCCCGACCGGCCTGAGCCGACGGACGACGGCCGCCCGCTGCGCGCCGTCGTCAACAGCTACGCCGAGGCGTGGAACCGTCACGACGTCGACGCGATCGTCGCGCTGCACGCGCCTGGCATGGTGTTCGAGAACCACACCGCGGGGGAGCGCGCGGACGGCCCCGCGGTGCGCGCCCACGTCGCCGGCATCTTCGCCGCCTGGCCCGACATCGCGTTCGCCACGCGGCGCCTGTACGTGCGTGACGACCTGGTCGTGCAGGAGTGGACGGCGTCGGCGACCCACGCGAGCGAGCTCCGCCGCGGCGACATCGTCGCGCCCCCGAGCGGCCGGCGGATCGAGTGGAAGGGCGTCGACGTGATGCCGTTCGAGAACGGCCTCGTCGCGCGCAAGGACGTCTACTCCGACTCGGTTTCGATCCTGCGCCAGGTCGGCCTGCTCGGCTGACGGGGCGCGCTACGCAAGCCGCAGCGCCACGTTCGGGAGGCGGTGCTCGCGCTCGAGCAGGCCGCGCAGCGCGTCGGCCTGCATCGGGCGCGCCAGGTGGAAGCCCTGGCCGGCGTCGCAGTGCAGGCGCCGCACGGCCGTCAGCTGCTCCTCGTTCTCGATCCCCTCGACGACCACCTTGAGCCCGAGCTCGCGGGCGAGCGCGAGCAGGCCGCGCAGGAGCGGCGAGTCGCCCCCTGCCGCGTCGACCATGAACGACCGGTCGATCTTCAGGACGTTCGGCGCGAGCTCCTGCAGGTTCCCGATCCACGAGTGGCCGACGCCGAAGTCGTCGATCGCGAGCTCGACGCCAAGGTCGGAGGCGGCCGCGAGGTTGGCGCGCGCGGTCTCGGTGGCGTCGAGGAGGACGCTCTCGGTCAGCTCGAGCCGCAGCGCGCACGCGGGCAGCCCCGCCCCGGCGAGCGCGGTCGAGACGTCCGCGACGAACCCGGGCTCGCGGAGCTGCCGGCCGGACACGTTGACGGCGACGATCGGGCCTCGCCCGCAGGCGCCGGCCCACGCGGCCGCCTCGCGGCACGCCTCGCGCAGCACCCAGCGGCCGATGCCGACGATCGCGCCGCTCTCCTCGGCCGCGGCGATGAACGTCCCCGGCGCCAGCAGCCCGTGCGCCGGGTGCTGCCAGCGGAGGAGGGCCTCGACGCCCTCGATGGCGCCGTCGCGGAGGTCGAACGTCGGCTGGTAGTGGAGGACGAGCTCGTCGAGCAGGCCGGGACGCGCGACCTCGGCCAGGAGCGCGAGCCTGCGATCGGCGGCCGCGTGCATCTCGGGCGCGAAGCACGCGTACGCGTCGCCCCCGCGCCGCTTGGCCGCGTACATCGCGAGGTCGGCGTTCCGCAGGAGGTCCTCGGCGGCGCCGCCGGTCGCGATGCCGATGCTCGCGCTCAGCCGCAGCTCGCGCCCGTCCAGGAGGAGCGGCGTGCGCACCGCCGCCAGCAGACGCTCGGCGAGGAGCTCGAGCGTCGCGTCGTCGGCCGTCTGCGCGAGGACGGCGAACTCGTCGCCGCCGATGCGCGCGACCAGGTCGTCCGCGCGCACCGCCTCGCCGATCCGGTGCGCGAGCTCGACGAGCACGCGGTCGCCCTCGCGGTGGCCGAGGCTGTCGTTGATCGTCTTGAAGTCGTCGAGGTCGAGGAAGAGCAGCGACCGCGCCACGTCGCTCCCTCCTTCGCGCAGGCGCTCCGTCAGCAGCGTGCGGTTCGGCAGCGACGTGAGCGCGTCGCTCGACGCGAGGCGGCGCAGCTCCTCCTCCGCCTGCCGGCGGCGCGTGATGTCGAGCATGTACCCCTGCGAGTGCACCGCCTCGCCGCGCTCGTGGTAGAAGGTCGACTCGTCGCGGATCCACACGGTGCGGCCGTCCTTCGTGATCACGCGGTACTCCGTCGAGAACGGCGTGCCCTCGGTGTTCGACCGGTGCACCTCCTCGAGCACGCGCTCGCGGTCGTGCGGGTGCAGCACCTTCACGAAGAGGTCGGGGTCCGACACCCACTCCTCGACCGTGTAGCCGAGCAGCGACTCGACCTGCGGGCTCGTGTAGATGTTCGACGAGTTGTCGGTGAGCTCGTCGACGTAGACGACGAGCGGCAGCTGCTCGACGAGACGCTGGTAGTGCGCCTCAAGGGCGCGCCGTCGCGCCTCGGCGTCGTCGGCGAGACGCGCCGCCTGCGACACGAGCAGCGTGATCGCGGCCACCATCAGCGCCGTGAACGCGCCGAGCCCGAGCCACGCGTTGAAGAGGTGGCTGCGCTCGCCGAGCCACGAGAGGAAGCTGCAGGCGACGACCACCGCGATGCTGCCGGGGAGCAGTCGCAGCCGCAGGATGTGGCCGCTCGACGCCGGCTGCGCGTCGAGCAGAGCGGCCGCGAAGCTGCTCGGCGGAGCGGCTTCCCGCCGGCTTTCGGGGTCGCGAGGTCCTGTCGGCCGAAGGCCCACACCGTGCTCATCGGCACCGCCTGCGCCGCATTCAAGGACCGATCGAGGGGGACGGCGGCAGTGCACTAGGCTTCCGCGAGTGCGCGCGAGAATCTGGGGCTGCAGGGGCTCGCTCGCGACGCCCGGTCCGTCAACCGTGCGCTACGGCGGCAACACCTCCTCGGTCGAGGTCCGCACCGGCCACGACGAGCTGATCGTCCTCGACGCGGGAACCGGCATCCGCGAGCTCGGCCGCGCGCTCGGCGCCAATCCGCCGGCTCGCATCCACCTCCTGCTCACACACCTCCACCTCGACCACATCGAGGGCCTCGGCTTCTTCGCGCCGATCTTCGACGAGCGCTGCACGATCACGATCTGGGGGCCGCGCCAGGATGACGGGACGCTCCGCGACCGCATCGTCGCCTACCTGTCGCCGCCGCTCTTCCCGCTCCGCTTCGAGCAGCTGCCGTCGCTGATCGAGGTGAACGAGACGTGGGAGGACGCATGGGAGCTGGCCGGGCTCCGGATCCGCTCCGCCCCGGTCCGCCACCGCGGCCCGACGCTCGGCTTCCGCCTCGAGGAGAACGGCAGCGCCCTCGCGTACGTGCCCGACAACGAGCCGGCGCTCGACCCGGACTCGGGGCTCGACCTCGCGAGCGGAGCCACCGTCCTGCTGCACGACGCCCAGTACACGACCGAGGAGTACGAGACGCGCGTGGGCTGGGGCCACACCGACCTGGCGAGCTTCGGCGGCTACGTCCGCCGGGCCGGCGCCGAGCGGACGCTGATGTTCCACCACGATCCCGCGCACGGCGACGGGACGCTCGAGCGCATGTGCGACGAGGCGACGGAGCGCGCGGGGCGCGGTCTGGAGCTCGCGCGCGAAGGCCTCGAGCTCGCGCTCGACGGCGGCGCCTGACGCTCGCTTTTCGAGCGCGGGCGTTCTACGATCCCGCCATGGCCGCGCCCGTCGACCTGCTGCGCCGTGTGCCGCTCTTCCACGGCCTCGGCGACAAGGACCTGAAGATGCTCGCCGAGAGCTTCACCGAGCGGACGTTCCGGTCGGGCGATCACCTGACCACCGAGGGACAGGGCGCCGCCGGCTTCTTCGTCATCGAGTCGGGCGAGGCGAAGGTGACGGTCGACGACGACGAGCGGCGCACCCTCCGGAGCGGCGACTACTTCGGCGAGATTGCGCTGATCGACGGTGGAACGCGCACCGCGACGATCACGGCGACGAGCGACGGCCGCGCCTACGGGCTGACGTCGTGGGTGTTCCGCCCGCTCGTCGAGAAGAACGCGGCGATCGCGTGGCCCCTGCTCGAGGCGATGGCCGCCCGCGTGCGCGAGCTCGACCGGCACGACTGACCGAAACCGGTGTCTGACACCACCGGTGTCGGACACCTGCGCATCCGGCGTCAGCTAGAGCGCGTCCGCCTCGAGCCGCGCGGCGAGCGCGGCGACGACGCGGTCCTGCACCGAGGGCATCCGCTCCACGACGCGGCGGAACGCGCGGTCGGTGAGGACGAGCAGCAGCGCCTCGGATGTGGTCGTCACCGTCGCCGTCCGCGGCATCCCGGTGAGCAGCGCGATCTCGCCGATGAAGTCGCCCGGCCCGAGCTCGTTGATGCGCCTTCCGTCCCGGTGCACGTCGGCGGTGCCCTCGACGAGGACCATGAACTCGCGTCCGCGGTCGCCCTGCGTCGTGAGTGGCCGGCCGGCGGGCAGCGGCAGCTCGTCCGCCTCCGCGGCGAGCGCCTCCAGCTCCTTGCGGGTGCAGCGGGAGAAGAGCGGCACCGCCTTGATCAGCTCGACCTTCGCGTTCTTGCGCAGGCGCATGTCGGCGATCGTAAACGTGCGGCCGCGCGCTGACCAGCGACGTCGGCGCTCAGCTGCGGATGACGACCGGGGTTCCGGCCGACGCGAGCGCGAACAGCCTGCGCATCGCGTCGTTCCTGAGGCGCACGCAGCCGTGCGAGGCCGCCGTCCCGATCAGCTGCGGCTCGTCGGTGCCGTGCAGGGCGACCGGGCCGCCCTCCACCCAGTCGGTGAGCACGTTCGAGCGCGCGGAGATGCCGAGCGCCGCGGGCCCGAAGGGGCCGTCCGCGCTCGAGAGCAGGAACCGCTCGTCGACGAAGAACGTGCCGGTGGGCGTCGGCGTGCCCGGCGCGCCGACGGCGACCGGGACGTCGAGCACCTCGCGTCCCGCGCGGTAGGCGTGCAGGCGGCGCCGCCGCAGGTCGACGACGATGCGCGCGTCGACGCGGAAGACCCGCACGGCGCGGGCGTCGATCCAGCCCGTGCTGCCGTTCGCGATCGTCGGGCCGGTCGGCAGCCGGACGCGGTACCAGGAGGCGCGACACGCCCGACCTGTGCGCTCGGCGAGGACGGCGAAGACGATCGGGTAGCCGTTGACGTCGCGGCGCCCGAACCGGGCGACGACGCGGGTGTGGCGCGGCTCGGCATAGGCGGCGAGCGGCCGGCGCCCGACCGCGGCGAGCGAGGCGGACGCGGTGCCGACGCGCCGCACGGCGGCCGCGCAGCGGACGACGTCGCGGTGGCGGACCGACCGCACGGTCGTACGGTCGACCGCGCCGATCCCCGCCTGCCGCGCGACCTGGTTCGACGGCTCGCTCCGGAGGACGCGCTGCGCATGGCCGCCACAGCCCGCGAGAGCCGCAGCCGCGCACGCGAGCGCGACTGGTCCTGCCCTGCGGAGCGCCCGTCGGCTCATCGACCGGAAGGGTTGCAGACCGGCGCGACGCGCGCCGCGCTACGAGCCGGGAGCGGCGACGGCCGCGACGAGCGCGTCGACGCACGCAGGGTCGAACTGGGAGCCGGCGCAGGCGAGCAGCTCGTCGAGCGCCGCTTGCGGGCTCAGCGCCGGCCGGTAGGGGCGCTGCTCGAGCATCGCGAGGAACGCGTCCGCGACGGCGACGACGCGGGCCGCCAGCGGGATCTCGTCGGCGCTCAGCCCCTGCGGGTAGCCGGCGCCGTCCCACCGCTCGTGGTGCGCGCGGATCACCTCGACGATCTCGTCGCCGACCGCGCCCCGTACAAGCCGCTCGCCGTCCACCGGGTGCCGGTTCACCTTCGTCCGCTCGGCCGGCGTCAACGGGCCGGGCTTCGTCAGGATCGCGGCATCGACGAGGAGCTTGCCGACGTCGTGCAGCAGCGCACCCACGATTACGGTCCGCCGCGCGCGCTTGGGGAGCCGGAGCTGGTCCGCGATCCGCGCCGCGAACTCCGCGACGCCGAGCGCGTGATCGTCGAGGTAGCCGGCGCCGGCGCCCCGCAGCAGCCGTCCTGCGCGAGCCTTGCCCTTTCCGCTCCGGGAGCGTGCGTTGCGGGCGGCGAGCGACACGGCCTCACCCTTTCGGGGGATCCCACGACCCTCCTGCAACCGCATCGGCCTACGACCTGCGTCGCGGACCACGCGACGGCCCAAACCTCGACCCTCGCATAGGTCCAACCCCACCGTCGGCGCGGCTCGGCCCGAGGACGCCCGATTAAGATCGCCTATGAGAGACGTATCTGCGAGAGATAACGTTCCCAATCGCTGAAACCTGAGGAGAGGAAATGAAGAAGCTCGTCGCACTGGGAGTCGCACTGGTCTTCGCTCCGGCGACGACGGCCTGGGCCGCGGGTGGCGCAACGAGCGGCGGCTACGGCGGCAACGCTCAGGTTCAAGGCGCCGTTCAGAAGGCGGGAACGACGGGACACGGCACGCTGCCCTTCACGGGTCTCAGCCTGACGGTCGTGGTCGTGGTCGGCGCCCTGCTGATCGTGAGCGGGCTGCTGATGCGCCGGCGCCACCGCCCCGACTCCTGACGGAAGCGGCAGCCGCGAGATAGCAGGTTCTTCGGCGAGGGAGGGCTTGCCGGTTTGCAAGTCCTCCCTCGCGTGAGCACGAAGACGGGTCCGCTCGGCGCGCGAGCGGAGGGTTTCGTACGCCCTGGGGTCGGCCGCGCGAGGAGTACCGACCAACGGCTAGGGAATCGTCAACCTTCGGACGATGCCTCGAAAACTAGGTTGTTGATGCTCGACAGAGGGATGACTCTTACGGTGACGAACGGCTGGAGAAACTCGGTGGACCCGCTGGGCGCGACGTCGCCCGCGACGCTCCGGCCCGCCTCCCCTGTCGCGCCACAGGCAGGCGTCTAGCGTGGCTACCGCCGAAGCAGGCAAGGTCCCGCTCGAGCTCGTCCTCCCCAGCGAGCGCCTCACTGTCGTCGACGAGCCGGCCGCCTCGGCGGTCGCGCGGCGGATGCTCCTGTATGGCCATTCGCGCGTGTTCGCAACGCTCGTCACGTCCGTCATCGTGGCCGCGTCGTTCGAAGCGACGCTCGCGTCCGCGCTCGTCACGAGCCTCGTGTTCACATGCTCGTGGACGCTCGCCGTCCACGTCGCCGAGCGGTCGCTGCAGACGGTCCAGGCCGCGGCCGGCCGCTTCGGCATGGCCGCGATCGGCGCGCTCTCGGGCGCCGCGGTCGCGTCAGGCGTGAGCTTCTGGCTGCGCGCGGTGGCCGAGTCGCGGGCCGAGGTCGTGACGATGGCCGCGGCGTCCTTCACGCTCGTGCTCGCAGCCGAGGTGGCCAGGGAGCGCATCGCCGTCCTGCGCCCGCGCGTGCTCCTCGTGGGCGGCGGGCGCAGCGTGCTCGACCTGCTCGAGGTGCTCGCGTACGACGACCGCAACCCCTTCACCGTCGTCGGCATCGTCGACGACGACAGCGCCGCCTCGGGGATCGGCGGGGTGCCGCGGCTGGGCGACCTGCACTCGCTGGCCGCGGTGGTCGCGATGGAGAAGCCCGATCTCGTCGTCGTCGCCCAGACGCGCGGCCGCCCCGAGGTGTTCTCCTGCCTCGCGTCCGCGGCGAGCCTCGGCTTCCGGGTGGTGGGGCTGCCGGAGTTCTGCGAGCAGGCGTTCGGCCGCGTCCCGGTCCGGAACGTGACCGACGCCTGGTTCATGAGCGTCATTCACCTCTACCAGCGGTCGTACAGCCGCGCGACGAAGCGCGCGTTCGACCTCGTCGTCGCCCTGGCCGGGATCCTGGTCGCGGCGCCGCTCTTCCCGCTGCTCGCGGTGCTCGTCCGGTCGACGAAGGGCCCGGTGTTCTACCGGCAGACACGACTGGGCGAGAACGGCCGACCGTTCTCGATCCTGAAGTTCCGCACGATGACCGTCGACGCGGAGAGCAAGGGCGCCGTGTGGGCCGTCGAGCACGACCCTCGTACCACGCGCGTCGGCCGGCTGCTACGCCGGATCCGGCTGGACGAGCTGCCGCAGCTGATCAACGTCCTGCGGGGCGAGATGTCGATCGTCGGCCCGCGCCCCGAGAGGCCGGAGTTCCACGCCATGCTCGAGGAGAACGTGCCGTTCTGGTCGCGCCGCCACCTCCTCAAGCCGGGCATCACCGGCTGGGCGCAGGTGCGCGCGGGATACGCCGCCGACGCCCAGAGCACCGAGGAGAAGCTGGCGTACGACCTCTGGTACCTGCGCCACCAGAGCCTGCTGGTCGACTTCCTCATCTGCATGCGCACGCTCCCGTCGCTGTTCTTCGCGACGGGACGTTGACGCTCGCCACTCGCCCCCGCGCCGCGGGCGATACTGCTGCGCGTCGCGTGAGCGCGCCACTCGTGAGGAGACGTCTCCCGCCGCCCGAGGTCGTGCTCGTGGCGGCGGTCGTCGCGGCCTCGTTCGGCCTCTGGTCGGCCGAGGACGGGGGCTTCGCCGAAACCGTCTGGTACCCGGTGGGCATCGTGCTCCTCCTGCTGCTCGGCGTCCTCGCCTGGGCGACGCGGCAGCGGCCCTTCGGCCGTCTGACGACGATCGCCGCCGCGGCGTTCGCGGGCCTGACAGGGTGGTCGTTCCTGTCGATCCTGTGGGCGGGGGACCGCGGCGCGGCTCTGTCGGGCGCGAACCGGACGCTCGTCTTCCTGCTCGTCCTGCTCGTCGTCGCGCGGCAGCGGTGGCAGCCGCGCGAGGCGGCCGGGCTCCTGCTCGTCTGGGCGGTGACGGTGACCGCCGTCGGAGCGGTCGACCTGGCGAACGTCGCCTTGGGCTCCGGCGGCGGCTCCGCGTTCGTCGACGGACGGCTCAGCGTCCCGATCGACTACGCGAACGCGAACGCGGCGCTCTTCGTGCTGGCGGCGCTGCCGTCGCTCCTGGTCGCGCAGACGTCGACGGCGCCGGCCGCGCTGCGGGCGTTCTGCCTCGGCGCGGCGGGCGTCGCGGCAGAGCTGGCGATCCTCGCCCAGAGCAAGGGCGGCGCGATCGCGACCGCCGCGACGATCGTGCTCCTCCTCCTGGTCGCGCGGCGGCGCACCCGCGTCGCGGTGCCGCTCGCCGCGGTGGCCGCGGTGGCGGCGATCCTGCACGGCCCTCTCCTCGGGGTGTACACGCGGCTCAACGACGGCGAGAATGCGCACGCCGCGATCAGGTCGGCGGCAATCGCAATCGCGATCTCTTTCGCGTGCCTGGTCGCGATCGGCGCGCTCGTCGTGCTCGTGGAGCGCAGGGTCTTCGCCCGCTCCCCGCGCCTCACCACGATCGGCACGCGGGCCGCCGGCGCCCTGGGCGCGGCGGCGCTCGTCCTGGCTGTCGCCATCGCGATCGTCGAGCTCGGCAGCCCGGTGACGATCGCACGGCATGCCTGGCACGCGTTCAAGTACCCGCCGCGCACCTCGACCGCGTCGTCGCACTTTGCGAGCGCGGCGGGCAACCACCGGTACGACTTCTGGCGCGTCGCAGCGCACCAGTTCGCGGGCTCCCCGCTGCTCGGCCGCGGGGTCGACAACTTCGCCGCCGACTACGTGCGACTGCGGCGAAGCACCGAGCAGCCGACCTTCCCGCACAGCCTCGAGGCGCGCCTGCTCGGCGGGACGGGCCTGATCGGGTTCCTGCTGTTCGCGGCCTTCGCCGCCGCCGCCGTCCTGCTCTGCCTGAGGGCGGCGCGCGCGGGCGGCACCTGGGCGCTCGTCGGGCTCGCCGGCGCGACCATGTTCGCCTACTGGCTCGTCCACGGCAGCGTCGACTGGCTCTGGGAGTTCCCCGCGCTCAGCGGGCCGGCGGTGGCGGCGGTCGGCTGCTGCGCCGGCATCGAGGGGATCGAGACGCCGCCGCGGACGTCGCGGCGGGTGCGCCGGCTCGCTTCGGCGGCGTGCGTCGCCGCGGGCTGCGCCGCGGCCGTGGCCCTCGTTCCTGCCTGGCTCGCCGCGCGCGACGTCTCGCAGGCGATCGGCGTGTGGCGGACCGACCCCGGCTCCTCGTTCGCCGCCCTTCGCCAGGCGGCGCGTCTGAACCCGCTCAGCGACCAGCCGGACGTGACGGCCGGGACGATCGCCGAGCGTCGCCGCGACTGGCCCGCCGTCCGCAGCTACTTCTCGGCCGCGGTGAAGAGGAACCCGGGGAACTGGTACTCGCAGCTCGAACGGGGCATCGCCGACGCCAAACTGGGACAGCGTGCCGAGTCGCTCGCGAGCCTCCGACGTGCGGCGCAGCTCGACCCGCTCGAGCCGACCGTGCGGGACGCGCTCGCCGCAGTCCGGCGAGGCGGGCCGGTGCCTGTCGACGCGATCGACGCGACGCTCGTCACCGAGGGGAACGTCGGCGGGCGCTGAGCCCGCCGACGTCGCCCCGCAGCGAGTCCCGCAGGAGCCACCAGAGGATGCGCGGCCGGCGCCGCACCTGCCTGACCGCGTAGGGCAGGTAGCCGTGGCCGTACGACACGTAGACGCGCGTGGCGACATCTCGCTCGCCGGCTACCGCTCCGACTGCCGCCATCGGCAGCCCGTAGAGAAGCTCCAGCTCGACGGGAACGCCCGCCTGGAGCAGCCGGTCGACCGACGCTGCCGCGAGCGCGGCGTCGTGCGTCGCGACCGCCGCGGCCGGCGCGCCGGCCCGGGCGAGCCGGTCGACGACCTCGAGGAACCCCGCGCGCGGCTCGCGGTCGCCCGGCCACTGCCCCTTCACCACCCTCACGCGGACGCCCGCCGCCGCGAGCGCCGCCGCGTCGGCGACGCTGCGGGACCACCCCCCGGGGAGCGACGCGCCAACCTCGACGCCGGAGGTTGCCAGCAAGCGCGCCAGCGCCAGGGTGCGGTCGGCATGCTCCTCCTGCAGCGAGTCGAAGTGCAGCCGGACGCCCGCCTCGGCCGCCTTCGCCGCGACGCGGTCGACCGCGCCGGGCGCGTCGCCGAGGGCCGGCAGCTTCGCCGACAGGTACGCGTCGAGCGACGGCTCCGCCGCGGCTGCGATCGCCTCGCAGTAGGCGTCGGCGACCGACGCGCCCGTTTCGCCGGGCGCGTCCCAGTACCCGAACGTGACCGGCCGAGCGAGGCGGTGCGCCGCCCTCACCGCGTCGGCGAGCGCGGGCCCGGCGATGTACGCGCGGGCGAGACGGCCCACCACCCGCTGCACGACGCCCGGGGCGGGAGTCACCGGCGCCTGACCCGGCGGAGGCCGGCCCGCGCGACGTGCTCGGCGAGCGGCCCGAGGGAGCCGACGCGCGGCGGCAGGAACGCGACGGACGTCGAAGGACGCTCCACCTCCGTCCACCGCCGCGTCCAGGGCGCGCTCGAGCCCAGGAACTCGATCGCCTCGAGGTCGTGGCTCGCGCTCCAGCGGATGGTCTCCAGCATGAGCAGCTGTCCGGGCGACGAGCGGTCGAATTGCGCGTCGTGCCCGATCTTCAGGAGCCACAGCCGGCGCGAGCGCTCGACGGCGATCTGCATCGCCACCACCGCTCCGTCGATCCGGAGGAACGCGATCCTCAGCGAACCGTCGCGTGCTGCGAGGTCCGCGTACCGTCGGTAGAAGGCGAGGCGCGGCGGATCGTTCAGCAGCGCGGTGCCGGCCCGGCCCTTCCAGCCCCTACTCTCGACGCCGACGGCCTCGTCGAAGGCGCACGCGACGGCCTCGGGGCCGGGCACGACGACTTCGAAGTCGACCTCGCCGTGCTCCTCCGCGTGGCGGCGCGCGCGACGCAGGTCGGACCGGCGGCGCGAGCCGAGTCGCGCCTCGGGCTCTCGCCACGTCTCGTCGAGCTCGAAGACGGGCAGCGGCGAGCGCGGCTCGCGAAGCTCGAGTGCACGCCTGCCGTACGCGCGGCGAAGCGTCTCGGCGGTCGGCGAATCGCCCGGAATCCGGCCGAGGACGAGCGGAACGCGGTGCGCCGCCAGACGTGCCGCGAGCTCGCCGAGCGACGCCTCGTCGCGCCACAGGAAGTCGACGGGCTCGTACAGGCGCCGGACGCTGACCGCCTCGCAGGCGCCGCCGCGCCGCACGAGCGGCGCGACGGCCCGCACCTCGCCGTCGTCGAGGACGGCGACGCGGAGCCTGTCCTCCGGGAACGCGGTCGCCGCCGCCTCGACCCAGGAGAGATCGCGGGTCGGGCTCGACACCGAGCTTCCCAGACGATCCCATTGCTCGCGGAGGTCTCGCAGACCCTCGGGCGTGTCGACGACGCGGAGCGGCGGCGGCGCCGCGGCCGTCACGGGATCGACCGCCGTTCTCTCCTTCGCGCCGCACGCGCGCGCCGGGCGACGTGCAGCCGGCGGAACGCCGCCTGCAGCGCCGGCTCGGTCTTCAGCCGGAACGCCGCGCCCACGTCGCGCGGGTAGAGGTCGGCGCGCGGAAAGGCGTACCGGTCCCGGGCGTCGCCGGAGAGGAGCATGAACCCGCCCTCGAAGCCGGCGCGACGCGCGGCTGCGAACACGCGCGAGTCGCCCTCGCCGTACGGGTACGCGACGAACCGGCACGGCCGCCCGAGCTCGTCTTCGAGGCGTTCGCGGCTCTCCCGCAGCTCGGCCAGCAGCTCACCGTCGCCGAGACGGGGCAGGTGCGGGTGGGACACGGTGTGCGCGCCCAGCTCGACGCCTCGCTCCGCGAGGCCGCGGAGCTCGTCCCACGTGAGCGTGCGCAGCTCCTCCGGGTTCGCAGCGAGCTCCTCCCGCAGCTCGGGAACGTCGAGCCGGCCGCCGGCGAGCCCCGAGCAGACGAAGACCGTGACGGGGACGCGCAGCGCCTCGAGCCGCGGCAGCACGCGCAGAATGCTTCGCAGCGAATCGTCGAACGTCACGTGCAGGATGCGTCCGCGCCGCGAGAGCACGTCCGCGGCGCTCACCGGCCTGAAGCGCCGGGCCAGCAGGCGCCGCACCTGCTGCTCGATCATCGCGGGCGGAAGCGCGAGCAGGTGGCGCCACTGATCGGACGCACCGTGGTAGCAGACGACGAGCCCCGGCGTCACAGGCGCTTCGAAGCGGTGCGTTCAGGCGTCCCGGTCCCGCCGGCGCCACGGCGCCAGGCGTGACCTCGGCTGCGCCGGGACCGCGTGTTCCGCCTGCGGGCCGTCCGGCTGCGCGGGAGCCGCATCCTTCGCGCTGCCGTCCCCGAGCCGCTCGGCCTTCTCCTTCTGGTCTCGCCCCGCCCGGACGAGCTCCTCCGCGGCGACGCGCCGGCCGGCCATCTCCGCCTCGGCCTGCGCGAGCCGGCGCCGGCGCTCCTCGAGCCGGCCCTCCTCGGCGTCGAGCTCGCCGCGGCCCGTCGAGGTGCCGGGAGGCCGCGACGCCTTCTCGGACTGCTCCTGCCGCCTCCGCTGCTGCTCGAGCTGCTGCGCGTCGGCATCGAGCTCCTCGCGGCTCTTCACCAGGAACTCGCGCTGCTTCTCGAGCCCGCGCAGAAGCAGCTTTACGGCGAGGTCGCGCTCGGCGACCGCCCGCTCCCTGCCTTCGCGCTCTGTGGCCCACTGCTCGCGTTGGCGCGCCGCCGACGCCTCTTGCTCCCCGGCAAGTCGTCTCGCGACCGATTCGAGCTCCCGGCTGCGCTGCTCGAGCGCAGCCTCCCGCTCCTGCAGGTCGCGCTCGCGCTCCGCAAGCGCCCGCCTAGCCTGCTCGAAGTCGGTCAACTCCTCGAGGTTCAAGGGGAGTGCAGCCTCGCTCTCGGCGACCGCCTGCTCGCGCGCGTCCAGGTCGCGCTCGCGCACGGCGAGCTCGTCGAAGCGCCGGCGCACCGCGCGCTCCTCCTCGTCGAGGGCGGCGCGAGCGTTTCTGAGGCGCCGGCGCTCCTCGGCCAGCGACTGCAGCTGCGCACCGACGCGCTGCTCGCGCTGCTCCACGAACTGCTCCCTCACGTTCGCATCATATGCAGCCTCGCGTCGAGCTCCACCCGCGCCGCCGCCACCGAAGGGCGCGGCGACCGCGGTGAGGGCGGCCGCGCGGCTTTCGGGCTCCTCGCCGCTCGAGCGCGCGACCGCGAACGCCGCCGCGACGAAGCCGAGCACGAGCCAGATCTGCTTCTCGTACTCAGCCGTCAGGAACACGTACGCGGCGAGCAACCCGACGAGCCCGATCAGCAGGCCGCGTGCGAGCACCTCGAGCTCGAAGTCGCCGGCTCGCCCTGCTCGCCGCACGGCCGCGAGCCCGAGCCGGTACGTGCCGGCGAGAACGAGCGCGAAGACGGCCAGCCCGACGAGCCCCAGCTCCGTGACCACCTGGATGTACGTGTTGTGCGCGACGTGCGGCGAGTCGAAGACGATTGCCAGCGACGAGAGGTCGAGAGAGGTCTTGACGTAGTTCGGTTCGACGAGCACGAAGTTGTCGGCTCCGATGCCGAGGATCGGATGACCGGTGAAGATGCGGAACGCGATCGACCACAGGTCGTTCCGGCCGCTGCTCGCGCTGCTGCTAAACGCGGTGATGCGGGAGAGCGCCCCCGGCGGGGCGAACAACACGAAGTAGGCGATGCCGAACCCCGAGACGCCCGAGACGAGGGCCAGCGCGCGCGCGCGCACCGGGCCTGCCAGGACGACGACGGCGACCGCCATCGCGCCAAGCGCCACGATCCCGCCGCGGGACGCGGTGAGGAACAGCGCCGCCGCGATCACGGCGGCGGCGCCGCCCAGGCACCATCGGCCGACCGTCGAGCGCTCGGTGACGAACATGAAGGCGGCGTACGCCAGCGCCGGCACGAGCAGCGCCGCGAAGTAGTTCGGGTCCCCGATCGAGCCGGCGAAGCGGTCGCCGGCGGTCGCGGTGTCCGCGCCTGTCCCTCCTCCCATGCCGACGAGCGCCGTCAGCGTGGCGCCGGCGACGTAGGCCAGCATCGCGAGTCGCAGCTGCCGGCGCTCGCGGAGCGCCGAGTACACGATGAAGAACAGGAGCACGCCCTGGGCGCCGCGCAGCGAGGCCGAAACCGCCGCACCGCTCGACGAGGCCCACAGGCTCGACGCGAGCGACCAGCCGACGAAGCCGACCGCGGCGAACGCCAGGACGGGCCGGTCGGAGAGCAGCGTCCTCCTGGTCTCCGGGCGGGTCGCGAGTTGCAGCGCCCACGACGCCGCCAGCAGCGCGCCCGCGACCTTGATCAGACTGAGCCCGGCACCTGACGTTCCCGGCAGCGCCGCGAAGAAGACGAGCGCGGAGAAGACGACGACGCCGCCGGCAAGGCTCGCGAAGACGAGCCCGACGAAGAGCAGCCCGAGCGCAAGGTCGAGCGCCCGCGACGGGGCGACGACGGACGCGACGCCGAGGACCACGGCCCCGACGGCGAGCCCGATCGGCAGTAGACCACCCCGCGTTCGGTTCGCCCCGACGAGCCGTGGAGCGAGCGCCGACACGCCGGCTACGCAGGCCTCCTCGGTTCGCGCCGCAGCGCGTCGCCTCCGGGCCGGGCGGCGGCCCGACGCGAGGCCGGCTTGTCGGAGGCGCCCGGCCGCGCCTCGGCGACCGCCGGGGCTGCAGCCTCGGCGCTGTCCTGCTCGCGCCGCCTGCCTCCGAAGAACCGGGCGACGGCCCGCCGGTCGTCGGCCGAGGCCGCAGCTTCGGGAATGCGCCGCTCCTGGGCGGTGCGCGGATCGTTCGACCTGTCGAAGCCGTAGTAGTAGCCGTGGCCGCGCGTGCGGCGCCTCGTCGTCACGACGACGCCCATCGGAGCGAGGCCGTGCTGCGCGAACATGCGGCGAAGCTCGAAGAGCCGGTCGCGGCGAGAGCGTCCGAGGCGCACGCAGACGATGACGGCGTCGACCTCGTCGGCCAGCGCGAGCGCGTCCGCGACCTCTGTGACGGGTGGTGAGTCGATGATCACGACGTCCGCCTGGAACCGCAGCTCGTCGAGCACCTCGGCGATACGCTCGCTCCGCATCGAGTCGATCAGGTGCGCGTGTTCCGGGCTCGCGAGCAAGAGCTGGAGACGGTCGCCGTGCCCAGGCGCGGGAATGATCGCATCCGTCGGCTTGGCGCGGCCGGCGAGCACGTTTGCGAAGCCGGAAGGGCGCGCGCCGACGCCGAAGAAGCTCGAGACCATCGGCCGACGCAGATCGCCGTCGACGAGCACGACGGACGTCCCGGAGAGCGCGAGCGTGATCGCGAGGTTCACGGCGGTCATCGTCTTGCCCTCGCCCGGCATTGCGCTCGTCACGAGCACCGTGTGCGGGAAGCCTCCGTCGCGCCCGGCCGTCGAGAGGCTCGCTCTCAGCGTGCGGTACGACTCGCGTGCATCGCCGGGCAACGGCTCGCGCCCCGCCACGTAGCCGTTCAGGATCGAGCGTGGCAGGCGTGGCACCCGGGCGAGGACCGGGAGACGGTGCTCGAGCAGGATCTCGTCCTCCTGCTTGATGCGCGGCGTTACGAAGTCCATCCCGATCGCGAGCCCCGCGCCGAGCAGGAGCGCGGCGATGAAGGCGACGCCGACGCTCAGAACAGGCCTCGGCCAGACGGGCGCCGTCGGCGGGGTGGCCGCGTTCATCAGCTGCAGCGTCGGATCGCTGGTCTTGCGGAGTCCGGTCAGCGTCCCGAGCCGCTCCTCGATCGTGAGCGCCTCGGGAGACGTGGTCCGCAGCGCCGCGGGGATCTCGTCGAGCGAGCCGCGCAGGCGGCTGAGCGTCGTCGCGAGCTGCTGCTGGAACAGAGCCGCCCGCTGCGCGAGGAAGGTCGATGCGAACGTGTTCGCGATCGTCGCCGCCGTGCGGGCGTTCGAGGCCTGGCCGACGATCGAGACGATGTTGCCCTGGCTCAGCGGCGTCACGGTGACCGCCGCGAGCACCCCGTCGGGCGTCATGTGCAGCCGGGGAGCCGCCGCTGCCGCGACGGAGCTGCTGTCCGCGTAGCGGGCGGCGACGACCACCGCGCGCGCGTCGGGGTCGGTGGAGTCGCGGAGGACGCTGAAGCCCAGGAACGTGGTGTCGTCAGGCGCGACCGGCGAGACGAGAATGTCGGCTTCCGCCTTGTACCGCTTCGTGGCCGTCTTCGAGTAGACGGCGGCGACCGCGACGGCTCCGAGCACGAGCAGGACGATCAGCAACGCGTGTTGCCGAAGGGACGCGAGGTAGCGCTGCGCCCCGCGCCGCTCGTCGGCGAAGGCGATGACGGGATTGGGATTCACGCGGGTACGAGGAGCGTCGACCGGGAGGCCTTCGGCTGGGGATAAAGCGTATCGGCATACAGAGCCGATCGGTTGACCCTCGACAGGGGATCCGTCACCGGCGCCGCCATAGGGAGCGCCGTCCGGTGGGCGGCGGCGGCGGCGGCACCGGCTCGCCGGCGAGCACGGCCGCGGGAGCCTCCTCCGTCAGGTAGCGGGCGACGGCTGCATCCCGGACGGCGTCGGCGCAGGCGGAGAGGGTCATCGCGCGCATCGTCGGGCCGTGGGCGTCGGTGGCGGCGACGTGCGCGAGCCGCAGGCGGACCAGCTCGTGGCCCGTCGTCGCGGCGGCACGGCCGAGGCCCCCGGCGAGCGAGGCGGCGGTGACCTGGACGAGGCAGCCGGACTCGACGACCGGCAGCAGCCGTCGAGGCGACTGCTGGACGAGGTCGTTCCGCTCCGGGTGCGCGAGAATCGGTGTGATCCCGGCGCCGAGCAGGCGCGCGGTCGCCCCTTCGAGCGCGACAGGCCAGCCACCGTATGGGAACTCAACCAGGAGGTACCGCCCCGCCTGGCCGATCGTGAGCCGGATGACCTCCTCTTCCGTTAGTCGCGCGAGGGCGCCGATGTCGACCTCCGCGCCGTGGACGACCTCGAGGGGGATCCCGGCGTCGCCGAGGCTCCGCCGGACCTCCTCGACCCCGCGCTCGACCTGCTCCGGGGTCGTGGGGTAGTCGTCGCGCACGTGCGGCGTAGCCGCCGTCACCGCGATCCCGTCCGCCACCGCAACGCGGGCGAGCTCGCAGGCCTCCTCGAGCGACCGCACCCCGTCGTCGACCCCGGGAAGGATGTGCGCGTGCAGGTCGATCAAAGGCCGCTCCGCGTCCCGCCGAGCGGCGGCGCCGGCACGGCGGCGGCCGCTGCAGCGTCAGGCCCTGGCTTCCCGAACATGCGGAGGACGCGCTCGAGCTCCGCGAACGACGCCGGCGCGACGACGGCGAGCGCGAGCAGGAGCGCGACGAACGCTGCGGCTCCCTCGGACACGAAGAGCGCCACCGCGACGGGCGTGCGGTGGCTCGCCGGGTCGAGCACGATCTCCAGGCCCCAGGCGGCGCCCATCGAGAGGAGGGCGGCCACGGCAGGTCGGACGAGCTCGGCCGCCAGGGCCCGCAGCCGCAAGCCGGTAACGAGCGAGATTCCGTAGAGGGCATAGGCGGCGCCCGCCACGCCGCCGACGGACACGGCGGCGGCGACCGCACGCAGCCCGAAGCCGGACAACGCCGCGCTGAGCGACACCCCGACGACCGCGGTCAGCAGGTGCATGCGCGGAACGAGGGAGGGCCGACCGACGGCGTCGAAGGCCGCCGCAGCGAGGGAGACCACGGCGCCCGCGGCGCCGAACAGCGCCATGAAGGGAACGGCGTCTCCGGCCGGACGCCACCGCGCGCCGAAGAAGACGACCAGCAGCGGGTGTCCGAGCGGGATGAGGACGAGGCTGGTCGGAAACCCGAGCAGGGCCATCCAGCGGAGGCTGCGAAGGACCGCCGCCCGGAAGCGCTCCTCGTCGTCGGAGATCCGCGCGAGCACCGGCAGCAGGACGTACGACGCACCGTTGACGACGATCCCGAGCGGGATCAGGATCATCCGATAGGCGTAGGTGTACTGGCCGAGGTCGGAAACGCCGACGAGCCTGCCCACGATCGCCGTCCTCGCCTCGAGGTCGAGGCGGCGGATCGACTCGCCGGCGATCACGTTCCGGCCGAAGCGGGCGAGCTCCCGCCACATCCCGAACGACGCGAGCCGTAAGCTCGGACGCCAGTCGATCATCGCCCAGCAAAGGACCGCCTGCGTGAGCATCGTGGCGTAGATGCCGATCACGAGGCCCCACACGCCGAGTCCCGCCGCCGTGCCCGCGATGGCCGCACCGGCGCCGAGGAGCCCGCCTGACGGCTCGAGGATCACCCGGCGCACGAACGAGAACCGACGCTGCATGATCGCGTCGGGGGCGACCATCGTCTGGCGCACGACGAGGACGCCCGAGAGGGCAGCCGCGACGAGGCCGATCGTGCGGTTGTGGTAGAAGAGCCCGACGACGGGCGCCAGGCCGAGCGCGACGAGGCTCATCAGGATGCCGCCCGCGACCGTCGCGACGAAGGCGGTGCTCGCCGCCTCCTCGACGCGGTCGCGGCGCTGCACGAGCGCGGCCAGCATCCCCGACTCCGAGACGAGCGTCCCGACGCCGACGACGATCGAGCCGGCCGCGAGCTGCCCGAATTCGCGCGGCGACGCGAGCCGCGCTAGCACGAGGTACGACCCGAGCGAGATGACGAACGTGAGCAGCTGTCCGCCGGCGGCGATGCCGACGCCGCGCGCCGCGGTCGCGGCGAGCGGCGTGCGCTCGGCGGCGGTCATGCCGCCGGCGCCGGAAGGAAGCTGCGGCGAGGCGGGACCCTCGCCGCGGTCCCGGTCTGTCAGGGCAGCCGCCCGAGCGCGGCGCAGCCGCTGCCGGCGAGAAGACGGTAGTCGTGGGTGGACGCGTCGGCGAAGCGCGGGTCGGCGACGGTGTTGTCGACCGCGGTGAACCCCAGCTGCTCGCCGACCTCACCCTCGGCCCCGTTCCAGAGGCAGTTGTCGCGGACGACGTTGCCCACGCCGACTGCGCCGCCCCAGAACGACTCGACGTTGTACCGGATCACGGAGTCGCTGATCACGTTGTCGGTGATGATGTTGTTGCTCGACGCGTTGTCGCTGTCGCCGCTGATGATGATTCCCTCACCGTTCCCGTCGATGATGTTCTTCGCGATCAGCGTGTGCTGCGCGTCGGGGTAGAGCTGGATCCCGCGATCCGCATTGTCATAGATCAGATTGCCGACGATGCGAAGGAATTGGCTGTGCTCGACGTAGATGCCGTGACCGTGGTTGTACGCAGGCAGCGGACCGCAGTTGTGGATGCTGTCGCGGAGGATCGCCGCGTCGTTCGCGACGCCGTCCTCGCCCCCGACGAGGACGCAGATGCCGGTGTTGCCGCTCTCGAGCTCGCTGTCCTCGATCGTCACCCGGTCGCCCTCGATGAGCAGGTCGGACACTGGCGGAACCAGCGAGCGGTCGATCGGCACCACGTTGTCGACGGTCAGGTTCGAGACGACGACGTCGTGAGCCGAATGCCGCACCCAGATCTGGCCGTCGATAGTCGCGTGGTAGCGCGGCGTCGAGCGCAGCCTGATCGGCCGCCCGGGCGTGCCGCCCCGGCTGATGATGATCCGGCCGCTGTAGGTCCCGGCGAGCAGGCAGCCTGTCTGTCCCGCGCGCAGGCGATTCACCAGCCCCTGCACGGACAGCGGCCGCTGGATCGTGCCTCGCTTGCGCCCGCTCCGCCCGTCAGGAGAGGCGTACAGCGTGCAGAGGCGCGATGGGACGGGGGGCGCCGCCCCGTGCTCGGACCAGCGAAAGCCGGCCGCGCCGGCAGCGGCGGCGAGCAGGAGCAGGACGAGCGCGAGACCTCTCCGCCGGTAGCGGGACCGGCGAGGCCCGGCGTCGGTGTCTTCTGGGGGTTCGGCGGCTGTCATTCCGCGTCGCCTGCCGCCCGCCTGCGTGAGACGGCGAGACGAAAGCGTACCTTCCCGGCGAAGGCGCGACCTCTGCAGCGTCGGGAGCGTTCGTAGGCCCGGAACCGCTCGCGCATCGCGGGGAACTGCGGCAGCGGCGACAGCCGCGCGAGCGCGTCGAGCTGGCTGATGTGCAGGTGGTGATACGACGAGCTCGCGACGTTCACCAGCGGATGCGGATAGAGGTCGTAGCGGGACCAGTAGCCGAGATCCCAGCGGTGCAGACTCTGCGCGTACGCCTGCGCCGTCTCCTCGAAGGCGGCGAGCGCTTCGGCATCCGAGAGGCCGAGGCCCGCGTCGTACAGCCCGAAGAGCGCGAAGAGGCCGCCGTTCAGGACGTACGAGGGCGGCTCGGTCGGGTACTCCTCGTGCACCGGGAGGCCGTCGAGAAGCACCTGCACCCCTCCCTCGCTCGTCGGCCGGGCGAGCGGGGCGAGCGAGAGGCGCGCCGCCTCGGCGTAGGGGGGCTCGCCGGTCTCCTGGTGGAGCCGAACGAAGAGGCTCGCGGCCTGGCCCTGCGTGATGCCCGAGAGCCAGGGCGGCGGCAGGTGGAACGTGTGCGGGTACGGCTCGTCGTGCACGAAGCCGCCCGTGAGCCGACCCCCGCGCGTCTGCTGCACGAGGAGGTGATCGCCTGCGGCGATCGCGGCGGCAAGCCAGGCCTCCTCACCGTCAGCGAGGTAGTGCTCGTAGCAGCCGAGGCCCCATTGCGTGATCGCCACGTGGAGCTTCGCCTCGCTCAGCCAGTCCGGGGGCCAGCTGGGCGCGGCGGGCTTCATCCGGAAGTCGACGTAGTACCCCCGAACCTTCCCCGGCTCGACGTTCGGGCCTGGATCGAGGCGGAGTGTGTTGACGCTCGAGAAGAACCCGGTGTGCCAGCGACCGGGCTTGCCCGGGGGCGCCGGCGTGGCGCGGTCTGACGAGGTCGGCTTCTGGATGAGGCGTTGCGATCGGAGGGACGACGCGGCCGTTCATGATAATCGGGGCTCATGGATTCCCCGCCGAGGCGGCGCCTCCGCGTGCTGACGCTCATCGACACGATCGCGGCGCCGGGGGGAGCCGAGATCCTCGCCGTGCGGTCGACCGCGCGGCTCGACCGCGAGCGCTTCCAGCCGTACTTCTGTGCGAGCAGGTCGGCCGCGTCGGCGCTCGCCGGCGAGCTCGAGGCGGCCGGTGTGCCCCTCCTCGTGCTCGGCCGCGACTCGCCGGCCTCTATCAGGCCGTGGCTGCCCCTGGCCCGGCTGCTCCGGAACGAGCGCATCGACGTCCTGCACGCGCACAAGTTCGGGTCGAACCTCTGGGCGGCGATCCTCGGACCGCTCTGCGGCGTTCCCGTCGTGATCGCACACGAGCATTCGTGGGCAGGCGAGCGGGGACGGTTCCACCAGGCCCTCGACCGCCGGTTGATCGCGCGCAGCGTCGAGGCGTTCGTCGCAGTCGCCGCCGCCGACGCCCGGCAGATGGTGGAGGTCGAGCGGATCGACCCCCGCCTGGTGCGCCACGTCCCGAACGGCGTCCCCGCACCCCGCGCGGCGGCGGGCCCGTTCCTGCGGGAGGAGCTCGGGATCGCGCCCGGCGCGCCGGTCATCGGGTATGTGGGCAGGCTCGGCGCGATCAAGGCCCTCGACGTCCTCCTCGACGCCGTCGCACGCCTCCAGGAGCGCCTTCCGCAGGTCAGGGTGCTCCTCGCCGGCTCGGGCGACGAGGAGGAGCGCCTGCGCGCGCGGTCGGCCAGGCTCGGGCTCGGCGAGCGTGTCGTGTTCCTCGGCATTCGGCCGGACGTCGACCGCGTCTTCCAGGCCGTCGACGTGTCGGTCATCTGCTCCGACTCGGAAGGTATGCCGCTTTCGGCGCTCGAGGCGATGGCGGCCGGCACGCCGCTGGTCGCGACGCGGGTCGGCGGGCTGCCCGAGGTCGTCGACGACGGGGTCACCGGGCTGCTCGTCCCGCCCCGCGACCCGGACGCGCTCGCCCGCGCCCTCGAGTCGGTGCTGGGCGACGAGGAGAGGCGCCGCCGCATGGCGGCGGCGTCGCGCGAGCGCCACCGACGGGAGTTCGAGCTCGACCAAGTCGTTCGGCAGCTCGAGGGCCTCTACGAGGAGCTCTTCGCGCGCAGCCGGCGCGGCCGGACCGAGAACAGCCCGCCTTCCTGAGCGCGCGGGCGGCGACGGCCAGAAGGGCGCTACGGTGCGCGGACCGTCGTGACCAACGTCCACATCCTCTCAGCCGCTGACGCCGAGACGGACGGTGGGCACGGCCACGACGAGCTACAGAAGATGCGCGCCCACGCCGCCTCGGACCGCTTCGGCGTCCACGCGCTCGTCGACGATCCCGCGGCGGCCGAGATCGTGCTCTTCGTCGAGAGCAGCGCCGCCGCGGGCGCGTACTTCGAGCGAGTTCGCCGCCACCCTGTCTTTCGCGCCCGGCGCGAGAGCTGCTACCTCTTCAGCTCGACCGATCGGATCGTGCCCTTCCTTCCCGGCGTATACGCGTCGGTCGAGCGCTCGTGGTACTGGCCGCGCTGGACGCGGTCCGGCATGTACCTCGGCATCCACGAGTCAGACCACCTCCGGTACCGCCCCGACGCGGCGGCCGCATACCTCTTCTCCTTCGTCGGCTCGAGCGCGACCCATCGTGTCCGCCGCGCAGTCGTCCGTCTGACGCATCCGGAGAGCCGCATCATCGACACTGCTGTGGAGCGCCCGATCGGCCACGCCGCGTCGCGCGTCCGCTACGGCGAGATCCTCGCGGCAAGCGCGTTCGTGCTCTGCCCGCGCGGCGGCGGCCCCGCCAGCTTCCGGCTGTTCGAGACCATGATGCTCGGCAGGTCGCCGGTCGTCATCTCCGACGAGTGGATGCCGCCGGTCGGACCGAAGTGGGACGAGGTAGCGGTGCGCGTGCGCGAGCGGGACGTCGAACGCGTTCCGGCCCTCCTGGAGGCGCGGCGCGAGGAGGCCGCCGCGATGGGGGCGGCCGCCCGCGCCGCCTGGCTCGAGTGGTTCGCGCCCGAGGCGGCGTTCCACCGGACGGTCGAGTGGTGCCTCGAGCTCGCGTCGGCCGCACCCGGGAGGGCCGGCGCGCGCCGGGCACTGCCGTACGTGCAGATGCTGCGGCCCTACCACGCTGCTCGCTGGACACTCCGCCGCGCCGGCCACGGCGAGCGCTGGCGGGTGCCGCGCCCCGCGGAGCTCGGGGCCGCCGTCGAGCGCGCGCGTGCACGCCGCTCGCGGCGCTGAGCCCCCGTTTCGCGGTTCTGCCACTACGATCGAAGACGTGTGCGGAATCGCAGGCTTCGTCGGCGCGGCCGTCCCCGGCCTCGGCGAGACGATGGCGTCGCTCGTCGCCCACCGCGGCCCCGACGACGCCGGCTGTACCGAGCTCGCCGGTCCCGAGGGGCTGACTGCGACGCTCGCGCACCGGCGCCTCTCGATCATCGATCTCGAGGGCGGCCACCAGCCGCTCGCGAACGAGGACGGATCGGTGCAGCTCGTCTTCAACGGCGAGATCTACAACTATCGGGAGCTGCGCCGCGATCTCGAGCAGCGCGGCCACCGCTTCGCGACGCTCAGCGACACCGAGGTGATCGTCCACCTCTACGAGGACGACACGGAGCGGTTCGTCGACAGCCTCCGCGGGATGTTCGCGTTCGCGCTCTTCGACGCGCGCAGGGGACGTCTCGTCCTCGTCCGCGACCGCCTCGGCAAGAAGCCCCTGTACTACGCGGCGCCGGGAGAAGGCCCCGTCCAGCTCGCCTTCGGCTCGGAGCTCAAGTGCCTGCTGGCGGTGCCGGGCGTCTCGCGCGAAGTCGATCTCGAGGCGCTCGCGGGCTACCTCGCCTACCTCTACGTCCCGCATCCGCACACGATCGTGCGCGGTGCGCGGATGCTGCCGCCGGGGCACATGCTGGTCGCCGAGGCGGGCCGGGTCGACGTGCGGCGCTACTGGGGCATCGACCCCGACTCCGCCGGCACCGCGGAGCCCGACGCAGACCGGCTCTGGGAGGTGCTCTCGGAGGCCGTCACGGCGCGGCTCGTCGCAGACGTCCCGGTGGGCGCGTACCTCTCGGGCGGCGTCGACTCGAGCTCGATCGTGGCCGCCGCGGTCGCGGGAAGCCCCGGCCTCGCCACCTTCACCGTCACGTTCGACCGCCCCGAGGAGCGACTGTACGACGAGAGCGCCGACGCGCGGATCGTCGCGGACGCGTTCGGCACGTCGCACCACGAGCTGACGGGGCAGCCCCACCTCGCCGAGTTGCTGCCGCGCATCGTGAGGCACTTCGACGAGCCGTTCGGCAACCCGACCGCGCTCCTCGCCTACGCGCTCGCGGAGCTCACGCGCCGGCACGTCAAGGTCGTGCTCGGCGGCGAGGGCTCGGACGAGCTCTTCGCCGGCTACCTGCGCTTCCGGGGGCTGCTCGACCTGGCGCGCTACCGTCGCCTGCCCGCGCCGATCCGCACGCTGGCCGCGGTCGGCGCGAACGTCGTGCCGGAGTCGACGCGCGGGCGCCACGGCCTCCGGCGCGCGCGCCAGTTCGTCCGCGCCGGTAATCGACCGCTCGACGACGCGTACACGTCGTGGGTGACCTACTTCTCACCAGCGGAGCGGGACGAGCTGCTCAGCGAGGGGGTGCGCGAGCGTCTGCGCGAGTCGCCGCCGCCGGAGCACTTCGTCGGCGAGCTCTTCGCGCGCGCCCCGCGGGACGACCTCGTGAACCGGGTGAGCTTCGTCGAGCTGCAGTCGTACCTGCCGTGCAACATCCTCCAGTACAACGACCGAATGAGCATGGCGCACGGGCTCGAGGTTCGCGCGCCCTACTGCGACCACCGGCTCGTCGAGCACGCGTTCGCGCTCCCGGGCCGGGCGAAGGTGCGCGGGCGCGAGACGAAGGCCCTGCTGCGCGAGACCCTCGCGAACCGGCTTCCGGCGCGGGCGCTCGCGAAGCGGAAGGTCGGCTTCAACCCGCCGATCGGCGTCTGGCTGCGGGGCGAGCTCTCGCCGCTCCTCGAATCGCATCTCGGGCCGGAGCAGGTGCGCGCGCGCGGGCTGCTCGAGCCGAAGGCCGTCACCGCGCTGGTCGACACGCTCCGCGCCGGCCGGCGCGACGTATCGCTGAAGGTCTGGTCGCTGATCGTGCTCGAGCAGTGGTTTCGCGAGTATGGCGACGGTCAGCCCGTACCGAGCTGACCGCGGAAGAACGCCGCCACGCGGTCGAGCTCGGCGTCGAGCGTGCGCTCGGCGACGGACGCGAGCCCTTCGGCGACGAGCCTGCGCCGTAGCTGCTCGTCGAGACGGAGCCGCTCGAGCGCGTCGACGATGGCGCGAGGATCGCGCGGCGGCACGACGAGCGCATGGCGCCCGTCGCCGAGCGCAGCGCGCACGCCGCCGACGTCGGTAGCGACGACCGGCAGCCCCGCAGCCTGCGCCTCCAGCAGCACCTGCGGCAGGCCTTCGGTGAGCGACACGTGCAGGAAGGCGGCGCTCGAGCGGTAGAGGCTCCACAGCTCGTCGCCGAACGGCACGTATCCGCGCAACTCGAGCGCGTCGTCGACGCCGAGCGCACGAGCCCGCGCCTCGACGGCGTCGCGGAGCGGTCCCGTCCCGACGACGACGAGCCGCCAGCGGTCGCATCGCCGCCGGAGCTCCGCGAGAGCCTCGGGGAGGAGCAGCGGGTTCTTCTCGGACTCGAGCCGTCCGACGCTGAGGATCGGCAGGTCGCCGTCCCAGGAGCGCGCGAGCGGCTCATCGAGCGAGACGATGTCCTCGCGACGCACGAGCGAGACCGTCGTCTCGAGCAACGGCCCTCCCTGCCGGCCGTACACGCGGCCGAGCTCCGGCCCCACCACGACCGTGGGCACGCGCCGCGCCAGCCGCCGAAACGCGAGCTCCAGCCCGTGCGCGACGGGGAGCGCCCACAGCCACGCCCGGCTCGGCAGTCGGCCGCCGATGTAGCGCGGAAAGTCCTGGCGGATGCCGAGGAAGACCGGCGTGCCGCGCCGCAGCGCGAGCCTGGCGAAGACGAGCGCGAGGGGATGCGGCCCGAAGAGCCACAGCGCGTCGAGCCGGTCGAGCTCGCGGAGCAGCGCCGCACGTGCGCGCCGCACCGAGCGCAGCACGCCGCGGACGTCGGTGACGCGCTCGTAGTGGGGCAACGGGACGAGCTCGATCTCGTCCGGCAACCGATAGGGCGCGCGCCCGGGCCTATCGTCGAGGCGCCCCAAGAACACGAGCTCGCCGAGCCGCGACGCGAGACCCGAGACGAAGAGGATGAACGAGAGGTCGGTGGACAGCGCCGCGTCCTCGCGGCGGAAGACGAGGTCGGTGTAGACGCCGATCCTGAACGGTCGCATCGCCGTCGAGCGTATCCCTCGCCCGGCGGCCGGATCGCTCCGGCGGGCCGTCGTCAGCTCTGCGCCGTCGTAGCAGCGCACGTCGTCGCTGCGAGCTGGCGAAGGTCTCGACCGGAGGCGCTCGACGGAGGCGCCATGATCTTGTTGTCGGTGGCGGTGAAGCCGGTCTGCTCGCCGATGTTGCCCTCGGCGCCGTTCCACAGGCAGTTGCCGCGGACGACGTTGCCGACCCCGATCGCGGAGCTCCAGTACGACTCGACGTTGTAGCGAATGCGCGAGTTGCTGATGATGTTGCCGGTGACGAGGTTGTCGTTCGACGTCATGTTCCCGTCGCCGCTGATGATGATCCCCTCGCCGTTACCGTCGATCACGTTGCCCTCGACCAGCGTGTGCTGCGCGTCGGGATACAGCTGGATGCCTCGATCGGCGTTGTCGTAGATCCAGTTGTCGAGCACGCGCAGGTTGCGGCTGTGCTCCACGTAGATCCCGTGGCCGTGGTTGTACGCGGGCAGCGGACCGCAGTTGTGGATGCGGCTCCCGGCGATCGTCGTCTCGGTCGCGGTGCCGCGGTTCCCCCCGACGAGGATGCAGATGCCGCTGTTCTCGCTCTGGATGTCGCTGTCGGCGACGGTGACCCGGTCTCCCTCGATTAGCAGGTCGGAGACGGGCGGCATCTGCGACCGGTCGATCGGGACGACGTTGTCGAGCGCGAGCTTCGACAGCACGACGTCGTGGGCCGAATGCTCGATCCAGATCCTGCCGCGGACGAGCGCAGGCGTACTCGACGCGCTGCGGATCGTGATCGGCGCGCCCGGGTTGCCGCCCGCGGCGACGGTCGCGCCGCCGGCGTACGTGCCGGGAAGCAGGCAGCCCACGCCGCCGGGCCGGAGCATGTCGACGACACGCTGGAGCGAGCGGACGGGGAGCGCGACGGTCCCGGGGGCCGTGTCCGAGCCCGCCGGAGACGCGTAGACGGTACAGCCGCCGGGCGCCGCCGCAAGCGGCGCGGGCGGCGCAGGAGACGCTGCGGCGGGCGCCGTCGAAGCCGCGGGCGGCGCGGCGGGCTGATCGGAGGTCAGCGCCAGCTGGTCCACCTCGAAGCTGTCGCGCGGGCTCGGGTCGACCGCGTAGACATACAGGTCGAGACGGTCGCCGCTCGAGGCGGCGGTGTAGTCGACGGCGCCGAACGGCTGCCAGCCCGACGAGCTGCGCCCGCAGGCCTGGGCGGAGCCGACGACGGCTCCTGCGCGCCATTCGCGGACGCGCAGGCACAGCGTCTGCGGCCGATCGCTGCGGAACCAGCCAGACGCCGAGTAGCCCACTCCCGCAGTCGTCGCCGGGACGGGGAAGGGGCTCGTGTCGATCGAGTAGCTGGTTGAGCCCGGGAGCGCCTCGACCCTCGCGGCCGTTCCACCTCCGACGCCGTCTCCGGCCAGCGACAGGCGCGACGCGTACCCGTCCCAGCCGCTCGTCGTGCGATCGAAGCCGCCGTTTGGAAGCAGGTTCGCGGCGCCGCCGGCCGAGGCTGCCGCCGAGAACGGAAGGACCGCGGCGACCGCGGCCACCATCGCTGCTGTCCGGGCGTTCCCCCTCACCGAAGAACTCGGTCGGCGTCGAGGTGACGGCACCCGATCCCTCGTTCGAGTAGCCCGCCCGGGGGATCGACCGGAAAACGAGCGTCGATATGGTCAAGGCGATGCCCGCCGCGGTCTCAGTGATCATCCCCGCATACAACGAGGCGCGACACATCGAGGCGTGCCTCCGCTCCGTCCTCGCGCAGGAGGTCGACGGCGAGCTCGAGGTGATCGTCGCCGACGGCGACTCGACCGACGCGACCGCCGAGCTCGCGCGCGCCGCGGGTGCCGTCGTCGTCTCGAATCCTCGACGCCTCACGCCGGCCGGCCTGAACGCGGCGCTGGCCGCCGTGACCGCACCGGTCGTCGTCCGCTTCGACGCCCACGCGGAGATGCCGCCGGGCTACGTCGCCGCGTGCCTACGCGCGCTCGCCGCCGAGCCCGGCGCGGTGAACGTCGGCGGCTGGCGCGACGTCCGCGCCGACGGCCCCTGGGGACGTGCGACCGCGGCCGCGCTCCGTTCGCGGTTCGGCGTCGGGAATCCGCGCATCTGGCGCCGGCCGACCGGCGACGGCTGGCGGCGCGACGTCGACACCGTCCCGCTCGGCTGCTGGCCGACCGAGGCGCTACGCACCGCGGGCGGCTGGGACGAGCGCTTCGTCCGCAACCAGGACTTCGAGCTCAACCACCGGCTCCGGCGCCGCGGCGGGCGCGTCGTCTTCGATCCGGCAATCTGGTCGATCTACCACCCGCGCGAGTCGCTGGCGGCGCTCGCTCGCCAGTACTGGCAGTACGGCCGCTTCAAGGCGCGGATGCTCGCGGAGGACCCCCGCTCGCTGCAGCTGCGCCAACTCGCGCCGGTCGCGCTCGTCGCCGCGGCGGCCGCCACGCCCGCACCCGGCCCGATCGGGCGCGCGGGCCGCGCGGCGCTCGGCGGCTACGGGCTCGTCCTCGCCGTGACGACGGCTCGCGGCCGCGGCGGTTGGCGCACCGCGCCCGCGCTGGCCGCGATGCACGGAAGCTGGGTCGCCGGGCTGCTCTGGGAGGGTGCGCTGCTCGCAGGCGGCTCACGCCCGCCCGACTCCGCGCCGGGCGAGCGCGCGTAGCGGGCCGAGCCGGTCGGCGGCGGCGCCCGCGAGGAGCGCTGCCCTTCCGAGGGCGGTCAGCGGCCGCGCGACGGTCGCAATGCGCGGGTCGTCGGTCGCGACGCGGTACTTGTAGTCCTCTGGCCCACGGAGCAGGAGATACTCCCCGACGCCCTCTTCGACTGCGGCGCGAAGGCTCTGCCAGAGTAGGAGGAGGCCCGTCGAGACGGCCTTGATGCTCGGGTCGCGGCCCGTCTGGACGTGCCACTCGCGCCCGGCGAAGCGAAAGCCGAAGATCGACGCCACGGCCGCACCGTCCAGCTCGAGCTGCCACATCCGCAGCCAGCCGCGCGTGAGCGCCGCCGCGGCGAGCTCGCGGTAGAAGGATGCGCGCGAGAGAAAGTCGGTTTGGGTCTTCCAGCGCGCTCGGTGCAGCGCGAACAGCGTCTCGAGGTCGCGCTCGAGCGAGCCAGCGTCGGTCAGGCGGTATTCGACACGGCCGTCGCGGCCGAGGCGCCGCTCCTGCCATGCAAGCTTCTTCCGGAAGTGCCCGCTCCGGCTGCCGACGTACTCGTCCCAGCTCGCCGCCCGGACGAGCGGGAAGGCCTCGTCGCGCACGACGCGCCCGGAAGCGAGCCACGCTTCCGACCGCTCCGCCGCGGGTACGTGCTCCGCGAGCAGGACGTCCGCGCCTGCCGCCGATGCCGCCCGCGCGACGGCGTCGCCCGCTTGGGCGCGCCACTCCGGCCCGCACACCGGACCGAGGAGGTCGGCAGGCCCGTGCCCGAGGAATCTGACCGTGCCGAGCGGGCCGTGCCTGCGCAGGTAGAGCGGCAGCAACGCGACGAGCCGGCCGTCCCCCTCACGGCACGCGATGAGGAGTGGGCGGTGGCCGCGTCCGAAGTGCGACCACCACAGCGTGAGGAACTCGCGCGTCGCGAAGAGGTTCCGGCTCGCGAGTGCGAGGCCGTCCCACTCGGCCGCCGGCACGCGCGCGGCGTCGATCTGCTCCAGCCGTAGCACCGACTCAACCGCCGATGCGGAACGCGACGAGGCGCGGCGGGCCGCTGCCCTGAGGGATGCCTGCTCCGACGATCAGCGTGCTGCCGCTGATCGCCGGTGGCGAATTTGCGCCCGCGGGCAGCTGCGTGCGCCACAGAACGGCACCCGTCGTGCGCGAAAGCGCGTACACGTGACCGTCGTGGGTCGTCGTGAAGACGAGGTCGTTCGTCACCGTCGCCGCGCCGTAGGGCGCGTCCGGGAGCTTCGTGTCCCAGGCGACGCGCCCGGTCGCGAGATCAAGAGCGACGATCTCCCCGCTCTCGGTCGAGCCGCTGTGCGCCTGCTGCTGTCCCGTGTACGTCGTGGCGAGGTTGACGACCGGCACGTACACGAGCCCTCCGGCGACCGCGAGCTGCGTCAGCACGCCCCCGAACGCACCAGGAAGGACCGTGACGGGCAAGGTTGGCATCTCCTCGCCGTGAAGCGCCCGCAGGTTGTCGGCGTCGTGACCGTTGTGCTGCCCCACGGCGCGCTTCCAGACCGGCGCTCCGGTACGGGCGTCGAACGCGTAGACGTAGCCCATCTTCCCGGAGACGACGACGATGCTCCGGTTCCGGACGGTCGCGAGCACCGGCGGAAGCTGCAGATCCCAGTCGTAGACGTCGTGCGGCAGGACCTGGCGATACCACTCGAGCTTGCCGGTGGCGTGATCGAGCTTGACGAGGCTGTTCGTGTAGAGGTTGGGGCCGGGACGGCTGGACGCCCACGGGTAGCGGTCGGTGCCGAGGAACGGCGCCGGGTTGGCGATGTCGACGTACATGGCGCCGTTCGGTGCGAATGCCGGCTGGTACCAGAGACCACCGCCGGAGTTCACCGTGCTGTTGCCCCAGAGCGACGAGGGCGTCGTCTGGAACGACCAACGAACCTTCCCCGTCGACGCGTCGAGTGCGTACAGCGTGCCGCCGACGCCACCGCCGTAGAACGTCTTGGTGTTCCCGGGAACCGTCGAGACGTAGACAAGGTGGTCGAAGACCGCAGGTGCCATGTCGATGCCCGCGTTCGCCGACGGCGTCAGCTTCTTCGACTTCCACACGAGCCGGCCTGTGCGTACGTCGAGCGCGAACGCGTAGTCGGACGTGGCGCCGTACACACGTCCGTAGCCGAGCGAGACGCCGTTCGGGCCCTCGTCCGGCTGGTTCGGGAACGCGTGGCGCCAGAGCACCTTGCCCGTCGCGAGGCTGTATGCGGTGACCGTCGAGGCGAGGTCCTGCGTGTACACGGTGGTGCCCGCGATGATCGGCGTGCTCGCGAAGCTTCCCCAAGAACTCTGGCCCGTGATCGGCGCCGACCACGCGACCGAAAGTCGCCTCACGGTCTGAGAGTCGATCGCGCTCGCAACGGCCCGCGAGTTCACGAGGTCGTGGTTCGGCGCCGGCCACTGCTGCGCGACCTGCATCACGTCGGACGGCGCCGCCGGGAGCGCCGCGCCCGTCGCGGCCCGCCCCACCGCCGGCACCGGGTGCGGGCGGAGCACGGTCGTCGTCACGGCGTGGTTGCGCGCGCCGGCGCTACATCCCACCGCGAGCGCGCACCCGCACATCGCGAGGACGCCCGTCAGCCGACGCCGCGCAGCTCCCGGAACGTGGTCGTTCGCGCGCACGGCACGGCGGTTGACGCGGAGCCTCACCTGGCCAGACGTTAGACGAACCGACCTTGGAGGCTCTTAAGAGGCTCGCCCTCGATGCCGACGCGGATGTGCATGGACGACCGGCGTTGTGTGAGAGCCTGCTAGATATGCGCCTCGCGTACCTGGTGGGCGCCCGGCCCAACCTCGTGAAGATGGCGCCCGTCGTCGGCGAGGCGCGCCGGCGCCTGGACGGCTCGCACGTGCTGATCCACACGGGGCAGCACTACGACTCGGTGATGTCCGACGTGTTCTTCGAGGAGCTCGGCGTCCCCGAGCCCGACCACGTGCTCGGGGTCGGCTCGGGCACGCACGCGGTGCAGACGGCGCGCGCCATGGAGAGGCTCGAGCCGGTCCTGATCGACGAGCGGCCCGACCTGCTGATCGTGCCGGGTGACGTCAACTCGACGCTCGCCGGCGCGCTCGTCGCGGCGAAACTCGGCATCCCCTTCGCCCACCTGGAGGCGGGCCTGCGCTCGTTCGACAGGTCGATGCCCGAGGAGGTGAACCGCATCGTGGCCGACGAGTTCGCGGACCTCCTGTTCGTCACCTGCGAGGACGCGATCGGGAACCTCGCCGCCGAGGGCATCGACAACGGGCGCATCCACTTCGTCGGCAACACGATGATCGACACCCTCGTCGCGCTACGGCCGCGGATCGCCGAGTCGAAGGCCGCGGAGCGGCTCGGCGTCGCGGCCGGCGACTACGTCCTGGTGACGCTGCACCGCCCGGCGCTCGTCGACGGGCCGCTCCTGGGCGAGGCGGTGGCCGAGCTCGGCAAGCTGGCCCAGACGCTTCCGGTGGTCCTCCCCGCGCATCCCCGCACAGCGAAGCGCCTCGCGACGCTCGACCTCCCCGCGGGCATCGTCGTCACCGAGCCGCTCGGCTACCTCGACTTCCTCTCACTGGAGGCGAGCGCGGGCGCTGTCCTGACGGACTCGGGGGGCGTCCAGGAGGAGACGACGTTCCTCGGCGTGCCGTGCTTCACGCTGCGCGACAACACGGAGCGCCCGGTGACGATCACGGCCGGCACGAACACGCTTCTCGGGCTCGCTCCCCGGCGAATCTCGGACGTCGCAGCGCTGCTGTCGGAGAAGGTCGCCGGACCCGCCGCGCCGCCGCCGCTCTGGGACGGCCGCGCCGCCGAGCGCGTCGTCGACGTGCTCGCCGCGACGCTCCGCCAGGCGTAAGACCCGCTAGTGCCGGCGCCCCGACACGAGCGACCGGGCGAGCAGCACCCACCCCAGGTGGTAGGAGCGGCACTCGCGCAGGAGCTCAAGGCGTCGAGGCTCGGCACGAACGCCGGCGGCGGACGCGAGCCCGCGCGTTGCGAGCGCGACACGGGCGAGGCCCGGGCGGGACATTCCCCAGTGAGCGTCCGCGTGGCTGCCGCGCCGCTGGATCGCGCGCAGGAAGAACGGGTCGTCCTCGTCGACCAGCGGTGCGGAGAGCTCGTTCGCGCCGAAGATCCACTCGACGCCCCGGCGAAGTGCGTCGGCGTAGTCCCCAATGCCGAGACGCTCCAGCGGGACGAGCGCCATGAACGCCATCCCGTCCTGATGGACGCTGTAGACCGGATAGCCGTCGATGACGCTTCCGTCGCGCGTCGAGTACAGCCACCACCACTGCCCGAGCGGTCCCTGCGCCTCGACGAGGCGGTCGGCAACGGCGCCGAGCCAGGACGGCGGATCCTCGCCGAAGCGCTCGGCGTAGAGGGATGCGCCGAGCAGCGGATAGACCTGCGAAGCGAAGCTCGTGACGCCGCCGTACACCAGGCTCTCGCGGTTCCGGTCGAAGCCCTGGGCCCGCACGACGCGCGCCCGCGCCGCGAACCGTGCGGTCAGCTCCGCGAGCGCGATCGTTCCGACGCGGCGGGCCGCTGCCTCGGAGCCTGCGTCGCCGGCCGCCGCGGCCGCCCCGGCGAGCAGCAGGCCGAGGCCCATGCTGGGCCCCTGGCGAAGGTCGAGGCGTTCCGAGGCCGCCATGAGATCGCGCGCCCGCGCGTCGCCGGCCGCGGCGAGCGCCCAGGCGGCGGTGCCGAGCAGTGACGAGTGGGCCGACGTCGACGCCGCGGCGTAGAGCGCGTCGAGGCGGGCGCCGGTCGCGAGGCCGGCCGCGTCCGAGTCGTCGGCAAGCGCCCCGACGATCACCATCGCCGTGTACAGCGGGTTGCCCTCGCGGTTGACGTAGCGGCCGTCCCGCCGAAACGTCTTGTGCGAAAAGAACGGCCCGCCGTCCTCCTGCATCCGCGGGAGCAGCCGCCGCGCGACGCGGGCGAGCCGTTCGAGCGAGTCGTTCGTCTCCGCCGAGAACGACGTCCGATCGCGCTCCGCCGAAAGGTCTGCGTCTGCCATCACCGCAGCGTACTGGACCGGTTCCAGGCCGCTTCGTCGACGAACCGCACGACGCGCGCGGCCACGACGTCCCACGATTCGTCGGCCGGCGGCGCCAGCTCCTCAGGCCTCCAACGGCGCTCGACGTGCCGCCGTACGTCTCGGGCGGCGTCCGTGGCGTCGGCGGATACGACGAGCCAGCCCGGCCTCGAACGCGCGTACTCCGCGGTCGCGTCCCGCTGGCGGTCGAGCGTCACCGCGATGCGCGGGATCGGCAGCGTGAGGTAGCTCACGGCCTTGCTCGGGAGCTGCCCCTCGTCGATGTTCCCGATCACGAGCGCCGCGTCGAACTCGCGCGCCCGAACGACGGCCTCGTTCCACGGCACCGGTATCTCGTGCCGGAGGCGTACGTTGTCCGGCAGTCCGTGCCGGGACCAGCCGCCGCTGCCGAAGAGCGCGAGGTCGACCTCGCGCCACGCGCCGGACGACGCGAGCCGGGTGAGGAACGGACGGATGTCGATCCGCGCGCCGTAGACCGAGCCGAAGTGCGCGAGCGCGAGCCGGCCGTCGCCCCTGGGCGCGGGTGCGGCCAGTGGCGCAGCGTCGACGGCGTCGAGCCCGTTTGGCTGGACGAGCACCGGGAGCGCGGGGAAGAGCTTCTGCAGTCGGTCGCGCTGCACCTCCGTCGTCACGATCGCAGCGGCGGCGCGCGACCACAACGCGCGCTCGGCGCGGCGTGCGCGCGCGAGGCCGAGCCCGCTGACGATCGGCTGCGCCGCGGTCAGCGCCCACGGGTCGCCGACGTCGACGGCAAAGGGGATCCCGCACGCGGCGAGACGGGAGGCCGCATACGAGAGCGGCGAGAACGGATAGCCGATCAGGAGCGCGCCGTCCGCCTGCGGCTCCCACGTTCGGAACCGGGCCCGGCTCCACGCCTCGAGCCTGTCGATGAGGACGGTGTCGGGAAGGCGACCGGCCCACCTCCGCGCCGCGAGCGGGGTCAGCCGGTGCAGCAGCGGAGTTCCGTCCGTGGCCGGCGAGGGCGCGGGGGCCGCAATCAGCTCAACCAACCGTTGCCGCTCGAGCTCACGCACGAGGGCGCGGGTTCTGATCCCGCGCGGCGAGAACGGGTCGTGCGCGAGGTACGAGACGACGACGATCCGGGCCGCGCTCATCTGCCCGCGCTCCGGCCGCGCGGGACGGCGACGCGCCGCGCAACTGAGAGTGCCGAGAGCAGCCGCGGGCGGAGCACGACAGTGCCCCCCTCGCACGCCGACTGCGCCGTGCCGAGCGACGACTTGAAGATGTACAGCCCGTGGTCCCGGTCGGCGGGATCGACCGCCGCGGCGCCGACGCCGCCGAGGTTGAGCCGGTCGAAGCCCTCCGCCCCGAGCCGTTCGAGCGACTCGAGGATCAGCAAGGGGACGGCGCCCGTCTCGAATGCGCGGGCGCCGGCGCCGTTGTGCAGGTAGAACGCCGAGCGGCCGAACGTGCCGAACAGGCATGCGGCGACCGGGTCGGGTCCTTCCCAGACGAGGAAGAGCCGACCGCTCCCGCTCTCGACGAGCTCCGCCACGGCTTCCCGGTCGAGCGTCTCGAGCGCGACGCCCTTGGCCCCGGAGAGCCGGGCGATCGTCTGGTCGTAGAGATCCACGAACGCGTCGACGTCGCCGCGCCCTCCCTCGCGAACCTCGAGGCCGGCATGCTCGGCGCGCTTGACAGCGCGCCGCTTGTCCTCGCGCATCCGTCGCAGGAGCTGCTCGCGCGCGGCAGGCGCGGCCAGGAACTCGATCCGCGCCGCCGGATGGGGCAACGGAACGTTGCCCCACGATCGACGCGCGTCGAACGAGCCCAGACGAAGGTCGAGAAGCGTCCGCTGCGAGCGGCACCACGCGAGTAGCGGGGCGAGCAGGTCGCCCTCCCCCGTGCCCAGCGGGGCGCTGTCGAACTCGAGCCGCCTCAGCAGCCGGCCGGCCCGGCCGGGCAGCGACAGCGCGCGCTCGAAGCCGAGCGCGAACGCGGCCGGTCGGGGATCCGAATCGGAAAACCAGCTGCAGAAGAGGGGTGTCGCCGCGGACGTCGCGCGGCGGTACCGTGCCCACCGCAGGCAGTGGAAGACGGTGCCGCCGACCGCTGCGAGCCCCGCGTCCCAGCCCTCCGGCGGCGCGCTCGTCGCCTCGAACCTCATGCCGGGAATGCTGCACGTTGCCGTCGCTTCGCAGCCAGAGGCGCGTCAAATGCGGCGTTTTCCGGCGGAAACGTCCTGCACTCACGGTCTTTCGTCGTCCGCTCTCGACCACCCGCCTGCTACACCATCGGGTGGGTCGATCTATGCGGAACGCCGGTGCGCGCTCCGCGTCGTCTGGGAGACTTCCGCGGGCAGGAGCCGGGTTAAGGCGTCCCGGGGTAAGGCTGCGAGCCGCAGGTTGCCTCTCGCCCCGTCGCGGCGGACGCCCCCGGCTCCAGCTCTTGCCCGCGGCCGGATCGCCGCCGGCCGATCCCCCGTCGGAGGGTTGCCGGTGCCGGTGCGCGACGGAAGCATGGAGAGCGCGAGTATCCCTCCGACTATCGGAGATCGGCCGAGCTTGAGCGAGATCCACCGGCAGCGACAGGCGCAACCGACACGCGCGCGGGGCCACCACGCGACGCGCCTGGTCGGCGTCCCGCCCCTGCCGGGCACAAGCTCGCCCGACTCGGCGGCGGAGGCGGCGCGGCGGAGCCTCGTCCGGCTGCGCCTCGACCTGCACGACGGGCCGATGCAGGACCTGACCGCCGTCGGCTTCGCCCTCGCGGCGCTGCAGCGCGAGCTGGACGCGGTGCCGGCCGACACGTCGGCCGCCCTCGCGCGCCTCGAGGAGGTCAAGCAGCGCCTCGGCGAGATCGAGCGCGCGCTGCGCGCGGTCGCCGGCGGCGGCAACGAGTTCCACGCGACGCGCATCGCGGATCTCGCGCGTGCCGAGATCGCGCGCTTCGAGCAGTGGAACTCGGCCCGCGTCGAGCTCGAGCTCTCGGGCGACGTCGAGCCGGCGACGGACTCGCAGCGGATCGTCCTGCAGCGCGTGCTGCGCGAGGCGCTGACGAACATCGCGCGCCACGCCGACGCGACCGAGGTGCACGTGGCGCTGTTCGAGCTGGACGACACGGTCTGCCTGCGCGTGCACGACAACGGGCGCGGCTGCGATCCGGCGGACGCGTCGCGCTCCGGCGACGGGCGCGCGCGCCTGGGCCTGTCCGGGATGCGCGAGCGGCTGGAGCTGCTCGACGGCACGCTCTCGTTCAGCAGCGCGCCGGGCGGCCCGACGACCGTGACGGCGACGGTGCGGCGCTGGCGCCCGGGCGAGCCGCAGGGGCCCGCACGCGGCCGCGCCGCCGGGAACACCTAAAGCCCGGCTCGACCTGCGACGATATGAGTAAGCCGTGCGGGTCGTAATCGCCGATGACCATCGTCTGATCCTGGAGGGGATCCGGCGGGCGCTCGAGGACGCCGACGACTTCGAGGTCGTCGGCGAGGCGAGCACCGGAAGCCAGGTGCTGCCGCTCGTGCGCCGGCTGTCGCCGGACCTCGTCCTCCTCGACCTGCGCATGCCCGGCATCGACGGCCTGACGGCGCTCGAGCAGATCAAGCACGAGAACCCCGACGTGAAGGTCGTCATCCTCTCTGCCACCTCCGACCAGTCGGTGATCCAGACCGCGCTGACGCGCGGCGCGAGCGCGTACGTGATCAAGAGCGTGAACCCGCCCGACCTCGCGGCCACCCTGCGCCAGGCCATGGAGGGCAACGTGTTCCACGCGGTCGGCCTGCCGCCGCAGGGGCAGCCGTCGGCGGCGAGCGAGCTCGGACTGACGGGCCGCGAGATCGAGATCCTGAAGGCGCTCGCGCGCGGCCTCTCGAATCAGGCGATCGGCAGGGAGCTGTACGTCGCCGAGCAGACGGTGAAGTTCCACCTGACGAACATCTACCGGAAGCTCAACGCCGCGAACCGCACCGAGGCCGTGCGCCTCGCCTACCAGCACGGCATCATCGACAACCCGATCTACGAGCGGTAGCGCAACGCCCGAACCTGGTCGTGACGGAGTCACGACCAGGCAACGCCCGAACCTGGTTCGTGACGGAGTCACGAAAAAGGTTCGCGAGTCTCGAATTGCGCTATGCGTCCGGCGGGCGCCAGCGCGCCAGCACCGCGCGCACCGTCGTGCCGCGCCCGGGCGCGCTCGTCACCCGGAACACGCCGCCGAGCAGACGCACGCGCTCGGCCATCCCGACCAGGCCGAGATGACCCGTCGTCGCGGCCTCGCGCATGCGCGCGGACGCGTCGAACCCGCTCCCGTCGTCGACGACGGTGAGCGAGACCGCGCTGCTCGACTCCGTCACCCGTACGACAACGCTCGACGCGCGGCTGTGCTCCGCCACGTTGGTCAGCGACTCCTGGGCGATCCTGAACAGCGTGATGCGCTGCGAGTCGGTCAGCGCGCGCAGGTCGGCGCTGACCTCGAGCGTGCAGTCGATCGCCGACCGCGATCTGAACGCCGCGGCCTCCCGCTCGAGCAGCTGCTCGAGCGGGAGCCGCGAGACCGTCGAGGTCTCGAGCGACTGCGCGAGCTCGCGCAGGTCCTCCGCGAGGCGAGCGACCTTCGCGCGGACGCTCCCGAGCCCCTCGCGCACGGATTCGCGGAACCGGTCGCCGACGAGCGGGTCGACGTCGTCGGCGAACAGCCGCAGCTCCTCCGCGAGGACGAGGGCGTCCTGCACGGGCCCGTCGTGCAGGTCGTACGCAACGCGCGCGAGGCGCCGCTCGGCCGCGGCGACGATCGAGACCGACCGCTGCTCGCTCTCGCGCAGCAGCCGCGCGCGCTCGAGGACCGGCGCCACGCGGTGCGCCGCGGCGACGGCGAGCTCCTCCACGTCCTCGAAGCGCGGCGAGCGCGCAAACCGGACGACGACCGCGGCGTGCACGGTGCCGTCGTAGGCGACGGGCGCGGCGACCACCGGCGCGCGCACGCCGAGCTTCGCAACGACGCCTTCGGCGACCGCGATGCCCGCCGCCGTCACGACGCGCCGCGGGTGACGATCGCGCCCGCTGGCGGCGACGCACGTCAGCGCGCCGGGCGCCTCGAGCGGCCCCCAGACCGAGACGCCTTCGGCGCCGCTCAGCGCGCCGAGGATCGACGCCTGCGCGTGCAGCGCCGACTCCGGCTGCAGGCCCGCGAGCCGCGGATCGCCGAGAGCGCGGTCGAGCAGGTGCACCGCCACCTGCTGCAGCTTCAGCCCGAGCCTCGACTCGGCGCCCGCGAGCGCGCCGGCGATCGCGGAGTCGGCGCCCGGCCCGGACAGCGCCGCCGTCACGGCGTCGTGCGCGACGGCGTCGGCGGCGACCAGCATGTCCTCGCCGCGCTGGTCCGCCGAGCGGCGCGATTGCGGAGCGGACGCCTGCGCGCCCCGACGGGCCTCGCTGTGCCGTGCCTGGGTTGTCGCCACGCTGCCCCTTTCGCTCCGCCGCCCGGCGGAGCACCCGAAGTCTCGCGCGCAGCGGCGCTGCGGGCAAGGGTGCCGACTATACGTGCGGGGGCTCGGGCGCGGCGCCTGCCTCAGGCCGCGTCGTCGATCGGCGTCCCGGCGAGGATGCGCGCCTTCGCGGCCGCGAACTCCGCCTCGTCGAGCAGCCCGTCCTGCCGCAGCGCGGCGAGACGCTCGAGCTCGGTGACGACGCCGGCGTGCGGGTGGCGCCGCTTCGCGGCGGCGACGAGACGGCGCAGCTCCGCGAGCGGTGCGCGATACGCCTCCACGTGCCGGCGGTTGATCGGCACGCAGTTCGGCAGCTTGTAGACGTCGCGGTCGGACGAGCGCGGATGCCGCGTGTGCTTGCGCTCGCGGCCCTGGAAGCTCGGCGACGAGATCTCGATCCAGCCCGAGACGAGGTGCATGCGGAGCTGGATGCCCGTCACGTCCTCGTAGTAGATCGTCGCGGCCATCGCGCCGAACGTCGTCCCGGCGTGGAAGCCTCCCTTGAGGATCAGCAGGCGGTCGTCCACGCAGACGAGCGCGTGCCCGAGGTCGCCGCGCAGGCAGAAGCGGACCTCCTCGCCGGGCTGCATGTTGCGGTCGAGCTCGCGGCGCAGGCGTCCGGGCAGGATCTCCGCGCCGCCGACGACGGGCCGGCGAAAGAGCGTGCGGCGCGCGGCGCCGGGAGGGAACGGATCAGCGGTGGTCGGATCCACCGTCGCCCCACGAGTCGTGGTGGTCCGAGTGGTCGTCGCCGCCGGAGGAGCCCGAGTGGTCGGAGTAGCTCTGGCCGTTGCCGGAGTCGCTCTCGTCGTCCCCCGAGCCGCCGTCGTGGTGGTCGTCGTCGCCGTCGTCGCCGCCTCCGCAGGAGGAGCCCTGGTGCTGCTGCCCGGGCGGCCCGGAGTGGTCGTGGTTGTCGTCGCCGTAGCCGTTGCCGGGCTTTCCGCCCCCGCTCCCGCCCGACGACGGCGGCGGGGACGGAGTCGGCGTGGGAGTCGGGGTCGGCGTCGGAGTCGGAGTCGGAGTCGGAGTGGTCGCCGGCGGCGTCTGCGTCGTCTCGGTCGGCGGCGTGGTCTGCGTCTGCGTGGCCGGCGGCGCGGGCTGCGAGACCGCCGTCGGCGCCGGAGTCGAGGCCGGGGTCGGGCTCGGAGCCGGCGTGGGCGCGGGTGTCGGCGTGGGCGCGGGCGTCGGCGTCGGCGTCGGCGTGGGAGTCGGCTCGGGCTTCGGCTTCGGCTTCGGCTTGGGCTGGACGATCGTCGGCGCCGGCTCCAGGCGCGCGACCGGCGGCGGCGGCGCCGAGACGCGCTTCGGCGGCGGCGCCTCGATGTGCACGACCACGGGTGCGGGAGCCGGGGCGTGCGAGCCGCGCGGGCGCCGGCGGTTCGAGACCTGGACGACGGGCCGCGGGTGGTGGTGGACGCGGACGTGCTGCCGCTTCGCCGGGCGCGGGCGCGAGGGGGTGGGCGAGGCCGGGCCGCCGGCGATCGCGACGCCGCCGCCGGCCGTGCCGGGCGTCTCGCCCTGCTCCACCGGGAGCGCCGTTGCCTGGTCGATCGACCTCAGCCAGAACCGTCCGAGGCCGATCAGGATGACGGTCAGGACCGCGACGAAGATCGCGAACCGGAGCGGACGCACGGCGCGATCATCACACGTCCACCGGACGGCCGGAGGGAGGTCCCGGCTGGCTCGGAGCGACCACCCTGTTCTTGCCGCGGCGCTTCGCCTCGTACAGCCTGCGATCGGCGTCGGCGAGCAGCTCGTCGGCCGCGGCGACCACCGGGAAGCACGAGACGCCGAAGCTCGCGGTCAGGCGGAGCTCGCCGCGCGGGCCGCGCAGCGGCGCCTTCTCGAGCGCCTCGCGCAACCGTTCCGCGAGCTGCGCGGCGCCCGCGAGATCGGTGTCCGGAAGCAGGACGGCGAACTCCTCGCCGCCCAGCCGCACGGGAAGGTCGACGTCGCGAACGGTCGAGCGGAGGATCTCGGCGAAGCCGCGCAGGGCGTCGTCGCCCACCTCGTGGCCGTACGTGTCGTTGACGCGCTTGAAGTCGTCGAGGTCCGCGAGGACGATTCCGAGCGGCGAGCCGCTGCGGCGCGAGCGGGTCACCTCGAGCTCGAGCTGCGACAAGAACCGGCGGCGGTTGGCGAGCCCCGTGAGCTCGTCGGTGACCGCCTGACGCTGCACGAGCCCGTGCAGGCGTGCGTTCTCGAGCGCGATCACCGCCTGCGCCGCGATCCACGCGGCGGCGTCGCGCGCGTCGACGCCGAAGCCGTGCGGCGGCGGATACAACGTGAGCGTCGCGGGCGGCCCCTGCGGGACGTCGAGGCCGACCTCGAGCGGCCCCTGCTCCGCGGCGACGTGACCGCGCGCGACGATGGTGCGGCCGCCCGCGGTGATCGTGCCGCCCGCGGCATTCGTCGCCTCGACCGCCGCCTGCAGGATCACCGGCAGCAGCGCATCCGGGTTGTGCGTCGCGGCGAGCGTCTCGCCGACGAGCGCGACCGCGTCCCGTACCGTGTTCGGCGGCGGCTCCGCGCGCCGGCGATGCTCCCGTCGCTCGAAGACGACGAACGAGATCGCGAGCGCGGCGAGACCGAGCAGCGTCGGCCACAGCCACTCGAGCGGTACGCGCGGCGGGTCGCGGTACCCGACGATGCGGGTGGGCGCGCTCGGCGATCCGTCGAGCGCGATCTGATCGTGCAGCGTCCCGCTCAGCAGCCGCGTCGTGGTCGTCGCGTACGGAAGCGCGGGGACCGCGGCGACGATCCTCTCCCCCACGACGAACGCCAGCCGTGTCGCGGACGACGGCGTCCGCGCCCCGGCGAGCAGCGCGGAGTCCGGACGCGTCGCCACGACGACGCGGCCGGCGAGCGCGCCGGCCGCGTACACCGCGACGCTCGTGCCGAGGCCGGGTATCGGCGGACGACCCGCCGTGTGGCCGTTCCACAGGACGAACGACACCGCCGGATGCGTGCGCGCGACCGCGCGGAGCGTCGCCGCGTCGTGCGTCGCGAACGCGCGCTGAACGCGCGGCGACGCCGCGAGCGCCGTTGCGGCGTGCACCGCCGTCTGCTGGCGGTCGACCAGCAGGATGCGCGCCTGGCTCAGCGTGTCGCGGACGTCGTTCAGCCACGCCGTCCGCTGGCTGCCGACGATCCCCGCCTCGAGGGCGAACGTCGCGACGCCGATCGAGGCGCCGACGAGCAGCGCGGCCGCGACGACCGACGCGCCGGCCCCACGTATGCGTGCGAGGATCATTCGCGCCGACGGTCGGGGCGCTCGCGGGCCGGCGCCGTCCCTACGCCGACCGCAGCCGCCGCTCCGTCGCGACCTGCGCGTTCGCGCGGGCCGCGGGAACGCGTGTGGAGAGCTCGCGGGCTCCGGGGACACGGGTTGCAGCCTGGATCACCCGTCCCAGGCTAGTTGGAGCGGACCCCGACGCACCGGACCTGCGGCCGGGCGTTGACGTACCTTCGGATGGGCGAACGCGCGTCGACGCGCGTTCCCTCCCCCGGCCGGGGGATGCTCGTGCCGCGGGTCGGATCGATGCTCAGTCGAGCAGCATGCCCGACCAGATCGCCGACGCCGCGGGCGACGATCCCGTCGCCGCCTCGTACCGGCAGCTCGCAGACGTCTACCACGACCTCCTCTCGCGGGACGGCGTCGAGGAGCTGCTCGAACGCCTGGTCAAGACCGTCCGCGGTCTGATCCCGGTGACGTCGATCCTCGTCGCCGAGACGAGGATCGAGGAGCGCGTGCTCGTGCCGCTCGTCGCGGAGGGCGACTGGCCGGAGGACTTCCTCTCGACCACGCTGCCGTTCGGCGACGGCCTGATCGGGATGGCGGCCGAACGCGGCCGGCCGATCCTCTGCAACGCGGCGCACCTCGACCCGCGTGCGGGCCACGTCGCCGGCACGCCCGACGGCGAGCCCGAGGCGATCGTGTCGTTGCCGCTCGTCAGCGGCGGCGTCGTCATCGGGGCGATGAGCCTGTATCGCGAGGGCGAGGGCGCGACGTTCACGCCGTTCGAGTTCGAGCTCGCGAAGCGGTTCGCCGACGCTGCGACGCTCGCGCTGCAGAACGCCCGGACGCGCGCCGAGCTGCGGGAGCGCGGCCGCCGCGACGAGCTCACGGGGCTGCTCAACCGGCGCGGCTTCAACGAGCTCCTCGCGTCGACGCTCGCCCGCGCGCGCGAGGACGAGGTCGCCGTCGCGCTGCTCCTGATCGACATCGACGACTTCAAGCGCGTCAACGACAGCCACGGGCACACGTGCGGCGACGCGCTCCTGCAACACGTCTCCCGGCTGCTCGACGAGGCGACACGCCATCGCGACTGCGTCTGCCGGATCGGCGGCGACGAGTTCGGCGTCGTCCTCCTCCGTGCGGACACGGAGCAGGGCCGCGCGGTCGCCCGGCGGATCGAGGAGTCGGTCGAGGCGCACCCGATGCTCCACGGCGACGAGCCCGTCGCGGTGACGGTGAGCACCGGCGCCGCGAGCACGCGCGAGACGCCGCCCCACGCCGAGAGCCTGCTGCGCGAAGCGGATCGCGCGATGTACCGGCAGAAGCGCGAGCGGAAGCCGGCGGTGGCGTTGCGGCTCGTCTCCGAGCAGTAAGAACGTCCCGTACTCACCCTGCCGAGGGATTCGACGCGACAGGTTCGCGTAGGTTGGCTGCGGGAGCCTTGACCGAACCTCCCCGCGCGAACGACGCGCGCTTCAAGAGGAGTGCGGGGGCCGCCGATGAAGTCAGCGACGCACGCCGGAGGAGCCCGCATCGTGACCAGGCAGCATCGACCCAACGTCCTCGTCGTCGACGACGACGCCATGCTCTGCGAGCTGCTCAGGGCGACGCTGGAGCTGCGCGGCATCGACATGTACGAAGCCGGCCACGTGATCGAGGCCGAGCAGCGTTTGGCGGCCGGGCTGCCGGACGCGATCGTCCTCGACGTCGGCCTGCCGGGCGTGGACGGCCTCTTCTACTGCGAGCGGCTGCGGGAGAGCCCGCGCACGCGGGCGGTGCCGATCGTGGTCATCAGCGGGTCGCGCGAAGCGGGCGTCCGCGCGCTCGCCGTCGGCGCGCAGGGGTTCCTGGCGAAGCCGTTCGACCCGCTGCAGCTGCTGGCCCTGCTGGAGCGCGTGCTCGGCCTCGACCCGCTCGAGCAGTCGCTGCTCGAGGGCCCGCCCGGCGCGGCCGCGGCGCCGTCCACGCTCGGCGAGCTGCGCCGGCTGCTCGCGATCGGGCGTCGCCAGCACGAGCTGCTCGAGCAGTCCTACCGCGAGACCGTCACCGCGCTCGTGTCCGCGCTCGAGTCGCGCGACGTCGGGACGGGCGCGCACTCGCAGCGCGTGACCGCGTACGCGACACGCCTGACGATGGAGTTCTCGCCGTCGCTCATCGACGACACGAGCCTCGAGTGGGGCTTCCTGCTCCACGACGTCGGCAAGATCGGCGTCCCCGACCGGATCCTGCACAAGCGCAGCGAGCTGACGCCGTCCGAGCGCCGCATGATGGAGCAGCACACGAAGATCGGCGAGTCGCTGCTCGCGCACCTGCCGCTGCTGCAGGGCGAGGGCCTGAACGTCGTGCGCTCGCACCACGAGCGCTGGGACGGCGGCGGCTACCCGGACGGGCTGGCCGGAACGTCGATCCCGGTCGGCGCCCGCATCTTCACGGTCGCCGACACGCTCGACGCGATGACGCACGACCGCCCGTACCGCAAGCGCCTGCGGTGGGACGACGCGCTCGCCGAGATCGAGCAGCACGCGGGAACGAAGTTCGACCCGAGCGTCGTCGACTCGCTGGTCGCCTGCGAGCCCGACCTCCGCAGCGTGCACGAGACGACGCTCGCGCACGCGGCCGCCGTCTGAAACTGTTTCGCGACTTCGTCGCGAAACAGTTTCCGATTCAGCCGCACGCGGCCGGCCTGAAACTGTTTGCCGACGAAGTCGGCAAACAGTTTCCCGTCAGCGGGGATTCGTCAGCGTGTACGTGTGCGTCTGGCCGTGCGGCGTGAAGGCGACGAGGCGCGCGTCGACGATGTAGCGGTGCGTCGCGAAGAAGCGCGGGTGGCACGCCTGCAGGCGCAGGATCTCGCGGCCGTGGTTGACGAGCACGGACAGGTCGTCGGCGGGGACGACGTAGTGACGGAACGCGCGGTACGTGAACGTCGCGTACGGCAGCTCGAAGGTGACGTAGTCGCCGTTCCGGATCGAGTCGATGTGCGAGAACGGCGCGAGGAACGTCGTGCGGTGGCCGGCGACGTAGATCAGGCGTCCTTGACCGGGAAGCGCGGTGCCGATGTAGTGGCCCGGGCCCTTCTCGAGCGACGCCTCGTCGGTCCCCTGCACGACGATCATGTTCAGGCCGATCCGGCCGATCTTCATCCGGCCGACGGGATCGCCGGCGCGCAGCGAGCGGCGGTAGCGCGCGGCCTCGAGCGCGATCTGCTTCTCCGCCGCCGCGAGCTCGCGCGCGGGGTTGCGCGTCGGGCGCCGGACGATCGGCGGCGGCTGCGCCGCGACGAACGCCGCCGCGTGCTTCGAGTAGACGTGGGCGAGGTGCTCCTGCTGGAAGTGCGTGTAGAGCGCGGTGAACGGGTCCTGCCAGCGCCACACGACGACCGCCCACGCGAGCGTGAGCACGCCGGCGACGACGAGCAGCGTTCCGAGCAGCCGCGTCGCGCGACGGAGCCTCACACGGCCCGCGGTCCGAACGGTCTCCGTGGACGCCGCGGAGCTCACCTCGTCATGATGCCCGAATCCGTGCCCGGCTCAGTGCCGCGCGCCGAACTCGTTCGCCCACAGGCTCGCGCCGTGCACGCCGAGGAAGTCGAATCCCATCCGCAGGCCGAGCCCGAACTCGCGCCATTGCGGCGAGAGCAGGTTGCGCAGGTGCTCGGGCGAGTGGAGCCACAGGTTCATCACCTCGCGCGGCGACGCCATGCGCGTCGGCGACCAGGCGAGGTTCTCGCCGACCGCGTACGCGGTGGCGCTCGCCGTGTAGCCGGACCTGGAGAACACGCTCATGAAGCTCGACCCGCACGGCGTGTGCGAGAACTGGCCGCAGCGCACGTCGGCGTCGATCTTCATCGCCGCCGCGCGGTCGAGCACCCGCGACACGCGCAGCGACGGCAGCCCCGCCTGGTCGCGTGCGTACTCGACGAGGCAGGCCATCGCGCGGACCTGGACGTCCGCCGGCGCGGTCGCGTCGGTGCTCGACGGGCAGGCCGCCGGGGGAGCGAGGAGTCGCTCGACGTCGCTGCGGGAAGCAGCCGCAACCGGAGCCAGCGCTGCCGCGAGGGCGACGGTTGCCACGACGATCCTGGATGCGTGTCTGGGGGAGCGCATCGGACGGGGGGCAGGTTGGGCCCGATTCCCGGGAGGGGCTCAGGCCTCCTGAACGGCGTGGTAGGGGGTTCGGAGCGGCGACTCTAAACCCTTCGCGTCGATGACGACGAGGGATACGACCCGGTCGAGGCTGTCGCGCAGCCGCTCGATCGCGGAGATGTTGGTCGGATCGCCCACGCCGACGACGATGTGGTCGTCGGTCTCGGCCACGACGACCGCGTCGAGCTCCGCCGCCTCCGCGATCGGCAGGCGGGTCGCGTCCTCGGGCGCCGGCGCGGCGTCGAGGTCGTGGTAGGGAAGCTGGAACTGCTCGGCGAGCGCCATCGCGACGTCGCGGCTGGACACCCAGCCCCAGCTCACCAGAAGCTCGCCGAGCCGGCGGCCGCTCTGCTCGCGCTCGACGAGCGCGAGCTCGAGCTGCTCGGGGGAGATCAGCCGACGCCGCAGCAGCAGCGTCCCGATCGGAACCCACTCGTTCTCGATCGCGCCTTCGGCCACCTTCTGAGTCTCCACGGGTCGGCGCGAGATGCGATCCCCCGGATGGGTGACGCTGAGCGGCGCCCCTCGTTCGCGCTCAAGCTTTTTCCGAGCGTTACCGAAGAACGTCGGGCATGGCCGAACGCGCGACTACGAAGCCGGGCTGGGCGTTCGACGAGCCGGAGGTCAAGGAGGGCGAAGAGGGCCGCGAGTCGGCGAGCGCGGATGATCCGCTCAAGACGTATGTCCGGCAGATCGACCCGCGCCTGCTGACGCCCGTCGAGGAACGCGAGCTCGCGCGGCGCAAGGACCTCGGCGACGAAGCCGCGAAGCAGAAGCTGATCGAGTGCAACCTGCGGCTCGTGATGTCGATCGCCCGCAACTACTCGAAGTCCGGCGTGCCGCTGCTCGACCTGATCCAGGCGGGCAACCTCGGGCTCATCCGCGCGGTCGAGAAGTTCGACTATCAGCTCGGGTACAAGCTCTCCACGTACGCGACGTGGTGGATCCGCCAGGCGGTCACGCGTGCGCTCGCGGAGCAGGGCAGCATCATCAGGCTGCCCGTCCACGTCGCCGACCAGGCGCGGCGCGTGCTGCGCGCGCAGGTGCAGCTCGCGCAGAAGCTGAACCGCGAGCCGACGACGGCGGAGATCGCGAAGGAGTCGGGCCTCGAGGAGGACCGCGTGCAGGACCTGCTCGACCTCGTCCGCGAGCCGATCAGCCTCGACACGCCCGTCGGCGAGGGCGAATCGAGCTACGGCGACCTGATCGCCGACGACCACGCCGACGATCCCGCGCACGTCACCGCGCGCACGTCACAGGACGCCGAGCTCGAGGCCGCGATCGCGCAGCTCGAGCCGCGGCTGCAGACGCTGATCGCGGCGCGCTACGGCCTCGGCGGCGCCAGGCCGCAGACGCTCGAGGAGATCGCGGGCACGCTGCACATCACGCGCGAACGGGTACGCCAGCTCGAGCGGCACGCGCTCGCGAAGCTGCACCGCCTGGCGCCGCACCTCCGCCACTACCTGCAGTCGTAGTCGTCGCGCGCCGGCGTCGGCGCGTGGGCTCCTCAGCGCCGGAAGAGCGCCTGCGCGTCGTCGAGGAGCTTCCGCTGCCGCTCGCACTCCTCGCGCAGCCGAGCGATCTCGTCCTTCAGCAGCTCCGTCTCCTGCAGCGCCATGAGCGCGGCGATGAGCCCCTTCTGCTGCGACCCGTAGCGGGCGACCGCCGCCATCAGCAGCTCCTCTTCCTGCGGGTCGACGTGGAAGTGCACCTGGCGCCGGACCGCGCGGCCCTTCGGCCGTCCGCGCTTGGGCTTCGCGGGCTGGGTCGCGGCCGCGTCGGCGGCCTCCGCCTCGGGCGCCTCGGCCGGACGCGCCGCGGGCGCGCCCGGCAGCACGGTGCGATACGTCGGCCTTCGCGGCGGCGCGGGACGCGCTGCCGGCTGCGCGGCAGGCCGCGCCGGCGGCGGCGGTGCGGGAGCGAGACGCGGCGGCGGAACCGGCTCCGGCTCCTCGGCCGGCGCCTCGGGCACCGGCTCGAGCTCGTCCTCGAGGTCGGGCGCCCAGGTCAGGATGCGGCGCCCGTGCTCCGAACCAGTCACGTCACTGAGTGTACGTATCGACGGTGGTCGACGTGCGTCGGGCGCTCGAGCGCGAGATTATCTGGGCGTCCGGCGCCGGCGGACGCTGATCAGCGCGATCAGCGCAACGATGAAGATGACGATGAGAACCGCAGTGAGCATCGAGATGCCTCCTCTTTCAAGGACCGCAGAGATGCGTTTCGAATACGTGTGACGCCGAAATCACCATACAACGGAATGCCGCAAATTCCGATAGTCGTCCGGAGAGGTTCTTAGCCTGTTGTTCGTGCTCCATCTCACGGTCGGGTCCTTCGTCGCGCTGCTTCTGGCCGGCGCTGCCGTCCTGGCGGTGTGGACGGTCACACGCTTCGGGCGGCTCGGCCCTCGGACGCTCGGCGGCGCGATGCTGCACGAACTCGCCGCGATGATGCTCGTGGCAGCGCTGCCGAACCTCGCGGAGGCGACCGCCGCGGCGGCGTTCCCCGGGGCGAGGCTCGTGATCGCATTCGGCCTCGTCCTGCCGGTGTTCACGTACCTCTTCCTGGCCTCGCTCTGGTTCGTCCGCCTTCTGGTCGACCTCTTCGGGGGGCTGTACTGAGGTGTTCGTGCCCACGGTCGCGGTGGGTCTCGCCGTGGTGGCGGCGATCTCCGTTTCGCCTCTCTACGCGCGGCGGATCCGTGTGCGACGTTCATTCGGGGTAGGAGCGTGCCTGGTGGTGCTGGCCGCGGCCGTCGTCTGCGGCTTCGCCGATGCGCCCGCGAGCGTGCCCCTCGGCCCCGAGCTCGTGCTTGCCGCCTTCCCCATGCTCCTGCTCGGCGCGCTCTTGATCCTGAGCGGGAACGGCGACGACGGCGGGCACGGAGGCACCGGGAGCGGGGACGAGCCGCCGTGGTGGCCCGAGTTCGAGCGTGAGTTCAGGCGCTACAGCCGGCGGCGCCGGCATCCCGTCGCCGGTCGCTGACGACCCCTCACTGTCCGAGTAGTCACGCCGAAGGTGGGGCTTCTGCCCCCCGGACGGCGAGTCACAGGACTTTGGCTTCGTTGTTTGATGTTCTGCGTACCAGGTTTCAACTGGGGTCCTGCACTACCGAAGCGGAGGGAGAGGATGATCGATCAGCTGAACATGAGTCTGCTGAAGCTCCAGGCGGCCGTCCTCGGACGGCTCGCGAGCGGTGTCGAGACGCGCGATCGGATTCGTCGCGAAGACGGACAGGCGTTCGTCGAATACGTTCTCGTCCTGACGCTCGTCGGAGTCGCCGTCGCGCTGCTGGCGCAGTGGACGAGCTTCACCCAGACGATCGCGAACAGCCTCGGAAGGGTCATGAACGCGCTGACGGGTGCGGGCACGAGCACCGGCTAGAGCGACAGCGAACGGCCCGGCAACGCATACGTAGGGCCACTGCGCCGAGATGCCGGCGACCGAGAGGCGCAGCGGTTCGGGTGCCTTCGACACCTGGGTTCAGGCCTGCCGAAGTCACGGTCGGCGCATTCGCTGCGCCGACGGTCAGGCCATGGTCGAGTTCGTCCTCGTCCTGCCGCTCGTTCTGATTCTCCTGTTCGTCCTTGTCCAGATGGCGTTCGATCTCAACAGGTACATCAAGGTCACCGACGCGGCACGCATCGGGGCGCGGGCGGCGGCAGTCGCGCGGTTCAACCCCTCCGGGTGCGCCTCGGGGGACACGACGTGCATCTGCCACACGGCGACGCAGGCGGCGACACGTGCGGACTCGGACGGACTGAGCGTCGCCTGCAACGGCTCCGGGACGCCGGGAAGCCCCTTCACGGTGACGGTCACCGTCCCCAAGGGAGATCCAAGCCTGCCCTTCGTAGGAACCGTGCTCGCCGGCGTGGTGCCTCGTACGGCTTCGGCCACGGAAGCGCTGGAGTGAGAGCCGTTCGCCGCCTGCGTGAAGAAGAGGCGCAGAGCCTCGTCCTCGTCATCAGCGTCATGTTCTTCGCCATGCTTCTCGTCGGGCTCGTCGTCACGATCGGGTCGTGGCTCGAGGTTCAGCGCAAGGTCCAGAGTGTCGCGGACGCGGCCGCGCTCGCCGGCGTGCAGGAGCTTCACGGGGGCTGCGCGTCGTGCGGAAACGGCGCCGCGGCCGCTGCCTCTCAGTACGCGTCGAAGAACTCACCGTCGGGCCTCGTGAAGCTGGACACGGTCGACGTCCCCCAGAGCGACAACTACTCGACGATCGAGGTCAAGGCCTCCGCGCCGCTGTCCGCTCTCTCGCCTGTCCTGAGCTTGACGGGGCTCAAGCGAGCGACGGCGGCGGCCTCGGCCGAGGTCCAGCCGCCGCAGACCCTCAGCAACTCGGAGCTCGGGGGCCCGCCCGAGCCGTACATCACCCCCCTCGTCATCAGCCAGCGAATCATGCAGGACTGCCTGCAGTCGAACTGCTTCGACACGTCCGAGCCTGCGCTTTCGATCGGAGACGGCCTCGGCGTGTTCTGCGCGACGTCGTGTCCCGTCACGGGACGGGGACGAGGAAGCGGTCGCAGGTCGGCGGCCGCGAAGATCGCCGGCTGGATCACCGGCGGCGTGCCCGGCACCTACCCGCGCAGCGTCGACGGAGCTCCTGATGGCGCGGTCGCCTCGAACCGGGTCGCAGATGCACTCCGCAACGTCGAGGGACGCACGTTGATCCTGCCCGTCTTCTCGAACTTCGACGGCCGCTCGTACGACCTCTCGGGTTTTGCCGCTTTCGTCATCGACCCCGGCGGCGTCAGCTGGGACAACGGCACCTGCAACGGCGGCGGATGCCGCCTGTACGGCCATTTCACGACTTACACAACGTCAGGCACGCTTTCCCCGTCGGGCGGCACGACGGATTACGGGGTGAGGGTGCTCGGCCTGACCGGCTAGAGGAGCAATAGCGCGCATGCAAGAGATGCTGTCGAACTATCGGATCCGCAACTCCCTCGTCGCCGGCGGCCTCGCGATCGTCGGCGCCCTGCTCGTCTTCCTCTACATCTCCACCTACCGCAAGCACGTGCAGACGGGAGCGAACCTCGTGACGGTCTACGTGGCCAGCCACGACATCCAGGCGGGGACGGACGGCTCGACGGCAGCGAGCGCCATCCACACGGAGTCCGTCCTGCGGCGCAACGTGGTGGGGGGAGCGATCTCGAAGCCGAGCCAGATCACCGGTCTCGTCACGTCGCAGCCGATCCTCAGCGGCGAGCAGGTGACCGTGAGGCAGTTCGCGCCGATCGCCCAGCAAGGAGTGCTCGCGAACATCTCCGGCAGCCTTCGCGCGATGCAGCTGCCGGGGGATGCGAACCAGCTCCTCGCCGGAACGGTGCAGAACGGGGATCACGTCGACGTCATCGCGAACATCCACTACTCGGTGCACTCGAGCTCCGGTGGCGGCGACACCGTCGGCCTCGTCGCGACACGCGTCATCCTCCGCAACCTGCTCGTCCTTCGGGCGCCCGCCAACGCCGGCAGCAAGGGCATCGCGGGCGTGCAGACGGGCGGCACTTCGATCACGCTCGCCGTCACGGACGCCCAGGCGCAGAAGCTGCTCTTCGTCCTCAAGAACGGCGACTGGTGGCTGGCGCTGAGGCCGGTGTCGAGGCCGAGCGACCAGCCGGAGAGCGTCGAGACGCTGCAGTCGATCCTCGGCGACGGTCTCGGCCCGACGCAGATCGGCCAGCTGACCAACGGCCTCGGGAAGGGGAGCATCGGTGGCGGTTAGTCAGGCACAGGCAGCTTCACGGGGACGCATCGTCGTCCTGCTGTCCGGGGCGTCGCGAGACGACTTCCCGCCTGCGCTGGTCGGACGTCGCGACCTCGTGATCCGCGAGTACTCGACCGACGGCCGCACGCCGATCGAGAGCGCCGATGTCGTCCTGCACGTGACGAAGGCGCGAGCGCCGATCGGCACCGAGGTCGCGGCGCTGCAGCGGCAGACCGAGGCTCCGATCGTGCTCGGGCTCGTGGGCTCGCGTGAAGGACTGGTGGACGAGGCCCTCGACGCGCCGCTCGCGGACATCCTCATCCTCCCGCAGCCGCCCGAGGTGATCGCGTTCGCCCTGCACAAGGCCGCGCGGACCCGTGCGACGCAGCAGGCGACGTCGTGCCGGCTGATCACCGTCTCGTCCACCAAGGGCGGTACCGGCAAGACGTCGCTTGCCGTCAATCTCGCGGTCGAGCTGAGCGAGCGGGGCCTGCAGACCCTGCTCGTCGACCTCGACGTCCAGTTCGGCGACGTGGGCATCGTGCTCGGGCTCGAACGGCCGGCGAAGACGCTGTACGACCTGGCCGGAGGAGCGCTCGACCTCGACGCAGAGAAGCTGCGCGGCTACGTGATCCGGCACCGGCCGATGCTCCACATCCTCCCGGCGCCGCTCCGGCCGGAAGAGGCAGAGGGCATCGAGGCGGCGCAAATCGCCACGATCCTGCAGATCGCGCGCACGCTCTACGACGCGATCGTGGTCGATACGGCGCCTCTCTTCGACGGGCCGATGCTTGCCGCGCTCGACCGCAGCGACGAGCTCTTGCTCGTCTCGACACCCGACGTGCCGGCGATGAAGAACGTGCGTCTCGCGCTTCAGACGCTCAACCTGCTCGGCTTTCCGGTCGACCGGATCTCGCTCGTCGCAAACCGGTCCGGCATGCCGGGCGGGGCTTCGCTGGACGAAGTGGCCAGCACGCTCGGCCGTCCCATCCGCTTCGTCCTGCCCGAAGACGCCTCCGTGCCGTCGAGCATCAACTCGGGAACGCCGCTGATGCAGGTCGACTCGCGGAGCCGCTTCGCACGCGGCGTACGCGAGATCGCCGAGTCGATGACGGCGAGCCAGAACGGCAGCCGTCCCGAGCGCAACGGCCGCAGGTTCCGTCTGCCGGGAGCCGGCCGGTGAACCTCTCGGAGCGCCTCTCGCGCGGAAACGAGGACGCGGTCGCCCTCGGCGCGCTCGTCGGGCGGATCGACGAAGCGCTGATCGACGGAGTTCGCGCCCGCCGCGCTGACCGCCCGGCGGATCCGAACGCCGAGCTCAAGGGCCGGATCCACCGGGCCTGCATCGACAAGCTCGGCACCGCGCTCTACACGATCGACTCCACCGAGGAGCTCGCGACGCTCGTCCGGGCTGCCGTGGCCGAGGAGCTGATGCTCGACCGGACGCCGCTGACTCGCGACGAGCGGGTCCGCATCGAGCGCGAGCTCACGGACGACATCCTCGGCTACGGGCCGCTCGAGCCGTATCTGCGCGACCCGACCGTGACGGAGATCATGGTCAACGGCGCGTACGACGTGTACGTGGAGCGCGACGGCAAGATCGAAGAGGTCGACCTCAGCTTCACCGACGACGCGCACGTCCTGCGAATCATCGACCGCATCGTCTCGCAGGTCGGGCGGCGCATCGACGAGTCGTCGCCGATGGTCGACGCGCGCCTCCCCGACGGGAGCCGCGTGAACGCGATCATCCCTCCGCTCTCCCTGCGGGGGCCCATCCTGACGATCCGGAAGTTCTCGCAGGATCCCTACTCGCTGGCCGACCTCGCCACCTTCGGCACGCTGTCGGCTTCTGCCGGCGAGTTCCTGGCCCACTGCATCCGCGGCAAGGCCAATCTGCTCATCTCGGGCGGCGCCGGCTCGGGCAAGACGACGCTGCTGAACGCGTTGTCGGCGTTCGTCCCTCCGAACGAGCGCATCGTGACGATCGAGGACGCTGCGGAGCTGCAGCTGCAGCAGCGGCACGTCGTCTCGCTCGAGTCGCGGCCGCCGAACATCGAAGGGCAGGGCGAGGTTCGGATCCGCGAGCTCGTCCGCAACGCGCTGCGCATGCGCCCGGACCGGATCATCGTCGGCGAGGTCCGCGGCGCGGAGACGCTCGACATGCTCCAGGCGATGAACACCGGCCACGAGGGGTCGCTGACGACGATCCACGCGAACAGTCCCCGCGACGCGCTGCACCGGCTCGAGATGCTGACGCTGATGGCGGGCGTCGACCTGCCGCTGCGCGCCATCCGCGAGCAGATCGCGTCGGCCTTCGACGCGATCGTCCACCTCGTCCGGCTCGTCGACGGCAGCCGCCGGGTCAGTCGCATCACCGAAGTCGTGGGCATGGAGGGCGACGTCGTGACGATGCAGGACGTCTTCCTCGCCAAGACCGACGACGATGAAGGTCGCACCTCCCGGATCTCGCTGCTCGGGCCGCTCCGGGCGACCGGGCTCGTGCCCGGATTCCTGCCGAAGCTCGCCGTGCAGGGAGTGGACGTCCCGAACCGCCTGTTCGAACGGAACGAGTGACCATCCGGCGCTGGGCACTCTTCCTCACCCTCGGCGCCTTGCTCGCGCTGCCGGCGGCGGCTGCGCGTGCATCGTCCGGCGGCGCCGGCTACCAGCTGCGCCACGTCGACACGGTCGGCTTTCCCACCGTCCGCGTCGTCGTCCGCGGCACCCGCACGGCGGCGCCGCCGTCCGTGTTCGAGAACGGCGTCCGCGTCTCGCTCACGAACCGCCAGAACCTCGGCCAGAGCAAGGCACTGGTCGTGGCGATCGACCGGTCCCAGTCGATGCGCGCCAGCGGTCTCGAGGCAGCGGCGAGAGCAGCGACGGAGCTGCTCGACCGGAAACGGCCCGCGGACGAGGTTTCGATCGTCACCTTCGCCTCGCGCGCCCAGGCGCAGACCACCTTCAGCACGGCGACGATCGACGCCGAGACGGCGCTGCGCGCGCTCTCCGTGAGCTCGACGCCGGGAACGGCCCTGTACGACGCCGTCCGGCTCTCCGCCCGGGCGCTCGCGTCGCAGCCTCTGCCGGGGCGGGTCCTCGTCCTGTTGACGGACGGCTACGACGTCGGCAGCCGCCATTCGGTCGCGCAGGCGATTCGCACCGCGCGCCGCGCGGGCGTCGTCGTCTACACGATCGGATTCGGCGGGCATGCGGATACGACAACGCTGCGCCGCCTGGCGCGCGACACGGCGGGCGCCTACTACGGGAGCCCGACCGCCGCGTCGCTGAAGGCGATCTACCGACGAATCGCCACCGAGCTCGATCGCACCTGGACGATGGCGTACGTCACCGCAGCCCGGCCGGGCCAGCGCATCACCGTCGGCGTCGGCGCGACCGCGGCCGCCGCCGCCCGCGCCCAGCAGTCGGTGGTCATCCCCGGCGGCGGCTCGGTCACCGCCACCACGTGGATGCCGCACTTCCTGCTCACTGCGGGAGGCGTCGCGATCGTCAGCCTCCTGGTGGGTCTCGCAGTCTTCCTCATCGTCCTTCGGCTCCAGGCGTTGCCGCGTGCGGAGCGGATGAAGCGTCGCGTCTGGGAGCACACGGAGGAGCGGCGCAGGCCGAGACGCGCTCCGCTCCGGCGACGGATGCCGACGACCCAGGCGGTGCTCTCGAGCCTCGACACACGTCTGCGCAACCTGCCCCAGTGGACCCGGCTGAGCACGCTCGTCGAGCGATCCGGGCTGCCGGTCCCGCCGTCCGCCGTCCTCGTGAGCGCGGTCGCGCTCGCATTGCTGCTCGCCGTGCTCGGCGCCGCCACCGGCGGGGGCGGGTTCCTGGTCTTCCTCCTGATCGTCATCGGGCTCGGCGCTCCGCTCGTCGTGCTGCGAGTCATCGCGACGCGCCGTCTGCGGGCATTCGACAACCAGCTGCCCGACCTCCTCGCGTCCATGGCCAGCACGTTGCGCGCCGGACACGGTCTCCGCACCGCGCTGCAGGCGGTTGCGGACGAGGGCACGCCGCCTGCGAGCGTGGAGCTGCGGCGTGTCCTCTCCGAGGCGCGACTCGGACGCCCCCTCGACGAGGCGCTCATCTCGATGTGCGAGCGCCTCGGCTGGGACGACCTGCTCTACGTCGCGACGGCGGTACAGGTACAGAGCCAGGTCGGCGGCTCGCTCGCCGGCGTGTTCACGACCGTGGCCGAGACGGTGCGACAGCGCCAGCAGCACCGGCGGCGCATTCGTGCGCTCACAGCGTCCGGCCGGTCGACGGCGATCGTGCTGTCGGTGATGCCGTTCGTCTTCGCCGGGCTGCTCGCCCTGATCAACCCGACGTACATCATGCCGTTCCTGCGCAGTCACACGGGCCACATCTTGCTGATCGCCTGCGTCATCTCGATCGCGATCGGCGCGTCGCTGCTCAACCGGATCGTCAACGTGAAGGCATGACCCTCGTCCTCGTCCTCGGTCTGCTCTTTCTCGCGGGAGCGATGCTTCTGGGGCTGCAGGCGATCGTCGCGCCGCGCGCCCAGCGGCAGGCCTCGCTTCAGCGCGTTAAGGCCTATGCGGCGCACGTCGACGCGGTGCCGGCAAGAGGCGATGGAGCGAGAGGCGCCTCGCTCGCCGAGACGCTGGTCCCGCCGCTGAGCAGGGTGGCGCTCCGCTTCACCCCGCGTGTGCAGCGCGAGGAGCTCCAGGCCCGGCTTACCGCCTCTGGCCTCTCCAAGCGGATGACGCCACAGCAGTTCCTGGCGCTCAAGACCGTGCTCGCTTCGGTCCTGCTCGTGCTGGCTCTGGCCGCAGCAGGGCCCACGGCGAGCGGCGTCCTCCTCGCACTGGTCCTGGCTGCCGCCGGTCTCGTGCTTCCCGATTTCATGCTCCGGCGCTACGCGCAGTCCAGGGCGGACCGGATCACCGCAGACCTCCCGGAGGCGCTCGACCAGATCGTCGTCTCACTCGAGGCGGGCGTTTCCTTCGACGCGGCTGTCTCGTTCTACGTGCGGCGCAGCAGATCGCTGCTCGCGCGCGAGCTGCAGGTGATGCTGTCCGAGCTGAGGATGGGCGAGAGCCGCTCCGAGGCGCTGCGTCGGCTCAGCGAACGGGTCCCGTCGAACGACATGCGCAACGTCGTCCAGACGCTCCTGCAATCCGAGAGCGTCGGCATGTCGCGCGCGGCCCTGCTCGCGAATCAGGCCGCTGACTTGCGGCATCGCCGGCAGATGGCAGCCGAAGAGAGCGCGCACAAGGCACCGATCAAGATGCTGTTCCCTCTCCTCATCTTCATCCTGCCCGTCATGTTCGTGGTCATCTTCGGCCCTGCGCTGCAGCAGATGTCGAGGATTCTCGGAGGGTGAGGGAGGTCGTTCTTCGTACACCTTCCGGCGAGACCGCGCCGTGCCTCGTGGCAGAACGGATCTCCGAGCGGCTCGTCGGTCTGATCGGACGTGCAGAGGCACCTCGCGGCGGCCTGCTGATCCGGCCCTGCCGCTCCGTGCACACCGCGTTCATGCGGTTCCCGTGCGATGTCGTCTTCCTCGCGAGAGACGGACGCGTGCTGCGCGTCTCCGCGAACACGCGGCCCTGGCGGATTCGCTTCGCGCCGCTTCGCACGCGGTGCGTCCTCGAGCTCGCCTCCGGCGAGGCGTCGCGCCTCGGTCTCGAGCAGGGAGCGACGGTGACGACCGATGACGACGACGACGACCTCTTCTGAGGCCGCTCGTGGCCGACCACACCCTCGAGCTGCCGAACCGACGGCTGGATGGGATCGCCAACGTCGTCGCCCCGTTCCTGCCGGCCCTGGTGGGGATGGCGCTCGTCGGGCTGGTCGCGCTGGTCGCCGCCCCGGCGGCTGTCGTCTCGGACACCTGGCTCGCCCTCGTCTCCGGCCGCGAGATCGTCCAACACGGACTTCCGTCTCACGACCACCTCACGGTGCTCGCCCGCGATCGACGCTGGGTCGATCAGGAGTGGCTCGGCCAGCTCGCGCTCTACGGCGTCTGGCGCATCGGCGGGCTGGGCGGAGTCTCCGCGTTTGCGACCGGCACCGTGCTCTTCGCCTACGGACTGCCGACAGTCGCGGCTGCACGAACGGCCGTCAACCCGAGCATCCCGGTCTTCCTGCCGCTCCTCGCGATAGGGGCGGGGGCATTCGCCCTGCAGCCGCGACCGCAGACGTTGGCGCTCGCCGCTTACTCACTCGTGCTCTACCTGCTGCTCACGGATCTCGCCGGAACGAGGCGTCGGACGTTCCTCGTGTTTCCCATTCTGGCCGTCTGGGCGAACGTTCACGGCTCCGTCGTCCTCGGCGCACTGCTCGTGGTGATCTACGCGCTCTGCCTTCTCGCGCGGAGCGTCCGACGGCGAGCGATCCTGTTTCTCGCCGCGCCGGCCTGCGTGTTCGCCTCACCGTACGCTCTGTCGCTGCCGCACTACTACCGGGCGATGCTGCTCGACCCGCCGTTCAGACGCCTCGGAATCGCTCCCGAGTGGCAACCGGCCGGCCTCTCAGCCCTGTTCGCGGGCTTCTACCTGCTCGTCGCAGTGGCGATCCTCGTTGTCGCGCGCCGTCGGAGCCGGATCGCCATGTTCGAGCTGCTTGTGCTCGTGGTAACGGCGGCAGGAGGCTTCTTCGCCCTCCGGAACACGGTCTGGTTTGCGCTCGCGGCACTGTTCGTGCTCCCGCGTGTGTCGACCTCCTCGGAGAAGCTGAAGCCACGGATGAGCAAACCGCTTGCGTTGGCGCTGGCGGTGGTCACCGCATTGGGCGTCCTGGTTGCCGTGGACAGACAGAGCTCGTCCGCGTCTCCACGCGGATTGACGGCGCGTGCCGCCGCGGCCGTGGGGGCGTCGGTGAAGCGGACGGGCGGTGCCATCTTCGCGGACACTCGACACGCGGACTGGCTGCTCTGGAAGGTACCGTCCGCGCGCGGCCGCGTCGCGTACGACGCTCGGCTGGAGCTGCTGACGTCGAGCCAGCTGGCCGAGATCGGCCCGATCATCCGACATGGAGCGGCTTCTCCGCTCATCCACTCGTACACGTTCGCCGTCCTCTCGCCACGGCAGGCCGTTGCATTGGAACGATCGGGCTGGGGCCGCATCACGTACGAGGACAGGTCGACGGCGCTCGTCCTCAGGTCGACCGATGGCCGCAGGCGCTAGCGTCCTCGAAGGGCCGGCCGGTGACGTCCTCGTCGCGACGCGCCGGACGTTCCCGGCCCTGCTGCCGCTCGTCGGGCCGGTCGGGATGCTGGCCGGCATCCTCATGCTGCACCGACGCCAGCTCGTCCAGACCGATACGTGGGTCGCGCTCGTCGCGGGCCGCGAGATTGCCCGGCACGGCCTGCCCTCGCACGAGCACCTCACCCTGATCGCGCACGGGCACCGGTGGGTCGACCAGCAGTGGCTCGCACAACTGGCGCTGTACCGAGTCGAGCGGATCGGCGGGGTCGGGCTCATGATCGCCGCCTGCACCGCCGCAGCTCTCTGCGCCTTCGCAATTGCGGCTGCAGCGGCGCAGGCGCGTGGTGCGTCCCCGCTCTCGCTGGTGTTCTGGCTGCCGGTCGCGTTCCTGATCGGCCCCTGGGGAGCGCAGGCGCGCACGCAGTCGCTCGCGCTCCCGCTCTTCGCCTTCGTGCTCTGGCTGATCCTGCGCGATCCCGACCTCCGGCGGCGGTCCTCGCTGTGGGCGGTCCCGACGCTCTGCCTCTGGGCGAACCTGCACGGCTCCGTCACGCTGGGCGCCGCGATCGTCGCCGCGCATGCGCTGCAGGCGCTCGTCCGTACCGGCCGGCGGCGGCTTCCACTCGTGCTCCTCGCTTCCGCGCCGGCCTCGATCTTCGCCTCCCCTTATGCGCTGGAGCTCCCGGGCTACTACCGGATGATGTTGCTCCACCCGCCGTACGGCCACGACATCGTGGAATGGGAACGGACGACGCCGTCGATCGCGCCGCTCTTCTTCGCGCTCGCCGGCGTGGTCGCCCTCGCGGTTCTCCTCCGACGGAAGCGTCTCGGGCCCGCAGAGTGGGTCGTGCTCGGCGTCACGTTCGCCGCGGCACTGACGGCGGTCCGGATCACGCCCTGGTTCGGGCTCGCCGTGCTCGCGGTCGTTCCTCCGCTGACGACGCGCAGGCTCGGCGTCCACGATCTCAGGGGCGTCGGCGCAACGGTGACGGCGGGAGCGCTCGTCGCGGGAGTGCTCGGCGGCCTCGCTTGGATGGCGCGCCAGGACTACGCCGGGCCGGCGAACGTCGCCGCCGCACTACGCGCCGAGCCTCCGACGGCTCGGGTGCTGGCCAACCTGACGCTCGCAGATTGGGCGCTCTGGGAAGCGCCGAACCTCCGGGGCCGGGTTGCCTACGACGGTCGGCCCGAGCTGCTGACGCGCCGCGAGTTCGTCGATGTGGCCGTTCGGTTCGAGCGATTCAGGGCGGGGTGGGCTCGTGCCGTGCAGCCGTACACGGTGATCGTTACGAACCGGGCCATCGCACAGCGCTTGGTCGCGTCGCATCGAGGCTGGAGGGCCGTCCGTAGAGACGGCGGGATCGTCCTGGTCGAGCGCTCCCGCGGCGCCGCGTAGCCGGCTCCCCCGGCGAAGGCTTGATCTTTCGCCCCGTCCCCGCTAGATGAGGAGGATGCGGGAGCGCCTCGGTCTGACCCTCACCCTGCTCTGCCTCGGCGTGGGCGCGGTGACCGCCGGGACGGCCTCCGGCGGGCCCGCCGCCCAGGTCGTCGTGCTGACCGCCCGGACGGCCTCGAGCGCCGCCTCGGCCCGGCCGCTCGCGAACGCGCCCGCCCTCGTCGCGACGCGGCCGGAGCGGAGCCCCGCGACCGCACTCGTCCCGAGTGCCGCACGCCGCAGCACCTCCATCCCGGCCGTGGGCTTCACGCAGGAGGGGATCGACCGCAACGACGCGAAGGGCGTCTGGGACCCCGCCGACGTCACGCTCGGCGTCGGCCCGACCTACCTGGGCGAGGCCGTCAACTCGGCGGTCGGCTGGTGGCGGATCGGCGCCGGCTTCGACGCGTCGGGCATCCGGCCGCTCGGCGAGTTCTTCACGACCGGCAACACGAACCGCAAGAAGGACCAGATGGCCGATCCGCGCCTCCTCTACGACCCGAGCTCGGGCCACTGGTTCTTCACCGCGTTCGACATCACGCGCGGCGAGATCAACCTCGCCGTCTCGACCACGTCCGACCCGACCCGGCCCTTCTGGATCTTCACCTACCAGGCCGGCGGCTGCCCGGATCAGCCGCGCCTCGCCGTCAGCGGCACCATGGTCGCGCTGAGCTACGACGTCTACCCGAGCTGCAGCAAGCGGACGGGGCCGACGAGCGGCGGCGTGCTGTGGGTCTGGAGCAAGCAGCCGCTGATCAAGGGGGCCGCCCCGCAATACACGAGCTACGGGCCGACGCCGGCCATCGCCGGAGTCACGCCTGCGCCGTCGCCGGGCAGCGGCTCGGCGATCTACATGCTCGCCGCCGACTACACGAACTCGCAGGTGATCCTCTTCACGGTCTCCAGCGTCGGCGAGCAGACCATCCCGCTGAAGCCCGTCGCCATCCAGCCGCTGCGCCTGGCGCCGTCGCCGCCCGAACGCGGCTCGAGCGCGCCCCTCGCCCCCGCCAGCAACCGCGTCCAGGACGCGTTCTTCTCGGGCGGCCACATCTGGCTGGCCGCCAACGACGGCTGCAGCGTGCCGGGGCCTGTGCCCCTCCAGGGCTGCGTGCGCCTGGTGGAGCTCTCGCCGGCCGGCCAGGTGCTGAGCCAGGTCGACCAGGCGCTCGCGAACGGGCGCTCCGCGATCGCCCCGGCGGTCAGGCCCGACGGGCACGGACATGTCTTCAGCGTCTTCGGGTACAGCTCGCCGCGCGACTATCCGGGGCTCGCCGCCACGGTCGACCCGGCCGTCTCGAACGCCTACCTACAGCTCAAGCCCGGCCAGGCCGCCGATCGCAGCGGGCACTGGGGCGACTACTTCGCCGCCGCCCGCGATCCGAGGCACTCGAACCGGGTGTGGGTCGCGGGGGCGTACGGCCGGCCCGGCGGCTGGGGCACCTACATCGCCGCGCTCTCGACGACGCCGTTCAGCATCCCGCGCCCGGGCGGCACGCCGGCCGGAACACGCGACCGCACGCCTCCCCGCGTCAGCGCGATCCGCAGCGCCGGCGTCCGGGGCCGGCCGGTCCTGCTCCGCTACCGGCTGTCGGACAACTCGCGGCGCGTGCGCACGAGCATCAGCGTCCGCCGCCTCGGGCACGTCGTCGCCGTCGTCCAGACGCCGCTGCAGCGGATCGTGAACGGCCGTGCCTACTGGGCGACCTGGCGGGCGCCGCGCACGGCCCCGACCGCGCTCACCTTCTGCGTGATCGCGTTCGACGGGAGCGGGAACCGCAGCAAGCCGAGCTGCGCGCCGCTCCGCCTCAGCGCCGCCTGATCGAAGCGGCCTCCGTGCTCGGGCGGCCGATGCCGCCTACGCCGCCGGCGATGCGGGCTTCGCCGCTTCAGACGGCCGCGGCGCCTCGACCCGCTCGCGGATGCCGCCGCACAGCTTCCACGAGCGGATCGAGGCCCGACAGCCGGACGATCTGACACAACGGGTGGGAGGGCCTGAGCGCCACCGCGTGGCGCCGCGGCCCTCCCGAAACGTGTGCTCGAAGAGCACGAGGGAGGGCGTGCCGCCGACCGAGCGGGCGACGGCACGCCCACCGGGCGGAGGGGAGAGCCACAGCTGGGCCGCCGATGTCGGCCCGGCCATGACCCTCCACCCCGACCAGGAGTCCCTGGAGTTCACGTGCTCCGCTGCCGAGGCCGCGCGACGCGACCCCGACAGCGAGAGCGTGAGTTGTGCCTTTCGTGTTGGTGTTCAGGTGATTCACCTTCCATGCCCCTCCGCCTCCCGGAGGGTCGACGCGGGTCGGAAGCCCCTTGGGACGGCCCCCGCCATGGCGCCGTGGGTTGTCAAACGCCTGTCCGCCCGTCGGCGACCAGGCCTCGTCAACGGAAATCGCCCGAGCAGGCAGCCACCGCCGAGCCGCGGCCTTGGGCGCCACGGTGGCCGGTGCTGCGCTGCTCCTGGTGTTTCCGTTGACGGTCATTCCTGTTTCGGGCTTTCTCGTCTTCCTGACTTTCGGGTCTACGACTTCGCCGAGTTCGTCAGCCCGTGCAGGCGCTGCGAGATCGGCTGGATCGTGGCCGAGTGGTTGCTCTGGAGCACGACGTTCACGGCAGTGCCACCGTTGCCGCCGTTGCCGGCGGTGCCGCTGTTGTCGTGGCTCGTCGCCGATGCGACGCCGCCGATGTTGGCGGTGCCACCCGAGGAGACGGCCCCGCCGGCGGCCGAGGTGCCGCCGACCGCGTTGCCGCTGTCCTTGGGAGCCGCCACAGCGATGCCGCCCGCACCGCCGGTCGCGCCACCCGTCGTGCCACTGTTGTTACCGGTCGTGCTGGAGACGGACGGGCTTCCGCCAGTCGCGTCGCCGCCGGTCGTCGTGTTCGTGTTGCTACCGCCGGTCGCAGCGCCCGTCTTGACCTTCGACGAGCCGTTGCCACCGTCACCACCGTCAGCCGAGCTGCCAGCGGCCGCCAGGCCGTTGCCGAGCGTCGCGCTGCCGGTGTTGCCGCCGGCGTTACCGCCGTTGCCCGAGTCCGCGTCGTTCTTGCTCAGGAAGGACAGACCGGCGTTGGCCTCGGACTCGCCGCCCTGGATGTCGCCAGAGCCGGGGACGTTGCCGTTGCCGTTACCGCCGTTCGCGGTGGCACCGGAGCCGCCACCGTTACCGCCCTTACCGCCGCCCGCGGCCGAGAGCACGCCGCCGCTGTTCGCGTTGGCGTCCTGGTCGGTGTGCGAAGCGGTGATCGCGGCAGCGTTGCTGTTCGCACCGGTGTCGTTCGCGCCGGTGTTCTGGTAGTTGCTGCCCGACTTGGCGTCGCCGCCGGAGGCGTTCGCAACGCTCGGCGAGATCGCGATCGCGCCGGCATCACCCGAGGTGTTGCCGTTCGACTGCGAGTTGCCGCTGTTGTTGGCCTCAGCCGTGCAGCCGGCGTGCTGGCAGGTGTCGGCCGACGCAGCGGTCACGTTGTTCACGCTCCCGCCGTCGCCGCCCTTCGACACCGCGACGTTGCCGTTGCTCTCGTTGCTCTGGTCGGTATCCGAGCGGTTACCGGCCAGCTGAGCAGCGATCTGCGCCGCCGTCGCCGGGCTGTTGTTGTGGTTGTTCGTCGGCGCCGTGTTGTTCGAGTTCGGCGCCTGGTTGGTCGTCGTGTTGGTGCTGTTGTCGTTGGTAACGGGAGCGTTGTACGTCGTGTTCCCGTTGCCGTTGTGGGAGTTGATCGTGCTGCACGCCGCGCTCAGGAACGCTGCGCTGCAGGGATCGCTGCCGCCGTGGTTGTCCGCGAACGCGGCAGGAACCACGACGAACGAGGCGATGATCACGACCAAGCCCACGAGCCACTTGATCTTGGGATTCAACGTTTTCAGTCCTTTCGAGCGTTGTTGGGATAGCTACTTCCGCCGGGGTCCCAAGCACCCCGACGCCGTTGAGGCCCCTCAGGGCCGAGCTACCCAGGCCGCTCGAACGGATCCGGGAATCTCACCGGCGGCCCAAGCGCCGGTGCCGGCGTCTGCGGCCCGAAGAGGGCGGGGGCCGCAAGCTTGTAGGACTCGGCGAGGAGCAGCACGGAGCCGCTGCCCGTCGCGGGCGCAGATCCCGGCGCTCCCATGCCGAGGATGCCGTCGGGCGAGGGGTTCCCCGCCGGCGGCTGCTCGAGCTCCGTGGCGCCGCGCGAGCTCTGCAGCGCGGCGGGCCAGGAGACGACGATGCGCAGCCGCGGGGCCGCGCCGTACGAGAAGGGGAGGCCCTCTCCGCCTCCGCCTCCACCCTGGGCGGCAGCGGGCGACGACGACTCGGTCGTCGTCGTCGCCTCGCAGCCGCTGCCGCAGATCGAGTCGGGGCCGGAGAGAGAGGATGGCACCGCCGACTCCACCTGCAGCCTCGTCGTGTGCGATCCGCGCTCCACCGCGAACGGGATGCTGACGACGATCTGGATCGAAGACGTGGACGAGAGGTCGGCGGAGCCGGAGCTCAGGAACACGCTGGCCGACGCACTCGAGGAGCCGCCGGCGCTCGACTCGCCGCCGGCGGACGGCTCGACGCCGAGCCACCCGGCCCGGTTGACGAGGTCCGTCTGGGAGGCAGCCATCTCCTCGGCGCCGGTCTGGGTCGTGGACGCCTCGTTGTAGGCGTACGACTGCTCCACGACCGACTCGCCGTTCTGGGTCTGGCTGATCCACTGGTTTGTGGACTCGACGTTGATCGCCTGGGTCGTCGCCGAGGCCAGGTTGCTCTGCGCGACGCTCGGGTTGGTCGCGCGGCTGCCGGCCGGGACGATCACGTCGTTCAGGTTGAGGACGCCCGTCTGGGTGACGATCGAGACCGAGTAGCCGGTCTGGAGGTTCACCAGGATGTTGGTCGCCTCCTCGTCCTGCTGCGTCGCCGAGCCGGCGTTCTCGAACTGCTGGATCCACTGGAGGGCGCTCGCCCAGTTCAGGACGCCCGCGGAGCTGAGACCGCCGTTCAGCTGGGCGACCATTCCGACCCGCGCCGCGTTCGGCGAGGAGGCGACCGCCGAGTTCGAGTTCGCGGTGGCGTTCGAGTCGGCCTCGGCGATCGCGACGGCGTCCTGCTGGCTGCCCGTCCAGTTCCACGCCGACATCGTCTGGGTCGTCCCCGCGCCCGGCGTCTGCTGCTGGATCGTCACCTGCGTGGTGTCGAGGTGGTCGTAGGCGAGCGCATCGGCCTCGAGCGCGTTCAGCTGCGACACCGGATCGGTCGCGACGCCCCAGGCGAAGTTCCAGTTGCTCGGGTCGAGCATGTTCACGGTCGCCTTGGCGAGCGCCGACTGGTCGCTGATCACGGTCTGAACCGCGTTCGCGCCCTCGAGGGTCGGCTGCTGGTCGAGCGCCGTGTTGTTCACGAGCTCGGTGGTGGCGGACGCGTTCGCGGCCGCCGAATTCTGCTGGTCGACGGAGCCGGTGTCGTAGCTCGTCGTCGGAGCCGGGGCGGAGCTCTCCGAGCCGCCGGCCGGCGTCGTGGTGGTCGACGCGGGCGCCTGCTTGCTCCAGTCCCAGTTCCAGTTCCAGGTCCAGTTGCACGAACACGCCTGCGACCACGTGTAGGTGGACGTCTGCCCGTTCGCCTGCGTCCACGTCCACGTCCAGGTCCACGTGCCCTGCGCGCCCGGCGTCGTCTGCGAGCCGCTCGATGCCGGGTCGCTGCTCCACGTCCAGGTCCACTCGCTGCCCGACGTGGGCGCGACGTCCTGGGCCGACGCGTCGCTCGGCGGCGTCCAGCTGCCGTCCCAGTTCCACGACCACTGCCAGTCGGGCCCGGGGGGCGCCGAGACGTTGCCCGGAATCACGATCGAGACGTTCGTGTTGGTGCCGCCGTCGGTCGAGACGATGCTCAGCTCCGGCGACGTGCCCGTCGCGGTCGCGCTGTTCGTCTGCGTCACGGGGCCGTCGGTGCCCGGGCTGCCGATCCGCACCGACACGTTCACGTTGCTCGCGCCGGTCTGCGTGGCCGACGCGGTGCCCGTCGTCGGCGTTCCGGAGGTCGGCTGCGTCGTCGGCGTCACGTCGACGCCCGGCGGCGCATCGCCCTGCTGCTGGTCGATCGTCTGATCGGTCGACGACTCGTTGTCGCCGTCCGCTTCGCCCGTCGTCGGCACGCTCTGGCTCGTGGTGCCCGTGGGCGGCGTCTGGCCGCCGGCGGACGCCTGCGTCGGGGGCGTCGACCCTGCCGACGCGTCGACCGTGTTCTGCTGGTTCACGGACCCGTTGTCGCCGGCGCTGCCGACCCTGACCGAGACGTTCTGGTTGCACGGCGACGTCTGCGTCGCCTGCGCGTTGCTCGAGGCGGGATCGCCCGTGCCGCCCGTGGCCGGCGCGTTGCTCGCACCGGAGGCGGCCGACGCGTCGTTCGACTGGCTCGTCGAGCCGTTGTCGCCCGGGCTGTCCACCCGCACGTTCACGTTCGTGTTGCACGGCGACGTCTGCGTCGTCGTCGCACCGGCACTCGAAGTCGACCCGTCGCCGGCCGGAGCCGTGCCTCCCGACGAGGTGCTCGATGCCGTCGATGCATCGCTGTTGCCCTGGGTCACGTTGCCGTCGTTCCCGCCTTCACCGGTGCGGACGGTCACGTTGCCATTCTGCGCCCCGCTCTGGTCCGCGGACCCCGTGGCCGCCGAGCTCTGCGTTCCGGAGCTCGGGGGGTCGGAGGCCGAGGGCTGTGGCGGCGACCCGTCGGAGCTGCCCGCATCGGACGAGCCGCTCGGCTGGTCAGTCGACTGGCCGGTCGACTGCGAGGAGTCGCTGGGCGTGGGCGCCCCGCTCGACTGGTCGGTCGACTGCGTCGTCGACTGGTCGGCGGTGGACGGGCCGGCGTCGCCGGCGGCCTGGCTCGACGCGTCCGCTGCAGGCTGCGCTGCGTCCGGCGTCCCGGACGTCGCGGCGTCCGGCGTCCCGGACGTCTGGCCCTGCTGGTCGGTCGTCGTCGTGTCGGTCGCGGCGGGCTGTCCGCCCGAGGCGCCCGAGTCGGCCCACGCGGTCGGCGCGGCGAGGAGGAGCGCGACGGCGGCGGTTGAGACCGCCACGATCCCGAGCGCACCCCGGCCGACGCGGCCGCTGGTCCGGCTTCCGGCAACTGCGATTCGAGTCCGGTCATCGTGCCTCGGCACGCTCGACCATGACCCTGGCGTCACCCAGTCCGCGCGGATGTCGACTGTCGCGTTCCGAGTCCGGTCATCGTGCTCTCGCACGCTCGACCATGACTCCGCGATCCGGCTGGTGGAGACGCGGTGCACGAAGCGAGTCCGGTCATCGCGCCGCGGCGCGCTCGACCATGACTCCATCGGGCTTCGCGAAGGTGCATCGGGGCTCACGGCAGCGGGAAGCACGAGGCCTCGGTCGACGGAGAGGAGGCCCTCTCCAGACCACTGCTCGAGCGCTTGTCCAAGCCGGAACGCCATCTGCGGGCCGCATGGTGCTCGCGCGCAAGCGCGCGATCAATGGGCGCCGAGCCCGGTTCGGGGGGCCCGTTTGTAAAGTTTCATTTCGCTGTACGGATCGCGGCCGTGTACCACGAAATGCCGGGCGCGAGACGCGGCGCGAAGCGTGTACAGGAAAATCGCAACGCCGCATGGATGCTGCGTTTGCGCGGGTGTACCACGTCAGCTCGACGCGTGCCCGGCAACGCGCGACGCGGGACGTTGTACATGCCGTTTTCGCCGTTTGGACCCGTTCGAACGGCCGGCGCGGGCAATCTCCCCCCGTGCAGCTCGTCGCGGTGATCGCCGACACGCACCTGCCGCGGGGCGGACGCCGCCTACCCGACGGGTGCCTCGAGCTTCTCGCCGCGGCCGACCTGATCGTGCACGCGGGCGACGTCGCCTCGGCGGCGGCGCTCCGCGAGCTGGAGGCGCTCGGCCCGGTCGCGGCCGTGCACGGGAACGTCGACGACGAGGAGCTGCGCCGAGCGCTGCCGGCGCGACGGGTGGTGGAGGTCGAGCGGGCCCGCATCGGCGTCGTCCACGACGCGGGCCCGCGGGAGGGGCGGCACGCACGCCTCGTCGCCGAGTTCCCGGACTGCGACGCGATCGTCTACGGGCACACGCACCTGCCCGAGCTCGGGCGGGCGGGCGCGGTGTGGATCCTCAACCCGGGCAGCCCGACCGAGCGCCGCCGCGCGCAGCGCCGCTCGCTGATCGCCCTGGAGGTCGACGGCCGCGGGCTGAGCCCGCGCCTCGTCACGCTTCCGTGACGGTGCCAGGCACCGTCACGGAAGCTCGCGGGCGCCGACGCCGGTGAGGAGCTCCTCGCTGCGGAGCGGTCCGCCCGCATCCGAGGCGAGCGGCGGCGTCTCGATGCCGGCGCCTTCGCGCATGCCCTCGATCAGCTCGAGCAGGGCGTCGATCGACGACCGCTGCGGCCGCCAGCCGAGCTCCCGCTCGGCGCGGGTCGTGTCGAGCAGCGGCACGTTCAGCGCGAGGTCGATCCATCCCGGCTCCGACGGCTGCAGCCGCAGCCGGTACGACGCGGCGACGGCGACCCGCGCCGCGGCGGCCGGGACGCGGACGGTGCGCGCGCCGACCGCGCGCGCCACCTCGTGCGCATCCAGCACCGGCTCGGCGGCGACGTTGAACGCGCCGCGCGCGTCCCCGACGACCGCGAGCCGGTAGGCGTCGCCGACGTCGCGCGAGTGCACGGCCTGCGCGCGCAGGCCCGGCACGTCGGGGACGAGCCTGAGGAGCTCCGGCCGAAGGAGCGGGCTCGGCACGAACGGCCCGGCGAACAGCCGCCGGATGCCGGACGCGGCCTCGCGCTTGAAGACGAGCCCCGGACGAAGCCGCACGACGCGCGTCTTCGGGTGCTCGCGCTCGAAGCGGTCGAGCAGGCTCTCGACCGCCGCCTTGTGCCGCCCGTAGAAGCTCGTGCCGACGCCGGCGACCGGCCAGGACTCGTCGACGCGCCTGTCCTTCGGGCCCGGCGAGTACGCGCCGACCGACGACGCGTAGACCAGCGACTTGACCCGCGCCTCGGCGACGGCGCGGAAGACGCGCGCCGAGCCGTCGACGTTGACGCGCCGGAGGCGCGCCGGGTCGCGCGACGGCTGGATCAGCCAGGCGAGGTGGACGACCGCGTCCGCGCCCTTGAAGAGCGGCGCGAGCTCGGACGAGGTGACGTCCGCCTGCGCCCACTCGACCTTCGGCACCTCGAGCTCGACCGGACGGCGGGCGACGCCGAGCACCGACTCGACCCGCTCCTCGCGGGCGAGCGCGTCGAGCAGGCTGGTGCCGACGTTCCCGCTCGCTCCGACGACGACGACGCGCATGTCAGGGCTGGAGGACGACCTTCACCACGCCCTCCTCCTTCTTCTGGAAGAGCTCGTAGGCGCGCGGGGCGTCGGCGAGCGGCAGGTGGTGGGTGGCGAAGCCCTCGGTCGCGAAGGGGTCGCCGTCGGCGAGGAGCGGCAGGATCTCGTCCGTCCAGCGCCGCACGTGCGCCTGCCCCATCCGGATCTGGATCCCCTTGTCGAAGAGCTCCATCATCGGCATCGGGTCGACCGCGCCCCCGTAGACGCCGGAGATGGAGAGCGTCCCGCCGCGCCGGACGGCCGCGATGGCGGCGTTCAGCGCCGAAAGACGGTCGATGCCGGCCTTCTCGACGAGCGGCCGCGCCGCGGCGTCGGGCAGCAGCCCGGCGGCGCGCTGCGCCAGCGCCGCGAGCGGCGCACCGTGCGCCTCCATGCCGACCGCGTCGATCGCGGAGTCGGCGCCGCGGCCCGACGTCCGCTCGAGGATCGCCTCGACGGCATCCTCGCGGCGCAGGTCGATCGCCTCGGCCCCGTGCCGCGCCGCGACGTCGAGCCGCTCCGGAACGAGGTCGACGCCGAAGATCGTCTCCACGCCCCGGTGGCGGGCGATCCGCACGCACATCTGGCCGATCGGCCCGAGCCCGAAGACCGCGAGGCTGCCGCCGTCCGGCACGTCGGCGTAGACGACGGCCTGCCACGCCGTCGGCAGGACGTCGGAGAGGTAGAGGAAGCGGTCGTCCGGCGGCCCCTCCGGCACCTTGATCGGCCCGAAGTGCGCCATCGGCACCCGCAGGTACTCCGCCTGCCCGCCCGGCACCTCCCCGTACAGCACCGTGTAACCGAAGAGCGCCGCGCCCTTGCCGTGCTCGCGCACCTGCGTCGTCTCGCAGTGCGCGAACAAGCCGAGATCGCACATGAAGCAGTGTCCGCACGAGATGTTGAACGGGATCACGACGCGGTCGCCGGGCTTCACCTGCTCGACCTCCGCCCCGACCTCCTCGACGACGCCCATCGCCTCGTGCCCCAGCACGTCGCCCGGCCGCATGAACGGGCCCAGCACCTCGTAGAGGTGCAGGTCGGAGCCGCAGATCCCGGACGAGGTGACCCGGACGATCGCGTCGGTCGGCTCGCGGATCGCCGGATCGGGAACCGTCTCGACCCGGACGTCGCGCCGCCCGTGCCAGACGACGGCCTTCATGCGGCTCCGGCTACCCCGGCCCGCTGCGGCGAAACTCGGCGCTACGCCGGCGCGGGCTCGACCCGCCGGGGCCGCGCCGCGAGGACCGAGCCGACCAGGATCAGGACGAAGCCGACGCCCATCCCGGCCGTGAACCGCTCGCCGAGGATCCCGACGCCGAGCGCGGCGGCGACCGCCGGGTTCACGTACGTGATCACCGTGGCCCGCACTGGGCCGATCGCGTCGATGAGCGCGAAGAAGAGGACGAACGCGACGGCCGTGCAGACGACGGCGAGCGCGACGACCGACGCCACGACCTTCGCCGGCGGGAGCGAGCCCGGCAGGGCGAACGCCGCGACGGGCGCGTAGACGACGGCCGTGACCGCGAGCGAGGCGGCGATGACGCCGAGCGCGGGCAGGTCGCTCAGCCGCCGCGCGAGCACGACCGGCCCGACCGCGTAGCCGAGCACGACGCCGGCGATCTCGAGCACGCCCGTCGCGCTCGTGCCGCCCAGGTCGAGCCCGACGAGCGCGACCACTCCGCCGAGGCCGAGGACGAGCCCGCCGAGGCTCCGCGCGCCGAGCCGCTCGCGGGTGATGACGGCGCCGACGAGCGGGACGACCGCGATCATCAGCCCGGAGAACGAGCTCGAGAGCCGGCGCTCCGCGCTCGAGAGCAGGAGCCACGGGATCGCGATCTCGACCGCGGCGAACAGGAGCAGCGGACGCCAGTGCGGCAGCACCCGGCGCAGCTCCCCGCGCGCGGCGGCGAGCGGCAGCAGGATCAGCGCCCCGATCGCCGTCCGTCCGAACACGAGCACCGACGGGTCGAGGTCGCGCACCGCCACCCGGATCAGCAGGTAGGGCACGCCCCAGATCAGGCACATCGCCCCGAACAGGGCCCAGCGGCGGGAGGCGTCCGTCATCCGCCCCTATAAAACACTGTCGGACCCCCCTTGAAACTGTTTCGTGACGAAGTCACGAAACAGTTTCCTTACTTTAGAATCTGAAGCGATGCCCGAGGTCCGCATCCCGCCCGTGCTCCGCGGCGAGGCCGGCGGCAACCGCTCGCTCTCGGTCGACGCGGGCACCGTCCGCGAGGCGCTCGACGAGCTCGTCACGCGGTACCCGTCCCTGGAGAGCCGGGTGCTCGAGGGCGGCGCGCTGCCGGCGTTCCTGAACGTCTTCGTCGACGGCGAGGACGTACGGCTCGCCGACGGGCTCGCGACCCGCGTCGAGCCCGGCTCGACGATCCTGCTCCTGCCGGCCGTGGCCGGAGGGGCCCTGGTAGCTCGACGGCGAAGCTGGTAGCGTCCGGGCATGCCAGCGATGGGCCGCATGTCGAAGCTCTTCCTCACGGTCATCGCCTGCGCGCCACGCGCCTAGCCGGCCCGCCCCGTTCCACCGGTTAGGCGCCTCACACGAGACGGGGCCCCGGCGGTGAGCCGCTACGCGCTGCACTGCCGCGTCTGCGAGGAGGTCGCGCCGCCCGACCCGGTCGAGGCCTGCGTGCGCTGCGACGGGCCGACGGACGTCCTCTACGACTGGGGATCGATCCGCGACCGCACGAGCCGCGAGCGGATCGCGGCCGGCCCGCGCTCGCTCTGGCGGTACGCGCCCTTCCTGCCGGGCGCCGCCCGACTCGACCTCGGCGCCGGCTGGACGCCGCTCGTGCACGCGCGGCGCCTGTCCGACCTCCTCGGCGTCGAGCTCCACCTGAAGCTCGAGAGCGCCAACCCCACGCTGTCGTTCAAGGACCGGATGGCGACCGTGGCCGCGCAGGTCGCGCTCGACCACGGGATCACGACCCTCTCCTGCTCGTCGACGGGCAACCTCGGCGACGCCGTCGCCGCCGCGGCGGCCGCCGCCGGCCTGGAGGCGATCGTGCTGGCCCCGGCGGGCGACGCGTCGGTCGGCTCCACGGCGGTCGCGGCCGGCGCGCGCGTGTTCGCGGTGCGCGGGACGTACGAGGACTGCCGGAGGCTGCAGCGCGAGCTGCGCGAGCTGTTCCCGTGGGGCTTCGTCGACGGCAACCTGCATCCGTACGCGGCCGAGGGGGCGAAGACGATCGCGTACGAGATCGCCGAGCAGCTCGACTGGCGGCTTCCCGACGCGATCGTCTGCCCCGCCGCGTCGGGGATCCTGTTCGCGAAGCTGGCGCAGGGCGTGGCGGAGCTTCGGCTCGCCGGGCTCGTCCGCGGGCCGGGCCCGAGGCTCTTTGCCGCGCAGCCGGAAGGGGCGAGCCCGATCGCCGCCGCCTATGCGGAGGGCCGCGGCATCTCGCGGGTCCGTCCGCGGACGCACGTGCGCTCGCTCGCCGTCGGCGACCCCTCGTACGGCGACCTCGCGATCGGGGCCGCGCGTTCGAGCGGCGGCGACGTCGTCGCGGTGCCGGAGTCGGAGGTCGACCGCGACACCGCGCTGCTCGCAGAGACCACGGGCGTCCTCGCGGACTGCGCCGGCGGCGTGGCGCTCGGAGCGCTGCTCGACCGGCTCGCGGCGGGCGCGATCCCGCCCGGCTCGCGCGTCGTCCTGGTCGTGACCGGCGCGGGGGTGAAGCCGCACGACGCCGACACGGCCGCGGCACCGGTCGTCGTCGACGCCGACCTCGCCGGGTTGCTGCGCCACATCCGCCCGTAGTGGCCGAGCGCGCCGACGCGGCCCGGCCGCTGCGCCGCGACGTGCGACTGCTCGGCAACCTGCTCGGCACGGTGCTCGTCGAGCAGGTCGGCCCGGAGCTGCTCGACGCCGTCGAGCGGATCCGGCTTCTCGCGCGCGGCGCCCGCGAGCGCGGAACCGTCGCCGACCTCGGCGACGCCGTCGCAGAGCTCGACCCCGGGCTGCAGGCGCTCGTCCTCCGCGCCTTCGGCCTCTACTTCCAGCTCGCGAACATCGCCGAGCAGCACCACCGTGTCCGCCGCCGGCGCGCCGAGCCGCGGGAGGCCCCGTTGCGCGAGTCGCTCGCCGAGGCGATCGCGGAGCTCTCCGCCGTGCCCGAGCCCGAGCGCACCGCCCGCGCGCGCGCCGCGTCCGTGCGACTCGTCCTCACGGCGCACCCCACCGAGGCGACGCGCAGAACGGTGCTGCTCGCCCACGTCCGCCTCTCCCGCCTCCTGGCCCGCCTCGACGACGAGGCGGCCGCGCCCGAGGCGGTGCGGCGGATCGAGGAGACCCTGGCGGAGGAGATCACGCTCCTGTGGCAGACGGACGAGGTGCGACACGACCGGCTGCGCATCGGCGACGAGATCCGCAACGGCCTCTGGTACTTCGAGCAGAGCCTCGTCGACGCCGCGGAGTCGCTGACGCGCGACTGGCGCGAGCGGTTCGGCGACGCGCCGCCGCCGGTCACGTTCGGCACGTGGATCGGCGGCGACGCCGACGGCAACCCCGCCACCGGCGAGGAGACGATCGACGAGGCGCTCACGCGTGCGCGCGCCCTCGCGCTGGCGCGCCACCGCGACGACGTGCGCGAGCTGGCGGTCGAGCTCGCGTCCCACCGCTCGTTCGCGGCGATCAGCGAGGAGCTCGAGTCGTCGCTCGAACACGACGAGCGCGAGCTGCCGTCCTACGCCGCGGAGATCGGCGCGCGCAACGAGCTCGAGCCGTACCGGCGGAAGCTGTCGTTCGTCTGGTGGCGGCTGCAGAACGACCTCTACGCCGACGCCGGCGAGCTGCTGGCCGACCTCGCGATCCTCCGCCGCAGCCTCCTCGCCCACGGCGGCGCGCGGATCGCGAACGGCCGTCTCGCGCGCGTCGAACGGACGGTGGAGATCTTCGGCTTCCATCTCGCGACGCTCGACGTCCGCGTGCACGCACGCGACCTCGACGGCGGGCGCGCACGCTCGCTGATCGCGCACGCGTGCGCCGCGAGACGGCGCTTCGGCGCGGAGGCGGTCGACACGTTGATCCTCTCGGGAACGTCGTCGGCCGACGACGTCGTGCGCGCGCTCGAGCTGACGGACGAGCCGCTCGCGGTCGTGCCGCTCTTCGAGACGATCGACGACCTCGCCGCCGCGCCGGCGATCGTCGAGGAGCTTCTGGCGGACGAGCGCTTCGCGCGACGTGTCGCCGAGCGCGGCGGGTCGCTCGAGGTGATGGTCGGCTACTCCGACTCGGGCAAGGACGGCGGCTACCTCGCCGCGCAATGGGCGATCCATCGCGCGCAGGAGCGGCTGGCCGGCGTCGCCGCGCACCACGGCGTCGAGCTGACCATCTTCCACGGGCGCGGCGGCAGCACCGGGCGCGGCGGCGGCCCGACGCACGCGGCGATCGTCGCGCAGCCTCCCGGCCACCCGCCGGGACGCGTGAAGGTGACGGAGCAGGGCGAGACGATCTCGTTCAAGTACGGCCTGCCCGGCCTCGCGCGCCGGAACCTCGAGGCGGCGCTCGCCGGGACGCTGCTCGCGACGTTCCCGGAGGTCACCTCGCGCGTTCCGGACGAGCGGCAGCGCCGCATCCTCGACCGGCTCGCGGCGACGTCGCGGGACGCGTACCTCGAGCTCGTGACCGACCCGGGCTTCGTCGGGTTCTTCCGGTCGTTCACGCCCGTCGACGAGCTCGCGCTGCTCGAGATCGCGTCCCGTCCGCTGCGCCGGCCGGGCGGCGCCGAGTACCTGCGCTCGCTGCGCGCGATTCCGTGGGTGTTCGCGTGGACGCAGACGCGCGTGCTGCTGCCGGCGTGGTTCGGCTGCGGGACGGCGCTCTCGGCGCTGGACGACGAGGAGCTCGCCGCGATCGCGGATCTCCCGTTCGTGCGCACGATCGTCGCGAACCTCGAGATGACGCTCGCCAAGTCGAGCCTCCCGATCGCGCGCGGCTACCTCCCGCTCGTCGAGGACGCCGGGCTCGCAGAGCGGATCTTCGGCGCGGTCGAGCGCGAGCACGAGCGGACGGTGTCGGCGGTGCTGCGCGCCGCCGGCGCCGAGCGCCTGCTCGAGCGGCAGCCGGTGCTGCGCCGCTCGATCGAGCTGCGCAACCCGTACGTCGACCCGATGAACGCGATCCAGGTCGAGCTCCTGCGCCGCCACCGCGCCGGCGACGAGTCGGCCCGGCTGCCGCTGATGCGCTCGATCGCCGGCATCGCGGCCGCGCTGCGGAACACGGGCTAGAAACTCACGTCCTTAGTTCACAAAGTGAACTAAGGACGTGAGTTTCGCCTTGCGCCCGTCCGGTGCCTTGCGTACAGTGCGGGCACGCATGCGGCCCACGGCGGCCGCGCGCGGAGGCACTGAGGCCTCAGGACTCTTCGGAGCCCTGGGGCCTTTTTCGTTGCGCGAACGAGCTGGAAGGAGAGGCGATGCTGTACCCGCACTGGCTGAACCCCGGCGACAACGCCTGGCAGATGACGGCGGCGACGCTCGTCGGCCTGATGAGCGTCCCCGGCCTCGTCGTCCTCTACGGCGGCGTCATGCAGAAGCGGTGGTCGGTGAACAGCATGATGCTCTCGTTCGTCGCGTTCGCGCTCGTGCTGGTGATGTGGGTGCTGTACGGGTTCAAGATGGGCTTCGGCCATCCGGTGCGCCTGTTCGGCGGCAAGCACGGCTTCTTCTCGAACTTCGTCGGGAAGCCGGGCGGCGTCCTGAACCACCTCGAGGAGCAGGGTCAGGGCAAGGTGCCGAACCTCGGCGCCGCGGGCGTCATGGACTTCCCGCAGTCGTCGCTCGTCTACTTCCAGTTCGTGTTCGCGGCGATCACGCCGATCCTCATGCTCGGCTCGGTGCTCGGCCGGGTGAACTTCAAGGCGTGGATCCCGTTCGTCGTGCTGTGGTCGACGTGCATCTACACCGTGAACGCTTTCCTGATCTGGGGCGGCGGCTGGTTCGCGCAGCACGGCGCGGTCGACTTCAGCGGCGGGTACGTCATCCATCTCTCCGCCGGCGTGTCCGGCTTCGTGGCCGCGTGGGTGATCGGCCCGCGTCTCGCGCGCGATCGCGAGATCGACGCGCCGAACAACCTCGCGATGGTCGCTCTCGGCGCCGGCCTGCTCTGGCTCGGCTGGAACGGCTTCAACGGCGGCGACCCGTACAACGCGGGCGCCGACGCCGCCGCCGCCGTGCTGAACACGAACCTCGCGACCGCGGTCGCCTTCCTCGTGTGGCTCTGCTGGGACTACGCGACGGGCCGCAAGCCGTCGCTCCTCGGCAGCGTCAACGGGATGATCGTCGGTCTCGTCGCGATCACCCCCGCGGCGGGGTTCGTGAACGGCTACGGCGCGATCCTGATCGGCGTGATCGCATCGTCGGTCGTCTACGTCGCGTACAACTATCTCGCGCTGCTGCGGCCATTCCGGCACGTCGACGACACGCTGGGCGTCGTCTACACGCATGCCTTCGCCGGGCTCGCCGGCGGCCTCCTGACGGGGCTCTTCGCCGACTCCGCGATGCAGGTCGTGCCCGGCTTCTCGGTCGGTGGCGGCCTGCACCTGCTGAAGTGGCAGGCGCTCGCCGGGCTCTGGGTCGTCGGCTTCTCGGCGGCCGGGACGTTCCTGCTGCTGAAGCTCGTGGGCGTCTTCGTGCCGCTGCGGATGACCGAGGAGGATATGGAGGCGGGCGACCTCGCCGTCCACGGCCACGAGGTCTACCCGTCCGACATCGCCTCGCTCGGCTACCCGTCCGGCCTGCCCGCCCCGGCGCCCACCGCGGCGCCGGGCGTCGGTGCGGGCGCGGCGGCGACGTCGAGCTGACCGGAGCCGGATGGCGCTCACCGCGATCGTCTCCTACGACGGGACGGACTCCGACCGCGACGCGCTCGCGCTCGGCCGCCTCCTCGCCCGCGCCGGCGCGTCGCTCGAGCTCGTCTACGTGAGGCACGCGCCGGACGACCTGAAGGACGCGCCGGCCACCGACGACGGCATGCCGCTGCACGTCGTCCTCAGCGGCTCGACGCCCGACGGGCTGCGTGCCTTCGCGCTCGAGAACGGCGCCGAGCTCGTGGTCTTCGGCTCCGAGTACCGGACGGCGCCCGGCCACGTCGTCCCGCAGGCGTCGGCCCGGCGGCTCATCGACGGCGGGCCGGTCGCGGTGGCGCTCGCGCCCGCCGGGCTGCACGAGCGCGACGAGGTGCCGGTGGCGACGATCGGCGCCGTGGGCGAGGACGGCGACCCGTGCGTCGCGGAGACGGCCGGCACGCTCGCCGCGGCGCTGGGCGCCGAGGTCGCCCCGCGCGCGACGGCGGGCGCCGATCTGCTCGTCGTCGGTTCGAAGCCCGGAACGGTGACGGGCCGGGTCACGATCAGCGCCGCCGCGGAGTACCTGATCGAGCTCGCGCGTTGCCCTGTGATCGTGCTCCCGCGCGGCGTCGCGCTGGCGCCGTAGGACGATGCCGGCGGAGGCGCAGCGGCTTCGACGCGGGATCGCCCGGCGCGACCGGCGCGCCCTCGCGGCGCTCGCGTGCGCGGTGGCCGCCGTCACCGGCGGCTCGCTCGCGCTCGGCGTCGGCGGCCAGTCTCCCCCGCCGTCCGGCTGCGTGGCGAAGGCCGCCGCCGGCGTCGTCGGCGGCGGCACGTGGCGGGTCTGCCGGCCGCCCGGCCACGCGCACGGTGTCTGACACCGTGAGGTGTCAGACACCTCTCGAGTACCCGGATGCGGCAGCGGCGCCAAGGGTGTCTGACACCGTGAGGTGTCCGACACCTCTCGAGCACCGACCGCGCGGCCGCGCGCACGGTGTCTGACACCGTGAGGTGTCAGACACCTCCTCGAGCACCGCCGGCAATCGGCACCTTGACCCAGGCCCGGCTCGGCAGCACGATCCCGGTGTGACGCGCCGCGCGGTGGTCGTGTGGGCGGCGGTCGCCGTGCTGGCGGGCTGCGGCGGCGCCGCCTCGACGCGCGTGGACCGGCAGTGGCTGCAGAACACGACCGGGCTCGTCGCGCAGCTTCGAAGCGACGAGGTCCTGACCGCGAACGGGACGAGCAGCCTGGCGGCCGCGCGACACGCGCTGCACGACGACTCGGACCTGTACGTCCTGCTCGTGGCCTACAGCGACTTCGGCGGCTGCCCGCAGATGCTCGCCAACACGGGCGGCGCGCTGGCCGACCGCTCCCTCGCGCCGACGCTGCGGAGCGCCTGCGACTTCCTCGCCCGGTCGGCGGCGCTCTTCACGCGCTCCGCCGGCGGCGACGACCCGCACACGCTGCTCGCGGCCGCGCGGGAGGCGCAGCGTGCGTGGCCGCTGCTCGACCGCGCCGCGCTCGAGCTCGCGAGCCGCAGCCGCTGAGGGCTGCGAGCGGCTTGATCTCGTCGAGGGCTGGCGAGAGAATCGCTCAGCAGTCCGCCCTTTCGGGAAGGAGCGTCATGGCCTGGAACCTGAGCGGCACGTACTTCGAGACGTGCTCGTGCGAGGTCGTCTGTCCGTGCACCGCGTCGTTCAGCCTCGGTGCCGACTACGAGCGCTGCAAGGTGACGCTCGTCTTCAACATCCTCGAAGGCGACGTCGAGGGAACCGACGTCGCCGGCACGAAGGTGGCCGCCGTCGCCGACGCGCCGCAGGTGATGACCGACGGCAACTGGCGGCTCGGCGTGTTCGTCGATGCGCAGACGGACGAGCAGGCCGACAAGCTCGCGGCGGTGTTCGGCGGACAGCTCGGCGGGCCGATGGAGGCGCTCGCGCCGCTGATCGGCGAGAGCCTGGGCCTCGAGCGCACGACCATCGAGGTGCAGGAGGACGGCCTCCGCCACAGCGTGAAGATCGGCGACGCCGTCGACTTCGAGATCGAGGACGTGGTGCCGTTCGGCAGCGAGAGCGGCGAGCCCGTCCGGCTGAGCGGGATCTTCCATCCCGCCGGCTCGGAGCTCGCGATCGCAAAGGCGACGCGCTCGCGTATCAACGCGTTCGGGATCGAGTACCAGGGCAAGTCCGCGTACAGCACGTCGCACTTCGCCTGGGCGGCCTGAGCCGAACGTGGCTGCGAGCGTCGCGTCCGACACGGGCGCCGTCGGGCTCGGTCCGGCGTTCGCCGCCGTGCGCGCGCGGCTCGCTCTCGTCGCCTTGCTGCTCGCGCTCGCGGCCGTCGCGTGGTGGTGGAGCGCAGGCGAGATGCGCGGCATGGACGAGGGCCCGGGCACCGCGCTCGGGAGCCTGGGCTGGTTCCTCGGCGTCTGGGTGGTGATGATGGCCGCGATGATGTTCCCGTCGGTCTCGCCGACGGTCGCGCTTTACTCGCGGATGACGCGCCGTCGGGTGCCGCTCGCGCCGCTCGTGTTCGTCTCGGGCTACCTGATCGTGTGGGCGGCGGCCGGGCTCCTTGCGTACGGCCTCTGCGACGCCGGCCGGCGGCTGCTCGGGCCGCAGCTCGCGTGGCACGCGGGCGGGCGATGGACGGCGGGCGGCGTGCTGCTCGCCGCCGCGCTCTTCGAGCTCACGCCGTTGAAGGACGTGTGCCTGAGACGATGCCGAAGCCCGCTCGGCTTCCTGCTCGGGTCGTGGCGCGAGGGGTTGCGTGGCGCCCTGTCGCTCGGCGCACGCCACGGCGCGTGGTGCGTGGGCTGCTGCTGGGCGCTGATGGCGTCGCTCTTCGCCCTCGGCGTCATGAGCATCACGTGGATGGCGTTCGTCAGCGCGCTCATCGCCGTCGAGAAGACGCTGCCGTGGAAGCGGCCGGTGACGTACGGCACGGCGCTCGTGCTCGCGGTGCTCGCGGCGTTGCTCTTCGCGGCGCCGGGGTCGGTGCCGGGCCTGCGCACGCCCGGCGGCGGCACGACCATGACGATGGACGGCTGACGCCGGTGGCGGGTCGTGCGCCGGCGGGCCCGGCCTTCGTCGTGCTGCGGCGCGGCGAGGACGGCCGCTGGGAGGAGCTCGGCGAGGTGGCGCGCCGGCGCGGCCTGCCGGCACGGGCGGCGCGGACGCAGGCGATCGTGGACGCGACCGGCGGCGCAGCCGCGGCGGGCGAGGTCTACGCGGCGGTGCTTCGCAGCGAGTGGCGCATCGCGCAGGACTGGACGCCGCCGGCGAGGAGCTGAGCGGTCAGTCGAGCAGGCGGTCGAGGCCGCGCGTCAACCCGACGCGCCCGACGACGGAGCGGATCGCGAGCAGCGTGCCCGCGACGTACGGCACGGGTGTCTCGCCCGCGTCGTGGCGGATGGAGAGACGCTCGCCGGGAGCGGCGAAGACGACCTCGGTCGAGACGACGAAGCTGGGCAGGCGTACCGAATGGACCTGCGAGCCGGCGACGGACGCGCCCCGCGCCTCGCGCGGCCCGACGACGTCCTCGACCGGGACGCCGACCGCCGGCGGTCGGACCTCCGCGAGCCGCTCCGCGAGCTCGCGCGAGGTGCCGCTCGGCGCGTCGGGCTTCGTCGCGCTCGCGTAGTCGATCACCTCCCACGCCTCGAGATGTCGCGCCGCCTCCGTCGCGGCGCGCAGGAGCATCGCCGCGGTCAGCGAGAAGTTCCCGGCTGCGACGACGCCGACGCCGCGGTCGCGCGCACGCTCGTCGATCTGCTCGTAGTCTCCGGCCGAGAGGCCGCTCGAGCCGACGACGACGTTGACGCCCCGCTCGATCGCGGCGAGGACGTTGTCGCGGACGACGCCCGCGTGCGTGTAGTCGACCAGGACGTCCGCCGCGACCGCGTCGAGCGCCTCGGCGACCGACGAGTACGCGCGCGGATCCGAGCGCGAGACCCCCGCGACGAGCTCGAGGTCGTCGGCTCGCCGGACGGCATCGGCGACCGGCCCCCCGGTCCAGCCGGTGACGCCGGCGACGCACACGCGGATCACGGGCGGGCTCGACACCGGCGGCACGTTAGTAGGAGTGCGGCCGGCCTCGCCGCACCAGGCATACTCCGGCCCGGGTCGTGGCCGCTGGGCTCATCGCCGCGAGAAAGCCCAGCGGCCATACCCCGTCTTGGCGGCTACGCGGCAGGCTGCGCCGGCGCCGGCCGCGCACGCGCCTCGAGCAGCACGGCGGCCAGGACGATCGCGCCGCCGGCGAGCGTGGCTGCCGACGGCCGCTCGGAGAGGACCGTCCACACCCACAGCGGCCCGAGCACGATCTCGAGCAGCGTGATCAGCGCGACCTCGCCGGCGGGAATCAGACGGCCGCCGATCGTGAGGAAGACGAAGCCGAGGCCGATCTGCGTGATGCCCAGCGCGGCGAGCAGCGCCAGGTCTTCCGCGCCGGCAGAGCCCGTCGAGGCGAACGGCCCGAACACGGCGAGCACGAGGAGCTGCGACAGCAGCGTCGCGGGCGCCATCGACACCTCGCGGCGATGGCGCGTGATCACGAGGGTGCCGGCAAACGACGACGTCATGACGAGGGAGAGGCCGATGCCGAGCGCGGTCGAGCGGCCCGGGCCGCCGACCATCACGCCGACGCCGACCACCGCGATCGCCATCGCGACCCACGTGCGTCGCTCCACGGCGTCGCCGATGAGGGTCCCGAGCGCCGCGGCGAGGATGGGCGCCAGCGCCTGCATGAAGAGCACGTTCGCGACCGACGCGTGGTTCAGCGCGACGAGGAACGAGGCCGACGAGGCTGCAAGGAGCGCGACGACCGCGAGGCCGCCCACGCCGATCGCCCGGAACGCACGGATCGTCCCGCCGCGCTCGACGGCGGCGACGTAGACGGCGAGGCCGACCGCCGCGAAGAGCGCGCGTCCCGCGACCTGCGTCGCGGTGTCGACGGAGAGCTCCCGCTGCAGGAGCCCGGCCGTCGACCATGCGACCGCCGCGAGCGCCACGAAGAAGCGGCCCTTCTGCTGCTCGCTCATCGCGACAATCAATCACGCGCCGCTGGGGCGGCGGCTCGGCGGGTCGTACGATCAGGCCCGACGTGGGACGGACGCCGCTCGAGGTCACACGCCCGCAGGTCCTCGACTTCCGGCGGCGCGCCGGGGCGCTCGACCGGCGGCTGGCGCCGGGGCCGCGGTCGCTTCGCGCGGCGGCGTGGGCGGGCCTGCAGGACAGCATGCCGCGGGCCGCCGCGCTGTCGCTCCACGCACGCGTGGAGGGCGCGAAGCCGTCGACCTGGGAGGATCCGTCGCTCGTGCAGGTGTGGGGGCCGCGGTACCACGTCTACGTCGTGGCCGCGCGGGACCTGCCGGTGTTCACGCTCGGCCGGCTGCCCGACGCGGGGCGAACGCGCGAGACCGCCGAGGAGCTGGCGGCGCGCTTGCACGCGCTGCTCGGCGGTCGTCGCATGCCGTACGGCGACGCGGGCGATGCGCTCGGGGTGAACCCGAACGCCCTCCGCTACGCCGCCCTGACCGGCACGCTCGCGATCCGGTGGGAAGGCGCGCGCCAGCCGGCGGTGTGGACGGTGCCTCCCGCCGGCATCGACCCGGCCGAGGCCACCCGCGAGCTCGCGCGACGCTTCCTGCACGTCTTCGGCCCCTCGGGCCCGGCCGCCTTCGCGCGGTGGGCGGGAATCGCGGCGCGGAAGGCCGCGACGGTGTTTCGTGAGCTCGAAGGCGAGCTGGTCCCGGTCCGGACGCCGTCCGGCGACGCGTGCCTGCTCGCGCGAGACGAGGCGGCGCTCCGCGAGCCGTCTGCGCCGGCGACCGGCGTGCGACTGCTGCCGAGCGGAGATGCGTACACGCTGGGCGTCACGAGCGAGGAGCGTGCGCTGCTCGTGCCCGCTGCGGCGCGACGGGGCGATCTGTGGACGCCGCGGGTCTGGCCCGGTGCGCTGCTCGTGGCGGGCGAGGTCGCCGGCACGTGGCGCCGCGCGGGACGCGCGGTGACCGTCACGACCTGGCGGCGCCTGTCGCGCGGGGAGCGGGAAGCCGTCGTCGCGGAGGCGGAGTCGCTCCCGCTCCCGGACGTCTCCGGGCGGATCGCGGTCGACGTGCGCTGACTGCCCGTTAGCCTGCCGTGAGGTGCGACGGATCCTGCTCACGGGGATGTCGGGCGTCGGCAAGTCGACCGCCCTGGCGGAGCTCGAGAAGCGCGGCTTCGAGGTCGTCGACACGGACGAGGACGGGTGGAGCGTCTGGTCGGATGCCGACGGCGGCTACGTCTGGCAGGAGGACCGGATCCGCGAGGTCCTGTCCCGCGAGGAGGGGCCGTCGCTCTACGTCTCGGGCACCGTCTCCAACCAGGGCCGGTTCTATCCGCGGTTCGACGCGGTCGTGCTGCTGAGCGCGCCCGCCGATGTTCTCCTGCGCCGCATCGACGCGAGGACGACGAACGACTACGGCAAGAGCGTCGAAGAGCGCGATCTCTTCCTGCGACATCTCGAGGAGGTCGAGCCGCTGCTTCGCGCGACCTGCACGCACGAGATCGACGCGACGCAACCCGTCGACGCCGTCGTGGAGCAGCTCGTCGCGATCGCGCGGGAGTCGTGAGCGACCCGGTGGTAGCGTCGATGCGTGCGCGTCGAGCAGGTGGACTTCATCTCGATCCCGACGCAGGATGCGGGACGTGCGATCGCCTGGTACCGAGACGTTCTCGGCCTGCCCGAGAGCGACGTCTCCGAGCACGAGCTGGAGACGCCGAACGTCACGCTGAGCTTCTGGGAGCCGGAACGCGACGGCCTGCCGTTCGTCGCGAACACGGCCGGCTTCGCGGTCCGCGTGGCCGACGTCGCAAAGGCGCGCGCGGAGCTCGAGGCGAAGGGCGTTCGGTTCGTCGCGGAGACCTGGGACTCCGGCGTGTGCCACTTCGCGGCATGCCTCGACCCCGACGGCAACACGGTGATCCTGCACCGGCGCTACGCGCCGAGAGAGGCGCGCCGCGGGCGCTGAGCTTCGATCACACGAGGAACGGCACGAGCATCTTCGTCGAGCGCCTGTACGCCGGGTAGTCGTCCGGGAACCGCTCCGTCAGGTAGCGCTCCTCGACCCTCGCGCTGTAGATGAAGTAGACGCCGGCGAGCGCGACGGCGATCAGCCACACCCAGCTCAACCCGACCGCGGTGGCGACGCCGGCCAGCAGGATGCCGGAGTAGATCGGGTGACGCACGAGGCGGTACGGGCCGCTCGTGACCAGCTCCGGCTCCTTCTTCTCGGTCATGGGGATGCCCCAGTTGCGGCCGATGTGAAGCCGCGCCCAGATCGCGAACGCCAGCCCGAGAACGAAGAGCGCGAGCCCGAGGACGGCGCGCCACAGATCGGTGTGGATCCCGTGTCCGCGAAATGCTCCCACGCGGATCAGGACGATCACGACGATGCCGATCACCGCGCGGATACGCAGCTCGCGGGACCACGGAACGCGACCCCGCTTCATCGAGAAGGCGGCCACGAGCCAGTAGAGCCAGAAGAGCGCCCAGCCCACGGCGAAGACGAGCGCGACCGCACGCATCGTGCCATCATCGTCCCACGCGGCGCCGGAAGCTGTCTCGACCGCCGCTGACGGGGCTCAGCGCGTTGCCCCCTGCTCGAGCAGCGACCTCAGGTAGTCCTCCAGCTTGTCGAAGCTGTCGTCCTGGCCGTCGTGCGCGGTCATGTGGGCGCGGCCGGCCTGGTCGCGGAACGCCAGCATGATCGTGACCGTCGTCGCTCCGGCGTCCTCGCGCAGCTCGATCGTCTCGTCCGCCCATGCATCCGGCCATCCTTCGAACAGCCACGTGTCGACGATCCGGGTCGGCCGCTCGATCTCCAGGTACGTCCCGCGGAACGAGCACTCGGTCCCGTCCTCGGTCACGAAGACGATGTGGTAGTCGCCGCCGACGCGCAGGTCGATCGAGCACACCGTCACCCGTGCGGCGAATGGAGCGAACCAGTTCCGGACGTGCTCCGGCTTCGTCAACGCGTCGAAGACGAGCTCGATCGGGGCGTCGAACGCTCGGGTGGTGAGGATCTCGAGCTCGCTCGGGAACTCGACGACCGAGGATCCGTGGCGATCGGCTGTCACTGTGTCTCTCCTTGTCGTTGGAGCTCTTTGAGGTAGTCGTCCATCCGGTCGAGGCGCTCGTTCCACGCCTGCTCGTACTTGGCCAGCCAGTCGTGGAACGGCCGGAGGCGCGCCGGCTCGAGGCGGTACAGCCGGCGACGCCCCTCGGCCCGGCACCGGACGAGCCCGACCTCGCTGAGCACGCGCAGGTGCTTGGACACCTGCGGCTGGGAGAGCGACAGGTCGTTCACGATCGTCCCCACCGCCTTCTCGCCCGCGATCAGCGTGTCCAGGATCTCGCGACGGCGCGCCTCGGCGACGGCGTTGAAGACGTCGGCGGTGCTGGAGGTGCGAGCCATGCAGGCTAATATATTCCGATATCGGAATATGTCAACTCGCCTAGGCGCCGAGCAGGCGCCGGCCGAGGCCCCGGCCTCCGCGCGGCGCGACACCGCCCTACACTCGCCGGTGTGCGCTTGGTGGCGGCGCTCGTCGCATCGCTGACGCTGCCTTACGGGGGCGTGCAGTGGTGGACCGTCGCGTCGACGGGCGGATCGCTCCTCGTCACGGGCTCCCCGCCGAGCGGCCCGCTTTGCGAGTTCTACGTCGTCTCGCGGGCGACCTTCAGGGGCCGCGGGCCGTACAGGCGGGCGTGCAACGAGCCGCCGGTGCCGATCCACGCGGTCACGCCGGTGGTGGGCAGTGAACGCAATCTGTTCGACGTCCCGCTCACCGTTGCCGGGAAGGTCGTCATGCGCTTCAAGGATTTCTCCGACACGCGTCCGCAATACGCGTGGTACGGGCGTTCGCTCTGGATCTACGACGTCGCGACCAGAGACGGCGCCGAAGTGCTTCGGCTCGACGCGCACAGCGGGACGCTGCTGCAGCGGACCGAGATGCCGCGGGTGTACCGGCCGGTGATGGTCGCGAACGCGGACGGCCTCTGGCTCGACCCGGCCACCAACGGCGGCATCAGCGGTGTCACGAGCGCGCCGGTGCTGCACGTTCCGTTCGGCGCCTCGCGGCCGGTCGTGGTCCACCGGGGCGGCCGGGCGGCCCTGTGGATGGCGGCGTCCGCGCACACGGTGTGGCTCGAGCAGATCTCGGGCCGCTCGAGCGTCGCGATCTGGCGGATCGACGGCACGAAGGCGCGGCTGCTCGCGCGGCCAAAGGAGATCGGCTTCCAGGCGGCCTACGGCGGCGGGAAGCTGTGGGAGCTGACCTGCGGCGCAAAGGAGCACCTGCTGCGGATCGATCCGGCAACCGGCCGGCAGACGCGGGTCGGGCAGCTTCCGAGGACCGCGAGCTACTGCGACGCGACGATGACCGCGTCGGGCGGCGACGTCGCCGTGCTCGAGGGGGGAACGCTCTACATCTACACGTAGCCTCGCGGCGGCCCGCGTCGCGGCTGCGGTTCTCGCCTAGGGGCGCGGCGCGTACTCGACGGCGGCGAACGGCCAATCCGATTCGAGCCACTCGCTCACCGCGCGCCAGAGCGGGGCGTCCAGGTGTGCGTGGCTCTTCCGCACCCAGGAGAGCACACAGGCGTCGTGGTCGCCCTCGCTCGCCGGGTAGATGTAGACGCATCCGATCACGTCGCGGCCGGCCGGATCGAGCACCGTGTAGGTGAACCCCTTCCGGGTCCGGAAGTCGTCGGCGTGACGCTGCAGGTCCGAGCGGTTCTCGTCCCGCGTCATCTCCCGCGGCCATGAGCCGTCGGGATACCCCGGCGTCGCTGCGATGTGATCCATCGACGACGTCCAGGCGTCGTAGTCCGCGTCGTTGTGCTCGGGCCCGAGTGGCTCGAGCACGAAGTCGGACGTCTCGAGACCGTTCGGGACGTGGAAGTCGGGCGGGACGAAGTCGGTCATGCCCACCGATCGTAGAGCGGGGGTGACTGGTGCCTGACACCTGTGGTGTCAGGCACCAGTCGGTCGCGACGGAGCGAGAGTGCCAGGCCGGGAACGAGAAAGGACAGCGCGTGCTTACCGGGCGCGGCGACGCTGCTCCCGCTGCCGTTCGCGGCGCCGTTCGGCGGCCAGCTCGTCGCGCAGGCCGGTGAACGCGCCGCCGAGGTCGCGCAGGCCGCGCGCTCTCTGCACGCAGACGCCATCGTCTTCGGGTGCTACGCCAGCGTTCGGAATGACGCCTTCACCCGGTGGCTGAGATGGTGTCTGACACCCACGGTGTCAGACACCGTTCCTGTCTCCTCCCGCGCTTACGCCAGCGTACGCGCGTCGAAGCGGCCCGGATGGGACGCCTCGAAGGCCGCGATGTCCGCCTCGTGCACCAGGGTCCGCGCGATGTCGTCGAGCCCGTGGACGAGCGACTCCTGGTCGTACGGATCGAGCTCGAACGACACGCGGAGACCGGACGGATGGCGGACCTCGAGCGCCTCGAGATCGACGACCAGCTCGTTTCGATCCTGCACCGCCGCACGCACGCGCGCGAGCTCGGCCGCCGGCACGACGACCGGTGCGAGCCCGGCCTTCACGGCGTTCGTGCGGAAGATGTCGCCGAACGACGGCGCGAGGACGGCAAGGAAGCCGTAGTCCTCGAGCGCCCACGCCGCGTGCTCGCGCGAGGAGCCGCAGCCGAAGTTACGACCGGCGAGCAGGATCGAAGCACCCTCGGCGTCGGGCTGCCGCAGCTCGAACCCGGGATCCTTCATCCAGTCGTAGAAGAGGAACTCGCCGTAGCCGGAGCGCTCGATGCGCTTCAGGAACTGCTTCGGGATGATCTGGTCGGTGTCGACGTCCGGCCGGTCGAGGACCGCGACACGACCCTCGACGCGCGGCAGCTTCCTCACGACCGCGCCAGCTCCCGCACGTCGGTGAAGTGCCCGGCGACCGCGGCCGCCGCCGCCATCGCGGGCGAGACGAGATGCGTGCGTCCGCCGGCGCCCTGCCGGCCCTCGAAGTTGCGATTCGAGGTCGACGCGCACCGCTCGCCCGGCGCCAGCACGTCCGGATTCATGCCGAGGCACATCGAGCAGCCCGCGCGCCGCCACTCGAAGCCGGCCCGCTCGAACACCTCGCGCAGGCCCTCCTCCTCCGCCTGCGCCTTCACCCGCGCCGAGCCCGGCACGACGATCGCGCGCACGCCGTTCGCCACCCGCCGTCCGTCGACGACGCGCGCGGCCGCGCGGAGATCCTCGATCCGCGCGTTCGTGCACGAGCCGATGAACACCCGGTCGACCCGCACCTCGACGAGCGGCGTCCCGGGCGCGAGGTCCATGTAGCGGAGCGCGCGCTCGACGGCCTCGCGCTGGTCGGCGGCGAACTCCGAGGGGTCCGGGACGACGTCGTCGACGGCGGCGACCATCCCCGGGTTCGTCCCCCACGTCACCTGCGGCTTCAGCTGCGTCACGTCGACGACGACCTCCTCGTCGAAGCGGGCGCCCGGGTCGGACCGGAGCGAGCGCCACCGCTCGAGCGCGGCCTCCCAGGCCGGCCCGCGCGGCGCCGCCGGACGCCCCTCGAGGTAGCGAAACGTCGTCTCGTCGGGCGCGATCAGCCCGGCCCGCGCGCCCGCCTCGATCGACATGTTGCAGATCGTCATCCGCCCTTCCATCGAGAGCGCCTCGATCGCCGCGCCCGCGTACTCGACCGCGTGCCCGGCGCCCCCGGCCACCCCGATCCGGCCGATCGCGCCCAGCACCATGTCCTTCGCCGTCAGCCCGAACGGCAGCTCACCGGCGAAGTCGATCCGCATCGTGCGCGGCTTCGCCTGCGGCAGCGTCTGCGTCGCCAGCACGTGCTCGACCTCCGACGTCCCGATCCCGAACGCCAGCGCGCCGAACGCGCCGTGCGTGGAGGTGTGGCTGTCGCCGCACACGATCGTCATCCCCGGTTGCGTCACGCCGAGCTCCGGGCCGATCACGTGCACGATCCCCTCGCCGCCGCTTCCCGTCGCGAACAGGCGGATGCCGAACTCGTCGCAGTTGCGCCGGAGGGCCTCGAGCTGCGCGCGCGCGAGCGGATCCGCCACCGGACCCGGTGTCGTCGGCACGTTGTGGTCCATCGTCGCCACCGTCAAGTCCGGCCGCCGGACGCGACGCCCGGACGTCCGCAACCCGTCGAACGCCTGCGGGCTCGTCACCTCGTGCACGAGATGGAGATCGACGTACAGCAGCGCTCGGCCTCCATCGTCAGTGACCACGTGCTCGTCCCAGATCTTGTCGAACAGGGTGCGGCTCATCGCGAAAGCTCCCGAACCTGGTTCGCTCCGCCGCGAACCAGGTTCGTGTCGGTGCCCTCCGCGGCGTAGGACCCGAAGACGCGCAGCTCGCGCGTCGACGCGCGGAGCTCCGCGAACGCCGTGCGCACCGACTCGTCGAAGAGATGCCCGTCGACGACCGCGTCGAAGCGATACCGCCACGGCGAGTCGGGCAGCGGCCGCGAGACGAGCTGCACGAGGTTCACCCCGGCGCGCGCGAACGGGCCGAGCGCACGGAAGAGCGCGCCCGGGCGATGGTCGGTGACGAAGGACACTGCCGTCCGCCAGCCGGGGCCGCCCGCGATCTGCGTGTACGGCGCGACGGCGACGAAGCGCGTGAACGCGCCCGGCCGGTCGCCGACGTCGGCGGCGAGGACGGCCAGGCCGTACACGCCCGCCGCCTCCGGCCCCGCGATCGCGGCCTGCGCGGCGTCGCCGGACTCGGCCACCTCGCGCGCGGCGTCGGCAGTCGTGGCCGCGGGGACCAGCTTCGGCGTCCATCCCCGCAGCAGGTCGCGGCACTGGTCGAACGCGGCCGGATGCGAGCGCACGACGCGAACGCCGGCGAGCGACGCGCCGGCGACGCCGAGCACGCAGTGTGTGATCGGCAGGGTCGCCTCGCGTACGATCGACAGCGGCGAGCGGAACAGCAGGTCGTGCGTCTCCGCGATCGGACCGATCAGGGAGCTCTCGATCGGCAGGACGCCGAGCGAGACGTCCGTCGCCGCCGCGGCATCGACCACCGCGCCGAAGCTCGGCAGCCCGACGGCGCGCACCGCTTCCGGCGCGAGCACGGCCGCCGCCGCGTTCGAGTGGCTCCCCTCGGGCCCGGGATAGCCGACGCTCGGCTCGTCCGTCATCCGCGCTCGAACGCGATCCTCGTCGGCAGGCCGCAGCGGGCGCAGTACGTGCGCGCGGCGCCCTTCCACGCCGCCTGCACCTGCGGCACCGGCGTCGCGCAGCTGCAGACGCTGGCCGAGTTGTCGTGTGCCGTCCACCGCTCGGGGACGACCTGTGGTGTCAGGGCGTTGCCGTCCATTGCTCCTCCGTGGTCGGGGTGTCTGCGTTCCGCAGGGCGTCGATCACCGTCTCGGCGAACGTCTCGGTCGTGGCCATGCCGCCGACGTCCGGCGTCGGCGTCGCGGTGAGGGCGAGGTCGACCGCGAACTCGACGTCGCGGGCGAGGTCGGCGCGGCCGAGCGCGTGCTCGAGCAGCAGCGCCAGCGAGCGCAGCATCGCCGCCGGGTTCGCGACGCCGGCGCCGGCGATGTCGGGAGCCGAGCCGTGCACCGGCTCGAAGATCCCGGGGCGACCGTCGCCGAGGCTCGCGGACGCGGCGAGGCCGAGCCCGCCGGTGACCGCGGCCGCGACGTCCGAGAGGATGTCGCCGAAGGTGTTCTCCGTGAGGATGACATCGAATCGCTCGGGGCTCGTGACCAGCTCCATCGCCGTGCTGTCGACGAGCGCGTGGCGGAGCCGGACGAGCGGGTAGTCGGCCGCGACCTCGTCGACGACGCGGCGCCACAGCCGCGAGGTCTCGAGCACGTTCGCCTTGTCGACCGAGCAGAGGCGGCCGCGCCGAGCCGATGCGAGCTCGAACGCGCGCCGCGCGACGCGCTCGACCTGCGCGGGGTGGTACTCGCAGGTGTCGAAGACCGTGCCGTCGGCGAGGACTCCGCGGCGCCCGTAGTAGAGGCCGCCGACCAGCTCGCGGACGATCAGCAGGTCGACGTCGCGCTGGACAGCGGGGCGCAGGTTCGCGAAGACGTCGAGCGCGCGCCGGAGGCCGATCAGCCCCTTCTCCGGACGCACCGCCGAGCCGTCCCAGCGCGGGCCTCCGACCGCGCCGAGCAGCACCGCGTCGGCGTCGCGACAGGCGTCGAGCGTCTGCGCCGGCAGGGGGTCGCCGCACGCGTCGATCGCGGCGCCGCCGAAGAGGTGCTCCTCGACCGCCACGTCGACCGGCAGCGCGTCGAGCACCCGCACGGCGGCCTCGGCGACCTCCGGCCCGATCCCGTCGCCGGGCAGCACGACCACGCGGAACGTCATGCGCTCACCCCCAAACCTTCGAGCAGCGCGTCGACGTCGGCATCGATCTCGATGCCGCCGCGGGCCTCGACGAGCTGCGGAGTCTTCAGGCCGGTCCCGGTGACGAGCGCGACGACGCGGTCCTCCTCGCCGATCGCTCCGCGGCGCGCGGCCTCGCGCAGCGCGCCGATCGTGACCCCGGCCGCCGTCTCGCCGAACACGCCCGTCAGCGACGCGAGCAGGGACATGTTCGGGCCGACGTCGTCCTCGGGCACGTCGTAGACGGCGCCGCCGGAGGCGCGCGCGGTGGCGACGGCGAGGTCGCCGTCCGCCGGCGCGCCGATCGCGAGCGAGTGCGCGACCGTGTCGGGACGCACCGGCGACACCGGACGCTCGTCCGCGAACGCGGCCGCGACCGGAGCGCACCCGGCCGCCTGCCCGCCGTACAGGCGCGGGCTCGGCCCGTCGACGAGCCCGAGCCGGCCGAGCTGCTCGAACCCCTGCCACAGCTTCGTGTACAGCGAGCCGGAGGCGATCGGCGCGACGACTGCGTCCGGCGTCTCCCAGCCGAGCTGCTCCGCGATCTCGAACGCGAGCGTCTTCGAGCCCTCGGCGTAGTACGCGCGGAGGTTGACGTTGACGAACGCCCAGTCGAGCTCGCCGGCGAGCTCGACGACGAGGCGCGAGCAATCGTCGTAGCTGCCGCGCACCGCGTACATCTCCGCGCCGAACGCCGCCGTCGTCAGCATCTTCTCCGGCTCGACCGTCGCCGGATAGAGGACGACGGCCCGCATTCCCGACGCGGCCGCGCGGGCGGCGACGGCGTTGCCGAGGTTGCCGGTGGAGGCGCACGCGAGCGTGTCGGCGCCGAGCTCGGCCGCCTTCGCGGACGCGACCGCGACCACGCGATCCTTGAACGAGTGCGTCGGGTTGGCGTGGTCGAGCTTCAGCAGCACCTCGCCGACGCCGAGGGCGCGCGCGAGGCGCGGCGCGGGCACGAGCGGCGTCCACCCCGGGCCCGCGCCCGCGTCCGGCGGCGCGGCGGTGGGCAGAAGCGCCTCGTACCGCCACAGCGAGCGCGGGCCCGCCGCGATCGACTCGCGCGAGACGCGGCGCGCGATGACGCTCCAGTCGTACACCGGCTCGAGCGGGCCGAAGCAGCGAACGCACACGCCGCTCGCGACGGCGGGATACTCGCTCTCGCACACCCTGCACCTCAGCGCCTCAACGGACATGGAACGGGCTCCTACACTACTTTCCGAAGTGAAGTTTCGGCGTGTCGAGGACCTGCCGCCGTACGTCTTCGCGACGGTGGACGCGCTGAAGCGCGAGCTGCGGCGCGAGGGGCGCGACGTGATCGACCTCGGCTTCGGCAATCCCGACATCCCCTCGCCGCCGGCTGCGGTCGAGAAGCTCCGCGAGGCCGCGCTCAAGGCGGGCAACCACCGCTACTCCGCGAGCCGCGGCATCCCGCAGCTCCGCGCCGCTGTCTGCGAGCTCTACGCGCGCCGCTTCGGCGTCACGCTCGATCCGGAGACGCAGGTCGTGAGCACGATCGGCGCGAAGGAGGGCCTCGCCCACCTGATGTGGGTGCTGGTCGAGCCCGGCGACACGGCGGTCGTGCCGACGCCGAGCTACCCGATCCACCACGTCGCGCCGCGGCTCGCCGGAGCCGCCGTCGTCACCGCCCCCGCGTGCGGCGGCGTCGACGCGGTCGTCGAGGCGGCTGCCTCCTGCGGCGCGCGCGTCGCGGTCGTCTCCTATCCGCACAACCCGACGACGACCACCGTGACGCTCGCCGAGCTGCAGCGGCTCGTCGACGCCGCGCGCGAGCACGGCTTCCTCGTCGTCCACGACTTCGCGTATGCCGACATCGCGTTCGACGGGCACAGGCCGCCGTCGATCCTCCAGGCGGACGGAGCCTTCGACTGCGCCGTCGAGCTCTACAGCCTCACCAAGTCGTTCTCGATGGCCGGGTGGCGGGTCGGCTTCGTCGTCGGCCGCGCCGACGTGGTCGGCGCGCTCGCGAAGCTGAAGTCGTACCTCGACTACGGCACGTTCCAGCCGATCCAGATCGCGTCGATCGTCGCGCTCCGCGAGGCCGCGGACTACCCTGTCGAGGTGTGCGAGATCTACCGCAGGCGCCGCGACGCGCTCTGCGCCGGCCTCGCCCGCGCGGGCTGGGAGGTCGAGCCGCCACGCGGCACGATGTTCGTCTGGGCGCCGATCCCCGAGCGTCATCGCGCGCTCGGCTCTCTCGAGTTCGCCCTGCAGCTGGCGCGCTCCGGCGGCGTCGCGGTCAGCCCGGGGATCGGGTTCGGTGCGGGGGGCGACGGGCACGTGCGCTTCGCGCTCGTCGAGAACGAGCAGCGCATCGGCCAGGCGACCCGCGCGATTCGGAGGTTGCTGCAGAGCTGAGTTGCCCGAACCTGGTTCGCGGCGGAGCCGCGAACCACGTTCGGGAGTTTGGCGCCTCACGACGTCACCGCCCCTCGTGACGCCGAGCCGACAGTCGCCGCGTACTTGGCGAAGACGCCCGACGTGTACCGCGGCGCCGGGGCCTCCCACTCCGCGCGGCGGCGCTCGAGCTCGGCCTCGTCCACCGCGACGTCGAGGCGCCGCGCAGCGACGTCGACCGTGACCCGGTCGCCGTCGCGAACGAGCGCGATCGGCCCGCCGTGCGCCGCCTCGGGCGCGACGTGGCCGACCATCAGCCCGTGGGTCGCTCCCGAGAAGCGGCCGTCGGTGACGAGCGCCACCTCGTCGCCGAGCCCCTCGCCGACCAGAGCCGCCGTGACGTGGAGCATCTCGCGCATGCCGGGACCGCCGGCCGGCCCCTCGTAGCGGATGACGACGACGTCGCCCGGCCGGATCGACCGCGCCTTCACGGCCGCGAAGCAGTCCTCCTCTGAGTCGAAGACGCGCGCAGGCCCTTCGTGCAGCAGCCGCTCGTGCCCCGCGAGCTTCACGACCGCGCCCTCCGGGGCGAGGTTGCCGCGCAGGATGGCGAGGCCGCCCGTCGGCTTCAGCGGCTCGTCCCAGCGCACGACCACCTGCTGACCGGGCCGCTCGGTGGCCCCGTCCGCGACGTCGCGCAGCGTGCGGCCGTCGACGCCCCGTGCGTCTTCGTGCACGAGCCCGGCGGCGACGAGCTCGCGCGCGACGAGCGAGGTGCCGCCCGCCTTGAAGAGATCCGTGGCGACGAAGCGGCCGCCCGGCTTGATGTCGGCGACGATCGGCGTGCGCGCCGCGATGGTGTCGAAGTCGTCGATCGAGAGGTCGACGCCGGCCTCGTGGGCGATCGCGAGCAGGTGCAGCACGCCGTTGGTCGAGCCGCCCGTCGCCGCGATCGCCGCGATCGCGTTCTCGAGCGACTCGCGCGTGAGCACCTGCGACGGCCGGGTGTCGGACTCGACGAGCTCCATGACCAGCTCGCCCGCGCGCACCGCCGCCTGCGGCTTGCCGGGATGGGCCGCCGGGATCTCGTTCAGCCCGCGGACGCTGACGCCGAGGAAGTCGAGCGCGGTCGCCATCGTGTTGGCCGTGTACTGGCCGCCGCAGGCGCCGACCCCGGGGCACGCGACGCTTTCCAGCGCGTGCACCTCGGCCTCGGACATCGTCCCGGCCGCGTGCGCGCCGACCGCCTCGAAGACGTCCTGGATCGTGACGTCGCGGCCGCGGTAGCGCCCGGGCGCGATCGAGCCGCCGTAGAGCACGAGCCCCGGCAGGTCGAGCCTGGCGAGCGCCATCACCGCGGCCGGGATCGTCTTGTCGCAGCCGACGAGGCAGACGAGCCCGTCGAGCAGGTGGCCGCGCGCGACGAGCTCGATCGAGTCGGCGATCACCTCGCGCGAGACGAGGGAGGCGCGCATGCCGGTCGTCCCCATCGAGACGCCGTCGGAGACGGAGATCGTGTTGAACTCGAGCGGCGTGCCGCCCGCGCCGCGGATGCCCTGCTTGACGTGCCGGGCGAGCAGCCGCTGGTTGAGGTTGCACGGCATCGTCTCGATCCACGTCGTCGCGACGCCGATCAGCGGCCGTGCGAGGTCGGCATCGGTGAAGCCGGCCGCCTTCAGCATCGCCCGCGCGGGCGCGCGGTCGACGCCGTCGACGAGGGCGGCGCTGTGCCGCCTCACGCCGGCCCCGCTCCCCGCGCGGCCACGTCGAGCGGCAGCACCCTCGTCCCGGGAGGCGCGATCTCCTCGATCTGCGCCGCGACCCGTGCTCGCTCCGCGGGCTCGGCCCAGACCACGACCGACGGGCCCGAGCCGGAGAGGGTGACGCCGGCGCCGAGGCCGGCGAGCTCCTCGAGGAGCGGTGCGTTCCCGCGCCGGTACGGCTCGTGGAGCGCGTCCGCGAACGCCGCCCGCAGCAGCTCCGCGTTGCCGGCCGCGGCCGCGGCGCCGAGGCGCGCCGCGGCGCCCGCGGTGGCGGCCGCGTCGGCGTGCGGCACCGTCGCGGGCAGGCCGTTCCGCGAGTGCGCCGTGTTCACGCGCTGCGGGGGCACGGCGAGGAGCGGCTTCAGCGGCAGGTCGTCGGCCACGCGCACCGCACGCATGCGACCGCCGTCGCGCCAGGCCAGGCAGACGCCGCCGTTGAGCGCGGCGGCGAGGTTGTCGCCGTGCCCCTCGAGCTCGGCGCCCGCGTCCAGCAGCTCGTCGGGCGGGACGCCGCCGCCCGCAACGGCTGCGCCGGCGACGAGGCCGAGCGCGATCGCCGCCGCGCTCGAGCCGAGCCCGCGCTCGAGCGGGATGCGGTTGACGAAGCGAAAGCGGCGGCCCTGCGACTGCGCGAACAGCGCGAACGCCCGCAGCGCGAGATGCGTCGCGTCGCGCGGCAGCTCGTCCGCCCCTTCGCCCTCGATCTCGACGCCCTCGCCGTCCTCGACCACGAGCTCGTTCCACAGGTCGAGGGCCGCCGCCGCGCAGTCGAAGCCCGGCCCGAGGTTCGCCGTCGACGCGGGCGCGCACACACGCAGCAGTTTTGTGACGGTGTCAGGCACCGTTAAGAACCTCCAGGATCGCGTCGAGCCGCGGCTCCACGGCGGGGGCGTCGTCCTCCGGGACGCGCTCCGGGTCCTTCAACCCGTGGCCGGTGAGGATGCAGACCGCCGTGCCCTCGTCGGGCAGCGCCACGCTCCGCAGCGCCGCGAGCGCCGCCGCCGACGCCGGCTCGCAGAAGACGCCCTCGAGACGGGCCAGGTCGAGCCAGGCCATTCGGATCTCGTCCTCCTCGAGCGACACGACCTCCACCGCGCCGGCTTCGACGAGCGACGCGACCTCGTCGCCGTGCGCCGGCCGCCGGATGCGGATCGCCGACGCCCACGTCGTCGCCCGCTCGGCCGCCTGGCCCGCGACCACGCGCGGGCGGGCGCCGGCCTCCTCGAAGCCGCGCGTGACGGCGCAGAGGTTGCCGCCGCCGCCGAACGGCAGTCCGACGACGTCCGGCGCACCCCCGAGCTCGTCGACGAGCTCGAACGACACGGTCTTCTGGCCCTCGATGCGGTCCGGGTTGAGCGAGTTGACGAGGGCGAACCCGGGCTGCGTCGCGAGCTCGCGGCAGCAGCGGAGCGCGTCGTCGAAGCTGCCGCGAAGCTCGAGCACCTGCGCTCCCGCCGCACGCGCCTGCGCCCGCTTCGGGCCGGCGGTCGCCCCCTCCGGCGTGAGCACGACGGCGCGCAGGCCGGCCCGCGCCGCGTACGCCGCAGCCGACGCGGCGGTGTTGCCGGTCGAGGCGCAGACGACGGTGTGCGAGCCCGCCTCGCGCGCCCGCGAGACGGCGACCGCCATCCCGCGATCCTTGAAGCTCCCGGTGGGGTTCGCGCCCTCGCACTTCAGGTAGACGCGCAGCCCGAGCTCCGCCGACAGCCGCGGCGCCGGCACGAGCGGCGTCGCGCCCTCGCCGAGCGAGACGGCCGGAACGGTGCGCGTCACGCCCACCCGAGCTCCACCACGCCCCGCTCGGAGATCACCGGCAGCGGCTGCGGGCGCCGGCGGACGTCGGGCAGCGCGGCGATCGCGTCGAGCGCCTCGTCGAGCGCGCCCGTCCGCGCCTCGTGCGTGATCACGTGCAGCGCGGCACCCGAGCCGTTCGCGTGCTGCAGCAGGCGCGCCACCGAGATCCCGCGCTCGGCGAGCTCCTCCGCCACGCGCGCGAGCACGCCCGGCCGGTCCTCCACCGACAGCCGGAAGTAGAACGGCGACCTGCTCTCCCCGCGAGGCAGCGGCGGCAGCTCGCGCCACGCCGCGTCGTTCTGCAGGAAGCCGGTGCCCATCGTCCCGATCACGCTCACCATGTCGGCGATCACCGCCGACGCCGTCTCCACGCCGCCGGCACCGGGGCCCTCGAGCGTGATCTCGCGGATCGCGTCGCCCTGCAGCATCACGGCGTTGAACGCGCCGTCGACCTTGGCGAGCGGATGCTGCTTGTCGACGAGCGCGGGCCGCACGCGCACGTCCACGTGACCCTCGACCAGCCGCGCGGCGCCGACGAGGCGGATCGCCATGTCGAGCTCCCGTGCAGCCGCGAGGTCGAGCGGGTCGATCTCCTCGATGCCTGCGACGTCGACGTCCGCCAGGTCGACGCGGGAGTTGAAGGCGACCGTGGCGAGGATCGCCATCTTCGCGGCGGCGTCGGCGCCCGAGACGTCGTCCGCGGGATCCGCCTCCGCGTAGCCGCGCGCCTGCGCCTCGGCCAGCGCCTGCTCGTAGCTCGACCCCGACTCCATCTCGGTCAGCAGGAAGTTCGTGGTGCCGTTGACGATCCCGAGGACGCGGTGCACGTTCGTCACGACGAGCGCCTCGCGCAGCACCTTGATCACGGGGATCGCGGCGCACACGCTCGCCTCGAAGCGCAGCTGCACCCCGGTCTCCGACGCGGCCGAGAAGAGCTCGCCGCCGCGCCGCGCGACGAGCTGCTTGTTCGCTGAGACGACGTGCTTGCCGCGCCGCAACAGCTCGAGCACGTACGAGCCGGCGGGCTCGACGCCGCCCATCACCTCCGCGACGACGGCGATCGACGGATCGTCGAGGATCTCGCCGACGTCGGCCGTCAGCACGCCGCTCGGCGCCGGGTACGAGCGCTCCTTCTCCGCGTCGCGGACGAGCGCCTTCACCACGCGCAGCCGGTGGCCCGTCGCGCGCTCGATGTCGTCCGCCTGCTCGGTGAGCAGGCGGTTCACGGCGGCGCCGACGGTGCCGTAGCCGAGGAGGGCGACCGGGACGTCGACCGCGGCCACTAGCGCGTGCCGACCTCCTCGGCCGCGCGCCGGTTGAGCCGGCGGAGCCGCTCGCCGACCCGCTCGAGCTGCGTCGCCGCGAGCTGCGCACGGTACTCGGACAGGCTCGGCTGCCCGCGGTCCATCTCCGCGATCCACTCGCGCGCGAACGAGCCGTCGCGGATCGCCGCCAGCACCGCGCGCATGTTCTCGCGCACGTGCTCGTCGACGACCTTCGGCCCGACCGCGTGCGAGCCGTACTCGGCGGTGTCGGAGATCGAGAAGTGCATCCGCTCCAGGCCGCCCTCCCAGATCAGGTCGACGATCAGCTTCAGCTCGTGCAGGCACTCGTAGTAGGCGACCTCCGGCTGGTAGCCGGCCTCGACGAGCGTCTCGAAGCCGAGCCGGATGAGCTGCGACACGCCGCCGCAGAGCACGCTCTGCTCGCCGAAAAGGTCGGTCTCGGTCTCCTCCGCGAACGTCGTCTCGACCATCCCCACCCGGCCGGCGCCGATCGCGGCACCGTACGCGAACGCGAGCTCGCGCGCCTGCCCGCTCGCGTCCTGCGCGACGGCGACGACGGCGGGCGTCCCGTACCCCTCCTCGTACAGCCGCCGCACGATGTGCCCGGGGCCTTTCGGCGCGACCATGATCACGTCATGGCCGTCCGGCGGCGCGATGCGCCCGTAGTGGACGTTGAAGCCGTGCGCGAAGAGGAGCGCGGCGCCGGGCGCGAGGCTCGGCGCGACCTCCTGCTCGTACAGCGCGGGCTGCGCACCGTCCGGCACGAGGAACGCGACGAGCTGCGCGCCCGACACGGCGTCGGCGGTCGAGCGCACCGTCAGCCCTGCGTCCTCGGCCGCGGCCCACGACGGGCTGCCGTCGCGCAGCCCGACCTCGACCTGTACGCCCGAGTCGGCGAGGTTGAGCGCGTGCGCGTGCCCCTGGCTGCCGTAGCCGAGGACGGCGACCTTGCCGCTCAGGAGGTCGGTGTTGCCCGAGGTGACGATCTCTGCCATGAGGCTTCCTTTCGTGGCTAGCTGACGGGGGCGGGCGCGCGGCGGCCCGCCGCGCTGGGACGGCGCAGGCCGATGCGGCCGGTGCGGGCGAGCTCGCGCACGCCGAAGGGGCGCACGAGCTCCTCGAACGACTCGACCTCGTCGGGCCGCCCGACGAGCTCGAAGGTGATCGCGTCGCGGCCGATGTCGGCGACGCGCGCGCCGGCCGCCTGCGCGAGCGCGACGAGGCCGCCGCGCTTCTCGGGGCCGACCGCGACCGTGATCAGTACGAGCTCGCGCTCGAGCGACTCGTCGGGCCGCAGCTCGGTGACGCGGAGCACGTTCACGAGCTTGTGGATCTGCTTCTCGATCTGCTCGAGCGAGTGCTCGCTGCAGTCGACGCGCAGGGTGAGTCGAGAGATGTCGGCCCGCTCGGTCGGGCCGACCGCGAGGCTCTGGATGTTGTAGCCGCGGCGCGAGAAGAGCTGCGACACACGCGCCAGCGCACCCGGCTTGTTCTCGAGTCGGACGCTGAGGGTGTGCGAGGTCACGCGGAGACCCTCCGAAACTGTTTTGCGACTCCGTCGCAAAACAGTTTCCAGACTCCATCGCGAACCAAGGACGGGCACCCGAACCTGGTTCGCGGCGAAGCCGCGAACCAGGTTCGCGAGTTCCGAAGCTCGTTCACGCGACCGCCTCCTCCGGCGCCTCGATGACGTCCACCGAGGCCGCACCGGCGGGCACCATCGGGAAGCACTTCTCCTCCGGGTCGCAGCGCACGTCGACGACGGCGGTGCGGCCGGCGGAGAACGCCGCTTCGAGGGCCGGCTCGAGCTCGTCCTCGTCCTCCACCGTGAACCCGGCGCATCCGAACGCCTCCGCGAGCTGCGCGTAGTCGGGCACCTGGTGCGTCAGATGGGTGTGGGCAAACCGCTCGTCGTAGAAGAGCTCCTGCCACTGACGCACCATCCCGAGCCAGCCGTTGTTGATCACGACGGCCACGACGGGCAGCCGCTCGAGCGCCGCGGTCGCGAGCTCCTGGCAGGTCATCTGGAAGCAGCCGTCGCCGTCGATGCACACGACGGTCGCGTCGGGCCGCGCCGCCTTGGCGCCGATCGCCGCCGGGAGGCCGTAGCCCATCGTCCCGAGCCCGCCCGAGCTGACGAACGTCCGCGGCCGGTCGCACACGAGGTACTGCATCGCCCACATCTGGTGCTGGCCGACGCCGGTCGTCCAGATGACGTCCTCGTCGCGCGTCGCCGCCAGGTCGCGAAGCGCCTCGACCGCCGCCTGCGGCTTGAGCGTGCCGTCGCGGCCGTAGCGATAGGGATACAGCCGCCGCCACTCCTCGACCTGTCGCAGCCACTCCTCGTGGCGCGGCCGCTCGAGCTCCCGGAGCGCGGCCGTCAGCTCCGCGAGCGCGAGCTTCAGCGGCCCCACGACCGGGATGTCGGCGTGCCGGATCTTCCCGACCTCCGCCGCGTCGACGTCGAAGTGGATCACGCGCGCGTCGGGCGCGAACGCGGAGAGCTTGCCGGTGACGCGGTCGTCGAACCGGGTGCCCACCGCGATCACGAGGTCGGACTTGTTGAGCGCCCAGTTCGCGTACTTCGAGCCGTGCATGCCCGGCGCGCCGTAGTTGAGCGGGTGCGAGTCGGGCAGGCACCCCTTGCCCATCAGCGTCACGACCGCCGGCAGCTCGGCCAGCTCGACGAGCGCGCGCAGCTCCTCGCACGCGTCGCCGTTCAGGACGCCGCCGCCGGCGTAGACGACCGGCCGCGTCGACTCCGAGATCGCGCGTGCGGCCTCGGCGACCTGCCGGCGGTGCACCCTGGTCGGCGGCTTCCAGCCGGGCAGGTCGACCTCGTCGGGGTAGGAGAAGTCGAACGCCGCCTCCTGCACGTCCTTCGCGACGTCCACGAGCACCGGGCCCTGCCGTCCCGTGCGTGCGACGTGGAACGCCGCCTTCAGCACGCCCGGCAGCTCCTCCACGTCCTGCACGAGCCAGGAGTGCTTCACGATCGGCATCGTGATGCCGGTGATGTCGACCTCCTGGAAGGCGTCGGTGCCGATCAGGCTCGACCGAACCTGGCCCGTGATGCAGACGAGCGGCGTCGAGTCCATCCACGCGTCGGCGATCGCGGTGACGAGGTTCGTCGCGCCCGGCCCCGACGTCGCGAGCGCGACGCCGACCTTCCCCGACGCGCGCGCGTAGCCCTCCGCCATGTGCCCGGCGCCCTGCTCGTGGCGCGCGAGCACGTGACGCACCGTCGTGCCGCGCGCGAACGCGTCGTAGGTCGGCAGGATCGCGCCGCCGGGGATGCCGAAGCAGACCTCGACCCCCTCGTGCTCGAGGCAGCGGAGGATCGCGTCTGAGCCCAGCGTTCTCAACGCCAGACCTCGTCGAACAGCTCGACGTCGGTCCGCGCCTGCGGAAGCAGCTCGATCACCGCGTCGGTGAAGCTGCGGGTGTCGCGGGCGGCGCCTGCGCGGGCGGCCTCGCCGACGGCCCGCTCGAGCGTCCGCGACGCCGACCGCCGCTTCAGCCCCTCGCCGAGGAGGAGCGACGCGGTGAAGAGCATGCCGGTCGGGTCGGCGACGCCGAGGCCGGCGACGTCGCTCGACTCGGACGTCCCGGGCGCGAACACCCCCGGCCCGCCGTCCGACATCCAGCCGTGGGCGACCGCCGTCCGCGAGCCGGCGAAGTGAGCCGCCGCATCGACGAGCGGCGACACGAGGTGGGCCTCGGTGACGACGACGTCGAGGCTCCCCGGCTGCTCCTTGAGGCGGATCAGCGCCTCGCCCAGCGTCGGCTGCTCGACCGCCATCGCTCCCCAGCGCGCGCGCTCGCGCTCGACCGCCTCGCGCCAGCGCGGACCGTCGCCGACACACGCGACGCGGCCGCGGCGTGAGGCGGCGCAGCTGAACCCGCGCGCGATCGCGCGGGCGTTCGCCTCCGGCGCGACCGGACCGACGACGACGACGTCGCGATGAGCGCTCACGTGGACGCGCGCGACCCGCCAGGCGAGATGGAGGTCGGCTTTGACGCCCTCGAGCGCCGGCTCCTCCGGCGAGGCGACGAGGATCGCGTCCGCCTCCCGATAGGCGGCGCGCGTGGACCGCGGCAGCGCGTGGCCGGATCGCGTCACGGCCTCGCCGGCGAAGGGCAGGTGGACGTCGTCGAGCTCGAGCGAGTGGAGACGGGCGACGCCCTCGAGCGCGCGCGTCGCCGCGGCCATCAGCTCGGGGCCGACGCCGTCGCCGGCCAGGCAGGCGACTGTCTTCGCACTCATGCCGCAGCTCCTGCGAACACGTCCTGCAGCGAGACCGGCCCGCCGAGGTCGGCGAGCTCCTTGAAGCGGCGAAACGCGTCCGCGAGCTCGTCGGCGCCGAGCTCGAGCCCCGCGTCGCTGCACGCGCGCGCGAACGCGTGGCGGCCCGAGTGCTTGCCGAGCGGCAGCGTCATCGCCAGGCCCAGCTCGGCGGGATCCATGATCTGGTACGTCGAGACGTCCTTCAGCAGGCCGTCCTGGTGGATGCCGGCCTCGTGCGCGAACGCGTTGGCGCCGACGATGGCCTTGTTCGGCTGCACCGCGTAGCCGGTGAGGCGCGAGACGAGCGACGACGTCTCCCAGATGCCGCGGGGATCGACGCCGGCCACGCCGTCGTAGGAGTCGCCGCGCACGCGCAGCGCCATCACGACCTCCTCGAGCGCCGCGTTGCCAGCACGCTCGCCGATGCCGTTGACCGTGCACTCGACCTGCGTCGCGCCGGCGCCGACGCCGGCGAGCGAGTTGGCGACGGCGAGACCGAGGTCGTCGTGGCAGTGCACCGACAGATGCACGCGCGCCACCGCCGGGCAGAGATCGCGGATGTCCTCGAAGAGCTGCGCGTACTCGAGAGGCGTGGTGTAGCCGACGGTGTCCGGCAGGTTCACGACGTCGGCGCCGGCCTCGACCGCGCGCCGCACCGCCTCCGCGAGGAACTCGCGGTCGCTCCGCGTCGCGTCCTCGGCCGAGAACTCGACCTCGTCGGCGAGCCCGACCGCGCGGTCGACCGACCACGAGATGCGCTCGAGCACCTCGTCGGGCCGGAGGCCGAGCTTCTTCTCCATGTGGACCGGGCTCGTCGCGATGAAGACGTGGATGCGCCGTCGCGGAGCGCCGGCGAGCGCGTCGGCGGCGGCCTCGATGTCGCCCTGCGTCGTCCGCGCGAGCGAGGCGACGGTCGTCTCGGAGACGGCGGCCGCGACCGCCGCGACCCCTTCGCGGTCGCCGGGCGACGACGCGGCGAACCCGGCCTCGATCACGTCGACGCGCAGGCGCTCGAGCGCACGTGCGACCTCCGCTTTCTCGGCGGGACGCAGCGCGATGCCCGGCGACTGCTCGCCGTCACGCAGCGTGGTGTCGAAGATGGTGATCCTGCGCACTCGATGAACTCCTTCGTCGGCGCCCCGCACGGAGGCGCACTTCTTCCGTCTGACGTCGGCGTGTGCGGCGTCGCGGCCGCGTGAGTGCGTCGCTCCCCCTAGCGGGGGAGAATGATGAGCGTGAAGAGGACGACGTCCTGCGACGTCGTCTCGGAGACCATGCGCATGCGGCGCGGCTCGCCCATCAGGCGTCGAGTGTGCCTGCCGCGCGAGCCTCTGTCAAGCTTTCCTTTGGAAAGCGACCGCGGAAACTGTTTCGGGGACATGTCCCCGAAACAGTTTCGTCGGGCGGCGTCTCAGCTCGCGATCCCCTCGGCCTCCGCCAGGCCGCGGCCGATCCGGCGCGTCAGCGCCGGGAAGGCGAGCGTGATCGCGATACCGAGCGCTGCCCAGCCGGCGATCATCAGCGGGAACAGGTCGTACGGGTACGCCGGCTTCGGCCAGACCTGCTTGTAGAACGTGTAGACGATCGCCGCCGTGGCGAGGACGAGGATCCCGGCGCGCCACCGCGGCTCGCGCCCCTCGAGGTGCAGGAACTTCGCCGCGCCGAACTGGATCACGAAGTAGGCGACGAGCATGGAGAGCACGCCCGCCGTGCCGGGATAGAAGAACGCGTTGACCGAGGAGGTGTCGTTCACGCGCAGCCCGATCGTCAGCGCGACGCCGAAGGCCATCACGACGGCGAGCGCGTTCGCGGGCGAGCCCGTGCGGACGGACGCGTCACCGAGGCGCCGCGTGAGGAAGCCGTCGCGGCCGAGCGCGAAGAGGATCCGCGACGCGCCGGCGGCGCAGCCGAGGCAGCTCGCGAACGCGCTGAGCGTCGCGCCGAAGTTGATCGCGTCCTGCATGCCGCTCGACACGTAGGTCTTCGCCAGGTCGGCGACCGGCGCGCTCGAGCCCGAGAACGCCTTGATCCCCGCCCCGTTCAGGCCGAAGCCGAGCGACTGCGCGAGCATCACGATCGTGTAGAAGACGCCGCAGAAGCCGACGGCCGCGGCGATCGCGAGCGGGATGTTGCGGCGCGGGTTGTTCGTCTCCTCGCCGAGCGCGGCGGCGCCCTCGAAGCCGCCGAACGACAGCAGGCCGAACACCGAGGCGAACGCGACGGCGCCGATCGTCGTGCCCGACGCGGGCACGAACGGCGAGAGCGTGAAGTGCTGGCTGTTCGGCGCGGAATGCCCGATCACCTTCCAGAAGATCACGATCACGAGGACGACGATCAGCGTCACCGAGATGCCCTCGAACGAGAGCAGCGCGCGGGTGACGACCTTGACGTCGCCGTAGGCGAGGAACCAGACGAGCGCGGCCGCGATCAGCGAGATGAGGATCCACGACGGGTTGCTCCAGATTCCCGCGCCGCTCAGGAAGGAGCTGCCGAAGAGCCCGACCTCCGCGATGTCGGCGGCGATGAAGAGCGAGTAGGTGGCGAGCAGCGCCCACCCTGCGAAGAAGCCGGCGCGCGGGCCGAGCGTGACGCCCGCCAGCGCGTAGGTGGAGCCGGCGTGGTTGAAGAAGGTCGTCAGGCGGATGAACGAGTAGGCGATCAGCGCGATCGCGATCGCCGCGAACAGGAACGCCAGCGGGACGGCACGGCCGACGAGGCCCGCCGGCACCGTGCCGTTCAGGGCCATCGCCGCGGTCGGCGCCATGATGCCGACCGAGATCGCGACCGCCTCCCAAAACCGCAGCTCCCGCCGCAGCCGCCCGTGTGACCGCTCCTCGGCCCTCACCGCCTGCGTCGCCGTCATCGCCCGCCTCCTCTCACTCGTCGAAGATCGATTCCGGCACGAAGCAGCCGACGACCCAGTTGGGCGCGTCGACGACCTCGTGGATCCGGAGGTCGCACGCGACGCTCGCGAGCGCGTACGCCTCCTCGCGGTCGAGCCCGTGCCGCTCCCCCAGCCAGCCGACCGTCGCGCGCACGGCGTCGCGCGCCGCCTCCATCAGGTCGGGGCCGACGCCCGTGCACACGTGGTAGCCCGACTGCTCGTGCGCGCCGACCAGCCCGGCCGGCACGTCGTACTGCGGCGCGTCGACCCGGACGTCGCGCCGCACGCTCAACCGGAGGACGACGTCCATCGCCGTCTCGATCGCGGTCCCGCACACCTCGCCGTCTCCCTGCGCGGCGTGCGTGTCGCCGAGCGAGAACAGCGCACCCTCGACGCCGACCGGCAGGAAGAGCGTCACGCCGGGGTTCAGGTGCTTCGTGTCCATGTTCCCGCCGAAGCGCGACGGGGGCACGATCGAATGTGCTCCCGGCTCGTCCGGGGCGACGCCGAGCGTGCCGGGAAACGGCCGGAACGGCAGGCTCACGCGGTCGGAGAAGCGCACCCGGCCGCTGTCCGCGTCGACGCGCGAGATGCGGAGCCACGGATCGGGGTACTCGTCGGCGAGCAGCCCGAAGCCGGGGATGATCGCCGTCCACCCCCACTCCTGCGGCCGCAGCTCGAGGAGCTCGACCGCGAGCGCGTCGCCCGGCTTCGCGCCCTTGACGTAGACCGGCCCGCTGACCGGGTTGACGTGCGAGAAGTCGAGCTTGCCGACGTCCTCGACGCCCGAGCCCTCGTGGATCTGCTCGTCCGAGGCGTCCCGGACGTGGAGCAGCACCGTCTCGCCCGACTCGATCTCGAGCGCGGGCTCGACGGCGTTGTCCCAGGCGTACTGGAACGCGTCGCGCCGCAGCTCGTGCAGGGAGCCGGTCTGCAAGGCGCCATGATCGCGCCCCGCAGCTTGCCGGGTCAACCTTCTGCGAGCTCGCGCGAGCGCTCGGTCGCGGCGCTGATCGCGCTGAGGAACGCCGCGCGGACGCCGGAGCGCTCGAGCTCCCGGATCGCCCGGGTGGTCGTGCCGCCCGGCGAGGTCACCGCCTCGCGCAGCTCCACCGGGTGCATCGACTCGTCGCGCAGCAGACGCGCGCTGCCGAACATCGTCTGCACCACCAGCCGCGTCGAGACGTCCCGGCTCAGTCCGAGCAGCAGCCCCGCCTCGATCATCGCCTCCGCGAGCAGGGCGAAGTAGGCCGGGCCGGAGCCCGAGATCGCCGTGACGGCGTCCATGTCGACCTCGGCGACGCGCACCACGCTGCCGAGGTGGCCGAGCGCCTCCTCGGCGAGGTCGAGGTCCTCGGCGCGCGCGTGCGCGCCGCCGCAGATGCCGGCGATGCCCTCGTCGACCAGCGCCGGCGCGTTCGGCATCGCGCGCACGACGCGGGCGCCGTCGGGCAGCCGCGACTCGATGAACGAGGTCGTGATACCGGCAGCCATCGAGAGCAGCGTCCGCTCGCCGTCGACCGCGGGAGCGATCTGCGTGAGCACGGCGGCGATGTCCTGCGGCTTGACGGAGACGATCACGAGCGGCGCCGACGCGGCCGCGGCCTCGTTGTCGTGCGTCCCCTCGACGCCGTAGCGCTCGCGAAGCTCGGCCAGGCGCTCAGGGCGCCGCACGGTGACGACGAGATCGTCCGCCGCGCGCCAGCCCGAGCGCAGGAACCCGCGGACGAGCGACTCGCCCAGGCGGCCGGCGCCGAGGATCGCGACGCGGCGGCTCAGCGTCTCGCCGCGACGCGGCGCCGCTTCGGCGCGGGCTCCGGGATCAGCCACGCGTGCCCGTACTTGCGCATCTCGCGGATGATCGGCAGCAGCGCGCGGCCCTTGTCGGTCAGCTCGTACTCGACGCGCGGCGGCGACTCCGGATAGCTGCGGCGGACGAGCACGCCCTGCCGCTCGAGGTTGTCGAGCCGCTCCGACAGCGTCCGCGGGCTGATGCCCGGGCACGCGTGCTCGAGCTGCATGAACCGGCGCGGCCCCTCGGAGAGGTCGTGGACGATGAGCGGCGTCCACTTCGTCGCGACCAGCTCGGCGGTGAGCGCGACGGCGCACTCCGCGTCGTGCACCTCGTTCATCGTCCGTCTCATGGGCCTCAGTCTACTCCGGTGCTCGGAAAACTCCCGTCCTTAGTTCACTACGTGAACTAAGGACGGGCATCTTGCTTTCCAAAGTATAGTAACGGCATGGTGATCGTTCGGCTCCGGCCCTGGTCGAAGGCGGGCGGGCGCTGGACGCACGAGCTCGTCGGCTACGCGCTCGACGTCTTCCACCGCCGCCACCTGCGCACGCCGACGGTGCGTGAGCTGCGCGCCGGCGTCGACGGGCTGCCGAGCCACTCGACGATCCGCCGCCTGTACGGCAACGCGTCGACGATGTTGCGCGCGCACGGCTACCGCGTGCGGCGGCACGGCGGCCAGCCCGGCCACCCGTGCTGGGCGCAGGTCCGCGACGAGCGCGGCATGTTCCTGCCTCGCGGCGCTCAGCGTGCGGTCGCGGCGGCGACGGCGCCCGCGTCCCGGCGCTCGCCCGCGAGCCACCGGTCGACCTCCTCCGCGCAGCGCCGGCCCTCGGCGATCGCCCAGACGACGAGCGACTGACCCCTGCGGGCGTCGCCGGCGGCGAAGACGCCCTCGACCGACGTCGCGTGGCCGGCCGTCGCCACGTTCCCGCGCGCGTCGCGCTCCACGCCGAGCGCCTCGAGCAGCCCGGGCTCCGGGCCGAGGAAGCCGAGCGCGAGCAGGACGAGTTCCCCCGGCCGCGACTCCTCCGTGCCCGGCACCGGCTCGAACGGCGGCGCGCCGGCGTTCCGGCACCAGTGGATCCGCTCCACGCTGCCGTTGCCGCCGGTCAGGTGCGTGGTCGAGATCGCGAACGCCCGCTCCCCGCCCTCCTTCAGCGCATACGAGGTACGGAGCTTCATCGGCCAGCGCGGCCACGGCGTGACGTCGTCCGGCCGGCGGGCCGGCGGCTCCCCGAGCAGCTCGATCTGCGTCACCGACGCCGCCCCCTCGCGGTGGGCGTGCCCGACGCAGTCGGCTCCGGTGTCGCCGCCGCCGACCACGATCACGTGCCTGCCCGCGGCCGACGGCCCCGGCGCGCCGCGCTGCCGCGCGTAGAGGTACTCCATCGCGAAGTGCACGCCGCCCAGGTCGCGCCCCGGGATCGGCAGGTCGCGCGGGACGCGGGAGCCGGTCGCGAGCACGACCGCGTCGTGCGCCGCCCGCACCTCGTCGGCGTCGACGCCGCGACCGACGTCGGCCCCGAGGCGGAAGACGACGCCCTCGGCCTCGAGCTGCGCGACGCGCCGCTCGACGAGCGCCTTCTCGAGCTTGAACTCGGGAACGCCGAAGCGGAGGAGCCCGCCCGCGGCCTCGTCGCGCTCGAACACGGTGACCGCGTGGCCGCGGCGCGCGAGCTGCTGCGCGCAGGCGAGGCCGGCGGGGCCGGAGCCGATCACCGCGACCGACCGCCCGCTCGGCGCGGACGCCCGTCGCGGCACGACCCAGCCCTCCTCCCAGGCACGGTTCGCGATCGCGACCTCGACCTGCTTGATCGTGACCGCCTGTCCCTCGTCGATCTCGAGCACGCAGGCGGCCTCGCACGGCGCCGGGCAGACGCGGCCGGTGAACTCGGGGAAGTTGTTCGTGCGGTGGAGCTGCTCGGCCGCCTCGCGCCAGCGGTCGCGGTAGACGAGGTCGTTCCAGTCCGGGATGAGGTTCGAAAGCGGGCAGCCCGAGTGGCAGAACGGCACCCCGCACTCCATGCAGCGGCCCGCCTGCCGGCGCAGCTCGGCGAGCGGCAGCGTGCCGACGAACTCGCGCCGGTCGCGGATGCGCTCGCGCGGGTCGCGCTCCGGCGGCTCCCGCCGCGGCGCGTCCATGAAGCCGCGAAGCTTGCCCACTACGTCGGCCCCTTCGGACATGACCGGTGCCTGGCACGGTGACAGGAGTGCGACGTCACGCGGCGGCCTCGGTCTCGCGGATGAGGAAGCCGACGCCGCCCGCCGACCAGGCGTCCTCGCCGAGCTCGTCGAGCGCGCGCCGGAAGTCGTGCGGCATCACCTTTACGAAGCGGTGCGGGTCCCACGCCGCCAGCACGCGTGCCGCGACGGCCGAGCCCGTCCGCTCGCGGTGCTCGGCGACGAGCGCCCGCACGAGCTCCTCGTCCTTCGGCTCGAGCGCCTCGAGGCCGACGAGCTGCGTGTTGCAGCGCGCGGCGAAGGAGCCGTCCTCGTCGAGGACGTAGGCGAGGCCGCCGCTCATCCCGGCGGCGAAGTTGCGTCCCGTCGGGCCGAGCACGACCACGCAGCCGCCGGTCATGTACTCGCAGCCGTGGTCGCCGACGCCCTCGACGACGGCGCTCGCGCCCGAGTTGCGCACGGCGAACCGCTCGCCCGCGAGCCCGCGGAAGAACGCGCGGCCGGAGGTCGCGCCGTAGAGGACGGTGTTGCCGACGATCACGTTCTCCTCGGCTGCGAAGCCGGCGTCCTCGGGCGGGCGGACGGCGAGCACGCCGCCGGACAGGCCCTTGCCCGCGTAGTCGTTCGCCTCGCCGACGAGGTCGAGCTCGATCCCCGGCGCGAGCCAGGCGCCGAACGACTGCCCGGCGGCGCCGCGGAGCGCGATCCGGATCGTCCCCGGCGGCAGGCCGGCGGCGCCGTACCGGGCGACGACCGCGTGCGAGAGCAGGCCGCCGACCGTGCGGTCGACGTTCGAGACGGCGAAGGACACGGCGACGGCCTCCCGCCGCTCGAGCGCCGCCGCCGCGGCGGCGATCAGCCGCTCGTCGAGGCAGCCCGGAAGCGGCGAGACCTGCGGCTCGGTGCGCCGAAGGGGGGTCCCGACCGGCACGTCGGGCGGGCGCAGCACGGCGGAGAGGTCGATGCCGCGCTCCTGCCAGACCGCGACTGCGTCGTCCGGCTCGAGCAGGTCGACGCGCCCGACGAGGTCCTCGAAGCGCGCGACGCCGAGCCGCGCCATCAGCCCGCGCGCCTCCTCCGCGACGGCGAAGAGGAAGCGGATCACGTGCTCCGGCTTGCCGCGGAAGCGGCGCCGCAGCTCGGGGTCCTGGGTCGCGATCCCGACCGGGCAGGTGTTGAGGTGGCAGGCGCGCATCATCACGCAGCCCATCGAGACGAGCGGCGCCGTCGCGAAGCCGACCTCGTCGGCGCCGAGCAGCGCGGCGACGACGACGTCGCGGCCGGTCTTCAGCTGCCCGTCGGTCTGCACCCAGATGCGCGAGCGGAGCCCGTTCAGGACGAGCGTCTGCTGCGTCTCGGCGAGCCCGATCTCCCACGGGATGCCCGCGTGCAGGATCGACGAGACCGGCGACGCGCCGGTGCCGCCGTCGTGGCCCGAGATCAGCACGTGGTCGGCGTTCGCCTTCGCGACTCCCGCGGCGACGGTGCCGACGCCGACCTCGGCGACGAGCTTCACCGAGACCCGAGCGTGCGGATTGGCGCAGCGCAGGTCGTAGATGAGCTGCTTCAGGTCCTCGATCGAGTAGATGTCGTGGTGCGGCGGCGGCGAGATCAGGCCGACGCCGGGCGTCGTCATGCGGACGCTCGCGATGTAGCGGTCGACCTTGTGCCCGGGGAGCTGGCCGCCCTCGCCTGGCTTCGCGCCCTGCGCCATCTTGATCTGCAGCTCGTCGGCGTTCGCGAGGTAGCTCGCGTTGACGCCGAAGCGCCCGGACGCGACCTGCTTGATCCGCGAGCGGCGCTCGTCGCCGAACCGCGCAGGGTCCTCGCCGCCCTCGCCCGTGTTCGAGCGGCCGCCGATGCGGTTCATCGCGACCGCGAGCGTCTCGTGCGCTTCGCGCGACAGCGAGCCGAGCGACATCGCGCCGGTGGAGAAGCGCTTCACGATCTCGGCCGCCGGCTCGACTTGCTCGAGCGGGATGCCGCCGTCCGCGGGGAAGCGGAAGCGGAGCAGCCCGCGGATCGTCGAGCGGCGCGCCGCGTCGCCGTTCACGGCCTCGGCGTACTGCTCGTACGCCGCGTCGCCGCCGTGGCGGACGGCGTGCTGGAGTAGCGCGATCGTCTCCGGGTTCCACTGGTGGTGCTCGCCGCCGGCGCGCCACGCGTAGAGGCCGACGACGGGCAGCAGCTCGTCGCCGGCGCCGGGGTACGCACGCGCGTGGCGCGCCAGCGCGCCCTCGGCGATCTCCCGCATGCCGATCCCGCCGATCCGCGAGGGCGTGCCCGTGAAGTGGCGGTCGACCAGCTCGCGGTCGAGGCCGACGGCCTCGAAGATCTGCGCGCCGCAGTAGGAGGGGATCGTCGAGATGCCCATCTTCGAGATCGCCTTCAGCAGGCCCTTCGAGATCGCCTTCACGGCGCGCGCCCGCGCCTGCTCGCGCGTCAGCTCGAGGCGTCCCTCGTCGACGAGCTCGTCGAGCGTGGCGAGCATGAGGTACGGGTTGACGGCGGCGGCGCCGTAGCCGATCAGCACGGCGACGCTCTGCACCGAGCGCGGCTCGCCGGACTCGACGACGAGCCCGGCCTGCAGCCGCGTCCCGGCGCGGACGAGGTGGTGGTGGACGGCGGCGGTCGCGAGCAGCGAGGGCATCGCGACGCGCTCGGGGCCGACTTCCCGGTCGGAGAGGACGAGGACGTTCGCGCCGCGCTCGAGCGCGGCGTCGGCGTCGGCGCAGAGCCGCTCGACCGCCCGCTCCATCCCGTCGGCGCCGTCCGCGACCGGCCACGTGATGTCGAGCGTCTCGGCGCGGAAGAGGCCGGTGCGGACACAGCGCAGCCGCTCGAGCTCCTCGTCGGAGAGGATCGGGTCGTCGATGACGAGCTGCCTCGCGTGCTCGGGCGTCTCGCCGAGCAGGTTGCGCTCCGAGCCGACGAGCGTCTGCACGCTCATCACGACCGACTCGCGGATCGAGTCGATCGGCGGGTTCGTCACCTGCGCGAAGAGCTGCTTGAAGTACGAGTAGAGCAGCGGCCGGCGGTCGGAGAGCACCGCCAGCGGCGTGTCGTTGCCCATCGAGCCGACCGCCTCCTCCGCGTTCGCGGCGAGCGGCGCGAGCATCACCTTCATGTCCTCGTGCGTGTAGCCGAACGCGAGCTGCAGCCGGCGGAGCGGCTCCGCGAGCGGGCGCGGCTCGCAGGCCGGCAGGTCGGCGAGCCGCACCGACTCGCGCGCGAACCATTCGCCGTACGGACGGCGCGTCGCGACGACGCGCTTCGCCTCGTCGTCGGGCACGATCCGGCCGGCCGGGAGGTCGACGAGGAAGAGCTTGCCGGGCTGGAGGCGCCCCTTCCGCCGTACGAGCGCGGGCGGCACGTCGAAGACGCCGGCCTCGGACGAGAGGACGACCCAGCCGTCGGTGGTCTCGAGCCAGCGCCCCGGCCGCAGGCCGTTGCGATCGAGCGTCGCGGCGACGACGCGGCCGTCGGTGGCGACGAGCGCGGCCGGCCCGTCCCACGGCTCGACGAGGCAGCCGTGGTAGGCGTAGAAGCCCTCGAGCTCGGGCGGCAGGTCGCCGGGGCGGTGCGCCTCGGGCACCATCATCATCAGCGCGTGCGGGAGCGAGCGCCCCGCCAGCACGAGCAGCTCGAGCACGTTGTCGAAGGTCGCCGTGTCGGAGCCGCCCGGGCGGATCACCGGCAGCACCTTGCGCAGGTCGTCGCCGAAGAGCTCCGACTCGAGCTGCGACTCGCGCGCGCCCATCCAGTTCGCGTTGCCGCGCAGCGTGTTGATCTCGCCGTTGTGCGAGAGCATCCGGTAGGGATGCGCGAGCTCCCAGCTCGGGAACGTGTTGGTCGAGAAGCGGGAGTGGACGATCGCGAGCTCGCTCGCGAACCGCTCGTCGCGCAGGTCGGGGTAGAACGCGCGCAGCTGCGGCGCGGTCAGCATCCCCTTGTAGACGAGCGTCCGCGACGAGAAGCTCGGGATCACGAGGTCGGCGCCGGCGGCGCTCTCGGCGACGCGGCGGATCACGTAGAGCTTGCGCTCGAAGGCGTCGCGGTCGCGCGCGAGCTCGGGCGACGCCGCGACGACGAGCTGGCGGATGCACGGCGCGAACGCGCGCGCCGTCTCGCCGGGCACCGCCTCGTCGACCGGAACGTCCCGCCAGGCGACGACCCGCTGGCCCTCGGACTCCACGGTCTCGGCGAGGAGGGTCTCGAGCTCCGCGCGGCGTCGCTCGTCGCGCGGCAGGAAGCACGCCGCCACGCCGTAGGCGCCGGCCGGCGGGAGCTCGACCGGCAGCACGCCGCGCAGGAACACGTCCGGCAGCTGCACGACGATGCCGGCGCCGTCGCCGGTGCCCGCGTCGGCGCCCGCGGCGCCGCGATGCTCGAGCCGCTCGACCGCGTCGAGCGCGCGCGTCACCACCTCGTGCGAGGCGGGCGCGCCCAGGTGAGCGACGAAGGCGACGCCGCACGCATCGTGCTCGAAGCGCGGGTCGTACAGCCCCTGCGCCTTCATGCCTTCCCGCCTTCGGTGCGGCTAGTCCGGCGGGGCGGGTGGGGAGCGGGGCCGGCTAGCTCGGTCGCGGGCGCGCGACCTTGAAGTCGACCGTGATGCTCGTCGTGATCGCGCCGCCCATCGCTTCAAAGAGTAAAGCAGAGCCCGGACGAAGGTACAAGCCCGGCCCGACGAAACTGTTTCGTGGACATGTCCACGAAACAGTTTCCTAGGCGATCGCCTCGCCGGTCTCCAGGTCGAAGAACTGGAGCCGGCGGGTGTCGACGGCGAGGCGGACGGGCTCGCCCTCGCGCGCGGCCGACTCGCGGCCGACGCGGGCGATGAACGGGCTGCCGTGGTGGTGCGTCTGCTCCTCGGCCGCGGCGATCGCCTCGCCGCCGACCAGCTCCCGCAGCGCGTCGGAGGCGACCGGCGGCGCGTCGACCGCGAAGTGCAGGAAGACCTCGGAGCCCATGTCCTCGCGGATGTCGACGGTGACGTCGAGCCGCTGCCCGGCCGGCACCTCGCCGTTCGCCGCCGCGACGTCCTCCGGCCTGATCCCGAGCGCGACGGGGCGGCCGGCGTAGCTCCGCAGGCGGGGGCGCGCCGACACGACCTGGTCGGGCACGTCGAGCTCGTGCGGACCGAACGCCGTCCGGAACCTGCCGTCCGCGCTGTCGACGGTCGCCTCGACGAGGTTCATCGCCGGCGAGCCGATGAACCCGGCGACGAAGAGGTTCGCCGGCCGCTCGTAGAGGACCTGCGGCCGGTCGACCTGCTGCAGGACGCCGTGGCGCAGGACGCACACCCGGTCGCCGAGCGTCATCGCCTCGCTCTGGTCGTGCGTCACGTAGACCGTCGTGACGTTCAGGTCGCGCTGGATCCGCGCGATCTCCGCCCGCATCTGCACGCGCAGCTTCGCGTCGAGGTTCGAGAGCGGCTCGTCCATCAGGAACGCCTGCGGCTCGCGGACGATCGCCCGCCCCATCGCGACGCGCTGCCGCTGGCCGCCGGACAGATGGCGCGGCCGCTTGCGCAGGACGTCCGAAAGCCCGAGGACGCGCGCCGCCGACTCCACCCGCCGCCGGATCTCAGCCTTGTCGAGCCGGCGCATCTTGAGGCCGAAGGCCATGTTGTCGTAGACGTTCATGTGCGGGTAGAGCGCGTAGTTCTGGAAGACCATCGCCACGTCGCGCGCCTTCGGAGGCAGGTCGTTGACCACCTCGCCGCCGATCCGGAGCGTCCCCTCGCTGATCGGCTCCAGCCCGGCGATCATCCGCAGCGCGCTCGTCTTGCCGCAGCCGGAAGGGCCGACGAACACCACCAGCTCCCCGTCCTCGACCTCCAGGTCGAGCGCCTCCACCGCCCGGGTGCCGTCCGCGTAGACCTTCGTGAGCCCGTCGAGCTCGATCGCCGCCATGTGCCGTCAGGCTAATTGATCGCGCTACGTTAGAGTTGGCCCGTGGGGGCGGTCGCAGCCGCGACTGGGCGACACCGACGACGGCGGCTTCGGTACGCCGCGGAGGGCCGGGGCGTCCTCGCGACGCTCCTCATCTCGCCCGCGGTGCTCTTCATCGCCGCTCTGGTCGGCGTGCCGTTCGGCCTCGCGATCTACCTCAGCTTCACGGACGCCACCGCCGGCTCGCTGAGCGGGAAGTGGGTCGGCCTCGACAACTTCACGGGGGCCGTCCACGACGCGATCTTCCGCGGGGCGCTCTGGCACACCTTCCTCTTCACGCTCATCTCGCAGGCGGTCGTGATCGTCGTGGCGGGGCTCCTCGCGCACGCGCTCGTGCACGGCTTCCGGGGACGCTGGTTCCTGCGCTTCCTCGTGCTGCTCCCCTGGGCGGCGCCGGTGGCGCTGACGGCGATCGGCTTCCTGTGGTTCTACGACCCGCAGGCGAGCATCTTCAACTGGTTCCTCGTGCACCTGCACATCGTCTCGGCGAACAACGTGCCGAACTGGCTCGGCACGCCGAAGGCGGCGATGTCGTCGATCATCACGGTGCAGGCGTGGCGGACGGTCCCGTTCGCGACGGTGATCTTCCTCGCGGGCGTGTCGTCGATCCCGCAGGAGGTCGACGACGCCGCGGCGATCGACGGCGCGACCGGGCTGCACAAGTTCTGGTACGTCTCGCTGCCGCTGCTGCTGCCGATCGCGATCGTCGCCGTGCTCTTCGGCGTCGTCTTCACGGCCACCGACATGGTCGTGCCCTACATCCTCACGAACGGCGGCCCGTTCAACTCGACGCAGGTCCTGACGACCTACGCGTTCCAGACCGGCATCAACGCCGGCAACATCGGCGAGGGCGCCGCGATCGCGCTGTTCATGCTGCCGTTCCTCGCGGTCGTGGTGATCGGGATGCTCTTCTTCGCGCGCCGCGCGGAGGTGGCGTAGCCGTGGCGTGGCGGTCGCGCGCCTTCTCCTACGGCGTCGTCGTCCCGTTCGCGGCGCTGCTCGCGTTCCCGTTCGCCTGGATGGCGGTGACGTCGCTGAAGCCCGAGGCGCAGGTGTACGACCCGACGAAGGTGTGGAGCTTCCATCCGACGCTCGCGGCCTACGGCTTCCTCTTCCACCACACCGACTACCTGCTCTGGCTGCGCAACTCGTGCCTCGTCGGGTTGATGGTCGTGGTGATCACCCTCGCCTTCGCCGTCCCGGCCGGCTACGCGCTCGCGCGGCTCGCCGGACGGATCGGCCGCGCGCTCGGCGTCGCGATCTTCCTCACGTACCTCGTGCCGCCGACCCTTCTCTTCCTGCCCCTGTCGCGCGTGATCTCGCAGTACCTGCACCTGAGCGACCGGCTCTGGGCGCTCGTCGTCGTGTACCCGTCGTTCACGATCCCGTTCGCGATCTGGCTGCTGATGGGCTTCTTCAAGACGATCCCGCAGGAGCTCGAGGACGCGGCGCTCGTCGACGGCTGCTCGCGGTTCGGCGCGCTCGTGCGGATCGTCTTCCCGATCTCGGCACCGGGGATCCTGACGGTCGTCATCTTCACGTTCTCGCTCGTCCTGAACGAGTTCGTCTACGCGATCACGTTCATCTCGAGCTCCGCCAACCGCACGCTGCCGGTGGGCGTCCCCACCGATCTGATCCGCGGCGACCTCTTCAACTGGCCGGGGATCATGGCCGCGATCCTGCTGCCTTCGATCCCGCTGGCACTGGTCTACAACCTGTTTCTCAACCGCTTCATCACCGGGTTCACCGGAGGCGCGTTCCGTTAGTCGGGGATTCAACCCTCGGAAAGGAGGAGGCGTGGCAGACATCGACGAGCCTGCCGGCGCGAAGCGCCTGACCAGGCGCGACCTGCTTCGGAAGGCAGGAGTGGGTGCGGTCGCGGTCGGCGCTGCGAGCGCGGGAGCGCCGTACGCGTTCGCAGGCCCGATGCGGTTCAAGGGCCGCTGGCTGAAGGGCGACCTCTCGATCATCCAGTGGGTCCACTTCGTCCCGGCCTACGACGTGTGGTTCGACAACACGTGGTGCAAGCAGTGGGGCGAGAAGAACGACGTGCAGGTCAACGTCGAGCACATCAACAACACGCTGCTCGACACGCGTGCCGCCGCGGAGGTGGCGGCGCAGAGCGGGCACGACCTGTTCCAGAACCTCCACCCGATGGCCTCGTACGAGGACCAGGTGATCAACCACGCCTCGATCGTCGCCGAGATCGAGCACAAGGTCGGCAAGTACGGCGCGCTCGGCAAGGCGTCGACCTACAACCCGAAGACGAAGAAGTACTTCGCGGTCTCCGACAACTACGTGCCCGACCCGGTGATCTGGCGGCACGATCTGTGGAACGACATCGGGCAGTCGCCGGCGACGTGGGACCACGTGATGGCGGCGGCTCCGAAGCTGAAGGCGAAGGGCCATCCGATCGGCATCGGCCAGTCGCAGGAGCTCGACTCGGACATGGCGCTGATCGCGTTCCTCATGTGCTTCGGCGCGTTCATCCAGGACGAGGACAACCGGCCGACGCTCGGCTCGAAGCGGGCGGTCGAGGCGGTCTCGTTCATGGCGAGCCTCTACAAGAAGGGCGAGGACCCGGCGATCTTCGGCTGGAACCCCGCCTCGAACAACAACTACCTCTACTCCGGAACGGCGTCGATGATCCTGAACGCGATCTCGGCGACGCGGACGCCGGAGCAGCTCAACCTGCCGTTCGCCGACCAGCTCTGGATCTGGCCGATCCCGGCGGGCCCGCACGGCCGTCTCGGGCTCGAGCACGTGATGGGCTGTTACAACATCTGGAAGTTCTCGAAGAACAAGGAGAACGCGGAGAAGTTCCTCGCCGACCTGTGCATCAACTACAAGCAGGCGACGCTCGCGTCTCAGCTCTACAACTTCCCGAGCTTCCCGGGCGCGTTCCCGTTCAGCGCGATCCGGAAGGTGGCGGCGGCGGATCCGCACAAGCCGAAGGGGAAGTACACGATCCTGACGACGATCGCCGAGAAGTACACGCACAACATCGGCTATCCGGGGACGACGAACGCCGCGATGGACGAGGTGTTCTCGAAGTACCTGATCCCGCAGATGTTCGCGCAGGTGTCGCAGGGCAAGCTCAGCGCTGCGGACTCGGTCCGCGACACCAACAACGTGGTCAAGGACATCTACGCGAAGTGGAAGAAGCGCGGGAAGATCTAGGGTGAGACTCGTGACGGTGCCTGGCACCTAACGGTGCCAGGCACCGTCACCTGAGTGTGACGACGACTTTGGGACGGCCGGGGGCGCGCTGGCGCTCCCAGGCGGCGGCGATGTCGTCGAGCCGGTAGCGCTCGATGTCGAGCTCGATGCGCCCCGCGCGCACGTGCTCGAGGAGCTCGAGGTAGGCCCGGTTGCGGTCTTCCGCGCCGAGAGCGAAGTTCGAGTGGCCGAGGATGCGGAGCTGCTTGCCGCGCACGTCCGCCGAGCGGAGCGGCGCCTCCGGGCCGGCCGACTGGCCGACGTGCACGATGCGCGCGCCGGGCGCGGCGAACGCGAGCGCAGCGGCAAGCGGCTCGCCCCAGAGCGGGTCGATGCAGACGGTGAACCCCTCGTCGCCCAAGGCATCGCCGATCTCGTCGAGCCCGACGACGCCGTCCGCGGCGGTGCGCGAGGCGCCCACGACCGTCGCGGCACCGAGCGTGCGCGCGGCCTGCATCGCGACGCGGCCGACCGTGCCGGTCGCGCCGAGCACGAGCACGCGATCGTGCGGCGTCACCTGCGCGCGCCAGGCGACCGGCACCCAGCCCGCAACGCCGGCGATCCCGATCGCCGCGGCGAGCGTCGGGTCGACTCCGTCGGGCAGCCGGAGCGGCAGGTCTGCCGGCACGCTGACGCTCTCGGCGAGGAAGCCCGGCAGCGCCGTGCCACGGCCGGCGCCGAACAGGTAGGCGAGGCTACCGTCGTCGAGGCGCCCGGCGGCCTCGCACCCGGGCGCGTAGGGCAGCGGCGGATGGCCGCCGTAGAAGGTCCCGCCGCCGACCGACAGGTCGAGCGGGTTGAGCGCCACCGCCTCGACCGAGACGACGACCTCTCCCGGCGGCGCCGAGGGCGGCTCGACCTCGGCGGGAGACGGAGGCTCCCCGAGCGCGGTGACGAGCGCGGCGCGCATCGGCGCGGAGGTTAACGCCGAACCGGCTCGACGTGCGCGCGCGTGACCGCCGCCGGCGACGGGCAGCCGAGCAGCTGCAGCGCGAGCAGGATCTCGTCCCGCAGCAGCTCGAGCACGGCCCGCGCGCCCTCCTCGCCGCCGACCGCGAGCCCCCAGAGCGGCGCGCGTCCGGCGAGCACCGCTCGGGCGCCGAGGGCCAGCGCCTTCACCACGTCGGCGCCGCGGCGGATGCCGCCGTCGACGAGCACCTCGACGCGGCCCTCGACCGCCTCGATCACCTCCGGCAGCGCCTCGATCGTCGCGGCGACGCCGTCGAGCTGGCGGCCGCCGTGGTTCGAGACGACGATGCCGGCCGCGCCGTGCTCGCAGGCCAGGCGCGCGTCCTCCGCCGTGAGCACGCCCTTGACGAGCACGGGGAGGCTCGACTCGGCGGCGAGCAGCTCGACGTCCCGCCACGTCACCGAGGGCGAGGTGAGCGCGAACGTCTCCGCCGGCGTCATGCCGCCGCGGCCGAGCGAGGCGACGGTGACGCCGCCCGGCAGGGTGAAGCCGGTGCGGTGGTCGCGCTCGCGTCGGCCGAGCACCGGCGTGTCGACGGTCAGCAGCAGGGCGGTGAAGCCGCACTCGCGCGCCTGGGCGACCAGCTCGCGCGTGACGGCCGCGTCGCGGAAGACGTAGAGCTGGAACCAGCGCTGCGAGCCGACCGCGGCCACATCGGCGGGCGGCGTCGTCGTCATCGTCGACAGGCAGAGAATCGTCGCCGCCGCGCGCGCGGCCCGCGCCATCGCGAGCTCGCCCTCGGGGTGCGCGACGCGCTGGAACGCGACGGGCGCGACGAGGAGCGGAAACGCGATCTCGTGCCCGAGCACGGTCGTCCCCGTCGTGCACGCGCCGACGTCGACGAGCACGCGCGGCCGCAGCCGCCAGCGGCCGTACGCGGCGACGTTCTCGCGCAGCGTCACCTCGTCGCCCGCGCCGCCGGCGTAGTAGCCGTACGCGCCGGGGTCGAGGCGGCGTTCCGCCTCGGCCTCGTAGTCGCGGACGTTCAGCAGCTCCATCCGGCGGAGGTTCTACCTGCGCCGGGCGAACCAGCCGCGCGACGGGGCGGGCGGCTCCTCGCCGAGCGCACGCGCGCCGGCGGCGACGTCGTCGGCCGTCAGGCACATCAGCTCGTGCGCCTGCAGGCGCTCGACCGGCCCTGCGGCGAGCCGCAGCGCCTGCGCGTTCAGCGTCTGCTCGAAGAGCGTTCGGGCGAATCGCGCGTTGCCGAAGCTCTCGTCGCGCTCGGCGCGCTCGAACACCCCGGCGAGCGTCTCGGACGCGCCGTCTCCGAGCGTGTACTCGGCGTCCGCGGCGAACCGGGCGAAGATCTCGACGAGCTCGCCGGTCGAGTAGTCGGGGAACTCGATTTCGCGGGAGAAGCGCGAGCGCAGGCCGGGGTTTGACTCGAGGAAGCGGCGCATGAGGCGCGGGTAGCCGGCGACGATCACGACGAGGCGGTGGCGGTTGTCCTCCATGCGCTTGAGCAGCGTCTCGATCGCCTCGTCGCCGAAGTCGAGCCGCTCGCCCTCGCGCGCGAGCGCGTACGCCTCGTCGACGAAGAGGACGCCGTCGAGCGCGCGGCGCACGACGCGCTCCGTCTTGATCGCGGTCAGGCCGACGTACTGGCCGACGAGGCCGGCGCGGTCGACTTCGACGAGGTGGCCGCGGCGCAGCAGGCCCATCGAGCGGTACATCTGCGCGAGCAGGCGCGCGACGGTCGTCTTGCCGGTGCCGGGGTTGCCGAGGAAGACGAGATGCTGCGTCGTCGCCACCTCCGGGAGGCCGGCTTCCTTCCGGCGCGCCTGCACCCGCAGGAACGCAACCAGCGTGCGCACCTGCTCCTTCACCGACTCGAGGCCCGGCAGCGAGTCGAGCTCCGCGAGGAGCTCGTCGAGCGGGCGCTCTGGCTCGGGCCGCCGCAGCGCCTCGAGGTCGAGCTCGTCGCCGATCTGCGCGCGCAGCTGCTCGCCGAGGGCCTTCAGCTGCTCCAGCGGGTTCGGCACGGCGTGGACCGTAGCGGCTCGAGCGCCGCCCCCGCCCACCACCCCCGGTGCCAGGTTCGCGAGCCTCGTTCGCGCCCAACGAGCAGGCGATTTTCACGCTAGGCAACGACCTCCGGGGCCAGGTACGTACCAGGCCCCGGGAGGAGCCGTGCTATCGTTAACCGTGTTAATGGTTAGCGATGTGAAGGAAACGACCGCGATCGCGAACGAGCTGCGGCCCGTGCTGCTCCGGCTCGCGCGCGAGCTGCGGCGCGAGATCCATTCGCTCGGCGTCACCGGCGGCCAGGTCTCGCTGATGGCGGCGATTAAGCACGAGCCGGGGATCACGGCGTCCGTGCTCGCCGAGCGCGAGCGCGTCTCGGCACCGGCGATCTCGAACCACCTCGCGCGCCTCGAGGCAGCTCGCCTCGTCGCGCGAACGCGCGGCGACGCCGACCGGCGCCGCGTCGGGCTCGCGCTGACCTCGGAGGGCGAGAAGGTGCTCCGCTCGGTGCGGCAGCGCCGCACCGCGTGGCTCTCCCGCCGGCTGGAGCAGCTGACCGACGACGAGCGCGCCGCGATCGACGCGGCGGTCGAGCCGCTCGCGAAGCTGCTGGAGGCTGACGCGGAGTGACCCTGCTCAGGCTGGCGTCCCGGCGTACCTTCGCCAGCCTCCGCCGCCACTACAACTACCGCCTCTACTTCGCCGGGCAGCTGACGTCCGTCTGCGGGACGTGGATGCAGAACATCGCGCTCGCCTGGCTCGTCGTGCGTCTCGCACCGCACCAGAAGGGACTCGCGCTCGCCACGTTCTCGATGTGCCGCTTCGGCCCGTTCATGCTGCTCGGGCTGTTCGCCGGCGTCGTCACCGACCGGTTCGACAACCGGCGCACGGTGATCGTGACGCAGTCGGTGCAGATGGCGTTCGCGGCGGCGCTCGCGGCGATCGACCTGACCGGCCACTCCTCGCTCGCCGAGGTCGACACGATCGCGATCCTCACCGGCATCGCGATCGTCTTCGACTCGCCGTCGCGGCAGAGCCTCACGTTCCAGATGGTCGGGCGCGACGAGCTGCCGAACGCGGTCGCGCTCAACTCGAGCCTCTTCAACACCGCGCGCATCTTCGGCCCCGCCCTCGCGGGCGTCGTGATCGCGGCGGTCGGCGTCGGCTGGTGCTTCGCGGTCAACGCCGTGAGCTTCCTCGCCGTCCTCGCCGGACTGCTCGCGATGCGCGTGCGGGAGCTCTACCCGCTCGCCGGCCGGCGGCGGCCGACGGTGTGGCGCGGCACGCGCGAGGGCTTCTCCTACGCGCGGCGCAACGCGACGGTGCGCGTCGTGCTGGCGATGATGGCGGTGTTTGCCTCGATCAGCTTCAACTTCAACATCCTGCTGCCGATCCTCGCCAAGTCGACGCTCCACGGGACGGCGATCACGTTCGGCCTGATCAGCGCCTGCTTCGGCGCGGGCGCGCTGCTCGGCGCGCTCGTCTCCGCCGGCATCGCGCGCACGACGTGGCGCGTGATGTTCCTCGGCGCGGCCGGCTTCGGCGTCTGCGAGCTGCTCATCGCGCCGCTCCAGAACGAGTTCCTCGTCGGAGCGCTGCTCTTCGTCTGCGGCGTCTTCTTCACCTCGTACACCGCCAACTCGAACGCCTCGATCCAGCTCGAGAGCCCCGACTTCATCCGCGGGCGCGTGCTGGGGCTCTACTACTACGCGTGGAACGGGCTCGCCCCGCTCGGCGCCCTGCTCGTCGGCTGGCTGTGCGACGCGGGCGGCACCCGGCTCGCGTTCGCGGTCGCCGGGTCGAGCGCGCTCGCGATCACCGCTCTCGGCGCCGCCGCCGTCAAGGCGAAGCGCCCGCCGCGGCAGCGGCCGCTCCAGGCCGAGCCGGCCGGCGAGCAGCTCGCCGCCTGAGCCGCGGCGAATCCGAAAAACCGCATTTCGCGAAATCCGCGCGCGCGGCGTAGTATCGGCCCCGGGTCGAAACGGAGAGGAGGGAGCCCGGGGGCATGGCACAGGTCTCGTTCGGTCGCGTGAGCAAGGTCTACCCGGACGGCACGCGCGCCGTAAACGGCCTCGACCTCGAGATCGCGGACGGCGAGTTCATGGTGCTCGTCGGCCCGTCCGGCTGCGGCAAGACGACCGCGCTGCGGATGGTCGCGGGGCTCGAGGACATCTCGGAAGGCGTGCTCAGGATCGGCGAGCGCGTCGTCAACCACGTCCCGGCACGGGATCGCGACATCGCGATGGTCTTCCAGAGCTACGCGCTCTACCCGCACCTGTCGGTCTACGAGAACATCGCGTTCGGCCTGCGCCTGAAGAAGATGCCGAAGAGCGAGATCGACCGGCGCGTGCAGCAGGCGGCGAAGCTGCTCGGGCTCGAGGAGTTCCTGAAGCGGAAGCCGCGCGCGCTGTCGGGCGGCCAGCGCCAGCGGGTGGCGATGGGCCGCGCGATCGTACGCGAGCCCGCCGCCTTCCTGATGGACGAGCCGCTCTCGAACCTCGACGCGAAGCTGCGCGTGCAGATGCGCGCGGAGATCGCGAAGCTCCAGAACGACCTCGGCGTGACGACGATCTACGTCACCCACGACCAGGTCGAGGCGATGACGATGGGCGACCGCGTCGCCGTGATGCGGAAGGGCGAGCTGCAGCAGGTCGCCGACCCGCAGACCCTGTACGACCGGCCCGTCAACCTCTTCGTCGGCGGCTTCATCGGCAGCCCGGCGATGAACATGCTCGACGCGACGATCGAGCGCTCGAACGGCGACCTGCGCGCACAGATCGGCACGCAGGCGATCACGCTCGGCTCGGAGACGCTCGCCCAGCGGCCGGCGCTGACCAGCTACGTCGGCAGGCAGGTGATCATCGGGATCCGGCCCGAGGACCTCGAGGATGCAGCGCTCGAGACCGGCGCCCCGCCCGACCGCATCATCAGGGGGAGGCTCGAGCTCCGCGAGGCGCTCGGCTCCGAGATCATGGCGCACTTCGCGATCAAGGCGGCGCACGCCGAGACCGACGAGACGCGCGAGCTGGCGAAGGACGCCGGCGCACCCGACACCGGACCCCAGATCGGTGCCAAGGAGGACGAGGCGGTCGTCGTCGGCCGCTTCGGCGCCCGCTCCCAGGTGAAGCCCGGCGAGGAGGTGGCGGCCGTGGTCGACACGCGCGCGCTGCACTTCTTCGATCCGGACGCGGGGAGCGGCATCTACGACACCTCGAAAGGAGAGTGAGAGTGAAGCGACACCTGGTCGTTTCCCTGGTCGCCGTGGCGGTGCTGGCGGCCGCCGCGGCGGCGTACGGCAGCACGAGCACGTCGACGGGTTCGGCGCCGGAGGCCCTGAAGGTCAACAAGGCCGTCTCGGGCTCGATCAGCTTCGACGGGATCTGGACGGCGTCCTCGGGCCAGAAGCAGTTCCAGGACGTGATCAAGGCGTTCAACAAGCTCTACCCGAACGTGCACGTGAACTACAAGCCGGTCGGCAACAACCTGCCGACGGTGCTCGCGACGGCCGTCGCCGGCGGTCATCCGCCGGACATGGCGGACATCGCGCAGCCGGGCACGGTGAAGCAGTTCGCGACGCAGGGCAAGCTCAAGCCCATCACCTACGCGTCGGGCGTGATCGGCAAGAACTTCGCGCCGGCGTGGAAGCAGCTCGGGACGTTCAACGGGAAGCTGTACGCGCTCGTCTTCAAGGCTGCCAACAAGTCGCTCGTCTGGTACAACGTCCCCGCCTTCAAGGCGGCGGGCGTGACGCCTCCGAAGACGTTCTCGCAGCTGCTGAAGGACGCGCAGACGATCAAGGCGTCCGGCACGCCCGCGTACTCGATCGGCGGTGCGGACGGCTGGACCCTCACCGACCTGTTCGAGAACATCTACCTGCGCACGTTCGGCGCAGCGAAGTACGACCAGCTCAGCCAGCACAAGATCAAGTGGACCGACAAGTCGGTCACGACGGCGCTGAAGACGATGGCGAAGATCATCGGCGACACGTCGAACGTCTACGGCGGCACGTCCGGAGCGCTGCAGTACGGCTTCAACGACTCCGTGACGAACGCGTTCGCCTCGCCGGCGAAGGCGGCGATGGTGTTCGAGGCCGACTTCGTCGGCGGCGTCATCACCTCGTCGACGAAGGCGAAGCCGAAGACCGGCTTCAACACGTTCACGTTCCCCTCGATCACGCCCGGCCCGGACTCGACGGCCGTCGAGATCGGCGGCGACCTGTTCGTCACCTTCCGCGACAACCCGGCGATCGAGGCGTTCGTGAAGTACCTGGCGACGCCGCAGGCCGCCGAGGTCTGGGCGAAGCAGGGCGGCTTCGGCACGGGCAACAAGAACGTGCCGGCCAGCATCTACCCCGACCCGATCACGCGCGCCAGCGAGGCGCCGATCCTGTCGGCGAAGTCGGTGGTGTTCGACATGTCCGACGCCCAGCCGCCGTCGTTCGGCGCGACGACCGGCCAGGGCGAGTGGGGGCTCTTCCAGCAGTTCCTGCGCAACCCGAAGAACATCAGCGGCATCCAGAAGAAGCTGGAGTCCGCCGCCGCCGCCGCGTACAAGAAGGGCAAGTAGCGGCGGAGGTGCGTCGATGAGTGGGGTCACCGCGGAGCCGCCGGTCACGGCGGCTCCGCCCCCCTCGACCGAGCCGGGGCGGCTCGGCCGCTACGTCACCGGCGCGGTCTTCCTCGCGCCGGCGATCGTCATGCTCGGTGTGTGGATGGTCTACCCGGCCGTCTACACGATCGTCCGCAGCTTCTTCGGCCAGCAGGGCTTCATCGGCACCTGGGTCGGCGTCGACAACTACAAGCACCTCTTCACCACGTCGACGCTGGTCACGGCGATCAAGAACAACGCGATCTGGGTGGCCGTCGTCCCCGCGTTCGTGACGGCGGTCGGCCTCGTCTTCGCCGTGCTCACCGAGCGCGTCCGCTGGGCGGTCGCGTTCAAGACCGCCGTGTTCCTGCCGATGGCGATCTCCGCGTTCGCGACCGGCGTCACCTGGCGGCTCATGTACCAGCAGGATCCCGGGCTCGGCGCGATCAACGCGCTCGGGAAGACGATCTCGGGCGTGGTCAGCCCGGCGGGCGTCCTGCCCTCGGCGTCGCCGTCGACCCCGGCGCTGCAGACGACCTCCTCCGGTGCGATGGTGCTGAAGACGCCCACGCGCCCCGGCAGCGTCGCGCTGCTCGGGCTCACCGCGATCCCGCCCGACCAGGTGCCCGGCGGCGCGGCCCAGGCCGTGAAGCCGGCGCCGAAGCCGGGCGACGTCGTCGGCACCGTCTGGCGCGACTTCAAGCCCGGCGGCGGCAAGATCGGCGTCGTCGAGAAGGGCGAGCTCGGCCTGCCCGGCGTGACCGTCGAGCTGCGCAACGCCGCCGGCAAGGTGGTGCAGTCGACGAAGACGCAGGCGAACGGGACGTTCGACTTCTCCAAGGTCCCGGCCGGCAGCTACCACGCCGCGATCGGCGCCGCGACGTTCGCGAAGCCGTTCGGCGGCTACGCGTGGCTCGGCCCGAGCCTGATCACGCCCTCGCTGCTGATCGCGTACATCTGGATCTGGGCCGGCTTCGCCATGGTCGTGATCGGCGCGGGGTTGTCGGCGATGCCTCGAGACGTGCTCGAGGCCGCGCGAACCGACGGCGGCACCGAGTGGCAGGTGTTCCGCCGCGTCACGGTCCCGCTGCTCGCGCCGGTGCTCAGCGTCGTGTTCGTCACGATGATCATCAACGTCCTGAAGGTGTTCGACATCGTGTACGCGCTCGCGCCCGAGTCGACGCAGCAGAACGCGAACGTGCTCGCCCTGGCGATGTACTACACCGCGTTCCAGGGCAGCGGGAACTTCGGCGTCGGCTCGGCGATCGCCGTCTTCCTGTTCCTGCTCGTGATCCCAGTGCTGCTCCTGAACATCCGGCGCTTCAAGAGGGAGGTCTAGTGGCTGCCGCCGCTTCCGCGATCGAGATCCCGGCTCCGCGCGACGCGCTCGCGGCGAAGATCCTGCGCGCGATCGTGCGCGCGCCGGTGCAGATCGTGCTCGCCGCCCTCGGGCTGCTGTGGCTCGTGCCGACGGCCGGCCTCTTCATCACGTCGATCCTCCCCGCCTCCGCCCTCGCCTCGAAGGGCTGGTGGCAGATCTTCTCCAAGCCGAGCCTCGCGACGTGGTCGAACTACGACGCGCTCTTCCACAACCAGGGGCTGCTGACGGCGCTCAAGACGACGGCGTACATCGCGGTCGGGAACACGCTCCTGGTCGTCGTCATCGGCGCCCTGGCGGGCTACGCGTTCGCGTGGCTCGACTTCCCCGGCCGGGACTGGCTGTTCATCGTCGTGATCGGGCTGCTCGTCGTGCCGATCCAGATGGCGCTCATCCCGATGTTCCGCCTGTACGACAAGGTCGGCCTGTTCGACACGTGGTACGGCATCGCGCTGTTCCACACGGCCTTCGGCCTGCCGTTCGCGATCTTCCTCCTGCGGAACTTCTTCGTCGGCCTGCCCAAGGACATCCTCGAATCGGCGCGCATCGACGGCGCGTCCGAGCTGCGCATCTTCGTGCGCCTGATCCTGCCGCTCGGGCTGCCCGCGATCGCGTCGCTCGCGATCTTCCAGTTCCTGTGGACGTGGAACGACCTGCTCGTCGCGCTCACGTTCGGGCAGAACACGACGCCGATCACCGTGTGGATCGCGGGACAGCTGCGCGAGTTCGGAACGAGCATCGACATCATCGCGCCGGCCTCGTTCATCTCCCTCGTGATCCCGCTCGCGGTGTTCTTCGCGTTCCAGCGGTACTTCGTCCAGGGACTGCTCGCGGGCTCCGTCAAGTAGGGCTCGTGTGCCCGGCTGAGCGCTGTGCGATCGTCGGCAGCGGCCTCGCCGCGCTCGCGGCCTTCGCGACGCTGCGGCACGGCGGCGTGCAGGCGGAGGAGATCGTCGTCTTCGGGACGCAGGCCGACCCGACCGAGCCGTTCCGCGCACGCGCGCGCGCGATCCGGCAGCGGCGGATGCGCTCGGAGTCGGACGGCCACCTGGCGGCGCCGGCGTGGCCGGGCCTCGCGCTGCGCGACGGCCGGCCGGGGGCGCTCCTGCAGACGATCGCGAGCCGCTACCACCCGCCCGTCGACCTCTTCCTGCGCCACGCCGAGGAGGTGCGGCGGCGGAGCGGCTGGGACCGGAGCTTCGTGGAGCGGCGCGTCGAGCGCGTGGCCGCGGCCGGGGACGGGTTCGAGGTCGACGGCGACGGGCTCTTCCGGCACGTGCTGGTCGCCACGGGGCACCCCGGCCACGCGCTGCCGGAGCAGCTCGCCGGCGATCCACGGGTCGTGCACGCCTACGAGCCGCACGAGTACGCGTCGAGGGTCGCGATCGTCGGCGCCGGGATGGCCGCCGCCACCGAGTGGCTGAACGCGCTCGCCGCCGGCGCCGAGGTCGTCTCGATCCGCAGGCGCGAGCCCGTCCGCCGCCCGCTGAACGTCCCGCGGCCGCTCTTCTCGAAGCGCGGCCTCGCCGCATTCCACGCCTCGTCGCCCGAGCGGCGCGCCGCCCTGCTGCGCGAGCTCTCGACGCCCTCGTACCCGCCCGGCCGCGAGTGGGACGAGCCGCTCGTGCACGCCGAGGCCGAGGGCCGCTTCCGCGTCGAGGCCGCCCCGAACGGCGCCGAGCAGATCGTGTGCGCGACCGGCTTCGTGCAGGGCTACCGCAACGACCCGCTGCTGGCGCGGCTGCAGGCCGAGCACGGCCTCGCGGCCCGCGACCGCTGGATCGTCCTCGCCCCCGACTCGACCGTCCCGGAGCTGACCGACGACCGCCGCACCCTCGCCCTCGCGGGCGTCGCCGCCCAGTGGGCCTTCCCCGCCGCCGACACCGTCGCGGGCGCCAAGTACGCCGCCCGCGCCTTCCTGCGCCACGTATGTCGTACACGCTGAGAGGCCGCATCGAGTCGCGCCTCGGCGCGGCGGTACCGGCGCTGGCGCTCGCGGTCGCGCTGCAGCGCTGGTGGGCGATCGAGCTCGTCGCGCTGATGCTCGCGCTCGGGCTCGTCCTGGACCTCTGCGTCTACCACCGGCTCCTGCCGTACCAGCCGGGCTGGGCCGCCCTGCCGCTCGGCGCGCTCGAGCTCGGGCTGACGTGGTCGGCGATGCGCGCGGCCGGGATCGGCGCGCCGCTCGGGTGGGCGCTCGCGCTGTACGGCGTCGCGTGGGCGAGCGGCCAGCTCTGCGCGCACGCGGTGTTCCCGCGACTCCGGCTCGAGTACGCGGAGGCGGGCGGCGAGCTCGGACGCGCAGGCGTCGTGACCGCGGCGGCCGTGGCGGTGACGCTCGTCGGCGGCCTCGGCGCCGCCTACGCCGTCCGCCCGCCGACCGTCCACCTGCACGGCGTCGTGCAGGGGCCGATCGTCGTCACCCGCTCGGAGAGGCTGACGGGCGGCGTCGTCCGCGGGGGGATCGTCGTGCACGCGAGCCACGTGCGGATCGACCACGTGACCGTCGTCGGCGGCGAGTACGGCATCGACGTCGAGCACGCCGACCACGTGATGCTCGACCATGTGCGCGTGGTGCGCGTCTCGCTGGACGGCATCCGCGCGCTCGACGCGGGCGTCATGGTCCACGACTGCTCGATCTCGGCTCCGTCCGGCCCGTTCGTGACCGGCGTGCTGATCAGCTACTCGATGGGACGGCCGATGAGCATGGTCTCGGGCTGCACGATCGCGGGCACCCGCGAGGGAATCGCGACGCACTCCTCGATGGTGAACGTGATGGGCAACCACGTCGTCGACACGACCGTCCGCGGCATCCTGCTCGGCGAGATGTCGATGGACATGGCGAGCGGCAACACCGTCGAGGGCGCGCGCGGGATCGGGATCGTCTGCATGGACCACTCGACGTGCGAGATCGAGCACAACACCGTCGCCGCCGCGCGCGTCGACGGCGACGAGGATCCCACCCGCCACGGCGTCGCGATCGAGGCGTTCTTCTACGCGGAGGCGAAGGTCGCCCACAACACGGTGGTCGCGAGCCCAGGCGGCGTACGGGCGTTCGACAACTCGCTGATCACCCGCTGATGCCCGCGGCGTTCCGGCTGGTCGCGCGCACCGGCCACCCGAGCTTCCTCGACCTCCCGTGGCATCTGCCGCTCGAGGAGTGGCGCTCGCCGCGGCTCGTCAACCTCATCCGCGGCATCTCGCGGCACGTCGTGCGCTTCGTCGAGTACGACGGCGTGCTGTACGCGCTGAAGGAGCTGCCGGCGCGGCCCGCGCGGCGCGAGTACACGCTGCTGCGCCGGCTCGAGGGGCAGGGGCTGCCGGTCGTCGACGCCGTGGGCTTGGTCACCGACCGCGAGGACGACCTCGACGCGGTGCTGATCACGCGCCACCTCGAGTACTCGCTGCCCTACCGGGCGCTCTTCGCCGGCCGCGCGATCCCGGACCTGCGGACGCACCTGCTGAACGCGCTCGTCGAGCTGCTCGCCCGCTTGCACCTGCGGGGCTTCTTCTGGGGCGACTGCTCGCTCTCGAACACGCTCTTCCGCCGCGACGCCGGCGCCCTCAGCGCGTACCTCGTCGACGCCGAGACCGGCGAGCTCCACGGCTCGCTCTCGGACGGCCAGCGCGAGTACGACATCGAGATCGCGCACACGAACGTCGTCGGCGAGCTGCTCGACGTCGACGCCGAGGTGGGCCTGCCCGACGGGCTCGACCCGGACGAGACGGGCGCGGAGGTGACCCGGCGCTACGAGAGCCTCTGGCACGAGCTGACGCGCGAGGAGACGTTCGGCGCCGACGAGCGCTTCCGCCTCGACGAGCGCCTGCACCGCCTGAACGCGCTCGGCTTCGACGTCGAGGAGATCCGGCTCGAGGCGAGCGGCGGCCGCTACCGGCTGCAGCTCGATCCGCGCGTGGTCGAGCCCGGCCATCACCGCCACCGGCTGCTCCGGTTGACCGGCCTCGACGCGGAGGAGAACCAGGCGCGGCGGATGCTCAACGACATCGCCCGCTTCCGCGAGGCGACCGAGCGGCACGAGAAGCGGGCCCTGCCGGAGCCCGCCGTCGCGGCCCGCTGGCGCGACGAGGTGTTCGAGCCGACCGTCGCCGCCGTCCCCGAGGAGCTGTGGGCGCGCCTGCCCGCGGCCGAGGTCTTCCACCAGGTGCTCGAGCACCGCTGGTTCCTGTCGGAGCGGGCCGGCAAGGACGTCGGCATCGAGGAGGCGGTGCGGTCGTACGTCGAGTCCGAGCTGCCGCGCCGGCCGGCGGAGCGCGTCGTGATCGACGAGGCGTGAACCCTCGAAACTGGTTCGCGACTCCGTCGCGAACCAGTTTCCGGCACGTCAGATGCGCCAGGTGTCGCCCGAGCCGAGCAGCGCCTGCAGGTCGCCGGCGCCGCCCGCGCGGTCGAGCTGCGCCTGCACGAGCTCGTCGTAGCTCTCGCGGTCGACGTCGCGGAAGACGCCGAGCGGCACGATGCCGTCCGCCTCCCACGTCAGCTGCGCGAGCCGGAACGCGGTCCCGAGATCCCGCTCGTCGTGGACGATCCCGGTCGAGCCGAGCTCGGCGCCGTGCTCGAGGTACGTCCGCGCCGTCTTGTCCTCGCGGATGTAGTCGAACTCGCCGTCGTTGTAGATGTTGCAGTTCTGGAAGATCTCGACGAACGCGGCGCCGCGATGCTGCGCAGCACGGCGCAGGACGCCCGTCAGCCCCTGCTTGTCCGTATCGAGCGCGCGCGCAACGAACGTCGCGCCGGCGCCGAGGGCGAGCGCGATCGGGTTGAAGGGGTAGTCGACGCTGCCCGCGGGCGTCGACCCGGTCACCTTCCCCTGCCCTGACGTCGGCGAGTACTGCCCCTTCGTCAACCCGTAGATGCGGTTGTTGAAGAGGAGGATGCGCAGGTTGACGTTGCGGCGCAGCGCGTGGATGAGGTGGTTGCCGCCGATCGAGAGCGCGTCGCCGTCGCCCGTCACCACCCAGACCGAGAGATCGGGCCGCGACACCGCGAGGCCGGTCGCGATCGCGGGCGCGCGCCCGTGGATCGAGTGCATGCCGTACGTCTGCATGTAGTACGGGAAGCGCGCGGCGCAGCCGATGCCGGAGACGAAGACGATGCGCTCGCGCGAGAGGCCGAGCTCGGGCATGAACCCCTGCAGCGCGGCGAGGATCGCGTAGTCGCCGCAGCCGGGGCACCAGCGAACCTCCTGGTCGGACTTGAAGTCCTTCGCGGTCAGCTTCAGCTCGGTCGCCATCTACAGCAGCGCCTCGATCGCGTCGCGGATCTCGCCCGCGCGGAACGGCTTGCCGGTGACGCGGTTGTAGCCCGCCGCGTCGACGAGGAAGCGCGCCCGGACGAGCATGCGCAGCTGGCCGAGGTTCATCTCCGGCACCAGCACGCGGTCGTACGAGCGCAGCACGTCGCCGGTGTTCGCCGGCAGCGGGTTCAGCCAGCGCAGGTGCGCGTGCGCGACCCTGCCGCCGCCGGCGCGGACGCGGCGCACGCCCGCCGCGACCGGCCCGTAGGTGCCGCCCCACGAGAGGACGAGCACGTCGGCCCCCTCCTGGTGGTCGACCTCGAGGTCGGGAACGCGGATGCCCGCCACCTTCTGCGCGCGCAGCTGCGTCATCAGGTCGTGGTTCTCGGGGTCGTAGGAGACGTTGCCGGTGTCGTTCGCCTTCTCGAGCCCGCCGACGCGGTGCTCGAGCCCGGGCGTGCCGGGAATCGCCCACGGCCGGGCGAGCGTCTCCGGGTCGCGCCGGTAGGGAAGGAAGGTCTCGCCGTCGGGCGGCGCGGACGCGAACTCGACGCGGATCGGCTCCAGCGACGCGACGTCGGGGATCGCCCACGGCTCGGCGCCGTTCGCGAGGTACGCGTCGGAGAGGAGGTAGACGGGCGTGCGGTAGGCGAGCGCGACCCGCACGGCCTCGATCGCCGCGTAGAAGCAGTCGCCGGGCGTCGCGGCGGCGAGCACCGGCACGGGCGACTCCGAGTTGCGGCCGAAGAGCGCGAGCAGCAGGTCGGCCTGCTCGGGCTTCGTCGGCATGCCGGTCGAGGGGCCGGCGCGCTGCACGTCGACGATCACGAGCGGCAGCTCGAGCGTGACCGCGAGGCCGACGGTCTCGGACTTCAGCACGATCCCGGGGCCCGCCGACGTCGTCACGCCGAGCGCGCCGCCGAACGACGCGCCGAGGGCCGCGCCCGCGGCGGCGATCTCGTCCTCCGCCTGGAAGGTGCGGACGCCGAACGCCTTCTGCTTCGCGAGCTCCTCGAGGATCGACGAGGCCGGCGTGATCGGGTACGCGCCGAGGAAGAGGTCGAGCCCGGACAGCTTCGACGCCGCGATCAGCCCCCACGAGAGCGCCTGGTTGCCGGTGACCTGCCGGTACAGGCCGGGCGGCAGCCGCGCCGGCCGCACCTCGTACTGCACCGCGAACGACTCGGACGTCTCGCCGAACGCGTAGCCCGTGTTGAACGCCTTCAGGTTCGCCTGCGCGATCTCCGGCCGCTTCGCGAACTTCTTCTCCAGGAACTCGACGGTGGACTCGACGGGGCGACCGTAGAGCCACGACATCAGCCCGAGCGCGAACATGTTCTTCGCGCGCTCGGCCTCTCGCGGCGTGACGCCGTCGACCTCCTTGAGCGCGGTAACCGTGAGCGACGTCAGCGGCACGGCGTGCACCTGGTAGCCGTCGAGCGACCCGTCCTCGAGCGGGTTGGCGGCGTAGCCCGCCTTCTGCAGGTTGCGGTCGGTGAAGGCGTCCGTGTCGACGATCAGCGTCCCGCCCTTCGGCAGGTCGCGGAGGTTCGTCCGCAGGGCGGCCGGGTTCATGGCCACGAGCACGTCGGGCTGGTCGCCCGGCGTCAGGATGTCGTGGTCGGCGAAGTGGAGCTGGAAGCCGGAGACGCCCGGAAGCGAGCCGGCGGGCGCCCGGATCTCGGCGGGGAAGTCGGGGAACGTCGCGAGGTCGTTGCCCTTCAGCGCCGTCTCCGACGTGAAGCGGCCACCCGTCAGCTGCATGCCGTCGCCGGAGTCTCCGGCGAACCGGATGACGACCGATTCGAGCTGCTCGACGGGCTTCGCCACGCTCGCGTCGACACTAGCAGCGCGGCACCGCCGCACCGCCGCCGACGGCCTCGGCAGGACGCTTAGCGAACGGTGAGCTCGCGCTCGGCCTGCAGCCAGTTCTCGAGCGGCGCGCCGCCGGACTCCAGATGGATGAAGTAGGCGCGCGTGGCGACGTGCTCGTGGGAGGGCTCGGCCGCGGCGGCCTTCTTCCGCGTCGTGCGGCGCACCGGCGTCTTCGCGGCCTTCGGACCCGCCACCTTCGCGGCCTTGGCGGCGGTCTTCGCCGCCTTCTCCGTACCGTTCGTCGCCGCCTTCGCGGCCGGCTTCGCGGGCTTCTCCGCGCCGTTCGCCGCCGGCTCAGTGGTCTTGCGTGGCATCTCTCTCTCCGACCCCTTTCAGTGCTTGCTCGGTTGCTGCCGCCGACTCGGCCGCAGGACGGCGACCATCGCCTCCGTCGGCGGGCAGGGTAGCTCAGGTCCTGCGAACCGCCTAGTGCTCCGAAGGGGGCTCGGGGCCGCGGCGGGTGCGGCTGGATCGCGCGCCGCCGGCTCGGCCCCCCGGCCGGCGGGCGCGCGATGGGGAGAGCTCAGCGCCTCGCGAGGGCCGAGCTGGAAGGGAGCCGGCGGGGAGGGACGGCCGGGCGACCGTCGCTCCCCGCCGTGGCACGGGCCGCGGCCGACGGGCGGCGTACCGCCCCCGGTGTGCCCGCGGCCGGTTCGGACCGTGCCGAGAGGAGGCTCCGCCGGGGCAGCGGCAGGAGCCGGTCGTGGGTTGTCGCCGCCGGGATCGACCCGCCGCAGCCGCGCCGGGGAGAGGGCACGACCGCGGCGACGGGCTCGATCCCGGCGGGCACAGCCGGCCCGCTCGGTTCGTCCAGCATCCGAACGACGCCCGCGAGCCGTCCACGAAGGCGGCCGGCGGCGCCGGGGAGAGGGTGCGGGCCGGACATGCCTCCAGGGAACCGTCGCGGCCTCAGAGCCCGCTAAGAGCCCGCCTACGGGTCGCTAAGAGTTGGGCGCGGCAGGCGCCGCCCGACGAGGACGTGCCCCGGCGCGCCGGCAACAGACGACGGCGCCGGCGGCCGTCAGCCGTCCGCGTGCTTGAGCGCCGACTCCTCGTGCTGCGCCCGGGCGAGCGTGAGCGACCCCGAGCAGACCCGGTGGTTGAGCTCGTTCTCGATCCGGTCGACCGCCGAGGCGCGCGGGTACGGCTCCGGCCACAGGTTGCGCGGGTCGGTCGGGTTCCCGCCGAGCTCGAGGCTGATCAGATGGTCCTCCTGGTAGGCGGAGGGAGGCCCGCGGAGGCCGTAGGCGCGCAGCTGACGCCGCTTGAGGTCGTTCGTGTAGGACACGGGCGGCCGGACGGTGCGCGTCCAGCCGGTCCGGCAGATCGTCTGCGCGATCGTCGCCTGCGTCACCGCGGGGTTGAGCACGCCCGGCGTGAGCGCCCAGCTCGCGCGCACCACCCCCGCCCCGGAGCCGCCTCCGCAGCGCGGGAGCGCGGCGAGCAGGAGCGCCGCGGCGGCTCCGAAGAGGACGAGCTCGACGACCGAGATTCGCACCCGATCCACGGTACGGACCGGGCCCGGCCCCGCAAGGGCTCGCGCGACCTTGTTCCACACTTGTTGCAGTCGCGTTACGACTCGCGCCACGAAAGGCGCGCCGGCACCCCGAGATCGAGCCGGCGCGCCGCCGCCGCGTCGCCGACGAGCGCCCAGACGACGACGGCGATCCACGGGACGCCGACGATGTCCGTCTGCAGGCCGAGGAAGAGCACGGCCGCGAACGCGGCGCCGACGTACACCACGCGGCGCAACGTCGCGCCGAGCAGCACCAGCGACCACGCGACGAACGCTAGCGCGCCCGCCACCCCGGTCTCGACGCCGAGCTCGGTGTACGTCGACTCCCCCGCCTTGATCTGCACGTGCGTCCGCGCGGCGGTGACGCCGGCGTTGCCGAGGCCGTAGCCCCACGGGTGGTGCAGGACGGTGCGCGCGCCGTCGCGCAGGCTCGTCAGGTGCTCGTGCGTCGACGACTCGTTGGCGCTGAGCGGCTCGTTCGACGTGGACGGGTGCTGCTTCGCGATCTGCTCCTGGACGTGCAGCTCGGCCGGCGTGAAGTGCGTGCGCGGCCCGAAGTGCGTGTAGCCGCGCACGAACCCGAAGCCGACGACGGCCACCGCGACCGCCCAAAGAAGCGGGCGGAGGCGCCGCCGCGCCAGCGCGGCCACCACCAGGCCGACGACGAGCGCCAGCAGGCCGGCACGGGTATGCGTCCACAGGATCGCCGCGAAGAAGAGGAGCCCGAGCGCGAGCCCCCACCGCGTGCGCAGGGGCAGGAAGAACGCGGCCACGACCAGGAGGTACGCGGCCGCGAGCGGCGACAGGAACGTCGAGGTAAGCCGGCGGAAGACGACGCCGCCGCCGGCGTTGTAGACGAAGTTCTCCGGCAGGCCCGACAGCCCGTGGCCGCGGTAGTCGAGGCCGAGCTGGTCGCGGAACCAGCCCGGCGCGCCGGAGTGCCGCCACCAGGAGAGCGGCACCGCGTACACGTCGACGAGCCCGTAGACCGCGACCACCGCCGCGGTCGCGAGCACCGTGCGGCAGACGCGCACGCGCTCGCGCGCGGTCAGGTCGAGCCCGCGGCCCAGGAAGTACGCGCCCACCGGCAGCAAGTCGTGGCGCGCCGCGTAGAGCACGCCGCGGTGCGTCGCGCCGCCGCCGAGCAACGACTGCGGCAGCAGCCCGTAGACGACGACGAAGATCCCGAAGACGAGCCCGAGCACGTCGCCCGCGGTCGACGGAGCGCGCAGGCCGCGCGCGCGCACCACGAGGAGGAGCGCGAGCAGGAGCAGCACGTCCTTCCACGCCGAGACGACCGTCAGCGCCGTGCCGCGGACGCCGGCCTGCCAGAGCTCGGCCATCGCGAGGTTGTGCAGGGCGAGGCCGACGATCAGGACGTGAAGCGCCCAGACCGGCCGCGCGTTCATTGCGGGCCCACGGCGATCAGCGTCATCCCACGGTTCAGTACACGAACCCTGTAAGGAAACAGCGAGGCGAGCTCGCGCGCGCCGAGCGGGTCGAGCACCGCGTCGAAGCCCGCGGCGCGCAGGATCCGCGTGCGCGGGCGCGCGGGGAGCCAGTGCGCGAACGGGACGAGCGTGTGCACCTCGAGCGGGAACGCGCGGTTCGGCGTCGTGACGAACACGCGGCGCGCGACGCGGCACAGCTCGTGCACGAAGCGCCGCTGGCCGTCGCGCCCGCCCGCCACGTGCTCGACGACCGCGTTCGAGAAGCCGAGGTCGAACTCGCCGTCCGCGAACGGCAGCGCGCGACCGTCCGCCTGCACGACGCGAACGCGCGGGAAGGCCGCCGCGAAGCGCTCGAGCGGCGTGTTCCCGACGGCGGTGACCCGCTCCGGCCAGGGGTAGAGCGCCTCGAAGAAGTTGTCCGTCGAACCGCTGCCGAACGGGGCGTCGGTGACGCCGACGTCGACGACCGTCGTCTCCGGCCCCGGCGCGAACAGCTCGCGAAACAGCTCGAGCTTCCGCTCGCGGCTCCGCATCGACACGCGCGAGGCGAGGCGGCGCAGCATCACCGGGCAGCGTAAACCGCCGCCTCGACCGCATCGGGACCGCGCCGGCGGGCCGGCACCCTAGACTCGGACGATGACCGTCCACGCCGAGCTCCGCCCGCGCGGGCCGTACTCGCTGCGGCTCTCGGGCCGGCACGGCAGCGACGCGACGCGCGCCGTGTTCGACGGCACCTACCGTGCGACGATCTCCGTCGACGGCCGACTCGAGCGCGTGCACGCGGTGCAGCGCCCGGACGGAACGATCCATGTCGCCGCCGCGAGCGAGGCGGGGGTCGAGCACGTGCGGTTCGTGCTCGGGCTCGACGACGACCACTCCGAGTTCCTGCGCCGCTTTGCCCGCGACGCGCTGCTCGGCGAGACCCTGCGGCGCCTGCGCGGGCTGCGGCCGCTGCGCGCGCCGACCGTGGCGCAGGCGCTGCTCCGGGCCGTCGCGGGGCAGCTGATCCAGGCGAGCCGGGCGCGGCAGCTCGAGCGGACCGTGATCCGCGCGGCGACGCCGCAGCTCGGCGACCTGCACGCCCCGCCGGAAGCGGCCGACCTGGGACGGTTCTCGCCCGCCGAGCTCGGCCGGCTCGGCCTCGGCGCACGCCGTGGGGCAGCGCTCGTCCGGCTCTGCCGCTCGCTCGACCTCGAGGCGCTGAAGCGGCAGCCGACCGAGGCGGTCGCCCTGCGGCTCCTGCGCGAGCGCGGCCTCGGCCCCTGGTCGGTCGGCGTCGTCTGCCTGGAAGGGCTCGGCCGCTACGAGCGCGGGCTGGCCCGGGACCTCGGGCTCGCCAGGCTCGCCTCCGCGCTGTGGGGACGCCGCGTCGAGGCCGAGGAGACGGACGCGCTGCTCGCGCCCTACGCGGAGTGGCAGGGGCTCGCGAGCGTGTACCTGCTGGCCGGACACGCGGCCGGTTTCGTACCCTTGCCCCGTGAGCGCGTCGCGGCCTGAGCTGCGCGTCGTCGACGACCCGGCCACGGACGTCGGCGACGTGCTCGCCGAGCAGGCGGGACGCGGCGGCTCGATCGTGCTGACGGGAGGCTCGAGCGTCGGCCGCGCGTACGAACGCGCCGCCGAGCGCGAGCCGGACTGGAGCCGCGTCACGCTCTGGTGGGGCGACGAGCGCTGCGTCCCGCCGGAGGACGACCGCTCGAACTACGGCCTCGCGAAGAAGACGCTGCTCGACAACCTCTCCTCGCCGCCGCGCGAGGTGCACCGGATCCGCGGCGAGCTGCCGCCGCCCGAGGCGGCGGAGGCGCTCGACCGAGAGCTCGAGGGCGTCGCGCTCGACCTGCTCCTGCTCGGGCTCGGCCCCGACGGGCACGTCGCGTCGCTCTTCCCCGGCTCGCCGCAGCTCGCCGTCCGCGATCGGCGCGCGACGAGCGGCCCGCCGGGCCTCGAGCCGTACGTCGACCGCGTCACGATGACGATGCCGACGCTGCAGTCGGCGAGCCGCATCCTGTTCATCGTCTCCGGCGACGACAAGGCCGACGCGGTCGCGCGCGCGTTCGGCGGCGACGTGAGCGCCGACGTGCCCGCGAGCCTCGTGCGGCTCGCTGCGGCGCCGGTCGAGGTCTTCCTCGACGCGGCCGCCGCGAGCCGGCTGCCGCGATGACGCGCGGGCGTCCGAAGGAGGCCGCCGGCGGGACCGACGCGCACGCCGTCCTCGACGTCCTCGAGGTCGAGCGGGCCGAGCAGCTGAAGGCGCTCGGCCACCCGCTCCGCCTGAAGGTGCTGCAGGCGCTGGGCGACTCCGACGAGCCGCTCACGAATCGCGAGCTGGCGGAGCGACTGGCCGTCGACCCCGGCCACCTTCACTTCCACGTGCGGATGCTGTACCGCGCGGGGCTGATCGAGCTCGCAGTGGGATCCGGGCGCGAGAAGCCCTACCGGCCGGTCGCGAAGCACATCAAGGTCGGGCCCGAGAGCCGCGCCGCCGGCCTCGCGAGCGGGCTGCAGGCGGCCCAGCTGCGCGAGCTGCAGCGCGGGTTCGAGCTGCACGCGGCGAGCGGCGACTTCCGCAGCGCGCAGGTGCACACGAAGCTGGACGTCGAGACGATCCGCGGCCTGCTGAACGAGCTCGTCGAGCGGCTCACCGAGCTCGAGGACGAGTCGCAGCCGGCGCACACGATCACCGTCGCGTTCCACCCGTTGATCCCGCACGGCGAGACCGACTAGCCGGGAAGCACGGGCGAGGACGGCAACGGGCCGTCGAGCCCGTTTCGGCGCGCGAGCTCGGCGAGCGCCAGGGCCGTGTCGGCGACGGGGACGTCCTCGAGGAACTCCTCGCGCGTCTCGAAGGAGCGCACGACTGCGGCGACCGCGCGCGCGAATCCGTCGCCGTTTCCCGCCGCGATCGCGGCGAGCGCGTCGGCGACGCCGGCCGGGAAGCCGTCGACGCGCAGCGACTCCGCCAGCGGCGCCGCCTCGTCGCTGCGGCCGAGCGCGAGCAGCGCGAGCGTGGCCGCGTAGCGCCCGATCGCCGACTCGGCGGCGACCGTGCCGAGCTCGAGCGTTCAGCGTGCGAGCTCCTCCACCCGCGCGTCGTCGCCGGCGAGCAGCGACGCCTTGAGCGCGCCGAGCGGCCGCCCCCACGCGTCGGACGGCGCGCCCGCGTCCCAGCTCTCGCGCCAGCGCGCGGCCGCACGGCGCAGCCACTCCGGCGCGCGCGCGTCGTGCGCCATCAGCAGCGCCAGCCCGGCGGCGTACGCGGTGTTCCCCTGCTGCACGAGCGAGCGCTCGTAGCGCGCCCGCTTCTCCTCGAACGTCGCCGTCCAGTCCACGGAAGCGACTAGGTTAGTGCCGTGGCACGCGACGACTGGCGGCTGCGGGTGGAGCTCGGCGACGCGGGGCACGCGCCGCCGCTGCTCGAGCGGCTCGGCGTCGTCCGCACCGACGCAGACGAGCTCGCCCGCGAGCTCGAGGAGAGCCGGCTGGCGGTGACGCAGGACGGCGAGACGGTCTTCGTCTACGCCGCGACGTCGCTCGAGCTCGAGCGCGCCCGGGCCGTGATCGAGCGGGAGCTCGACGAGGCCGGCCTGCGGCCGCGCAGGATCGTCGCCGAGCACTGGCTGGCGGCGGACGAGCGGTGGGACGACGAGCCGGCCGCCCCGGACTTCGACGAGCAGCTCCTCGCCGCGGGGTTCGCGCCCTGGGAGGTGCGCGTCCGGTGTCCCGACCACCGGGCGGCGCACGAGCTCGCCGACCGGCTCGAGGCGGAGGGCTACGGCGTCGTGCGCCGGTGGCGCTACGTGATCGCCGGCTGCGCGACGCGCGAGGACGCGAGCGCGCTCGCGCAGCGGCTGCACGGCGAGGTCGAGCCCGGCGGCGACCTCGTGTGGGAGTCGCTGCGGGGGCACCCGTTCGCCGTGGTCGGCCCGGTCTGAGCGCACGGCCGGCGCCGGCCGCCGCGAGCGGTGGTATCCTGGTTCGAGCGCCGCGCGACGGGGAGTAACCGCGGGCGCGACCTTTGAGGAGCGGCACCGCGAGAGGCGTGCCGCACGCATTGTCCGAGACCATCACGCATTCTCCGAGCATCGCGGAGGGCTCGGCGGCCACAGAGGCCGACGCCCTTCGGGCCGCCGCCTGGGCGGGCGAGCCCTTCCTGCACCCGGACGAGGACCCGGCCGTCGTGCTGGCGCCCGGGACCGCGCGCCGGCGCGCGCTCGACGAGGCGCTCGCCGAGCTCGAGGCGGGCCGCAAGGAGCCCTCGCCGGAGTGGCGCGTGCGCTTCGCCCTTCTGCTCGGGCTCGAGCGCGTCCTCTCCGAGAAGCCGCCGCGCCTCGCCGACGGCACCGAGCTGCGGCGCCACCAGGTCGACGCGCTCGCGGGGATGCTCACGGAGCTGATCGCGGCGACCCAGAAGGGCGAGAACGGCGCGAACGGCAATGGCCACCTCCCGGACGACGCGCCGGAGGAGGACGACGAGCCGGAGGACGAGCTCGGCCTCGCACACGACGAGGCGGAGGAGGCGAACGGGCAGCCGCCGGCCGGCCCGGACCCCGGCGCCGCCCGCCGCTACCGCTTCCGCCACCCGACCGCGTCCGGCAAGACGATCGCCGCCGCCGGCTTCGTCGAGGCCGCGCGCACGGAGGGCGTCCTGATCCTCACCCACCGGCGGCTGCTCGTCGACCAGTTCCGCCGCGAGCTCCGCGACCACGGCTACGGCGAGCGGCTGACCGAGGCGATCCTGGCCGAACACCGCGCGCGTCGCCGCAGCGATCCGATCACGATCCAGACGTACGCGTGGTTCGCACGGCACGTCGACGAGCTCGCGCGCGACGCGTACCAGCTCGTGATCTGCGACGAGGCGCACACGGCGCTCGGCGAGAAGACGTCCGCGGCGATCCGGCGGCTGTCCGAGCCGATCTACGTCGGCATGACGGCGACGGAGGAGCTGATCGCGAAGCAGGTGTCGGACGTCTTCCCCGCGTCGGTCGACGACCTGCCGCTCGCGGACGCCGCCCGCCGCGGCCTGATCGCGCCGCTCCGCTGCCTGCGCGTGCCGCCCGTCGCGGCGATCAACCAGGTGCCGATCGTCGGCGGCGACTTCGAGGAGCGCGCGCTTGCCCAGGCGCTCGACCACGAGGCGCTGAACATGGCGGCGGCGACCCTCTACCGCGAGCGCTTCGGCGACACGCCCGGCATCGTCTACGCCGCCGGCGTCGAGCACGCCTACCACCTCGCGACCGCGTTCCGCGCCGCAGGGATCAAGGCGGAGGCGGTCTCGGGACGCACGCCGCCCGTGAAGCTCGCGGAGATCCTGGCCGCGTACGAGCGCGGCGAGATCGACGTGCTGATCAACGCGATGCTGCTGGCCGAGGGCTGGAACTCGCCGCGCGCCACCGTGGTCATGCACCTCGCACCGACCGCGTCGAAGCGCGTCTACCAGCAGCGGATCGGTCGCATCATGCGCATCCATCCGCGCAAGGAGGCCGGCGTCGTCGTCGACTTCGTGCCGAAGGCGGCGACGCACAACGAGCGCGTCGTCTCGCTGCACTCGCTGCTCGACGCCGACTTCTACCGCGAGGGCGCGCGCGTCACCCCGGCGCCGCGCCGCCGGACGCAGCGCCGCGCGCGCCGGCGGCTGACGCCCGCGCCGTGGCTCGTTCCGGTGACGCCCGACGTGAACCGGCGGCAGATCGTGATCGCGCGCGAGTGGCAGCGTGTCGACCCGAAGTTCCTCGACGAGGACGAGCAAGAGCTGTGGGGCGAGATCGCGGGGCGGCAACTCCGCTTCGACGAGCGCGCCGCGTTCGTCGAGAAGCTCACGCAGCGCGGCGCGTCGAAGCGCGCGATGGAGAAGTTCCTGTCGACCGCCGCCGCGCAGAACCCGAACCGGAGGCTGCGGCTGATCGCGCTCGCCGACCGCGTCTCGATGCGCGTCGAGCGCGCCGACTTCGACGACCTCGTCACGCTCGTCACGCAGGCGCCGCCGTGGGAGAAGGACCGCGCCGCAGGCGTGCGCATCCTCCTTCGCGCCATCGCGGAGTCGAAGCCGGACGCGCCTGACCAGATCCTCGGCCGCTGGACGTGGCGCCTCTCCCGCGCGGTGCGCAAGCAGCTCGACCGCAAGGCGTCGCAGGAGTTCCCCGACGCGAAGCGCCTGCTCGGCGCGCTCGCCAACTCGCGCGGGCACCGGCACGAGGAGAACGCCGCGAAGCTCGTGAACGCGGCGCTCGAGATGCCGCGCGAGGTCGGCGCCGCGCTGCTCGCCTCCGCCGAGGGCTACACCCCGCGCGCGACGCAGCTCCTCGAGGCCGCGCGCGAGCGGCTCGGGACGATCCAGGAGGTCGCCGGCTGGATCGCGGAGAGTCTGCCGCAGCCGAAGACGGGCCCGTCGCGGTCGCGGCGGCGCCGCAGGCGCAAGAAGAAGGCCCAGACGGGCGAGGCGGTCGTCCAGGCCCCGCAGGAGACGCAGGAAGCGCCCGACACCGCGGTGTCGGACACCTTTCCGAGGCAGGACGCGGCTTAAGAGGCTCTCACACGCTGAACGTTGAGTCGCCCGGCGAACATCATCATGTGAGAGCCTCTTGGAGAATCCGATTCGAGCCGCCGCCCGAATGACGGGTGAGGTGGATCGGATCCGCCCGTGCTGCTGCTGATCGGCATCGGATTCCTCGCCGGCGTCGTCACGGCGGTGTCGCCGTGCGTCCTGCCGGTGCTGCCGATCCTGCTCGCGGGCGGCGCCTCCGGCCGCCGGCCGCTCCGCATCGTCGCGGGCCTCGTCGCGAGCTTCAGCGTCTTCACGCTCTTCGCGACCTGGCTGCTCGACCGGCTCGGACTGCCGCAGGACTTCCTCCGCAACGCCGCGATCGCGCTGCTCATCCTGACCGCGGCGACGCTGCTCGTGCCGCGGGCGGCCCAGCTCGTCGAGCGGCCGCTCGCCCGCTTCTCGCGACTGCGGCCGCGGAACCTCGGCGGCGGCTTCGTCTTCGGGGCGGCGATCGGCCTCGTCTTCGTTCCCTGCGCCGGGCCCGTGCTGGCGACGATCGCCGTCGTCGCCGCGAACCAGCACGTCGGGGCGCGCGCGCTCGCCCTCACCGTCGCCTACGCGCTGGGCGCGGCGGTGCCGATGCTCGTCGTCGCGCGCGGCGGCAGCGCAGCGGCGGGCCGGGTTCGGACGCATGCCGCCGCGGTGCGCGCAGGGTCCGGCGCAGCGATCGCCCTCGTCGCGCTCGCGCTCGTCTTCCATCTCGACGACCACCTGGCGCAGCTCACGCCCTCGTACACGGCGTTCCTACAGACGCACATCGAGGACAGCGCCTCGGCGAGACGCCAGCTCGCGAAGGTGCGCGGCGTCGGGGTGCGGCCGGTCGCCGTCCACACGACGCGAAACGGCCTGCCCGACTACGGCCCCGCGCCCCCGCTCCACCCGGACGGCGTCTGGATCAACTCCCGCCCCCTGACGCTCGCGCAGCTCCGCGGCAAGGTCGTGCTCGTCGACTTCTGGACGTACTCGTGCATCAACTGCCTGCGCACGCTGCCTCACCTGAAGGCGTGGTACGCGGCCTACCACCGCCGCGGCTTCACGATCGTCGGCGTCCACACGCCCGAGTTCGCGTTCGAGCACGTCGCCTCGAACGTGCGCGCCGCGGTGAAGCGGCTCGGCATCCCGTATCCGGTGGTGCAGGACAACCGCTACCGCACGTGGGACGCGTACGCGAACGAGTACTGGCCCGCCGAGTACCTGATCGACCGAACCGGCCACGTGCGCCACACGAGCTTCGGCGAGGGCGACTACGGGCAGACCGAGCAGGTCATCCGCGAGCTGCTCGGAGCGACGGGGCCGCACGCGCGGCCCGTCGCCGACACGACGCCGACCGAGCTGATGACGCCGGAGACCTACCTCGGCTACGCGCGGCTCGACCGCTACACGGGCTCGCAGCTCGTCCCCGACCGCCCGGCGACCTACCGGCTCGCACCGTCGCTTCCCGAGAACCAGCTGACCTACGGCGGAACCTGGACGGTCGGCCCGCAGCGGATCCTGTCCGGGCCGGGAGCGCGCCTGCGGCTGCACTTCGACGCCGAGGACGTCTACGTCGTGCTCGGCGGCCGCGGCGCCGTGCGCGCGTCGATCGACGGGCGGCCCGCAGGCACGCTCCACGTCGACTCGTACCGCCTGTACACCGTCCGCGCCTCCCACCACGTCGCGGACGCGACGCTCGAGCTCGACTTCACGCCCGGCGTCGCCGCCTACTCCTTCACGTTCGGCTGACGAAACCGGGCTCGTCGCTCCGCGACGAAGCGATTTCAGCCGCGCGCGACGTCGTCGCTGCCGCCGCCGTTCTCGCGCTCGCGCAGGAAGCGCGTCAGCTCGGCCGCGATCGCCTCGCCCGACGGCAGGTCGACCTCCTCGGCGAGCTCGTCGACGCGGCGCTCGAGCTCCTCGACGTACGCGGCCGTCTCCGGGTCCGCGGCGACCGCCTCGCTCACCTGCTGCGCGTACGCGTCCGCCGCTTCGTCGAGCTCCTTCGTGTCGACGTCGGCGCCGAGCAGGTCGGCGAGGCGCGTGACGAGAGCCCGCGCGGCCCGCGGCGACGGCGTGAGCGACACGTAGTGCGGGACGGCCGCCCAGAGGCTGGCCGACGGCAGGCCCGCCCGCGCGCAGGCGTCGTGCAGCACGCCGACGATGCCCGTCGGGCCCTCGTACCGCGACGCCTGCAGCCCGAGCTGCGCGATCAGCTGCTCGTCGGTGGCGCTTCCGGTCACCGGCGCCGGACGCGTGTGCGGGACGTCCGCGAGCAGCGACCCGAGCGTGATCACCAGCTCGGTGCCGTGGTCGCGCGCGACGCCGGCGACGAGGTCGCAGAACGTCCGCCAGCGCAGGTTCGGCTCGACGCCGAGCAGGATGATCGCGTCGCGGCGGCCGCCCGGAAGCGGCGCATGCAGGAAGGTGTTCTCGGGCCAGTCGATGCGGCGCGTCAGCCCGTCGACGAGCGACACCGTCGGGCGCGTCGCCTGGAAGTCGTAGAACCCCTCCGCGTCGATCGAGGCGAAGGCGCGCGCGGCCCACGCGCGCGCGAGGTACGCGCCGGCCAGCGAGGCGCCCTGCCCGCCGTCGTTCCAGCCGCGGAACGCGGCGATCAGCACCGGCCGCTCGAGCTCGGGACGGTGGTCGTAGGTGAGCTCGTCGCTCACGACGTCCTCCTCTCGAGCGCGGGCCGCCACATCCGCGTCACGAGCGACGCGATCGCCGTCCAGACACAGGCAGCGAGGCCGACGTGCACGAGCACGAGCCACCACGGCAGGTGGGTCCGGTACTGGATCTCGCCGACCGTCATCTGCGCCGCCAGGAGCGCGAGGACCGCGAGCGCGTGCTTCACGTAGCGGCTGCGGTTGCGGATCAGCCAGGCCAGCATCACCGCGAACGAGACGCCGAACACCGCCGTCGCGCGGACGTGGACGTACACGGCCGGCTGGAAGGACCAGAGCCGCCGCACGACGACGCTGCCCGGGTGCGGCCCGGACGCGGTCGCGAAGGTGCCGGTGACGACGAGCGCGGCGGCAGCGACCGCCACGAGCAGCGCGCCGCTCCGCACCCAGAGCGGCAGGCGGACCGCCTCGGCGCCGTGCTCGAGGCGAAGCGCGTCGACGGCGAGGACGACGCCGAGCGTGATCACGACGAGCGAGAGCAGGAAGTGCGAGAGGACGAGCCACGGGTTCAGGTGGTAGTGGATCGTGATCGCGCCGAGCGGCGCCTGCAGCAGCGTCCCGACGAACGTCACGAGCGCGAGTCGCCGCATCCCGACCGGCGTGCGCGCGAAGCGGGCGCCGATCCAGGTCGCGAGCGTCATGCAGATCGTCAGGAAGGCGACGACCCGGTTTCCGAACTCGACGTACGAATGGAAGCTGCGAGGCTCGAAGTGGTGCGGCTCGCAGCCGGGCCAGTGCTCGCAGCCGAGGCCCGATCCCGTGAGGCGCACCGTGGCGCCCGTGGCGACGATCACGATCAGCATCGCGACGTTCGCGAACGCGAGCCGCCGGAACGCGGTCGGAGACAGGGCGAGGTCGCGCGCGCGTGCGAGCGGATGCGCCCAGCTCTCCATCGAGGTCACTGTATCCCCGCCCGGACGCACCCGCCCCGCCTCACGGGACGAGCTCCACCCCGCGTCCCGCCTCGGCCTCCCCGACGCGGGCGAGGAACGTGCCGGCGCGGGCGAACTCCGCCTCGAGCGCCGGCGCCCTCTCCGCCGGCAGCGAGACGAGCAGCCCGCCCGCGGTCTGCGGGTCGTAGGCAAGCTCGACGAGCTCGGGCGCGACGGCGCCGATCTCGACGTCGGCGTACGCACGGTTCGCACGCGTTCCCGCCGTCGAGACGCCTGCGCGCGCGGCGTCGAGCGCGCCCGGCAGCGCGGGCAGCGCGCCGGCGTGGAGCCGGATCCGAACGCCGCTCCGCGACGCCGTCTCGTGCGCGTGGCCGAGCAGCCCGAAGCCGGTCACGTCGGTCACGGCGTTCGCGCCGACGCGGCGCACCAGGTCTGCCGCGCCGCGGTTGAGCGTCCGCATCCACGCGATCGCGCCCGCGGCGTCGGCGAGCCCGCGCTTCGCGCCGCCGAGGACGAGCGCCGTTCCGAGCGGCTTGGTGAGGAAGACCGCGTCGCCGGGCCGCGCGCCCGACTTGGGCCAGATGCCGTCGGGGTGCACGGTGCCGACGACGGCGAGGCCGTACTTCGGCTCCGCGTCGCGGATCGTGTGCCCGCCGGCGAGGAGGGCGCCCGCCGCCCGAACCTGCTCGTCGGCGCCGTCGAAGACCGCGCGCACCGTTTCGACCGGCAGCTCCTCCGGGAACGCGGCGACGGAGAGCGCGAGCAACGGCGTACCGCCCATCGCGAAGACGTCGTTGAGCGCGTTCGTCGCGGCGATCGCGCCGAAGTCGCCGGGGTCGTCGACGATCGGCGGGAAGAAGTCGATCGTGAACACGAGCGCACGCTCGTCGTCGAGGCGGTAGACGGCCGCGTCGTCTGCGGGATCGAGGCCCACGAGGAGGTTCTCGGCCTCCGCGGGGACGAAGCCGCGCAGGAGCTCCTCGAGCCGCGCGGCGGAGTACTTCGCGGCGCAACCGCCCGCCGTCGCGAGCTCGGTCAGGTTCGGCGCGGCGCCCACGACCCGAACCGTAACGGCCGACGGCGGCTCGAGAGCCGCCGCCGCCGGGAGAGGAACGTCAACTGCGCTCCGCCCATTCGGCGCCCGCGCACCGACTCCTCTAGATGGTTGATCGGGAATTGGCGTGGCCGTCGGGGAGGGCCTCGCGCCAAGCAGCGTGGACGACTCGACCGGCTCCAAGGCCGGGAGCCTTGGTGCCGGGCGAGGCGGCCGCGATGCGCGGTGCGCGGGCCCCCAGCCGCGGTTGCGTGAATTCCCGATCAACCATCTAAGCTCGCCTTCATGCCGAGCGCGCTCGTCACCGGCGGTTCCTCCGGGATCGGGCTCGCGATCGCGAGAATGCTGCGCGAGGAGGGGTACGACCTCACGCTGGCGTCGCGCCGCCCCGAGCGGATCGAGGCGGCTGCGGAGGAGCTGGGCGCGCACGGCGTGGCTGCGAACCTCGCGGACGAGGAGGACTGCGAGCGCGTCGTCGCGGCGCACCACGAGCGGTTCGGCGGGCTCGACGTCCTCGTCAACTCGGCCGGCGTCGGCGTCGCCGGCTCGGCGGACGCGCTGGTGACGAAGCACGTCGACCTCCAGCTCGCCGTGAACCTGCGCGGGCTGCTGCTCGTCACCCGCGCGGCGCTGCCGCTCCTCCGCGCCTCGCGTGGGTGGATCGTCAACCTCGCCTCGATCGCCGGGACGGTGCCGACACCGGGTCTCCTCGTCTACGGCGCGACGAAGGCGGCGGTGATCGCGGCCACGCGGACGCTCAACGCGGAGCTCGACGCGGACGGCGTGCGCGCGGTCGCCGTCTGCCCCGGGTTCGTCGACACGCCGATGGCGGCCTGGGCCGGCCTCGCCGCCGACGAGATGATCCAGCCGCAGGACTGCGCCGAGATCGTGCGCATGTGCCTGCGGCTGTCGCCGCGCGCGCGGATCCCGCAGGTGGTCGTCGAGCGCGTCGGCGCCGACGACGGGGGTGTGGGCTGAACGGAAACTGTTTCGCGACGGAGTCGCGAAACAGTTTCCGACGTCACAGGTGGCCGGGCGTGCGCATGATGCGCCACACCATGTAGATCGCGAGCACCGCGGCCACGCAGAAGCCGGCGATCGCGATCGCGTGGCTCACGCGCGCGATCAGCGCGGAGCTGAGCAGCAGCGACGCGATGATCAGCGCGGCGCCGATCCGGTTCGCCGTCGAGCGCAGCAGGTGCTCGACGTTCTCGAGGTCGGTCGGCGCCACCGCGATCCGCAGCGAGCCCGTCTCGACCTGGCGCACGAGCTGCGCGATTCGGCGCGGCATGCGCAGCAGCGGCTGCAGCTGCGCGAACCCGAGCGCCGCGAGCTGCGTGGGGTCGAGCCTCCGCTCGACCTCGCCCGCGATCACGCCGAGCCCCTCCTGTCGGATCACCTCCACCGGGTCGAGGTGCGGGTCGAGCGTGCGGGCGATGTCCTCCGCCTGGGACAGCGTCTTGCCGACGAGCGCGAACGTCGTCGGCAGCGCGATCCCGTGCGAGATGCACAGCCGCTGCAGGTCGGCGAGACCCTCGCCGGTGCGGATCCCCTCGAGCGGCCGCCAGTGGTAGCGCGGCAGCTTACGCCGCAGCTCCTGCAGGAAGCCGGCCTCGTCGGACTCGGCCGTCGTCAGCGAGAGCTCGAGGATCAGCTCGGCGACGTCGTCGGCGCGGTTCTGGGCGATCGCGAGCAGGAGCAGCGCGAGCACCGTCCGCGTGTCGTTGTCGAGCCGGCCGAGCAGCCCGAAGTCGAGCAGGCCGAGCCGGCCGTCCTCGAGCAGCACGACGTTCCCGCGGTGCGGGTCGGCGTGGTAGACGCCCTCGACCGTCACCTGCCGGATGTACGCGCGGAAGAGGGCCCGCGCGAGCTCGGCACGCCGTTCGTCCTCGACGCCGGTCGCGGCGTCGACGCGCACGCCCTCCAGCCGGTCGAGCACCAGCACGCGCTCGCCGACGAGCGGCCTGATCACCTTCGGGACGGCGATGTCGTCGCGGAACGGCTCGAGCACGTGCGCGATCAGCTCCGCGTTCGAGGCCTCCTCTCGGAAGTCGAGCTCCGCGCGCAGGTGCTGCTCGAGCTCGTCCGCCAGCGGGCGGAGCCGGAGCAGGCGCGCGGTCGCCGAGCGCCGCTCGGCGACGGCAGCCGTCTTCCGCAGCAGGTCGAGGTCGACCTCGACCTGCTGCTCGATGCCCGGCCGGCGCACCTTCACCACCACGTCGCGGCCGCTCGTCAGCAGGCCGCGGTGGATCTGCGCGATCGACGCGCTCGCGAGCGGCTCCGGATCGAGCCGGGCGAAGTGCTCGAGCCCGATCTCCTCGTCGATCACGCGCCGCAGCGGCTCGAACGGCAGCGCCGGGACGTCGTCGACGAGCTTCCCCAGCTCCTCGAGGTAGACGTCGGGCAGCAGGTCGGGCCGCGACGAGAGGAGCTGCCCCAGCTTGACGAACGTCGTGCCGAGCCGCTCGAACGCGAGGCGCAGCCGAACCGCGCCCTCCCGCGTCGCCGGCCGCTCGCCGACCACGCCGAGCTCGCGCAGCAGCCGCAGGAGGTGCGAACGCCGTGCGACGCGGGCCACCTCGAACGCGCGACGCGCCTTGCCCGACTCGGCCATGCGCGCACGGACCTGCCCGCGTCGCCCGCGCTGGAAACGGGTCGGGAACGTCCCGTCGGCGACGAGCCGTCGCGCCGGCGGGCCGGCGCCGCACGCCGCGGCCGGGCCCTGGCCGCGACGCACGTCACCTCACGGGACTAGCCGGGGCCGTCCCAGAACCCGTAATGCGGGGCGACGCCCTTCGCGCTCAGCAGGGCGCCGATCGTGCTGACGAGGAGCACGATCGAGCCCCGCTTGCGGAGGAGCGAGACCAGCTTGCTTGCCACAGAAGACACCTCCTCTCTCCTCTCCCTAGAACCGGAAGTCCTGGAGCGCCTCCGCCGCGCGCCGGTACAGCGCCGCAGCCCGGGTTTCGTCGCCGCGGCGGCTCGCGAGGTCGCCCTGTGCGATCCAGGCCGCGGCGCGGTGCGAGGCGGACGACAGCCGCGCGAACGCGTCCTCGGCCTGGTCGAGCGCCTCCTCGGCCTCCTCCAGGCGGCCCTGCTCGAGCAGCGCGCGCCCGAGCACGAGCCGGGCGTTGCCGATCTCGTCGAGCATGTCCTCGCGCTCGCCGATGATCGCGAGCGCGTGCGCCGCCTGCTCCTCCGCCTTCCCGGGCGAGCCCGTGCGGAGGTGGACCTGCGCGAGCGACGAGACCGCCTTGGCCGCGTCCTGCTCCTCGCCCATCTCGAGCGCGACCGCCACCGACCGCTTGAGGCTCTCGATCGCCTCGTCGGGCTTGCCGAGCAGGAACTCGAGGCCGCCGAGGTTGTTCAGCAGCCGCCCCACGTTCTTGCGGTCCGCGAGCTGCTCGTACTGCGCCTTCGCCTTCTCCGCGTACCCGCGGGCGAGCACCCAGTGCCCGTCGCGCTCGGCGAGGACTGACGCCTGGAAGTACACCTCGCCGAGGGCGCGCGTGTCCTGCATGGCCTCGGCGAGCTCGAGCGCCAGCTCGACGTCCTCGCGCGCGGCGGCGTAGTCGCGCTGCCTGCGGTAGCAGCGCGAGCGCCAGCTGAGGACGTTCAGGCGCAGCTGGTCGTGCGGCAGGCCGGAGCGCTGCGCGAGCGCGAGCGCCTCGTCGAAGAGGCCGATCGCCGTCGAGACGCTCGAGAGCAGGTAGCGGCAGACGCCGAGCCGGAAGAGGACGTCGGCGCGGTCGATGTCGCTGAACTCGTCGCCTTCGACGAGGGCGCGCGCCTGGGTCAGCAGCCCGAGCGCGGCCCGGGGCTCGCCGCGGTGCGCGAGCGCCATCGCCTCGCCGCCGAGCGCGCGCACCTGCAGCTCGACGGAGCCGGTGCCGAGGATGGCGGGCAGCGCGCGCCGGTACTCCTCGACCGCCTCGTCCACCCGCTGCTCCTGGACGAGCGCCTCCGCGCGCGCGAGGATCGCCTCGGCCTTCGCGCGGTCGTCGGCCGAGACGCCGGAGGCGAGGAAGCCGGCGTCGACGCCGAGGCGGAGCGCGAGCCAGGCGATCGTCTCCTGCGTCGGGCGCGTCTTGCCGCGCTCGATCTGGGAGATGTACTCCTTCGAGAACCGGTCGCCGGCGAGGCCGGCCTGCGTCAGCCCGGCCGCGACGCGGAGCTGTCGCAGCCGGTCGCCGAGCCGCGGGGGGCGCGGGGAGGCGGGGGCCGTGGTGCCACGTGCGGCGCGGGGAGCCATCGACCCCGACAGCATGCCGGGCGCTTCACCTCTCCGCAATCCTCGAAAAAAGACAATCCCTCGAAAGGGGCATGGTTCCAGGGGTCAGTGGGTGAAGCGCCTTGTTCGGGCGATCACTTGACCGGGTTACTTGACAGGGCCGCTTCGGACTCGTACAGTGCGGCCACCTGCGCGGCGGCCGGACGCCCCGGCGGCGCAGAGAGAGGGAGCGCCGGAGCGCGCGAACCGGAGTCGTGGCTGGGCCGCAGAGCCACGGGGCCCCGGTGCGCCGAGCGGCGCCCCGCACGAGAAGAGGCGAGCCCCGGGGCCGCAGCCGGGGCTCCCTCCTCTCCTTCCGGGGGGATCGGCGCCGGCGCCCGCGAAGGCGCCGGCGCCCGCTCCCTACGGCCGCGCGAGCAGCCAGCGACGGCGCGCGGCGCGAACGCGCCCGAGGTCGTCGCCGAGCAGCCCGCCGAGCCGGTCGTCGAGCGTCGCGAGCAGCCCGCCGGCGACGAAGATCCAGGACTCCGCGACCGGGTCCCGGTCGGCCTGGATCTCCCCCCGCGACTGCGCGTCCCGGATCAGCCCGGCGAAGAAGTCGTGCACCTCCCGGATCTGGCGCCGCAGCGCCCGCGCGATCACGCGGTCCTCAGGCGCCACCGTGAGCGCCTGGATCCACAGGTCGACGAGCCTGACGCGGGCGCGCGAGGCCATATAGGTGTCGGCGATCCGGCCGAGGCAGCCGGCCGGTTCCGCCGCGGCCGCCTCCTCGGCGGCCTCCCGGAAACGGCGCCACGCCTCCTCCAGGCAGGCCAGGTACAGGTCGCGCTTCGAGCCGAAGTGGCGGTAGAGGATCGGCTCGCTGATCCCGGCCGCGCGGGCGATCTCCGCCGTGGTCGCGCCGCGGTAGCTCGCGCTCGTGAACACGGCGCACGCGGCGTCGAGCACCGCCTGCCGGCGCTCGCCGGCAGGCAGCCGCTTCGTCGCGGACGCGGTCACGCGGCCTCGAGCGCGTGCTCGTGCTCGGCCACGTGCTCGCCCGCGTGGGTGCGGATCGCCGCGGTCGCGACGACGGCGCCGGCGAACGCGATCGCGGCGGCGACGCGGACGCCGTCGTGGAAACCGTGCAGGAACGCGATCTGCTGCGTGTTCCCCGCCTTCGCCGACGCGGTGGCGGTCGACGCGACGATCGCCCCCATCACGGCGATCCCGAGCGAGCCGCCGACCTGCCGCATCGAGTTCAGCACCGCGGAGCCGACGCCCGCCTTGTCGACCGGCACAGAGCTCATGGCGGCCGCGGTGACGGGCGTCATCGTGATGCCCATGCCGAAGCCGCCGATCACGAACGCGGGCAGCAGCTGCCAGAAGGTCGCGTGCGCGCCGAGGAACGAGTAGTAGAGCAGCATCGCGGCCAGCAGCGTCATGCCGCAGCCGACGAGCCAGCGCGAGCCGACGCGGTCGGACAGCCGGCCCGCCTGCGGCGCGACCACCATCACGAGCAGCGTCGTCGGCAGGAACGCCGCGCCCGCCTGCACGGGCGACCAGCCGAGGACGTTCTGCGTGTAGAGCGAGACGTAGAAGAACGTCCCGAACATCGCGAGCCCGACCAGCAGCATCGCGGTGTTCGCGCCGCTGAACGTGCGGTTGCGGAACAGGGTCAGGTCGAGCATCGGCACCCGCTGGTGCACCTCGAGCAGCGCGAACACGACCAGCGCGGCCACGGCGACCGCGAACGCGGCGAGGATCCGGCCGGACGTCCAGCCGTAGCTGTTCGCCTCGATGAACGCGTACGTGAGCGCGAACAGCCCCACGCCGGAGGCGGCGAGGCCGGGCACGTCGGGGCGCTGGTGCAGCGACGTGTCGCGCGACTCCTCGATCAGGACCCTGCTCGCCAGGATGCCCACGACGCCGATCGGGACGTTGATGAAGAAGATCCAGTTCCAGTTCACGTGCTCGGTGAGGACGCCGCCGACGAGCGGGCCGATCGCGAGCGCCATCGCGGAGACGCCGGCCCAGATGCCGATCGCCGTGCCACGCTGCCGCGGCGGGAACGTCGCGGTGATGATCGAGAGCGTCGACGGGTTCATCAGCGCGCCGCCGAGGCCCTGGACGACGCGGGCGCCGATCAGGAAGCCGCCGTTCGGCGCGAGCCCGCAGGCGAGCGAGGCGCTCGTGAAGACGAGCAGGCCGACCATGAAGATCAGCCTGCGCCCGAGCAGGTCGGCGAGCTTGCCGCCGGTGAGCATGAACGCTGCGAAGGTGAGCGCGTAGCCGGTCACGACCCACTCGAGGTCGGCGAGCGTCAGGCGGAGCGAGCGCCGCATCGTGGGCAGCGCGACGTTCACCACGGTGTTGTCGAGCATGATCATGAAGAGCCCCACCGACACCGCGGCGAGCGTCCACCATTTCTTGTTCTCGGGCGTCACCAGACGCTGCATGCGACCTCCTCGCATCCTCTGAAGTTAGCGCGGGCTAACTTAGCAGCAGGGGCGCGGCTCGCAGCGTGACGAGGGTGTCGTCGGCGAGCTGGCGCCGGCCGGTCTCGGTCACGCGCAGCTCGTCGAAGGCGAGACGCCACGGCCGGCAGAGCGCCGGCAGCAGCGCGGTCAGCGCGGTCAGGCCCGCGCCCTCGCCAAGGCAGCGGCGTGGGCCGGCGCCGAAGGAGAGGTAGCCGAGCTTGTGCGCGGCCGGGTGGCCGTCGAGCCAGCGCTCCGGCCGGAAGCGCCCGGGCTCGTCGTAGCCGCGCGGGTCGCGGTTGATCGCGTTGACGTTGAGCACGACCCGGGTACGGGCCGGCACCTCCTCGCCGCCGACGGTCGTGTCCGAGGCGGCGGCGCGCGTGATGCGCGGGTTCGTCGGATGCAGGCGCGTCACCTCGCGCACGAACGCCTCGGTGCGCCGCAGGCGCGGCAGCAGCGCGGCGTCGACCGGGCCGGCGCCGAGCACCTCCTTCCACTCCGCCCGCACGTCTTCCGCCCCGGGCTCGCCGGCGAGGCGGACGAGCAGCCAGCCGGCGGTCTGCGCCAGCGGCCCGGCCGCGCCGAGCAGCAGCTCGCCGACGAGCTGCCGGAGCTCGCGCTCGCGGAGGCCGGGCGCGAGCGCGGGCAGGTCGTTCAGCACCGCCGTCAGCTCGCTCGGCCGCGAGAGGTCGGCGCCGTCGATCAGCGCCGCCGCCGCCGCGTCGAGCCGGGCGGCCGCCCGCGCCTGCCGGAGCCTGCCGCCCTCGCGCTCGCCCGGAACGCGCACCCGCGGTCGCTCGTCCAGGCGTGCGAGCGCGTCTGCGGCGCGACGCACGCCGCGCTCGTCGAGACGGCTGCCGAGCATGGCTTCGCAGGCGACACGGATGCCGATCCGCCGCAGCGTCGGCATCGCGCGCACGCGCGCGCCGTCGCGCCACGACGCGGTCTCGACCGCCGCAGCGGCGACGGCGGCGGCGGCGACCTCCGGGTCGCGCGCGGCGCCGAGGCCCTTCGCGAGCGCACGCCGGAAGAGCGGCGCCGGGATCCGCTCGTCGGCCTGCTCGGGCTCGGGCGGACCGAGGTCGATCGTCTGCGAGCGCGGCTTCACGAGCTCCGCCGCGCGGTCGATCAGCACCTCGCGCGCCCGCTCGGCGCCGTTCACGAGCAGCAGGCGCTGCTGTCCGGAACGGACCCACACGAGGTCGCCCTGTCGCGCCAGCCGCTCGAAGACGGCCTCGAAGTCCGCGCGCAGCTCCTGCGGCGGGACCGTCACCTCGGGCGCGCCCACCGAGCGACGAACGTAGCATTGCGACGTGACCGTGGTCGTGTGGCGGCCGGACGCGGCGACGATCGAGCACGCGAACGCGACGCGCCTGCTCCGCCGCGCGGGCGAGACGGGCTGGCGCGAGCTCGTGCGCCGCTCGGCCGAGGAGCCGGAGTGGTTCTGGCCGCTCGTCGTCGAGGACATGGGCCTCGAGCTCTCGCGACCGTGGGAGCGGGTCGTCGACCTCTCGCGCGGACCGGAGTGGGCGACGTGGTTCGTCGGCGCGCGCTTCTCGATCGCGCGCAACTGCGTGCACCGCTGGGCCGAGCGGATGCCCGACGGCGTCGCGGCGGTCGGGCTCGGCGAGGACGGCGCGCGCCGCGAGCTGTCGTTCGCCGAGCTGTCGCGCGACGTGACGCGCCTGGCCGAGCACCTCGCGTCGCTCGGCGTGGGCGAGGGCGACCGCGTCGCGATCTTCCTGCCGATGACGCCCGACGTGGCGGTCGCCTCGCACGCGGTCGCGCACCTCGGCGCGATCCAGGTGCCGATCTTCTCCGGCTTCGCCGCGCCCGCGGTCGCCCAGCGGCTGCAGGCGAGCGAGGCGAAGGTGGTGATCACGCAGCGCGAGTCGTCGCGGCGCGGCCGGCCGGTGCCGATGGCGGCGATCCTCGAGGAGGCGCTCGCGTCGTCGCCCTCGGTCGAGCAGGTCGTGCTCGCGCCGTTCGAGCTCGACGCGTACCCCGGCGAGCTGCCGGCGCTCGAGGTCGAGTCGGAGACGCCGTACCTGCTGACGTACACCTCCGGCACCACCGGCCGGCCGAAGGGCGTCGTGCACGTGCAGGGCGGCTTCCTCGTCTCGATCGCCCGCGAGGCGTGCTACCAGGCGGACGTCCACGCGGGCGACGTCGTCCACTTCGCCACCGACATGGGCTGGATCATGGGCCCATGGACCGTCGTCGGCGTCGGCGCGCTCGGCGGGACGGTCGTCTTCCGCGAAGGCGCGCCCGACTGGCCGACGCCGTTCGCGCTGTGGGAGATGGTCGAGCAGGAGCGCGTGACGTCGCTCGGGCTCTCTCCGACGCTCGTGCGCGCGCTCCTCCCGCACGGCGAGCCGGCAAACGATCTCTCGTCGCTGCGGACGTTCGTCACGACGGGCGAGCCGTGGAACCCGGAGCCGTACCGCTGGCTGCACGAGACGGTCGGCCGGTCGCGCGTGCCGATCATCAACTGCTCCGGCGGCACCGAGATCGGCGCCTGCTTCCTCTCGCCCGTCCCCGTCGAGCCGATCAAGGCCTGCTCGCTCGGCGGGCCGGCGCTCGGGATGGCGATGGACGTGGTCGACGAGGACGGCCGCTCGCTCGTCGGCAGCGGCGAGGTCGGCGAGCTCGTGTGCCGCCGGCCGTTCCCCGGCATGACGCGCGGGTTCTGGCGCGACCCGCAGAAGTACCTCGACACCTACTGGTCGCGCTTGCCGGGCGTCTGGGTGCACGGCGACTGGGCGTCCGTCGACGAGGACGGGTTCTGGTTCCTGCACGGCCGCTCCGACGACACGCTCAACATCGCGGGCAAGCGCGTCGGGCCGGCGGAGCTCGAGTCGGCCGCGGTCGCGCACCCGGCGGTGCGCGAGGCGGCGGCGATCGGCGTGCCGCACCCGGTGAAGGGCGAGACGGCCTGGATCTTCTGCTGCCTCGTCCCCGGCGCCGAGGCGACCGACGCGCTGGCCGGGGACGTCTCGGCGACGGTCGCGGGCGCGCTCGGCAAGGCGTTCAAGCCCGACCGCGTGCTCTTCGTCGAGTCGCTGCCGCGGACGCGGTCGGCGAAGATCGTGCGCCGCGCCGTGCGCGCGACCGCGCTCGGCGAGGATCCCGGCGACCTCTCGTCGCTGGAGAACCCGGAGGCGCTCGCCGAGATCGAGGCGGCCGTTGGCTGACGTGCGCGCCGAAGCGGCTCAAACCCTCGAAACTGTTTCGCCGCGTCGCGGCGAAACAGTTTCCAAGGCCACCGGCCGCGTCTTCCGCGCGTCGCGATCGATCCGCCTCTCCGACACCGACGCTGCGAACCGGCTGCGCCTGGACGCGGCGGCGAGGTACCTGCAGGACGTCGCGAACGACGACTGGGCGGACGCGGGCTTCGAGTCGGACGAGAGCGTATGGGTCGTCCGGCGCACCGAGATCGAGGTGCGCGCGCCGTTCGCCGGCGACGAGCGCGTGGAGCTGGAGACGTGGTGCAGCGGCATCGCCGGCTCGGCCGCCGCGCGGCGGTACTCGCTCGCCGGAGACCGCGGCGGACGGATCGAGGCCGAGAGCATCTGGATCCACCTCGACCACGAGCTGCGGCCGAAGCGGCTCGCCGAGCGCTTCCACCGCGTGTACGGCCCGTCGGCCGGCGGGCGCAAGGCGCCGACTCGCTTCGTGCTGCCCGTGCCGGCGTGCGGCCGCGGCCGGCCGTGGCCGCTGCGGGCGACGGACGTCGACCGGCTCGGCCACGTCAACAACGCCGCCTACTGGGCCGCGGTCGAGGAGGCGTTCCGCGGCGGGCTGGCCTCGACGCTCCGCGCGGTGCTCGAGTACCGGAAGCCGATCGACCTCGGCGAGGAGGTCGAGCTCGTCCGCGACGGGCCGGGACTCTGGCTGGTCGTCGCCGGCGAGGCCCGCTCAGCCGCGCGGCTCGATCCAGAGGGCGCGGGCGATCCCGAGCAGCTCGCCTGACCCGCCGAAGAGCGCCGTCCCGGCGCCGTGCTTGCGGCCGTCGCTGCCGAGCGGCCAGCCGACGACGACGCACCGCTCGCCCGCGTCCGGGACTCGCATGATGCGCGCCGCGAACCGTCCGAGCACCACCGTGCCGCGCCCGGGAACGCCGGTGGCGTAGGCGCCGGGGCAGTCGAGCGCCGCCCACACGAACTCCGGCCCGACCGCGTCGGGCGCGACGAGCCAGGGCGCCGCGACCGCGTCCCGGCCCTCGACCGGCCCGGCGTGCAGGTGGAGCCCGTCCTCGCCGCGCGCGTGCCCGCAGACGAAGCACTCCGGAAAGGGCGAGCCGAGGTCGGGCCGCTGCGCGGCGACGGCCGCCTCCCAGCTCACGGGCGGCGGGGGCTCGAGGTCGACGCGCCCGGGCCGCACCTCCGCGACGAGCTCGTCGCCGGCCCACACGCGGCCCTCCTCGTCGCGCGCGAGCGGCGTCTCGAGCGGCGGCGGCAGGCGCAGCGTCACCTCGGCCTCGGCGCCGCCCGCGAAGAGCCCGCAGCAGTAGCCGCCGTTGCCGGACTGCGCCGGCCCGCGGAAGCGGCGATCGACGACCATACTGGGCGCAGTATGCGGACCGACCGGCTCCGGGCCGTCCTGATCGCCCTGCTCGCCGCCGCGGCCGTGCTCGCGGTCGTCGGCCGCAAGCTCGACGCGGCGTGGGTCGTCTGGCTGTCCTACGCGCCGTTCTTCGTCGCGGTCGTGCTGCTCGTCGACGCGCGGCGGCGAATCGCCCGCAGACGGCACGATGCTAGAGTTTTCGATCGGGAGGCGAAAACCTCTGAGACTCGCACTCGCCCAGACGAATAGCACGGTCGGCGACGTCGACGGCAACGCGGCGCGCGTCGTCGAGCTCCTGGAGGCGGCGCGCGGCGAGAGCGCGGACGTCGTCCTCTTCCCCGAGCTCGTGGTCACGGGCTACCCGCCCGAGGACCTGCTCCTGCGGCCGGGCTTCGTCCGCGCCGCACGCGACGCGGTCGAGCGCATCGCGAAGGCGACCCGCGGCATCACCGCGCTCGTCGGCGCGCCGCACCTCGACGCCGACCTCTACAACGCGTGCTTCGTCCTCGCGCACGGCGAGGTGCGGTGCGTCTACCGCAAGCGCTACCTGCCGAACTACGGCGTCTTCGACGAGGACCGCTACTTCGCGCCCGGGCGCGACCTCGTGCTGCTCCGGTTCGGCGACGTCGTCGTCGGACCGACCGTCTGCGAGGACGTCTGGCAGCCCGGGCCGCCGGCGACCGACCTCGCCCTCGCGGGCGCGCAGCTCGTCGCGAACATCTCGGCCTCGCCGTTCCACGTCGGCAAGGACCGCGAGCGCGAGGAGATGCTGAAGGCGCGGGCGCGCGACAACTCGTGCTTCGTCGCGTTCTGCAACGCGGTCGGCGGGCAGGACGAGCTGATCTTCGACGGGCACTCGGTCGTGCTGGACGACGAGGGCGCGGTGCTCGCGCGCGCGGCCGGGTTCGAGGAGGAGCTGCTGGTCGTCGACGTCGACCCGGTCGCGGCCGTCGGCCGCCGGCTGCGCGACGTGCGCCGCCGCGCCCTCGCGCGCGAGCGGCGGCGGCCGCCGGCGTTGACGGAGGTCGAGCTGCCACCCCCGCGCGGGCAGACGGAGGCCGCGCCGCCGCGGATCGCGGAGCAGGCGGACGAGCTCGAGCAGATGCGGCTGGCGCTCGAGCTGGGCTTAAGCGACTACGTCCGCAAGAACGGCTTCGGCGACGTCGTCGTCGGCCTCTCCGGCGGCATCGACTCGGCGCTCACGGCGGCGCTCTGCGTCGAGGCGCTCGGCGCCGGGCGGGTGCACGGCGTCTCGATGCCGTCGCGGTACTCGTCGGAGGGAACCCGCTCGGACGCGCGACGGCTCGCGGAGTCGCTCGGCGTCGACTTCCGCGAGATCGCGATCGAGCCGATGGTCGAGGCATACGCCGGCGCGCTCGCCGAGTCGTTCGCGGGTCGCGACCCCGACCTCGCCGAGGAGAACCTGCAGGCGCGCATTCGCGGCACGCTGCTGATGGCGCTCTCGAACAAGTTCGGGTGGCTCGTGATCGCGACGGGCAACAAGTCCGAGCTGTCGGTCGGCTACTCGACGCTCTACGGCGACCTCGCCGGCGGCTTCGCGCTGATCAAGGACGTGTTCAAGACGGACGTGTTCCGTCTCGCCCGGCGGCTGAACGAGCGGGCGGAGCGCGAGCTGATCCCCCAGTCGATCATCGACCGCGCCCCGAGCGCGGAGCTGCGGGCCGACCAGCTCGACGAAGACTCGCTGCCGCCGTATCCGCAGCTCGACCGCGTCCTCGAGGCCTACGTGGAGCTCGACCGCTCGCGTGACGAGCTGTCACAGGACGGATTCGACCCGGAGGTCGTCGAGCGCGCGCTCGCGCTCGTCGACCGCGCCGAGTACAAGCGCCGCCAGGCGCCTCCCGGCGTGAAGCTGCGGCCGAAGGCGTTCGGCCGCGACCGGCGCACGCCGATCACCAACCGCTGGCCCGGCTAGCGTTCGGAAACTGTTTCGCGGCCATGGCCGCGAAACAGTTTCGGTCACGCGGCGTCGCGCGCTTCACAGGGCTCCAGCGTGTTTGCGGACGCCAGACAAGCCCGCATCAGCCGGCGAGCCGCTGCAGGACGACGCCGAGGACCGGCAGCGCGATCGTCAGCGCGTAGCTCGTCCAGCCGACGGCGACGAGCAGCGGCCGCGTCCGCTGCTCGCGCCCCTCCCGAACCTCCACCTGCAGCCGCGGGCCGAGAACGAAGTTGTGCAGGTACGAGACGACGACCAGGCAGACGGCGAGCGCGACCTTCACCCAGAGCACGATCTGGAAGCTCGACGTGTGCTGCCAGTCGCGGGCGGCGAGCGCGATTCCGGTGAGGGCTGCGACGAGCAGCGCGCCGTAGCCGAGCGGCCGCCAGCGCAGGCCGAGCTCGCGCAGCGCGCGGCCGCGCGGCTCGCCCTCGAGGATGCGAACCGCCGGCACGCCGACGAAGATCAGTGCCGTCGAGCCGCCGACCCACACCGCCGCGGCGAGCAGGTGCACGGCGACGAGGACGGCGGTCACTCGACCAGCGTACGGCCGAGCCACTCCCGCAGCGCCCGGAACCAGCGCAGGCGCTCGGCGTACGGGACGGCCGCGTTCGCCGGCGACGTCGACGGGAGCACGTAGAGCGCCGTCCGGGCGAGCACGCGGAGCTGCGGACCGAGCTCGGGCCGCTCGCCGAAGAGGCCGCGGTACGCCTCCTTGCCGACGAACGCGATCGCGCGCGGGTGGAGCTCCGCCGCCATGCGCTCGAGCCGCGCGCGGTCGAAGTCGCCGCGGCGCAGGTCGCCGGAGCCGGGCGTGGTGCGGTAGGCGGCGTTGGTGACCCCGAGGCCGAGCGGCAGCAGCTCGAGCTGCTCCCGCGGCTCGAGCAGCCGCGGCGTGAAGCCGGCGTCGTGGAGCAGCCGCCAGAAGTCGTTCCGCGGATTGGCGAAGTGCGCGGCGGCCGCGGCCGAGACGCGGCCCGGGTTGATGCCGCAGAAGACGCAGGCGAGACCGGGCGCGAGGACGTCCGGGACGGCCGAGACGGAGGGAGTCGAGCTAGGCGAAGCGGCCACGCGGCCGGCAGCGTGGCACACGCTGCGTCCACGTCGCCGTGCACACCCACGAGCTCGGCGCCGGCGGCGCCGGGCGCCGCCCGGTCGTGACGCTCGCGCGGCGGCGGGCGCTCCACGTGCGGCAGGCGCGGGTCAGGCCGCCTCGGCCTCCGGGCCGCGTGCGTCGAGGCGCCGCTCGAAGAGCCGCCGGAGCTGCTCGCCCGCGGAGGTCGGCCGCCGGCCGGGCGGCAGGACGCTGACCCGGTCGCTCGAGTGGCCGCCGTAGCAGCGGGCGTAGCACTCGGCCTCGGTCAGCGGCCTGAGCCTCATCGGCCGGAACCCTAGGACCGGCGTCGGACGGAACCACTACGCTCGCGCGGTGCCGACACGCCCGAAGGTCTTCGAGTACGCCGTCGAGGTCGACCGGGGCGGCCGGATGACGATCCCGGGCGGCGCGCAGATCGCGCCCGCCGAGGGCTGGACGCCCGACCACCTGCTGCTGGCGGCGCTCATCCGCTGCTCGATCGAGAGCCTCACCTACCACGCCCGCCGGGCCGGGCACGAGGTCGCGGCCTCGGGCGAGGGTCACGGCACCGTCACCCGCCGCGACGACGGCCGCTATGCCTTCGTCGAGCTCGGCGTGCGCATCCACGCGCAGCTGCTGCCGCGCGTCGGCGACCCGTCGGAGCTCACCGCGCTGGCCGAGCGCGACTGCTTCGTCGGCGCGTCGCTCGACCTCGAGCCCGAGTACGAATGGCACGTGTCCTGACCGACGTCGAGTCGGTGCGCGCGCGGTTTTCCGCGCTGCAGAGCCCGCTCGCGTTCTTCGACGGCCCCGGCGGAACCCAGGTGCCGGACGCGGTGATCGAGGCGATCGGACGCTACCTCCGCGAGGCGAACGCGAACGCCGGCGGCCCGTTCGCGACGTCGAGTGCGACCGACGAGCTCCTCGCGCAGGCGCACGACGTCGCAGCGCGGTTCCTCGGCTCGACGCCCGGCGAGACCGCGTTCGGCGCGAACACGACGACCCTGAACTTCGCGTTGTCGCGCGCGGCGGCGCGGGAGTGGCGTGCCGGCGACGACGTGGTCTGCACGCGCCTCGACCACGACGCGAACGTCTCGCCGTGGCTCGAGCTCGCACGCGACCTCGATCTCGTCGTGCGCTTCTGCGACGTCGACGACCGATGCCGTCTCGACCTCGACCACCTCCGCTCTCTGGTCGGCGAGCGGACGCGCGTGGTCGCGTTCCCGTGGGCGGCGAACTCGGTCGGGACCGTGACGCCCGTTGCGGAGATCGCCGCGCTCGCGCACGACGCCGGCGCGCTCGCCTGGGTCGACGCGGTGCACTACGCGCCACACGGCCCGATCGACGTCGCGCAGGCGGACGTCGACGTGCTGCTCTGCTCGCCCTACAAGTTCTACGGGCCGCACCTCGGCCTCGCGCACGTCGGGCGCGAGGTGGCGGAGCGCTGGCGGCCGTACAAGGTGCGGCCGGCGGCCGACGAGCCGCTCGGCCACCGGTTCGAGACGGGGACGCTCGCACACGAGCTGCTCGCGGGTTTCGTCGCCGCCGTCGAGTACCTCGACTCGGTCGGCTGGGAGTGGATCGCGGAGCACGAGCGCGGGCTCGGGCAGCGGTTCCTCGACGGGCTGCCGGAGGGCTGGACGCTGCACGGCCCCGAGGGGATGGACGGGCGCGTGCCCACGTTCGCGCTCACGCACGCGGAGATCTCACCGGGCGACGCGGCGGCACGCCTCGGCGAGCAGGGCTTCGCGCTCTGGCACGGCGACTACTACGCCGTCGAGATCATGCGCCGGCTCGGGCTGCCGGACGGCGCGCTCCGCGTCGGCATCGTCCACTACAACACCGCCGACGAGGTCGACCGGCTGCTCGCCGCCCTGGAAGCTGTTTCGCCGCTTCGCGACGAAACAGCTTCCTGAGCCGGGCGACGTTCAGATGCCGAGCCGGCGTCCGGCTTCGCTGCCCTTGATCGAGGCGACGACGGTGCCGTCCGGGGCGAGCACCTCGACGATGTCGGCGGCCTGGAACGACTTCTGATCGTTCGAGAGCGTCATCGTGCGCCGCACCCGCTGCATGCCGAGGTAGCTCCCCGTTGCCGGGTCGAACCGGAACCAGGCGAACGTGCACGCGAACGTCTGCGCGCGGGTGTGAACGCAGCTTCCGTGTGCGAGCGACCGCGTCGTCGGGTGCGACTGCGAGCTGGAGACGAGGATCCCGCCGCCCGCGACGAAGGTGTCGAGCGCCTGGAAGGTCGCGTCGACCCCCGGCGGCGGGTTCGTGAGCGAGACGGTGGTGATCCAGGTCCCGCTGAGCTGCGGCGCCGGTGCGCCCTTCCCGTTCGCACCCGACGCGACCGCCGCCGTCGTCAGGGCGGCGGCGAGGCAGACGAGCGTGACGAGGTACCTAGTGGACATCGCTTTCTCCTTTCCGGGGCTGGTCGTGAGCGATCGCCGGTGAGATGCGGTCGAACTGGATGCCGGCCCGTTGGTAGGCGGCCCGGACCGCGGTCTCCGACGGCGACGCGACCACGCAGAGGACCGACTCGTCCTCGGGCACGACCGTCGCCTGCAGGACGCGGACGGCGTCGACCTCGCACACCTTGCGGGCGAACGTCTCGAGCTCGGCGAGCCGCCGGCCGGGCAGGTAATGCTCGACGAGGAAGGTCGGGTGCTCCATCGCCGCGACCGTACGCACCGGTCGGGGCCGGGGAATCGGGCGTTACCCTACGTTTGGCGGCGGGTTCGAGCCTTCCCCCGCCATGCGTGCGCCCAGCTCCGCACGCGAGTGGATGCCGAGCTTGCGATAGACGCGGGCGAGGTTCGCCTCGACCGTCTTCACGCTCACGAACGCAGCCTGCGCGATCGCACGGTTCCTCAGACCGGACGCGGCGAGCTCGGCGATGCGGGACTCGCCCGCAGTCAGCTGGTCTGCGGGCCGGCGGCGGAGGCCGACACGATCGAGCTCCCCGCGCGCCCGTGCCGCCCAGGCCGGCGCACCGGCGCGCTCGAACGTCCGGATTGCCTGCTCGAGCGCCCGGGCGGCGGCACCCTTCTGCCGGGCCCGGCGGCACAGCCTGCCCTTGACGAGGAGCGACCATGCCGTCTCGAACGGGGGCAGCGACCCGGACGCCTTGCGCTCCTCGAGCTTCGCCGGCGCGCCGGGCGTGTCGCCCCCGGCGGCCGCGACGAGCGCTCGCGCGCCGGGAAGGACGGCCTCGATCCACGGCCTTGGCAGGATCCTCGCGCGTTCCTCGAGCCGCGCGAGGACAAGCCGGGCCTGCTCGAGCTCTCCGCGTTCGAGCAGCGCGTCGATCTGGTACGGCTCGCTGCGGTCGAACAGGACGTCGCGGACGCCGACCGCACGGGCATGCCCGCGCATGCGGGCGAGTGCGGCGTCGGCCTCGGCGTCGTCGCCGGCCGTGCGGTGGGCGAACGCCAGCGTCGAGAGCGTGAGCGCGGCCCACCAGGGCTGCCCGGCGCGCTCGTAGCTCTCGAGCAGCGAGAGCAGCGTGCTGCGGGCGCGCTCGACACGGCCTCGATGGGCGTCGACGAGGGCGCGCTTCTCGAACATCATCGCCCGCGGCCCGCGCACGTCGAGCTGCTCGGCGACCGCGCAGCTCTCCTCGACGAGTCGCTCCGCCGCTTCCCAGTCGCCCGCGCGCAACTCCGCCACCGCCAGGTGCGACCGCCGGTCTGCGAGCCACAGGTCTTCGCCGCGCTCGCGGTACCAGGCCTCCTCCCAGGCATACCGCCTGCGCGCTTCGTCGAACTCGTCGGCGCAGTGGCACCAGATGAGCGGCATCGGCTGGGGCCCGTCGGGAAGTCGCGACACGACCCGCTCCTCGAGGGCAACGCCGCGATCGAGAAGCTCCCGCTCGACGGGCTCGCCTCGGAGCGCACCGGCGAAGAACCGATCGATCAACACATGCGCGAGCAGTGCCGGCTCTTGCTCAGCGTCGAGAAGCGCGATCGCAGCGTCTGCGTACCGGAGCGCACGCTCGAGATCGTGGGCGAAGTTGAACCGGACGAACTTCGCGTAGATCGGAGCCTGCCGCCTGCGTCGCCGGCGACCGTTTCGAGCGCCTGCTCGACCCGGCCGGTTGCGGCGTCGGCCGCGCCGCCGAACCACTCGAGCCCCGCAAGCAGCACGAGCGCGTCGGCACGCTGCGGCGCGTCCACCGCCGCGGCGAGTGCCTGCTCCGCCAGTGCGCGGGCGGCCCCGAACTCGCCGACGGCGTCGAGCGACTGGGCGCCGCCGAGGAAGCGCCGCGAAAGGGCGTCGCCGCGGTCGCCCGGCGTCGCCCGCCGCGCGGACTCGAAGAGCTCGGCAGCCGCATCGTGGGCGCCCCGAAGCGCGGCGAGCCGCGCGGCCTTCTCGATCGCGTCCGCCGTCTCCGCGTCCGTTCCGAGCACGCTCAGCGCGAGGTGAACGCCCCTCGCCTCGTCGTCGGCGGCCACGAACGCCAGGCGCCGGTGCAGGGTGCGCCGACGCTCCGCGGAGGCCGTCTCGTACGCGGCCGACGCGAGGAGCGGATGCGCGAAGCGCACGCGGTCGCCGTCGAACGTCAGGACGCCGGCCGCCTCGGCCTCCGCAAGCGCGGACCCGACCTCGCCCGAGGACGTCATCGCGTCGTGCAGCGTCGCGATTCTCGCGTCGGGGCTCGCAGCCACGACGAGCGCCGCTTCGCGAGCCTCGTCGGAGAGTGCGTCGATGCGTGACGCGACAAGGTCCCGCAGCGTCGACGGAAGCCTCGGCGGCTCGTGGAGCGGTCCCGCGTCGCGGGCGAGCGTGCGGGCCAGCTCGAGCGCGAAGTAGGGGTTCCCGCCGGACGCCGTCACGAGCCGGGAGAGCGCCGGCCTGGGAAGCGAAAGCCCGAGCCGGTCGCGGACCAGGTGGTGCACCGCTCCGAACGAGAGCGGCCCGACCGTGATCCGCTGCACCCGATCGGAAGGCAGCCCCCGGTCCAGGCCGAGCGGCGGCGGATCGTCGGGCTCTGCGCGAACCGCGACGAGCACCCCCAGCGCTCCGGACGCACGCCGAACGGCGAACTCGAGGATGCGTCGCGACGCCGCGTCGAGCCACTGCGCGTCGTCGACGGCGAGCAGGACCGGCCGCTCGTCCGCGAGCAGCCTCAGCACGCCGACCGTCGCGGTTGCCGCCGTCCGCGGGTCGACCGGCCCGGCCTCGTCGGACAGGAGGAGCGCGGCCGCAAGAGCGCGCTCCTGCTGCCGCGGGAGCTCGCCCCTGACGGCCACGAAGGACTCCTCCAGCAGGTCGCCGAGCGCGGCCAGCGAGAACGCGGCCTCGGCCTCCGTCGGCCGCGCCTGCAGCACGTGGTGTCCGCGGCGTTCGCCGTACCGGACGCCGGCCGTCCAGAGCGTCGTCTTGCCGATGCCGGGGGCGCCGTCCAGCACGAGCGCTGCGAGCGCGTCCGCGATCCCGCCGACGAACCGCTCGATCGCCTCCATCTCGGCGGTACGCGCGAGGATCCCGTCCGCGACCCCGGCGCCGGTCTCGTCGCCGTGCACGCGGACGAGTCTCTCACTCAGGACACCCGCGCTCACAGCCCCGGGGCGCGAGAGCCTCGAAACTGTTTCGTCGCTTCGCGACGAAACAGTTTCCTAGCCGGGCCAGGCGGAGCCGGCGGCCGCGGCCCACTTCGAGCCGGGCGTGCGGCGGATTGGATCGGGGTCGACGCCGCGCGCCTCCGCGAGCGCGAGCGTGAGCAGGTGGAAGTACACGATGTCGACGACGGGGTGCCGCGTCGGCACGAGCGTCGTCTCGCAGCCGAGCGCCTCGAGCGCGGCGACGGCGTCGAGCGAACGCTCCTGCGCGCGGCCGGTTCCCTCGAGCACGTAGGCGCGCACGCGCTCGTCGACCGCCGCCAGATGGCCGTGGAGGAGCTGCTCGGTCTGGTGCGCCTCGGCGGCGGTCCACGTCCCCTCCCGGAGCTTCAGCGCCGCCTCCTGCGCCGTCGGCCAGTCCTGCCCGGCGCCGGCGATCAGCACGCGTGCCTGCGAGGGCGCCGCGACCTCGGCCCGCAGCGCCTCCTCGACCGCGTCCGCCAGCCAGACGACGTCCTCGCCGCGGAGCGAGGCGAGCGCCGCGACCGCGCAGGTGTAGCTCGCCGTGTGACACCAGGAGCGCTCGAGCTCCGGCGTGCAGACGAGCACCTCCGAGGCGAGCTCGGCGAGCGGCGAGTGCGGGGTGCCCGTCACGAGCCACACGTCGCCGCGGAACGCGCGCGCCGCCTCGAGCGTGAGCTGCGTCTCCCCCTCGTGCGAGACGCAGACGAGCACGTCCGCGTCGGGCGGGTCGAGCACCGCCTCGAGCGCCTGCACCGCGCGGCCGCCCGTCTGCGCCGCGTGGAAGGACGTGCCGCAGCCGGTGTGGACGACCCGTGCGCCGTCGGGCAGGCGCAGCCCGGTCGGGACGAGCCGCAGCCAGGCCGGCTGCGCGAAGACTGCGCGTCGTGTCTCGCCGGGCACGGCCTCCGTCTCTACCATAGGCGGCCGTGTCCGCGGGGTCCAAGACGGTCTACGAGCGCACGACCCTCGAGAACGGGCTGCGCGTGCTCACCGCGCCGCTGCCGCACGCGCAGTCGGTCGCCTGCTACGTGATGCTGGCGGCAGGCTCGCGCTACGAGCAGGCCGAGAACCGCGGCATCGCCCACTTCGCCGAGCACATGTTCTTCAAGGGGACGAAGAAGCGGCCCACGTCGCGCGACCTCGCGTCGGTCGTCGACGGCATCGGCGGCGAGTTCAACGCGTTCACGTCGAAGGAGTACACCGGCTACTACATCCGCTGCGCCGGCGAGGAGCGCGACACCGCGCTCGACGTGCTCGTCGACATGCTCCGCAACTCGAAGTTCGAGGCGGAGGAGGTCGAGCGCGAGAAGGGCGTGATCCTCGAGGAGATGAACATGTACTTCGACACGCCGCGCGACTACGTCTCGTCGGTCTACGACCAGCTCCTCTTCGGCGACAACCCGCTCGGCTGGGAGACGCTCGGCACGCGCGAGACCGTGCGCGCGGCGACGCGCGACACGTTCCTCGACTACCTCGACCGCTGGTACGCGCCGCAGCGGATGGTGGTCGGGGTCGCGGGCATGGTCGGCGACGACCTGCTGCCGCGGCTCGAGGAGCTGCTCGGCGACACGAGCGGCAACGGCGCGGGCACGCCGCCCCCGGCGGACGTCGAGCGGACGCCCGAGCCTCGGGTCCAGGTCCATCACAAGGAGTCCGACCAGGCGCAGGTCTGCATCGGCGTGCCGTCGTACCCCGTCGCGCACCCGGACCGCTACGTGCTGCACCTGCTCGGCACCGTGCTCGGCACGGGCATGTCGTCCCGGCTCTTCCTCGAGGTGCGCGAGCGGCGCGGGCTCGCCTACTACATCTACGGCGTCAACCAGTCCTACACCGACGCGGGCACGCTCTTCTCGCAGGGCGGCGTCGACATCGAGCGGATCGACGAGGCGGTGACGACGATCGCCGCCGAGTTCCGCCGGCTGGCCGACGAGCCCGTCCCGAGCGACGAGCTCGAGAAGGCGCGCGCGCTCGCCAAGGGCCGCTTCGTCCTGCAGACGGAGAGCCCGAACGGCCTGATCCTCTTCGGGCTGCGGCGGGAGGTGCTCGAGGGGCGCGCCGCCGAGCCCGCCGAGCTGCTCGCCGGCCTCGACGCGGTCACCGCCGAGGACGTGCAGCGGGTCGCGCAGGACCTGCTCGGCGGCGAGGGCCTCCGCCTCGCCGTGATCGGACCGTTCGACGACGAGGAGCGGTTCGCGAAGCTGCTCGCGGCCTAGTCTGCTTCCGTCAAACTCGCGAACCTGGTTCGCGACGAAGTCGCGAACCAGGTTCGAAGCTTCCTGCTTCCATTCGACCCGCGAACCTGGTTCGCGACGGAGTCGCGAACCAGGTTCGGAGCTTCCTGCGTCAGCCTTCCTGCGACTGCTCTTCCTGGCCGCGCCGGCGGATCTCCTCCACCACGGTCGGGTCGGCCAGCGTGGTGGTGTCGCCGAGCGGCCGGTTCTCGGCCACGTCCCGCAGCAGGCGGCGCATGATCTTGCCGGAGCGGGTCTTCGGCAACTCCGGCGTGAACACGATGTTGGCCGGCTTCGCGATCGGCCCGATCTTCTGCGCGACGTGGTCGCGCAGCTCCTCGAGCTTCTCGACGGAGCCCTCGCCGCCGCCCTTCAGCGTCACGAACGCGACGATCGCCTGGCCGGTCATGGCGTCGTTCCTGGCCGCGACGGCCGCCTCCGCCACCTCCTTGTGGTCGACGAGCGCCGACTCGACCTCGGTGGTCGAGATGCGGTGGCCGGAGACGTTCATCACGTCGTCGACCCGCCCCATCAGCCAGAAATCGCCGTCCTCGTCGATCCGGGCACCGTCGCCGGCGAAGTAGACGTCGCCGTACTTCGACCAGTACGTCTCCCGGTAACGGGCGTCGTCGCCGAAGATGCCGCGCAGCATCGCCGGCCACGGCTTCTTCAGCACGAGGTAGCCGCCGCCGCCCGGGCCGACCTCGTTGCCGGCCTCGTCGTAGACGGCCGCCTCGACGCCCGGGAACGGCTTCGTCGCCGACCCCGGCTTCAGCGTCGTCACGCCGGGCAGCGGCGTGATCATGATCATGCCCGTCTCGGTCTGCCACCACGTGTCGACGATCGGGCAGCGCCCGCCGCCGATGTTCTCGTGGTACCAGACCCACGCCTCCGGGTTGATCGGCTCGCCGACCGATCCGATCACCTTCAGCGACGAGAGGTCGTGCTTCTGCGCGTACTCGGGCCCCCACTTCATGTGGGTGCGGATCGCCGTCGGGGCCGTGTAGAGGATCGTGACGCCGTAGCGCTCGACGATCTCCCACCAGCGGTCCTTGTCGGGGAAGTCCGGCGTCCCCTCGTACATGACGCTCGTGGCGCCGTTGCACAGCGGCCCGTACACGATGTAGCTGTGGCCGGTGATCCAGCCGACGTCGGCGGCGCACCAGTACACGTCCGTCTCCGGCTTCAAGTCGAAGATGTACGAGTGGGTCGTCGCCGTGCCGACGAGGTAGCCGGCGGTCGTGTGCACGATGCCCTTCGGCTTGGCCGTCGTGCCGGACGTGTACATGAGGAACAGCAGGTCCTCGCTGTCCATCGGCTCCGGCGGGCACGAGGCCGGGTCGTCCGAGCCGCGGACGTCGTGGTACCAGTGGTCGCGGCCGTCCTGCATCGACACGTCGCCGCCGGTGCGCCGCACGACCAGGCACTTCTTCACCCCGGGCGTCGACTCCATCGCCTCGTCGGCGATCTTCTTCAGCGGCACGGTCGTCCCGCGCCGCCAGGCCTCGTCCTGGGTGATGATCACCTCGCAGCCCATGTCGTTGACGCGCCCCGACAGCGAGTCGGCGGAGAACCCGCCGAAGACCACGGTGTGGGGCGCGCCGAGCCGGGTGCAGGCGAGCATCGCGATCGGCAGCTCCGGGATCATGCCCATGTAGATGCCGACGGCCGTCCCCTTCTTCACGCCCAGCTCCTTCAGGGCGTTCGCGAAGGCGACGACCTCCTTCTGCAGGTCGGCGTACGTGATGTCGCGGCGGTCGCCGGACGGCTCGCCCTCCCAGTGGAAGGCGACCTTGGTGCCCTTGCCCGCCTCGACGTGCCGGTCGACGCAGTTGTAGGACACGTTGAGCTTGCCGCCCAGGAACCACTTGGCGTACGGGAGCTCCCACTCGTAGAGCTTCGAGAACGGCTCGAACCAGCTGACCCGCTCCTTGCCCTCGCGCTCCCAGAACGCCTCGAAGCCCTGGTCGTAGATGTCCGCCGTCGCGTTCGCCTGCGCGGCGAAGTCCTCCGGCGGCGGATAGCGCCGCTCCTCAAGGAGCAGCGTGTCGATTCCCTGGGATTGAGACGCTGTTTCCATGGGTGGAATCTACGCCGCTTCGCGCCGCGGCATCGGCGAGCCGAGCCGCGAGAGGACCGGCAGCCGGCCCCAGAGCGGTGTGCCGACCGGCAGCACCGGGATCGGCGACATGCCGTTCACCACCCCGGCCGCGGACGTGTACCACGCGACGGCCGCCGTCACGACTCCGGCCCAGCCGCCCGCGTGCAGGACCCACGTCGCGGTGGAGTCGTGCGCGAGCCTGAAGAACCCGATCACGAGCAGGATCTCGGTGATCTCGAGCGTCAGGAAGACGCCGAAGACGGCGAGGTTCACCCGCAGGCTCCACAGCATCATGTAGGTGTTGAAGATCGCGAACGAGAGCAGGAACCACGCGAGCGCGTTGTCCACGTTCGCCGCGGTGAGGCTCGCCGCGAAGTTCTTCGACACGTCGGCGAGGACGACGACGATGCCGAGCCCCATCCAGAAGCCGCCGTACGTCGAGAACGCGGTCGCGCCGAAGACGTTCCGGTTCCGGAACTCCCACATACCCGCGAGCAGCTGCGCCGCCCCGCCGTAGAAGAGCGCCGGCCCGATCCAGATCGCGTCGTTGATGAAGCTCGCGTTGTGCCCGCTGAGCAGGAACGTCGTCAACGCGAACCCCGCGAGGCCGAGCGGCGCCGGATCGGCCGCCGGCACGCTCTCGATGAGGGTCGGAGCAGGCCGCACGTCGGCAACCGTTGCCATTGCGACACCCCTTTCACGCCCGCCGGCGCCGCGAGGCCCGCGCGGGCCTTACCGGATAACGATAGACCTTCCTGCGCGTTCTTCCGCTAAATGCGGCGAGCCAAACGTGACGAAAGCGTCGTGTGTCTAGGGCGCGAGGTCGTACGGGTAGCTCGTCAGGTTCTCCGCGCCGTCGGCGGTGACGAGCACGAGGTCCTCGAGCCGCACGCCGCCGAGCCCGGGCCGGTAGAGGCCCGGCTCGATCGTGACGACGTCACCCGCCCGCAGGACGTCCTTCGAGGTGAGCCCGAGGAACGGCTCCTCGTGGACGTCGAGGCCGACGCCGTGCCCCAGGCCGTGGAAGAAGCCCTCCTCGAGCGGCGCCCCCTGCCGCTTCGTGCGGCCGGTCGGCAGCCCCGTAGGCTCGAAGACGTCGCAGGCGACGTCGTAGACGGCCCGGCCCCCCGCCCCCTCCCGCACCGCGGCGGTCGACCGCTCGAGCGCCTCGAGGACGAGCCGGTGCCACTCGGCGATCTCGGCGGGCGGCTCGCCGACGACGAACGTGCGTGTCATGTCGGCGAAGCAGGCCGACTCGCCGTCGCGCGGCCACAGGTCGATCACGATCGGCTCGCCTTCGCGGATCTCGCCGGCGCCCATGTGGTGCCCGATCGCCGACTGCGGGCCGTGCGAGACGATGAACTCGTCGGAGGCGGCGCCGTGGTCGACGAACGTCCGAGCGATCGCGCGCTTGATCCGCTCGGAGGTGAGCGGCTCGCCGTCCACCTCGAGCGCGCCGCCGTTCGAGTCGGCGCGCCGCAGCAGGTCGCGCGCGGCGTCCATCCCGGCCTCGGCCGCGCGCTGCGCGCGGCGCATGCCGGCCAGCTCCGCCTCCGACTTCACGCGGCGGCGGTCGTCGAAGTAGTCGCGGTCGACGCGCAGCTCGACGCCGTCGGCCCGCAGCAGGTCGGCGACGCGCAGGGGGAAGGACTCGGGCACGACGGCGCTGCGCACCTCGAACGCGGCGACCGCGCGGCGCAGAAGCTCGTCCGCCACCGCCGCGCGGTCGAGCCCCTGGGCGACGAGCTCGTCCCAGCCGAGCTCCTCCCACAGGTGCAGCTCGAGGCCGCCGAGCTCGGCCAGCCGCGGCGCCTCCATCGAGCTCGTGAGCACGTGCCGCGTGCCGTTCCGCTCCGCGTAGAGCACCGGGTCGGGGATCCCGATCGGCAGCTCGTGCCGCAGCTCGGACGAGCGGACCGTGTCGCCGTAGATCAGGACGTCGGTCACGCGCGCGACTCTATCTAGACTCGGCGGGATGAACTCGCAGGACAGGGCGCTCGAGCTCGTCGAGCTGTACGACCGCGAGCTCCCGCCGCTGCTCCCCGACGGCACGGAGGTCTTCGACGCGCACGTCCACCTCGGCACCGACGTCGACGGGATGGTCGGCGACTACGACGAGCTCGAGCGCCTGCAGGCGCGGTACGGCGTGCGCCGTGCGTTCGTCTTCTGCCTCGACGAGCCCGACCGCCACCCCGCCTTCCGCGCGGCCAACGACCGCACGCTCGCGTACGCACAGCGGAGCGGCGGCCGGCTGATCCCGTTCGTGCGCCTCGACCTGAACGAGTCGCCGATCGAAGAGGCGCGACGCTGCATCGACGCCGGGGCCCGCGGGATCAAGCTGCACCCGCGGGCGCAGCGCTTCAGCGCCACCGACGAGCGGCTCGGGCCGGTGTTCGAGCTCGCCGCCGAGCGGCGCGTGCCGATCCTCGTCCACGGCGGCCGCGGCCTGCCGCCGATCGCGGCCGGGCTGCGGGCGCTCGTCGAGCGCTATCCGGAGGCGACGCTGATCATCGCCCACTGCGGGATCGCGGACCTGCCGGCGCTGGCGGAGTGCATGGCCGGGCGCCGCGGCGTCTTCTTCGACACGTCCGTCTGGAGCCCGCTCGACCTGCTCGACTTTCACCGGCAGATCCCGCCCGAACAGGTCGTCTACGCGAGCGACTACCCCTACGGGCAGCAGCCCTCGTCGCTGCTGATCGCCGTGCGTACCGCGCGCGCGGCCGGCTACTCGGAGACGCAGCTGCGCGCCCTGCTCTGGGACAACGCGGCGGCGATCGCCGAGGGCGCCGCGCTGCCGGAGCCGAGCGCACCGCTCGGGCGCCCCGAGGTGACCCAGCCGCTGCAGCTCGCCCGCATCCACCAGTACCTGTCGATGGCGACGCCCCTCCTCTGGTCGCGGCAGGCCGACACGGTTGGCCTGCTCGGGCTCGCGATGAGCGCGTGCGCGGAGCGGAACGGCTACGTCGACGCGGTCGACCGGATCCGTGAGCTGCTCGCCGCCGCGCAGGACCTGTGGGCGACCGTCCCGTCGTTGCCCGACGAGGCGGCGCGCCGCGCGACCGCGCGGCTCACGTTCCGGCTCGTCCACCTGGCGGACATCGAGGCGGTGACGGCCGCTGCCTGACCTGGTCGTGAACGAGCACGCGTACGAGGTGGACGTCCAGGTCGGCACGACGCTGGCCGAGGTGCTGCGGGACGAGCTGCGACTCACGGGCACGAAGGTCGCCTGCGGCGAGGGCCACTGCGGCGCGTGCACGGTGCTCGTCGACGGCGCCCCGACGCTCTCCTGCATCACGCTGGTCCATTCGCTCGACGGCGCGCGCGTAACGACGATCGAAGGGCTGCGCGAGCATCCGATGGTCGCGTCGTTCGTGCGCGCCGACGCGCTGCAGTGCGGCTTCTGCACGCCCGGCCAGATCGTGAGCGCGGTGGCGCTGGTCGAGTCCGAGCCCGATCCGTCCGCCGAGCGCATCCGGCACGCGATGGCCGGGAACCTCTGCCGGTGCGGCACGTACCCGAAGATCGAGGAGGCGATTCGCACGTGGCGCGACTGATCCGCACCGAGAAGGAGGTCGAGGGCCGCTACGAGGAGGTGTGGCTGGTCGTCGAGGAGGACGCGCTCGACCAGTGGCCGGAAGGCCCGCTGGACGTCGTCGGCCGGCCCGCCGCGCGCATCGACGGCCTCGAGCGCGCGCGCGGCGAGGCCGTCTACACCGCCGACGTCCAGCTGAACGGGATGCTCCACGCGGCGATGGTGCGGTCGCCGCACGCGCACGCGCGCGCCCGGTCGGTCGACCTCGCGCCCGCGCTCGCGCTGCCGGGCGTCCACGCCGCGATCGGTCCCGGCGAGATCCCGAAGCTCGCCGACCTCTGCGGGTACCAGGGAGCGCCGGTGGCGGCCGTGTGCGCCGACACGGAAGCGCAGGCGCGGGCCGCCGCGGCAGCCGTCGTCGTCGACTGGGAGGTGCTCGAGCCGCTGGTCGACCCGGACGAGGCGGTGCGGCGGGGCCAGCTCCTCTCCGAGCCGCGCGTCCGCGAGCGCGGCGACTACGAGCGCGGCCTGGAGGAGGCCGACGTCGTCGTCTCCGGCGAGTTCCGCACGCAGACGGTGCTGCACAACTCGATGGAGACGCATCAGTCCGTCGTTCGCTGGGTGGGCGACGAGCTCGAGGTGCACGTCTCGACCCAGTACGTCTGGGGCGTCCGCGACGAGCTCGCGTCGGGGCTCGGCCTGCCGGCCGACCGCGTCCGCGTGATCTGCAACTACATGGGCGGCGGGTTCGGCTCGAAGAACGACGCCGGCGACTACACGTTCGTCGCCGCGGAGCTCGCGCGCCGGACCGGGCGGCCGGTGCGCTGCGCGCTCAGCAGGCGCGAGGAGCACCTCGCCGCCGGGAACCGCAACGCGACGATCCAGCGGCTGACGATCGGCGCACGCTCCGACGGGACGCTCACCGCGCTCGGCGGCGAGTTCGTCAACGCGGTCGGCTGGGGCGGCTGGGTCGCCGCCACCGACGGGCCGATGCACGCGCTCTACGCCTGCCCGAACGTGCGCTCGACGCTCTACGGCGCGAAGCTGAACACGCCGCCGATGAAGGCGTTCCGCGCGCCCGGCTTCGTCGAGGGCACCTTCGGGCTCGAGACGCTGCTCGACGAGCTCGCGGCGAAGCTCGACCTCGACCCGCTCGAGCTGCGCCGCCGCAACCACGCCGACGCCGACGCCTCCGACGGCCGGCCGTTCTCGAGCAAGAACCTGCTCGAGTGCTACCGGCGCGCCGAGCCGCACTGGGAGCGGCGCCACGAGGTGCGCGCGCGGTCGACCGACACCGTGAAGCGCGGCGTCGGGATGGCGTCGCAGGTCTGGTACGGCGGCGGCGGCCCGCCGAGCTACGCCTGGGTGCGCGTCGGCTCCGACGGCCGCGCGGCCGTCGTCACCGCGATGCAGGACATCGGCACCGGCACGCGGACGGCGATGGCGCAGATCGCGGCCGAGGAGCTGGGGATCCCGCTCGACCACGTCACGGTGTCGCTCGGCGACACGGCGCGCGGACCGTACGCGACGCTCTCGGCAGGCTCGTCGACGACGCCGTCGATCGGGCCGGCGGTGCGCGCGGCGGCGGCCGACGCGCGGCGCCAGATCGAGGAGATCGCCGAGCAGCGCGGGACGCCGGGCGCGCCGCTCGCGGAGGTCGTCTCGGTGCTCGAGGACGCGCAGATCCTCGGCAAGGGCGCGCGCGGGCCGAACCCGACCGGGATGCAGGTGCTCACGTTCGGCGTGCACGTCGCGGAGGTCGCGGTCGACGTCGAGACCGGCGAGGTGCGCGTCGAGCGCGTGGCGGCGATCCACGACGTCGGCCGCGTGATCAACCCGCTCGGCGCCGCGAGCCAGATCGAGGGCGGCGTCATCCAGGGCATCGGCCACACGTTGAGCGAGGAGCGGCTGCTCGACCCGGCGACGGGCGCCGTGCTGACGACGTCCCTCGACGCCTACCGGCTGCCGACGATCGCCGACGTGCCCGAGATCGTCAGCGAGCTCGTCGACGTCCCCGACCGGCACCTCACCAACCTCGGCTCGAAGGGCCTCGGCGAGCCGCCGATCGTGCCCATCGCGGCCGCGATCGCGAACGCGATCCGCGACGCGACCGGTGCCGACGTGCGCAGCCTGCCGATCACGCGCGAGGAGCTGCTGCGGGCGCTGCGCGAGGCGGCGGAACGGGAGCGGCGTGGAGCTCCGGCGGCCGTCTAGCCTCGCCGAGCTGCCCGCGTCGCCCGGCGACGGCGCCGTGCTGCTGGCCGGTGGGACGGAGGTCGTGCCGCTCATTCGGAGCGGCCTCCTGCACGCGGAGACGCTCCTCGACGTGCGCGCGGTCGTCCCACGTGGGATCGACGGCACGCGCATCGGCGCGGCGACGACGCTCGCCGAGCTCGAATCGTCGGACGAGGTGCCGGACGCAGTGCGCGAGGCGGCGCGTCTCGCGGCCAGCCCGCAGCTGCGCAACGCCGGCACGCTCGCGGGCAACCTGCTGCAGGCGACGCGCTGCTGGTACTGGCGGCTCGGTCGACCGTGTCGCCTGCACGGCGGTGACGAGTGCTTCGCGCGCACCGGCGAGCACCGCGAGCACGCGATCTTCGCCAACGGCTTCTGCGCGTCGGCGCACCCGTCCGATCTCGCGGCGGCGCTGCTCGCGTTGGACGCGACGGTGGAGACGACCGCGCGCATGCTGCCGGTCGGCGAGCTCTACCGGCTTCCGACGACCGCCGACCGCCGCGTGACGACGCTCGAGCCGGGCGAGGCTATCGTGCGGATCGACGTGCCCGCGCCGGAGCGCTCCGTCTACCTGAAGGCGATGGACCGCGCGCGGTGGTCGTTCCCGCTCGTCGGCGTGGCGGCGGCCCGGACGGGCGGCGAGACGCGGGTCGCGCTCGCCGGCGTCGCGCCGGTGCCGTGGCTCCTCGCGGGCGGGGACGTCGACGGCGCAACGCCGCTGCCGCGGAACGCGTGGAAGGTGGACGTGGCGCGGGCTCTGGTGCGTCGCGCCCTGGCCGCCGTCGCTTGACGGTCGCCGCGGTCGTCCTGGCCGCGGGCGCCTCGACGCGCTACGGGCGGCCGAAGCAGCTCGAGCTCCTGCCCGCCGTCCTGGAACGGCTGGCGCGAACCTCGGTCGACGAGATCGTCGTCGTCGAGGGTGCGCATCCCCTCATGCCCGTCCTTGGTTCACGTCGTGAACCAAGGACGCGAGTTTCCGTCGTGCACACAGAAGACTGGGCGCGCGGTCCGGGCGCGTCGCTCCGCGCCGGCCTCGAGGCGCTCGGCCCCCGGGTCGCTCACGCCCTCGTCGTCCTCGCGGACGGCCCGCGCCTCGACCCGCGCGCGGTCGAGCGGCTGCTCGAGCGCCGCGGCGAGGGCCCGGTGCTCGCCGCGAGCTACGACGGCGCGCGCAGCCACCCCGTCCTGCTTGCGCGCGAGGCCTGGGTCGCGGTGCCCGACGAAGGGGCCCGCGCGCTCGAGCCGCTGCTCGTCGACTGCTCCGACCTCGAGCCGCCGGGCGACGTCGACCGTCCCCTTCGGCCATGACCGGTGCCTGGCACCTTACGGTGCCAGGCACCGTAAAGGGAACGTGAAGAGATATTGCCCTACGTCAACGGGGTGCGCAGGGCCGCGAGCCTGGCCTTCAGCTCCGGCGGCATCGGCTCCGACACGGCGACCCGCACGTAGTGGCGCAGGCGCTCCTCGAACCGGTACCGCTTCGCGCACCAGGTGCAGCCGGCGAGGTGGCGTTCGGCCTGCCGCACCTCGTCGTCGGAGAGCACGCCGTCGAGGTACGGCTGCATCATCTCCTCACACTTCTCGCACGGATCGTCGATCACGCGGCAACCGCCTTGTCGGCGAGGTTCTTCTTCAAGATACGCCTCCCGCGGTGCAGGCGCGACATCACGGTGCCGATCGGGATGTCGAGGATCTGGGCCGCGTCGGCGTAGGAGAACTCGCCGATGTCGACGAGCACCACCACGTCGCGGAAGTCGTGCGGGACGTCGGCGAGCGCCTCGACGATCGAATCCTGCGACAGCCGCTCGAGGACGCGCTCCTCGTCCGGGTTCTCCTCCGGCGTCGTCGACTCGAGCCGGTTGTAGAGGAAGTAGTCGCCGAGCTCGCCGTCGAGGCTCGTCGTCTGCGGCGTCCGCTGGCGCCGCCGGCCGCGGTCGATGTTGAGGTTCGTGAGGATGCGGAGCAGCCAGGCACGTAGGTTCGTGCCGGGCGTGTACTGGCGCCACGAGCGGAACGCGCGCTCGTACGTCTGCTGGACGAGGTCCTCGGCCTCCTCGCGCGAGCCGACCAGCCTGCGCGCCACGCGGTACACCTGGTCGCTGAGCTCCAGCGCTTCCTCCTCGAACCGGACGCGGGCCCGCGCTTCCTGCGCGAGCCGGCGCGATTCGGCAGCCGTCGACGTGCTCTCGCTCATCGAAGCCACCCTAGCAGCGGTCGAAAACGTCTCCGGCGCGCATCCGATTCCCGCCGCGCGGCGTTTCTTCCACATGGAACAGACCATCGAAGGGCTGCAGGTCGTCACCAGCGACGACCACAAGATCGGCCGCGTCGTCGGCACCCGCGACGACTGCGTCCTCGTCGAGACGGGTCACCTCTTCAAGTCCAGGCACGCGATCCCGAGCTCGTTCGTGCACCGCCAGGACGACGAGCTGCGCGCGACGGTGTCGAAGGAGATCGTCGAGTCGTCGCCCAAGATCGAGGACGAGAGCTGGAGCTGCGAGGAGATCCTCGTCCACTATGGGCTCGCCGGACCGTTCGAGGTCGACCCCGACCCGGACGGCGTCGACAACGCCGAGACCGAGGGTCAGCGGGCCGGCATCGAGCCGGCGCCGCAGGAGCGGATGGGCACGCTGACCGGCACGGAGCCTCCGTCGCAGGCCGTGCCGACGGTGCGCGAGCGGCAGGGCAACGCGTACGACCCGACCGGCTCCACCGCGAACCTCGAGTAGCGCGAACTAGAGCCCCGCGGCGGCGCGCTCGCGGAAGCCGCCGCGGAGGAGCGTCGCGAGCAGGGCCTCGCGCGTGGTGCGCTCGTCGTCCCAGGCGAGCGTCACCTGGCCCATCAGGTTCGCGTTCGCGGACTCGAGGCCCTCGGCGCTCTCGAGCGTCTGCGCGAGCCTCATCACGCAGCGCTCGCAGCGGATGCCGCTGACCTGGATCGTCTCGCTCACGACGGCCACGGCCGCCAGGTTAGACCATCGTCCGCGCGACGAGGTCGGCCGTCGCGTCGGAGGCGTTCGCGAAGCGGAGCTGCAGGTCGGCCTCGCACCTCTCCGGGTCGATCCGGTCGAGCAGCGTCGCGGCGTCGAGCGCCTCGGCATGGCCGCGCACCAGGTCGAGGAGCTCGCGGCCGAGCTCCGACGCGGCGGCCACGCGGCCGCCGTCGGGATGCAGCAGCTCGGCCTTCGGGCCGAACCTCGCCGCCGCCCAGCGGTTCTGCAGGTAGTCGGCGCGTCCGCGGTCGGCGAGACGAGAGCCGTTCGCAGGCAGGTCGCCGGCGAGCGCGGCCGCGCAGAGCGCAAGCAGCAGCGCGCCGAAGGCGGCGGACAGCGCGACGTCCGTGGGCTGGTCGGCGATCCGGATCTCGATCGTCCCGAAGGCCGGGTGCGGCCGCGCGTCCCACCAGATACGCGTGTAGTCCTGGGCCAGCCCCAGCCGGACGAGCCGCTCGACCCACGCCTCCCACTCGCGGTAGGAGTCGAACGCGGGCGGAGCGGCCGCGCGCGGCAGCTCCGCGAGGACCGGCGCGCGGTTCGACGCCATGCCGGTCACCTCGCCCGCGAACCAGGGCGAGTTCGCCGACAGCGCGAGCACGACCGGCAGCCACGGCACGATCGCCTCGAGGCAGCGCCAGCACGACTCGGCGTCCGGCATGCCCACGTGGACGTGCAGCCCCTGCACGCCCTGCCGCCGCACCGACACGCCGCCGTAGCCGGCGAACGACACGTACCGCTCCTCCTTCACGATCGGCTGCGCCTCCGGACGCGCCGACGGATGCGTCCCGGCCGCGGCGATCGCGAGCCCTTCGGCGGCGGCCGCGTCCGCAGCCGCCCGTCGCAGCACGGGCAGCGCGGCGGCGGCTTCCTCCGCGGTCGCGCACACGTCCGTGTTCGTCTCGAACACGGACGCGAACAGCTCCGTCTTCGCCCGCCCGGGCAGCTCCCGCCCCTCGAGCCGGCGCAGGATGCGGTCGACGGCCGCGACCTGGTCGTGCGTGACCGCGTCGAGGATCATCAGCTCCTCCTCGACGCCCAGCGAGAACGGCGGCGACTCCCCGAACCGCTGCTCGATCACGGGGCCGCGTTTACGCGCGGACGCCGTGCACCGGCCGGCCGGCCGCCACCCACGCGTAGTAGGAGGCGCACGGGCCGAAGTCGGGCTGGTAGCCGACGACGCGCGGGTTGCGGCCGACGTCGCGCGCCTTCGCCGCGTGCCGCAGCAGGTTCGGGTCGTCCGACTGCTGCCACAGCAGGATGAGGTGCGCGGCGGTCATGAAGTCGGCGATGAACGAGCAGCCGTCCGCCGGGCACGGAAAGGGATCGGTGCGCACGCAGAACCAGCCTTCGTAGCCGTCCGCTCCATCGTCCTGCCAGAGCTCCTCGTCCTGGACCGCGGCCGGTTCGACGGCGATCTGCCCTCGCTCCATTCGGGACAGGTTAGACACGATCGGCGAGGACGCCGGAAACCCGGGAACCTGGTTCGCGACTCCGTCGCGAACCAGGTTCGACAAGCCCAAGGACGATCCGGTCGCCGCCGGAAGGCCGGCTCGGCCGGCCGAAAGGCGAACAGCCCGCGGCGAGGACGCCGGAAACCCGGGAACCTGGTTCGCGACTCCGTCGCGAACCAGGTTCCGGCTACGCGGACGCGACTCGCGGCGCTCGCGAGACGCTCGGAGTGGGAGCCCGGAGGGGACAGTGCGTGAGCACGGCCCCGAAAGGGATCGTGCTCCGAGCGTCCCGAGGCGGGCGCAGAGCCGGGCTCCGCCCGGCGGGAGCGCCCGCCGGCGAGCGTCGCGAGTGGAGAAGACCGGCCGCGGCCCGGGCAGGCGGGCGGGCCGCGACCGGCCGTTCTCGCTACCGGCCGACCTTGGGGCAGGTCGGCCGGGGCTTCGGCCCCGTTACAGCTAGGGGCCGCGGACGGCCAGACCGAGAGGGGAGGGTGAGGCCGTCCGATCCGTGGTCACTTCGGTGCCTGTCCGAGCGTCACGGTGACCGTCTTCTTCACGCCGTGCCGGTAGAGCTCGAGGGAGAGCTTGTCGCCGGGCTTGCGCTGCGCGATCGCGTCGCGAAGCTGCTCGAAGGTCGTGACCGGGTTGCCGTCGACGCCGACGATGATGTCGCCGCCGAGCCGGTAGCTCGTGCCCTGCACGATCACCGACGTCGTCCCGGCCTTGATCCCGGCCTTCGCCGCGCCCGTGCCGGGCGTGACCTGCTCGACGAGCAGCCCGCGCTTCGTCGGGAGGTTGAACAGCTGCGCCAGCTGCCCCGTCACCGGCAGCACGTCGATGCCGAGGAAGGGATGCTCGACCTTGCCGGTCCTGATGAGCTGCGCGGCGATCGAGCGAACCGTGTTGATCGGCACCGCGAAGCCGATGCCGACGTTGCCCTGCTGGCCGGTGTTGCCGGTCGAGATCTGTGACGTGACGCCGATCACGCGCCCGTCCGCGTCGAGGAGCGGGCCGCCCGAGTTGCCGTGGTTGATCGCGGCGTCCGTCTGGATCGCGTTCTCGATCGGCAGATTGTTCGGCGCGGTGATCTGGCGCTGCAGCGCCGAGACGATGCCCGACGTGAGCGTGCGCGTGTAGCCGAACGGGTTGCCGATCGCATAGACCGGGTCGCCGACCTGCACGTCGTCGGAGTTGCCGAGCGTCAGCGGCGTGAGCGCGCGCGCGTGCGTGTCGATCTTCAGCACCGCGACGTCCGTCGACGGATCCTTGCCGACCACCGTCGCGTTGATCTGGTCGTTGCCCGAGAAGGAGACCTGCACGCGCTGGGCGCCGGCGATCACGTGCTCGTTCGTGATGATGTGACCGGCCTTGTCGATGATGAAGCCGGAGCCGAGCGCCTGCTCCGTCTGCTGCGTCGGGGGACCGAAGCCGAACGGGTCGCTGGGGCTCGTCGTCACCGTCGTCGCCGTGATCTGGACGACGCCGGGCGCGTCGCGGCGGTAGATCTCCTCCGGCGACAGCCCCCGCGTCGCCTGCCGCGCGGCGGTGCTGATCGCGCCGGTGGACGGCGTGATCTGCTCGATCGTCGTCTTGCTGCTGCCGAGCTTGCCGAACACGGCCGCCCCGCCGAGGGCGATCGCGCCGCCCACGATCGCGATGCAGGCGACGCCGGCGACACGCGCGGCCAGGGTGCGACCAGGAGTCACGTGCGCCGTTATAACCCCCCGGCCGTTGGCACGGCGTTGGCGGCGATTAACCGTCGATTAAGAGGCGTCAGCGGAGCGTGAAGGCCCAGACGCCGCCGATCACGGCCGTTCCGATCGTCAGCCAGAGGAGGTAGTCGCCGACGATGCCGCTGTGCGCGGAGCGCAGCACCTCGACCGGTGGCCGCAGCGCGCGTCCGGCAGCGGCCCGGAAGAGCTCGGGCAGCCGGTGGCGCCAGAGACCGAACGCCGCCGTGAGGGCAGCCAGCGCGAGCGCGGCGAGGCCGTAGGCCCAGCTCTCCGTCGTCGCCGCCCGGACGGTGAACGGCGGCCTCGGCTCGCGGGCCGGCTTCGCGTCCCGCAGCACGTGGGCGACGTACGCGGTGCGGTCGACGAACCGCTCGGCGGCATGCTCGGTCCGCACCTCGAGCCCCGGCGTGACGCTCAAGGCGAGCCCGATGACGATCGCGATCGTCGCCGCAACCGCCATCGGCGCGACGGCGGCGTCGCGCTCCGGCGGCTCCTCGGGCGGCTCCGGTGTGAGCAGCGAGTCGTCCTTCGCTCCCCAGCCGAGGAACACGCGCGCGCCGGCGCGGAGCAGCGCTCCCCCGGAGACGGCCTCGGCGATCATCAACAGCGGCTGCACCCAGGCGATGCCGCGCGCGGTGGCCCCGTCGTCGACGAGCGCGTGCCCGAGGAAGACGCCGACGTACGGCACGCCGATCAGACCGACGGCGCCGGCCGCCCACAGCACGCCCCACCACGGGACGGCGCGGCCGGCGCCGTGCAGTCGCAGCTCGTCGACCGCGCGCAGCCGCACCAGCACCGCGCCGCAGACCATGAAGAGCCCGCCCTTCACGAAGCCGTGGGAGAGCACGAGGTTCGCGGCGCCGGCCAGCGCCTTCGGATCGAGCAGCCCGACGCCGACGAGCATGACGCCGGCGTGGGTGATCGTGGAGAACGCGAGCATCCGCTTCAGGTGGCGTTGCAGGAAGCACATCAGCGCGCCGACGAGCGCCGTCACCACGCCGATCCACACGAGCAGGCTGCGAACCTCCCCCGCGTGCCCGAGCGGGGACGAGAACACCGTCCAGTAGATGCGTGCGACGGCGTAGATCCCCATCTCGACCATCGCGCCCGAGAAGAGGACGCACACGGGCGCCGGCGCCACCGCGTGCGCGTCGGCGAGCCACCAGTGGAAAGGCACGATCGCCGCCTTCACCAGGAAGCCGACGAACACGAGCGTGAGCGCGACGATCACCAGCCGGTCGGCCGGGTGCCCGGCCAGCATGCGTCCGAGCTGCGCGAGGTTCAGGGCGCCGGTTCGCGCGTAGAGCAGCCCGATGCCGATCAGGATCAGGTAGGCGCCCGCCGTGTTGGTGATCGCGAAGTTGACCGCGCCCTGCAGCGGCCCGAGCTCCTCGACCTTGAAGCCGGCGAGCGCGTATGCCGCGACGCCCATCAGCTCGAACCAGACGAACATGTTGAAGAGGTCGCCCGTGAGCGCGAAGCCCGCCATCGCGCCGCAGAACACGAGCATGAGCGCGTCGAAGAGCCGCGCCGCCTCCTGCATGTACGACCACGAGTAGAGGAGCGCGAGCGTCACCAGCCCGCACGCGAGCGCCGCCAGCCCCGCGCCGAGCGGATCGGCGGCGAAGTCGATGCCGATCGCGACGCCGCCGCTCGGGCGCCAGCCGCCGAACCAGTGCAGGACGTCGCCTGCTTCGGCGTGCAGCATGATCAGGAGCGAGAACGCCGTCGCCGCGGCGGCCGCCGCCAGCGCGACCGCGTCGAGGACGCGGCGCGGGAGCAGGCTCTCCGTGGCGACGATCGCGGCCGCCGTCAGCAGCGGGATCGCCACCGGCAGCGGAAGCAGCCACGACATCAGCCGTGGAAGTCCGCGAGCTGATCGGGGTCGATCGTTCCCGCCTTCTTGTGCGCGTCGAGCGCGAGGGCGAGGATCAGCGCGATCACCGTGACGCTGATCACGATGTCCGTCAGCGTCAGCGACTGCACGACGGGGTCGACCGCCGTCGTGCCGAGCTTGACGCCCTTGAAGATCGGCGCGCCGCCGTGCTTCTCGTAGCCGATCGAGAGCAGCAGGATGTACGTGGACGACTGGATCACCGTGAGGCACAGCGCGAGGTGGATGAGGTTCTTCGAGACGATCGCGCCGTAGAAGCCGACGAGGCAGATCCAGCCGGCGACGCCGTAGGCGAGGAAGTTCATCCGCGCCCCCGGGCGAGCGGCGCGATGTACTGCTCGAGGAAGTCCTTGTAGAGGATGACGTTGGCCGCGGCGACCTCCATCGCCACCGCCCAGTTGATGAACGAGAGGCTGCCGCCCGACCAGAGCGTCCCCGGCTTGCCCGGGCCGAGCAGGTTCGTGAGGAACGGCAGCCCCGAGATGAGCGCCGCGAGGCCGATGATCACGTATCCGCTCGCCCCGAGGCTCTCGAGCGGGTCGAGCGCCGCGTCCTTCGCGCGCCGCGCCCACGGGCCGTAGCCGGCGGCCAGGAACAGCAGCGCGAAGGCGGAGGCGAGCGCGACGCCGCCCTGGAAGCCGCCGCCGGGCGTGACGAGGCCGTACGCGATCAGCCACAGCGCGACCAGCGCGCCGCCCGCCACCGCGAACATGCCGAACAGGCGCAGGGCGTCGCTCCGAACCTCTTCCTCGGGCGGCTCGTCCTCGCCCTCCTCGCCGGTCTTCCGGAGCAGCAGCACGACCCCGGTGACCGCGGCGAAGAGGATGAACTCCTCGCCCATCGTGTCGAAGCCGCGGTAGTCGAAGACGGTGGCGGTGACCGCGTTCGTCGTGTGCCGCTGCGGCAACGCGCGATGGTTGATCAGGAAGCCGTAGATGCCGTGGTAGTTGCCGAAGGGCGGCAGCCCGGAGAGGCCCCAGAACAGCACCGCGCCGAGGACGCCGAGGGCCGGGAGCGCGACCGCGCCGCGAATCCGCCGCCGCGTCACGCGTCGTCGTCTCCGTCACTCCCGTCGACGCCGCCGGCGCGCGTGCGCGCGATCGCGACGAGCACGATCAGCGGATACGCGACGGTCGTGACGACGAGCATCGACAGCGCGACGTCCGGAGCCTGCAGCACGACGAAGAGCAGGACGAGCAGCAGCCCGTACACGCCGCTGAGCAGGATCTGCCGGAGCGTGTTGCGGCAGAGCGCGACGGCGGTCGCCGCCAGCGCGACGAGGCCGAGGATCGACGCCTGCAGCGGCACGAGCGTCGCGACGAGCATCAGAGCTCTTTGCGCGGCCGCACGCCGGGGCGGCCGAAGTCGATCCTGCGCGCCGCCCGCGCCGTCGCATGAACCAGGATCGGCCCGGCGACGAAGAGGATCGCGACGGTGGCGATCGCGTCGAACGTCTGCGAGCTGAGCCCCTCGCGCACGAGCAGCGCCGCAAGGATCAGGAACGGCCCGACAGCAGTCGACGCGGACAGGTAGTGCAGCCGGTCGTAGACGTTCGTCATCAGCGCCACGCCCAGGCAGCAGAGGAGCTCGACGGCGACCGCGACGCCGAGCAGCACGTCCACGATGGCGTTGCCGCTCAGAGGTACCTCCCGAGGAAGCGGGCGAAGACGAGCCCGCCGATCCAGGTGGTCGCGGCCGCGATCACCGGCACGTCGAAGTAGACGCCGCGGTGGAAGCCCTCGCCCAGGCACATCAGGCACAGCGTCGCGATCACGCCGCAGGCCTCGAGCGCGACGAGCGCGTCGATCTCGCGCGCGCGCAGGACGACGATCCCGAGCGGGACGTAGCCCGCGAGCAGCGCCAGCGCGGCGATCGTGAACGCGTTCACGCGCGTCCTTCCGCAGAAATGCCCGACCTTAGTTCACTTCGTGAACTAAGGTCGCAAGTTTGGGCAACCGCACACGCTCGTCTCATGCCGGCTCCTCGGAGCGCCGGTAGGGGACGAGGTCGTGCAGGAGGACCACGTTGCGCTCCGGGTCGATGTCGATGACGTAGGCGTTCGGGCTGTAGCCGGCGGCGAGCACCGTCCAGGCGCGCAGCGCCGCGCCCGCCGGCGCGTCTCCGCCGGCCTCGAAGCCGCGCGTGCGGAAGGAGCCGCGGTGGATCTCGCGCCGCGCGAGCGAGCGGACGAGCACCCACATCACGATCCCGAAGTCGACGAGGACCATCGGGAGCACGCTCCACGAGGCGGCGACCTGACGGGCCGGGATCCGGTACTCGATTCCCGCGGCGGTGCGCGCCAGCTCGACGATCGTCGCCGCCAGCGTCGCCGCGCAGGCGGCGGCGACCCACTCGATGAGGTTCCAGTCCCCGGCCAGGAGCATCCAGAGCCAGAAGAGGGCGACCCACCACAGCACCCATGCGCCGAGACGCCTCGAGACGCCGATCACTGGCGTGGCGGTCCCCCGTTGTCAGGGGTGTCAAACGCCGTCGGTGTTTGCTGGGCGCCGGCGCCGGAAGAACGCGCTCGTGGCCCTCGCGAAGCTGCTCGAGTCCTGGCCGGTGGTCCGGCAGCTCCGCGAAGGCGACCCGCTCGGGCTCGGCAAGGCCGCGCAGTCCGAGCACTCTCGCACGCTCCGCCCGCGGATCGCCGACGCCGACCACGTCGCACGGTCGATCTGCCCGTTCTGCGCGGTCGGCTGCGCGCAGCTCGCCTACGTCAAGGACGGCGAGGTGATCCAGGTCGAGGGCGACCCGGCGAGCCCGATCTCCCGCGGCCGCCTCTGCCCCAAGGGCGCGGCGAGCAAGAACATGCACGCGGGGCCGCTGCGCGAATACAAGGTCAAGTACCGCCGGCCGTACGGCACGCACTGGGAGGAGCTGCCGCTCGAGCAGGCGATGGACATGATCGCCGACCGCGTCATCCGGACGCGGCAGGAGACCTGGCAGGACGAGACGCCCGAGGGCGACCCGGCGCGCCGGACGATGGGGATCGCCAACCTGGGCGGCGCGACGCTGGACAACGAGGAGAACTACCTGATGAAGAAGCTCCTCACCGCGCTCGGCGTCGTGCAGGTCGAGAACCAGGCCCGCATATGACACTCGTCCACGGTGCCCAGTCTGGGCACCTCGTTCGGACGAGGCGGGGCGACGACGTTCCAGCAGGACCTCCAGAACGCGGACGTCATCACGATCATGGGCTCGAACATGGCCGAGAACCACCCGGTGGGCTTCCAGTGGGTGCTCGAGGCAAGGGAGCGCGGAGCGACCGTCGTGCACGTCGACCCGCGCTTCACGCGCACGAGCGCGATGGCGACGAAGCACATCGGCGTCCGCGCCGGCTCCGACATCGCCTTCCTCGGCGGCGTCGTCAACTTCATCCTGCAGAACGAGCGGTGGTTCGACGAGTACGTCAAGCGCTACACGAACGCGCGCGTGCTCGTCGACGAGGAGTTCCAGGACACCGAGGAGCTCGACGGCCTCTTCTCCGGGTGGGACCCGGAGAAGAAGCAGTACGACACGACGACCTGGCAGTACGCCGGCATGAAGGTGCACGGCGCCGCGGGCCAGCGCGAGGAGGGATTCCAGGGCTCGAAAGGCGAGCAGAGCCACGGCGCGCACGGCTCGAAGCTGCACCACGGCGAGCCGCCGGAGGAGGACTGGGAGCTGCAGGACCCCCGCTGCGTCTTCCAGATCCTCAAGCGCCACTACGCCCGCTACACGCCCGAGTTCGTCGCCGACGCGTGCGGCTGCAGCGTCGAGGAGTTCCTCTGGTACTGCGAGGAGGTCTGCCGCAACTCCGGCCCGGAGCGGACGGGCGCGTTCTGCTACGCGGTCGGGTGGACGCAGCACACCGTGGGCGTCCAGCTGATCCGCACGGCGGCGATCATCCAGCTCCTGCTCGGCAACATCGGCCGGCCGGGCGGCGGGATCATGGCGCTCCGCGGGCACGCGTCGATCCAGGGCTCGACCGACATCCCGACGCTCTACAACATCCTCCCCGGCTACCTGACGATGCCGCACACGGAGCACTACGGCGGCCTGGAGCGCTACATCGAGCAGACGACGGCGCCGAGCGGCTGGTGGGGCAAGGCCGACGCCTACATCGTCTCGCTGCTGAAGGCCTGGTGGGGCGCGGGCGCGACCGAGGACAACGACTACTGCTTCGAGTACCTGCCGCGCATCGACGACGACAACTCGAACTACTGGACGGTCGGCCAGATGCTCGAGGGGAACGTCAAGGGCTACATCGTCGCCGGCGAGAACCCCGCCGTCGGCTCCGCCAACGGCAAGGCCCAGCGGCTGGGGCTCGCGAAGCTCGACTGGCTCGTCGTCCGCGACCTCGTCGAGATCGAGACGGCGGCGTTCTGGTACGACAGCCCCGAGGTCGAGTCGGGCGAGCTGACACCGGAGGAGATCGGCACCGAGGTCTTCTTCCTGCCGGCCAGCTCGCACCTCGAGAAGGACGGCTCGTTCACGAACACCCAGCGGCTGCTGCAGTGGCACTTCCGCGCGACCGAGCCGAAGGAGGACTGCCGGTCGGAGCTGTGGTTCTACTACCACCTCGGCCGCAAGATCCGGGAGAAGCTGAAGAGCTCCGAGGCCGCGGAGGACCCGAAGAACCGGCCGATCCTCGACCTCACGTGGTCGTACCCGACGAGCGGCGAGATCGAGGAGCCGAGCGCCGAGGCGGTGCTCGCCGAGATCAACGGCTACGACGACAAGGGCCAGGCCCTCGCCGCCTACAAGCTGCTGAAGGCGGACGGCTCCACGAGCTGCGGCTGCTGGATCTACTGCGGCGTCTACGCGGACGGGACGAACCAGGCCGCGCGCAAGGTGCCGCACTGGGAGCAGGACTACACGGCGCTGCAGTGGGCGTGGGCGTGGCCCGCGAACCGGCGCCTGATCTACAACCGCGCCGCCGCCGACCCGGACGGGAAGCCGTGGTCCGAGCGCAAGCGCTACGTCTGGTGGGACGCGGAGCAGGAGAAGTGGACCGGCATCGACACGCCGGACTTCGACCCGGAAAAGCAGCCGGACTACGTCCCGCCCGAGGACGCCGAGGGTCCCGACGCGATCGCCGGCGACCACCCGTTCATCATGCAGGCGGACGGGCTCGGCTGGATCTACGTCCCGCAGGGGCTCGAGGACGGGCCGCTACCGACCCACTACGAGCCGCACGAGTCGCCGTTCGACAACCCGCTGTACGCACAGCGCGCGAACCCGCGCCGCCAGCAGAACGACCTCGCGGAGGATCCCTACAACCCCGTCGACGGCGAGCCCGGCGCCGAGCTGTACCCCTACGTCGCGACGACCTACCGGCTCACCGAGCACCACACGGCCGGCGGCATGACCCGCTTCACGCCCTACCTCGCCGAGCTGCAGCCGCAGATGTTCGTCGAGGTGCATCCCGATCTCGCGCGTGAGCGCGGGCTCGAGCACGGCGGCTGGGCGACGGTCGTCACGTCGCGCTCGGCGATCGAGGCGCGCGTGATGGTCACCGACCGGGTGCGCCCCGTGCGTGTCGGCGGCCGCGTGTGCCACCAGGTCGGGCTCCCGTACCACTGGGGCCAGCGCGGGCTGACCACGGGTGGCGCCGCGAACGACCTCGCGCACATGGCGCTCGACCCGAACGTGCACATCCAGGAGGTGAAGGCGTTCACCTGCGACATCCGGCCCGGCCGCCGCCCGCGCGGGACGCGCCTGCCGCAGTTCGTGGCCGAGCTGCGCGACCAGGCGCACTCCTTGCGCGAGCAGGAGCCGCGCGTCGAGCCCGAGTCGGAGCGCAAGACGTGAGACGTCCCGACTCATACCTCGGACACCCGGCCGTTCCTCGGGCGTCGCTGGCAAAGGAGCCAGGGCCGGCTCCGCCGGCCGAGAGCCGACGCCGGCGAGGGACGGGCGTGACGACGCTCGCGGAGCCGACCGGCAGCCCGGCCGCCTGGCCCGACACGTACGGCGACGAGGCAAAGCCCCGCATGGGCTTCTTCACGGACACCTCGATCTGCATCGGCTGCAAGGCCTGCGAGGTGGCGTGCAAGGAGTGGAACCTCATCCCGGACGACGGCCTCGTCTGGACCGGCGAGAGCTACGACAACACGTCGCACCTCGGCGCGAACTCCTGGCGGCACGTCGCCTTCGTCGAGCAGCGCAAGCCGCTCTTCGTCACGGGCGACGGCGACCGCGCCGCGATCGACGCCGAGCCGCTGCGCTGGCTGATGGAGAGCGACGTCTGCAAGCACTGCACGCACGCGGGCTGCCTCGACGTCTGCCCCACCGGCGCGCTCTTCCGCACCGAGTTCGGCACCGTCGTCGTGCAGGAGGACGTCTGCAACGGCTGCGGCTACTGCGTGCCCGCCTGCCCGTTCGGCGTGCTCGACAAGCGCGACCTGCCGCGCTCGCCCGACGACGCGCCGCTCGCGCTGCCGCTCCTCGGCAAGCAGGAAGACGGGCGCGTGTGGAAGTGCACGCTCTGCTACGACCGCCTCAAGGGCGGGCACGAGCCCGCGTGCGCGAAGGCGTGCCCGACGGACTCGATCCAGTTCGGCGAGGTCGACGAGCTGCGCGAGCGCGCGCGCAAGCGCCTCGCCAAGCTCGAGCAGGAGGGGTGGAACGGGCCGCGCCTCTACGGCGCCGACCCCGACGACGGCGTCGGCGGCTTCGGCGCGTTCTTCCTCCTGCTCGACGAGCCCGAGGTGTACGGGCTTCCGCCCGACCCGGTGGTGCCGACGAAGCACCTGCCGCGCCTCTGGGCATCGACCGCGCTCGCGGCCGCCGCCGTCGCGGTCGGCGTCGCCGCCGCGTTCCTGGGGGGCGCCGAGTGACGGACCGCACGCCGATCGAGGAGTCGAGGCCGCTGACCGACGGCCGGCCCGGCGGGACGACGAGCTGGAAGGGCTCGGTCACCGAGCTCGGCTCGCGCATGGACTCCTACTACGGCCGCCCGATCGTGAAGGAGCCCGTGTGGCAGCCCGAGATCCCGTTCTACTTCTGGACGGGCGGCATCGCCGGCGCCTCGTCGGTGCTGCACGGCGTCGCGCGCCTGACCGGCAACCATCGCCTCGCGAAGACGTCGCTGCTGATCGGCGCGGCGGCGGACGTCGTCGCCCCCGCCCTGCTCGTCTCCGACCTCGGGCGGCCGGAGCGCTTCCTGAACATGCTGCGGATGTTCAAGGTGACGTCGCCGATGAGCGTCGGCAGCTGGATCCTCTTCGTCTCGGGCGGCGCGTCGACGACGGCCGCGCTGCTCGAGCTGGCCGGAAAGCTGCGCCCGGTGAAGTGGGCGGCCGAGGTCGCCTCGGCGCTCGCCGGGCCGCCGCTCGCGACGTACACGGGAACCCTGATCGCGAACACGGCGATCCCCGTCTGGAGCGAGGCGCGCGACGAGCTGCCGTGGCTGTTCGGCGCGAGCGCCACGGCGACGGCGGGCGCCGCCGCGGCGATCGCGACGCCGCTCGGCGCGGCCGGGCCGGCGCGGCGCGCCGCGGTCGCGGGCTCGGCGGCGGCGCTCGGGCTCGCCGAGCTGATGGAGCACCGCCTCGGCTTCGTGGGCGAGGTCTACAAGCAGGGCGAGGCGGGCCGCTACGGCCGCATCGCCAAGGCCGCGACGACCGCCGGCGCGGCGCTGCTCGCGACGCGCGGCCGCCGCAGCCGCGCCGCATCCGTCGTCGGCGGTGCGCTCGTGCTCGCGGGCGAGCTCGCGCTTCGCTGGTCGGTCTTCAAGGCGGGCTTCCAGTCGGCCCGCGACCCGCGCTACACCGTGATCCCGCAGAAGGAGCGCCTGCGCGCTCGGAAGGGAGAGGCGTGAGCACGATTCCCGGCAAGGAGCCGGCGGTGAACCTGCCGCCCGAGGTGACGACGCCGCGCGACCTGCTGCTCCAACACCTCGGCCGCCTGCTCACGATCGAGGACACGCTCGCGAAGCGGATCCTGCCGCAGCTCGTCGAGCAGATCTCCGACGACGACCTGAAGCAGGTCGTGTCGGATCACCTGCAGGAGACGCGCACGCACGTCGAGCGGATCCGCGAGGCGTTCTCCACGCTGCAGGCCGACCCCGCCGGACGGCCTGCGATCGGGCTCGACGGCCTGCGCACCGAGCGGGAGTCGACGGCGCCGAAGGTCGCGGCCGGGCTCCGGCCCGCCGTCGACTGCGAGGCGGCGATGGGCACCGAGCACTACGAGATCAACGCCTACGACGCGGCGATCCGGCTCGCGGACGCCCTCGACGCCGCCGAGGCGGGCGAGCTCCTGCGCGCGAACCTGAAGGAGGAGGTCGCGGCGCTCGAGAAGCTGGCCGCGCAGGCCGACCGGCTCATGCACGTCCTCAGGACGTCGGAGGCGTCCTAAGGACGGGAGCTTCGGCTCGAAACTGTTTCGCGGACATGTCCGCGAAACAGTTTCCGCTCACTCTTCCTGCCGCGCCTTCTGCTCCTGCTGCAGCTCGGTCTGCTGCTCGATCGTCTGCTGCGGCGGGTTGGTGCGCGGCGCCGAGCGGCTCACGCCGCCGCTCACCTCGAACGGCTCGAGGTAGGCGTCCCCGCCGGGCGGCTTGCCGCTCTCGGCGCGCGGCAGGCGCGGCGGCGGCGCCGGCGGCTTCGGCGCGCGGACGAGGGCGTCCCCGACCGCGTCGAGGCGGTCGTACTCACCTTCCGGCAGCCCTTCGAGCTCGCGCGCGGCGACGGGATCCTGCGTCACGGCGTAGCGCAGCAGCAGCTCACGGGAGGCGGGCAGCGGCACGCCCTCGAGCAGCACCTGGAGCTCCGCCGCGCGCCGGTGGTCCACGAGTGCCGTCTACCCGAGCACGCGCGCCTCAATCGCCTGCTCGTCGTCCGCCGTGACCCGGTATGCGGCGGCGCCCGGCCGGCAGGTGACGGCTTCCTCGAGCTCGGTGCCGACGAACCGCAACGCGACGCCGTCGTCGGCCGCGATGCCGGGCGGGAAGCCGTCGCGGACGAGCTCCCGGTAGCGCGGGCGGCGCCGCTCCTCCCCGTCGTAGTGCGGGCACGCGCTGCCCGGCAGCAGGCCGAGGCCGTCGCGGAGCCCCTCGAGCTGCGGCCCGAACGAGTCGGTGACGCCCGCCTCGAACCAGCAGATCATCCCGGCGCTCGCGCCGAAGAGGACGACGCCGCGCTCCCAGGCCTCGCGCAACAGCGCATCGATGCCGTGCACGCGCCAGAGCGCGAGCAGGTTCGCGGTGTTCCCGCCGCTGACGTAGATCGCGTCCTGCTCGAGGACGAGGTCGCGCACGTTCTCGGGCGGCCACGGAAACGTGAGCAGGTGCGACAGCTCGGCGCGCCCGCGGAAGCGCTCGTAGAAGCGGAGGACCTCGCCCGCGGTGTGCGGGGAGTCGGCCAGCGCGGTCGGCAGGTACAAGATCCGCGGCCGCTGCTTCCCGGTGCACGAGAGCGCGTACTCGTCGAGCCGCGCGGTCTGCTCCTCGTTGTCGCCGCCGCCGCCGAGACCAACGATCTGTCGCACGGTCTTCGAGTTTACGAGTCGCCGGCGGAGGAACGCGGCGCTGCATGGAGATCGGCTACTGGCTCTCGTGCGAGGAGCACGACCCGAAGGCACTCGTCGAGCACGCGCGGCTCGCGGACGAGGCGGGCTTCGAGTTCGCGCTGATCTCCGACCACTACCACCCGTGGGTCGACGCCCAGGGTCACAGCCCGTTCGTGTGGTCGGTGCTCGGCGCGATCGCCGAGGCGACCGAGCGGATCCGCGTCGGGACGGCCGTGACGTGTCCGCTGATCCGCGTCCACCCGGCCGTCGTGGCGCAGGCCGCGGCGACCACGCAGATCCTCTTCGACGGCCGCTTCTTCCTGGGGCTCGGCACCGGCGAGAACCTGAACGAGCACATCGCCGGCGACCGCTGGCCGCGGCCGGACGAGCGGCTCGAGATGCTCGGCGAGGCGGTCGACGTGATCCGCGCGCTCCTCGGCGGCGACTACGAGACGTACCGCGGCCGGCACTACACCGTCGAGCAGGCGCGGCTGTACGACGTGCCCGACGCGGCGCCCCCGCTGATCGTCGCGGCCGCGGCGAGCGAAGCCGCGAAGCTCGCCGCGGAGAAGGGCGACGGGACGATGAACACGTCCCCGGACGAGGACGTCGTGCGCACGTACCGCGAGGCCGGCGGAAGCGAGCCGCTGTACGGGAAGATCACCGGCGCCTTCGCTCCCGACGCCGAAAAGGCGCGCAGCATCGGCAAGGAGCGTGCGCCGAACACCGCGATGGGCGGCGCGCTGTCGCAGGAGCTCGCACTGCCGCGCGACTTCGAGGCGGTCGCGGAGCTCGTGCGCGAGGACGACGTGGCCGAGTCGCTCGTGCTCGGCTCCGATCCCGACGCCTGGCGGGAGAAGATCGAGGAGTACGAGCGGGCCGGCTTCACCCACGTCTGCCTGCACAACGTGGCGCAGGAGCAGCGCGACTTCATCGAGTTCGCTCGCGGCCTGGCCTAGCCGGTCTGATTCAATCGAGGCGTGGCCTCGCCGTCGCAGCTCACGGTCGGCGACCGGAAGTACGACATCTTCCGGCTGGACGCGCTGCAGGCCTCGCACGACGTGGCGCGCCTGCCGTACACGCTGAGGATCCTGCTCGAGAACGTCCTCCGCACGGCCGGCGACGACGACGTCGAGGCCGTCGCGGGCTGGGTCGCGGACGAGGAGCCGCACCGCGAGATCTCGTTCAGCCCGAGCCGCGTGCTGATGCAGGATCTCACCGGGGTTCCGGCGGTCGTCGACCTCGCCGCGATGCGCGCGGCGATGCACGATCTCGGCGGCGACCCCGCCGCGATCAACCCCCAGATTCCGGTCGAGCTCGTGATCGACCACTCGGTGCAGGTGGACGCGTTCGCGTCGCGGGCCGCCTTCGCGACAAACGTCGAGCGGGAGTTCGAACGCAACGTGGAGCGTTACGCGTTCCTGCGCTGGGGCCAGCAGGCGTTCGCGAGCTTCAAGGTGGTGCCCCCCGGAACCGGCATCTGCCACCAGGTCAACCTCGAGTACCTCGCGCGCGTCGTCGAGTCGCGCGACGGCGTCGCGTTCCCGGACACGCTCGTCGGCACCGACTCGCACACGACGATGGTCAACGGCCTCGGCGTCCTCGGGTGGGGCGTCGGCGGCATCGAGGCGGAGGCGGCCATGCTCGGGCAGCCGCTTTCGATGCTCGTTCCGCAGGTCGTCGGCTTCCGGCTCAGCGGCGAGCTGCGCGAGGGCGCGACCGCGACCGACCTCGTGCTCACGGTCACCGAGCGGCTGCGCCGGGTCGGGGTCGTCGGCAAGCTCGTCGAGTACTTCGGGCCCGGCGTGTCGAAGCTGTCGCTCGCCGACCGCGCCACGATCGGAAACATGTCGCCCGAGTACGGCGCGACGTGCGGCTTCTTCCCCGTCGACGACGAGACGCTTCGCTATCTGCGCATGACCGGCCGCGACGAGGAGCGCGTCGCGCTGGTCGAGGCGTACTGCAAGGAGAACATGCTGTGGCACGACCCGGAGGACGAGCCGACGTACTCGCAGGTGGTCGAGCTCGACCTGTCGACGGTCGAGCCGTCGCTCGCCGGCCCGCGGCGGCCGCAGGACCGCGTCCCCCTCGGCTCCGCGAAGGAGGCGTTCATCGACGCGGTCGGCACCTTCGGCGTCGACTACTCGAACGGCTCGTACGACAAGGAGGTCGCGGACTCGTTCCCGGCCAGCGACCCGCCGACCGGCGACGGCGCCGCGCGCGACGAGGTGCAGGCCGCGCCGGTCGCAGTCGCGGCACCGGCTCGTCGGCACGTACGGGTCGGCGACTACGAGCTCGACCACGGCTCCGTCGTGATCGCGGCGATCACGTCGTGCACGAACACCTCGAACCCGAGCGTGATGATCGGCGCCGGGCTGCTGGCGAAGAAGGCGGTCGAGGCGGGCCTGCGCAGCAAGCCGTGGGTGAAGACCTCGCTCGCGCCGGGCTCGAAGGTCGTGACCGAGTACTACGAGCAGGCGGGCCTGACTCCGTACCTCGAGGCGTTGGGCTTCCACACCGTCGGGTACGGCTGCACGACCTGCATCGGCAACTCGGGCCCGCTGCCGGAGGACATCTCGCGGGCGGTCGCCGACAACGACCTCGTCGTCTGCTCGGTCCTCTCCGGGAACCGCAACTTCGAGGCGCGGATCCACCCCGAGGTGAAGGCGAACTACCTGGCGTCGCCGCCGCTCGTCGTCGCGTACGCGCTCGCCGGGCGCATGGACATCGACCTCGACACCGAGCCGCTCGCCGACGACGTCTACCTCCGCGACATCTGGCCCTCCGCGGAGGAGATCGCGGCGACGATCGCCGACGCCGTTCGCAGCGACATGTTCGCGCGCACCTACGCGGACGTGTTCACCGGCGACGAGACGTGGCGCGGCCTCGACGTGCCGACCGGCGACCTCTTCGAGTGGGACCCGCAGTCGACGTACGTGCGCCTTCCGCCGTACTTCGACGGGATGGAGCACGAGCCGGCGGAGGTCGGCGACGTCGTCGGCGCCCGCTGCCTCGTCGTGCTCGGCGACTCGGTGACGACCGACCACATCTCGCCCGCCGGCTCGATCAAGCCCGACTCGCCCGCGGGGAAGTACCTGGTCGAGCACGGCGTCGAGCGGCGCGACTTCAACTCCTACGGCGCGCGCCGCGGCAACCACGAGGTGATGGTGCGCGGCACGTTCGCCAACGTGCGGCTGCGCAACCTTCTCGTGCCCGGCTCGGAGGGGACGTGGACGGTGCACGTGCCGTCGGGCGAGGAGATGACCATCTTCGAGGCGTCGCAGCGCTACCTGGCGGAGGGGACGCCGCTCGTGGTGATCGCCGGCAAGGAGTACGGCTCGGGCTCGTCACGCGACTGGGCGGCGAAGGGGCCGAACCTGCTCGGCGTTCGGGCGGTGATCGCCGACTCCTACGAACGCATCCACCGCTCGAACCTGCTGATGATGGGCGTGCTGCCGCTTCAGTTCCTGCCGGGCGAGAACCGCGACACGCTCGGGCTCTCGGGGCGGGAGGAGTTCTCGGTGATCGGGGTGCGGAACGGGGACGCGGACGAGGTGACCGTGCGCGCCGACGACAAGGAGTTCCGCGCCCGTGTCCGGCTCGACACGCCGCGCGAGCGCGAATACTTCCGCCACGGCGGCATCCTCCCGTACGTCCTGCGCCGGCTTCAGACGTAAGCCCGCTCGCGTAGCTGTCCGTCCTCGCGCGGCGGCATATCCTGGGTGCCGTGACAATCGACGCGGAGCTTCATGAGTCGCTTGTCGAGATCTTCACCCAGGCTGTCCTGAGTGGCGCGGCTCTCCCAGCGGCCCGACGAGGCGACGTGCACGAATCGCCGACGTTCTCGGTGCACGACGGCGAGATCCGCTGCACGTGTGACATCACCGGGTCGACCTACAGCGAAGAGTGGGACGGAACGACGGTTTCTGCGGAAGCGTTCGCGCAGACCGTGGGTGAGGACACGGCCGCCCTCGTGTCGCGGACAAGGAAGAACCACTCCTACGCTTGGCTTTACGCTCGCCGGTAGTTCGAAGCCGCCTCCGTCGAAGTGTCTTCGCGAACACTGGCGCAGGCAAGGTTCGCACCGGCGCTGGCGATAACGTTCATCGTGTGCCCCCTGCCTCGGTTCGGCTTCTCACCGCATCGACGGGCAGCGAGATCGAAGCGCTTGCCGAGATCTTCGATCAGTATCGGGCCCACTACGGCGAGGCTTCTGATGCCGTCTCCTCGGGACGTTGGCTGGAGGAGTGCCGCGCACCGATCGCCTGCGCGCGTTCGTCGCCGAAGACGGTGGCGAGGTCGTCGGCTTTGCGACCACGATGGAGATTCCCGGCCTCGCTGAGGCTCGGTCATCTTTGGCAGATCCGAGACCTGTTTGTCCTGCCCACGGACCGTCGCCTTGGGATCGCTCGCACCCTCCTTACCTCCGTGCGAGAGGCAGCAATCGCGTCGGACGCGCTGCGGTTGGTCTTGCGGACCGAACAGGACAACGAACCCGCCCTCCGTCTCTACCGGGACAGTGGCTACACCCCAATCGACGGTTACGTCTCGCTGATGCTGCCGCTGGACACCACGACGTCAGGGAGAAGCAACTAGTCGTCTAGCTCCCACGCTCGGGCGTCATTCACGTTCGGCGATCGTGCCAGCCGCTCGTCAGGCTCTATTCGGAGCACTGGCGCAGGCGTCGCTCTCTACGTGCCTGCCGACGACCGCACTCGACGGCCGGCCACATCGACCGTGAAGTCAAAGTCAGGGTGCGCCACGCGGTGCGCGCAGGCGAGATGCATGACGTATCCGGGAGGACGGCGAATCTCCTTCGGAGCGGGAAACGAAAGGAACCAGCCGAAGCCGCCCGCCGGAACATCGACTTGGGCGTTGCAGATGACGCAGCGAAGGTTCATGGGCATCAGGCGAACTATGCCTCAGGGTGCATCTCGGAATGCTCGCGCAGCCCATAGCCGTTCATCGCTCCACCGTGCCCGTCCACCGGAAAAGCCCTTGCGACGGGCGGAAGCGCGCCGAACCTGAGAGCGTGGATCGTGTCGCGGGGCCCTGTCTATACGCTGCGGCGATCGTCGCCCCGCTGGAAATGTCGCGGCTGTCTTGCCGCGCGGCGGCCAGGCCGACATCAAGGGCCGTGGCGGAAGACTGGCGCAGGCCATCCAGCAGTAGGCTGAATCGGGTTTGAAGGTGGTGGCAGCTGCAGTCTCGGTGGCGGCATTCGTGCTCGCGAGCACAGCGCAGAGCGTCAGCGTGAGGCGATGCCGCACGGCGAATCTTCATGTCTGGGTCACCCACACAGGCGCCGCGCTGGGCACGGTCGGTGGCTACCTGGCGTTCACAAACCGAAGCCAGGCCGCGTGCACACTGAGGGGGTGGCCGACGCTGACGGCGTTCCGACCGGGAGCGGCGACGACCGCGATCCACGTGCGGGAGACGATGTTCGGGCCGTACACCTACATTCGCGGGGTTCCCCGTACGGTGCGCGGTGTTCCGACCGTCCTGCTTCATCACGGCCAGACCGCCGTCGCCGCGTTCACAGCGGGAGACCACAGCGCGGCGCCGACCGGCTCCTGCCCGCCGCCCTTCCAACACCTGCGCGTCACCCCGCCGGGCAACAGGACCAGCGCGATCGTCTCAGCCTGGGTCCCCTGGTACGCCCGCAACCTCCCCGACTGCACACGGATCGACCTGAGCATGGTCGTGCCCGCTTCGAGCCTGCCGCCGCGGCACTAGGGCGCGCCCTATTCGGAGCGCCCTGTGGAACGTTCACGCAGCGCATCGAGGGGCGGCATAACCTTTCGCGGCATCAGTCAGCCAGGACAGTCCGAGTTCGCCCACGCACGCGCCGCGATCGAAGGTTTGCTCGCGGACGGCCGATGGCGAACCGCAAGCGAAGTCTGGCGGGAGAGCGGCGTTGAGCGGCGGTGGGTCACGCTCGTCCTCCGAGCGCTGCGTAACCGCGGCGAGGTGGAGCTACGAGAGGCGGTTACACCCGCGGGCCAGACGATCTCCGCGTATCGCCTCATCAGGGTGCATTCGTGACTCTGGCGCAGGCAACTCACCGGTGTCCGACACCGAAGGTGTCGGACACCTTTGCGTCCTCTAGCCTGGTCGGCGCGGATGAGCGACGCGTTGCCGGAGCTGATCGTGGAGGACGCGGCGGCGTGGGCCGCCTGGCTCGAAGCCCGACATGCGACTTCGAACGGCGTATGGCTCGCCCTGGCGAAGCGAGGCGGGCACCCACCGACTCGATTGACGTACCAGGAGGCCCTGGAGGAGGCGCTCTGCTACGGCTGGATCGACGGGCAGGTCCGTCGCTACGACGCCGACAGCTACCGACAGCGCTTCACCCCGCGACGCAAACGAAGCACCTGGTCGAAGCGAAACGTCGACCTGGCGGAGCGCCTGATCGGCGAAGGGAGGATGAAGCCGACAGGCAGGGCCGCGGTCGAGCAGGCGCGTGCGGATGGACGCTGGCAAGCTGCCTACGCCGGTTCGGCAACGATCGAGATTCCGGACGATCTCGCGAAGGCGCTCGCAGCCGAGCCGAAGGCGGCGGCGACGTTCGCGCGTCTCACCAGCCAGAACCGCTACGCAATCCTCTACCGGCTCGCGACCGCAAAGCGGGCGGACACACGCTCGCGCCGCCTGGCGACGTTCGTCGCAATGCTGGCGCGCGGCGAGACGATCTATCCCCAGCAGCGTCGGCCCGAATGACAAGGGGGTGCGATGACGACGCTCCGTGAAGCCGCCGAGCATTGGCGGGAGTGGTTCAACCAAGGCGAGTTCGTCGAAGGTGCCGCCCGGATCGACGAGGCGCTGAACGCGCCGGGGGCGAATACACCGTCGGTCGATCGAGTGCGCGTGCTCTACGGGGCGCACCTGTTCGCGTTCAGGCGGGGACAGCCGTCTCGTGATTACGCGCAGCAGACGCTCGATCTCGCCCGCCGACTGGGCGATGCAAGGGGCGAGAGCGACGGCTTGACGGGTCTCGCCCGCGCAGCTCTCCGCGACGGCGACTACGAGGAGGTTGCGCGGCTCGCCGCCGAGGGCGTGGCCAAGGCGCGCGAGGCCGGCGACCTCGCGGCGGAAGGCTCTCCGCTGCACCTGCAGGCTGCGGGACTTCGGTTGAGTGGAGACTACGACCGCGCTCGCGAGGTCTATCTCGAAAGCGTCGCTCTCGCCGATCGGCTCGGCGACGAGCAGCGCAAGCAGATGGAGTTTCACAACCTCGGCTGGGTCGAGCTTCATCGCGGTGACACCGACGTCGCAGCGCGCATGTTCGCCGAGCGCGATGCCCGATCCGGAATCGACGCCTACGGCGACGCCTGGCAACGTTTGAACGGCGCCGCGCTCGCTCTCGCGCGCGGCGATCGCGAGGAGGCATCGCGCCTCTTCGAGTCGGGAAGGCAACAGCTCGCCGATCTCGGTGCCGCGCTCGACCCGGACGACCAGGCCGAGCTCGACTGGCTCACCCGAGAGCTCACCGCGTAGCCGCAACTTCGCGACATTTACCTTGCAACGCAAGGCTATCCCGCTATCATGCGCCGCATGGCAAATGAGAGCCGGCGCAGCCAGCTGCTCCGCGGGGTGCTCGACCTCTGCCTGCTCGCGGTGATGGACGACGGGCCGGCCTACGGCTACGAGATGACGAAACGCCTCCGCGCCCGCGGGTTGTCGATCGTCGGCGAAGGCTCGATCTATCCGCTGCTGGGGCGACTGGAGCGCGACGGCCTGGTCGAGACGTACCGGGCCGCCGGCGACGGAGGGCCTCCGCGGAAGTACTACCGCCCCTCACGCGCGGGCCGGAAGGCGCTCGCGCTCGGCGTGTCCGAGTGGCGGGCCGCCCGCGACGCCGTGGACGCGGTGCTCGCCCCCGTCGAGATCGGGATGGCCACATGAGCGAGTTCGTCGAACGGTGCCGGCGCGAGTGGAGACGCCTCGGGGTGCCCGACCCGATCGCCGACGAGATGGCGGCTGACCTGGCTTCCGACCTCCGTGAGGCGGAGGCCGACGGCGTCTCCGCCGAGGAGCTGCTCGGAAGCGGCGCCTTCGACCCGGCGTCGTTCGCCGCCGCCTGGGCCTCGGAGCGCGGGCTCGTCGCGAGGCCTCCGAGCGACGGCGCCCGGCGACGCAAACCCCTCTCCCTCGTCGCCTTCACGGCGACGTCGGCGATCGCGCTCCTCGTGGCGGGCGTGTTGCTGTTGACCGGAGAGCCGAAGCTGACGCTCCGAGCCCGCGTCTCGCGGCCGCCGGGCCTCGTCGGACCTCTGCCCGGAGGCGCAGCGCACGTCCACTCCACGAGCGCGTCCGCTCCGGTCGAGTGGATCTTCCTGGTGCTCGCGATCGTCGCGCTCGGCTTCGCAGCCCGGCTCTGGGCGGGCTGGAGACGCTCGCAGCCGCCCGCCGCACCCGCCTGACGCCGGGCAGGGTGTCAGCGCGGCTTGCTCGCGAGGATCACCCCCGTGTCCCCCGGCCAGTCCCAGAAGACGCCCTCGGGAGACCGTGAAGCGAGCAGCTCGCGGGCCTCGCGCGCGAAATCGTCGACCCGGCCGGCGAACAGGTGCGGCGCCGAAAACGACTTCGAGAAGACGCCTGAGAGGACGCTCTCGCCGTCTCGCACCAGGTCGGGAACGCCCGGAGCGAAGATCGACCGGGACATGCCGAACCGGGTACGAGCGAGGACGTCTTCGAAGCGGTGGCTTCGCACCGGTGCGACACCCTGCCCGGCACGGCGGGTCGAGCCGAGGTACTTCTCCACGAGCGCCTCGATCTCCGCGTGTGGGATCGGCGGCGGCCCGGGGCTCGGCGGCGCGGGCCGTCCCTCGACCGTATGGACGATCAGGGCCAGGGCGCCGCCCGGCTCGAGCAGCTCGTACACCGTCTCGGCGACCCGGGCCTCGTCCGTCCAGTGGAAGGACTGCCCGAAGGTGACGAGCCGGTACGGCCCCGGCGCCGCCTCGGGCAGGTCCTCCGCCACGGCTCGGACCCAGCGGATGCCCGGCAGGCCCGCGTCGTGCGACAGCCGACGAGCCTCGGCGAGCATCGCCGGGTCGGGGTCGAGCCCGACCGCTTCCTCGAACAGGTGCGCGAGCCGGATGACGAGGACGCCGGGCCCGCAGCCGGCGTCGAGGAGCCTGCCGGTTCCGTCCAGACCGAGCTCCTCGGCGAGGACGGCCGCGAGCTGCGGCGAGTACGGCGGCCTTCCGTACAGGTAATGGCGGGCGGCGCCCTCGTACAGCGTCGGGTCGTACGACACGACTGCAGGATGCCCCGGACGCGATCCGCTCGGCGTCGCCGGCGCCTGACGATCGGCCGACGCACCCGTCCGGTTTTCACCGGCGTCGGGCCGGGGTAGGGCGGAAGGAAAGGTGGAGAAGCGTCGCCCCCCCGCGGCCGTCCTTGCCCTGCTCCCGCTCGCGGTCCTGCTGGCCGGCTGCGACCGGAACCAGAGCTCGCTCAACGCTGCGAGCCACCAGTCGAAGGACATCGCGAGCCTCTTCTGGTGGATGATGGGCGGCGCGTGGCTCGGGCTCGCGCTCGTCGTCGCGCTGATGGTCCTCGCCTGGCGGCGCGCGAACCGGCGGGGGATCGGCAAGGACACCGCCGGCCCGAAGCCGGGCGAGCGGTCGGCCTGGTATGTGGTGGTCGGGCTCGGCATCGCGGTGCCGGTGGTCGTGATCGCGACGCTGTTCGTGATCGGCGACCTCTTCGTCATCCACACGACCGAGGCGCCGGCCGCGAACGCCACGAAGATGACCGTGCAGGTGATCGGCCGCCAGTGGTGGTGGGAGTTCCGCTACCCCGGGACGCACGCCGTCACCGCGAACGAGCTGCACATCCCCGCCCGCACGCCCGTGCGTGTCGACGTGCAGTCGGGCGACGTGATCCACAGCTTCTGGGTTCCCCGCCTGAACAGGACGATCGACGCCATCCCGGGACGGACGAACCCGATCGAGCTCTACGCCGACGCGCCCGGGCGTTACCGCGGCCAGTGCAACGAGTTCTGCGGGTTGCAGCACTCCCACATGGCCTTCTACGTCTACGCCGACCCGCCCGCCGTCTTCCGCCGCTGGCTACGAAACCAGGAGCGGCCCGCAAGCGCCCCGGCGAGCGCCGAGGCGCGCGCCGGCAAGGCCGACTTCCTGAACGGCGCCTGCTCGAGCTGCCACACGATCCGCGGCACCTCCGCGAAAGCCGACGTGGGACCCGACCTCACGCATCTCGCCTCGCGCGGCACGCTCGGCGCGCTCACGCTCCCGAACACGCCGGCGAACCTCGCGACGTGGATCACCGACTCGCAGCGCGTGAAGCCCGGGAACGACATGCCGAACATCCTCGTCTCGCAGCAGAAGCTGCGCGCGCTCGTCGCCTATCTGAAGGGGCTCAAGTAATGGCGGTCGTCGCGCCTCCGGCGAGCCCCGCCGCCGAGCGGCTCGGCCGGCTGGAGCGGATGTGGCAGCCACGGCCGGGGATCCTCGGCTGGATCACCACCACCGACCACAAGCGGATCGGCCTCCTCTACTTCTGGACGACCCTCGTGTTCTTCGGCGCGGGCGGCGTCGAGGCGCTGATCATGCGCACGCAGCTCGCGGAGCCGAACAGCCACCTCGTCGGCCCCGCCACCTACGACGAGCTGTTCTCGATGCACGGGATCACGATGATCTTCCTGTTCATCATCCCGATGACGACAGGCGCATTCGGGAACTACCTGATCCCGCTGATGATCGGCGCGCGCGACATGGCGTTCCCGCGCGTGAACGCGCTCAGCTACTGGATCTTCGTCTCGTCGGGGATCTTCATGTACGTCGCGCTCTTCCTCGGCGTCGCGCCGAACGCGGGTTGGTACAACTACGTGCCGCTGTCAGGCGCGCAGTTCGACCCGGGGCGCAACATCGACGTCTACACCCTCGGGATCATCTTCAACTCGATCGCGTCGACGCTGACGGCGGGGCTCTTCATCGTCACGATCCTGAAGTCGCGCGCGCCCGGGATGTCGCTGAACCGGATGCCGCTCTTCTGCTACGCGATGCTCGCGGCCGCGATCGGACTGCTGTTCGCGCTGCCGGCGCTGACGGTCGACACGATCTTCCTCTTCCTCGACCGCAACATCGGCACGCACTTCTTCGACTACGCGCACGGCGGCTCGCCGCTGCTCTGGCAGACGCTCTTCTGGTTCTTCGGGCACCCCGAGGTCTACATCCTGATCGTGCCCGCGTTCGGGATCGCCACCTCGATCATCCCTGCGTTCACGCAGCGGAGGCTCGTCGCCTACCCGCTGGTCGGGATCGCCGAGCTGCTCGTTGTCGTGATCGGGTTCGGCGTCTGGGCACACCACATGTACGCGACCGGGTTGCCGACCGTCGCGTTGATCTTCTTCGCCGGCGCGACCGCGATGGTCGTGATCCCGTCGACGATTCAGGTGTTCGCGTGGTTGATGTCGCTCGTCACCGGCACGCCCCGCTTCCGCACCCCGCTGCTCTTCATCGCCGGCTTCATCTTCATGTTCGTGACCGGCGGGCTGAGCGGGATCATGTTCGTCGCGATTCCGTTCGACCAGGCGGTGACGCACACCTACTTCATCATCGCCCACTTCCACTACATCATCTTCGGCGCCGCCGTCTTCCCGATCTTCGGCGGCATGTACTACTGGTTCCCGAAGATCACCGGCCGCATGTACTTCGAGCGGCCCGGACAGATCAGCTTCTGGGTGCTGTTCGTCGGCACGAACCTGCTGTTCTTCCCGATGCACATCCTCGGCCTGCTCGGGATGACCCGGCGCGAGTACACGTACCCGGCGAGCCTCGGCTGGGGCCCGTACAACCTCGCCGAGACGGTCGGCGGCTACATCACGCTCGTCGGGATCCTGCTGCTGTTCGGGAACCTGGTCGTGAGCTACTTCCGCGGCGAGCGCGCGCCGATCGACCCCTGGCACGGGCCGACGCTCGAGTGGACGACCTCGTCGCCGCCGCCCGAGTACAACTACGCGGTCATCCCGAAGGTGACGAGCGCGTACCCGAACTGGGACGTCGCCGACCGTCAGGAGGACCGGCGCAAGCTCGCCGAGGGCGTGCTCGTGCTCGAGCAGGGGCACGAGCAGGTCGAGGTCACGCCGGCCGACGGCTTCCTCTCCGACGTCGTCACGATGCCCCATTCCTCGCCGTGGCCGCCGCTGCTCGCGTTCTGCCTCGCGCTCGTCTTCCTGATGCTCGTCGTCGGCAAGTACGGCGTCGCCGGGATCATGGGGATCCTCTGCCTGCTGGTGCTGTTCGGCTGGCACTCGACCGAGCCGGAGGAAGCATGACGGCAGCGGCCCTTCCGAGACGGCCGAGCATCCCCGCCGCCTGGTGGGGGATGGGGATCCTGATCGCGAGCGAGAGCGTGCTCTTCGGCTGCATGATCTCGACCTACTTCTACTTCCGCTTTCGCAGCCCCGTCTGGCCGCAGGGCGGGGTCAGCCCGCCGGAGCTGGTCGCGCCGATCGTCACCGCGGCGTGTCTCGCGACCACGAGCGTGCCGATGCAGCTCGCCGCCTTCGCCGCGCGCGCCGGCCGGCTCGCGGCGACGCGGCTCTACGTCGTGGCCGCGCTCGTCGTGCAGTGCGGCTACCTCGCGTACGAGCTCCGCGACTACAACAACCAGCTCGACAAGACCGACATCACGCGCAACGCGTACACGTCGATCTACTACACGCTGCTCGGCGCCGACCACGGCCACGTGCTCCTCGGCGTCCTCTTCAACATCTGGCTGCTGTGGAAGCTCTCGCGCGGCCTGAACCGGTACCGGTCGAACGCGACGCTCGCGATCGCCTGGTACTGGCACTTCGCCAACGCCGCCACCCTCGCCGTGGTCGGCACGATCCTCTCGGCGCGCGTATGAGGCGCCGGCACCTGGAGATCCTGCAGTGGGCGGGGCTGTTCGTCGGGGCTGCGACGTTCGCGGCGGCGCACGTCCTCGGCTACGGCACCGTGCTCGCCACCTGCAACCCCGGAAACGCCCAGTTCGGCATCGACCACCACGTGTGGGAGGGCGCGCTGCTCTCCTCGAGCGCGGTCGTCGTGCTGCTTGCCGAGGCGGCGTCGGTCGCCGTGCTCCTCGCGACGCGCGACACGAGCTACGAGGCGGAGCCGCCGCTGTCGCGCATCCGCTTCTTCGCGATCACCGCCGCGACGGCGAACATCCTCTTCCTCGGCATCGTCCTACTCGACCTGTTCGGGAGCCTCTTCAACGTGCCGTGCAGGCAGGCATGAGGACCCGCGCCGCAGCGATCGCGTTCGTCGCGGCTCTCGTCTGCGCCGCGACCGCCGCGGCGGCGAGCGGCCCGTCGCCGCAGCAGGTGCAGCAGGGGAAGTCGCTCTACGGCCGCTACTGCCTCTCCTGCCACGGCATGAACGGCAGCGGCGTCGCGCCGTCGCGCGTGATCGGCGCCGGGCCCGGCCGCGACCAGGAGCAGCAGAACGCGGTCGCGCCGCCCCTGCGCGGCGTCGGCGCGCGCGCCGCCGACTTCTACCTGCGCACCGGCTACATGCCGCTGCAGAAGCTCGGGCTGCAGCCGCGCCGCAGCAAGTCGCCCCTCTCGCCGTCGCAGATGGACGCCCTGATCGCGTACATCGCGTCGCTCGGGAAGGGGCCGCCGGTGCCGAAGCCGCAACCGGCTCGAGGCAACCTCTCCGAGGGGATGCAGCTCTTCACGGCGAACTGCGCGGGCTGTCACCAGATCGTCGCGGAGGGCGGCTACGTCACCGGCGCGGTGCCGCCCCCGCTCGAGGACGACAGCTCGACCCAGATCGCCGAGGCGGTGCGCATCGGCCCGTTCGTCATGCCGACGTTCTCGGAGAAGCAGATCTCCGACCGCCAGCTCGACTCGATCATCGCGTACGTGCAGTACGCGAAGCACCCCGACGACCGCGGCGGCTGGGCGATCGGTCACCTGGGGCCGGTCCCCGAGGGCCTCGTCGCGTGGTTCATCGCGGCGGTCGCGCTGGTGGCGGTCTGCATGGTGATCGGCAAGAGGCTGACGAGCCACTGATGGCGCGCGTGAAGGACCTGCTCGTCTCCGCCGCGCTGCTCGCCGCGGGCCGGCGCCGGCCGAAGCTGCACGCCGACCGCGAGCCGATCGTGCCGCCCGGCGAGGAGCGGCCGGGCAGCGAGCTCGCGGTGATCGTGCTGCTGTTCGCGACGGCGCTGTTCGCCGCCGCGTTCATCGCCGTCTACGCGCTCGACCGGCTGCCGAACCAGACGCAGCTCCTCGGCGCATCGCTGGGGCTCGCGTTTCTCTGCCTCGCCGCCGCGCTGATCCTGATCGGCAAGCGACTCGTCGTCACGGAGGAGATCGAGGAGGACTATCCCGTCGTCGAGCACGAGTCGGAGCAGGAGGCGATCGCGCAGGTCGTGGCCGACAGCGGCAGCCGCTTCACGCGGCGGCGGCTCGTCAAGGCGTCGTTCGGCGTCGCGGGCGGCGTGCTCGGGGCTGCGCTGATCACGCCCGCCGCCTCGCTCGGCCCGTTCCTCGACGTCGAGCCGTTCTACGCGACGACCTGGAAGCGCGGCCGCAGGCTCGTCGACGAGAAGGGCAAGCCGTGGCGGGCCGACGACATCGAGCAGAGCACCTTCTACACGGCGTTCCCGGAAGGCGCCGACAAGGAGGCGCTTCCCTCCTCCGTCGTCCTCGTCCGGCTCCCGCCTCACGACTTCAAGCTGCCGAAGGCGATCGCGAACTATCCCGCGCAGGGGATCGTCGCCTACTCGAAGATCTGCACGCACGCGGGCTGCGCGATCTCGCTCTACCGCGCGCCGCTCTTCCAGCCCGACGAGCCGCGCCCGGCGCTCGTCTGCCCCTGCCACTACTCGACGTTCGATCCCGCGACCGGCGGCACCGTGCTCTTCGGGCCCGCCGGCCGGAAGCTGCCGATGCTGCCGCTCTACGTCGACCGCAAGGGCTACCTGCGCGCCGCGGGGACGTACGACGAGCCGGTCGGGCCGTCGTGGTGGGGCGTGCGAATGCGAAAGCCGAAGCCCGCGTAGATGATCCGCAAGCTCGTCCGCTTCCTCGACCAGCGCACCGGGACGGCGCCGCTCGTACGCAAGACGCTGCGCTACCTGTTCCCCGACCACTGGTCGTTCCTGCTCGGCGAGGTCGCGCTGTACGCGTTCATCGTCCTCGTCGCGACGGGCACGTACCTCGCGCTCTTCTATCAGGACGGCACGGCCACCGTCACCTACCACGGCCCGTACCTGCCGCTGCGCGGGCAGGAGATGACCGAGGCGTACCGCTCGGTGGTGAACATCTCGACCACCGTCAAGGCCGGCCTCCTGATCCGGCAGACGCACCACTGGGCCGCGGACGTCTTCGTCGCCTCGATCGTGCTGCACCTGCTGCGCATCTTCTTCACCGGCGCGTACCGCAAGCCGCGCGAGCTGACGTACTGGATCGGCCTGACGATCCTGATCGTCGCGCTGCTCGAGGGCTACCTCGGCTACTCGATGGTCGACGACCTGCTCTCCGGCATGGGGCTCGCGATCGGCTACGGGGTCGCGCTCTCGATCCCGTTCTTCGGCTCGAACATCGCCGCATGGATCTGGGGCGGTCCCTTCCCGGGGCAGCACGAGTTCTTCGCGCGCATGTACATCGTCCACGTCTTCCTCATCCCGGCGCTGATCGCCGTCCTGCTCGCCGCGCACCTCGGGCTGGTGGCGATGCGCCACCACACGCAGTTCAAGGCGAGCCGCCGCGAGACGGAGCGGAAGCTGGTCGGCGTGCCGATGTTCCCCGGCCAGGCGCCGCGCTCGCTCGGGCTCTTCTTCGCGGTCGCGGGCGTCCTCTTCCTGCTCGGCGGGCTCGTCCAGATCAACCCGATCTGGCTGTGGGGGCCCTTCCACACCTACTCGTCGACGAACGGCGCGCAGCCGGACTGGTATCTCGGCTGGCTGATCGGCGCGCTCCGGCTCGTGCCCAGCTTCGACCTCGTGATCGACGGCTACACGCTGGTGCCGAACCCGTTCTGGGGCGGCGTCGCGTTCCCGGGGGTCGTCTTCACCTTCCTCTTCCTCTGGCCGCTGATGGAGCGCAAGGTGACCGGTGACACCGCGTTCCACAACGTCCTCCAGCGGCCGCGCGAGGCGCCGTGGCGGACGGCGATCGGCGTCGCGATGGTCACCTGGGTGACGCTCGTCTTCATCGCGGGCGGCGCCGACCGCATCGACGTCCTCTTCGACATCAGCTACACGGCGCAGATCTGGGCGTATCGCGTGCTGATCTGGGTCGGGCCGGTGATCGCCGGCGTCGTCGCCTACCGCGCGTGCATCGAGCTCCAGCGCGGGGAGCCGGTCGAGCACGACCGGGAGCGCGCCGAGCACGAGGCGAAGGCGGCCGCGACCGTGCAGGACGTCGCCTGACGCATGGACGAGCCGCTCACCGTGCTGCAGGAGAAGCTCGCCGCCGCGCACGGGCTCGCGATCGCGGCCGCAGACGTCACGCGCGAGGTCGAGGCGCGCGTCCCCGACGTGAAGCTCCGCGGCGACCTGCGCGCGATGCGGGCGGAGGCGGAGGAGACGCGGGCACGCTGCCTCCGCGTCGAGGAGTGGTTCGGCGACGACCGGGCCGAGGACATGCTGCACCACGCCAACTCGATCCACGAACGCGCGTCCGACCTGCTCGCCGCGTGGTTCAAGGCGGGTACCGACGCGATCTCGGCGTGGAGCTTCCTCGCCATGGGCGAGGCGGGCGAGGTGACGACCTGGGCCGCGGTGACGGAGCTCGCCGTGCAGATGGGCTCGGCGGAGGTGGCCGACCTCGCGGCGTGGGCGCTGCCGGTGCAGCAGCGCCACCTCGCGGTCGCGCTCGGCGGCGCCGTTCGCCTCGCCGGGCTCGAGGACGCCGCGGCCGCACGCTTCGGCTGACCTGCCGCGTGCGGTCATACTCGCGCGGCCGTGATCGCGCTCCTCGGGAACCTGGCGCGGGACCTGCTGCCCGGCTCGCCGCCGCGCGTCGGCGGCGGCCCGTACCACGGGGCGCGCGCGCTGCAGCGCCTGCGCGTGCCCGCGCGCATCGTCGCGCGCTGCGCCGAGGCGGACCGCGAGACGCTGCTGCCGCCGCTCGTCCGGCTCGGGACGCCGGTGCGCTACGTCGCCGGCGCCACGACGGCGACGTTCGGCATCGCCTACGACGGCGACCGGCGCACGATGCAGGTCGAGGCGATCGGCGACTCGTGGACGCCGCAGGACGTGCCGGTGCTCCCGCCGGCCGTGCGCTGGGTGCACGTCGCGCCGCTCGCGCGCTCCGACTTCCCGGCCGACACGCTCGCCGCCATCGGGACGCGCCGGCGGCTGTCGCTCGACGGTCAGGGCCTCGTCCGGGCGTCGCGCCTCGGTCCGCTCGAGCTCGACGCCGACTTCGACCGCTCGATGCTCCGGCACGTCTGGGTGCTGAAGCTCGCCGACGAGGAGGCGGACGCGGTCGGCGACGTGGCGAGCCTGCCGGTGCGCGAGATCCTCGTCACGCACGGCTCGCGCGGCTCGACGCTCTACCTCGGCGGGCGCCGCGAGGAGATCCCTGCCTGGCCGATCGACGCGGATCCGACCGGCGCCGGCGACGCATTCATGACCGCGTACGTCGCCGCCCGCGACGCGGGCTTCGCGCCCGCGGGCGCCGCGCGCAGCGCAACCGCGGTGGTCGCGGCGCTGCTCGGGCGATGATCGCGGTCGTCGAGACCGTCGGCGGCGCGTTCGAGGTCGACCTCGAGAGCGACGAGGTGAGGCTCGCGGAGGCGCGCGCGAGCCGCCCGCCGGCGCCCGCGCTGTCGCTCCCCCGCGTGGTCGACGCCGCCGCGTCCGGCTCGACCGTGGTGGCCGTCGTCGACGCCAAGCCGCCGCTCCTCGTCTCGTACGACGCGGGCGTCACGTGGCGCGAGTCGGGGCGGGGGCTGCCCCCCGGCGTCGCGGTCGCGGTGGGCGACGACCCCGACGTGGTGCTCTTCGCGGCCCGGAACCGCCTCTACCTGTCGCGCGACGGCGGCGTCTTCTGGAGCGCGCTCGCGCTCGAGCTGCCGGAGATCCGCGCGGTCGCGCTCACGGAAGGCTGAACTCCCCGCGCGCGACGGTCACCGCGGAGCCGCCGACACGGACGTGCTCGAGACGCTCCGCCGAGCCGTCGGCGACCGCGTAGAGCGTCGAGGGACGGCCGAGCTCGACGCCCTGCGAGATCTCGATGCGCTCGCCGAAGGCGGTGCGGCCGTGGCGGGCGAGATGGACGGCGAGCGGGCCGGCGGCGGAGCCGGTCGCGGGATCCTCGGGGACGCCGTCCGCAGGACCGAACATGCGCGTCTTCCAGCGGTCGCCGTCGCGCGCGAAGCAGTTGACGCCGTCGGTGGTGGCGGCTGCGAGCGCGCGCAGGTCGGGACGCAGCGCGGCCACCTCCTCCGGCGACGCGAGCTCGAGGAAGACGTGGCCGGGGCCGAGGTCGTAGCGCTCGACCGGCAGGAGCGAGCGCGTCGCGCCCACGGCGGCGAGGATCTCGTCCGCGTTCGCGACCGGCTCCCAGCGGGGGAGCGGCTGGTCCATCCAGCCGAAGACGATCCGCGCTCCCTCCCGCTCGAGCTCGACCGGGACGATCCCGGCGGCGGTCTCGAGCCGGACGACCACCCGCTGCAGCGGCGCCCCGAGCACGAACGCCGAGCCGAGGGTCGGATGGCCGGCGAACGGCAGCTCCGTCGCGGGCGTGAAGATGCGGATCCGCGCGTCGGCCTCGTCCGTCGTCGCCGGCAGCACGAAGACGGTCTCCGAGAACGCCATCTCCTTCGCGAGCGCCTGCATCGTGAGCGGATCGAGGTCGCGGGCGTCGGTGAAGACCGCGAGCTGGTTCCCGGCGAGCGGCGTGTCGGTGAACACGTCGCAGACGACGTAGCGGAGCCGGCGCACCCGCCGACTCTAGCCGCCGGCCGACGGCGTCCGACCTGTCACGGTGCCAGGCACCGTCGAGGAACTGTGTCAGACACTCGTGGTGTCCGACACCTGGTCGGAATCCCCAAACTAGGATCGCCGACGTGCGCGTCTGCCTGATGGTGGAGGGCCAGGAGGGGGTCGAGTGGCCGCAGTGGCTGGCGCTCGCCGACGCGGCCGAGGCCGCGGGCCTCGACGGGCTCTTCCGCTCCGACCACTACCGCTCGATCGGACGGGGCGAGCCGGCCGGCTCGCTCGACGCGTGGGCGACGCTCGCCGCGCTCGCCGCGCGCACGACGCGGATCCGGCTCGGGACGATGGTGTCGCCGGTCACGTTCCGACCCGCGTCCGTTCTGGCGAAGAACGTCGTCACCGTCGACCACGTCTCGGGCGGGCGCGTCGAGCTCGGGATCGGCGCCGGCTGGTACGAGGCCGAGCACGAGACGTACGGCTTCCCGTTCGGCACCGCCCGCGACCGGCTCGACGAGCTCGAGCGGCAGCTTGCCGAGATCCACCGGCAGTGGACGAGCGCCGGCGACGTCGAGCCGAAGCCGGTCCAGGAGCCGCGGCCGCCGATCATCGTCGGCGGATCGGCGAAACCGCGGACCGTACGCGCCGCGATCGCGTTCGCCGACGAGTACAACACGACGTTCCCGTCGGTCGACGACGCCCGCGCGCGTCGCCGCATCCTCGACGAGGCCGCACGCGAAGCGGGCCGAGAGCCGCTGCGCTTCTCGATGATGACCGGCTGCGTCGCCGGACGCGACGAGGCCGAGCTGCGCGATCGCCTCGCGGCGTGGCGCGACGTGACCGGCCGAGACGGCGGGACGCCGCCCCTCCACGGCACCGCGGAGCAGCTCGTCGAGCAGCTCCGCGCCTACGAGGCGGCGGGCGTCGAGCGCGCGATGCTGCAGCACCTCGTGCACGAGGACGTCGAGATGGTCGCCGTCCTGGGCGAGATCGCCGCCGAGCTACGGTAGGCCCTCGTGAGGATCTTCCTCGTGCGCCACGCCGAGGCGGAGCCGGGCGAGCCGGACGCGCTCCGCCCGCTCACCCCGGGCGGACGTGCGGCCGCGCGCGCCCTGGGCCGCGAGCTCGCGCGCCGCCGGCCCGACGCCGTCGTCTGCAGCCCGCTCCTGCGAGCGCGCGAGACGGCCGAGCCGATCGCGCGCGAGGCGGGCGTCCGCGCGGAGGCGGACGACCGGCTCGCGCCGGGCGCCGACGTCACCGACCTGAGCGCGGTCGTGACCGGCCGGGGCGAGACGGTCGTCGTCGTCGCGCACCAGCCCGACTGCGGCCGCATCGTGCTCGCGCTCACCGGGCGGGAGGTTCCGTTCCAGCCGGGCGGCGTCGCGGAGCTCGAGCTATGAGCGCCGTCGAGGTGGCCGGCCTCCAGAAGCGCTACGGCGAGCACGTTGCCCTCCGCGGGATCGACTTCACCATCGAGGGAGGCGAGGTGTTCGGCCTCCTCGGCCCGAACGGCGCCGGCAAGACGACCACCGTCGAGATCCTCGAGGGCTACCGCGACCGCGACGGCGGCTCCGTCGCGGTGCTGGGTGCAGACCCGCAGCGGCCGCCGCGCGGGTGGCGGGAGCGGCTCGGGGTCGTGCTGCAGTCCTCGTCGCTCTATCCGAACCTGACCGTGCACGAGAGCCTGCGCGTGTTCGGCGGCTACTACGCACATCCGCGCGACCCCGAGGAGGTGACGCGGATCGTCGGCCTCGACGACAAGCGGGACGCGCGCGTCCGGACGCTCTCGGGCGGACAGAAGCGCCGCCTCGACCTCGGGCTCGCGCTGATCGGCGACCCGGAGCTGGTGTTCCTCGACGAGCCGACCACCGGCTTCGACCCGGGCGCGCGCCGCAACGCCTGGGAGACGATCCGCAACCTGCGCGCGCTCGGCAAGACGGTGCTGCTGACGACGCACTACCTCGACGAGGCGGAGCAGCTCGCCGATCGCGTCGCCGTCCTCCGCGACGGCGTGATCGTGCGGGTGGGGACGCCGGCGGAGCTGACCGGCGGAACGGTCGAGACGGAGATCCGCTACCGCCGGAACGGGAGCGAGGTCGTCGAGCGGACCGACGACCCCACCCGCCGTTTGAACGAGCTCACCGGCGAGGCGCTCGCACGCGGCGAGCGGCTCGAGGAGCTCGAGGTGCGGCGGCCGAGCCTGGAGGACGTCTACCTCGAGCTCACGCGCGACTGACCGCGCCGTTTAGCCGAGCCCGGTCCGCGGAAAGATTATCGCACCACGATGTATTACGCGATCCGCGTCGGCCGGGCGCGCGACGGGCGGTGAGCGAGCCCGCCGCCGCGCTTCTCGTCGGTCTCGCAGTGGCGGGCGCGGTGCTCCTGCTGCTTCTCTGCGTGGCCCTCCTCGTCGCGCTCGCCCAGCTCGGACGCGTGCTGGTCCGGCCGCGGGTGCGGAGCGTCCCGGCCGCACCGGCCCGCCCGGTCGCGCCCGCTGCCCGCCGCCGGCGCACGCCGCCCCGCCGGGCGACGCCGAGCGGACGCGAGGCGCTCGCCGTGTGGCGGTATCGCCAGCTGCTGCAGCTCGAGGTCGATCCGCTCACCGCGGCGCAGGCGGCGCTCGCCGGCATCGACGCCGCGTCGGTCCGGTCGCTGATCGAGCTGGGGTGCCCCGTCGAGCTCGCGCTCGCGATCGTGGCGCCCGACGAACGCGCGGTGCCCGCCGGCGCCACGCGGTCGTCCCGCTAGCGTTCCGCGCGGGACTCGACGGGCGAATGAGGCTGTTCATCCACGAGCTGCGTACCGAGCAGCTGCTCTTCTGGCGCAACCGCGAGGCGGCGTTCTTCACGTTCTTCCTGCCGGTCGTCTTCTTCCTCATCTTCGGCTCGATCTACGGCAACGACTACATCAAGAAGGAGCACGTCCGCGCGGCGCCGTTCCTCGAGGCGGGGATGATCGGATACGGCGTCGCGTCGACCGCGTTCGCGGGGCTCGCGATCACGATGGTGGTGCGGCGCGAGAGTGGCGTGCTCAAGCGCATCCGCGCGACGCCGCTCCCGCCGGCGACGTACCTCGTCGCGGTGCTCGGCTCGACGTTCCTCGTCTTCCTCGTCGAGGCGATCGTGATCGTCGTGGCCGGGCGGCTGCTCTTCCACGTCGCCGTGCCGACCCGCATCGGCTCGCTGCTCGTCGCGCTGGTGATCGGCGCGGGCGCGTTCGCGGCGATGGGGCTGGGGCTCACTGGCGCCGTCCGCTCGGCCGAGGGATCGTCGGCCGTCGTGAACATCGTCTACCTGCCGATGGCGATCATCTCGGGCACGTTCTTCACGCCGAAGGACTATCCCGGCTTCCTGAAGGCGATCGCGAACGTCCTGCCGCTCACGCACTACACGCAGCTCACACGCGACGTGATGGTTCGCCACCACCACGTCTGGTCGGAGGGAGAGGCGCTCGCCGTCGTGCTGCTGTGGGGTGCGGCGGGGCTGGTTGCGGCGGTGCGCACGTTCCGTTGGCAGCCGCGGGAGGCCTGACCGGGAGCAACCCGAACGGGCGGTTCCCCGTTGCACCTTGGATGGACGATCTCCCCCTCGCCTTCGCCGTGCAGCGGCAGGACACGCCCGCGCTCGAGGTGGTGGTGAACTTCGGCGTGCTCGCGGGCCGAAACGCGACTCCCGCCGAGATCGACCGCCTGGCGGAGTGGCTCCTGGACGAGCTCGACTCGGTGTCGATCGTGTCGGAGGACCGGCACGAGATCGGGCAGCACGGCGAGGCCGCGGTGCAGCAGGTTCGGATCGAGGTGCCGGCCGAGCGCGTGCCGCGAGACGTCGCCGACCGCCGTGCGCTCGAGGAGCGGCTGACCGAGCGGGCCTCGCACTGGGCGCGCCTCTGCGCGTCCGACCGGCACGTGGACGTTCCCGCCGAGCCCTGAGCAGACCTGCCCTCGAAACTGTTTGGTGGACGTGTCCACCAAACAGTTTTCGGGTCAGAGCGCCCGTTCGACCGCGTCGAGCGTGCGGTCGGCCTGGTGGCGCGCGACCGTCTCGAGGCCGTGACCGCCGAACCGTCGCAGCAGGCCGCCGAGCCCCACGGTCGCGCGCCAGCGCATCACGGTTCCACCCTCGCCGTCGGCGGCGAGGTCGAAGGTGGAGGCGACGTCGGCCCCGCCTCCGTGCGCGCGCAGCCCGGCGTGCGAAGGGGGCCGCCGCTCGGTCACCTCGAAGCGGATCGTCAGCGAGGGCGCGAACGGCAGCGGCGGCTTCACCTTCGCCTCCCAATGGTCGGCGTCCAGGACGCGATGGCCGCGGACGGCGGGCACCGCGGCGGCGATCACCGACGGGTCGGTGAGCAGCGCGAACACGCGCTCCGGCGGCGCGGCGAAGCGCCGCACTCCCTCGACGTGGGTCATCGCGGCAGGGTAGAGGCAGAGCTCAGCGCGTGAGGGTGACCTTGGAGAGCCCGCCCGGCCGGTCGAGGTTCGCGCCGAGAAGCGACGCGATCCGCAGCGCGAGCAGCTGGCCCGGCACGACCGCGACGAGCGGGCTCAGCCACTCCGGGACGTCAGGCACGAGCGCGAGCGGCAGCTCGGCGCGCGCGAGCAACGCGTCGTCGTCCGAGACCACAACGAGACGCGCACCGCGCGCCGCCACCGCGTCGATCGCGTCGCGCATGCTCGCGTGGGCCGGCCCGTTCGGCGCGACCGCGACCACCGGCCAGCCCGGCGCGACGGCGGCGACGGGGCCGTGCATCAGGTCGGCGGCCGAGTACGCCTCGAAGAGGAGTCCCGAAAGCTCGCGTACCTTCAGCGCGACCTCGTAGGCCGTGCCGAAGCAGACGCCGCGCGCGATGACCGTGCCGCCCGCGATCGGCTCGAGCGAGTCGAGCGCCTCGACGTCGGCGAACGACCGCTCGAGCTGGCCGGCGACGGCGGCCGGCATCCGCGCGAGCTCGGTCATCGCCTCGTCGTCGCGCGTCGACGTGGCGAAGAGAAGCGCGAGCGCGCCCAGTGAGTTGAGATACGTCTTCGTCGCGGCCACGGAGCGTTCGTCGCCCGCCTCGAGCGCGAGCACCGCTTCGGCCGCGCGCCCGAGCGGCGAGGCCGGCTCGTTCGTGATCGCGATCGTCGGCCGTCCCTGACGACGGGCCTCGTCGACGACCGACTTCACGTCCGGCGACTCGCCCGACTGCGAGATGCCGATCACGAGCGCTCCCGCGAGTCGCGGCGGCTGCTCGTAGAGCGTGTACAGCGAGGGCGTCGCGAACGCGACGGGAACGCGGTGCGCGCGCCCGAGCAGGTACTGCGCGTACCGCGCCGCGTTCGACGAGCTGCCGCGAGACGCGATCAGGACGTAGTCCACGTCGCCGCCGCGGAGCAGCTCGCCAACGTCGCGCGCGGCGTCGGCCTGGCGCTCGAGCAGCTGCGCCAGCGCGGCCGGCTGCTCGCGCAGCTCCGTCTCGAGGAAGCTCGTCACAGCCCGAGCCGCTCCCGCGCGGCCTCCAGCGAGACGCGGCTCCTCCCCCACGTCGCGACGTAGCCGCGGCTGCGCGACGGGCGCCACTCGGGCAGGCCGACCTCGACGACCACCGCGCCCGGGCAATCGGCGGCGGCGCGCATCCAGGCGTGGCGGTGCGCGTCGCGGACGACGTAGACCTCGGCGTCCGGGACCGGCTCCCCCTCGCGGACGAGGACGGCGCCGTCGAAGCGGTGGAGGTGCTCGCCCGCCGCGATGTTCGCGGGCGGGACGAGCTCGACGACACGCGCGCCGCGGGCCACGCTCACGTCGCCGAGCGCGAGCAGTGCCCGCCGGGCGGCGCCGAGGCCCGCGCCGCGGTCGGCCGGCTCGCCTCGCCCGGCCGTCCACGCCGCCAGCCCCGCGACGCGCTCGGCGGCCTCGCCGAGCCGCGCCTCGTCCAGCCAGCCGGTCCGGAGCGCGGCGGCGATCGCGGCGTCGATCGACGCGAGCTCGTCCGGGCCGACCGCGGGCCCGAGGCAGAGCGCGTCCGCGCCCGCCGCGAGCGCGTCGACTGCGGCCTCCTCCACGCCGCCGGCGCCGCCGCTGATGCCCTTCATGTCGAGCGCGTCGGTGACGACCACGCCGTCGAAGCCGAGCTCGTCGCGCAGCAGCCGGATCGCGCGCGCGTTGACCGTGGCCGGCTCGTCGCCGAGCGCGGGCACGCGAACGTGCGCCGTCATGATCGACCGCACGCCTGCCGCCACCGCCGCGCGGAACGGCGCCAGCCCCGTCTCGAGCTCGCCGGTGACGACGGGCAGCTCGCGGTGAGAGTCCTGCTCGGTTGCGCCGTGGCCGGGAAAGTGCTTGGCGCAGGCGGCGACGCCGGCGTCCTGCAGCCCGGTGACGAACGCCGCGGTGTGGCGCGCAACGAGCGCGGGATCGTCGCCGAACGCGCGCACGCCGATCACGGGGTTGCCGGGGACGTTGACGTCGGCGACCGGAGCGAGGTTCCAGTCGACGCCGGCGGCCGCCAGATCGGCGCCGATCGCGCGCGCGACCGTCGCCGTCAGCTCCACGTCGTCGACCGCGCCGAGCGCGGCGTTTCCCGGGTACGAGCTCCCGGCCGACGCCTCGAGCCTCGTCACGTCGCCGCCCTCCTCGTCGATCGCGAGCAGCGCGTCCGCCTTCTCCGCGCGCAGCGACGCGGTCAGCGCCGCGAGCTGCTCGCGCCCCGCGACGTTGTCCGCGAAGAGCGTCAGCCCGCCGCCGCCCTCGGCGAGGAAGCGGCGCGCCCACTCGGGCGGCTCCGGCCCGGCGAAGCTCGGGAACAGGAGCGCGGCGGCGATCACGCCTTCACGGCGCCGGCGGTGAGGCCGAAGGTGATCCGCCGCTGCACGAGCAGGAAGAAGACGACGACCGGGATCGCGGTCAGCGACGACGCGGCCATGAGCGCGCCCCAGTCCGTCTCGCGGCCGGTGCCGAGGAAGTACGACAGCCACACCGTCACCGTCTGCTTCGCCTGGTCGTTCAGCAGCACGCGCGCGAACACGTACTCGTTCCAGCTCGTGATGAAGGCGAACACCGACGTCGCGACGAGGCCCGGCGCCATCAGGGGCAGCAGGATGCGCACGAACGCGCCGAGACGGGTCGAGCCGTCGACCATCGCCGCCTCCTCGAGGTCCTTCGGGATGCCGACGATGAACCCGCGCAGCGTCCACACCGAGAACGGCAGCGCGAACGTCATGTACGTGATGATCACGCCGGTCAGCGCGTTCGCGAGGTGGTAGCGGACGAGTACGACGTAGAGCGGGATCACGAGCCCGACCGCGGGCAGCATCTGCACGCCGATCATCAGGACGATGAACAGCTTGCGGCCGGTGAACCGGTACTTCGCGAGGGCGATCGCTGCGAAGAAGGAGATCACGATCGCGAAGCCGACGGTGACGCCGACGATGATCAGGCTGTTCTCCACGTCGGTCCAGAAGTAGGGGCGGTGGATCGCGTCGCGGAAGTGGCGAAGCGTCGGGTGCGTCGGAATCCACGTGGGCGTGAAGCTGTTCACGTCGTCCGCCGGCTTGAACGCGGTCGAGACCATCCAGAAGACCGGGAACACCATCACGCCGAAGAGCACGAGCCCGACGACGTTCCAGCCGGCACGCGCCGCGCGGCCGCGCCTCATTCGACGTCTCCGATCCGCACCATGCGACGCACGTAGAAGACGCTCATGGCGGCGACGACGACCAGCATCAGGATCGAGATCGCGGCGCCGCGGCCGAAGTCGGAGTTCACGTACCCCTCCTCGAAGAGGTAGATGCCCATCAGGTAGTTGCTCGGGTAGATGTGGCCCTGGCCGATCAGCAGGAACGGCTGCGTGAACACGCCGAAGTCCCAGATGATCGAGAGGCTGGTGAGGATCAGCAGCACCGGCCGCAGGATCGGCAGCGTCACGTCGAGGAAGATGCGCCAGGCGCGCGCGCCGTCCACCTCGGCCGCCTCGACGAGGTCGCGTGGCACCTGGGCGAGCGCCGCGTAGAGCGTGATCGCGACGAACGGCAGCGCGCCCCAGACGATCAGCGTCGTCACGAGGGCGAGCTCGGAGAACGTCGTCGTGTACCAGTCGTGCTGGAAGTAGTTGCCGACGTGCAGCTCCGTCAGCACGTAGTTGACGACCCCGTTCTGCGAGTTCGTCATCCACTGCCACACCTGCACGGCCACGACCTGCGGCATCGACCAGACGAGCACGAGGCCGGCGGTCAGCAGGATGCGCACCCAGCCCGAGACGCGTACGAGCAGCAGCGCCAGCAGCGTCCCGATCCCCATCGTCAGGCCGACGTTCGCGATCGTGAAGATCACCGTGCGCAGCAGCGTGTGCCAGAAGACGGGGTCGTGCAGGACGGAGCCGTAGTTCGCGAGGCCGACGTCCTGCCCCGAGTGGCGGATCAGCTCGAACAGCCCGTAGTGCTGGAACGAGAGCCGGACGAGCTTGTAGACCGGGTAGCCGAGCACCGCCGCGAGCGCGGCGACGACCGGCAGCACCAGCCCGTACGGAACGGCGCCGCCGGCCGCGCGGCGCCAGGTGAGGCGCCGCCGGGACAACCTGGTGGCGGCTGTCCCGGCGGCGATTCCCACGGCGTCCGTCAGCCGGCCCGCGCTACGGCTGGTTGAGGACGGAGGTGATGTTGTCGCTGGCCGACTTCGCGGCCTGCTTGACGCTCAGGTTCCCGGTGAGGATCTGCCCGAGCATGTTCTTCAGGATGTTGCCGTTCTCGACGTCGACCCAGTGCTTCGCGGTCGGCACGAACCAGCTCCGCGACGCGGCCCGCTCGTTCACGGAGTTGCCGAGCAGGTTGGTGGCGTTCGGGATGTTGCCCTTCGCCCGCAGGCCCTGCTCCGACTGGGTCGAGGTGAAGTCCTTGATCCAGTCGGCGGCGAGCGCCTTGTTCGGGCTGGTCGCCGGGACGGCGAGGTCGGAGCCGCCGAGGAAGCCGGGCATCGGCTTTCCGGCGACGTGGCCGGGAAGCACGAACTGCGCGGTGGTGGCCTTGTACTTCGCGCCGACGCAGCACGTGTACCAGCTCGGCCCGACGATGACGCCGGCCTTGCCCTGCGCGTACACGTCGTACGGATTCGGGTTCGTCGAGTCGTTCGTCTTGCCGGCCTTGTCGGTGGCGAGGAAGAAGTTCTTGTACGCCGTCAGCCCGGCGATCGCCTGCGGCGAGTCGAGCGACCCGACCCACTTGCCCTTGTACGTGTGGGCGATCTCCCCGCCGTAGTCGTAGACGAACGCCATCGCGACGTACCAGTCCTCGCCGCCGAAGTAGATCGGCGAGAAGCCCTTGCCGCCGCCCAGCGGCGCCAGCTTCTTCGCGTCGGCGGTCAGCTGGTTGAGCGTCGCCGGCAGCTTCTTGATCCCCGCCTTCTTGAAGAGGTCGGTGCGATACGTGGCGACGCGCGAGCCCGCGTAGTACGGAACGCCGTACGTCTTGCCGCCGTACTGGCCGGACTTCGCGAGGCCCTTGAGCCAGTTCGCGCTGTTGTCGAACTGCGTCTTGTCGAGCGGCGCGAACGCGCCCGCCGCCATGTACTGCGTCATCTCCGTGTTGCCCATCTCGATCACGTCGGGCACGGTGTTCGCCGCGAGCGTCGCGTTGAACTTCTGCAGGTGGTCGCTCCAGTTCTGGTACTGGACGTTGACGGTCCACCCCGGATGGTCGTGCTGGAACTGCTGGTTCGCGGCGGCGACGAGGTTCGGCCAGCCGGTCTGCGCGTCGACCTGCAGCCAGACCGTCAGGGAGCTGGCCGCCGCCTTCTTCGTCGCGCCCGAGGTCGCCGCGGTCAGCGCGGCCGCGAGGACGACCGCGAGACCGAGCGCGACGATGGTGCGTCTCTTCATCTGCATGCCTCCAGCGTCAGGCGGGCCAGTCGCTCGCCCCGCGTCGTGGCAGGTGCGCGGAGGGTTCGGCGCCGCTCGTTTGGTACAGACCACTCGCCACTGATTCGCGATCCTCGCACACAGGCTCGGAAGTTGTCAATACCAATCGTCCGAGCCCTCTCAGCGGCCCACGGCGGCCGCGGTCAGCCCGAGCGGCTGCGCGGGCACGCCGCCGGCGCCGAGCTCGGAGACGAGCCGGTACCGGTCGCCGCGGTAGGTCGAGCTGGTGAACTCGACGATCTGCTCTGACGCGGTGCGCGTGACGCGCTCGAACAGCAGGGCCGGCGAGTGGAGCGGCACGCCGAGCGCCGCCGACTCCTCCTCGTTGGTCACGGTCGGCTCGACCGTCTGCGTCCCGCCGACGATCTCGACCTCGTAGCGGCTCGCGAGCAGGTCGTAGAAGGAGTTGCGCTCGAGGTCTGCCGCAGTCAGGCCGGGCACGAGCGACTGCGGGACGTGCAGCAGCTCGATCGCCATCGGGTCGCCGTCGGCGAGCCGCAGGCGCTTGACGGCGACGACTGGCTCGGACGGCGAGACGTGGAGGATCCGGCCCAGGCGGGCGCCGGCCGAGACCACGCGCAGGTCGAGCGTGCGGCTGCCCGGGGTCATGCCGCGCTCGCGCATGTCGTCGCTGAAGGAGCTGATCGTGAGGCCCTTGGCCACCTTCGGCTTGTTCACGAACGTGCCGGCGCCGCGCCGGCGGACGAGGTAGCCCTCGCGGACGAGGTCGTCGAGGGCGGCCCGCACGGTCAGCCGCGAGACGCGCAGGTCGGCGCTCAGCTGCCGCTCGGAGGGGATCGCGTCGCCCGGCTCGAGCGACTCGATCAGCTCGAGCACGCGGTCGCGCGTGTCGCGCTGCTTCGTCACGAGGCCGCGGCCAGCTCGCGCGTCCCGGCCGACGTGAGGCGGTCGCCCGTCGCCGGGTCGAAGAAGTGGAAGCGGGCGGGGTCGACGGCGAGCTCGAGCGGCGCGCCGACGCGGGCCGCCGTGCGCGCGTCGACGCGCGCCGTGAAGAGCGCGCGATCGGCCGCCAGCAGGCTCTCGTCCGCGGCTTCCAGCACCTCCGCCGTCATCGGCGCCGCGTCGACCTGGAAGAAGACGTGAGCGTCGGAGCCGAGGTCCTCGAGCACCTCGACCTCCACCCGGAGGGACGGCAGCGCCGGGGCGAAGGCGGCGTCCTCGAAGCTCTCGGGGCGGATGCCGAGGACGACGCGGCCCTCGGGCGGGCGCCGCTCGGCCGGTAGCGGGACCCGGAACTGGCCGAAGGAGACGCCGGAGCCGTCGACCGTCGCCTCGACGAGGTTCATCGCCGGCGAGCCGATGAACGAGGCGATGAACAGGTTGCGCGGGCGCGCGTACAGCTCCTGCGGGCTCGCGGCCTGCAGGATCCGGCCGTCGCGCATCACGGCGACGCGCTGCCCGAGGGTCATCGCCTCGGTCTGGTCGTGCGTCACGTAGACGGTCGTGGCGGCGAGGCGCCGGTGGAGCTGCGCCAGCGAGGCGCGCATGCCGACCCGCAGCTTCGCGTCGAGGTTCGACAGCGGCTCGTCGAGCAGGAACGCCTGCGGCCGCCGGACGATCGCGCGGCCCATCGCGACCCGCTGCCGCTGCCCGCCGGAGAGCTGCGCGGGCCGCCGTTCGAGCAGCTCGTCGAGCCCGAGCAGCTCGGCGACCTCGGCGACGCGCTCGCCGATCTCCGGCTTCGGCGTCCGGCGTGCCTTCAACCCGTAGCCGAGGTTCTGCCGCACCGTCATGTGCGGGTAGAGCGCGTACGACTGGAAGACCATGGCGACGTCCCGGCTGCGCGGGGGAAGGTCGGTGACGTCGCGATCGCCGATCGCGATCAGCCCCTCGGTGGCCTCCTCGAGCCCGGCGATCAGTCGCAGGAGGGTCGACTTGCCGCACCCGGAAGGGCCCACGAGGACGAGGAACTCGCCGTCGGCGACGTGGAGGGAGACGTCGTCGACGGCGGCGACGTCGCCGAACCTCTTGGACACGCCCTCGAGCCGGATCTCCGCCATGGTCCGCCGCAGATGGTATAGACCACACGCGCGGGAAACAAGCAGCGGTTGCGGGTAGTGGTATTGACCGGTGCCGGGAAACGGCCGTACACTGCCGGACGATGAAGCTCGGCGTGGCAGCGGCGATCGTCGAGGGACAGCTCGTCCCCGGCGACGTCGAGGTGTCGGACGGCCGGATCGCGGGCGTCGGGCTCGCGGCGCCCGCCGGCGCCGGCATCGCCGTGCCGGGCTTCGTCGACCTCCAGGTGAACGGCTTCGGCGGCGTCGACTTCCTCGACGCGGACGCCGACGGCTACCGGCGCGCGGGGGCGGCGCTGCTCGAGACCGGCGTGACCGCGTACCTGCCGACGCTGATCACGAGCCCGGAGGAGCAGCTGCTCGCGGCGATGCGCGAGATCCCGGCGGACGGGCGGCGGCCGCGCGTGCTCGGCGTGCACCTCGAGGGGCCGTTCCTCTCGCCGGCGCGGCTCGGCACGCACATGGCCGCGTCGCGGCGCGATCCGGACCCGGCGCTGCTCGAGCGGCTGCTCGACGGCGGTCCGGTGCGGATGATGACGCTCGCGCCCGAGCTGCCCGGCGCCGACGTGCTGATCGACGAGCTGGCGGCGCGCGGCGTGGTCGTGTCGCTCGGCCACAGCGACGCGACGGCCGCCGAGGCGAACGCGGCGTTCGACCGCGGCGTCCGCTCGGTGACGCACCTCTTCAACGCGATGCGGCCGTTCCGACACCGCGACCCCGGGCTCGTCGGCGCCGCGCTCGCGCGCGACGACGTGATCGTGACGGTGATCGTCGACGGCATCCACCTGGCGGACGAGACGGCGCAGGTGGTGTGGCGGGCGGCGGGCGGTCGCGTCGCGCTCGTCACCGACGCGGTGACGGCCGCCGGCCTCAGCGAGGGGTCGTTCAGCTTCGGCGACCTCGACATCAGCGTGCACGAGGGCGCAGTCCGGGGGCCGGACGGCGTGCTCGCCGGCAGCGTGCTGACGATGCTCGAGGCGGTGCGCAACCTGCACAGGCTCGGGGTGCCGCTCGTCGACGCGGTGGCGGCTGCGACGGCCGTGCCGGCGTCGGTACTCGGGCTGGAGCACGTGGGCCGCCTCGCCTGCGGCGGCCCGGCGGACGTCGTCGTGCTCTCGGACCGGGTCGAGATCGAGCGCGTGCTCGTCGGCGGCGAGGTGCTCGTCGCCGCGTAGCGGGGATTAACTCGGCTGCGGCACGATCCGGATGTAGGGCTTCGGCTCCTTCCACTCGCCGAACAGCTCCTTCGCCTCGTCGTTCGAGACGGAGCCGGAGATGATCACGTCCTCACCCTGCTTCCAGTTGACCGGCGTCGACACCTTGTGCTTCGCGGTGAGCTGCAGCGAGTCGATCACGCGCAGCACCTCGTCGAAGTTGCGGCCGGTCGACATCGGGTAGACGAGGATCAGCTTGATCGCCTTGTCCGGCCCGATCACGAAGACGTTGCGCACGGTCTGGTTGTCGGCGGGCGTCCGCGCCTTCGCGTCGCCGCTCGTGGCCGCCGGCAGCATCCCGTAGAGCTTCGAGACGGTGAAGTCGGGATCGGCGACGATCGGGTAGTTGGGCGCCGTCCCCTGCGTCTCCTCGATGTCCTTCGCCCACGCGCTGTGGTCGGAGGCCGCGTCGACCGAGAGGCCGATGATCTTGACGCCGCGCCGGTCGAACTCCGGCTTGATCCGCGCCATGTAGCCGAGCTCCGTCGTGCAGACGGGCGTGAAGTCCTTCGGGTGGGAGAAGAGCACTCCCCAGGAGTCGCCGAGCCAGTCGTGGAAGCGGATGCGCCCTTCGGTCGTCTCCGCCTCGAAGTCCGGTGCCGTGTCTCCGATCTGCAGCGCCATCGAGTCCTCCTTATCCGTGCTATGCGGATAGCTTGCCTGTGCCCTCACTCGCGAGTCAACGACGAGGCGGTTTCGCGCATGCCCGGCGGCCCCGGACGAGCCACTCCATGGCGGTCGACGGCGCGGTCCGCGTAACCCGGCGCGGGCCGGGTGGGTTCCCCCGATATGAGGCACGAAGAGCCGGCGTTCACGGATCTTCGGGCGTGGGCGCGCGAGACGCGCTCCCGCGCGGCGGCGCTCTCGACTGACGCCGTCGCGCGGAGGCGGCAGGCGGAGGAGCTCTGCGAGCGGCTCGCCGAGAGCCTGATCCGGTTCGACGGCCGCCCGTTCGGCGCGCGCGGCGAGGGATTCCTGCTCCGCCTCGGGCGGCTGCGGCCGCTCGTCCGACTCGCGCGGCACGACGTCCGGCGCTGGCTCGAGGAGGCCCGCCTGCCGGCCGAGCTCGTCGACGACGTCACGCTCGCCTGCTCGGAGGCGTGCGCCAACGCCGTCGAGCATCCGCGCGAGCCGACGCGGCAGCTGGTCGAGATCGAGGGTCGTCGCAGCGCTGACGAGATCGAGCTGCGCGTCCGCGACTTCGGGTGCTGGAGCGAGCGGGCGCCGTCCGACCTGCGCGGCCGCGGCCTCGGCATGATCCGGCAGCTCGTCGACTCGCTCGAGGTGCTGCGGCGCGGCGACGGCACCGTCGTCGTGATGCGCCGGTCGCTCGACGCTCGGTAGCGGCGAGGGCAGGACGAGCGGCGGGTACCCTCAGACCCGGCGTTTCCGGCCCCCGTAGCTCAGTGGATAGAGCAGCGGTTTCCTAAACCGCGTGCGCAAGTTCGATTCTTGCCGGGGGCACTCTCGATTGCCCTCGCCTCGGGCGGCTTGCAGGCTAGCCCCCAGGCGGTTCGCCTGCTAGCACCGTAGGCGCCTCTCCACGCGCCTCCTACGGTCGACGCCGGTGGGATCGCACGGGTCGATCCCTCGACGGAGATCGGAGGCAGAGATGAAACGACTCCTCATTCTCGTCCCTCTGGCCGTTGCGGCCATCTGGGCGTCCGTCGCGCTCGGAACGCCCGGGGGTGGGACGCAGTCGACGATCATGTCGATCGGCACGTTGAAGGGTGATGTCGCCTTCGACACGGGCCTGCCGGTGACGGGGAAGGGCCTGACGTGGGGCGCCAAGCACTACACCGCCGACCAGCTGCCGGAGTTCCTGCAGGCGCGCCGGGCGGAAGGCGTGACGAGCCTCGGCGAGTGGCTCGACGTGCACCCGGCGGTTGCCGCCGCGTTCGGGCTGGTGCCGATCAGCGTGCTCCAGTCGCCCGAGATCGTCACGCAGACGGTGAAGTTCGCACCCGGTGCGTACTCGGGCTGGCATACCCATCCCGGATTCCTCGTCTCGACGGAGCTGTCCGGAACGCTCACCAAGTACGGCACCGACTGCTCCTCGCAGACGTACGGCCCGGGGCAATCGTGGACCGAGACGGGGGCGAACACGTTCATCGTCAAGAACGAGTCGGGCGCCCCGGCAAGCGACATCGTCACGTTCATCGTCCCCGGCGGCACTCCGACCACCGGGCTGCGGATCGACAAGGCGCAGCCCTCGACCTGCAGCAAGTGACACGGCGCGGTCGCGACGGCGTTCGGCGAGCACTTTTGCTCGCCGCCGTCGCCGCGATCGCGGCGCTGTCGGCTGCTTCTTCCCGCGCCGACGGTGACCCGGCGAGCGACGTGCTGCTCGAGCAGAACGTCTTCGTCCCGTACGCCGCACCGTCGCGATCAGCCGAGGCCGCTTTGCAACAGGCCGTCGACCGCGTGTACGCACACGGGAACCGCATCAAGGTCGCCGTGATCTACGACCAGACGGATCTCGGCGCGATCCCGTCCATCTTCGGCCACCCGAGCGACTACGCACGCTTCCTGGGAATCGAGCTCGGGCTCTGGTACGTCGGCCCGTTGCTCGTCGTGATGCCCGCCGGCTTCGGCATCTACGACGGCGGACGCACGACCACGGCCGAGGAAGCAGTCCTGCGTTCGCTGCACGTCGACGCCTCGAGCCCCGACGGCCTCACGGAGAGCGCGGCAACCGCCGTTCAACACCTTGCAGCGGCGTCGGTGCTCGATTCGCCGGACATCAGAGCACCGCTCGTCACGGCCTATCCCGCGTCGGCGCGGAGGGGTAAGCCCGCGACTCTGCGGTTCGACGTCTTCGACGACAGCGGCCGAAGCAGCGCGGTCGTGCGCGTGTGGGAGGGCGATGCACTCGTCGCGGTGCTCGCCTCGCAGATGCAGTTCCAGATAGGGACGCGCCACGCGGACGTGACGTGGCCGGTGCCGAAGCGGCTGCGCAGCCGTCGCCTGCGCTTCTGCGTCGTCGCCTCCGACCCGTCGGGCAATCGGAGTACGCCGGCCTGCGCACCGTTTCTTCGCGTCACATAACGCGCCTCGTTCGCCCCTCGTCGATGCGCTCAGTGGAAGTCGAGCTGGTGCGGCAGGTTCTGATCCCGCCAGCCGTCGGTCTGACGCGCCGTCCCGAGGGCGAGCAGAACGCCGACCGCGACGGTCGCCGCCACGAGCGAGTAGCGAAGCGTGCGCCCCGGCGTTCGCTCGTGCCATTCCTTCGCCGCGACGCTCGGGAGGCGGGTGAGGTACGCGAGCACGTGAACGCCGAATGCGCCGATCCAGACGAGGAAGGCGACCTTGTGCAGGCCGACCAGGAGCCCGCGGCGCCGGTCGAGCCAGAGGAGCGCCACGCCGGTGCCGAACACGACGAGCGTGCTGACGACCAGCACCGGCGCGACCAGCATGCGCAGGAACAAACGCGGCGGGCCCTTGACGACGTACGCCTCGCGGTGGCGGTAGTAGCTGAAGAAGCGGTAGCCGGTGCTCGACAGCTTCAACGCGACGGGCGGAATGAGCAGCACGCCGATGAACTCGTGCGGGCTCAGGAGCTGCCCGATCCGGAGGATCGTCACGCCTTCCGCGGCCAGCAGCACGAGGAGCGTCAGCCCGACGGTCACCGTGAGCCGTTCGTTTCCGTCGACACCGCCGCGAAGAAGGTGCCGCCGCGTCCACTCGAGCGTGCGTTTCGAGGCGCGGCGCACCATCACCGGCGGCAGTAGAGCAGATGCGACCGTCGTCGACCGTGTCGCCGCTAGCGTTCGCGGCGGTGTTGTCGGAGCAGCCGCGTTCCGGGCGGGTCGGCCGGGGAATGGCCGCGCTCGCGGCCCGGCTCGGCGAGCGCTGAGCATGCGGCTCGAGGACGTCAGCAACCTCGCCGCGCAGCTCGCCGGAGTCACCGAGCGGCGTCGGAACGGCCTCCTCGACTGGCGCTACCGCGGCCGCCTGGTCGCGCGGCAGCTCGACGGCACGCACGTCGTGATCCGGATGCAGTTCGACGTCCGCGACCTCATGCTGCAGTCGTTCCCGGAGACCTTCTCGGCGTCGGGGCGGTTCGCGAAGCACATGATGGTCGTCGCCGACCTCGAGCACGGCAACGCGGACGCGATCGAGGACGCGGTCATCGGCGCCTGGGAGCTGCAGTCGGGCGCGTGACGGGAGGAGGAGCGAGCCCGCCCCTCCTCCCGGGCGCGCGACTACGGCGTGAAGCTGTAGACGGAGCCGGTCAGGTCGCCGGCGTAGAGCTTGCCGCCGTGACTTCCGAGCGCGACGACCGGCGCCGCGAACCCCGTCAGCACGGGCCTGCTCGCTCCGCCGGCGAGCGGCATCGACACGACCTCGGGCCCCTTGCCGGTGCCGCCGAAGAGCGCGACGTACAGCTTGCCGCGGAGAGCCGCGAGGCCCATCGGCGACGAGTGCGCCGGGAAGGTCGCGAAGGGCTTGTCGTAGCTCGCACACGTGGCCGGCTTGGCCGGGCACGACGGGAAGCCGAAGTCCGCGCCCTGCTTCACCTCGACGATCCGGTCGACCGGCCGCTTCTTCCCCAGGTTCTCCTGGCCGAGGTCGGCGATGAGCGCCCCGCCGTGGCCCGGGACGAAGACGGGCTGCCAGGGCTGGCGGACGCCGGTCGCGACGACCGCGACGGCGCCCGTCGCCGGGTCGATCGAGACGACGTCGTTCGCGTACCGCGTGGCGCCCTTGCTGTAGTCGTCCTTCTTGCGCTCGCCGAGCGAGATGCCCGCGTAGAGCTTCCCGTCCCTGCCCATCGCGATCCCGTTGAACGCCGTGAACGGCTTCGCCGGCGCCACGACGACACGCGACTTCGTGAAGCGCTTCCCGTTCCAGCCGCTCCACGCGAAGATCTCGCCCACCCTGGTGCCGCCGCTGACGTACAGCGTCCCCTTGCTGTACGCAAGCCCGAAGACGTGCGCCGGCGAGCCCGGCAGCTTCACCGGCTTTCCCGCCCTGAGCACGTAGACGCCCCCGGTGATCTTCGGGTTCTGCTCGTCGCCGAAGCCGGCGACGAAGATCCGCCCCGCCCCGAACGCAAATGTCGTCGGCGTCGGAACGCCGCGCGCGACGACCGTCGCCGGGTGGCCTGCGGCGGTCCTCGGCGGCGGCGGCGGCCCCTTCGGCTTCGCGGCGGACGCCGCAGACGCGGTCGCGACGACGGCAACGAGCGCAGCCGCCGACGCGGCACCTCTGGTCCCCATGATCCCCTCCCCTTTTGAACGACAGCCTGCGCGGCCCATGCTATGCGCCCGTCTCGCCGCGATCCAGTTTCGGGGGGAACCAGCGGATGAACCATTCCTGCCGCGAGGCTGGAAACCTGAGCGCCGTTCTCGTATCGTCGGCCACGAGCCCCGGCGCGGCCGGGGCCTTCGGGAGAGGAGAGGGTGTGCGTCTACGAGTGTTCTTCAGCCTGGTCGCGGCTGGGCTCGCCGCGACCGCGCTGGCGACGGCTTCCGGCGCCGGCGCCCTGAAGGTGGCGAAGGTCGGGTCGCTCGATCTTTCGACGAGGTCGGCGGTCATCGACTACCTGCGGACGATCCACGTCGACCCCACCGGCCTCGTGATCCAGCGCGGCCTCCGCAACTACGCCGGGCCGAGCTGCCCCGGCAGGGGATGGACCTGCACGAGCACGGCGCACGCCGTGGTGCAGGTCGCGAGCGCGGCCGGCAGGAACACCTTCAGCTGCTCGAGCAGGACCTGCGCCGTCGTCCAGGTCGCGAGGGCCGCTGCGGCCGACAACACGGCGAAGTGCATCAAGATCACCGGCCTCACGCAGTCGTGCACGATCAACCAGTCGAGCGCGAGCTCCAACAACATCGCGGTCGTCTACGAGGCGGAGGTCGGCGCCCTCGCGCCGACGCAGACGGCGTCGCAGACGGCGTCGATCACACAGCAGGCGACCGGGCCGGCCAACACGAACACGGCGTGCGTCTCGCAGAACGTCGTCGTCGACGGGTCGACGGCCGCCAGGAGCACGCCGATCAACGTCGTCCTCGAAGCGCATCAGACGCTCACGGTCAAGCAGGATTCGACGAACGGCGGCAACGCCGCCCAGAGTTCGGCGACGCTGCGCGGGGATTGCGACACGGGTCACCCGCTGACGCAGCGCCAGATCCTCAACTCCATCGCCGTCGGGCGCGGTCCGATCACCCAGAGCGAGGACGCGACGAACGCCGGCCCGAACATGGCGATCGACGTCGAGCAGAACCAGAGCGCCGGCTTCCTCGGCTCGGCCCACGGTCGGAACGCGGCCAACTTCAACCAGGCGAGCTCCCTGATCGCGGTCGCGGACACGCCCGCGGGGCCGGTCGTCCAGACGCAGAGCTCCGCCGCCGGCGGCCTGCTCGGCACGGTCAACCAGGACAGCCGCGACGTCTCCACGGCGACGGCGACGCAGACGGAGACGCAGTGCGAGGACGCCCACACCACCGCGTCGATCCGCTGCGACCACGCGACGCAGGATGCGCCCGCCTACTCGCTGACGCAGACCCAGTTCGGGCCGGTGAAGAAGGGGCTCGGGACCGCGACCCAGACCGACAACTCCGCCGACACGTTCACCATCAACCAGAGCTCGACGCAGGACAACGACACCGGCAGCGGCCAGACGAACCTCGTCCAGGGCGACTGCAGCACGTCCGGGAGCTGCACGGTCTCGCAGAACACGAACGTCGACGGCCAGACGCACACGAACACGCAGTCCGGCCAGGAGGTGAGCACCACCACCGCCTGCAGCGGCTCCCAGTGCACGACGCCCGAGATCGTCTTCGACGGGATACCGGGAACCGGCGCGCCGCCGTCGACGCTCGGGCCGTACGAGATGACGCCGTTCGGTGCCGACCCGCAGCCGAGCTGTTCCGGCGAGGGCTCGTTCGTGACGAGCGTCGAGGATCCGGCAGGAACGATCACCTTCGACGAGGCCTTGGAGCACGCCACCATCACCAACCCCGAAACCGCGACGGGCTGCTGGCAAACGTGGAGCAACGGCTATCTCGGGGACGTCTACCGAACCGATACGGCGTCCAATCCGAACCAGGTGACGATCACGCTGCCGCCGGGGACGAACGCCTTCTACCTGTACGGCGAGCCGAACGTATTGAGCCCGGTCAGCATGACGGCCACCTCTCAGGACGGGACGACGTCGGGGCCGGTGACCGTCGACGGCAACGGCGGCGCCCGGTACTTCGGCTTCTACGGGACCGGTGGAGCGACGATCGCGTCGGTCACGGTCACGGCCGATCCGGGTGCGGAGGGATTCGCAATCGGCGAGTTCGGCATCAACACCGGCGAGATCATCGGCTGATCCTCACGCGGTCGAGGGGCCGGCGCGGGCCGGCCCCTCGACCAGCTCCGCCAGCTCGGCGTCCACCGCCTCCCGGCGGATGTCGGCGCCGATGCGGACGAACGTCGTCCGCGCGCGTTCCAGCTCCGTCCGTGCGCCGATGACGTCGCCGAACGCGCGCAGCGACCGGGCGAGGGCCATGCGCGCCTCCGCGAGGTCGAGCGGCATGTCCAGCTCCTCGTAGAGGCGAAGCGCCTCCGCGAACGCCGCCGACGCCGTCGCCGACTCGCCCGCCGCGGTCGCGGCGGTCGCCTCCGCCATCAGCAGCAGCGACCGGGCGTGGAGGTCCTCCTCCGGCACGCTCCGCGCGGCGAACACGACGATCTCGCGGGCGTCGTCGAGCCGGCCCTGGGCGACGAGCGCCTCGACGAGATGCCAGTACGTCTCGAGCACGACCCAGCCGCCGATCTGGAGCGCGACGGGGATCACCTCGCGCAGCCACCGCTCCGCCTCCTCGGCCCGTCCCTGCTCGAGGGCGAAGAGCGCCAGGCCGCGGATGACGTTCTGAACCTGGAAGTACGTGTCGCCCGTCCGCTCGAACCACGTGCGCGCCTGCAGACAGAGTCGCTCGGCCTCGGCCGCGCGACCGCGGTAGAAGGCGACGATGCCGAGCCAGGAGGTGGCCTCCGCCTCGAGCCGGTGGCTGCCGAGCTCCTCCGCGAGCTCGAGGCAGCGGCGCAGCTCCGGCTCGGCGGCGGCGAGGTCGTGGCTCATGAGCAGCGCCGCGACCCGGAGGTGACCCTCGGCGACGAGCGCGTGGTCGTCGAGCTCCTCCGCGGCTGCGGTCGCCGTGACGAGGTTCTCGACCGCGTTCTCGAACTCGCCTCGGTAGTCACCCACGAACGTGTTGAGCACGAACGCCGCTCTCGCCCGCAGGCGAGGGTCGCCGGAGAGGTCCGCGAGCCTCTGCGCCTCGAGGAGCCGCTCGTGCGCCTCGCTCGCCCGTCCCTGCCGCTGGTCGATGTCGCCGAGCAGCAAGAGGGCCTCCGACTCGAGGGCCGTACGTCCGAGCGCGGACGCGTGCTCGACGACGTCGAGCAGCTCGTCGCATGCCTCCTTGAGCTGCCCGAGCATCATCGCCATGTCGGCGCGGTGGAGGCGAAGCTCGGCGTGCAGGTCGGCGTGCCCGTCGTCGAGGACGTCGAGCGCGCGTGTGTAGTAGCGGTGCGCCTCGCGCAGGCTCTCGCGCCGCTCGGCGCGGCGGGCCGCGTCGGCGAGGGCGCCTGCTGCCTCGCGGATCGGCGGGTCGATCGGGCTGCGCGCGACCTCGCGCGAGAGCCGGCACGCCTGCTCGAGGTGCCAGGCCACGATCTCGACGAACTCGTCGGCGCTGCTCGGCAGGCCCTGCACCCATTCGGAGAACCCCACGTGGAGTTGCGCGCGGCGGCCCTTCGGCACCTGGCCGTACGCGACGTCCCGAACGAGGATGTGCTTGAACGCGTACTCGTCGTCGCCGGCGACCGTCGAGGCGTCGCGGTGGGAGACGAAGTCCCGGCGTTGGAGCTCCGAGAGGCCGGGCCGCGGATCCACGGCGGCGGCCCCGTCCCGCTTGCCGAGGTGCGCGACCGCGCCCGCCCAGAAGACGGCGCCGACCACGGAGGCGTGATGGGCCAGCCGCTTGGACGTCGGCTCGAGCCGGTCGAGGCGGGAGCTGATCAGCCCCTGCACGCTCGTCGGGACCGGCAGCTCGGGTGTCTCCCCGCTCTGCCAGCGCTCCGGATCGAGCAGCCCTTCCTCGCGCAGCATCCAGACCGTCTCCTCGAGGAAGAGCGGGTTGCCCCCGGCGTTGGCGACCAGCGCCGCGGCGAAGGGCGTCCGCGCGAAGGCCGGGTCGCCGGTGAGGTCGGCCAGCAGGTGGGCGGCCTGCTCCGGCCCGAGCGTCTCCAGGTCGATCGTCCGGCGGCGTCCCTCCCGGCCGAGAAAGCCGGGCGCGTCGTCCGCGAGCTCCGGCCGCGCGGTGCAGACGAACACGAGGGGTCCTCCCTCCTCGTCGGCGAGCACGTGGGAGACGAGCTCGAGCAGCGTCTGCTCCGCCCAGTGCAGGTCCTCGACGACGATCGCCGTCGGCCTGGAGGCGGCGAGGAGCTGCAGCGCGCGCCGGATGCCCCAGTGCAGCTCGGGCTGCGAGATCTCGCTCGTCGTGTACGTCCCGCGCGGCGTCGTCGGGATGCCGATCAGGTTCGAGATCGCGGAGGCGATCGTGCGCAGCTCGTCGAGGTCCTCGGTCGGGAGCGCCTCGAGGAACGCGTCGAGCCGGGCGGCGATCGTCTCGCGGTCGTCGCTCTGGAGGATGCCGGCGGCGGACTTGAAGATCTCGACGACGGGCCAGTACGTGATCCCCTCGCCGTAGGAGAGGCACCTGCCGCGGTGGACCTCGAATCGCCCTTCGAGACGGCGGATCGTCTCGCGCAGCAAGCGGCTCTTGCCGACGCCGGGCGATCCGAGGACGACCGCCATGCCGACGGAGCGGTCGTCGAGCAACGCGTCGCAGAAGGTCACGAGCTCCTCGAGCTCTGCCTCGCGGCCGACGAGCGGCGTCTCGCCCCGCGGGGAGGCGGCGGTCGCGTCCTGCGTCCCCACGACCCGCCAGACCTCGACCGGCGCCGCCTTCCCCTTGGCCTGCAGCGGCTCCGCGGCCTCGAAGAGGAACGAGCCCTTCGTCGCGAGGAAGGTCGTCCGGCTGACGAGGATGCCGTCGGTCGGCGCCGCCGACTGGATCCTCGCGGCGGTGTTGAGCACGTCGCCGGCGGCCGACCACTCGCCCTCGCTCGGCCGCGCGCCGAGCATCACGAGCGCCTCGCCGGTGTGGACGCCGACCCGGATGTGGAGGTCGAGCCACTCGTCCTCCGCGTTCAGCCGCGCGATCGCCTCCCTGACCGCGAGCCCGGCCCGCACCGCGCGCTCGGGATCGTCCTCGTGCGCCTTCGGCGTGCCGAACAGCGCGAGCACGGCGTCGCCGCTGAACTTCTCGAACGTGCCGCCGTGCCGCTCGAGCTCGCCCCGCACGCGCGCGTGGTAGGGCGCGACGAGCGCCTTCACGTCCTCGGGGTCGAGGTGCTCGGCACGTGCGGTCGAGCCCACGAGGTCGACGAAGACGGCCGTCACGACCTTCCGCTCCTCGCTCGGCGCCGCCTCCGGCGGGGCCGCGGCGATCGCCGTCCCGCACGCGAGGCAGTAGCGCGCGTTCGACGGGTTCTCGGTGCCGCACGCGGTGCAGAACGGCACCGCGCTCAGCGCCCCACCGGCTCGAGGTCGACGCCGAGGCCGAGCAGCAGCCCGTTCGCGTCGACGGCCGGGCTCGTCGTGAGGAAGAGGACGACGCCCGCCCGGGGCGCGCGGATCTCCTCGATCACGTCGCCGTGGAGCGTGAGGAGCCGGCCCAGCACGCCGTCCTCCTCGACCTCGTCGCCCGCCGAGACGGTGGATTCCCACCAGCCGGCAGCGCGGCTGTAGAGCCACTCGTAGCCGCCGACCGCGCGCATGTCCGCCCGGGGCGGCTCGGGCGGGCCGGGCAGCATCTCGAGCGACCGGAGGACGTTCCGGACCCCGTCGACGAGCATCCGGACGGCGTCCTCCTCGAGCCTGCCGCAGCCGCCCGCCTCGGCGATGATCGCCGGAACCCCCGCACGCGCGGCCGCACCGCACGTCATCCCGGCGAGCGCGCCGTCCGGGACCTCGCGGACGACGTACGGCAGCCCGAAGGCGATCGCCATCGCCCGCGAGCGCTCCTCGACGGCCGAGGCCTCGTAGATCGCGAACGGCTCGAGCGCCTCGACGAGGTCGCCGCTGTGGAGGTCGATCAGCGCGTCGGCCGGGGCGATCAGCTCGTCGAAGATCGCGCGTGCGAGGGCGTCGGCGTACGTCCCGTCGTACGTGCCCGGGAAGCAGCGGTTGAGGTTCTTGCCGTCCTCCGGGACGACGAAGGCCGAGCGGCGCCGGAAGGACTGCATGCTCACCACCGGCACCGCCGTGATCGACCCTGCGAGCTCGGTCGTGTCGAGCTCCCTCATGAACCGCGTCACGGCGGCGATCGAGGAGTACTCGCAGCCGTGGACGCCGGCGATCAGCGCGAGGTGCGGGCCGTCCCGCGCCCCGCGCGCGACGAACGCCGGGTGCTCGAGCCCGGCGAGCCGCTCGTCGGGAAAGACGATCGTGCGCCGCTCGACCACGCGCCTATTCTCTGCGCGCCGCGTGCCGTACACCACCCTTTCGGGGGGTGACGGGAGGCGTCGTCCGGCCGACGTTGGAGGAGTGCGGCGGGCAACCCTCCTCCTGGTCGTCCTCGTCGCGTGCGCGGCCGCCTCGGCGGCGGCCGCGCGCCCCCTCGCCGGCTGGACGACGCATCGCGCCTCGACCGCCGGCTTCACGATCGCCGCTCCGGCGACCTGGATCGACGTCACGCGCCTGACGCCGCAGGTCCTCGCCCGCATGAAGAAGAACCCCGCCCTCGCCGGCTACCTCGCCGCGGCCCAGCGCACGCACGCGATAAAGATGATCCTCGCGGACGCGGGGCCGTTGACGATCTCGAACCGGTACGCGACGACCTGCAACGTCGCCCAGGTGCCGACGATCGGCGACCTGAGGCTCGCCCGCGACGCGACGGTCGCCGAGCTGAAGGCGACCGGGCTCGTCCGCGGGCCGATCCGCACGTCGAGCGTCCGACTGCCCGCAGGCCCCGCGATGGAGCTGCGCTACCAGGAGCAGGTGTCCTCCACGAGCCCGACCGTCCTCCTGGAGCAGTTCCTGTTCGTCCGAAACGGAACGGCGACCGCGCTGAGCTACGCGACGCTGCCGAAGCTCGCCTCGTCGCAGCTGCCGGTCTTCCTGCGCAGCGCCCGCAGCTTCCGCTTCACCGCCTGAGCCGCGGCCGCGCGCCCGGGGCGCGAGCCGCCTACGCGAACGCCTCCCACGCCTGCAGGAACGCCTGCTGCTCCGGCGTCAGGCTGTCGATGCGCAGGCCGAGCGCGTCGAGCTTCATCCGTGCGATCTCCTCGTCGATGTCGACCGGCAGCGGATGGACGCCCGGTCTCAGCTCCCCCGCGTGGCGCAGGAGATGCGCCGCCGAGAGCGCCTGCACGGCGAAGGTGAGGTCCATGATCTCGGCCGGGTGGCCCTCCCCCGCGGAGAGGTTGACGACGACCCCCTCGCCGACGACGTGGAGCGACCGCCCGTCCTCGAGCTCGAGCTCCTCGACGTGCTCCCGGACGCGGCGGCGCGCGACCGCCCGCTCACGCAGCGAAGCGAGGTCGAACTCGTCGTCGACGGCCCCCGCGTTCGCGAGCAGCGCGCCGTCGGGAAGCGCGTCGATCGCGTCGGGGGCGAGCGCGCCGCGAACGCCGGTGGCGGTGATCACGAGGTCCGCGGTGCGGCAGGCGTCCACCGCCGGCGCGACGTCGAAGCCGTCGTGGTGCGCCTCGAGCGCGGCGAACGCATCGACCTCGCAGACGGTCACCCGCGCGCCGAGCCCGCGAGCGCGTGCGGCGATCCCCTTCCCGACCCAGCCGTAGCCGAGCAGGACGACGTCCTTGTCGGCGAGCAGCAGGTTCGTCGCGTCGAGGATCGCGTTGACGGCCGACTGTCCGCTGCCGTAGCGGTTGTCGAACAGGTACTTGCAGCGGGCGTCGTTCGCCGCGATGCACGGCACCCGCAGCGTCCCGTCGGCCTCCATCGCCCGGAGCGCGACCACTCCGGACGTCGTCTCCTCGGACGCGCCGACGAGCGAGTCGAGCACCTCCGGATGCGTGGTGTGGGCGAGCCGGATCACGTCCGCGCGGTCGTCGATCACGACCTCGGGGCGGAGCGCGAGCACCTCCTCGAAGTAGCCGAGCTCCTCCTCCGGCGTCGAGCCGCGGCGCGCGAAGACTTCCACGCCGCGGGCGGCGAGCCCGGCGGCGACGTCGTCGTGCACCATCACGCCCGGGAACGCCACCGCCACCTGCGCGCCCGCCTCCGCCAGCACGGCGGCGAGGTAGGCGGTCTTCGGCTCGACCGGCAGGATGACGGCGACGCGGCGGCCGTCGACCGTCCCGTCGGCCCGGAGGCGCTCGCGCACCCGGTTGAGGACGGGCATCCAGCCCGCGACCCAGCGGATCTTGCGCTCGCCCTCCGGGGCGAGGGCGGAATCGGCGATCGCGCTCACGCCGACCACTCCCGGGCCACGCGCAGCTGCGCGTCGGTCGGCTCGTCGAGCTCGATCCCGAGCGTCGCGAGCTTCGTCCGCGCGATCTCGCGGTCGAGCTCGGCCGGAAAGCGGTTCAGCCCGGGCGGCACCCCGCCCGAGGCGAGCAGGTGCACCGAGAGCGCCTGGACGGAGAACGACAGGTCCATGATCTCGACCGGGTTGCCGTCGCCGCCCGCGATGTTGACGAGCGCGCCGCCGACCAGCAGGTGCACACGCCTTCCGGCGACGTCGTGCCGGGTCACGCCGGGCCGCACCTCCTCGCCGTCCGCGAGCGCCGGGACGTCGATCTCCCGGTCGTGATGGCCCGCGTTCGCGAGCACGACCCCGTCCTTGAGCCGCGGGAAGACACTCGCCGGAAGCGAGTCGGCGAGGCCCGTCGCGGTGATCACGAAGTCAGCGTCCTCGACGGCGCTCGCGATCGGTGCCACGCGGAAGCCGTCCATCAGCGCGCGGAGCGCCTGCACGGGATCGACCTCGACGACGGTGACCTTGCCGCCGTAGCCGGCCGCGCGCCGCGCGAGCCCCTGCCCCACCCAGCCGTAGCCGATCACGCAGAAGCGCTTGCCCGCCGCGGCGAGGTTCGTCAGGCGCAGGATCGCCGTGAGCGCCGACTGCCCGGTGCCGTGCGGATTGTCGAACAGGTGCTTGCAGCGCGCGTCGTTGGCGGCGATCGCCGGGAAGGTCAGCCGGCCGTCCGCCTCCATCGCGCGCAGCCGTGCGACGCCCGTCGTCGTCTCCTCGGTCACGCCCCGCAGCCCGTCGGCGAGCTCCGGGCGGTGCTCGAGGATGCGCCGCGTCAGCTCGGCGCCGTCGTCGACGACCAGCTCCGGACCGGTGTCCGCGACGGCGAGCAGGTCGGCGGTGAACTCCTCCGGCGTCGAGTCGTGGCGCGCGTGGACCTCGATCCCCCGGCGGACGAGCGCGGCGCAGACCGCGTCCTGCGTCGAGCGCGGGTTGCTCCCGGCCGCGACGACCTCGGCGCCCGCCTCCGCGAGCAGCGTCGCGAGGTACGCGGTCTTCGCCTCCAGGTGGACGACGACCGCGACGCGGCGGCCGCGCAGGGCGCCGTCGCCGAGCCGGTCGCGCGCGAGCGCCGTCAGCACCGGCGAGTGGCGGGCCGCCCAGGCGATCCGCTGCTCGCCCTCGTCGGCCAGCGACGGGTCGGCGATACGGGAGCGGCCGGCCACGTCCGCGGTTGCCACGAAGGCAGGATAATCGGCGGGCCGAGGTGGGCGATCGGGGCGACGAGCGGGCGCGACGCGCGGGCGACGTGCAACGCATCCGTGCCGACTTCGCGCCGATTCGGAAACGGACACTTTCGCCGCGCCCGGGCGGCGGCTACCAAGGACGAGATCCCACCCCTCGTCCCGAACGGAGCCGCCCATGCATCGCATCCGCCTCGTCGTCCTGCTCCTGCTCGCCAGCGTGCTGCTCGCCGCGCCGGCCGCGCACGGCACGTCCTCGGGCCTGGTCGTCAGCCAGGTCTACGCCTCGGGAGGCAACTCCGGCGCGACCTACGCCAACGACTACGTCGAGCTCCTGAACCGCGGCTCGACGCCCGTCGACCTCACCGGCTGGACGCTGCAGTACGCGTCGGCCTCGTCGACGAGCTGGCAGACGACCGCCCTCGCCGGCACCGTGCAGCCGGGCCGGTACTACCTCGTCGCCCTCGCCTCCGGCGGCACGACGGGCACGTCGCTGCCCGCGGCCGATGCCACCGGTACGTCCAACCTCGCGGCGGCCGGCGGGAAGGTGGCGGTCGTCGCCGACTCGACCGCCCTCGGCTGCGGCGCCTCCGCGGGGAGCTGCTCGACCGCCGCGGGAGTGGTCGACCTGGTCGGCTACGGCTCGGCAACCGACTTCGAAGGCGCCGGCGCGGCGCCGGCGCCGGACGCGACGACTGCCGACGTCCGCGCCGGCACCGGCTGCACCGACACCGACGACAACGCCGCCGACTTCACGAAGGCGACCGCCGACCCGCACAACTCCTCGTCGGCCGCAGCCACGTGCTCCGGCGGCGGGGGTGGCGGTGGAGGTGGTGGCGGCTCGACGGGCGCGTCGCAGACTGCCGCCGTCGACGTCGACGTCCAGCCGGTGCTGTCCATCTCGCTCGAGCACGCGGCACTCAGCTTCGGCAATGCGGTCGCCGGGCAGACGCCGGCGCCGCTCTCCGAGCGCGTCACCGTCGTCAGCAACAGCGCGACGGGCTACGCGCTGACCGTGCACCGCTCGGCCTTCACGCCTGCCGACCTGCCGCTCGCGATCGCGAGCACCGCGCCCGCGGGCGGGCAGCTCGGCAGCGGCCTCGGCGGAGGCGCCCTCGTGCCGATCCCCGTCGCCCCGGCGCCCGACCTCGCAGTCGGGACGACGTCGACGGCCACCTCCGCCGGCGGCGACGTCTGGCCCGCCAGCCTCGGCTTCGCGAGCCCGCTGCCGGTCGTCCCGCCCGGCCACTACACCGCGACCGTCACATTCACGGCGGTCGCCCGGTGACCGTCCGGTGATCGCGACCCTGCTCGGCGCGGCGGCCCTCGCCGCCGCGCCACAGGTCTCGCTCGTCGCCTCCCCAGCCCGGGTCCAGCTCGCTGGAGCCGGGAGGCAGGCCGTGACCGTGACCAACCACGCGCGCACCGCGGTCGTCGTCGACGCCGCACGCGCAGGCTTCGCGCTCGACCTGCGCGGGCGCCCACGCGTCGTCGCGGCTCCGCGAAGCCGCTGGCTCACGATCGCGCCGAGCCGCCTGCGGATCGCAGCCGGCCGCTCGGCGGTCGTCACCGTGATCGCCCGGGTGCCGCGGGGAGTCTCTCCCGGCGACCACGCCGCCTTGCTCCTGCTCAGCACCCGGTCCCAGCCTCGCGCCGGGCTCGCCATCCGGATGCGGCTCGGCGTCGTGGTGGTGCTCCGCGTGCCGGGCCGCGTGGTGCGGCGGCTCGACCCGACGCAGGTCGCCGTCCGCTGCACCCGCGCCGGAAGGACGCTCGTTCTCTTGCTCGCGAATCGCGGCAACGTGGGCGAGACGCTGGCCCGCGGCCGGCTGACGGTCGACGTCCGGCGCGGCCGGCGGCTGGTCGCCCGCTTCCGTCCGCCGCCTCGGGAGCTCCTGCCGCACACGCGCGGCCTCGTCGACCTCCCGTGCCCCCGCAGGCTGCGCGGACGCCTGACCGTCGACGTCCTGCTCCGGCCGACCGCGCCCGGGGGCAGGCTCCTGCGACGATCGTTCCGGGTCCGCCTGTGACGGCGCGTCACCGTTCGGTCGGCGGCGCGCCGCGGCTTCTCGCGCCGAGCGGATACGGATCCCTCGAACGCGGGTCGCCAGACGCGAAAACCGGAACTACGGTGCGCCGGTCGTGCGCCGCGCCCTCGTCACCTTCCTCGTCCTGGCTGCCCTGGGAACGGCGCCACCGGCGCTCGCGTCGTCCGGCGCCAACTGGGCGGCCGCGGAGATCCGCACCGTCACGCAGGCCGGCATCCTCGGCTCGTCCGCCGCCGGCTTCCGGCCGCAGGCGCCGCTGAGCCAGCAGGCGCTGGCCGACGCGATCGCCGCCACCGACACAATCCAGCACCCGCCGGCTCCACCGCCGGCGGCGCCCACGGCACCGCAGGTCGTGTCCACGATCGGGGACGGCTCGACCGTCGGCGGGGTCGTGCCCTGGGAGGTCGACGCGCCCGGCCGCCTCGTCTCCCGCGCCGACTTCGCGGTCGACGGCGTCGGCCTGGCCGTCGTCACGGACCCACCGTTCGCCCTGGACGCAGCCGGTGGCGGGCTCGACACGCGCACCCTCGCGGACGGCCCGCACCGGCTCGTCGTCAAGGTGACGTTCGCCGGCGGCGGCTACGCGCTGGCGGCGGCGACCGTCGTCGTCGACAACGCCTCGGGCGCCGAGCCCGCCGGCTCGCCGCCCGCAGAGGTTCCGCTGCCGGTCACGAAGTGGTCGCTGCCTGCGCCGACGGCTCCGGACACGGCGGAGACGCACGTGACGCTCTACCGCGCCGTCACGCCCACGGCGCCGGTCACGATCAGGCAGCTCGACGCGGCCCTCGTCGGGTACCTCGAGCTGGGGCCCGCGGCCCGCACGATCCAGTCGGCGCTCGCCGCAGCGGGACTGCAGCCCCCGCCGAACACCGGCACGGAGACGATCGCGCGCCTGCTCGGCCTGCGGCTGAATCACCCCGCGAGCGAGGACGACCTCGAGCTCCTGCCCGACCAGCCGGCAACGCGGGCCGAAGCCGCGTGGTCGTTCGCGCAGCTGCTTCACCTCACGCCGGACGAGGTGGCGGGCGTCGCCCAGGCCGCGGCGGCCTTCGCGCTGCCGCAGCTCACGCCGTGGCAGCGCCGCATCCTCACGACGGCTGTCTCCTACGTCGGCTACCCCTACGTCTGGGGCGGGACGAGCCCGACCCGCCAGGTCGAGTTCGGGGTGCCGTCGGTCGGCGGCTTCGACTGCTCGGGGTTCGTCTGGCGGGTCTACAAGCTGACGCCGTACGCCGGCGAGGGCGACCTCGCGTCGGTCCTGCGCGGCCGCACGACGTACCAGATGAGCGGCGAGGTGCCGCGTCGCGACCGGATCGCGATGAAGGACCTGCAGCCGGCCGATGTCATGTTCTTCGGCGCGAACGGCCCGCGCTCGCGGCCGAGCGTCGTCGACCATGCGGCGATCTACCTCGGCAACGGATGGTTCGTCCAGTCCTCCGACGAGGGCGTGACGCTGCTCCCGTTCGACGGCTGGTACACGCAGAGCTTCGCGTGGGCGCGACGGCCGCTGCGCGAAGCCGGGCTCGAGTAGCGCGGCCGGCCGGCCGGCAGTGCGCCCGACCTGACCGCCCGCATCGAGATCGGAGCGAGCGGAACGACGAAGTAGGCTTGCCGCGATGCTCGCGCCCGGCATCCCGGCCGACCTGGCGCGGTTCGCGATCGGGTTCGACCATCGCGACCGCGCGCGCCTCCGCGAGTTGTGGGACCGCGCGCTCGACGCGGAGCGCTGGTCCGAGGGTCCGCTGACCGAGGAGTTCGAGACGGCGTGGAGCGAGTGGAACGGCCTCGGCGCCGTCGCCTTCAACGGCTGGACCGGCGCGGCGCTCGCGGCGCTCGAGTGGGCGGAGGTGCGCGGCCGGACCGTCCTCTGCCCGTCGAACACGTTCATGGCGACCCCGCTGACGATCATGCGTGCCGGTGGGCGCGTCGAGTTCGTCGACTGCAACCGAGACGACCTCTGCATGTCGTTCGACGACCTCGAGCAGAAGGTGCGTAAGCACCGTCCACACGCCGTGATGCTGGTGCACGTCGGCGGGCACCTCGCCTTCGAGTCGGAGCGAATCGCGGAGCTGTGCCGCGCCGAGGGCGTCCTGCTGCTCGAGGACTGCGCGCACGCGCACGGCGCCGACTGGAACGGCCGTCGCCCCGGCACCTACGGCGACGTCGGGATCTGGTCCTTCGCGGCGACCAAGACGATCTCGACGGGCGAAGGCGGAATGCTGGTCTCGCGTCACGCCGACGCGCTCGAGCTCGCACGTGCGTTTCGCAACTACGGCAAGCCGGACTATGCGGTGCAGGGCCTCAACTTCCGCATGAACGAGTTCACGGCCGCGCTCGGAATCGTGCAGACGGCGCGATTGCCGGAGATCGTCGCGTGGAAGAACGAGGCTGCACGCCTGCACGTCGATCCGCTCTACCCATCGCGCCTCCGTCTTCCCGACGGCATGACTTCGGGCCTGTACAAGGTGATCGTCTTCGAGCCCGTCGAGCGGTCGACGGGCAAGGTGTACGACCAGCCGTGCCACCGCCTGCTCGGCCACGACGTCGACCTGCCGGCGAGTGACTGGGTGGCCGCGAACCACTGGTGCGTGCCTCTGTACTACCGTCCCGAGGGGGCTCGCACGTGAACGTCCTCGTCACCGGCGGCTCGGGCTTCATCGGCTCGCACGTCCTCGAGCGGCTGCAGGCGCACGGCCATCGCGTCCGCAACTTCGATCTCGTGCCGCCCCCGAGCCTCGACGGCAACGCGTTCGAGACGGCGATCGGCGATCTCGGCGATCCGTCTGCGGTGCGTGCGGCGCTCGACGGGTGCGACGTCGTGGTCCATCTCGCGGCGGTGGCGGACGTCGACGAGGTCGCGGCGAACCCGGGTCGCGCGGACCGCGTGAACGTGCGCGGGACGCAGACCCTGCTCGAGGCCGTGCGCGCAGCCGGCACCGCACGCTTCGTCTATGCGAGCACGGTGTGGGTCTACGGAGACGCCGTCGGGCCGCAACCGCTCGACGAGGACGCGCCGCTGGCGCTGCCCCGCCACTTCTACACCGCGACGAAGATCGCCGGCGAGCTCTACACCGCGAGCTACGGAGAGCTCTACGGGCTCGAGTACACGATCCTGCGGTTCGGGATCCCCTACGGGCCGCGGTCACGGCCGAGCGCGGTGGTCGCCGCCTTCACCGCGGACGCCCTGGCCGGCAGGCCGCTCACGATCGCCGGCGACGGAACGCAGTCGCGCCGCTTCGTCTACGTCGAGGACCTCGCCGACGGCGTCGTCGCGGCGCTCGCGCCGATCGCGGCGAACCGGGTGTACAACCTCGTCGGACGCGAGAACGTGAGCGTACGGTCGATCGCCCGCACGGTCCGCGACCTGGTCGGCGACGTGCCGATCCGCCACGTCGAGGGTCGCCCGGGCGACCTGCGCGGCGCCAACATCTCCGGCGCCCGCGCGCTGGCGGAGCTCGACTGGGAGCCGTCCACGCCGTTCGCGGAAGGCGTCCGCCGCTACGTCGACTGGGTGACCGAGACGGCCGGCACGCCGAGCGCGGCGATCGCGTCGAGCACGGACGGAAGCGCCGCGACCGTCCTCCGCCAGGAGTCCGCGGAGCTGTAGGCGTCGGAGTCGTGCAACAGCACGACGTCGCCGGGCCGCAGACCCCGGGTCGCCAGGCGGACGATCGACTCGGACGTCGCGCGCCGGCTCCAGTCGCGCCCCCAGGCCGACCAGAGCTGGGTGCGCCAGCCGCGCCGCCGCAGCTCCCGGACGGCCGCGGAGCTGAACGCGCCGTAGGGGGGCCGGTAAAGCGTGGACGAGACGCCGGTCGCCTCGGCCACCGTCGCCTGCACGCGGTCCCAGTCGTCGGCGACGCTGCGGCCGCTGCGGCGCAGGAGCGTCACGTGCCGGTCGCCGTGCAGCGCGACCTCGTGACCCTCTGCCAGGATGCGACGCGCGAGCTCCGGCCGGCGCCGGACCTGCTCGCCGACGAGGAAGAAGGTCGCGCGGGCACGGTGCCGGGCGAGCACCTCGAGCACGGCCGGCGTGCCCTCCGGATGCGGGCCGTCGTCGAACGTGACCGCGACGCCGCGCTCGTGGTCGAGCCGGAGCGGAAGGCCGAGCGCGCGCGCGAGCCGCGGCGCGTGCGGTGCGAGCGCCGGCACGAACCAATCCGGCCGCCCCGGCAGCTCTATCCGCGCAGCACCTCGAGCAGCTCGCCGACCGGATGGTCGCGAACCGAGGGGTGGCGCAGCGGCTTCGTCCGGTCGACGCGGTAGCGGTTGCGCCGCCCGACGCGGTCCCGCTCGACGTAGCCGCCGTCGACGAGGTCGGCCAGCACCCGGTGAGCCTGCCGCTCGGTCAGGCCGGCACGTGCGGCCAGCTCGCGCACGGTCGAATCCGGCATGCGCGCCAGCGCGACGAGGATGACGCCGTGCGACGTCATGAACGTCCAGTCGGACCGCCCGCTCACCCGGTCAATCTACTGCGCCGCAGCGCGCCGCACCCGTCCACCCGTCGCGGCGGCGGCGAACCTACTGGAGCCCCTTGACCGGCGGCCAGTGCGGCGACGTGTCGGGATCGCCGAGGACGCCGTACGCCGGGCACGCGCCGGGGGCCCGCAGCGCTTCGCGGTCGGCGATCAGCAGCTCGTTCACGCGCGTGTTCGCCGGCACGGCCGAGCGCCAGGCGAGGCGCAGGCGCACCCCGAGCTCGACCAGCGCGCGCGGCGGCATCGCCTCCCGCGAGCGGACGACGAAGTACCGCGGCGTCGGACGCGCGACCGTGACGACCGAGGCGAACGGCCTGAACCCGCGCGACGCCGCCTGCCACTCGGACCGGTGCGCCGCGAAGAAGAGCCAGATCCCGTGCGTTGCGGTCGCGGAGCCGCGGAGGAACGGGGCAAGCCGCGTGCACGCGTCGTCGTCGACGAGCCGGAGACCGCCGACGCGCAGCGCCACGTAGTGGTCGAGGATGTTCGCCGGGTGCCCGTAGTCGAAGGAGGCGAACGCCGGCCCGCTCGTTCCGGTCGACCCGAACAGCACCGACCCGCCGGCCTCGCGCGCCACCTGGTGGGTGACCGCGTCGACGTCGATTCGCGCGACGTCGTGTCGCCGGTCGAGGTCGTAGCGCAGCTCGATCGCGAGGAGCCCGGCCACCAGCAGCACGAGCACGGGGAAGCGAAGGGGCCCGGCCAGCCGCGCGACCGCTGCGCAGCCGGCGACGACGACCGCCAGGAACGCCGGCGTGACGGGGATCATGTAGCGGTCGAAGAACAGCGCCGAGTCGCCGTTCGCGGGCACGACCGAGAAGAAGACGACCGGAGCGGCGACCGTCAGCGCGCACACGAGCAACACGCGCCAGCGCCGCGCCAGCGCGAGCACGACGACTCCGACTGCGGCGAGCGCCGTGAAGTAGTTGACGTCGTGGCCGCCGGGCGCGACGAAGTGCAGCGCGTCCTCCCACACCGGCCGCCCCGTGAACGTGCGGCTGCCCGCACGGGCCGAGCCGACGCCGTAGCGGTCGCCGAGGACGTGCAGGGTCTTGACGTAGTACGGCAGGAACGTGACGAGCAGCGCGGCCGCGCCCGGCCACGCCTCGCGCACCAGCGCGCGCGGGGCACGGTCGGCGTACACCACGACGACGCCGAACGCGGTCAACGCGTAGAGGGGCGCGGTCGGGTGGACGAAGACGCTGGAGCCGAGCACCGCGCCGGCGGCGACCCACCACCACCGGCCGCCGTTCCGGGCCGCGTGCAGCCCCAGCACCGTCCCCCACATCAGCCACGCGAAGAGCAGCGTGTGCGGGCGGCCGAACGTGGCGTACGAAAGGGGGATCGGGGACGCCGCCGTCAGCAGGACGACCGCGGCCGCCGCCTCGACGCCGACGAGCTCGCGCGCGACCAACGCAACCGCGGGCAGCGCGAGGCACAGGAAGACGAGCGACGGGACGCGGAGCGCCGGCAGCCCCGGCCACCAGCCCTGCAGGAAGTGCTCGAGCCAGAAGTGGAGCGGCCCGCCGCCGCGCTCCGTCGAGACGATGTGGAAGACGTGCCCGAAGGAGAACTGCGCGACCCGAAGCGTCAGCTCCTCGTCGACGTTGAGCGGGGCCCACCAAACGCTCTGCAGCGCGAGGCCGGTGACCAGCGCCGCCCCGGCGACCGTCGCCGCCGGCAGGAGCAGGCGTGGGAGTCGTTCGTGCGTCAGCGGAGCGGCGGCCCGCCGCTCTCGGCGAGGGCCTGCTTCATCTCGGGCGTGACCGGTGCGATGCGGTAGGGATGCTCGTCCTCGACGTGCGTCTCGTGGTAGACGCTCTCCACGTTGACCTCCCAGATGTCGTGGTGCCCGCCTGCGAGCAGGTTGTCGACGGCGCGCATGGCCGTGAGCATCGAGTGGTCCGAGTTGTTGTAGCGGTGCAAGCCGTTGCGGCCGACCTGCTGGAGGTTCTCGATCGTGTCGAGCCAGCGGCGGATCGTCTGCACGCGCCCGGCGTAGTTGCTGTCGTAGATGGGGTACGCCTTCGGCACGCGGCTCACGAAGCCGCGCTCGACCTTCTCGCGCGGCGCGAGCCCGAGCTGCTCGAGCTCCGACGCGGCGAGCTCGACGAGATCGTCGTCGGACATCGTCCAGAGCTCGTCGCCCGCGAAGCAGAAGTACTCGAGCCCCACGCACGCCTTCGCCGGGTCGGGGACCATCCAGGGCGACCACGAGCGGTAGTTCTGGATGCGGCCGACGCGCACGCGCGGCTCGTGCACGTAGATCCAGTTGTCGGGAAAGAGGTCCTCGCCGTCGACGACGAGCGCCACCGTGAGGAAGTCGCGGTAGCGGAGGCCGCGCGCGGCGTCGAGCACCTCCCGCGCCGGATGCGGATGCGTCATCTCGACGACCTCCCGCAACGGCAGCGACGAGATCACAGCGTCCGGCAGCTCGTAGAGCTCGCCGCCCGCCTCGATCTCGACGACGCGTCCGCCGGCCAGCTCGATGCGCTCCACGGGCGCCTGCAGCCGCACCTCGCCGCCCTGCTCCGCGATCGCGCTCGCCATCGCCTCCCACATCTGCCCCGGCCCGTAGCGCGGGTAGTTGAACTCCGAGATCAGGCTCTTGACGCGGTTGCCCTTGTTGCCGAAGAACGCCGCGCGCGCAGCCGACACGAACGAGAGCCCGCGAATGCGCTGCGCCGCCCACTCGGCGCGGATCTCCGACGCCGGCGCGCCCCACACCTTCTCGTTGTAGGTCTTGAAGAAGAGCTCGAAGAGGCGGCGGCCGAAGCGGTTCGTCACCCAGTCCTCGAGCGAGTTGTCGACCTTGTTCGGCTTCACCGCTGCGCGCAGGTACGAGCTCATGCAGCGCGCGAGCTCGACCGGGCCGAGCTTCCTGATCACGTCCGGTCCGCGCAGCGGATAGTCGAGGTAGCGGTTGTTCCAGTAGATCCGCGACATCCGCGGCCGGAGCAGGAGCTCGTCGGCGAGGATCTCGTGCCAGAGGGCGTCCACCTCGACCGACTTGGTGAAGAAGCGGTGCCCGCCGAGGTCGAAGCGGTAGCCGTCGCGCTCCACCGTCTTGGCGAGCCCTCCGACCTGATCCTCGGCCTCGAGCACGACGACGTCCCGGCCGGCCTTGCCGAGCAGGTAGCCCGCCGTCAGGCCCGCGGGCCCTCCGCCGAGCACGAGCATCGACTGCGTGGTCTCCTGGTTCTCGCTCATGAGGTGCGGGCCGGGCCGCTCGGGGACTCTAACCGAGGCGGCGATAGACAAACGCCTGCAGCGGCTTGAAGTAGTTCAGGTGAAGGGCGATCTCGTTCGTCGAGACGTGCTCGACGAGCCGGAGGCGCGGATCGGTCTGGAGGAGGTACGTCCAGCGCCGCGACTTGAGCCACACGAGCTTCGTCCACTTCGCGTCCCAGGCGCGGTAGTCGCGGAACACCGGCGTCACCACGACGAACTCGTGGCCGGGCCGAACGGTGGCGAGCAGCTCGTCGAGCGTCGCCTTCGGCGGCGTCGCCCGCAGCCGCGAGACGGCGTCGGCCCAGTCGAAGACCTGGTCGTCGCGCACCCAGCCGAGCGTGTTCGCCCAGCGGAAGCCGGGCCCGAAGTAGTAGCGGAGCACGGGCACCTGCTCGGGATGCGTGGAGATGACGAGCTCGCCCGGGTGCAGCCGCGGCGCGAGCACGGCCGCGATCTGGCGGGCGTTCTCCTTGTCCGGGTGCGCCGAGTACCCGGTCCAGATGAAGATGACCGCGACGAGCGCGATCAGGCCGAGCCGCCCCGCCGCCACGAGGCCGCGTGCACCCAGCAGCACGAGCGCGCCGAGGACGACCGCGAAGTAGCGCGTCGTCCAGGCGGGCGAGATCTGCGACGCGATCCACGCGAGCAGGATGGTGAAGGCGACGCCGAACGCGAGCCCGAGGATGGCGCTGCGCTCCTCGTCGTCGCGCCTGCGGATGTGGGCAGCGAGGCCGGTGCCGCCGACCAGGGCGAACGCCATCAGCGGTCCGTCGCCCGACAGCACGGCGCCCGGCGCGAGCACGAGGTCGTGGAAGTTGGGAGGCGTCGACCAGGGCGCGCCGGTGTGCTGAATCTGGAACCACAGCGTCGGCAGCCACGGCGCGTACAGCACGGCGACGCCGGCGGCGACGAGCGCGAAGCGCCGCCAATGCTCGCGTGCGACGAGGAGCGTGGCGGCGGCGAGCCCGGCACAGACGAAGAGCGCCCAGTTGTGCGTGTACAGCAGCGCGGCGAGCGACAGCGCGAGCACGACGCTCCACACGCGCGAGCCCCGCATGATCCCCTGCACGTACGCCCATGCGACGATCAGCGACAGGAACGCCTCCATCGTGTACATGCGCGTCTCCTGCGCGTAGTACGTGAGGTACGGATCGAGCGCCGCGAGGATCGCGCAGACGATCCCCGTCGTTCGGTTGAAGACCGCGCGGCCGGCGCCGTAGGCGAGCGGGATGCAGCCGAGCGCGAACAGCAGCGAGAGGACGTGCGTCGCCCGCTCGCCGTCTCCGAACACGCGGATCCAGAGGCCGAGCAGCAGGTAGTAGGCCGGCGGCGATCCGTCCTGGCGCAGGACGTGGGGGATCGACGACCAGTGGTGGTGGGCGACGCCGACGGAGATCCCCTCGTCGATCCAGAAGCCGGCGTTCAGAATGCGCGTGCGCAGCAACAGCGAGAGCGCGGTCAGCGCGGTGAGCAGGGCTGGCGTCGACCAGCGCGCGGCGAGCCACTCCCGGTCGAGGACGAGGCCCTGCACCTGGTTCGCGCCGCGAACGAGGTTCATGCGTCGAGCGGCTTCAACGTCACGACGGTGCGGCGGCCCGCGCGCGTGCAGACGACGTCGATCTTGTCGTCACGCCTGTAGGTCCCGGCGACGCCGAGGAACAGGGACGCCCACCGCCAGAAGCCGAGCCGGCCCTCGGTGGTGAGCCGTCGCGGGAAGACGAGCATCCGTCCGCGCTGCTGGAAGTCGGTTCCGGCACGCTGCGGCACGCCGTTCACGTACACCTCGAATGGTCCCGTCACGCCCTCCGGCAGCTCCACCTGACTCAGCGCTTCCACCCTCTATACGATGCCAACCGGCGTGCGCCGGGTCGTCCTTGCCACTCTGATCACGAGCATCGTCGCACTCTCGGCCTCCGCTGTCGCGCTGGCCGGCAACGGCGGCTTCCTCCCCCCGGCGCCCCACTCGCCCAACGCGCACCGCATCACCACCGCGTACATCTTCGTCGCCGCGTTCACGCTCGCGATCTTCGTGCTCGTGGAAGGCGCGCTCATCCTGTTCATCGTCAAGTACCGGCGCGGACGGCGCGCGCGCACGGCCGAAGGCCCGCAGATCCACGGCGCGAAGCGGCTGGAGATCGCGTGGACGGTCGTGCCCGTCCTGATTCTCGCGGCGATCGCCGGCTTCGTCTTCTTCAAGCTCCCCGGGATCGCGGACGCGCCGAAGGCGGCGGCCGCGGACGAGATCACGATCAAGATCGAGGGCCACCAGTTCTACTGGCTCTTCCACTATCCGAACGGAGCGATCTCGATCGACCGGATGGTCGCACCCGCGAACGAGGTCGTGAAGGAGGACGTGATCGGGTTGCCGTTCGACGTCGCGCATTCGTGGTGGGTGCCCGAGCTCGGCGGCAAGTACGACGCGATTCCCGGGATCGTCAACCACACGTGGTTCCAGGCGCCCGTCGGCGACTACGTCGCGCGCTGCGCCGAGCTCTGCGGGATCCAGCACGCGCTGATGACCGGCGTCGTCCACGTCGTGCCGCGCGCGCAGTATCAGGCGTTCATCTCGAAGCGCGCCTCGGCGGCCGGAACGTACGCGCTCGGCCGCGAGGAGTGGCAGGGAGTCTGCGAGTCCTGCCACCGTCTGGCGAACAAGTACGTCGGTCCCGCGCTGGGGGGCAACCCGCTGCTCTCCGACCGGCATGGCATCGAGTCGCTGCTCCGGAACGGGCAGGGCCTGATGCCCGCGGTCGGCAAGAACTGGACCGGGCATCAGATCGACGCGCTGATCGCCTACACGAAGCAGTTCGCGAAGCAGGGGTCGTAGGTGGTCGCCGGCGCCGAGACAGCCCATCCCTATCGCGCCGACTGGCGCCGGGGGCGCGTCGCCTCCTGGCTGACGACGGTCGACCACAAGCGGATCGGGATCCTGTACATCGCGACGTCGCTCGTGTTCTTCGCCGCCGGCGGCGCGCTCGCGCTCGTCATCCGGACGCAGCTGATCGTGCCGAACAACCACGTCGCCGTCCGCGGCTCCTACAACGAGATCGTGACGATCCACGGGACGACGATGATCTTCCTCGTCATCGTCCCGATCCTCGCCGGCTTCGGGAACTACCTCGTGCCGCTGATGATCGGCGCGCGCGACATGGCGTTCCCGCGGCTCAACGCGCTCTCGTACTGGCTCTTCGTCCTCGGCGGCGTCGTGCTCTACCTGAGCTTCTTCGCGAAGGGCGGCGCTGCGCAGAACGGCTGGACGAGCTACGTGCCGCTGTCGACGCTCCACTCGAAGGGCAACGGCCAGGACCTCTGGATCCTCGCGATCCATACGCTCTCGATCGCGTCGCTGATGGGCGCGATCAACTTCGTCGTCACGATCCACAACATGCGCGCGACCGGCATGTCGTGGACGCGCGTCCCGCTGTTCGTGTGGTCGATCCTCACGTACGGCTGGATGCTGATCCTCGTGCTGCCGACGCTCTCGGCGGGGCTCACGCTGATGCTGCTCGACCGGCAGGCTGGCACCCACTTCTTCGATCCGTCGCACGGCGGCAACGCGATCCTCTACCAGCACGTGTTCTGGTTCTTCGGGCACCCCGAGGTCTACATCATGGTGCTTCCGGCGATGGGGATGCTGTCCGAGATCATCCCCGTGTTCTCGCGCAAGCCGATCTTCGGCTACAACGCGGTCGCGTTCTCGACCGTCGGCATCGCGTTCTTCTCGATGCTCGTGTGGGCGCACCACATGTTCGCGGTCGGCATGCCGCTCGCGCTCGACTCGTTCTTCATGATCTCGTCGATGGCCGTCGCGGTGCCGACGGGCGTGAAGATCTTCAACTGGCTGGCGACCCTCTGGCGCGGCAACATCTCGTTCGACACGCCCATGCTGTGGTGCATCGGGTTCGTCGGGGTGTTCACCGTCGGCGGGCTCTCCGGCATCTTCCTCGCGGCCTTCCCGATCGACTGGCAGGTGACCGACACGTACTTCGTCGTCGCGCACTTCCACTACGTGCTCTTCGGCGGCTCGATGTTCGGGATCTTCGGCGGCCTCTACTACTGGTGGCCGAAGATGTTCGGCCGCCTCCTCGACGAGCGCCTCGGCAAGCTGCACTTCTGGCTCGTCTTCATCGGCTTCAACCTGACGTTCTTCCCGCAGCACATGCTCGGGCTGCTGGGAATGCCGCGCCGCGTCTACACGTACCACCAGCACGGCCTCTGGGAGGCCTACAACATGATCTCGTCGATCGGCTCCTACGTGATGGCGGCGGGGATGTTGGTCTTCCTCTGGAACATCGTCCGCACGTCGCGCGTCGGCCGCCGTGCCGGCAACGATCCGTGGCTCGCCGACACGCTCGAGTGGTACACCACCTCGCCGCCACCGCCCTGGAACTTCGACACGGTGCCGTACGTGTCGAGCGCGCGCCCGCTGCGCGACCTGCGCCGGCGGCTGGCCGAGACGAGGGGGTTCTGATGGGCTGGTTCGGCCGCCTGACGGCGCTCGCCGCGGTCGCCGGCACGGGGCTGGCGGTCGTCTCCGGCGCCGCCGGCTGGGGTACGGCGCACCGCCTGCTCGCGGCGGTCGCGCTGCCGCCGCTCGCCGCGCTGGTCGCGACCGCCTGGGTCACCGCCCGCCGCCTGCTCGTCCCGAGCGCCATCGCGCTCGTCCTCTTCGGCGCGGCGGCCGCCCTCGTCGGGCGCGACGTCCACCTCGCATTCGCCGCCGCGGCCCTCGGCGCCGCGGCGTACGCGGCGGCTCTGGCGTTTCGCGCGCCGATAACTGTTGCCGAAAGACAACTGTTGCCTAGAGACAACAGTTACCGAAGGAGAACTGTTATCGACTACGCGACCCTGACGAAGCCGCGGATCATGTCGCTGCTGCTCCTCACGGGCGGCGCGGGCGCGTTCGTCGGCGCGCGCGGCGTTCCGGCCTGGGCCGCGTTCGCCGCGACGATGCTCGGCCTCGCGCTCGCCTGCGGCGGCGCCTCCGCGCTCAACCACTACCTCGACCGGGACATCGACCGGTTGATGGGCTCCCGGACGGAACGGCGGCCGGTCGCGTCCGGTCGGCTCGCACCCGCCCGGGCGCTCGAGTTCGGGCTGGCGCTCTCGGCGGCGTCGTTCGTCCTCCTCGACGCGCTCGTGAACCTGCCGACCGCGCTGCTCGCGCTCGCCGGCAACCTCTTCTACGTCCTCGTCTACACGCGCTGGCTGAAGCGGACGACGCCCGAGAACATCGTGATCGGCGGCGCCGCGGGCGCCGTCCCGCCGCTCGTCGGGTTCGCCGGCGCCACGGGCCATCTGGGCTGGGCGGCGCTCGCGATGTTCGCGATCGTCTTCGTCTGGACGCCTCCCCACTTCTGGGCGCTCGCGCTGATGATCCGCGAGCACTACGCCCGCGCCGGCGTGCCGATGCTGCCGGTGACGCGCGGCGACCGCACCACGGCGCGGCGTATCCGCGGCTACACCGCGCTCCTCGTCGCCGTGACGCTCGCGCCCGCCGCGGCGGGCGTCTTCGGGCTGCTGTACGCATGCGCAGCGCTGCTCCTCGGCGCGGTGTTCGCGTGGTACGCGCTCGAGCTGCAGCGGTCGCTGTCGCGCAAGTCGTCGGCGCGGCTGTTCCACTACTCGCTCCTGTACCTCGCGCTGCTCTTCGTGGCGATGGCCCTGGATTCCGCGATCTGATGAGCGAGCCGCTGCCCGAGCCGGTTCCGCCGAGGACCGAGCACCCCGCGCAGGCCCCGACCGAGGCGGAGGTCGCGCGCCGCAACATGGCCTGGGGATGGGCGCTCTTTGGGCTCTTCTGGGTGCTCTTCGCCGGCACGATCGGCGTCGCCTACATCTACCTCTGGCTGAGCTAGAAGGCATCTGGATCACCGAGCTCGCGCCCGGGCCGCCCGGGAGGCGGCTCGCGGTGAAGGATCTCTTCGACACGGCCGGCGTCCGCACGACGTACGGCTCGGCCGTCTTCGCCGACCACGTGCCGTCCGTCACCGCGGAGGCGGTGCGCAGGCTCGAGGCAGCCGGCTGGGTCAACGTCGGCAAGGCGAACCTGCACGAGTTCGCCTACGGCGTCACCTCGCAGAACCTGCACTACGGGACCGTGCCGAACCCCGTCGCTCCCGCGTCGACGGCCGGCGGCTCCAGCGGCGGATCGGCGGCGGCCCTGGCGGCGGGCCTCGCGGACGGCGCGCTCGGCACGGATACGGGCGGGTCGATCCGCATCCCCGCGGCCTGCTGCAACGTGGTCGGCTTCAAGCCGTCGTACGGCCTCGTGGCTGCCGACGGCGTGTTTCCGCTCGCGCCGAGCTTCGACCACGCCGGGCCGCTCGCGCGCGACGTCGAGGGGTGCATCGAGCTGATGCGGTCGCTGGCGCCGGAGCTCGACGTTCCCGAGATCGCGGCGGACGACGTTTCGTTCGCCGTCGCCTGGGGTGACGTCGGCGTGCGGGCGACGCGTGTGGAGCTGCCGACCGCCGAGCACGTCGTGCCCGCGTTCATGCGCGAGGTCGGCGACGTCCACCGCGACCTCTATCCGGAGAACGTCGAGCTCTACGGCGAGAACATCCGCGGCAAGATCGAGCGCTGCATCGCCGTCGACGACCGCGAATACGAGGCGGCGTGCCGGGCCCGCGCGGAGTACGCGGAGCTGGCGGCCGAGGCACTCGAGGGCTGCGACCTGCTGCTGACGCCGACGCTGGCCTGCCCCGTTCCGCCGGCGGACGTCGTCGAGGTCGAGATCCGCGCCGCGATGACGCGCTTCACGTTCCCCTTCAATGCGCTCGGCTGGCCGGCGCTCGCGCTGCCGTGGAACGGCGGTTCGCTGCAGGTGGTCGGTCGCGCCGGCGATGACGGCCTGGTGCTCGCCGCCGGCCGCGCGCTCGAGCAGGCGGGATGACGCTCGACGGCGACCTCCGCTTCGCGCACCGGCTCGCCGACGCGGCCGACGCCGTCACGCTCCCGCGCTTCCGTGCACGCGACCTGCACGTCGAGACGAAGCCGGATCTCACGCCGGTCTCCGATGCGGACCGGGCGGCCGAGGAGGCGGTGCGGCGGCTCGTCGCGGAGTCGAGCCGCGACGAGGGTGTGCTCGGCGAGGAGCTCGGCGACGACGGCAGCGCAGAGCGGTGGATCGTCGACCCGATCGACGGGACGACGTCGTACGTCCGCGGCGTGCCGGTGTGGGCGACGCTCCTCGCGCTCGAGCGCGACGGAACCGTCGACGTCGCCGTCGCATCGGCGCCGGCACTCGGGCGGCGGTGGTGGGCCAGCCGCGGAGGAGGAACATTCGCCGACGGAGCGCTCTGCCGTGTCTCGGCGGTCTCGCGCATCGAGGACTGCGCCGTCTCGTGCACGTCGGCGCGCCGGATGCCGCCGGGGTGGCGGGAGATCGTCCGGCGCGCGTGGTCGAACCGGGGTCTCGGTGACTTCTGGCAGCACTGTCTCGTCGCCGAGGGCGCCCTGGACGTCGGCTGCGACGCCGTGGTGAACATGTGGGACTACGCCGGCGTGCAGCTGATCGTCGCCGAGGCGGGCGGCCGGACCACGACCTTCGAGGGCGGCGACGCCCACCCGCTCGGCTCCTTCGTCTCGACAAACGGCCTGCTCCACGAAGAGGTCGTCGCTCTCCTCAAGCGCGAACCGTGACGCGAACGGTCTTCCGGGGCCTGGTACGTACCTGGCCCCGCCGTCGCCGCGGATCGCCCTCTTCGACGAACCGGCGATAGGCCGCCCGCGAGCCGCCGACCGGCGCGAGAGCGGCGTCGAGATCGACGATCGGGTCGCGCGGATAGAGACCGATGATCGAGCCGTACGACGACCATCCGTACTCCTCGGGAAGCGCGCACATGTTCGCTCGCGGCGGATTCAAGGCGATGTAGCGCGCCGTCTCGAGCTCGTCGGCCTCCCCCTCGACGATACGCGCGTCGAAGCGACGCTCGAACACGTGCCCGCGCCTGTCGTACCGCCGGTTGTAGTAGCGCGCGTAGCGAAGGTTGAGCCGAAAGAAACCGCTGCTCAGAGTCGCCTCGTCGAGCCGCAGCAAGAGGTGGTAGTGCGTCGACATGATCACGTAGGCAAGACACGTCCACCGGCTGTGCGCGACCTCTTCACGCAAGAGACGGACTGCCGCGTCCTTGTCGACGTCATCGCGAAACAACGTCGTACCTGACGTCGAGTGCGCCCAGGCGTGGTACGTGAGGCCGGGAAGATTCACTCGCAGCGAACGAGGCATGCACGACGACGGTGCCGAAGGACGTGCCGGCGCGCAACGGCCGAAAGCCGAACGTCACGCAATTGTTCGAGGAACGTTTCGGTTCGGGCACGTACCTGGTACGTGCCTGGCCCCGGGGGTTACGCCGCCGCCGCGCGCACGGCCGCTTCGTAGACGCGGTCGCGGGCGAAGGTGTCGAGCTCCGCGGAGAGGACGTCGCTCGGGTCGGGCGGGTCGCCGGGCGGGAACGGCGCCGGGTCGCCGTCGAGGTCGATGCCCTCGAGCCGCTCGCGCTCGTCGACCTCGAGCGCCACGTCGTGCCCGAGCCGCGACCGCAGCCACCCCGCGAGCAGATGTCCCTGCGCGCGCGTCCCGTGCACGCGCAGCTCGCGCACCCTGCCCACGTCCGGCCACAGCGACGCGAGCAGCGAGCGCCACCGCTCCGTGCGCGCCCACGCGATGTCGGACGCCGCGGTCCGGTCGAACAGCTCGGCGAGAAGTCGGTAGGCGTCCGGCAGGTCGTCCCACTCGGTCGAGTCGACGATCAGCCGGTCGGCGACGTCGACGAGCTGCTCGAACTCCGTCGCCCCGAACGGCGGCTGCCCGCGCCAGCGGCAGAAGACCGGCAGGTCGGAGATGAGCAGCGGCAGGACGATCGAGGCCGGCGCGACGGCCCGGTTGCCGCGCAGCACCAGCTCGATCACCTCGCCGCAGATCGCGCGGTCGCCGATCGGGAAGCAGCGGATCGACAGCTGCGCGTCGAGCCCGTCCGGCTCGTCCGGGCGCGGGAACAGCAGCAGCGTCCGCGACGGATGCCGCTCCGCCATCCCGAGCAACGTCGACTCCGCCGCGTCGCGCCACGACGGAGGCACCCAGGCGACGTGCGTCATCACCGACGTCCGCAGGTTCGGCTGCGATCCCTCCTCGGCGGTCGCATCGCGCAGGCGGGCCAGCTCCCGCTCGATCTGCGCGATCGAGACGTCCTCGCCCGTCCACGTGTCTTCGATCAGTGACGACGCCACGACCGACCGTCTCGGTGGAGCAGCTCGTCGGCCGCAGCCGGCCCCCAGGTGCCCGCGGCGTAGTTCGGGAACGACGGCCGGTCGCGCTTCCAGAACGCGACGATCGCGTCGACGAGCGCCCACTGCTCCTCGATCTCGTCCGACCGGGTGAACAGCGTCGCGTCGCCGAGCATCGCGTCGAGGATCAGCCGCTCGTACGCGTCCGGCAGCCCCTCGCGGAACGCCCCGCCGTAGAGGAAGTCCATGTGCACCGTGCGGATCGTCATGCCCGCGCCCGGCACCTTCGCGCCGATCGCGAGCGAGACGCCCTCGTTCGGCTGCACGTGGATGAGCAGCACGTTCGGCCGCAGCCCCTCGCCGCCATCCTCGAACGGCGGGTGCGGCGCGCGCTTGAACTGGATCGCGATCGTCGTCTCGCGCCGCGCGAGCCGCTTGCCCATCCGCACGTAGAACGGCGTGTCCGCCCAGCGCCAGTTGTCGACGAAGAGCTTCGCCGCGACGAACGTCTCCGTGATCGACTGCGGCGCGACTCCCTCCTCCTCGCGGTACCCGCGCACCTCCTCGCCTTCGACGAAGCCCGGCCCGTACTGGCCGCGGACGACGTGCTTGGGGCCGGGAGTGTGCATCGCCTTCAGCACCTTCACCTTCTCGTTCCGCACCGAGTCGGCGGTGAAGTCGATCGGCGGCTCCATCGCGGTGACCGCGACGAGCTGCAGCAGGTGGTTCTGGAAGATGTCGCGGATCGCGCCGGCCTGCTCGTAGTAGCCGGCGCGCGCCTCGATCCCGATCGACTCCGCGACCGTGATCTGCACGTGGTCGATGAACTGCCGGTTCCAGATCGGCTCGAAGATGCCGTTCGCGAACCGCAGCGCGAGCATGTTCTGGACCGTCTCCTTGCCGAGGTAGTGGTCGATGCGGAAGACCTCGTTCTCGGCGAAGTGCTCCTGCAGCTCCGCGTTCAGCTCGCGCGCGGAGGCGAGGTCGTGGCCGAACGGCTTCTCGATGACGAGCCGGATCCAGCCCTTGGTCGCCCGCCGCTCGCCGAGCTCGCGCACGAGCGTGCCGATCGCGCTCGGCGGCACCGCGAAGTAGTAGAGGCGGTTTCCCTGCGTGCCCCGCTCGGCGTCGACCTCGTTCAGCGTGTCGCGGAGCGCGTCCTCGGCGTTCTCGTCGGCGAAGTCGAGCGTGACGTAGCGCATGCCCTCGGCGAGCTGCGCCCAGACCTCCTCGCGGAACGGATCGCGCGCGTGCTCCTGCACGGTCGCCTTCATCCGCTCGCGGAAGTCGTCGTCGCTCTCCTGCGTGCGCGCGGCGCCGACGACCGCGAAGTGGTCGGGCAGCAGGCGGCGATACGCGAGCGCGTACAGCGCCGGCAGCAGCTTCTTCGCGGTCAGGTCGCCGGAGGCCCCGAAGATGACGAGGATGCAGGGGTCCGGCCGGCGCCTGACCTGCAGCCCCTCGAGCAGCGGGTTCTGCTCCCCCGCCGGGGATGCGACCTCGGTCGCCACGTCAGCCTTCCGGCAGCACCGCGTGCCCGCCGAACTGGTTGCGCAGCGCCGCGTTCACCTTCGCCGCGAACGACTCGTTCTGCCGCGACGCGAAGCGCGCGAAGAGCGCCGCCGTGATCACCGGCACCGGCACGTCCTCCGCGATCGCCTCGTGGATCGTCCAGCGCCCCTCGCCCGAGTCCTCCACGTAGCCGCGGATCTTGTCGAGGTGCGGGCCCTCGGCCTCGAACGCCGCGTACAGCAGCTCGAGCAGCCACGACCGCACCACCGACCCGTAGCGCCAGATGCCGGCGATCTCGTGCAGGTCGAGGTCGAACTCGGACGACTTCATCACCTCGAACCCTTCCGCGTACGCCTGCATGAGGCCGTACTCGATGCCGTTGTGCACCATCTTCACGAAGTGACCGGCGCCCGACGGGCCGACGTGCGCGTAGCCGTTCTCGGGCGCGAGGTCGCGGAACACCGGCTCGACCTGCGCGACCGCGTCGTCGTCGCCGCCGACCATCAGGCAGTAGCCCACGTCGAGGCCCCAGACCCCGCCCGACACGCCTGCGTCGACGAAGCCGACGCCGTGCTCCTTCGCCTCGGCGTACCGCCGCTGCGAGTCCCGGAAGTTCGAGTTGCCGCCGTCGACGATCACGTCGCCCTCGGACGCGAGGCCGAGCAGCGTCTGGAACGTCCCCTCGGTGACGTTGCCGGCGGGGACCATCATCCAGAACGTGCGCGGCGCGTCGAGCTGGTCGCGCAGCTCGTGCAGGTCGGCGGCGGTCGACTCGACCTTCGGGTCGTACGTCTTCACGTCGTGTCCGTGCTCGGAGAGACGCTTCGTCATGTTGCCGCCCATGCGGCCGAGGCCGATCATCCCGAGCTGCATCGGCGTCTCACACCTCCTCGAGCCGGATCCGCGCAATGCGCCGGCCGCGCTCGCGCAGGGATTCGAAGTCGCCCGCGGCCTGGGCGCGGATGAGCCGCGCGAAGCCGAACGGCTGACCCGGGATCGGCAGCTCGTCGCCGGTGTCGTCGACCACCTGCAGGAAGACCCCCGTCGGCGGCCCGCCCTTGTGCAGCTGTCCCGTCGAGTGCAGGTAGCGCGGGCCGAAGCCGTGCGTGACGACGCAGCCGGTGGCCTCGCGCGCGCGCGAGGCGAGCCGCAGCACCGCCGCCTCGGCCTCGGCGGTCGGCTCGACGAACGCCTGGATGCAGACGTAGTCGCCCGCCTGCGCCTGCGCGAAGAGCTCGTCGGCCGAGCCGACCGGCGACACGTCCGGCTCGTTGCCCGACGCGAGCACCTCCTTCGTCTTGTCCTTGGCCGACTGCACGTCGGGCTGGTCGAACGGGTTGATCTCGAGGATCGAGCCGGCAACGGCGGTCGCGAACTCCCAGCGGAAGAACTCCTGGCCGAGCTCGTACTCGCCGCTGACGCGCACCTCCTGCCGCTGCCGGTCCGGCCCGTCGACGTCCTCGCCGGGACAGGGCACGAGCCCGCGGCCGCGCTTGCCCGTCGACTCCGCGAGCAGCTGCTCGACCCACAGCCCGAACCCGCCGGGGGTCGGGTTGATGAGCACCTTGTCGCGGCCGTCGCGCCAGCTCTCGCCGAGCGAGAGGCCGAGCTCGAGCCCCGGATTGCCCTCCGCGAGGCGGCACGCCTCCGCCATCTCGCGCGCGCGCTCGAGCAGCCGCGCGACGTCGACGCCGATCAGCACCGCGGGCACCATCCCGAATGCCGAGAGGGCGGAGTAGCGGCCGCCGATCGTCGGCTCGCCGGGGAACACCGCCGCGAACTCGCGCTCCCGCGCGAGCGCCTCCAGCTCGGAGCCGGGATCGGTGATCGCGACCCAGTTGTCGCCGTTCGGGCACTTCTCCCAGAAGTAGTCGGTGTGGGAGCGCGTCTCGAGCGTCGAGCCCGACTTCGACGCCGACAGGAAGAGCGTCCGTTCGAGGTCGAGCTGCGACTCGAGCGCGCGGATCGCCTTCGGATGCGTCGTGTCGAGCACGTGCAGGCGGTCGCTGCCGAACGTCAGGCGCAGCACCTCGGGCGCGAGCGACGAGCCGCCCATGCCGAACAGCACGACGTCGTCGACCCGGCCGGAGACGGAGTCGGCGAGCTGCAGCAGCAGGTCGACGTCCTCCGCCATCCGCCACGGCTCGTCGAGCCAGCCGAGCCACTTCCCCTCGTCGGAGCCGGTCCAGAGCGTCGCGTCGCGTGCCCAGATCCGCTCGACGATTCCGGCCGTTGCCGTCTGGCTCACGCGGCCGCCAGCACGTCGCGCTTCGAGTGGATGCCCTCGATCAGCTCGTCGAACGAGTCGGCGAACTTCTGCACGCCCTCCTCCTCGAGCGTCTCGACGACGTCGTCGTAGTCGACGCCGACGTCGCGCAGCTCGACGAGCAGCCGCTCGGCGTCCTCGATGCCCTCGAGCACCGTGTTGCCGCGCACCTCGCCGTGGTCCTGGAACGCCTCGATCGTCTCGAGCGGCATCGTGTTGACGGTGTCCGGCCCGATCAGCTCCTCGACGTAGATGACGTCGCGGTAGGCGGGGTTCTTGGTCGAGGTCGATGCCCACAGGCAGCGCTGCGTGCGCGCGCCCTTGCCGGCCAGGAACTCCCAGCGCGGGCCTGCGAAGGCCTTCAGGTAGTGCTGGTAGGCGAGCTTCGCGTTCGCGACCGCCAGCTTCCCCTGCAGCTTCGTGTTGCCGAGCGCCTCGAGCCGCTTGTCCGCCTCGGTGTCGACGCGCGACACGAAGAACGACGCGACGGAGGCGACCTTGGACGGATCGCCACCGCCCGCGATCAGCCGCTCCAGCCCGCGCAGGTACGCCTCGACGACCGCCTTGTACCGCTCGAGCGAGAAGATCAGCGTGATGTTGATCGAGCGGCCGTGCGCGATCGCGTCCTCGATCGCCGGCAGCCCGGCCATCGTCGCGGGGATCTTCACCATCAGGTTCGGGCGGTCGACCTGCTCGTGGATCCACATCGCCTGGTCGAAGCTCTTCTCGGTGTCGAACGCGATCCCGGGCTCGACCTCCATCGAGACGAACCCGTCGGCGCCCCCCGACGCTTCCCACGCCGGCCGGAGCACGTCGCACGCGTCGCGGATGTCGTCGAGGGCGAGCCGGAAGAAGATCTCCTTGTCGTCGGTCGTCTCCTCGAGGCACTCCTTCAGCTGCTCGTCGTAGGCGTCGCCGTGCGAGATCGCCTTCTGGAAGATCGTGGGGTTCGACGTGACGCCGGTGACGGCGTCCTCGTCCATCATCCGCTTCAGCTCGCCGCTCCGGACGAGCTCGCGCGAGAGCGTGTCGAACCAGACGGACTGGCCCCGCTCAGTGAGCCCATGTAGCCGTGACTTGGCCATCCTTCATCTCCTTTTCCATGGCGGCGACCTTCAACAGCCGCTCGACGTAGCGCTCGCCGCCGTCGAAGGTCGCCTCGAGAAACGTCTGCACCAGCTCGCGCGCGAGCGACGGCCCCACGACCTCGGAGCCGAGGCAGAGCACGTTCATGTCGTCGTGCTCGACGCCCTGGTGCGCGCTGTAGGCGTCGTGGCAGATCGCCGCGCGGATGCCGGTGAGCTTGCAGGCGGCGACGGCCGCGCCCACTCCCGAGCCGCAGACGAGGACGCCGCGCGCGGCCTCGCCGCGCTGGATCGCCTCGCCGACCTCGCGCGCCTTGTCGGGATAGTCGATGCGCACCGCGTCGGTGTGCGTGCCGAGGTCGAGGACGTCGTGGCCGGCAAGCGCCTCGAGCACCGCCTCGCGCAGATGGACGCCGCGGTGGTCGAACGCGACCGCGACCTTCACGCCACTCGTTCGAGCAGCGCCGTCGCGCGCGCGACGACGTTGTCCAGGTTGTAGCCGAACTTCTCGAGCACCGTCGTGCCCGGCGCCGAGGCGCCGAAGTGCTCGATCGAGATCGAGTCGCCGTGGTCGCCCACCCACTTCGCCCAGCCGAGGGAGACCCCGGCCTCGACGGAGATCCGCGCGCGCACCTCGGGCGGCAGCACCTCGTCGCGATAGTCCGCGGGCTGGTCCTCGAAGAGCTCCCAGCAGGGCATCGAGACGACGCGCACGGCGGTGCCGTCCGAGGCGATCTTCCGGCCCGCGTCGAGCGCGAGCCCGACCTCGGCGCCCGTTCCGATCAGGATCAGGTCGGGCGACGGCGAGGAGTCCCAGAGCACGTATGCGCCGCGCTCGACGCCGGACGCCGGCGCGAGGTCGGAACGGTCGAGCGTCGGCACGCCCTGGCGCGAGAACGAGAGCGCGACGGGCCCGTCGGGCCGGTCGAGCGCGACCTTCCACGCCCAGGCGGTCTCGTTCGCGTCGGCGGGCCGCACGAACCAGAGGTTCGGAATCGCCCGCAGCGCCGCGTAGGTCTCGACCGGCTGGTGCGTCGGCCCGTCCTCGCCGAGGCCCACCGAGTCGTGCGTCCACACCCACACCACCGGCAGCTTCATCAGCGCCGACAGCCGGACGGCCGGGCGCATGTAGTCGCTGAAGATGAGGAACGTCGAGCCGTACGGCTTCACGCAGCCGCCGTGCACGCCGATGCCGTTGACGATCGAGCCCATCGCGTGCTCGCGGATGCCGAAGGCGATGTTGCGGCCGGCCCACTGCGACGAGAAGAGGCCGCCGCCCTCGAACTCGGTGTAGGTCGACTCGACGAGGTCGGCGGCGCCCCCGATCATCGTCGGCACGGCGTCCTCGAACGCCTGCATCACCTGCCGCCCCGCCTTGCGCGTCGCGATCGACTCGCCCGGCTCGAACTCGGGCGGCGTCCACGGTCCGACGCGGCCCGCCCACGCGGCGTCCCACTCCTCGCGCGCCTCCGGGAACGTCTGCGACCAGCGCTCGAACTCCTGCCGCCACTCGTCCTCGTACGCGATCCCGCGCTCGACGCCGTTCATGTGCTCGGCGACCTCGGGCGGGATCACGAAGTGCGCGTCGGGGTCCCAGCCGAGCTCCTCCTTCGCCGCGCGCACCTCCTCCTCGCCGAGCGGGCTGCCGTGCGCCTTCGACGTGTCGATCGCGTGCGGCGCGCCGTAGGCGATGTGCGAGCGGACGACGATCAGCGACGGCCTGTCCTCGACCTCCTGGGCGTTCCGGATCGCCTCGCGCAGGGCGTCGAGGTCGTTCGCGTCGTCGACGTGCTGCACGTGCCAGCCCTGCGCCTCGAGCCGCGCGCCCTTGTCCTCGACCGTGAAGGAGATCGACGTGGTGCCGTCGATCGTGATGTGGTTGTCGTCGTAGAAGTAAACGAGCTTGCCGAGGCCGAGCTGCCCGGCGATCGAGGCGGCCTCGTTGGAGACGCCCTCCATCATGTCGCCGTCCGAGCAGATGACGTAGGTCCTGTGGTCGACGACCGTGTGGTGCGGCCGGTTGAAGGTCGCCGCCAGGAACCGCTCCGCGATCCCCATGCCGACGCCGTTCGCGAACCCCTGGCCGAGCGGGCCGGTGGTCGTCTCGACGCCGTCGGTGTGCCGGAACTCGGGGTGGCCCGGAGTCGCCGACTGCCACTGCCGGAACCGCTTCAGCTCCTCGAGGGAGAGGTTGTAGCCGGCGAGGTGGAGCGTCGTGTACTGGAGGATGCAGGCGTGGCCGGCGCTGAGCACGAACCGGTCCCGGTTCGGCCAGTGCGGGTTGGCCGGGTTGTGGCGGAGCACCTCGCGGTAGAGCAGGTAGGCGAGCGGCGCGAGCGCCATCGCCGTGCCCGGGTGGCCGGCGTTCGCCTGCTGCACCGCGTCCATCGACAGCGTGCGGATCGTGTCGATCGAGAGCTGCTCGATGTCCTTCGACGCGCCTTTCGCCACAGTCCTCCTCACGCGCTCGCTTCCCTCCGAGCGTATCGCCTAAGCACACGCTGCCGCCGGTAGCTTGGAGCTCCCGTGGCCGTGCTGATCGCATCCCAGCTCCGCAAGGAGCTCTCCGGCGACGTCCTCTTCGACGGCGTCGGCTTCAAGGTCGAGCGCAGCGACCGGCTGGCGCTCGCCGGACCGAACGGCGCCGGCAAGACGACGCTCCTGCGCGCGCTCGCCGGCGAGATCCCGCTCGAGGGCGGCGAGCTCGCGTTCGAGAAGGGCGCGCGGGTCGCGCTCCACGACCAGCGCCCGCCCGCGGAAAGCGCGCGCCCGCTCCGCGACTACGTCCTCGCCGGCACCGCCGACCTGGCCGCGCTCGAGCAGGAGCTGCGCTCGCTCGAAGAGGCGATGGCCGGGGGCACGCACGACGCGCGGACGCTCGCGCGCTACGCGGTCGCGCAGGCGCGGCTCGAGCACGCGGGCGGCTACGACTGGCGCGACCGCGCCGCGTCGGTCGTCCGCGGCCTCGGCTTCGCCGACGCCGACCTCGACCGACCGCTGCGGTCGTTCTCGGGCGGCGAGCTGACCCGCGCCTCGCTCGCGCGCGCGCTCGCGGCGCAGCCCGACCTGCTGCTCCTCGACGAGCCGACGAACCACCTCGACATCGACTCGCTCGAGTGGCTCGAGTCGATGCTGCGGACGATCGACGCGGGCGTGATCCTGGTCGCACACGACCGCTGGTTCCTCGAGGCCGTGACGACCGCGGTGCTCGAGCTGCAGGGCGGCAGGTCGGTCTACTTCCCCGGCGCGTGGCACGTGTGGCGCCGCGAGCAGGCCGCGCGCGACGTGCATCTCGCGAAGACCGCTGCACGGCAGGCGGAGCAGATCGCGCGACTCGAGCGCTTCGTGGAGCGCTTCCGCTACAAGGCGACGAAGGCGCGACAGGCGCAGTCGAAGCTGAAGCAGATCGAGCGGCTCCAGGCGGTGCGCGTGCGGGCGCCCGACGCGCGCCGGCGCGTGCTCGGGTTCGAGTTCCTGAAGCCGGCGCGGTCGGGGCGCGACGTCGTGGTGGCGGAGGGCCTGCGGCTCGAGGCGGGAGACAAGCTGCTGCTCGAGGACGCGTCGTTCGCGCTCGAGCGGGGCGAGCACGCCGCGCTCGTCGGTCCGAACGGCTCCGGCAAGACGACCCTGCTCGAGACGCTCCTCGGCCGCCGGCCCGCAGCGGGCGGATCGGTGCGGCTCGGCCACGGCGTCGAGGCGGCGTACTTCTCGCAGCACGAAGCCGAGCTCGACGAGCGCGGCTCGGTGCTCGAGGCGGCGATGTCGGGCACCGGCCTCAAGCGGCCGGAGGCGCAGAAGCTGCTCGGGCAGTTCCTCTTCTCCGGCTGGGACGAGCACGAGAAGCCGGTGGTCGCGCTCTCCGGCGGCGAGCGGCGGCGGCTCGCGCTCGCCGTCGTCGTCGCGTCCGGCGCGAACTTCCTCGTGCTCGACGAGCCGACGAACCACCTGGACCTCGAGTCGCGCGAGGCGCTCGAGCGCGCGCTCGAGGCGTTTCCCGGGACGGTGCTGCTCGTCTCGCACGACCGCGCGCTCCTCGACGCGGTCGCCGGCCGCCTGCTCGCGGTCGAGGAGCGGCGCATCGTCTCGTACCCCGGCGGCTGGGCCGACTACGTGCGCGCGCAGGCGCCGCCGGAGCCGGCGCCCGCGCCGCCGAAGCCGCGCAAGCAGCGCGCGCCGCGGCCTGCGCGGCAAGAACCGACGGCGCTCGAGCTCGTCGAGCGCGAGGTCGCGCGCGCGGAGGAGCGCGTCAGCGACCTCGAACGGCGGCTCGCCGAGGACTGGAGCGACATGGGGCTGCTCTCCGCGCATCGCGAGGCGCGGGAGGACCTCGACGCGCTGCTCAGGCGCTGGGAGGCGCTGTTCGAAGGCTCGCAGGCGACGTAGGACGACGAACGGTGCCTGGCACCGTAAGGTGCCAGGCACCCTCTCGTACGCCGGGCAAACGATCGGCGACCGCGCGGATCGACGACTCCGTGATCGGGTCGAGGACGAGGATCGCCTCGTCCGCACCCGCCTGACCCAACGCCTCGAGATGCGCCGCGAGCCGGTCGACGGGGACCGGCGCCACCTCGCGCGGCCGCTCGCCCGCAGGCTCGATCTCGACGAGGACGCACGCGCTTCGCTCGAGCGTCGCCGGGTCGCGACCGGCGCGCTCCGCGGCCTCCGTCACGCGCGCATTCGCCTCCACGAAACCTTCGACGGTGTTGCCGTAGGGCGTGTACCACGTGTTCCACACGTCGGCGCACGGCAGGCCGATCGCGAGCATCCGCGGCCGGTTCGCGCCGAGCACGAGCGGCGGGCGCCGCGCGGGAGCCGGGAGCAGCACCGCGTCCTCGACCGTGTGGAAGCGGCCGTGCAGCGTCACGCGCTCGCCGGCGATCAGCCGGCGCACGATCTCGAACGCCTCCTCGAACCGCGACACGCGCTGCTCGAACGGGAGGCCGAACGCCCGGAACTCGGCCTCGTTCCAGCCGGCGCCGAGGCCGAGGACCAGCCGGCCGCCGCTCAGCTCGTCGACCGCCGCAGCCTGCCGCGCGAGCACCCCGGGCGGGTGAAAGGCCGTGCACGCGACGAGGGGGCCGAGCCGCACGCGCTCGGTCACGCCCGCGAGCCACGCGAGCGTCGCCCAGCAGTCCCACGGCCCGCGCTCCGGCCGCCCGTCGCCGCGGTAGAGCAGGTGGTCGCCCACCCAGAGCGAGTCGAAGCCGCACTCCTCCGCCGCCCGCGCCATCGCGAGCAGCTCGTGCCGGCGCACGTCCCGCTCCACCTCCGGGAGCTGGACGCCGACCCTCACCGCTACCGCTCGAGCGGCGCGAGGGTCAACCCGTAGCCGGCGAGCTGCCCGTGGTACAGCTCCGCCGCCTCGCGATGCCCCGACCAGACGATCGCCTGCCCCGTGGTGTGGATCCGGTTCGCGAGCGCCATGCCGCGGTCGTAGTCGATGCCGGGGATCGTCTGCGCGAGCGCGAACGCGACGCCCTCGAACGTGTTGTGGTCGTCGTTCAGCACGATCACCCGCCACGCGTCGCCGAGGCCGGAGCCGCCGCCGCGCCGCGGGCGTGTCTTGCGCGGGGTCAGCGTCTGCGTCACTGCTCCGCGAGCGTATCGACGACCGCCTCGGCGATCACCTTCAGCGGCCGGCCCGAGACCTGGCTCGCGCGCCGCAGCCGCTCGAACGCCGCCTGCTCGGTCAGGCCCTCCTTCGCCATCAGGAGCCCCTTCGCGCGCTCGATCGCCTTGCGGGACGCGAGCGCGTCGGCCAGCGACTCCGCCTGCTCGCGCACGGCGGCCAGCTCCTCGTAGCGCGCACGGGCGGTCGCGATCGCCGGCACGAGGTCCTGCTCCCGGAACGGCTTCACGAGGTAGCCGAAGACGCCCGCCTCGACGGCGCGGCCGACGAGCTCCTCGTGGCCGTACGCCGTCAGCATCACGATCGGGATCGGCCGCTCGTCGAGGATGCGTCGCGCCGCGTCGATGCCGTCGAGGCGCGGCATCTTCACGTCGAGGACCGCGAGCTCGGGCTCGTGCGAGCGCGCCAGCTCGACCGCCTCCTCGCCGTCGCGCGCCTCGGCCACCACCTCGTGGCCCGCGCGCTCGAGGAGGTCGCGCAGATCGAGCCGGATGATCGTCTCGTCCTCGGCGATCAGGATGCGCATGGGCGCAGGCTACGCGGGGAAGACGACCTCGGCGCGCGTGCCGCCCTCCGAGACGAGCTCGAGGCTGCCGCGGAGCTCCTCGCGCACGAGCGCGCGCACGATCGACAGCCCCGTTCCCGCGGGCGCAGCATCGTGCAAGCCCGAACCGTCGTCGGCGATCGCGAGCACGACCTGGCCGTCGCGGCGCGCGAGCTCGATCCGCACGCGGTGGCCGCCGTGCTCGAGCGCGTTCTGCAGCAACTCGGCCACGACGAGCGCGAGCGCGGTCGCACGCGCGCCGGGCAGCATCACGGTCTCGAGCTCCGCCGCCACCTCCTTGCCTGCTCCGAGACCCTGCACGAGCATCGCCCGCAGCCGGCCGATCAGGTCGGCGAGGTCGACGTCCTCCTCGCGGCGCTCGGTGAGCAGCTCGTGCACGGCGGCGATCGCGAGGATGCGGTTCACCGAGTGCTCGAGCGCCTCGCGCGGATCGACGCCGTCGGTCGCGCGCGCCTGCAGACGCAGCAGCGACGCCACCGTCTGCAGGTTGTTCTTGACGCGATGGTGGATCTCCTGGGCGAGCACGCCGCGCATGACGGCGCGACCGTGTTCGAGCGCGACCGCCGCGTGCGTCGCGATCGACGCGAGCAGCTCGCCGTCGGCCACCGTGAACGGCGTGTCGCGGTCGGCGACGAGCTCGCCGATCTGGCGGCCGCGCCAGCGCAGCGGCTGCCGGATCGCGTGCGTCGACGCGACGCCTTCCGGCCACGCGATCCGCCCGTCGTCGAGCACGAGCGCGGCGCCGGTCGCGTGCAGCGCGTCCATCGTCGTCTTCACGATCGCCTCGAGCGACTCCTCGAGGTACAGCGACTCGGAGACGGCCTCCGAGATGCGCGCCAGCGCCTCCAGCTCGCGCACGCGCCGCTGCGCCTCCGCGTAGAGCTTCGCGTGCTCGATCGACTGCGCCACCTGCGCCGCGATCGCGAGCAGCAGGTCGACCTCCGACTCGTCGAACGAGCGCGCGCGGCGCGTGCGGATGTTGAGCGCTCCTTCGAGGGTCCCGTCGCGGGTGAGGATCGGAACCGCGAGGATCGACTCGTACTCGTCCTCGGGCAGGTTCGGGAAGTGCTTGAAGCGCGGATCGAGGTGCGCCTGCGACTCGAGCATCACCGGCGCGCGCGCGGCGGCCGCAGAGCCCGTGATTCCCTCGCCCGGCCGCATGCGCGGCCGGCGCGACATGTCGTCGATCGGCGTGCCGTGCGTGGCGCGCAGGACGAGCTCGTCGGCGCGCTCGTCGTAGAGGTAGACGAAGCACGCGTCGGCCTCGAGGGCGTCGGCGACCTTCGTCGCGACACGCGCGAGCACCTCCTCGAGGTCGAGGGTCGAGTTGACCGCCTCGATCGTGTCGGTGAGCAGCTTCAGGTGGCGGTCGCGCGCGTCCATCCGTCGAACAGCGTACGCTCGAGCCGTGAGCGGTTATCAGTGGCTGTTGATGTTCCACGTCACCGGCGCGTTCCTGCTGCTCGGCGGCGGAGCCGCCGCGGCGGTGCTGAACGTGCGCGCGTGGCTCGCGGAGAGGCCGAGCGAGATCGCGTTGCTCCTGCGCCTGATCGAGCGGATCGCGGTGCCTGCGATCGGCCTCGGCTCGGCGCTGACGCTGGTCCTCGGCCTGTGGCTCGTGCACCACGTCGGCTACTCGTACGGGACGTTCTGGGTCTGGGCCGCGATCGTCCTGTGGGTGCTCGGAAACGCCCTCGGCGGCCGCGGCGGCCGCCATCAGGCGAAGGCGCGCCACGAGGCCGAGCGCCTCGCCGCGGAAGGCGACGCGTCGAGCGAGCAGCTCCGCCGGCTCGTGCGGGATCCGGCCGGCAACGCGCTCTCCTGGGTCTCGGGGCTCGCCATCCTCCTCGTCCTCGTCCTCATGATCTGGAAGCCGGGCCAGTGATCGCCGCGATCCGGCCGAGCGCGTGGGACTTCCCACTGTTCCTGCACGTGCTCGGCGCGATGGTGCTCTTCGGCAGCGTGTCCGCGACCGCCGGCATCTCGATCGCCGCCTGGCGGCGCCCGGCCGTGGTCGCACTGCGCCGGTCGGCGTTCTGGTCGGTGCTCGCGGTGTCGGTGCCGGCCTGGGTGCTGATGCGCGGCGGCGCGCAATGGATCTACTCGAAGGAGGGCTACGGAGGCAACCACGATCCGACGTGGCTCGGCATCGGGTTCTTCGTCGCCGACATCGGCCTGATCGTGCTGCTCGTCACGCTCGGCGCCGCCTTCTGGTGGCAGCGGAGCGGCAATGCCGTCGCCGCGCGCGCGGTCGCAGGGCTGTCGTGCCTGTACATCGCCCTGCTCGTCCTCGCCTGGCTCGCGATGTCGGGAAAATGGGGCTAACAAAATCCTTACCCCAGGAGGGGGATTTTCCTCGCACGCGGGGAATAGGTTCGCGACCGTGAGTGCCCTCGCCGTCGACCTCCGCCGCACCGCCGGGTTCCTCGTGGCGGACGCGCGTGGTCGCGTCGTGGGTCGCGTCGAGTGCGCGATGTACGGCACGTCGCCCGAGACGCCCGACGCGCTCTCGGTTCGCTCGGGCTGGCTGGCGCGCCGCCGCCGGCTCGTGCCCGCCGAGTCGATCGAGCAGGTCGACGACGGCGCGAAGGTGATCGGCCTCCGCGTCGAGCGCGAGGCGATCCGGACGTTTCTCTAAAAGCAGCGCGTCAGCACCGTCAGGTGTCCGACACCTTCTTTGATCAGTGTCAGACACCGGTTCGAGCCAGCGCGCCGCCGTCAAAAAGCAGCGCGTCAGCACCGTCAGGTGTCCGACACCTTCTTTGATCAGTGTCGGACACCCAAGAGGTGTCTGACACCGATGGTGTCAGACACCGGTTCGAGCCAGCGCGCCGCCGTTAAAAAGCCGCGCGTCAGCACCGCCAGGTGTCCGACACCGATCAAGACCCAAGAGGTGTCTGACACCGATGGTGTCAGACACCTGAACGAGCTATCGCGCTGCTTCTAGAGGACTCCGAGGTACCGGTCGAGCTCCCACTGCGTGAGCTGGACGCGGTACTCGTCCCACTCCGAGCGCTTCAGCCGCACGTAGGCGTCGAAGATGTGGTCGCCGAGGGCGCGGCGCATCAGGTCCGACGCGGCGAGCTCGTCGATCGCCTCGCCGAGCGTCTCCGGCAGCGAGACGATCCCCTGCTCGCGTCGCTCCTCGGCCGTGAGGTGGTAGAGGTTCTTCTCCATCGGCGGCGCGAGCTCGTACTCGTGCTCGATCCCCTCGAGGCCCGCGTGCAGCAGCGTCGCGAAGGTCAGATACGGGTTGCAGGCCGGGTCGGGGCAGCGGATCTCCGCGCGCGTCGCTTGCTCCGAGCCCGGCTTGTAGAGCGGGATGCGGATGAGCGCCGAGCGGTTCCGCTGCGACCACGCGACGTAAACGGGCGCCTCGTAGCCCGGCACGAGCCGCTTGTACGAGTTCACCCACTGCGCGAACACCGCCGACAGCTCGCGCGCGTGCCGCAGCAGGCCGGCGATGAACTGCTTGCCGGTCGGCGAGAGGTGGTACTGGTCGCCTTCCGCGAAGAACTGGTTGCGGCCGTCCGCGAAGAGCGACATGTGCGTGTGCATCCCGGACCCGTTCTCACCGAAGAGCGGCTTCGGCATGAACGTCGCGTAGACGCCGTTCTTCGCCGCGACCTCCTTGACGATCAGGCGGTAGGTGATCGTCTGGTCGGCCATGTCGAGCGCCGAGGCGTAGCGCATGTCGATCTCGTGCTGCGACGGCGCGACCTCGTGGTGGTGGTACTCGATGCCGATGCCCATCGACTCGAGCGCCTGGATCGTCTCGTTCCGCAGCTCGGTCGCCGCATCGAGCGCCGTCATCGCGAAGTAGCCGCCCTCGTCGAGCGTCTCGGCGGACTCGTTGTCGCGGAAGAGGAAGTACTCAAGCTCCGGCCCGACGTTGAACGTGTCGAAGCCCATGCTGCTCATGCGCTCGAGCGCCCGACGCAGGACGTAGCGCGGATCGCCTTCGTACGGCTCGCCGTCCGGCTTGACGACGTCGCAGATCATGCGGCCGACGCTCGCCTCGCCCGCGCGCGTCGGCATGAGCCTGAAGGTCGAGGGGTCGGGGATCGCGACCATGTCGGACTCCTCGATCGCGTTGAAGCCGGTGATCGACGAGCCGTCGAACCCCATCCCGTCGTCGAGGGCGCCCGCGACCTCGGACGGCGTGATCGCGAAGCTCTTCAGGTGGCCCTCGATGTCGGTGAACCAGAGCAGCACGTACTGCACGCCCTCCCGCTCGATCTGCTCCAGCACCTGCTTGCGCGCCTTCGGATCGGACGTCGCCCGCTCCCTGCTCTCGATCATCGCCATCTCGGCCGGCCTCCTTCGTCGCCGTCGACTTCGGCGCAACGCTATACCGGCAGCGGCCCCTGCATCGTGAGCACCCTCGAGCGGTCGGCGTAGCCGAGCGAGCGGTTGAGCGCCTGCATCGCCTCGTTGCCGCGCTGCGTCCACGTGACCAGCTGGTGGACGCCGTTCCGGGAGGCCCAGCGGAGCTGCGCACGCTTCAGCGCGCGGGCGATGCCGCGGTGCCGGCGGTCGCGCCGCACCGCGGTGAGGCCGTGCTCGGCCGTGCCCGGCTCCGCGCGGTCCATGAGGCCCGCGTAGCCGACGATCTCGCCGGCCTCGAGCGCGACGAACGAGCCGTCCGGGCAGGTCGCCTCCTCACGCAGCCACGTCTCGAGCCGGAAGGTCGCCTCCCCGGGCAGCGGCATGTCGGCGTAGGCCTCGAGCGCGAGCGGCCAGGCGGCGCGCAGGAACTCGTCGCGGCGGCCGTCGAGGGCGAGGAGCTCGACGCCCTCCACCGGCGCGGGAGCGGGCTCGTCGCCGACCGCGCGCACCTGCTCGAGCTGGTAGTCGACCTCGGCGAGCCCGTAGCCGCGCGCGAAGGCGAGCGAGCCGGGGTCGGCCGCGTCGACGAAGGCGTTGACGCCGGTGCGGCCGAGCGCCCGGGCGTGGTCGGCCAGCGCACGCACGAGCTCGCGGCCGACGCCGCGGCGGCGGTGCTGCGGCAGGACTCGGGCCGCGAGGAACCCGCGCGCGGCGAAGCTCGACGGCGCCGAGACGCCGCAGCCCGCGTCGGCCCCGTCGAGCGACGCGAGCAGCAGCAACCGGCCGTCCTCGTGCTGCGCCTCGAGCTGCGCAGCCGTCACCGGCTCGTCCGGCGTGACGACCGTCTTGATCCGCGCCCACGTCTCGAAGTCCGCGGCGGAGGCGACGACGCGCAGCTCGATGCTCATCCGGAGCGCTTGAGCTTGCCGTGGCGCTTCGCGTACCGCTCGCCCGCCTTGAAGACGACCAGCCCGATCGGGATCGAGAACGCGCCGATCACGAGCAGCGGCCACACGTCGGCCCACGCGAGACCCGTGCCGTGCAGGATCTGCTCGCGGTTGCCGCGCAGCGCGTAGGTCGCCGGCGAGATCTTCGCGATCCACTGCATCCACGTCGGCATCACGCTGACGGGGTAGTAGACGCCGGAGACGACCAGCATCACGCCCTGCGCGACGAAGCCGAGCTGCGCGCCCTTCTCCGGCGAGATCAGCGGCAGGACGGACGCCATGATCCCGACGCCGATGAACGAGATCGACGCGAGCGCGAGCAGCGCGAGCGCCGCGCCGTAGTTCGCATGCGGAGCGTGGATGCCGATGAACGCCGCGACGGCGAAGAACAGGATCGTCGCGCGGATCAGGCCGTACAGGACGGCGAACGCGCCCTGCCCGAAGAGGTGGACGAGGCGCGAGAGCGGCGCCATGAACGTGTACTCGATCGTTCCCTCCCAGCGCTCCCACGCGACCGTCTCCGTCATGAACTCGAAGATGATCCCCAGGAACGCCCAGATCGTCGCGCCGACGAGGAGCATCGTCGCCAGCGAGTTCTCGCGCGCCGGCGGCAGGTCCGCGGCACGCGCGATGAAGACGATCGTGAGCGTGTTCGCGATCGTCCACACCATGAACGCGAGGTCCCAGAGGAAGTAGCGCCTGGTGAGGTACACGTTCCGCTCGACGATCCCGAACAGGCCGACGAGCTGGTTGCGCATCTCGATGGCATACGCACTCACGCGAACACCTCCCTGTACTCGTCCTCCTCGTCGCCGTCCTCAGCCTCGAACTCGCGGCCCGTGGCGGCGAAGAACGCCTCCTCGAGCGTCTCCACGCCGAACCGGCGCTTCACCTCGTCGACCGGCTCGAGGAACAGCAGCTCGCCGCGGTCGAGCAACCCGACGCGGTCGGCCAGCTCCTCCGCCTCCTTCATGTCGTGCGTGCAGAGCAGGATCGTCGCGTCGTGCTTGGCGCGCACCTGGCGGATGAAGTCCTGCACCTCGAGCTTCGAGCGCGGGTCGAGGCCGGTCGTCGGCTCGTCGAGCAGCAGGAGGACCGGCGACGTCAGGAGCGCCCGCGCCAGCGCGACCTTCTGCTGCATGCCGCGCGACAGGTTCTCCATCGACTCGCCGCGCCGCTCGGGCGGGAAGCCGACCTTCGCGAGGATCTCGGGCACCGCGGCGCGCGTCTCGCGCGGCCCCATTCCGTAGAACCTCGCCGCGTACGACAGGTTCTCGGCCGCGCTCATCTTCTTGAAGAAGCTCGCCTCGACCGAGACGCGGTTCACGAGCCGGCGCACGGCGCGCGCGTCGCGGAGCACGTCGCAGTCGAAGATCCACGCCTCGCCGCCGTCCGGCAGGAGCAGCGTCGACAGGACGCGCACGAGCGTCGACTTGCCCGAGCCGTTCTGCCCGAGCACGGCCACGCACTCGCCGCGCTCGACGGCGAACGAGACGCGCTTCAGCGCCGCGCGGCGGCGGCGGCGGCGGACGAGGCCGCTGCGGCGCGAGAAGACCTTCTCGAGATCACGGACGACGACGGCGGGGTGTTGGTCTTGCACTCATGCTCCTTGGATCGCTGGAAAGAACGGGAACGCGGACGCACTCAGGCCGCTGTGCGCGGCCGAGCGACGACGTCTGCGTTGGCGATCCCGGACATGAGGCGCAGAAGCATACACGAAACAGGTATCCCTCCCGCCAGCCGATGCGCCTCTTCACCGTGAGCGAACGCCCCGAGCTCGCCGAGCCGGCCTGGGAGAGGACGCGCGACACGATGCCCGAGTACAACAACCACGGGGACGTGCTGAACGTCTACTGGCCCCGGCTCACGGAGGAGCGGCCCGACTTCCAGTTCCACCTCGTCGGAGACGACGACGAGATCCTCGCCCGCGCCCGCTCGATTCCCGTGTGGTGGGACGGAACCATCGAGGGCCTGCCCGACGGCATCGACGGAGCGATCGCGCGCGGCTTCGAGCAGGGCGGCGCCAACGCGCTGTGCGCGCTCGTGATCATGGTTCCGCGCGACCTCCAGGGGAGAGGCGTCAGCGCCGAGGCCGTGCGGGCGATGGCCGAGATCGGGCGCAGCCACGGTCTCGGATCGCTGATCGCGCCGGTTCGTCCGAGCCGGAAGGATCGCTATCCCCTCGTTCCGATCGAGAGCTACGCCGCGTGGCGGCGACCGGACGGCTTCCTCTTCGACCCGTGGATGCGCGTGCACGAGCGGCTCGGCGCGGCGACTCTGAAGCCCGAGCCGCGATCGCTCCGCATCACCGGGACCGTCCGCGAGTGGGAGGAATGGACGGGCATGGCGTTCCCCGAGAGCGGCGACTACTGGTTCCCGGGCGGCCTCGCCACCGTGGCGATCGACCGCGAGGAGGAGTCCGGCCGCTACTGGGAGCCGAACGTCTGGATGCGGCACACGCTGTAGACGGCGGCTCAGGCGGCGCGGGAGCGGGCGTCCGCGAGCACGCGCTCGGCCTCGGTGCGGTTGCCGAACCCCGACGTCTCCGTGTGCTTGCCCTCGAGGTCCTTGTAGACCTGGAAGAAGTGCTCGATCTCGTTCCGGAGCTCGGCCGGCACGTCGTGGATGTCGGAGATCCGGCTCCAGGAGGGATCGCGGAGCGGCACGCAGATCAGCTTCTCGTCCGGCCCCTTCTCGTCGGCCATGTGGAACACGCCGACCGCGCGCACGCGGATGCGGCAGCCCGGGAAGGTCGGCTCGCCGACCAGGACGAGCGCGTCGAGCGGGTCGCCGTCCTCGGCCAGCGTGCCCTCGACGTAGCCGTAGTCGGCCGGGTAGCTCATCGAGGTGAAGAGGCGCCGGTCGAGCGCGATCCCGCCGAGCTCCTCGTCCCACTCGTATTTGTTCCGCGAGCCGGACGGGATCTCGACGAAGACGACGCCGTCGCTCATGGCGTCACACTATGAGGCATGGCCGACCACGGCGGCCACGAGCACGTCCACGTTCCGCCCGCGGGCGCGGCGGCCGGGCCGCTCGCGCGGGCGCTCTGCCTCGTCGTCGCGTTCATGGCCGCCGAGGTGGCGGTGGCGATTTTCGCGCACTCGCTCGCGCTGCTGTCGGACGCGGCGCACATGCTCGTGGACGCGATCGCGCTCGGCCTCGGCGTCTGGGCGGCGCGGCTCGCCGCTCGCCCGCCCGGCGGCCGTATGACCTTCGGCCTCAAGCGCGCCGAGATCCTCTCGGCGCAGGCGAACGGCATCACGCTCCTCCTGCTCGGGCTCGCGATCGTCGTCGAGGCGGTGCGTCGGCTGGCGTCGCCGCCGGACGTCCGCGGCGGCCTCGTGCTTGCGACCGCGTGCGCGGGCGCCGCCGTCAACGCGCTCGCGCTCGTGCTCGTCGCGCGCGCCGGGCGGCAGAGCCTGAACGTCGAGGGGAGCTACCGCCACCTGCTCACCGACCTGTACGCCTTCGGCGGCACCGCGGTCGCGGGCGCGGTGGTCTGGACGACCGGCTTCGAGCGCGCCGACCCGCTCGCCTCGCTCGCAGTCGCCGCCTCGATGCTCGCCGCCGGCTGGCCGCTCCTCCGGCGCTCCGGCGGAATCCTCCTCGAGGGCGCGCCCGAGGGGGTGCGGCCGGACGAGATCGGAGCCGCGCTGCAGGACGCCCCGGGGGTCGTCGGCGTCCACGACCTGCACGTCTGGGAGATCACGTCCGGCTTCCCGGCGCTGTCCGCTCACGTGCTGGTTCGGCCCGGCGACGACTGCCACGCCATCCGCCGCGACCTCGAACGGCTGCTCGGCGAGCGGTTCGCGATCACCCACACGACCCTCCAGGTCGAGCACGCCCGCGACGAGCTTCTCACCATCCGGCCCTTGCGCGCCGGCCGGAGAAGCCGCTAGGGTGCGGGTACGCGCGAGCGCCGACGACGGCGCGTGCGCGGAGGCAACGAGGCCTCGTCGTCCCCTTCGGGACGGCGGGGCCTCTTTTCGTTGGGCGAGAACAAGGAGCGAACGGATGAAGGTGAAGCTCGAGTACATCTGGCTGGACGGGTACGAGCCGGCGCCGAACCTGCGCGGCAAGACGAAGATCGTCGAGCTGGCGGGCGAGCCCGCGCTCGAGGACCTGCCGGTGTGGAACTTCGACGGCAGCTCGACCCGCCAGGCCGAGGGGCGCGACTCCGACTGCGTGCTGCAGCCGGTCGCGCTCTTCCCGGACCCGGCCCGCGAGAACGCGTGGCTCGCGATGTGCGAGGTGCTCCTTCCGGACGGCACGCCGCATCCGTCGAACAGCCGCGCGACGATCCCCGACGACCCCGACACGTGGTTCGGGTTCGAGCAGGAGTACTTCCTGTACCGCGACGGCCGCCCGCTCGGCTTCCCGGCCGAGGGCTTCCCCGCGCCGCAGGGCGAGTACTACACCGGCGTCGGCTACAAGAACGTCGGCGACGTCGCGCGCGAGATCGTCGACGCGCACATCGACCTCTGCCTCCGCGCCGGGATCAACCTCGAGGGCGTCAACGCGGAGGTCGCCAAGGGCCAGTGGGAGTTCCAGATCTTCGGCAAGGGCTCGAAGCGAGCCGCCGACGAGCTCTGGATCGCGCGCTACCTGCTGCTGCGGCTGTGCGAGCGCTACCGCGTCGACGTGAACTTCCACCCGAAGCCGCTCGGCGCGGAGCACGACTGGAACGGGTCTGGGCTGCACACGAACTTCTCCACCAGGCACATGCGCGAGGTCGGCGGCGAGGAGTACTTCGCGGCGCTGATGGCGGCGTTCGACGAGCACCGCGACGCGCACATCGCCGTCTACGGGCCGGACAACCACCTGCGGCTGACGGGCCAGCACGAGACGCAGTCGATCGACGCGTTCGACTACGGCGTCGCCAACCGCGGCGCCTCGATCCGGATCCCGCACGGCTTCGTCCGGAACGGCTACCGCGGCTACCTGGAGGACCGCCGCCCGAACGCGCTCGGCGATCCCTACCGCGTCGCCGGCCGGATCCTGCAAACGATCGAGACGGTGCCGACGGGCGACCTGGAGGCGCTGGAGGGCATCGCCGCGTAGAGCGGCCGCGGGGGACATGCCCGGTGTCGGACACCGGGCATGTCCCGGCTAGCCAATCGCGAAGGCGACCTGGACGTCGGCCGTGACGTCCTGCGTGCCCGGCTCGACGGGGGTCGCGGGCACGGCCGCCCTGGCCGCTCCCGACTGGAACGGCACCGGCGGCTCGGCGCTCTGCTCGGTCACGGAGAGCACCCGGCCCACGGCGAAGCCGCCCGCCTGCGCGAGCGCCTGTGCCTTCGCACGCGCGTCGGCGATCGCCTTCTGCAGTGCCTGCCGGTACAGCGCGTCCTGGTCGGCGACCGAGAGCGACGGCCCGTCGACGGACGTGGCGCCCGCGCCGACCGCCGCGTCGATCAGCCGTCCGGCGGCCGCGATCGAGCCCTCCGCGCTCACGGTGTCCTCGGCGGCGTAGCCGGTGACGCGTCCGTGCGAGGTCTGCGGGTAGAGCGACACCTGCTGCGTCTGCAGGTCGCGGCCGCCCGCCTGCTTGAGCGCCGCGATCACCTTCGTCGCGATCGCGGCGTTGCGGGCGAGCGCCTCGGCGGCGCTCGGCGCGGTCGTGCGCACCGTGGCCGTGATCGCAGCCTGGTCGGGAACGGCGACCACGTCGCCGTGGCCGGTCGTGGTCACGGACCCGGCGGGCGAGGCGGTGTCGCCGTGCGCCGCGCTCGGGCGCGCGACGCCGGCGTAGGCGGCGGCCGCGAACGCGGCCGCGGCGACGAGGAGGATCGGGAGAGCTCGTCTCATGCCCGTCATACGCCGCCGACCTGCTTCGATGTCACAGGTGCGGTACGCGTTCGTCGACTGCCGCTGGTCGCTGGACGACCCGGAGGCGGGCCGGCGCGCCTACCTCGAAGGGCACATCCCGGGCGCGGCGTTCCTCGACGTCGAGCGCGACCTGTCGGACGAGCCGGGCGCCGGCGGCCGCCACCCGCTGCCCTCGGCGGCGCGGTTCGGCGCGGCGGCCTCGCGCGCCGGCATCGAGGACGGGGTCTTCGTCGTCGTGTACGGGTCGCTCGGCGGCGCCGAGCGCCTCTGGTGGCTGCTGCGCCACTTCGGCCACGACGACTGCGCCGTCCTCGACCTCGCCGGCTGGCGCGGGCCGCTCCGCGCGGGTGAGGAGGCCGTCGAGCCCGCCGCCTTCGTGCCCCGCGAACGGAGCGGCGACACAGCCACCGCGGCGGAGATCGCGACCCGCCGCGAGGAGCTCGTGCTCGTCGACGCGCGCGTTCCCGCACGCTTCCGGGGCGAGCCGAACCCCGTCGACCGGGCGCCGGGACGGATCCCCGGCGCGCTGAACGCGCCGTGGAACGAGCCGCTGCGGGAGCTTCCGGCCGGCGACCTCGTCGCCTACTGCGGCTCCGGCGTCACCGCGTGCGTCGTCCTCCACCGCCTGCATCTCGCCGGACGCGAGGGGCGGCTCTATCCCGGCTCGTGGTCGGAGTGGGAGCAGCGGCCGGAGCTGCCCCGGGAGCGCGGCTAAGAGCGCGAGGGCGCCCTACGCCGCGGCGGCGGCGCGGCCGCCCGCCGTCGACGTCGCGTACGGAGCGAGGTAGCGCTCCCAGCGCGTCGGGATCGTGGGCGCCGCCAGCCGGATGAACAGCACGGCGGCAGGCGGGCGCGGCGCGTGCGCCAGCTCCATCTGCACCTCGTGCGGCAGCCGGTCGCCCTTCCGCAGGTTGCAGGGCGCGCAGGACGTGACGACGTTCTCCCAGCTCGACTCGCCGCCGCGCGACCGTGGGACGACGTGGTCGAGCGTCAGCCGCCCCGTCGACGTGCCGCAGTAGACGCAGCGCCACCCGTCGCGGGCGAAGAGGGCTCGTCGGGAGATCTTCCGCTGCACGAGCCGCGGCACCCGCACGTAGTGGACGAGGCGGATCACGTGCGGCCAGCGGAAGGTCGACGTCGCCGAGCGAAGCGGCCGGTCGAGCTCCTCGATCACCTCGGCCTTCCCCTTGTAGACCAGCACGTGGGCGCGGCGCAGCGAGCACACGTTCAAGGGCTCGTAGCTCGCATTCAGGACCAGAACCTGCTGCACCCTGGCCGGAATGTAGCTATTCGGGAGGAGAACCTGCGTGCTCCGCAAACCCTCGAACCTGGTTCGCGACGGAGTCGCGAACCAGGTTCGGGAGTCTTCCGACCGTCAGCGCCCCATTGCGCGCTCGACGGCCTCGAGCTCCTCGGGCGAGAGGGCAATCGAGGCGCGGCCGCGGTCGAGCTCCTTCATGTAGATGCGCGCGTAGTCGCGGCCCTGGATCGCCGTCACGACGATGCCCGTGCGGGCGGCGTCGAGGAACGCGACGGACGCCGACTGGTGGCCGCCCGTGTCCTCGTAGGCGTCGTAGCGGACGATGGCGGTGTTGGTGAGCGTCTCGTCGACGCGCCGGTCGACCCGCGCCAGGCCGGCGGCGACCTCGTCGACCGCGCCGTGCAGGTCGTCGATGCGGCCCTGCAGCGACACCGCGAAGTCGACGATGTCCTTCCGCCCGCCCGCGAGCAGGAGCTTCTGCGCCTCGCGGACGCGGCGCACGCGGACCCACGCCGCCCACGCCAGGGCGAGCCCGGCGAGGCCGACCGCGCAGCCGGCGGCGGCGATGATCACAGCGGTGGTCGCCGTCACAGCGACTCCGAGGTTACCGTGGGGCCTCCCACGCCTCGCCAGCCGCTCGCGATGGCACGCGGAAGGGACGCAGGCTCTCCTCCCGACGAACTAGCCGAGGGAGAAGATCACGGGGTACGACGCGGAGTTGTTCGTCTTGTCGTGCTCGCCGGGAACCGGCGCGACGTCGACCGTCAGCTTCGCCCTGAACCCGATCCAGGTGCCGACGTTCACGTTCGTGAAGTGCACCGTCGCGTCCTCGCCGGGGTTGATCAGGCGCAGCGTCTGCGTCTGCACGATCGCCTTCCCGGACGCGGGCACGCGCTGGATCGTCAGCGTGACCTTGATGCCCGCCTCCTGGAAGTTGCCGCCGTCGTGGATGGTGGCGTCGAAGCCGAGGTTCGGCGACGCGACGATCTGGTTGAGGTCGGTCGACGTGGAGAGCGTCGGGCCGCTCGGCGTCGCCCGGACCGAGACGAGGTTCGTGCCGTGCAGGCCCGTCACCTTGCCGCCGCTCGTGGTCGCCCCCTGCAGCCGCTGGAGGAGCAGCGACATCGAGCGCTGCGTGACCATCTCCGGGTTCGAGACGAAGTGCGACTCGGGCACGATCACGCCGCTCACGCCGCGCTTCGCCATCTCGTTCTTCGCGGGCGTGAGGAAGAGGTCGTCCCAGACGACGTCGCTCGCGAGCAGCCGCGCGCCCCACTGCGAGAGCACGGCCGCGTCGCCGCTCGTCTTCTTCGTGCCGCCGAGCGCGCCGAGCGCGTCCGCGAGGCCCTGCGAGCCGAGGACGCGCAGCTGCAGCGCCTCGATCAGCTGCTGGTTCTCGGGGCGGAGCGGCCCGGGCGGGTCGAGGTTGGTCGCGGCGGAGACGTTCTGCCGCTCCTGCTCGGCGATGCCCGAGAGCTTCGTCCGCAGGTCGGCCGGCTTCAGCCCGGGCGTCGTCAGGTCGTTCGCGAGCGCGGCGCCGTCCGAGGCGGAGCTGCGCGCGATCGTGGCGACGCCGCCCATGTAGTGGCTGTACTCGTCGTGCTTGCTCGTGCTCGCGCACGACTGGATCAGGAGCCCGAAGAAGACGAGCACGGCGATCGCGATCGCGATCACCGCGAGGAGCCGCAGGAACGGCGTCAGCCCCCGCGGCGGGCCGCCCGGACGGCGGAATCCCGGCCGCGGCCCGGGCCCGCCCCGGCGCGGGAGCCTGACCCTCGACGGCTGGGCTTCGGTCGTCCGCGGCTCGTCGTCGAAGAAGTCGAACTCGATGTCGTCGCCGGGCGGATCCATCCAGGGTCGAATCTAGCGCCCGTCCCGGCTGGCGGGCGGGCGCGGGCCGGGAAAAGGAGTCGTCGGGCGGGCGGAGTAGAACCGCTCGGTGGCCACGCCCGCTCCCGCGCACGACCTCTTCCTGGGCCGGTATCGCCCCCTGCGCCCGCTCGGCTCCGGCGGCATGGGGCACGTCTGGCTGGCGCGCGACGAGCGGAGCGGCCTCGACGTCGCGCTGAAGATCGTGGGCCGCGAGGGCAAGGCGGGCTTCCGCGCCGAGCGGGAGGCGCGCGCGGCGGCGTCGCTGCGGCACCCGCGGTGCCAGCGGATCGTCTCGCTGGCGCGCGACTCCACCCACGTGTACATCGCGTACGAGTACGTCCCGGGCCGCACGCTGCGCGAGGCGATGCGCGCGGGCGAGCTCGACGACCGCGCCGCGATCGAGGCGGCCGCCCAGATCTGCGAGGCGCTGGCCCACGCGCACGGGAAGGGCATCGTCCACCGCGACGTGAAGCCGTCGAACGTCCTGCTCGCGCAGTCGGCCGACCCGCGGAAGCCTGCGGTGGACGTGACCCTGCTCGACTTCGGCCTGGCGCAGATGGCCGAGTTCGACACGCTGACGGCGCTCGGCGACATCCCGGGCACGCTCGCCTACATCGCCCCCGAGCGACTCCACGGTCGCCCGGCGACGCCCGCGGCCGACGTGTGGGCGGTCGGCGTCCTGCTGTGGGAGGCGCTCGCCGGGCAGCATCCGTTCTGGAGCGCCGACCTGGCGGAGACGTCCCGGCAGATCCAGGCGGGGGCGCCGCCGCTCCGGACGATGCGGCCGGACCTGCCCGACCGCCTGCTCGCCGCGGTCGACGGCGCGCTCGTCGCCAGCCCGAAGCGCCGGCCGACCGCGCGGGCGCTCGCCGACGAGCTCCGGACCATCCCCAGCCGTCACCCGAAGAAGAAGCGCGACGGCGGCGGAGGCCGCACCCGCGCTCTCCCGACGCCGCGCTCGCTCCTCGCGATCGCCGGCGAGCGGCTCCTGCCCGCCGCGCTCGCGGGGATCGCGAGCGGCTGGGTGGCGGCGAGGCTGCCCTTCTACCCCGGGGGCTGGCCGCTCGGGCTCGCCGCGGTGGGGGCCGGGCTCGGCTTCGCGCGCCCGCGCCTGGGGCTCGCCTTCGCGCTCGCGACGGCCTTCTTTCCGCTCGCGAACGTCTCGCTCGGGCTGGCGGTCGTCTACGCGGCGCTCGCGGTCGGCTGGCTCGCGCTGACCTGGCGCGACGCACGGGCCGGGCTCCTGCTCGCCGCGGGCCCGCTGCTCGCGCCCGCCGCCGGCCTCGCGCTCCTGCCGCTCGCCGCGCAGCTCGCGCGGGGGCGCGTGCGGCGCGCCGCCCAGGCCGCCGCCGCGGTCCTCCTCGCCGCCGTGGTCACCGGCCTGCGCCGGGCGCCGCTCCCGTTCGACGGTTCGTCGCCGCCGCTCGGGCTCGGCGTCGCCGGCTCCGCCCATCCCGGCGCCGTCGCCGAAGCGCTGCTGCGGCAGCTCGGCCAGCACCCGCATCTGCTCGCCGAGGCGGTCGCGCTCGCCGCCGCGGCCGTCGCGCTGCCGTACGTGCGCGGACGCGGGCCGTGGGCCGCGGCCGGTTTCGGGGCGGCGCTCCTGGCCGCGACCGCGCTCGCCGCTCCGGCCGGCAGCGTGATCCCGCTCGTCGCCGCAGCGTGGCTGACGGCGGCGGCCGTCGCGCTACCGTGGCGCCCCCGGGCGGGGTCGTAGACTGTTCCGCCCGGGTATCACCGGCGCGAATGTCGATGCTCCGCACCATCGAGTCGAAGCTCGAGTCGCTCTTCGAGGGCGTCTTCGGCCGCGCCTTCCGCACGAACGTCCAGCCGGTGGAGCTGGCCCGGAAGCTGGTCAAGGAGATGGACGAGCACCGCAACGTCTCCGTCTCGCGCGTGTACGTGCCGAACGAGTACACGGTCTACCTCTGCCCCGGCGACCGCGAGCAGTTCGCGGGCTACGAGGCGCAGCTCCGCGGCGAGCTCGCCGACTACCTCGCCGAGCACGCCCGGCGCGAGAGCTACGTCCTGCTGACGCCGCCGCGCGTCGGCTTCGAGACCGACGACGATCTCGACGTCGGCGTCTTCGGGATCGCGACGAGGATGGCGCAGCCGTCCGACCGCGAGCCGGACGAGAGCGTCGAGGAGCAGCCGGTCGCCGGCGCGACGATGGTCTACAAGCCGGGGACGCCGGCGCAGCCGACCGAGGCCGCGTCGCCCGTCGAGCTCGGCGTCCAGCGCGAGGTCGCGGTGCTGGAGTGGAACGGCGAGCGGCACGAGATCTCGAAGCGGCGCGTCCTGATCGGCCGCTCGCGGGACGCCGACATCCGCGTCGAGGACCCGAACGTGTCGCGACGCCACGCCGAGGTGCAGCAGGAGGGCGCGACCTGGTGGCTCGTCGACCTCGACTCGACGAACGGCGTCGAGGTACGCGGCAAGCGCGTCAAGCGCCTCAAGCTGGAGGACGGGACGCGGTTCACGATCGGCTCGACGGAGATCGCGTTCTCGCGGGAGCTGCAGTGACCGCCGCTGCGACGGTCGTGGCCTCCGCCCAGGTGGAGACGACGCTCCTCGTCCTGAAGCTCGCGTTCCTCGTCCTGCTCTACCTCTTCATCTGGCGGATCGTGCGCTCGGCGGCCCGCGACCTCCGGCTGCCGCAGGAGTCGATGATCCTCGCGCCGAGCCAGGTCGCGGGGCTGGCGCCGTCGCCGCAGTCGCGGGAGCTCGGGCGGCTGGTCGTGCTCGGCAGCCCCGCCCTCGACCAGGGCGACGTGCTGACGCTCGACTCGCACCCGCTCACGGTCGGGCGCGGGCAGAACAACGACGTGCAGCTCACGGCGGACGAGTACGCGTCCTCGCGGCACGCGCGGATCGAGCCGCGCCGCGACGGCGTCTGGATCGAGGACGTCGGCTCGACGAACGGCACGTTCGTGAACGGGATCCGGCTGACGCGCGAGCGCCGGCTCGCGCCGGGCGACGTCGTCCGCATCGGCGAGACAGACCTGAGGTTCGAGCCGTGAAGGTGGGCTCCAGCTATGCACGGACCGATGCCGGCCGCAAGCGCCGCGGAAACGAGGACGCGTACGTCTGCCGGCCGCCGCTCTTCGCGATCGCGGACGGGATGGGCGGCGCGCAGGCGGGCGAGGTCGCGTCGGCGCTCGCCGCCGAGGCGCTCACCGACACGCCGGTCGACGGCGGCGGCGAGCGTCGGCTCGTGGAGCTGATCCGCGAGGCCAACCGGCGCGTGCACGAGCGCGCGTCGACGGACGCGGCGACGTCCGGGATGGGGACGACGATCACGGTCGCGCTCGTCGAGGACGACGGGCGCGTCACGTTCGGGCACGTCGGCGACTCGCGCGCGTACCTGCTCCGGCAGGACGCCTTCGAGCAGCTCACCGACGACCACTCGCTCGTGGCCGAGCTCGTGCGCCGCGGCGAGCTCTCGCCCGCCGAGGCCGAGGTGCACCCGCAGCGCTCCGTTATCACACGCGCCCTCGGCACCGACCCGGACATCGACGTCGACACCTTCTCCGTCCCGGCGGAGGCGGGCGACCTCTTCCTCATCTGCTCCGACGGCCTGTCGGACATGGTCGACGAGGAGACGATCGCGTCGATCCTGCGGGCCCACCGCGGCGACCTCGCCGAGGCCTCGCGCGCCCTCGTACAGGCGGCGAACCGCGCGGGCGGCGAGGACAACATCACCGCCGTCCTGTTCGAGATCGCCGAGGGCGACCAGGCCGCCGGCGAGCCGGACGAGAAGACCCGCGAGCTCGCGACGTCGCAGGACGAGGACACGCTCCACCCGGAGGACCACGTGCTGCCGCCCCCGCCGGCGCCGAGCGCGGTCGACACGATGGTCGCGCCCGTCGACACGATCCCGCCGCCGCCCGCGGACGCCGAGACGGAGGAGGCGGCCGCGCCGTCCGAGGACGAGGAGGAGGCGACGTTCGCGCGCAAGGCGCTCGCGCTCGCGGTGATCGTGGCCCTCTGCGTCCTGATCGTGGTGCTCGTCGTCTGGGGCCTCGCCCGCTGACCGGCATGGCCGCGCTGACGACGCCCCGGAACCGCGAGCTGTTCTACCTCGCCGTCGTCGGCATCCTCACCGCCGTCGGCTTCGCGTCCGTCTACATCGCGCGGCGGTCGCTCGTCAGCTGGGACTCGCTCGGCTACGCGGTGTTCTTCTTCGCGCTGTACGTCGCGGCTCACCTCGTCGCCAGGCGCGCCGTGCCGAACGCCGATCCGTACCTCCTGCCGATGGCAGGGCTACTGACGGCCGTCGGGGTGACGGAGATCTACCGGCTCGGCCCCAGCGACGCGTTCAAGCAGGGGCTCTGGATCGTGATCGGCGTCGTGCTGTTCGCGATCGCCCTGCTCGGCCTGCGGCGCGACTACCGCGTCCTCGAGCAGTACAAGTACCTGTTCGGCGTCGGCGCGATCGTGCTGCTGTTCCTGCCGCGCCTCCCGGTGATCGGCGAGACGGTGAACGGTGCGCGGCTGTGGGTGCACGCCGGGCCCCTCCAGCTCCAGCCGGGCGAGTTCGCGAAGGTCGCGCTGATCGTCTTCCTCGCCGCCTACCTCCGGGAGAAGCGCGAGGTGCTCGCGCAGGGGCGCCCCAAGGACGTGGGGCCGCTGCTCGTGATCTGGGGCGGCTGCATGCTCGTCCTCGTCGAGACGAACGACCTCGGCTCGGGGCTCCTCTACTTCGGGATCTTCCTCGCGATGCTCTACATCGCGACGGCGCGGCTGTCGTTCGTCCTCGTCGGCATCGCGCTCTTCCTCGCGGGCGGCGTCGTCGCCTACGAGAAGATCGCCCACGTCCACGAGCGCGTCACGATCTGGATCCATCCGTGGACCGCGCACAAGGTCTTCTGTCCGCAGACCGGCGGGCTCGCGCTGCGGCAGGACTGCGAGAGCTACCAGCTCGTCCGCTCGCTGTACTCGATCGCGAGCGGCGGCTTCGGTGGCTCGGGGCTCGGCAAGGGGACGTTCCTGATCCCGGGCAAGCCGCCGGTGCAGCTCATCCCGTACGTCAACACCGACTTCATCTACTCCGCGCTCGCGCAGGAGCTCGGGCTGATCGGCGCGGCCGCACTGCTGCTCGTGTTCATGCTCTTCGTCGCGCGCGGGATGAAGGTGGCGCTGCAGGCCGACGACGGCTTCTCGAAGCTGCTCGCGGCCGGCCTCACGTTCGGCTTCGCGCTGCAGACGTTCATCATCGTCGGCGGCGTGCTGCGGATCATCCCGCTGACGGGCATCACGCTGCCGTTCGTCTCGTACGGCGGCTCGTCGATCGTCGCGAACTTCCTCTTGCTCGCGGGCCTCCTGCTCGTCTCCCACCGGGCGAACAGCTCGTGAACAAGCAGATCTCCCGCATCTCGCTCTTCGCGCTGCTGCTGCTCGCCGCGCTGATCGTGGCGACGACGTACTGGCAGGCGTGGGCGGCGCCGGGCCTCGCGGCGAGGCAGGACAACGCGATCGAGCGTGTCGCGCAGTTCGAGATCAAGCGCGGCCGCATCTACGCGAGCGACGGCAAGACCGTGCTCGCGACGAACGTGCGCCGGAAGAGCGCGGGCCAGACGCTCTACTTCCGCCACTACCCGACGAACGGCTTCGCGTCGCAGGTGATCGGCTACTCGACGCAGGGCCGTTCGCGCGCCGGGCTCGAGCGCTCCGAGAACGCGTACCTCACGGCGTCGAACGCGAACCTCGGGACGATCTGGGAGCGTCTCAGCGACCGCCTGCGCGGGGCCACGGTCACCGGCAACGACCTCGTGCTGAACCTCAAGGTCGGCGCGGAGCGGCTCGCCGAGTCGGCGCTCAAGGGCAACTGCGGCGCCGCGGTGGTGCTCAACCCGAAGACCGGGGCGGTCTACGTGATGGCGTCGTCGCCGACCTACAACCCCAACCTGATCGAGTCCGACAAGGGCTTCGCGAGCATCCTCAAGGCGCCGTCCGCGTGCCCGGGCTCATCGTCGGCGCTGCTCGACCGCGCGACGCAGGGCCTCTACACGCCCGGCTCGACCTTCAAGACTGTCACCGCGGCGGCGGCGCTCGACGACCACGTCTTCGGTCCCGACTCGAGCTTCTACGACCCCGGCTACTGCACGGAGTACGGGCAGCGGATCTCGAACGCGCTGAACCCGGACCAGACCGCCGAGTCCTACGGCAACGTCAACTTCCTCGAGGCGTACGAGCACTCGATCAACGCCGTCTTCTGCAACATCGGCAAGACGCTCGGCGCCAAGCGGATCCTCGACAAGGCGAAGCAGTTCGGCTTCTACTCGAAGCCGCCGATCGAGCTGCCCTCGAACGAGGTGGCGCCGAGCGGGCTCTACAACTTCGCCAAGCACGCGCTCTACGACGACCCGAAGCTGGTCGACCCCGGCCGCCTCGCGTTCGGCCAGGAGCACCTGCTCGTGACGCCGCTGCAGATGGCGCTCGTCGCGGCCGCCGTCGCGAACCACGGCACGATCATGGTGCCGCGCCTGGTGAAGGAGGTGCGCTCGCACGGCGGCTCGGTGGTGACGAAGACGAAGCCGCACGTCTGGAAGCACGCGATGACGCCGAGGACGGCGGGGATCCTGAGCACGTTCATGCAGGCCGTCGTCACGGGCGGCACCGGCACCCAGGCGCAGATCCCTGGTATCAAGGTGGCCGGCAAGACCGGCACCGCCGAGACGGGGAAGCCCCATGTCTACACCGCCTGGTTCATCTTCTTCGCCCCCGCCGACAACCCGCAGGTGGCGGGCGCGGTCGTGCTCGAGAACCAGCTGAACGGCTTCGGCGGGGCGGTGGCGGCCCCGATCGCGAAGCAGCTGATGCAGGCGATCCTGCCGGGCGCGTCGAAACACTGAAGCTGCCGCCGTATGGCCACCGCCGACACCCTCATCGACCGCACCTTCGACAAGCGCTACGTCATCAAGCGCAAGCTCGGCTCGGGCGGCATGGCCGACGTCTACCTCGCCGAGGACCAGGAGCTCGGGCGGCGGGTGGCGCTCAAGCTGCTGAACGAGCGCCACGCGGCCGACGAGCAGTTCGTCGAGCGGTTCCGGCGCGAGGCGCAGAGCGCGGCCGGCCTCAACCACCCGAACATCGTCTCGATCTTCGACCGCGGCCTCGCCGAGGGCACCTACTACATCGCGATGGAGTATCTCGACGGGCGCACGCTCAAGGAGCTGCTCGTCCGCAACGGCCCCACGCCGATCCCGATCGCCGTCGACTACGCGCGGCAGATCCTCGGCGCGCTCGCGTTCGCGCACCGCAACGGGATCGTCCACCGCGACATCAAGCCGCACAACATCGTCGTCGGCCGCGACGGGCGGCTGAAGGTGACGGACTTCGGCATCGCGCGCTCGGGGGCGTCGCAGATGACGGAGGCGGGCTCGATCGTCGGCACGGCGCAGTACCTCTCGCCAGAGCAGGCGCGGGGCGCGCCCGTCGACCCACGCTCGGATCTCTACTCGCTCGGGATCGTGCTCTACGAGATGCTCACCGGGAAGGTGCCGTTCACCGGCGACACGCCGGTCGAGATAGCGATGAAGCATCTCTCGCAGGTGCCGTCGCCGCCGTCGAAACTGCGCCCGCAGGTGCCGCACGACCTCGACGCGGTCGTGATGCGGGCGATCGCCAAGGACCCCGAGCGCCGCTACGGCTCGGCGGAGGAGATGGAAGCCGACCTCGCGCGCGTCGCCCGCGGCGTCGCCGTGTCGCGCGAGACCGAAGACGCGATGACGCAGGTGCTCGCGGGCGCCGGCGCCTCGACCGCCTCCACGATGGTGACGCGCCCACGCGCCGTCGCGCCGCCGCCGGCGCCGCCCGCGTACCGGCGCCCGCTGCCGTACTACGACTACGAGGAGCCCGCGCCGCGCCGCTCGTTCTGGCCCTGGCTGCTCGCGCTCGGATTGATCGTGCTCGGCGGGATCGGCGGCTGGCTGCTCTACACGCGGATCCAGCACCAGCTCGACAACAACGCACCGGTCTCGGTGCCCGACGAACGGCTCGTGGCGCAACAGCTCGCGGTGCGAAGAATCCGGCAGGCCGGCTTCAAGCCCCAGGTCGTGCACGAGCCGAACGCCAGCGTCGCGAAGGGCGCGGTCATCTCCCAGAGCCCCGATCCGGGGACGAAGGTCGGCAAGGGATCGACGGTGACGCTCACGGTGTCCTCGGGCATCCCGATGACGACGGTGCCCGACGTGAAGGGGCAGAAGCTCACCGACGCCCTGCAGCTCCTCTATGCGAACGCCCTGCAGCCGCGCATCGCGTACGTCTTCTCCGAGCAGCCGTCGGACGTCGTCGTCGCGCAGGCGCCGGCGGCGAAGTCCAGCGTGCCGCAGAAGTCGAACGTGCGCATCAACGTCTCGAAGGGTCCGCGGCCCGTGACGGTGCCGAACGTGACGGGTGCGCCGTTCGCGAACGCCGAGTCCGCGCTGCGGGGGCAGGGCTTCGTCGTCTCGCGCGTCGACGTCCAGTCGCAGCAGCCGAAGGGGCAGGTCGTCTCCTCCGACCCGCCGCCGGGCACGAGCGTGGCGAAGGGGTCGAAGGTCGTGCTGTCGGTGTCGAAGGGGCCGGGCACGACGCAGGTGCCCGACGTGACGCAGGACGACCAGCAGACGGCCACCTCGCTCCTGCGCAGCGCCGGCTTCGCGGTCGCGGTCGTGTACCAGCAGGTGAACGACCCGAGCCAGGACGGCGTGGTCATCTCGCAGGATCCGGCCGGCGGCCAGCCCGGCACCTCCGGCGAGACGGTGATCATCACCGTCGGCCAGCTCGCGCAGGGGACGCCCGGAGGCGACAACGGCAACGGGAACGGCAACGGAGCCGGCGGCGGCGCCACGACGACCTCGACGACGCCGACGCCCACGCCTCAGGGCCAGTGAGGCGGCGGATCGCCGTCGTCCTCGGCGGCCGCTCCAGCGAGCACGACATCTCGGTCGCGTCGGCGCAGAGCGTCGTCGAGGCGCTCGCCGACGCCGGCCACGACGTCGTGACGGTGGCGATCGACCGGCAGGGCGGCTGGATGCTCGGGTCGGGGCGCGAAGCTCTCGAACCTGGTTCGTCGCTCCGCGACGAACCAGGTTCGGGGAGCCTCGAGCGACTTCCCGGGCGCGAGGTCGCGACCACGCTGGCCGACGTCGAGGTCGTGTTCCCGGTGCTGCACGGGCCGTTCGGCGAGGACGGAACGGTGCAGGGGCTGCTCGAGCTGGCCGGGGTGCCGTACGTGGGCGCCGGCGTGCTCGCGTCCGCGCTCTCCATGGACAAGGACGTCTTCAAGTCGGTGATGCGCGACCACGGCATCCCGGTGACGCGAAACATCACGCTTCGCCTCGGCGACGCGCCGCGCAACCCGTTCGGCTACCCGTGCTTCGTGAAGCCGGCGAGGCTCGGCTCGAGCATCGGGATCACGAAGGCGCACGATCCGTCGGAGCTCGCAGACGGCGTCGCGCTCGCGTTCCGCCACGACGAGAAGGTGCTCGTCGAGGAGCTCGTCCGCGGGGTCGAGGTCGAGGTGGGCGTGCTCGGGAACCTGCGGCCGGAGGCGTCCCTGCCGGGCGAGATCGTCGTCACGAACAACGAGTGGTACGACTTCGAGGCGAAGTACGACGAGGGCGAGATGGATCTCGTCGTGCCGGCGCGGATCACGGCGGAGCAGGCCGAGCGCGCGCAGCGCCTCGCCGTGGACGCGTTCGTGGCGGCCGACTGCGAGGGGATGGCGCGCGTCGACCTGTTCGTGCGCGAGGACGGCGAGGTGCTCGTCAACGAGCTGAACACGATTCCCGGCTTCACCGCGACGAGCGTCTACGCGCGCCTCTTCGAGGCGTCCGGGATCGCCTACGCGGCGCTGCTCGAGCGGCTGGCCGAGCTCGCCGTCGAGCGCTTCGAGCGCAGGCGCGGACTGCGCTACTGAGGCGAAACTCGCGTCCTTAGTTCACTTCGTGAACTAAGGACGGGCATTTCAGTTCGCCTTCACCTCGTTGATGAACGCCTGGTCGTGGCCGCCGCCGAGGCGGGTGATCCAGATCAGGTAGTAGCGGTACGACGCGCCCTGGCGAATCGTGTAGTACGTCCGCGAGGTCGCGACCTGCGAGCCGGCGACGACGACGTGAAAGTCGGTCGGATCGTCGCTCGCCATGATCTCGGCGGTGAAGCCGGGCGTCCCGGTCGAGAACCCGAGCTGCCGCAGCTGGACGGGGCGGCCCGCGTCCAGCACGAGCCCGACCCCGGCCTTGTTCAGGCTCGGCGCGTCGTGGTAGTGCTCGGTCGCCCAGTACGTCGAGGGGTTGCCGTCCGTGGCGAGATGTGCAGCCGCGTCGTGCTCCTGGTGGTCGCCGTACGGGTCGTAGGCGCGCACGGCCCGCAGCGGCACGCTGCCGGCGAGCCCCGACGGCGGTCTGCCGCCGGAGGTCGTTCCGCCGGTAGTTCCGTTCGAGCGCAGCAGGAAGTACGCCGCGACCGCCCCGGCGGCGATCAGCAGCGCGAGCGCCAGGACGACCGGCCAGGCCGACGCGCGGCGGCGTCGGCGCGGCCGCGGAGCCGGGGCCGCCGGCGCGCGGCCGGGGAGCACCTGCGTCGCTCCGTGAAGGTCGGCGAGGCACGCCTGCAGCTCGTCGCAGAACGCCGCCATCGACGGGAAGCGGTCCGCCGGGTCCTTCGCCATGGCGCGCCGGACGGCCGCCTCGACGCGCGGCGGCACGTCCGGCCGCGCGTCGGAGAGCGGCGCCGCCTCGTCGTTGATGTGCCGCATCGCGACCGCGACGAAGTTCTCGCCGGCGAACGGCACGTGCCCCGTCAGGAGCTCGTAGAGCACGACGCCGAGCGAGTAGACGTCGGTGTGCTCGTCGACGGCGCTGCCCTGCGCCTGCTCCGGCGCGATGTAGTCGGACGTCCCGAGCACCGTGCCCGTGTGCGTGACGCTGTGCTGGACGTCGAGCGAGCGCGCGATGCCGAAGTCCGTCACCTTGGCGCGGCCGTCGCCGTTCAGGAGGACGTTCTGCGGCTTGACGTCGCGGTGCACGAGCCCGTGCTGGTGCGCAAACGACAGGGCCTGGGCGATCTGGATCGCGAGCTCGAGCGCGGTCGCGACCGGCGCGGGGCCGCGCCGCTGGATCAGCTGCTTCAGGTTCTCGCCGTCGACGTACTCGAAGACGATGAACTGCCGCCCGGCGTGCTCGCCCCGGTCGATCACCGTGACGACGTTCGGGTGGGAGAGCGCGGCGACGGACCGTGCCTCGCGGCGGAAGCGCTCGACGTACTCCGGATCGGCGCCGTAGTGCTGGTGCATGACCTTGAGCGCCACCTTCCGGTCGAGCAGGCGGTCGTGGGCGCGGTAGACACTCGACATCCCACCGGCGCCGACGAGCTCCTCGACCTCGTACCGGTCCGCGACGACTTCACCGATCACGGGTGCGCTGTCCGGTGAATAGGTTGCTGATCATGGCGAGCGAAAAGCAAGCCGGGCAAGGACGCAGGGAGCGCCGATATGCAGGCATATCGGCGCAACCGAGGACGCGGCCCGGCGCCGCTTTGCAGCCGCCAGGGCGGCACCCTATTCGCCGGGCAGTGCACTGGGGTGAGGGTACCCCTGCTCGGAAGACGCGAACCGGCTAGAGAACCGCGGCGACCGCCTCTTCCCAGACTCCGAGCGCCTCGTCGAGCTCGGCGTCGGCGATCACGAGCGGCACGAGGACGCGGATGCAGTTCAGGCCCACGCCGGCCTTGAGCAGGAGCAGCCCCCGCTCGAAGGCGCCCTGGATCACCTCGGCGGCGAGCCGCGGCGCCGGCACCTTCGTCGCCGGGTCCTCGACGAGCTCGACGGCAAGCATCGCGCCGAGGCCCCGCACGTCGCCGATGCGCGGCCAGCGGGCCTGCCACGACTCCATTCGCGCGCGGATCGTCTCGCCGATCGCGGCGCTCCGCTCGACGAGGCCCTCGGCGTCGATGACGTCGAGCACGGCGACCGCCGCCGCCTGCGCGACGGGGTTGCCGACGAACGTCCCGCCGACGGCGCCGTCGCCCGGGGCGTCCATCACCTCGGCCTTGCCGAGCACGCCGGAGAGCGGCAGCCCGCCGGCGATCGACTTCGCGACCGTCATCAGGTCGGGCTCGACGCCCGAGTGCTCGACGGCGAAGAAGCGGCCCGTGCGCGCGAAGCCCGTCTGCACCTCGTCGCAGACGAGGACGATGCCGTGCTCGTCGCACAGCGCGCGCAGGCCGTGCAGGAACTCCGGCGGGGCGGGCACGAAGCCGCCCTCGCCCTGCACCGGCTCGACCACGATCGCGGCGACGTCCTCCGCCGCGACCTGGGTCGCGAGGGCACGGCGGAGCGCGGCGAGCGCCTCGTCCGCGGACGGCCCCCGGTACGTGTTCGGATACGGGACGCGGTAGACCTCCGGCGCGAAGGGCCCCAGCCCGGCCTTGTACGGGTGCGTCTTCGAGGTGAGCGCGAGCGCGAGCATGGTGCGGCCGTGGAACGCGCCGTCGAAGGCGACGACCGCGGAGCGCCCCGTCGCCGCGCGCGCGAACTTGACGGCGTTCTCGACCGCCTCGGCCCCGGAGTTGAAGAAGGCCGCCTTCGCCGGGCCGCGGAACGGCGCACGCGCGAGCAGGCGCTCGGCGAGCGTCGCGTAGACCTCGTAGGGGACGACGGTAAAGTCGGTGTGCGCGAAGCGCTCGAGCTGCTCCTGCGCCGCCGCCACGACCTCGGGGTGCGTGTGGCCGACGTTGAGGCAGCCGACGCCGCCGGTGAAGTCGAGGAAGACGTTGCCGTCGACGTCGGCGAGCGTCGCACCGTGCGCCTCGGCCGCGGCGATCGGGAACGCCACCTGCAGCGGCCGCGCCACGCTCGCGGAGAGCCGATCGACGATCTCCCGCGAGCGGGGCCCGGGCAGGGCCGTCCGAAGCTCGATCGCCCGCGTCGCCGCCATGCAAGCGAGCGTAGCGCGCGGGCCGGAGCGGCCGCCCGGGGGTGGTTTCGGAAAGACGACCTGCTCTACCTCCTGCGCGACGCACCCGTCGTCATGTACGGCGACGAGGTGGGGATGATCGGTGCGACCGCGACCTCGGCGATTGCGACGTTCACGCCGCGGCGGTAGGTAGCTTGCCGACGGCCGTGGAGAGCACGACCGCAGATCGAGCGCGCGAAGCGAGCTGGTGGGGCCGCCTCGACGCGGACGGCGGCGACGGGATGCTCGTCGCCTACTTCAGCATGGAGTTCGGCGTCGACACGCGCCTGCCGATCTACTCGGGCGGCCTCGGCGTGCTGGCGGGCGACCACCTGAAGGCGGCTGCGGAACTCGGCGTGCCGCTGGTCGGCGTCGGCCTCTTCTACCGCGGCGGCTACTTCACGCAGGGCGTGGACGGGGACGGGCGTCAGACGGAGGCCTACTCGAGCCTCGACCCGGAGGAGCTCGGCCTCGCCCGCGAGCGGGTCACCGTGTCGGTCGAGCTCGCGGACGACGTCGTCGAGGCGGCGGTGTGGCGCTACGACGTCCGTGCCGGGGGCGGGCGGGCCGTGCCGCTGTACCTGCTCGACGTCGACCTGCTCACGGACGCGCTCTACGCCGGCGACCGCGAGCACCGAATCCGGCAGGAGCTCCTGCTCGGCGTCGGGGGCGTGCGCGCCCTGACGGCGCTCGGTCTCGAGCCGACCGTGTTCCACGTCAACGAGGGCCACTCGGCGTTCCTGACCGTCGAGCGGGCGCGGGAGCTGGTCTCGGCCGGGGTCGAGCCGGAGCGCGCGCTCGATGTCGTACGGCGCACGACGATCTTCACGACGCACACGCCCGTGCCGGCCGGAAACGAGGTGTTCGCCGACGACCTCGTGCTGCGCTACGCGGGTCGGCTCGCGGACGGCGCCGGCATCCCGCACGAGCGCCTGCTGGCGCTGGGGCACAGCGAGGCCGGAGACGGCTTCGGGCTGACGCCGCTCGCCCTGCGGCTCTCGGCGCATGCGAACGCCGTCTCGGAGCTCCACGGCGAGGTGGCCCGCGAGATGTGGAGCTCGCTGTGGCCGGAGCGGGAGCCGCCGATCGAGCACGTGACGAACGGGGTGCACCTCGGGACGTGGATCGCGCCCGAGCTCGCGGAGCTCCTGGCCTCGGCGGGCGTGCGGCCGGCGGCGCCTCCGGACGAGGGCGGCTGGGACGCGGTGCGCGGGATCGACGACCACGAGCTCGAGCGCGTGCACGCGTCGCTGAAGCGGCAGGCATGCGAGCTGTCGGCAGCGTCCCTCGACCCCGAGCGGCTGACGATCGGCTTCGCGCGCCGGTTCGCCACGTACAAGCGTGCGGGCCTCGTCTTCGGCGACGTCGAGCGGCTGCTGCAGCTTCCCGTGCAGATCCTGGTCGCGGGCAAGGCGCACCCGCAGGACGGGCCGGGCAAGGACGTGATGCAGCGCATCGTCGAGCTGTCGCGCGACCCGTCCGCGGCCGGCCGGGTGGTCTTCCTCGAGGACTACGACATCGCCCTCGCCCAGGCGCTCATCCCGGGCTGCGACGTCTGGCTGAACACGCCGCGCCGCCCCCACGAGGCGTCGGGGACGAGCGGCATGAAGGCGGGCGTGAACGGCGTGCTCAACCTCTCGGTGCTCGACGGCTGGTGGGCCGAGGCCTACGACCCGGCGATCGGCTGGGCGATCGACGGCGGCTCCGACGAGGACGACGTGGCGCAGCTCTACCGCCTGCTCGAGCAGGATGTCGTTCCGTGCTTCGCCGACCGGCGGCGCTGGGTCGGGATGATGCGCGAGTCGATCGCGCGGCTCGCGCCGCGCTTCTCGATGCAGCGCGCGGTGATCGAGTACACGCGCCGCTACTACCTGCCGGCGACGCGCGCCGGTGCGCGCTGACGGCCCGCGTCAGGCCGCGAGAGACACGTCGACCGGGACGCCGCCGGCGAGCGTCTGGTAGACGACGCAGTAGCGTTCCGTCAGACGCAGCAGCGTCGCGAGCTGCTCCTCGTCCGCGTCGTGCTCGAGCGCGAAGCGCAGCCGGATTGCCTGGAAGCCGACCGGGACGCCCTCGTCCTTGGCGACGCCCAGGGTGCCGCGGAAGTCGAGGTCGCCCTCTGCGCGCACCGTGCCGCGCACGTCGAGGCCGAGCGCGGTCGCAACGGCGCGCAGCGTCACGCCGGCGCAGGCAACGAGCGCCTGGAGGAGCATGTCGCCCGAGCAGGCGAGCGTGCCGGTGCCCCCGGTCGCCGGATGGAGGCCGGCCTCGACGAGGGCGCGGCCGGTCTCGACGCTGCACGCGACCTCCTCGTCCCCGAGCGAGCCTTCGGCGTGCAGCGTGACGAGCGCGCTCGCCGGGTCCTCGCGGTAGCGCGCCTTCAGGGGCGCCTGGACTGCCTGCAGCTCGGCGCGATCCAAGCCGCGAGTCTACGGGACACGTCGTCGGGCACGATCCCGCGCGAGATGCGGATCACGCTGCCGACCGCGCTGACGCCGCCTGCGGTCGCCGTGGGGCTCCTCGCTGCGGTGCTGCCGGGCGAGGCGGCCGGCACCCGTGCGGCCGGGGCGGTCGCGGCGCTCTGCCTCGCGGCGGGGTACTCCGTCTGGCGGGTGCGCGGCCGCCGGATGCACGACGACCGCGCGATCCTCGTCCTCCTGCCCGCGGTGCCCGCAGCGGTGTGGCTGGCCGTGGGAGGCCTCGCGCTCGACCGCGCCGAGACGCCTGCGCACCGGCTCGCGCTCGAGGTCGGGCCCGGCCTCGCCCTCGCGGGGCTGACGGCGGCGATCCTCGGCTACCACGGGCGCCACGACCCGCGGCGCTGAGCCGTCACGCCTGCGGTGCCGCCGGCGCGTCGCCGCCGTCGCCGAGCCGCTCGATCAGCTCCCGAACGTTCGCCAGGTCCTGCTCCAGCTGGTCGCGGTGCGCCTGCAGCCGCTCCAGCCACTCCTCGCGCGAGGGGAAGACCCCGCGAAAGCGGAACCCGCGGCCGCGAAAGCCGCCGTGTCCGCCCTGGTGTCCTCCACACATGGATACGCTCACCTCCTTTCCTCTCGAAGTAACTGTTATTGAAAGATAACTATTATCAGATGACAACAGTTACCCGTCGTGGCACCGAGCTCGACGACCTCCGGCACCTGCTTCGTGCCGTGCTGCGCGGCCTCTGGCGGCGCCGCTGGTCCTCGCCCGAGGACCTCCCGGGCGAGCCGCGGCTGACCGCGCGGCACCTGGCGATCCTCGCGCACGTCGGCACCGAGGGCCCGCTCACGGTCGGCGACATCGCCGTCGAGCTCGGCCTGTCGCTCCCCGCGGCGAGCAAGCTGACGCGCGAGCTCGAGATGCGGTCGCTCGTCCACCGCACCGAGCACGTCGACGACCGCCGGCGCACAGTGGTCGACCTCAACGCCCTGACCTCGAAGCGGGTCGAGGCGTGGCTCGAGGACCGCAACCGGCCGCTCCTGCGGACGCTCGCCGCGCTGTCGGCGTCGGAGCGGCGCGCGTTCCTGAAAGGGCTCGACGTGCTGGCCGAAGCGCTGGGGGAGGAAGCCGACGCGGCGGGCGAGCGCGTCCCGGGCCGGCGAGGCCGTCGCCACGGCGGCCGGCACCGCCATCCCTGATGGGAGAATCGACCGCGTGGTTCTGAGCGACCGCACGATCGCCCGGCTGATCGCGGACGGGCGCATCGGCATCGACCCGTACGACGAGGCGCTGTTGCAGCCGTCGAGCGTCGACGTCCGCGTCGACCGCTACTTCCGCGTCTTCCACAACGCCCGCTACCCGTTCATCGACGTGAAGGAGCCGCAGGAGGAGCTCACGGAGGAGGTCGAGATCGACGGCGAGCGCCCGTTCATCCTCCACCCGGGCGAGTTCGTGCTCGGCTCGACCCTCGAGCGGGTCACGCTGCCGGACGACCTCGTGGCGAGGCTGGAAGGGAAGGCGCTGGCCCTGGACACCGAGGTCCCGACGAGCCAGGGCTGGAAGACGATGGCCGACATCCAGCCGGGCGACCTCGTCTTCGACGAGGACGGCTTCCCATGCGTCGTCCTCAACGCGACACCGCCGATGAGCGGTCGCCCTTGCCGCGAGGTCGTGTTCTCCGACGGGTCACGCGTCGTCACGGACTGCGACCACCTGTGGCGGACGATCGACAAGAACGAACGGCGCCACGAGCGACGCTTCGGGCGCGTGCTGCCGACGGACCGGATCGGCGAGACGCTGAAGGTCCGCGGCGAGAACAACCACCAGGTGGCGCTGACCAGCGCAGTGTGGTACCCGGAGCGAGACCTCCCGATCGACCCGTACGTGCTGGGCGCCTGGCTCGGCGACGGTACGTCGACGAAGGCCGAGATCACGTGCGCCGACGAGCCGATCCTCACGGCCGTCGCCGCAGCCGGGTACGCCGTCGCCGCGCAGCGGACACGGCGACTTGCCTATCGCATCGGCGGGACGGGCCCGACGCGTGATTCGGCAACCGGGCGCTACCGATGCAACGACTCGCTGTCGAGCACGCTACGCGACTGCGGTCTGCTCGGCAACAAGCGCATCCCGGAGGAGTACCTCCGAGCGTCCATCGCGCAGCGCACGGCACTGCTCGAGGGTCTTATGGACACCGACGGCTACGTGGACACCTTCGGGCGTTGCGACCTCACGACCGTCCGCCTGCATCTCGCCGAGCAGGTGATGGAGCTCGTGGCGAGCCTCGGCTTCAGGCCGACACTGGCGCGCAAGCGCGCGAAGCTCTACGGGCGCGACGTCGGGCCGAGGTACGAGGTCCAGTTTACTCCCGACCGCCCCGTCTTCCGGCTACCGCGGAAGCTCGCACGCCAGAAGACGACCGGACGCTTCCACCGCTTTCGCGCGATCGTCGACGTGCGGCCGGTGGAGAGCGTTCCGGTGCGCTGTATCGAGGTCTCCTCGCCGAACGGCCTCTTCGTCGTCACGCGGTCGTTCATCCCCACGCACAACAGCTCGCTCGGCCGCCTCGGCCTGCTGATCCACTCGACGGCGGGCTTCATCGACCCGGGTTGGGACGGCCACGTGACGCTCGAGCTGTCGAACGTGGCGAACCTGCCGATCACGATCTACCACGCGATGAAGATCGGGCAGATCTCGTTCATGCAGCTCTCCGAGCCTGCGTCGACACCGTACGGCGCGGGCGCGCTCGGCTCGAAGTACCAGGGCCAGCGCGGGCCGACGCCGAGCCGCTACTGGCAGAACTTCGAGGGGCCTGCCCGGACATGACCGTTCTCGTCACCGGCGGCACCGGCTTCGTGGGGCCGAAGGTCGTGCACGCGCTGCGGGCGCGCGGCCGTCAGGTGCGCGCGCTCGTGCGCCGGCCGGAGCGGGGGCGGCACCTCGCGAGCTGGGGCGTCGAGCTCGCGATCGGCGACGTCACCGACCCCGTGAGCCTGCGGGCGGCCGCGGAAGGCTGCTCCCACGTCGTCCACCTCGTCGCGATCATCGCCGGCCGGCCCGCCGAGTTCGAGCACGTGATGACGCAGGGAACGCGCAACGTCGTCCGAGCGGCGGAGGAGGTGGGCATCTCCCGCTTCGTCCTCATGAGCGCGCTCGGCACGGGCGAGGCGACGAAGGACGGCGTCCCCTACTTCGCCGCCAAGTGGCAGATGGAGCAGGCGGTCGAGGCGTCGCCGCTCGAGCACGTGATCTTCCGGCCGAGCTTCGTGTTCGGCCGCGACGGCGGCGCGCTGCCGACGCTGATCCGGCAGGTCAGGTGGTCGCCGGTCGTGACGGTGATCGGGCCGGGCACGCAGCGCGCGCAGCCGATCTGGGTCGACGACGTCGCCGCGTACTTCGCCCAGGCACTCGACGAGCCGCAGGCGGCGAACCGCACGTTCGAGCTCGGCGGTCCGGACGTCGTGAGCTGGAACGAGCTCTACCTGCGCATCGCGCGCGTCCTCGGCAAGCGACGGCGCCTCGCGCACGTGCCGTTCGGCCTCGCACGCGCCGGCGCGGGCGTCGCGCAGCTCGTGCCGGGCGCGCCGCTGACGCGCGACCAGGTGGAGATGCTGGCCGGCCCCGACAACGTGGTCGCGTCCGCCGGCGCGGTCGAGACGTTCGCGCTGCCGCTCGTGCCGCTCGACGAGCAGATCAGGCGCGCTGCCTGACGTCGTGCGGACAAAAAGAACGAGGGCCGCTCGCGCGGCCCTCGGTTCCGGTCACCAGCTGGTTCTCCGTAGAGGCGCTTCCGGCCGATAGGCGGCGCGTTTACGCGAGTCCCCCACGCTGGCTAGGCGATTCCCCGTCAGGTCCCGGGGACGCGCCTCTACGAGCTGGTACCTCCACTGCCCGTACTCGAAATCTCCAACGCCGGACCACCTCCTTTCCGCGGTAGATCCCAATCTAGCGGATCGACCCAGACGGAGGGAGGACCGGACCGGCCGCTAGCATCTCTCGGCGTCGTGCGGGGGGTCCTGACGACAGTCGCGACCGCGGCGATCGCGCTCGCGCTCGCACAGACCGCCATCGGTGCGCCGCCGGCGCCGGCGCCCGTGCCGTCGCTGACCCCGACGGCGACGGCGGCCCTGTGGAACAGGCTCGTCGCCGAACGGCGCGCGCACCCGCGCACGCTCGAGGCTCCGGCCGACTGCCGGCCCGCGCGCCTCGTGTTCTACGCGGCGACCGACTGGCTGCGCCTCGCGACCAAGCTCGCGCAGACGGCGTCGCCGTGCGCGCAGTACTACGTCTCGATCCCGCCGCTCACCTCCGACAAGACGCAGCCGCGCCCGAGGCAGGCAGCGTTGATACGCGCGCTCGGCCCGAACATGCACGCGCTGGCGGAGATCAACTACGGCGCGTGGAACAGGTGGGTCGCGTCGACCGGCTCGGACTGGTTCACCGCGGGCGTGACGGCGCGGCAGCGGATGATCACGGCGGGCTACGACATCCCCGCCGGCGACACGTGGGCGCTGAACGAGGTCTCGTCGGCGGTGCGCCGCGACACGGGCGCCGCCCGCAGCAACCTCGCCGAGTTCCTGCGAGGGCTCTGGGACGGCGGCGGCAACCCGGCGAAGGGCGTCGTCTTCGTGATCGGCGTCGGCCAGCAGGGCGACCAGACCGCGTACCGGATCACGCTGCAGGGCTGGCTCCAGGATTCGACGTTCTGGTCGACGATCACGCAGTACGTCTCGGACTGGCTGCAGGAGGACTACGGCGACGTCCGCAACTACGCGGTCGCCGGTGCGACCGCGCAGCAGCGCCGGGACGCCCTCGTGCAGTACCTCGGCCACCCGCTGGCGCTCGCCAACGCCGGCGGCGATGCGAGCGCGGCCGCGCGCGCGTTCCTCGTGCCGACCTACGGGCCGCTTGCGAACGCGGCCTGGGCGTGGAGCTCGTCGTACGGATGGACGGCGGTGAGCGCCGCGCAAATGGAGGACTACGTCTCCGCCCAGACCTACGCCGCGCGGGCCTTCGACGCCGATGCCGGCCTTCCGTCGGATCGCTTCGGCTTCGGCTGGGCGCCCCTGAACACGCTCGGCCTCGGCACCTCCGACTTCAACGCGCAGACGGCGGCCATCCTCACGCGGCTCGCCCAGGCGCTCCGCGACTCCGGCGTCACCGTCGACCCGAACGACCCCGGCATCGGCGCCTGCGGGCCGGCAGGGCAGAACCTCTGGTGCCAGACGGTGCTGCCCGGCGCGGCGTTCAACACCACCTGGGCCGCATTCTCGACGTGGACGCAGACCGGCATCGGCTTCGCAACCGCGCCGGTGACGATGACCGCGGGCACGACGGCCGGGCCGCTGACCGTGCAGCTGCAGACGGGAGGCGTCGTCACGACGGCGACGAGCGACCAGACCGTGACGCTGACGACCAGCTCGCTGCGGGGCGCCTTCTCGACGGCGCCGACCGGGCCGTGGACGCCGACGCTCACGCTGACGATCCCGGCGGGCTCCTCGTCGGCCGGCTTCTACTACCAGGACACCGCGGCCGGGACGCCGACGCTCTCGGCGCTGATCGCCGGCCAGCCGCCGGCGACGCAGACGGAGACGGTCGTCGCCGCGGCGCCCGCGACGCTCGCGGTCGCGCCCCGCTCGGCGACGGTCGTCGGCGGGCGCCGCCAGCTCTTCTCGGCCCGCGTCGCTGACGCGTACGGCAATCCGTCGACGGCGCCGGTCACCTGGTCGCTGAGCGAGGCCGCGCTCGGCGCGCTGAGCCCCCCGACCGGGTCGGCGACGACCTTCTCGGCCTCCGGCGCCGCCGCGGGACGCGGCCGCGTCACGGCGACCGTCGGCTCGCTCACCGCCTCCGCCGCGGTGACGGTCGTGCGGCCGCCGGCGCGCATCGGCGGGACGCTGACGCGGCGCATCCGCAAGCACCTCGTCGTCACCGTGTGGGTCGTCCGCGGAACCGCCCGCGCGCCCGGCGTGCCGCTGTCGATCACGGTGCGGCGCGGCTCGAGCGTCGTCGCGCGGATCGCCAGCCGGACCGACGCGCACGGCCGCGTGATCTGGCGCAGCCGGCACAAGCTGCCGCCGGGCCGCTACGGGGTCAAGGCGGTCATCCGCTCGCGCTCGACCTCCTGACGGACGACGCAGCCCGCCAGGTGGTCGTTCACCACCCCGCACGCCTGCATCGCGGCGTACGCCGTCGTCGGGCCGACGAAGCGGAAGCCCGCGCGCCGCAGCTCCTTCGAGAGCGCGACGGACTCGGGCGTCGTCGCCCGCCAGTCCGACCGCGACGCCGGCGGAACGTGGCGCTCCGGCGCGAACGACCACACCAGCTCGTGGAGCGGCGTGCCCTGCTCGCGCAGCCGCAGGACGCCGCGCGCGTTCGCGACCGCCGCCTCGATCTTGCCGCGGTGCCGCACGATCGACGCGTCGGCGAGCAGCCGGCCGACGTCTCGCTCGCCGAAGCGCGCCACGAGGTCGGGATCGAAGCCGGCGAACGCGCGGCGGAACGAGTCGCGCTTGCGCAGGATCGTCAGCCACGAGAGGCCCGACTGGAACCCCTCGAGGCAGAGCCGCTCGTAGAGACCGCGCTCGTCCCGCACCGGCCGCCCCCACTCGACGTCGTGGTAGGCGACGTAGAGCTCGTCGCTCGTCTCCCAGCAGCGAACCGGCTCGCTCAGGGCACCTCGACCTTCACCACGCCGTCCTCGACCACGACGGGATACGTTTCCACGGGCTCGAACGCCGGCAGCGACAGCGGCCTGCCCGTGCGGAGGTCGAACGCCGAGCCGTGCCGGGGACAGACCACGCGGCACTCCTCCTCGTCCCAGTCGCCCTCGCAGAGCGGGCCGTCGTCGTGCGAGCAGCGGTCCTCGAGCGCGTACAGCGTGCCGCCGCAGTTGTAGACGCCGATCGACGTCCAGCCGAGCTGGACGATCTTCACGGAGCCCGGGCCGAACTCCGCGAGCGGCGCGACGTCGACGTGCGCCACGCGCTAGTGCGCCTTCTCGACCCGCACGAGGTGTCTGACACCGTCGGTGTCAGACACCGTTTCCGGGTGGCGTTTCCCGTCGAACGCTCGAAGAAGGCGCACGAGCTAGTCGAGCTCGAGCTCGTTCGCGAGGCTCTGCCACTCCTCCGGGAGCGGCGTCCCCTTCGACCGGTGAAGCGCGACTTTCAGGACACCGAGGCCGAGGATCGCGCACTTCATGCGGATCGGCGTCAGCGGGATGCCGATCTCCTCGAGCAGCTCCTCCTTCGGCAGCGTCGCAACCTCCTCCGCGCGCCTGCCCTTCACCATCTCGGTCAGCATCGACGTGGCCGCCTGCGAGATCGCGCAGCCGCGCCCCTCGAAGCCGACCTCGTCGATCGTCTCGCCGTCGCCCGCGAACCGCACCGACACCGTCACCTCGTCGCCGCAGAGCGGGTTCTGTCCCTCCGCGACCGCGTCGGCGTCCTCGAGCACCCCGTGCCCGCGGGGGTTCTTGTAGTGGTCGAGGATGACCTCTCTGTAGAGCTGATCGAACTCGCTCATACGCCGAACGTGTCCTTGACCTTCCGGATGCCGTCCGCGAGGCGGTCGATCTCCTCCGGCAGCGTGTAGAGGTAGAAGCTCGCGCGGTTGGTCGCCGCGACGCCGAGCCGGCCCATCAGCGGCTGGCAGCAGTGGTGGCCGGCGCGGATGGCGACGCCGTCGAGGTCGAGGATCTGCGCGACGTCGTGCGGATGGACGCCCGCGACGTCGAAGCTGACGATCCCGGCGCGCCGCTCGGGCGGCGGACCCCAGGTCGTGACGCCGGGGATCTCCGCGAGCCGGTCGAGGGCGTACGCGACGAGCTCGTGCTCGTGCTGCTCGATCGCCTCCAGCCCGACCGCCTCCAGGTAGTCGATCGCGGCGCCGAGCCCGACCGCCTCGGCCATCGGCGCGGTTCCCGCCTCGAACTTGTGCGGCAGCTCGCCCCACGTCGTCTCGTCCTCGCGCACGCGCCGGATCATGTGGCCGCCGGTGAGGAACGGCTCCATCGCCAGCAGCAGCTCCGTCTTCCCCCAGAGGAAGCCGATGCCGCTCGGGCCGCACATCTTGTGGCCGCTGACGGCGACGAAGTCGGAGCCGAGCGCCTGCACGTCGACGCGCCGGTGCGGCGCCGCCTGCGCGGCGTCGCAGACGTGGATCGCGCCGCGCTCGTGCGCCCAGGCCGCGATTCGCGGCACGTCGTTCGCGCCGCCGAGCACGTTCGAGACGTAGCCGGTGGCAACGACCTTCACGTTGCCGTCGCCGGCGACCTCGTCCAGCTCGTCCAGGTGCAGCGTCCCGTCGGGCTCGACGGGAAGCATGCGGAAGTCGGCTCCCGCCTTGCGGGCGATGAACTGCCAGGGCACGAAGTTCGCGTGGTGCTCGAGCTCGGTGACGAGGACGACGTCGCCCGGCCCGAGGTTCTGGAGCCCCCACGCGTAGGCGACGAGGTTGATCGCCTCCGTCGCGTTGCGGACGAAGACGATCTCCTGCGCGGCCGGCGCGTTCACGAACGCACGGCACCGCTCGCGCGCGTGCTCGAGCGCCTCGGTCGCGCGCTCGGCCAGCTCGTAGACGCCGCGATGGACGTTCGCGTATGACGTCTCGTAGAAGCGCGTCATCGCGTCGAGCATCTGCCGCGGTTTCTGCGAGCTCGCGGCGGAGTCGAGGTAGGCGAGCGGCTTGCCGTGGAACCGCTGCTCGAAGATCGGGAAGTCGGCGCGCAACGCGCGCGCGTCGAGCGCCCTGGGGGCGGTCACGGCCACGCCCCCACTGTACCGAGGGGCTACCGGGAGAGCGCCTTTGCCAGCGTCGCCGTCGGCAGGAACCGCAGCGTGACCGTGAACACGCTGCCCCGCCGGGTCGTCAGCGGCACGACGGCGCCGGGCGCCTGCAGGCTCGCGCCGTCGAAGAACCAGCCGGCGCCCGCGCGGGCGACGATCCGGTCGCGGCCGTCCGCGAGCCGCACGGCGTGGAGCGCCTTGTTCGCGCCGAGGTAGACGGCGTAGCGCCCGTACGCGGCGAGGCCCGACGTCCAGCTCGCCCCGCCGAGCTTCCAGTCGTGGAGGAGGCCGCCGCGGAGCCCGTAGACGACGAGGCGCCGGTCGCGCGTCCGGACGACGACGCGATTCGAGGTGAGCGCGACCGATGCCGCGCGCGCGTGGATCGTCGCCAGCGGTGTCCCGCCGAGCGTGAAGACGGCCACGTCGCCGTTCGCCTGCCGGATCGCGAGGTTCCCGTTCGAGGCCGCCGCCTGCTGCGGCGCGGCCACGCCGTCGAGGGTCGCCACGAGCGTCGCGCGGGCGCCCTCGATCCGGTAGAGGCGGACGTCTCCCGCCGGGGTGACCGCCAGGTAGCCGACGAACGTACCGTCGCCCACCAGGTGCGGGATCGTCCCGCCGGTGACGACCCGAGCGCCGCCGCCCCGGCTGGAGACGACGTCGACGCTGTCGGAGCTCCCGGTGTTCCCGGCGGTTCGCTCGAGCGCTGCCCAGCTGCCCTTCGGGCCGGGAGCGAGCTCGTCGACCTCCTCGAGGCCGATCGGCGGGCTCGTGCGCAGCAGACGCGGCTGCGCCGTGCCGAAGCCCTGCGTCCACAGGTAGCCGCGCCGGCCCGAGACGGACGCCGCGACGAAGCCGAGCCGCGTGCCCGCAGCCGTCCAGGCCGTGAAGCCCCGAAGCGCGGGCGCTGACGTTGCGGCGCCGGCGAGGGCGGCCGGCACGGCGAGCAGCACGAGCAGCGATGCGAGCGCGAGCCTCTTCACGCGCGTCACCGTAGGCGCACGCCGTTAGGGCTTCCTGAACGGCGTGTTCGGGTCGCTAGATTGGCCGCCGTGCCGGGCGAGTACGTCTACACGATGTACCGGGTCGACAAGTTCTACGGGCCGGAGCGACAGGTGCTGCAGAACATCTCGCTGTCGTTCCTGCCGGGCGCGAAGATCGGCGTGCTCGGCCCGAACGGCGCCGGCAAGTCGACGCTGCTTCGGATCATGGCCGGGCGCGAGGAGCCGTCGTCGGGCATCGCCGAGCCCGCGCCGGGAACGACCGTCGGCCTGCTCGAGCAGGAGCCGCAGCTCGACTCCGGCAAGACCGTGCGCGAGAACGTCGAGGACGGCGTGCGCGAGGTGCGCGACCTGCTCGACCGCTTCAACGCGATCTCCGCCGCGTTCGCCGAGCCCGACGCGGACTTCGACGCGCTGCTCGCGGAGCAGGCGACGGTGCAGGACCGGATCGACCGCAGCGCCGCCTGGGAGCTCGACGCGCGACTCGACCATGCGATGGACGCGCTGCGCCTGCCCGACGGCGACCGCGACGTGACGACGCTGTCCGGCGGCGAGCGGCGGCGCGTCGCGCTCTGCCGGCTGCTGCTCTCGGCGCCGGACCTCCTGCTGCTCGACGAGCCCACGAACCACCTCGACGCGGAGTCGGTGTACTGGCTCGAGCGCTTCCTCGCCGACTACCGCGGGACGGTCGTCGCCGTCACGCACGACCGCTACTTCCTCGACAACGTCGCCGGCTGGATCCTCGAGCTCGACCGCGGCCGCGGCATCCCCTACCAGGGCAACTACTCCGGCTGGCTCGAGCAGAAGCAGGCGCGGCTCGCCGCGGAGGAGAAGCAGGCGTCGGCACGGCAGCGGACGCTGCGGCGCGAGCTCGAGTGGGTGCGGATGGCGCCGCGCGCGCGGCACGCGAAGTCGAAGGCCCGGCTCGCGGCGTACGAGCGGCTGCTCGCGGAGGAGGAGACGGTGAAGCTCGACCGCGTCGAGATCCACATCCCGCCCGGGCCCCGGCTCGGCGACCTGGTGATCGAGGCGAGCGGCGTCGCGAAGGGCTACGGCGACCGGCTGCTCTTCGAGGACCTCTCGTTCTCGCTGCCGCCCGCGGGCATCGTCGGCGTGATCGGCCCGAACGGCGCCGGCAAGACGACGCTCTTCCGCCTGATCGCGGGCCTCGAGACTCCGGACGCGGGCGAGCTCCGCCTCGGCGACACGGTGCAGCTCGCCTACGTCGACCAGGAGCGCGCCGACCTCGATCCGAAGAACACCGTCTGGAAGGAGATCTCGGGCGGGCAGGACACGGTGCTGCTCGGCAAGCGCGAGGTGAGCTCGCGGCAGTACACCTCCTGGTTCAACTTCAGGGGCGGCGACCAGCAGAAGCCCGTCGGCGCGCTCTCGGGGGGCGAGCGCAACCGCGTCCACCTGGCGAAGCTGCTCCGGAGCGGCGGCAACGTGCTGCTCCTCGACGAGCCGACCAACGACCTCGACGTCGACACGCTGCGCGCGCTCGAGGAGGCGCTGCTCGACTTCGCCGGCTGCGCGGTGGTGATCACGCACGACCGCTGGTTCCTCGACCGCGTCGCGACGCACGTGCTCGCGTTCGAGGGCGACTCGCAGGTGACGTGGTTCGAGGGCACGTGGGCCGAGTACGCCGACTGGGTCCGCGAGACCCGCGGGCCGGACGCGCTCGAGCCGCACCGCATCAAGTACAAGCCGCTCGTGCGGGCGTAGGTGGTGTCAGGCACCGGACATGTCCGGTGCCTGACACCGTTCAGAGCGCGGCGGCCGCCGACGAGCTCGGGCAGTGGTGCCCGCTCTGCGACGGCGTGGTGGTCGTCGTCGCCGGGGACGCCGGGCTCTGCGAGCTGCCGCGCGTGGCCGCGTACGCACCGCCCGCGCCGGCGACGGCGAGGACGAGGGCGCTCGCGCCCACGGCCGCTCTGCGACCGAGCATGGGTCTCTCCTTTCGCATCGGTCGGACGACATCCTCGCTCCGCCGCATGTGAGAGCGCTGTGAGCGGGCTCTGAGGCGGCTAGGCCTGCGGGATGCGAGCCTCGAGCGCCGAGCCGAGCGCCTCCCGCACCGGCTCGAGCTCGATCCGGTCGAGCACGTCCTGGAAGAAGCCGCGCACGATCAGCCGCTCGGCCTCGCCGCGCGTGAGGCCGCGGGCCATCAGGTAGAAGAGCTGCTCGCGGTCGATCCGGCCGAGGGTGGCGCCGTGGGTGCACCGGACGTCGTTCGCCATGATCTCGAGGCCCGGAATCGAGTCGGCGTGCGCGGTCGGCGAGAGGAGCAGGTTGCGGTTCTCCTGGTAGGCGTTCGTCTTCTGCGCGCCCTCCTCGACGCGGATCATCCCGCGCCACACCGCGCTCGCCTGCTCGCGCAGGGCGCCCTTGAACGCGAAGTCGCTCTCCGTGTTCGGCGCCATGTGCTCCTGGAAGGTGTCGTAGTCGAGGTGCTGCTCGCCGTCGGCGAAGTAGGCGCCGGTGACGCGCGAGGTCGCGCCCGGGCCGGCGAGGTCGTTCTCGATCCAGACCTTGCCGCGCTTCGAGCCGAAGCCGCCGATCACCCAGTCGAGCTCGCTGTCGCGCTCGAGCCACGCCTTGTGCCGTCCGAAGTGCCAGGTCTCGCGCGAGAGGTTCTGCAACGAGACGTACTCGATCTTCGCGCCCGGGTCGAGGAAGAGCTCGACGACCGCGTTCGTGTACGCGGTCGACTGCGGGTCGGGCGACGAGAGGTCCTCGATCAGCGTGAAGCGCGCGCCCTCCTCGGCGACGACCACCATTCGCCAATACAGGGCACCGCCGCCCGACGTCACCTGCACGTACAGCGGCCTGACCAGCTCGATCCCCTTTGGCACGCGCACCAGCAGCCCGTGCTGCCAGCGGGCGAGGTTCTCGAGCGCGAAGCGGTCGTCCTGCGGGACGAGCTTCGCGGGGTGGTCGGCGGGAAGCGGCTCGAAGGTGACGCCGTCGGGCGCCGAGACGATCTCGATGCCCGCCTCCGTCGCGGCGGCTCGGCCGGCGACGTCGAGGTCCAGCATCGCGGGCGCGCTCGCCGGGACGTGCCCGTTCGCGGACAGCGCCGCCGGGTCGAAGCCGCGCAGGTCGGTGAAGCGCCAGTGCTCGTCGGCCGTCGTGGGCAGCGGCAGGTGCTCGAACCGCGCCGCGGCCTCGTCGCGCGTCAGCGTCGTCGTCACGTGCGCGGCGCGTAGCGGCGGTGCAGCATGAGCGCGTTCCCGTCCGGGTCGCGGAAGAACGCCATGTGGCAGACGCCGGTGTCGAAGGTCTCGCCTTCGAACTCGACGCCGCGACCTTCGAGGTCGCGCCGCGTCTCCTCGACGTCCGGGACGCGCAGCGCGATCGAGCCGTGGTTCGGGCCGTGGAACTCGGAGCCGACCTTCGTCGGGTCGACCAGGTAAAGGCTGACGTTCTCGCCGAGCTGGTACTCCGGGAAGCCGCCCCCGTCGGAGACCTGCTCGAGGCCGAGCGTCTCGCCGTAGAACCGCTTCGCCCGCTCCATGTCGGTGACCGGCACGGAGACGAAGTCGGTGCGCTCCACGATCACCCGACGGACCCCTCCATCTGCAGCTGGATCAGCCGGTTCATCTCGACCGCGTACTCGAGCGGGAGCTCCTTCGTGATCGGCTCGACGAAGCCGCTCACGACCATCGCCGACGCCTCGGCCTCGGAGAGCCCGCGCGACATGAGGTAGAAGAGCTGCTCCTCGCCGATCTTCGAGACGGTCGCCTCGTGGCCGATGTCGACCTCGTTCTCGTCGATGCGGATGTACGGGTAGGTGTCGGAGCGCGACTCCTCGTCGAGGATCAGCGCGTCGCAGACGACCTTCGACTTCGAGCCGCGTGCGCCCTTCGCCACCTCGAGCAGGCCGCGGTAGCCGGCCCGGCCGCCGTCCTTCGAGATCGACTTCGAGGTGATAACGCTCGACGTGTTCGCCGCCGCGTGGACGCACTTGCCGCCCGCGTCCTGGTGCTGCCCCTTGCCGGCGAACGCGATCGACAGCACCTCGCCGTGCGCGTGCTCGCCGAGCAGCCACACGGCGGGGTACTTCATCGTGAGCTTCGAATTGTGGACAAGAAGTCCGTTGGCGACGAAGTTGTGCGCACCTTCGACTTCGATGTCATACGTCTGCTCCCAAGGGAGCGGCGTGATCTCGCGCACCGGCGTAAACTCCAGGCGCTCCTCTCGCGGAACGTGAGTGCGGATCGCCTCGAGGTTCTCGCGCAGATTCATGGAGAGCGAGTAGGTGATGTACTCCTTTCGTTCCTTGCCCAGCGTCAGCTTCACGTCACGAATCGACTTCGAAATCTTCCCGGGGGTCAATCCGCAGCTGATCGCGAGGAACTTCAGATCCTCCAGGAGGCGACGATTCGCCGAGACGAACGTGAGTTGTCCCCCGGAGCCTCGGGAGCGAATGTGCCCATCCGTATCCAGGAAGCCCTCGATGAATGCCAGGCGCTGAGCCGCAGGCAGTCCGAAGACCCAGCCAGGAACCCGCTTCGTACGGGCCGTCCCGCCGAGTTCGAGCCAGAGAAAGAAGTCGGCGAGATGCGTTGACGACACGGCGAGGGCGACCGGCCCCTTCTGGCGGCCGCTGACCCCAAACACGCTCCCCAGGAGCCGCTCGAGGCGTGGCCGTGCGGCATCCGACGCGGGAACCGCGAAGTAGACGCGTGTCGGTTTTCCGGCCTGGCTCCGCTCGAGGTATCCGTCGCCTGTGTAGGCGCCGAGGAGCCACAGGAGGTCGTCGGTCGTCTCCGTCGGAATCGTCACCGACGTACGCGGCTTCGCTCTTCCAGCCGCATCGTGCACGTAATCCGAAAGATCACGCGGAAGCCCCTGATCGGGTAGCCCGTGAACGACGCCCACTCGCTCTCCAGGGTGAATGTCGATCAGCATCTTCCAGCGCAACGTCGCAGCGCCATTCGGCGAGGCGGGCTCGAGCACGAGGAACGGGTGGTTTGCGGTCGCCTTGATCTCACGGTGGTTCGCAGTCCTCACTCCGTAAACAGCCTGGACGCCGCTGTCGCGCACGGCAGTCACCGTCTTCTTCACCGGGGACAGCCGATCGATGTCGTACGCGTAGACCTTCTCTCCAGGCTGGATGTCGGCGATGCTCCGCGGCCCCGCAGGATTCGTGAAGACTTGCGAGTCACCGGTCAGGCAGCCGAGGTTGCCGTCGACCCACTCCATCGTCGCGCCCTCGTACGCGACCGCGCGCTTGGTGACGAGGTTGTAGACGTTCGTCGACCAGTTCTGGATCGTCGTGTAGCGGCAGCGGCCGCCCTTCTTCACGACGATCTCGACGACTGCGGAGTGCAGCGAGTCGGTCGAGTAGATCGGCGCCGTGCAGTTGTGCGAGACGACGCCCTCGCAGACGTAGCTCTCATCCTCCTCGACGCTCAGGTTGTAGACGGTGGCGTTCGTCTCGATCTGCTCGATCGAGCGGATCGGCAGCCAGCAGTAGCCGCCCTCGATCACCGTGTCGGCCTTGAGCGACCGAGGCGGTCCCGGCGCGCGCTCGAGCACCTCGACCTCGAAGAGGTCGTTGTCGGCCTTGCAGATCGCGAGCTGCCACATGCTTCGCCGCGGCTCGGGCCGGTCGGAGCGGCTCAGCGACGCGCGGGTGCCGAGCGAGAGGAGCAGCTCGCGCATGCGCTGCGCAACCTCGCGGTTCGTCTGATTGATCCGGTAGAGCCCGGACGACTCGTCGTAGTGGCCCTCGCCGTCGTAGACGCCCCGCACGAAGGCAGCGCGGCAGTCGTCGTCGAGGCCGAGCACCCAGTCGGGGATGCGCAGCTCCGGCGTCGTCCGTCCGAACGTCTGGGCGAAGAGCCGCGCCGCACGCACGGACGAGTAGCGAAGCGAGCGGCCGGCCCGGCCGTCGTAGGCGTACTCCCATGGCTCGAGCCCGAACGCCTCGCGCATCGTCTCCCGGACGAGCGAGCGCTGCTCCTCCTCGTGCGTCGCGCTGTCGAAGCTGAGGTACGACGTATTGGCACTGACCGATCCCTCGGCGACGTAGAGCCCCATCGCGCGGCACATCGCCGGCGACAGCGCCACCTCGACGCGCTCCGCCACCGCGGTACGACGGCCACGCCCGACGGTCACGTCCTCGCCCCAGCTCTCGGGAGCACGGATGCCCGGGTCGACGATCAGCGGCACGGCGAGGTAGTCGCCCTTGCGGAGCTCCCACGCCTCCTTCCACTCGGGCTCGAACTCCGCGTTGTGGTCCCGGTCGCGCTCGCGCGTCGCCACCAGGAACGGATGCCGCGGCGTCACCGCCAGCGAGCGATAGCCCTCGCCGGCGAACGTGATGCGGAAGATCGGGCCCTCGAAGCGGCGCTGCATCGTCTCGCGCACGCGACGGAAGCGGCCGCGGTGCGTCAAGACCTCGTCGCCGACCTCGACCTCCTCGATCGGCTTCTCGCCGTCCCGCACCCGCACCATCGACCCCATCAAATGGCAACCCTCGACGTAGTGCACGTAGGCGTTCTCGTCGACGATGATCAGCGTGCGCTCGAACTGGCCCATGTTCTCCGCGTTGATGCGGAAGTAGGCCTGGAGCGGCATCTCGATGTGCACGCCCGGCGGCACGTAGATGAACGAGCCGCCCGACCAGACCGCGCTGTTCAGCGCCGCGAACTTGTTGTCGTTCTGCGGGATGATCGTCCCGAAGTACTGCTTGAAGAGCTCCTCGTGCTCGCGCAGCGCCGTGTCGGTGTCGAGGAAGACGACGCCCTGCGAGGTGAGGCTCTCCTGCAGCTTGTGGTAGACGACCTCGCTCTCGTACTGCGCGCCGACGCCGGCGAGGTACTTCTTCTCCGCCTCGGGGATGCCGAGCTTGTCCCACGTGTCGCGGATGTCGGGCGGCAGGTCCTCCCACGACTCGGCCTGCTTCTCGGTCGGCTTGATGTAGTAGTAGATCGAGTCGAAGTCGACCTCGTTCAGCGACGGCTGGCCGCCCCACGTCGGCATCGGCCGCGCGAGGAAGTAGTCGAGCGACTTGTGGCGGAACTTCCGCATCCAGTCGGGCTCGTTCTTGTGCGAGGAGATCGCGTCGATCAGCTCGTGCGAGAGGCCGCGCCCGGACTTGAAGAAGTAGTCCTCGGGGACGTGGAAGCCGTACTTGACCTCGTAGTCGGAGCCGATGCCGTGGACGATCTCGGTCTCGGTCTGCGCCACTAGGCAGCCTCCCTTCCTTCTTCCCACTCTTCGTAGCCGTGCGCCTCGAGCTTCTCGGCGAGCTCCGGCCCGCCCTCCTCGACGATGCGACCACCGACGAACACGTGCACGAAGTCGGGCTTCACGTAGTTGAGGATCCGCTGGTAGTGCGTGATCACGAGCGCGCCGAGGTCGGGGCCGACGAGCTGGTTGACGCCGGAGGCGACGATCTTCAGCGCGTCGATGTCGAGGCCGGAGTCGGTCTCGTCGAGCACCGCGATCTTCGGCCGCAGGATCGCCATCTGCAGGATCTCGACCCGCTTCTTCTCGCCGCCCGAGAAGCCGTCGTTCAGGTAGCGGGAGGCGAGCTCGCGGCTCACCTTCAGCCGGTCCATCTGCGCGAGCAGCTCCTTGCGGAACTCGGGCACCGGCATCGGATCGTCGACGCCGCCGTTCCGCGCCTTGCGCACGGCGTTGACGGCCTGGCGCAGGAAGTTCGTGACCGTGACGCCGGGAATCGCATGCGGGTACTGGAACGCGAGGAACAGCCCCGCCTGCGCGCGCTCGTCGGCGCCCGCCTCGGTGATGTCCTCGCCGTCCAGGAGGATCCGGCCGCCGGTGATCTCGTAGGCCGGATGGCCCGCGATCGCGTAGGCGAGCGTCGACTTGCCGGAGCCGTTCGGCCCCATGATCGCGTGCACCTCGCCCGAGGCGATCTTCAGGTCGACGCCCTTGACGATCTCCGTGCCGTCTTCGAGCGCGACATGCAGGTTCTGAAGCTCCAGCGTCGCCATGTGTGAGGCCTTCCCGAGGTCAGCGGACGAGCGACTTCGCCCGCCCGTTCGTCACGCCCATCGTAGCCAAGCCGACTCCGGCGACGGCCGCGCCAACGAGGATGCGGCGCAGGCGCAGCGACGTCCAGGCGGTGCTCGAGCGCGACTTCGAGTCGAAGCGGCCGTGGGCGCCGCGGTCGCCCGGCAGCGGGTCGAAGAGGTTGTCCGGCGACCCGACCGGCTTCGGCTCGCCCGTGTGCTGCGACTTCCAGCCGTTCTTGAGCAGCACGAGGTCGCCCGCACGAGGCGAGAGCTTCTGCCCCCAGAGCAGCTTCTGCGCCCCCCAGCCGAGCGGCAGCTCGCGCACCGGGTGCTCGAAGCAGTGGACGACGCCCTCGGCGAACGGCTCCGGCTGGTAGATCGGCGGCACCGGCATCGGCTGGTAGCCGACGTACTGGCGCGCCATGTCGAACTGCGGCGTGTTGATCGCCCCCGGCAGGACGACGCAGACGTCGACCGGGATCTCGTGCTTGCGGTGCTCCACGCGCGCGGTCTCGAAGTAGGTTCGCAGCGCCGCCTTCGACGAGCAGTACGCCGCCTGGAGCGGGATGCCGCGATAGGAGAGCGCCGATGCGACCTGCACGAACGTGCCCCTGCTCTCGACGAGCCGGGGCAACGCCGCCTGGTAGCAGTTGACGCCGCCGAAGAAGTTGACGTCGATCACGCGGCGCAGCTCCTCGGGCTCGAGCTCCCGGGCCTCCCGGTAGACGGTGACCATCGCGTTCGAGCAGAACGTGTCGATCCGCCCGAACCGGTCAACCGCCTCCTCGATCAGCCGGTGCACGTCGTCCAGGACCGCGACGTCCGCCTGCACGGCGTGCGCCTGCGCGCCCACGCCCTGGAGCTCGCGCAGGCACCCGTCGAGGCCGTCGTAGCCGCGCGCGGCGACGACGACGCTCGCGCCCCTCGCGGCCGCGAGGCGGGCGACGGCGCGCCCGAGCCCGGCGGAGGCGCCCGTGACGACGACGACCTGCTCGGACAGCGGCTTCTTCCGGCCCATGTCACCTGGTTTCCCGAGCCTGGGCGACGCCGAAACGCTGCTACGCTCTCCGCATGCCGAACATCGGTCCCATGGAGATCGTCGGCCTCCTGATCCTCGCCCTCCTGCTGTTCGGCGCGAAGCGGCTTCCCGAGATCGGGCGCTCGCTCGGCTCGGGCATGCGGGAGTTCAAGGACTCCGTCACGGGCAACTCGCGCGCCGAGCTGCCGAGCGGCGTGGAGGAGACCGCGGCTCCGTCGCCCGCGCGCGAGAACGAGCCCGTCCACTAACCGGGCATGCGGACGATGCGGCTGCCGCGTCGCCTGCAGCACGGCGAGGAGGCCACGCTCGTCGAGCACCTGGACGAGCTGCGCACGCGGCTGTTCGTCTGCATCGGCGCGGTCGTCGTCGGCTGGATCGCGGCGTTCGTCGTCCACCGCCGCGTCATCCGGCTGCTCGAGCACAGGCTCCCGCCCGGCCACCGGCAGCTGACGACCCTGACCATCGGCGAGCCGTTCATGACGTCGATGTGGCTCAGCCTCTACCTCGGCTTCGTGATCGCGCTGCCGATCGTGCTCTGGCAGGCGTGGGCCTTCTTCATCCCCGCGTTCGAGCCCGCCTACGAGCGGATGCTGAAGGCGTTCGTCTTCCTCGCGACCGCCCTGATGGCGTGCGGGATCGTCTTCGGCTACTACGTCGCGCTGCCCGCGGCGGCGCACTTCCTGACGAGCTTCGACAGCTCCGTCTACCACGAGGTCGTGCAGGCGCGGCCGTTCATCAGCTTCGCGACGATGGTGCTGCTCGCCATGGCGATCGTCTTCGAGCTGCCGCTGTTCGTGGTCGGCCTCACGCGCATGGGCGTGCTGACCACGCGGCAGCTCCGGCGCAACCGGCGGATCGGCTACTTCGTCGTCGCGTGCGTCGGCGTCGCGCTGCCGGGCGTCGACCCGGTGACGACGTTCTTCGAGACGATCCCGCTCTGGGTCCTCTACGAGGGCTCGATCTGGCTCTCGGTGCTGCTCGACCGCCGCGCCGCCCGCGCGGCCGCCGCCCCGGCCGGGGCTTGACGTCCGTCTCGGCCGACTGGGTCGTGCCGGTGGACGGCCCGCCGATCGAGGACGGCTGCGTGCGGTTCGAGGACGGCGCGATCGTCGAGGTGGGGCAGGGGCGCGGCGACCGCCACCACCAGGGCGCGGCGATCGTGCCGGGCTTCGTCAACGCGCACTCGCACCTCGAGTACGCGGTCTACGCCGGCTTCGGCGACGGACAGGCGTTCGGCGCCTGGATCGGCACGCACCTGGAGCGCAAGAACCGCCTCGACTGGGACGCGATGCTCGCGATCGCCCGCTGCGGCGCCGCCGACTCGCTGCGCTCGGGCGTGACGACGACGGCCGACTACAGCTTCTGCGGCGCGGCCGGCGTCGCCGCCGGCGAGGCCGGGCTCCGCGCGATCGTGCACCTGGAGGTGTTCGGCGCCGATCCGGACGACGCCGCGCGGCAGCTCGAGGAGAAGCGCGCGCGCATCCCGGACGCTCCGCTCGTCACGGTGGGCGTGTCGCCGCACGCCCCCTACACGTGCACGGTCGACGTGTACCGCTGGTGCCTCGGCCTCGGCGTCCCGGTCGGCACCCACCTCGCCGAGAGCGCGAACGAGAACGAGTGGCTGCTGCACGGCAGCGGCCCGCTGCAGGCGATCGCGTCCTACCTGCAGCCTCCCTCCGGCCTGCGGCCGGTGGCGACGCTCGAACCGGTGCTCGGCCCCGAGCTGCTCTGCGCGCACTGCGTCGAGGTGGACGCGGAGGAGATCGGCCTGCTCGCGTCCCGCGACGTCCCTGTCGCCCACTGCCCCCGCTCGAACGCGCTGCTCGGCTGCGGCATCGCCCCGCTCGCCGAGCTCCGCGCGGCCGGGGTCCGGGTGGGGCTCGGCACCGACTCGCCGGCCTCGACGCCCTCCTTCGACGTGTTCGAGGAGATGCGGACGGCGATCTACGCCGCCCGGGCGCGGGAGCGGCGCGCCGAGGCGCTCTCGGCCGCCGACGCGCTCCGCCTCGCCACGCTCGATGCGGCCCGCACGCTGCGGCTCGACGGGGAGGTCGGTACCCTGACGCCCGGCAAGCGCGCCGATCTCGCGATCGTGTCGCTCACGGGAAGCCCGTACCATCCGGTGGAGGACCCGGCGGCGGCAGTCGTGTTCGGCGGCTCGCCCGAGCGGGTGCTCGAGACGATCGTCGACGGCGAGACCAGATACCGGACAGGGGACAACGAGTGGCGAGAGGTACGCAGCATCGCAAGCGCCGCCCGCGGCCGCATGCTCGCACCGCAGCCGTCGTAGCGGAGCCGAAGGCGGCCGCGAGGCCGAAGCCGCGCAAGCAGAAGCCGCCCGAGTGGCAGGAGCAGCTCTTCTTCTCGCGGCTCCGCGTCCACGCCAAGTGGATGTTCGTCCTGCTCGCCGCGGTGTTCGCGGTCGGATTCGTGGTCTTCGGCGTGGGCTCGGGCTCGACCGGCATCTCGAACGCCCTCCAGAACGCCTTCAACTTCGGCGGGGGCGGCGGCCCCTCGATCTCCGGCCTCCGCGCCAAGGCGAACGCGCACCCGCAGAACGCGAGTGGCTGGCGCGACCTCGCCACCGCGTACGAGGAGAAGCACCAGACGGCGAACGCCGTGACGGCGCTCGAGCGCTACACGAGGCTCCGGCCGAAGGACGCGTCGGCCCTCCAGGAGCTCGCGTCCCAGTACTCGACCCTCGCCGGCACCTACTCGACCGAGGCCCAGGACGCGCAGGCCGCGGCCCAGACCGCCGAGCCCGGCTCCACGTTCGCCCCGCCCCCGACGACCGCGCTCGGGAAGGCGTTCAGCAGCACGGCGCTCCTCCGCGACCCGATCTCGGCGTCGCTCTCCCAGGACGCGACGACCCGCGAGTCGCAGGCGTTCCAGAAGCTGAACCAGGTCGAGGCCCGGGCCGAGTCGACGTACCGGCGGCTGGCGAAGCTCGACCCGAACGACGCGTCGACCCAGGTCCAGCTCGGCCAGTCGGCGCAGGCGGCAAACGACACGAAGACGGCGATCGCCGCCTACGAGCGCTTCCTGAAGCTCGCGCCGTCCGATCCGCTCGCGCCGCAGGTCCGGGCGGTGCTGAAGCAGCTCAAGGCGTCCAACCACTAGACTCCGGCCCCAGTCGAGCCGGGAGAGACATGAACTTCGACATCAAGACGGAGCGCATCTCCGACGACGCGTACGTCATCTCGCTGTCGGGCGAGGTCGACCTCTACACGGCGCCCGAGTTCAAGCAGCAGCTGCTCGAGGTCATCGGCCAGGGCGGCAAGCAGGTGATCGTCGACTTCACGTCGACGACCTTCATCGACTCGACGACGCTGGGCGTGCTGGTCGGCGGCGTGAAGCGCCTCCGCACGAACGACGGCCAGCTTTCGCTCGTGTGCAGCGACCGCAACATCACCAAGATCTTCGAGATCACGGGCCTCGACCGCGTGTTCACGATCCATCCCACCCGCGACGAGGCGATCGCCGCGCTCGGCAGCCCCTCGGTTCCGTCCTCCTAGCACTCGTTTCGCCGAGCTCCCTGCGCACATCCCTCGCACTCGCCGCGATCGCCGCCGTCGCGCTCGTCGCGAGCGGCTGCGGCGCGGTCGGCATGGTGAAGAACGGCGATCCCTCGCACGGCAAGCAGCTCTTCCTCGCGAACCCCGACCCGTCGAAGCCGGCGTGCGCGAGCTGCCACACGCTCGCCGACGCGAAGTCGACCGGGACGCTCGGCCCCGACCTCGACGACGCGTTCTCGTCCGACAAGCAGCAGGGCTTCAAGACCCAGTCGATCGAGGACCTGATCCGCGGGCAGATCGCCTACCCCGAGAAGCCGATGCCCGCGAACCTCCTCTCGGGGCAGGACGCGAACGACGTCGCGACCTACATCGCCAAGTGCGCGGGGAACCCGACCTGCGGCGTGACCGCGTCGAGATCCGCCCCGCCGACGTCGTCGACGCCCTCGACCACCACCACGCAGACCGCCCCCGCCTCGCCGCTCGCGGCGGGCAAGCACGTCTTCGAGACGGCCGGCTGCTCCGGCTGCCACACGCTGAAGGACGCCGGCGCGACGGGCACCGTCGGCCCCAACCTCGACCAGCTCAAGCCGCCCGACGCGGTCGTCGCCCGTCAGGTGACGAACGGCGGCAAGATCATGCCCGCCTTCAAGGGCCGCCTCAGCCCGGCCCAGATCCAGGCGGTCGCGAAGTACGTCTCGAGCGTCGCGGGGAAGTGAGACTCCCCGAACCTGGTTCGTCGCGAAGCGACGAACCAGGTTCGCGAGTGAGGCGCTTCCCCAGCACGACGTAGGGCGCGTAGCCCGCGCCGAAGTCGACCGGGGCCAGCTCGGTCCAGCCGTTCTTCGCGTAGAAGCGGCGCGCCTGCCGCGAGCCGGCCTGCGTCGTCAGGACCGCGCGGTCGTGCGGCTGCCGGCTGAGGAGCTGCGCGAGCAGCCGGCTACCGAGGCCGCGCCGCTGGGCCGACGGCCGCACGTGCAGCTCGACGACCTCGAAGTGGGGCGGGTCGAGCCACTCCGCGCGCTGCACCGGCGTCAGCGCCCGAGCGACGTGCTCGGTCCACCACTGGCCGTATGCGCCCGTGTAGCCGTACGCGAACCCCGCGAGCCTGCCGTTATCGCGGGCGACGAGGAAGACGAAGTCGTCGCGGGTGGCGTGCCGCGGCAGCTGCTCGCGCACCCATTCGTCGGACACCGCGCCGACGCCGAGCGCGGCGCGGTGCACGTCGCGCAGCTCCCGCCGGAGCGGCAGCGGATCGACCGGCTCGATCGTCGTGGACTGCGTCGCGCTCAGGTGGTGCGGTCCGCGTCGAGGTCGACGACGACGTGCGTCAGCGGGACGGCGAACCGCTCCCGGGCGCGCTCGATCACGCCGCGCTCGAGCCAGCGGGAGCGTCCGGGCGGATGCGTCGAGACGATCAGCTCGTCCGGGCGGAAGGTGCGCAGCGCGTCCTCGATCGCCTGCACCGGGTCGCCGTCGCCGATCTCGCCGGCCGCCTCGAGCCCGACCGAGCGCATCGACGCGAGGCTGTCGTCGAGACGCCGCTGCGCGGCGGCGCGGGCCTGGTCCTCGTCGGAGGTCCACGTCTTGATCGGGGTGTTGAGCGCGGGACAGACGACAAAGACGCGCGCGGTGCGCCCGCCCGAGCGCTCGCGGATCTCCGTGAGCAGCTCCGGGCCGCCGACGGTCTCGTTGGCGACCACCAGGATCCGGTGCTCGTCGGCCGGGCTCGGCGCCGGCACCTGCCGCACCGGCCGCTCGCCGCGGCCGCGCAGCACGCCGAACCAGATCGCCGCCGACGACAGCACCACGAACACCGCCAGGCCCAGCCAGTGGTCGATGTAGTAGCCGATGACGATCAGCACGAAGTAGCCGATCACCAGCCACACGAAGCGGAACGCGTCCCTCTCGCTGCGGAACGGGTTCTTCACGCGCTCTTAGAGCACGTAGACGGTCACGAAGACGACGATCCACATGACGTCGACGAAGTGCCAGTAGATCCCGCCGATCTCCACGCCGTGGTGGTGCTCGGGCGAGAAGTGGCCGCGGAACGCACGGATCGTCATCACGAGGAGGATCGTCAGGCCGACGAGCACGTGCGCGCCGTGCAGCCCCGTGAGGCCGAAGAACGTCGCCGCGAACGAGGTGTCGCCCGTGTTGAAGCCGAGCCGGTGGTACTCGACGATCTGCGTGAAGAGGAACGTCACGCCGAGCAGCCAGGTGAGCAGCAGCCCCGCCTGCAGCCCGGCGCGGTTGCCGCGCTTGATCGCCATCGTCGCCCAGTGCATCGTCCCCGACGACGTCACGAGGATCAGCGTGTTGATGAACGTGCTGAACACCGGCCGGTGGAAGCCCGGCGGCGGCCAGTGCCCGTTCACGCCGTGGTTCGCGACGCGGTCGAAGAAGTAGACGGTGAAGAACGAGCCGAAGAGCATGATCTCCGAGGCGATGAAGAGGAACATCCCGAGCACCGCGGGGGAGATCCGCGAGCTGTAGTGGATCGGCGGCGGGCCGTGGTGTGCTTCGGCGGCGGCGCTCATGCCTGCTCCCTCGATTCGAAACTGTTTCGCGACGTCGTCGCGAAACAGTTTCCCTTTGCCTGGCCCGCGCTCATGTTCTCGTCTCCGAGACGACGTGCTGCACGGGCAGCCCCGTCTCCTTGCGCAGGCGGGCGATCAGATCGCGGCGCAGCCAGCCGCTGCGCTCGCCGGGGAAGGTCGAGACGATGATCTCGTCGACGCGCTCGTCCTGCGTCGCCTGCATCGCGGCCTTGAAGGGGTCGGGGTGGACGACCTGCCCGTGCGCGTCGACGCCCTCGCCGCGCAGCTCGGTGAGCGCGCGGCGGAGCCGCCGGTCGGCTGCGCCGTCGTCCTCGCCGTCGCCGCTGGCCGGGACGACGATCAGGAAGCTCGCCGGGCCCTCCGACGCCCGCCGGCGGATGCGGTCGAGCAGCTCGTCGGCGACGACCGTCTGGTTCGCGATCACGAGCACGTTGGTCGCTCCGCCTTCGAGCGCCGCGTCCGCGACGACGTGCTTCACCGGCAGCGGGCCCGCCAGCCGGCGGATGTCCTCGACCACGTCGCGCCGCAGCCAGCCCGAGGTCGCGGGCGGATGCGTCGAGACGACGATCTCGTCGACCTTCGGCTCGAGCTGCGCGAGCGCGTCCTTCACCGCCTGCACCGGGCTGCACTCGGTCACGAAGCCCTGCGCCGGGATGCCGGCGCCGCGCAGGAACGCGAGCGTCTTGTCGAGACGGCGCCCGGCTGAGGCGCGGCGCGTGTCCTCGTAGACGACGTACCCCTGGCGGGGCTCGTTGACCGGCGCGATCACGGTCACCCGGTCGCCCTCCCCGGACGCCTCGCCGCGGACGGCTTCGAGGAGCGTCGGCGACGCGGCCGTCTCGTTGGCGACCACCAGCACGTGGGCCAAGTCAGTCCGCCCCGACCGGCTCCGGCGCCGGCGCGCCGAAGATGGCGTGGCGGGCTCCCGGGACGCCGTACTCGTACGGGTTGCCGACCACCTGCGGGATCTCGTCGAAGTTGAAGATCGGCGGCGGCGACGACACCTGCCACTCGAGCGTCAGCGCGCGCCACGGATTCGACGCCGCGGCCTCGCCGAACCGCCACGAGCGCACCATGTTGTAGAGGAACACGAGCGTCGAGGCGCCGAGCCCGAACGACGCGATCGAGATGAAGAGGTTGATGTCGGCGAAGCGCGGCGCGTAGTTGGCGACGCGGCGCGGCATCCCCTGCAGGCCGATGTAGTGCATCGGGAAGAACGTCAGGTTGAACCCGATGAACGTCAGCCAGAAGTGGAGCTTCCCGAGCCGCTCCGAGTACATGCGGCCGGTCATCTTCGGGAACCAGTAGTAGATGCCGGCGAAGATCGTGAAGACCGAGCCGCCGAACAGCACGTAGTGGATGTGCGCGACGATGAAGTACGTGTCGCTGGCGTGGATGTCGATCGGCACCGACGCGAGGTAGATGCCGGACAGCCCGCCGATCACGAACATGCTGAGGAAGCCGAGCGCGAACAGCATCGGCGTGGTGAAGTGGATCCGTCCTTCCCACATCGTCGCGAGCCAGGAGAAGATCTTGATGCCGGTGGGGACGGCGATCACCATGCTCGTCACCATCATCGGCACGCGCAGCCACCCCGCCATCCCGGCGACGAACATGTGGTGCGCCCACACGCTGAACCCGAGGACGAGGATCGCCATCAGCGACAACGCCATCAGCCGGTAGCCGAAGATCGGCTTGCGGCTCATCACCGCGATCACCTCGCTGATGATCCCGAAGCCGGGCAGCATCATGATGTAGACCGCCGGGTGCGAGTAGAACCAGAAGATGTGCTGGTAGCCGAGCACGTAGCCGCCGTTCTGGTACTCGAAGAAGTTCGTGTGCAGCACGCGGTCGAACATCACGAAGAACTGCGAGCCGGCGATGAACGGCGTCGCGATCACCACCAGCAGCGACGTCGTGAAGTTCGCCCATACGAGCAGCGGCAGGCGCCAGAACGTCATGCCCGGCGCGCGCATGGTGATGATGGTGACCAGGAAGTTGAGCGCGGTCATGATCGAGCTCGCGCCCGCCCACTGGACGCCCATGTTGAAGAACACCTGCCCGAGCGGCTGGTGCGAGCAGAGCGGCGCGTAGCACGTCCACCCCGCCGACGGCCCGCCGCCGGGCGCGACCATCCCGGCGATGAAGACCGTGCCGGCGATCGGCAGCAGCCAGAACGACAGCGCGTTCAGCCGCGGGAACGCCATGTCGGCGGCGCCGATCATCAGCGGGATGACGAAGTTCCCGAGCCCCGCGAACGCCGGGATGATGAACAGGAAGATCATCAGCGCGGCGTGGTCGGAGACCAGCACGTTGAACGTCTGCGGGTTGAAGAACTGGTCGCCCGGCCGCGCCAGCTCGGCCCGGAAGAGCATCGCGAAGAGGCCGCCGATGCAGAAGAAGATGATCGTCGTCACGACGTACTGGATGCCGATCACCTTGTGGTCGGTGTTCACCCGGAAGTAGTCGCGCCACGAGCGCGCGCCGTGGCCCGAGTGGTCCTCCGCACGCGTCGGGCGGCCGCTCGCGTAGTGCGCCCAGTAGTCGAAGCCGCCGAGCCCGACGAGGAAGCCGAGCGGCGTGGTGACGAGCTCGACCGTCGTCAGCACCGACCCCTTCCACACCGGGTTCCAGGAGACGAGCCAGCGGATCAGCACCGGCAGGCCGATGCCGATGCCGAAGAAGATCGGCGTCACCCAGAGGACGCGCAGCCAGCCGGGCGCCGTCAGTCGGCGGAAGCCTTCCGGCGGCGGCGCCGGCAGGTGGTCGTGCTCGAGGTGGGCGGGGGCGGCGGAGGTCGTCATCTCGCTGGGCTCACTTTTGCGTTCTGGGCCAGATACTGCACGAGCTGGTCGAGCTTGTCCGGAGGGATCTGCTGCTTGAAGGTGGGAGGCATCACGTTCTGGTAGCCGGGCTGGACGTAGGCGCCGGGATCCACGATCGACTCCTTGATGAAGGCGGCCAGCGAGCCGCGATGCGCCTGCGCCGCGTACTGCTTCAGCTTGTCGAGGTCGGGGCCGGTCGTTCCGGTCGACCCCGCGGGCTTGAGGGTGTGGCAGCCGCCGCAGCCGAACTGCTGGAACACGGCGAGCCCGGGCGGGCCCGAGCTCGCGCCGCCCTTCAGGAACTTCGCGAACTCCGCCTGCGACACGATCGTCACGTGGCTCCGCATCAGCGAGTGGCCGAGCCCGCACAGCTCGGTGCAGATGACGGGGAACGTGCCGGTCTTGATCGGCGTCACCACGAGCTTGTTGTGCTGGCCCGGGACGGCGTCCTGCTTCTGGGAGAGCTGCGGCACCCAGAAGGAGTGGATGACGTCGTCCGAGGTGATGTCGAGCTGCGTCTTCCGGTTCACCGGCAGCTCGAGGAATCCGTAGCTCTTGCCGTTCGAGTAGGTGAACGTCCACGCGAACTGGCGGCCGAGCACGCCGATCTTCACGGGATCGGGCCCCGCGTTCGAGTTCTGCGCGAGGACGACCGCGCTGAGGATCGAGATCGCGGTGACGAGCAGCGCCGGAACGGCCGTCCACGCGATCTCGAGGCCGGTGTGCCCGTGCACCGGCGGGCCGTCCGAGTCGTCGTCGGGACGCGCCCGGAACTTCCAGACGGAGTACGTGATCACCGCGGCCACGACCGAGAACACGGCGATCGCGATCGCCGTCGTGAACCAGAAGACGAGGTCGATCCGCTGCGCCTCCTTGCCGGCGGCCTCCGGCAGCCAGGGGATCGCCAGCGCGACCGCGATGCAGATGCCGGCGGCGCAGAGCGCGAGCGCCGCGAGCTGAATGAGCGAACCCCTGCGCACCCCGGCGCAAGCCTAGATGACGCGACGACCGGCGAGGCGGGAATCCGGCGCCGGCGGCCGCAACCGCAGCCGCCGGATCCTCGTTGTACCTGCGCCCTCCGCCATCGACCGTCGGGAGGGACCCCCAAGGAGGTTCTGGAGGAGTCATGGGCATCGGAGTCAGCCTCATCCTGATCGCCGTCGGCGCCGTGCTCACCTGGGCCGTCACCGCGACGACGTCCGGGGTGAACATCAACACGGTCGGCGTCATCCTCATGATCGTCGGCGCCGTCGGCTTGCTGCTGTCCCTCATGTTCTGGTCGAGCTGGGGCGGGCCCGCCGCCTGGGGCCGCCGCCGCACGACCACGTACGAGGAAGGCCCCCCGCCGGGGTACTAGGCGCAGTCCTCTCGCGGGGCCGCCGCCACCGGCTCCGCCTGTCCGATCAGCGTTGTCCTGCAGCCGCCGCGAGGCGGCTGCAGTCGTCTGTCGGTTTGACACTTGACAGATGTCGGTGGTGATGTCATAGTGATGTCACGATGAACCTGACGATCGTGCTGGAAGGGCTTCGGGAGGACCTGCAGGGCGCGGCGGAGCTCGGCGACGAGCGGGCGGCGCAGATCGCCCGCCGGCTCGGCGAGACGCTCGGCGCGAGCCTGCGCCTCCGCGTCTTCGACCTGCTGACGCAGGCGGCGCTGGAGATCTCCTCCCGGCTGCCCTCCGGACACGTCGAGGTGCGCCTGGCCGGGCAGGAGCCGGAGCTCGTGTTCGTGGAGGACGCGGGCGAGGCCGGCGCGGCGGCGGGCGAGGAGCTGTCCGCCCGCATCACGCTGCGCCTGCCGGAGTCGCTCAAGTCCGCCGTCGAGCGGGCGGCCGACCGCGAGGGCATCTCGACCAACGCCTGGCTCGTGCGCGCGATCGCACGGGCGACCGAAGCGCGTCCGGCGCAGGCCGGCGGCAAGCGACTGAGCGGCTACGTCCGCGGCTAACGAGGAGGCTAGGAGATGGAGAAGACGTTCGACGTCGGCGGCCCCGTCCACCTGGACGTCCAGCTGACGAGCGGGAGGATCGAGGTGGACGCGACCCACGAGAGCCCGGCGGTCGTCGAGCTGATCGCGCACGACGAGGAGGCACAGGAGCTCGTCGACGCGGCACGCGTCGAGCTGCGGGGCCGCGACCTGATCGTCGACGTGCCGTGGCGCCGCCGCGGGCTCGGGATCGGCTCGCTCTTCCACGACCGCGGCGTGACCTGCCGGGTTCGCTGCCCGGAGGGATCGTCCCTGAAGACGCGCACGAAGTCCGCCGACCTGACGGTGCGCGGCACCCTCGCCGGCGCCGACGTGGCGACCGCGTCCGGAGACGCGGAGATCGGCGACATCACCGGCGACCTCGTGTTCAAGGGCGCGAGCGGCGACCTCCGTGCGGGCTCGATCGCCGGCAAGGTGGCGGTGAACACCGCGTCCGGCGACGTCTCGCTCGGCACGGTCGGCGGCACCCTGAACGCGAACTCGGCCAGCGGCGACGTCTCGGTCGAGGAGGTGGCCGGCGACGCGAAGGCCAACACGGCGAGCGGCGACATCTCGATCGACTCGGTCGTCAGCGGGGACGTGACGGTCAACTCCGCGTCGGGCGACGTGCGGGTCGGGATCGCCCGCGGCTCCCGCGCCTACCTCGACTGCTCGACCGTCAGCGGCGACACGCGCTCAGAGCTCGGCGTCAGCGGCGACGAGCCCGACGGCGAAGGGCCGCTCGTGAACGTGAGGGCGCGCACGGTCAGCGGCGACATCGCGATCGTGCGCGGATCGGCGTCGGCGGCGACCGACCACGTCCAGGAGGTGGAGGCATGAACCGGCTCTCGTGGGACTCGACCGCGCCCCGCCGCCCGAGCGGCAGGCGCTCCCAGTCGCCGCTGCCGCGGCCCGAGGATCCCGTCTTCGCCGCCGGCGCCGACCCGATGCCCTCCGTCTGGCGCGAGCTGCTCCGCCTGGTCTGAGTTCTGTGACGGTGCCTGGCACCGTAAGGTGCCAGGCACCGTCACAGCTTCGTTCCCGGACAGCCGGATGGGCCGTGAAGCGCCGGTGGGGGCACGTTCCGCGCCCGAGCGCGGTTGTTAGCGGGCGTAGATAGCGGGCCGGTAGGGAGGCTCAGGGATCGTCCTGCCGGCGTCGCGCGCGGCTCCGAGCCAGGTCTCCTTCGCCTTCTCGACCTCGGCGAGCGCTTCCTCGGCGGTCGCGCCGAAAGCGGAGCATGCGTCGAGGTCCGGAATGTCGGCGATATATCCGCCGTCCTCGTCGCTGTAGAAGACGTTGATGTGATAGTCGGTCACTCGTCGGTCTCCAGAGTCAGGAACGTACGGTTTCGCCTGACCGCGCACGTTCTATCCCGTTCAACCATGGGGTTTCGCGTAACGGCGCAGAGCGATATGGGCCGTGAAGGATTCGAACCTTCGACCTTGGGATTAAGAGTCCCCTGCTCTACCAGCTGAGCTAACGGCCCGGGGGCGCGCGTATCGTAGCGCCGCGTGCGCGTCCTCTCCGTGGTCGGAAACCGGCCGCAATTCGTCAAGTCGGCTCCCCTCTCGCTTGCGCTGCGGAAGGCGGGCATCGACGAGGTGGCGGTCCACACCGGCCAGCACTGGGACCGGGAGCTGTCGCAGGTCTTCTTCGACGAGCTCGCGCTGCCCGAGCCCGCGTACCGCCTCGACCTGCGCACCGCCGACCCGGAGGCGATGGCGCCCGCGATCCGCGAGGCCGTCGAGCGCGAGCGGCCGGACTGGGTGCTCGTCTACGGCGACACCAACTCGACCCTCGCCGGCGCGCGCGCGGCGCACGACACCCCCGTCGCGCACGTCGAAGCCGGCCTCCGCAGCTTCGACCCCGGCATGCCCGAGGAGCGGAACCGGATCGAGGTCGACTGGCTCGCGGCGCTGCTGCTCTGCCCCGACGAGCGCTCGGCGGAGCAGCTCGCACGCGAGGGCGTGGCGGGCAGGCGCGAGGTCGTCGGCGACGTGATGCGCGACGCGCTCGACCTCTTCGCCCCGCTCGGCGAGCGCGTCGAGCACCCGTTCCCGAGGCCCTACGCCGTGCTGACGATCCACCGCGCCGCGAACACGGAGCCGGAACGGCTGCGGCGCATCGTCGACGCGCTCGCCGCCGCCGAGCAGCGCTTCGTCTTCCCCGTCCACCCGCGCACACGGCACGTGCTCGACGAGCACGCCGTCCCGGTGCCGCCGAACGTGCAGATGATCGAGCCGCTCGGCTACCTCGAGATGCTCGCGCTCGTGCGCGGCGCCTCGCGCGTCGTCACCGACTCGGGCGGCCTGCAGAAGGAGGCGTACTGGCTGGGCATCCCCTGCGTGACGCTCCGGCCGAGCACCGAGTGGGTCGAGACGGTCGAGGCCGGCGCCAACACCCTCCTCGATCCGGACGACGAGGCGCAGCTCGGGCGGCTCGGAACGGTGCTCACGAACGCGCGCTTCCCGACGCGCGCACCGCAGCTCTACGGCGACGGCCGGGCCGCGGAGCGCGTCGCGGCCGCTCTGTACGCTTGACCGCCGAATGAGCTGGGACGTCGCCATCATCGGCGCGGGCTACGTCGGCATGCCCCATGCGCAGACCTTCGCGGAGGGCGGTAAGAAGGTCGTCCTCGTCGACGTCGTGCAGTCGGTCGTCGACGCGATCAACCGGGGCGAGAGCCACATCCAGGACGTGCCCTCGGAGGTCCTCGGGCCTCTCGTCGACCGGGGTCTGATCGGCGCGACGACCGACTTCTCCGTCGCGCGCGAAAGCGACGCCGTCGTGATCGCCGTCGGAACGCCGCTGACGCGCCAGCGCGAGCCCGACCTCGCGCAGATCCGAAGCGCCGCCGGCTCGGTCGCGCCGCACATCCGCCCCGGACACGTCGTCGTGCTCGAGTCGACCACGTACCCCGGCACGACGCGCGAGGTCCTGCAGCCGATCCTGGAGGAGGGCAGCGGCCTGAAGGCGGGCGAGGACTTCCACCTCGCGTTCGCGCCGGAGCGCGTCGACCCCGGCCGCACCGACTGGACGACGAAGACGACGCCGAAGGTGGTCGGCGGCATCAACGCGGCGTCGACGGCCGCCGCCGCCGACCTCTACCGCTCCGTGCTCGCCAACGTGCACGAGGTCTCGACCGCCGACGCAGCCGAGCTGACGAAGCTCCTGGAGAACATCTTCCGCTCGGTGAACATCGCCCTCGTGAACGAGCTCGCGCAGCTCTGCGACCGCATGGACATCGACGTGTGGGAGGTCATCGACGCGGCCGCGACCAAGCCGTTCGGCTTCATGTCGTTCAAGCCCGGCCCGGGCCTGGGCGGCCACTGCATCCCGCTCGACCCCTACTACCTCGCGTGGAAGGCACGCGAGTTCGACTTCAACACGCGCTTCGTCGAGCTCGCCGGCGAGATCAACAACAACATGCCGTACTTCTGCCGCTCGGTGATCTCGCAGGCGCTGAACCACGGCGCGCAGAAGTCGCTGAGCGGCTCGCGGATCCTGCTGCTCGGCGTCGCCTACAAGTCCGACATCGACGACGTGCGCGAGTCTCCCGCCGAGAAGCTGCTCGAGCTGCTGCGCAACGCCGGCGCCGACGTCTCGTACCACGACCCCTACGTCGCGGAGTTCGACGGCCTGCGGTCCGCCGCGCTCGAGCCGGAGGCCTACGACTGCGTCGCGATCGTCACCGCGCACTCGAACATCGACTACGGCGACGTCGTCCGCCGCGGCAAGGTGATCGTCGACTTCCGGAACGCGACGAAGGGCGTGGAGGTCGACGGCAAGGTCTGGAAGCTTTGACTCGGGTCGCCGTGGCGGGGCTCGGGTACTGGGGCCCGAACCTCGTCCGCAACTTCGACGAGCTCGCCGAGCTGGCCTGGCTCTGCGACCTCGACCCGGAGCTGCGCGAGCGCTTCGCCGCGCGCTACCCGAAGGCGCGCACGACCGACGACCTCGCCGAGGTGCTCGCCGACGACGGCGTCGACGCGGTCGTGATCGCGACGCCGGTGCCGACGCACCACGCGCTCGCGAAGCAGGCGCTCGAGGCGGGCAAGCACGTGCTGGTCGAGAAGCCGCCCGCGATGCGCGCGACCGAGATGGCCGAGCTCGTCGAGCTCGCGTCGACGCGGGACCTCGTGCTGATGCCGGGCCACCTCCTCCTCTACCACCCGGGCGTGCAGAAGCTGAAGGAGCTCGTCGACGGCGGCGAACTGGGCGAGGTGCTGTGCGTCTACGGCAACCGCCAGAACCTCGGGATCGTCCGCACGAACGAGAACGCGCTCTGGTCGCTCGGCGTGCACGACCTGAGCGTGATCCTCTACCTGCTCGACGAGGACCCCGAGGTCGCGACCGCGCAGGGGCGCGACTTCCTCACGCCGGGCGTGGAGGACGTGGTGTTCTGCTTCCTGCGCTTCCCGAGCGGCAAGATCGCGCACATGCACCTGTCGTGGCTCGACCCGCACAAGATGCGGAAGCTCACCGTCGTGGGCCGCGAGAAGATGGCGGTCTTCGACGACATGGAGCTCGAGCGGAAGGTGACGGTGTACGAGAAGTCGCCCTGGAAGCGCGCCGAGACGTACGGCGAGTGGCAGACGCGGTCGGGCGACATCTACATCCCGAAGATCTCGACCGCCGAGCCGCTGCGGCTCGAGTGCACCCGCTTCCTCGAGCTCATCGAGGGCGACGGCGACCGGGCGAAGGTCGCGCGCGACGGCGCCCGCGTGGTGCGCGCGCTGGAGATGCTCACGGAGTCGCTCCGTGGCAGCTGAGGTCCATCCGTCGGCGATCGTCCATCCGGGCACCGTGCTCGGCGAGGGCGTGAAGGTGCTCGAGAACGCGGTGGTCGGCAAGCAGCCGTCGCTGTCCCCGCGCTCGACGGCGAAGCGCGAGCCGCTCGAGCCGGCGCGGATCGGCGACGGGACGATCGTCTCGACCGGCGCGATCGTGTTCGCCGGCTCGACCATCGGGGCCCGCGTGATCCTCGGCGACCAGTCGTGCGTCCGCGAGCGCGTGACGATCGGCGACGACGTCGTCGTCGGCCGCGGCTCGCTCGTCGAGAACGACACGACGATCGGCTCGTCGACCCGCATCCAGGCCGACGCGTACATCACCGCCTACTCGACGCTCGAGGACGACGTGTTCATCGCGCCCTGCGTCGTGACCACGAACGACAACTTCATGGGGCGCACCGAGCGCCGCCACGCGCTGACGAAGGGGCCGACGATCCGGCGCGGCGCGCGCGTCGGCGGCGGCGCGATCCTCTGCCCCGCGGTCGAGATCGGCGAGGAGGCCTTCGTCGGCGCGGGCGCGGTGGTGACGAAGGACGTCGCGCCGCGCACCGTCGTCGTCGGCTCGCCCGCGCGCGTGCTGCGCGAGGTGCCGGAGGACGAGCTGCTCCCGGCCCGGCAGCGCTAGGACGCCAGCACGCGCACGAGCGACAGCCGGTAGGCGACCACGGCGCGGGACTGCGTCCTCAGCTTCGCCTCGAGGTAGTAGACGCCGGTCGCCGGCGCCCGGTAGGAGAGGCGCCACTGGCCGCCGGACCGGCGCGAGACCGCGACCCGGTCGGCGAGCGCAGCGTGCAGGCCGACCACGTGCTGCGTCCCCGGCCGCCAGAGCGCGAGCGGGACGCGCGCCGGCACCTCGGGGCTGAGGCGCGCGTACAGGCGCTGGCCCCTGCTCAGCCGGACGCGGTAGACGTCGACGTCGTCGTCCCAGTAGTCGAGCGTCGCCTGCACCGTGCGCGGCAGGGGCGGCAGCGCGTGCGACCACGGCCCGGCGTCGTCGTTCGGCTCGTAGCGGTCGGGCGTCGGCAGCGGCTCGCCGCTCGTGAGCATCGTCAGCGCGGCCTGGACGTCGAGGTGCCCCCAGCCGGTGAAGCGGTCGCGCCCCGGCGGGCAGACGCCGCACCCGGTCGCCGCGTCGGCATCGGTCGCGCTGCGCTCGAGCAGCCACGCGACCTGGTCCGGCGTCAGGTTCGGGTCCTGGCCGAGGAGCAGCGCCGCCGCGGCCGACACCTGCGGCGCGGCGAACGACGTGCCGATCGCGTCGCGGAACTCCGCCGGGCCGCAGTCGGAGTACCCCGGGTCCGGACAGGCGGGCGTGGTGCTGAGCTGGCGCGGCACCGTCGAGAACATCCCGTCACCGGGCGCCGCGAGGTCGTCGTAGACCGGGTCGCGGTTCGAGTAGGCGGGGACGGAGCCGTCGCGGCGGACCGCGCTCACGCCGATCACGTGCGGCAGCGCCGCCGGGTAGTGCGCGAAGGGCCACGGCGTCGCGGGGGACTGCGGGCCGTTCCCGACCGCGGCGACGACCACGGCGCCCTTCGCGTAGGCGTAGTCGACCGCGGCCTGCTCGAGCGGCGAGTAGGTGTCGAGCCGCGGGTCGAGCGGGTCGCGGACGCCGCCGAGGCTGAGGTTGACGACCCGCGCGCCGTTGTCGACGGCCCAGTGGATGGCGTCGACCTCGCCGTGCAGCGACACGGTGCCGTCGGAGCGGACCACCTTCGCGATCAAGAGCTGCGCGTTGAACGCGAGGCCGGCGATGCCGACGCCGTTGAAGGGATTGGCGGCGATCTCGCCCGCGACGAACGTCCCGTGACCCTGCGTGTCGACGTACCAGGGACTGTCGACGAACGAGCGGCCGGCGGCGATTCGCCCGACGAACTCGGGGTGGTCGCGGTCGATCCCCGAGTCGACGATCGCGACCTTCACCGGGTAGAGCTGGGGCGGCGTCGGCCAGAAGTCCCAGGCGTGATCTTCCTGGAGGTACCACTGCTTGGGCGCGAGCGGCTCGGTGTTGTCGAACGCGCGCGCGGCGGCGGCCGCGGCCAGCACGAGAGCGACCGCGGCGAGAGCGGCTGCGAGGTGTCTCACTGCACCTGCAGTGTCGCGGACACGGCCGGGACGAGGCCATGGCCCGGTGCGGCGCGGACGCGGTAGGCGCCTGGGCCGGGCGCGGCCAGGCTCCAGTCCCCCGTCGCGTCCGTCTGGGACGTCGCGACCGGCGTCCACGAGGCGCCGTCCTGCCGCTGCAGTGCGACCGGCGCGCCGGCGAGCGACGGCCGGATCGTCCCCGAGAGCGACCGGCCGGTCGCGGCGACCTGCAGGAGCGGCGCCACCGCGACCCGCGCGAGCCCCGCCCGCACCGAGCCCATCGCGAGCCGGTAGTCGGTCGTCACGCGCGGCCGTACGAGCGCCGCCACGACGCCGTCGGCACCGAGCTGCAGCTGCCCGGCGGGAGCCCAGTCGCCCCCCGCCGGACGTGCCTCGAGCGAGACGTCTGCGGCGGCGCCGCGCACGAAGCCGCCGAGCGACCCGGCACCCCCGTAGGCGACCGGCTTCGGCGGCGGCAGCAGCTCGAGCAGCGTCGGCGTGAACCAGGTCGACCGGAGCCCGAGCAGGGTTCGGAGCTGCGTGCCGGTGAACGTCCGCGTCTCGCCGCCGGCGATCACGGTCGCCAGCGTCACGCGGCCGGAGGGCCCGGTCGCCGCCTGCAGGTCGTCGATCGGCGCGGACAGCTTCAACCGCTTCGCGACGCGTGACAGGTCGAGCAGAACGGGGCCCCAGTCGTGGTAGGGCGACAGGCCGTCGTACGGGTCGGGCACCGAGACGAGGTACGGCACGGCGCGACCCGTGGCCTCCGCGGCGGAGGCGGTCCTCCCGCCGGAGGTCGAGAAGAACATCGTGTCGGCGACCTTGCCGTCGTAGAGGACGACACGCCCGCGCGTGGCGTCGACTGCAGCCGACGCGGTGGGAGTCTCGGCCGCGACGCCGCCGTAGATCTGGCTGCGCTCGTCGCCGTAGACGTCGAACGTGCCGCCGCGGACGAGGTTCGCGAGCGCGTAGGACCTCGTCGCCACGGCCTGCGCCTCGAGCGCCTGCGGCGCCCAGTTCGACGGCATCTCCTCCGGCACGACGCCCTTGACGTACGCCTCGAGCGGGACGGCGTCGACGACCTGCAGCGCGCGGCCGGCACGCGCGACCACGAGCCGGCCGCGATACGCGGCGCCGTCGACCGCGAGCGGCTGCGGCGACGTGAAGAGGAGCGGCGGCCGGAGCGCCTTGCCGTCGACCCGGAGCGCCGGCCCCAGGACGAGCGGCCGCGCGGGGTCGAGGCGGACCGTCGTGCCGGCCGCGTCGCGGACACGCCAGGCGGCCCCGGCGCCGAGCGTCACGCGCCGCGCCGCCGCGACGAGCACGCGGATCGTGCGCGTCGGCGCCGCGCCGAGCGTCGTGCCGGGGTAGTAGTGGGCGAGGATGCGGTCGTACGTCCAGCCGTGCTGCGCGTACCCGTACGCGCCCCACTGGCTCATGCCGATGCCGTGGCCCCAGCCGTGGCCGGTGAGGGCGAGGACGCCACGCGCGGCGAGCGTCGTCGTGGCGGGCGAGGTCGGTGCGGTCGTCGTCTGGCCGGGGCCAGCGCGCGACGGGAGCGCGAGACCGCCAGCGAGCCCTCCGCCGAGCAGCAGTGCGAGGGCGGCGAGCCTCGCCGGCGAGCGCATCAGGCCAGCCGGTGCGCGTACTGCGTCTCGTAGTAGCGGCGGTAGTCGCCGCGCTTGATCGGCTCCCACCAGTCGCGGTTCGTGCGGTACCACTCGACCGTCTCCTCCAGCCCGCCGCCGTCGAACGAACGGCGCGGCGCCCAGCCGAGCCCGCGCAGCTTCGTCGAGTCGATCGAGTAGCGGCGGTCGTGCCCCGGCCGGTCGGCGACCATCCGCACCAGGTCGGGGCCGGCGCCCGTGAGCTCAAGGATGCGGCGGACGACGTCGAGGTTCTCGCGCTCCTGGCCGCCGACGTTGTAGATCTCGCCGCTCCGCCCCTCGCGCAGCGCGAGCTCGATCGCCGTGCAGTGGTCGTCGACGTGCACCCACTCCCGCCGCTGGCGGCCGTCGCCGTAGACGGGCAGCGGCTCGCCGTCGAGCGCGTTCGTGACGAAGAGCGGGATGATCTTCTCCGGATACTGGCGCGGCCCGAACGTGTTCGCGCCGCGCGTGATCAGCGCGTCCACGCCGTACGTCCGCACGTACGCGAGCACCTGCAGGTCGCCGCCCGCCTTCGACGCCGAGTACGGGCTCGACGGCCGGAGCGGCGCCTCCTCCGTGCACGGGGGCGCGTCGAGCGGGACGTCGCCGTACACCTCGTCGGTCGAGACCTGCACGTGCCGCAACCCGTGGTGCCGCGCGTGGTCGAGCAGCACCTGCGTGCCGAGGACGTCGGTGAGGATGAACTCGGCCGGGCCGAGGATCGAGCGGTCGACGTGCGTCTCGGCGGCGAAGTTGACGATCGCCTCGCAGCCCTCGGCCGCGCGCGCGACCGCGTCCGGGTCGGCGATGTCGCCGTGGTGGAACTCGTGCTCGACGCCGTCGAGGTTGGCGCGGTTGCCGGCGTAGGTGAGCTTGTCGAGGACGACGACCTCGTCGCCGTGCTCGACCAGGCGCCGGACGAACTGCGAGCCGATGAAGCCGGCGCCGCCGGTGACGAGGACCTTCATCCGCGCAACAGGCTAGCCGCCGTCCAGGCGGGCGAGGCAGTCGCGGAGCCCCTCGCGCCAGTGCGGCAGCGTCGGAGCGCCGCGCTCGCTGCGCAGCACCGAGTACGCGGGCCGCGGCGCGCGCGCGCCGAACGCGGCCGTCGAGATGCGCCGCACGCGCGTCGGCAGGCCTGCCTCGGCGAAGACCGCCTCCGCGAAGTCGGCCCACGTGCAGTCGCCGTCCGCCGCGACGTGGTAGACGCCGTACGGCAGCTCCAGCACGTCGCGGGTCGCCTCGGCGAGGTGGCCGACGAACGTCGGGCAGCCCCGCTGGTCGCCGACGACGGCGACCTCGTCACGCTCGCGCCCCAGCCGCAGCATCGTGCGCACGAAGTTCCGCGACGTCCAGCCGTACAGCCACGACGTGCGGACTATCCACGCGCGCTCGCCGGCGGCCGCCTCGCCGTGCAGCTTGGTGCGGCCGTACGCACCGAGCGGCGCCGGCGCGTCCGACTCGAGGTACGGCGAGCGCTTGGCGCCGTCGAAGACGTAGTCGGTCGACCAGACGACGAGCGGCGCGCCGAGCTCGGCCGCGTGGCGCACGCCGCCGACGTTGACCGCCGCGGCGCCCTGCGGGTCGTCCTCGGCGCCGTCGACGTCCGTCCAGGCCGCCGCGTGCAGCACCAGGTCCGCCTCGAGGCCGTCCGGCGCCGGGTGCGTCACGTCCCAGTCCGCGCGCGTGAGGCCGCGCGCACCGGGAAACGCCTCGAGCAGCGCCTGCCCGAGCTGGCCGGCGGCGCCCGTTACGACGATGCGACCCGGCTGTCCCGCTCCGAGAGGGTCGGCGATCGCGTGCTCCAGAGGCCGACGACGCGCGGGTCGTTCCACGGCACGCCGTGCTCGTCGGGTTCGTCGGGGTCGTACTCCTCGGTCACGAGGTAGCAGAAGAGACAGTCCGTCAGCGCTTCGTAGCCGTGCGCGTGGATGCCCGGGACGTAGACCGCCACCGGGTTCTCGTCGCCGATGTCCTCGGTGAACGTCTCGCCGGTGTCGCGGTCGAGGACGACGACGCGCACCATCCCGTGCAGGCAGACGAAGAGGTCGTCCTGGCCGCGCTCGTGGTAGTGCAGCCCGCGGACGACGCCGCGACGCGAGTACGCGAGGTTGGCCTGGCGGATCGGCTTCGGCAACGCGCTCGCGCGCGCGAGCTCGGAGAACCAGCCGCGCCCGTCCTCCACGCGCCGCAGCGGGAGGCGGTGGAGCCCCTCGATCACTTGTTGACGCCCGTCTCCTCGATCCGGCGGCCGATGTCGGCGAGGTCCGCCCAGTGCTTGCCGCCGTCGTGCCACCAGCCCTCGACGCGCTGCACGTCGAGCCGGCCTCGCTGCGCGTACGCGCGGTTGACGTCCGTGATCTCGAGCTCGCCGCGGCTCGACGGCTCGAGCACGTCGATCAGCTCGTAGACGTCGGGCGGGTAGCAGTAGAGGCCGACCACCGCGTCGTTCGAGGGCGGCGACTCGTAGCGCGTGTCGACGCGCCCCGCCTTCTCGACCACGTCCACCACGGAGCCGTCGTCGGCATACGCGACGACGCCGAAGTTCTCGGGATCCGGGACCTCCTTGACGAAGACGAGCGCGCCGTCGCCCCATGCGGCGATCGCCTCGGCCTGCGAGTGCTCGAAGATGTTGTCGCCGAGGCACACGACGAGGCGGTCGTCGCGGGCGAAGTCGCGTGCCATCCCCACCACCTGCGCGATCCCGCCGGGCTCGACCTGCACCTTGTAGGTGAGGTCGAGGTCGAACAGCACCTCGTCGCCCGACCGCGAGCGGACGCGGCCGTCGCCGAGCAGGTCGATGAACTGGCCGGCGTGCTGCTGGCCGGTGACGAGGAGCACATCGCGCACCCCGACGCGCTCGAGCAGCTGCAGCGGGTAGTAGACCATCGGCCAGCGGCCGACCGGCAGCAGGTGCTTGTTCGTGACGCGCGTGAGCTCCTGCAGGCGCGTCGCGCTGCCGCCCGCGGCGATGAGCCCCTTCATGCGGGCGATGCTATAGCGGACGCCGCGCCGCGACCGCGGGCGGCGACAAGGCCGAGGATGCCCGCGACGATGCCGACGACCGCGACGCACCACCACATCGTCGCGTCGCCGTACGCATGCCGGACCTGCAGGCCAAGGAAGGGCGTCACGGCCCAGCCGACGCTCCAGGTGCCGCCGAAGACGCCCATGTAGGCGCCGCGGATGTCCGCAGGCGCGAGCGCGGCGACGACGGCCTGCGACGTCGGCACCCACAGCATCTCGCCGATCACGAAGATGACGATCACGACCGCGATCACCGGAGCGGCGCCGTCGACATTCAGGAGCAGGAACGGGACGCCCATCAGCGGCATCGCGACGCCGAGCTTGAGAGGCGCGGGCACGAACGCCACCCAGCGTGTGAGCCGCAGCTGGAACACCGTCACGAGCAGCGGGTTGAGGATCATCACGAAGCCCCACACCGCCGGCGCCAGGTGGTGCGTCGTCGTCGCCGAGATCGGCAGCAGCGTCTCGGTCGCGATGTACGTCATCGTCGCGAAGACCGACGCGAGCATGAAGAGGAGGAACGGCCGGTCGCGCAGGATCACCGGCAGCGAGCCGCGCTGCGGCGGCCCTTCCGGCGCGTACGCCCCGCCGCGGGGAATCGACCGCCACGCGATCGCCGCGGCCGCGGCCGCGAGCGCGAACGTCCCCAGCCAGAGGTGCGACCAGTGGCCGCCGACGAGCAGGAGCCCGCCGATCGGCGGGCCGATCGTGACCCCGAGGTTCGACGCGACGCGCACCGACGCGTACGCGGCCTCCTGGCGCTCCGGCGCGACGAGGTCGGCGACCATCGCCTGGTCGGCGGCGTTGCCGAGCGACCCGAAGACCGGCATGAGCGCGAGCAGCGCCAGCCCCGGGTAGACGTGCGTGCCGACGGCGAGCAGGCCGAGCGGCGTCACCGCCTCGAGCGTCCAGCCGGCGAGGATGAGCGGCCTCCGGCCGACGCGGTCCGACCAGTGGCCGCCCGCGTAGCCGACGAGGCCGGCGAGCACCGCGCCGATCAGGTACGCGAACGCGAGCGATGACTGCGGCGCGTGCAGCCGCTTCAGCGCCCAGATGCCGAGGAACGGGTACGACGACGAGCCGGCGATCGAGCCGGCGAGGCTGACGGCGAGCACCGGGCGAAGCGCCCGGTCGACGTCGCCGCCCCAGACGAGACGGACGAAACGCGTGACCAGAGGCATGGACGGACGGGCGCCGGTCGAGACGCCCGCGTCCCGAGCCTAGCCGGAGCCGCTCACCTCACCCCTCGACGGGCGACGGCCGCACGCGCACGAGCCGCGCCATCCGCGGCGGCAGCCACCAGTTCCAGCGGCCGAAGACCGCCATCAGGCTCGGCACGAGGATGCAGCGGACGATGGTCGCGTCGACGATCACCGCCGTCGCGAGGCCGACTCCGAACTCCTGCAGGCCGACGATGCGCCCGGTGACGAAGCCCGAGAACGCCGCGACCATGATCACCGCCGCCGCGGTGATGATCCGGCCCGTGCGCTCGAGGCCGTGCGCAACGGCCTCGGCGTTTCCCGCGCCCGCGTCCCACGTCTCGCGCATGCGCGTGACGAGGAACACCTCGTAGTCCATCGAGAGGCCGAACAGGGTCGCGAACAGGAAGGGCGGGATCCAGCCCTCGACCTGCGGGTCCCGGTACAGCCCCGCCGCCGCATGGCCGAGCCCGAAACGGAAGACGACGACGAGCATCCCGTAGCTCGCGGCGACGGAGAGCAGGTTCAGCACCACCGCCTTGAGCGGAAGCAGCACCGAGCGGAAGACGCGAAGGAGCAGCAGGTACGTCAGCGCGACGACTGCGACGATCAGCCACGGCACGTAGCGGTACGTGAGGTCGAGGAAGTCGACGCCCTGGGCGGGGCCGCCTCCGACGAGCACGCGCGTCCCCGCCGGAAACCGCGCCGCGGCCACGAGCCGTGCGCGCACGCGCCGCACGAAGCTCTGCGCCTGCGCCTGGCCGTAGTCGTGGCGGCCGAGCGACAGCAGCTGCACGTACCGGGCCGACGGGTCGACGAAGCGAGGCCCCGGCCCGGTCAGCACGCCCGCGACCTCCGGGTCGTGCCGCAGCTCGCCGACGAGACGGCGGACGGCGGCCCGCACCGCCGGAGACCGCGCGCCGCCGGGACGGCCGGCGTCGACGACGATCCGCGTCGGCGACGTCGCGCCCGGGCCGACCGCCGCGCGCAGCACGTCGAAGCCGCGGATCGCCGCGGGCGTCCGCGGGACGCCGTAGCTCGAGCCGGGCGTCAGCGCGAGCCAGAAGACCGGCGCCGCGGCCGCGAGCAGGATCGCGGAGCCGAGTGCGAGGTAGGTGCGCGGACGGCGCATGATCGAGTGCGCGAGCCGCGGCCAGAAACCCCATCCGCCCGTACGGAGGCGCCGCGGCAGCACGCGGCGGCGGGCGACGCCGCGGCGGCCGTACAGCGCGAGCAGCGTCGGCTGCAGCGTCGCCGCGGCGACGATCGAGACGATCGGGATCAGGAACCCCGCCACGCCCATCATGCGCAGGAACGGAACCGGTAGCGCGACGAGCAGCAGCAGCCCGATCGCGACCGTGGCGCCGGAGAAGATCACGGCGCGGCCGGCGCTCTGCATCGTCCGGACGACGGCGTCCTCGACCGTGCCGCCGCCCGCGAGCTCCTCGCGGAAGCGGTAGACGACGAGCAGCGAGTAGTCGACCGCGATCCCCAGCCCGATCAGCTCGATCACGTTCGTCACGTACGTCGGCGCCGAGGCGAGGTGGACGATCCCGTACATGATCCCGAGCGCGCCGAGGATCGTGCAGGCGGCGAAGACGAACGGCATCGTCACCGAGACGGAGATGCCGAACACGCCGACGAGCACGAGCAGCGCGATCGGCACGGCGATCGACTCGCCCTTCGTCAGGTCGTGCGAGAAGATCGGGTCGAGCGCGTGCTGGATCGGCCCGGCGCCGGTCACGTAGGCGCGCTCGACGCCGGCTGGGCGCCCGACGGCGCGCGCGAGCGCGTCGGCGTACCCCTTCGCCTGCGCCAGGTCCAGCGTCGAGTCGACGTCGCCCCAGAGGACGTCGCCCGCGCGCTGCAGCGGCGTCGGCCGGCCGGTGGGGACGACGGCCGCCGCGCGGTCGAGCACTCCCTGCAGGCGGGCGACGGGCGGGCGCTCGCCGCTGCGCAGCCGGAAGACGATCGTGAACGTGCCGTCGGGGCGGTCGCCGAAGTGGCGCTGGAGGATGGTCCGCGCCCGCTCCGACTCGGTGCCGGGGATCGCGAACGTGTTCGAGAGGAAGGGGGAGAGACGCGTCGCGGCGATGCCGCCGAGGACGAGCACGACGGCCCAGGACGCGAGCACGGCGAACCGGTGCCGGAGCACGAAGCGCGTCCAGGCAGCCATGCGTGCTGAGCGTAGTGGAGGGGTACGGTTCCGCGGATGGCACGGCACGACGAGCTGCACGGCGAGATCGAGGAGCTCTTCGCCGAGCTCTGGCAGGTGCCCCGGTTCGCGGGGCTCCGCCGCGGCTTCCGGCCCAACGTCGACTGCTTCCACACCGACGACCCGCACACGCTGACCGTCGTCGTCGAGCTGCCGGGCGTCGACCCGGAGACCGTCGACGTGGTCGCAGCCGAGCGCACGCTCGTGATCGCCGGCGAGCGGCCGCGCCCGCACCTGCCCGGCCGCGTGTACCAGCAGATGGAGATCGAGTACGGCCCGTTCCGCCGTCGCGTGCGGCTGGCCGAGGACGTGGACGCCGAGCACGCGCGGGCGCGGTACGAGCACGGCGTGCTGACGGTCGAGCTGCCGGTCGTCCGCAGGGGCGCGTCGGCGGGACGCGTCCCGATCGAGGTGGAGCGGCCGTGACGGAGCTCCCCGACCTCTCGGAGAGCGACCAGCAGGTCGAGCTGCCGGCGGCGCTGCCGGTGCTGCCGCTGAAGGAGACCGTCGTCTTCCCGCAGTCGATGACGCCGCTCGCGATCGGCCAGGAGCGGTCGGTGCGCCTGATCGACGACGTCGTCGCGGGCGAGCGGCTGCTCGCGCTCGTCGCCTCGCGCGACGCGGAGCTCGACAACCCCGGCTGGAACGAGATCTACGACGTCGGCACGGTCGCGATCGTGCACAAGCTCATCAAGGTCCCCGACGGGACGCTGCGGATCCTCGTGCAGGGCCTCGAGCGCGTCCGGCTCGAGCACGCGCTCGACACCGAGCCCTACCTGCTCGGCGAGTTCAGCGCGCTCCCGGACGTCGTCTCCGAGACCCCCGAGCTGGAGGCGCTGACGCGCAACGTCCAGGGGCTGTTCACGCGCATCATCGGGCTCGCCCCCTACCTGCCCGAGGAGCTGCAGCTCGCCGCGGCGAACGTCGACGACGCGAGCGCCCTCTGTCACCTCGTCGCCTCGACCCTGCGGACGATCAGGCTGGAGGAGCGGCAGGCGATCCTCGAGCAGGTCGACGTCGAGCAGCGGCTGCGGATGGTCTCCGGCATCTTGAGCCGCGAGCTGGAGGTGTTCGAGCTCGGCTCGAAGATCCAGTCGCAGGTCCAGTCCGAGATGGAGAAGGGCCAGCGCGAGTACTTCCTGCGCCAGCAGCTGAAGGCGATCCAGCAGGAGCTCGGCGAGGGCGACCCGGACCAGGCGGAGGCGAACGACCTGCGCCGGCGGCTCGAGGAGACGAGGCTGAGCGACGAGGCGAGGGCGGCAGCCGAGCGGGAGCTGGGGCGCCTCGAGCGCCTGCCGGCGGCGGCCGCCGAGCACGGCGTCATCCGCACGTACCTGGAATGGATCCTGACGCTTCCCTGGGGCGCCTACACCGACGACGACCTCGACCTCGACCACGCGCGCGCCGTGCTCGACGAGGACCACTTCGACCTGGACAAGGTCAAGGAGCGCATCGTCGAGCACCTCGCCGTCGCGAAGCTGCGCAACGAGGTGTCGGGCCAGATCCTCTGCTTCGTCGGCCCGCCCGGGGTCGGCAAGACGTCGCTCGGGCAGTCGATCGCGCGCGCGCTCGGCCGGAAGTTCGTGCGGATGTCGGTGGGCGGCGTGCGGGACGAGGCCGAGATCCGCGGCCACCGGCGCACCTACATTGGCGCGATGCCGGGCACGGTGCTGCGCTCGCTGCGCGACGCCGAGTCCGCGAACCCGGTGCTGCTGATCGACGAGATCGACAAGATGGGCGCCGACTGGCGCGGCGACCCGGCGAGCGCGATGCTCGAGGTGCTCGACCCGGAGCAGAACGCGACGTTCCGCGACCACTACCTCGACCTGCCGTTCGACCTGTCGAAGGTGCTGTTCATCTGCACCGCGAACACCGTCGACACGATCCCCGGCCCGCTCCTCGACCGCATGGACGTGATCCACCTCTCGGGCTACACCGAGGAGGAGAAGCTCGGCATCGCGAAGCGCTACCTGCTGCCGAAGCAGCGCGAGCTGCACGGGCTGCAGCCGCGGCAGCTGCGGATCTCCGACGCGGTCCTGCGGACGATCGCGCGCGAGTACACCCGCGAGGCGGGCGTGCGCAATCTGGAGCGGCGGATCGCGGACGTGTGCCGCAAGGCCGCCGCCGAGGTCGCCCGCGGCGCGGCGCGCAGCCCGCGCGTCGACGACCGCCGCCTCCGCGAGTGGCTCGGGCCCCGCCGCTTCTCGGGCGAGGCGCGCCGGCGCACCTCCGACCCCGGCGTCGCCACGGGGCTCGCCTACACCGCGGTCGGCGGCGACGTGCTCTTCGTCGAGGCGACCGCCTATCCCGGCAAGGGCCGCCTGACCATCACCGGCCAGCTCGGCGACGTGATGCGGGAGTCGGCTCAGGCGGCGCTCTCGTGGGTGCGCTCGCACGCCTCCGAGCTCGGCACGACGGCTGACTGGTTCGCCGAGCACGACGTGCACGTGCACGTGCCGGCGGGCGCGGTCCCGAAGGACGGCCCGTCGGCGGGCGTGACGATGGCGACGGCGATTGCCTCGCTCGTCCGCGGCGTGCCGGTGGCGAGCGACCTCGGCATGACAGGCGAGATCACCCTCACGGGCCAGGTGCTGCCGATCGGCGGCCTGCGGGAGAAGTCGCTGGCGGCACAGCGCGCGGGCCTGAAGCGCGTCGTGTTCCCGCGCGAGAACGAGCCCGACCTCGACGAGCTGCCGCCGGAGACGCGGCAGGCGCTCGAGTTCGTGCCCGCGGCGACGGTCGAGGACGTCTTCGCGGCGGCGTTCGACGGGCAGCGGCGCGCGCGCTCCCGGCGCCCCGCCGCCGTGGACCAGGAGCGCAGGGCGGCTAGACCGGCCGGAAGCTCCTGAGGAGCCCGGCGCAGGCGTCGTCGCTCCCCTTCGCGGGCCGGCGGCAGACGAGCTGGTACTCGCGCCGGCCGCGCAGGACGAACGTGTACTCGACGACGTCGCCGCCCGTCGCCACGTCGTAGCTGTGCGAGCGGATCCCGCCCGCCGTCACCGCGCGGGACGCGCCCACGGTGCCGTGCAGCTGGCGCGCGACGCCCTGCATGCGGGCGTCGAGCTCGCGGCTGACCTTCGCGAACAGCCCGTCGTTGTAGGGCTTGAGGAGCGGGAAGATCGTCACCTGCACGAGCTGCGAGTCCTGCGTCGCCCGCACCGACGGGCCGCGCGCGGAGACGCGCCAGCCGGCCGGAGCCTCGAAGCGGAAGCCCGGCCCGTGGACGACGTGCACTTGCTCGTGCGCCGACCCCCCGCAGCCTGCGAGGATGAGCAGCACCAGGAGGAGCGCCGGTTTGGCTCGGCCGGGCCGGGGTATCAAGCGCGGAACGACGCGAAAGGATCGAGGACGAATGGCGAAGACGAAGGACAAGGTCTACGACGCTGCGGGCAACATCAAACCCTACGTCGAGCGCGCGGTCAGCGACGAGAAGCTGCGCGACGACGTCATGCATGCGTTCAAGACCGCGAGGCAGCTGTACGACGAGCTGGTCGGCAGCCGCCGTCCCGTGACCGTCGCCGCGCGCGTCGCCACCGACGCGGAGATCCGCGAACGCCTCAAGGAGGCGATCGAGGACCTGCGGAGCGCCGCCGACCGCCTTCAGGGCAAGCGCGACCACTCCGGCCGCAACGCCACGCTGCTGATCGCCGGCATCGCGCTCGGGATCCTCTTCAACCCGGTGACCGGGCCCGAGACCCGCAAGTGGGTCAAGGACCTCGTCCTCGGCGGGTCGGACGAGTTCGGCGAGAGCTATCCGCCGGGCGACCGCAACGGCGGGGCCTAGAACGTCCGCCTAGCCGCGCCCGAGGTCGCGCGTCGGCGCGGCCGGCGCCGTCGTGGGCGCAGCCAGCTCGCGCAGCAGGCTCGCCGGGTTCGGCGGCACGAGCGCGCGCCTGAGCGACTCCGGGTCGAGACCGTCCGCGGACGAGATGTCGTTCATGCCGAGCAGGATCGCACCCGGCTCCGGCGCCGACCCGCCGGGCACGACGGCGAGCCAGCTCGCGGCGACCGGGAACGGCAGGTCCTGCTGGTGCTGCCAGGCGTTCAGGTACGGCGTCGGGTCGACGGCGCCGTCGTAGCCGAGGTAGAGCAGCGAGACCGGGTGGATCTCGAAGTGGAGGTGGACGGGTGTTCCCTCCGCGTCGCCCGTGTTGCCCATGAAGCCGATCACCTGGCCGGCCTTCACGTGCGCGCCGTCCACGGCGAGCGTCGAGAACGCCGAGAGGTGCGCGTAGTAGAACTGGTTGCCCTGCTCGTCGAGGAGCCAGAGGCGGTTGCCGCCGATCTTGTTCCAGCCGACGCTGAAGATCGTGCCGTCCGCGCAGGCGACGAGGGGCTGGCCGAGCTGGCCGAAGATGTCGTCGCCGTGGTGGTACGTCACGTCCGACCGCGGCGCCCCGAACGTGTCGCCGTACGACACCGGCCCGTAGACGGGAAACACGTAGCGGCCGGCGGTGAGCTTCGGGTGCAGCCGAAGCGGGCCGCCCTTCTTCTGCGGCCGGAGCGGCCTGCGCACGGGCCGGTCGCCGAGGGGCGGCTCCTGGGACGGCTCCGCCGCGGTCGTCGTCGGCGCGGTCGTCGTGGTGGTGGTCGTGGTCGTCTCGGCCGGCGGCGGCGCCGTCTGCACGGCCGCGTCGGCGTAGCCGATCCGGATCTCGCTCCCGGAAGGAAGACCGCCGTGCGCGGCGGTCAGCGTGACGTCGAGCTCGACGACCGAGCCGTCGTAGCCGCGCGTGCCGGGCGGCGCGCTGCGATCGATCGCCGTCACGTCGACGCCGAGCTGCCCCCAGTCGCCGAGCGCGACGTGCTGCGCGCCGCTCACGGGCTGGCCGTTCACGAGCAGGTTCGTCACGGTGCTGCCGTTCTGGTTTCCACCGGCGCCGGAGTAGCCCGTGCCGGCCGAGGCGCGCGCGGTGACGGCGTCGGCGGTGATCTCGCCGCCGAACAGCGAGATCCCGCTCGCCTCGCTCTCGGCGCCGGCCGACGCGTTCGCCTCGACCTTCGTCGTCGCCGACGCGAGCGACGACTGCACGCTCACGACCGAGCCGTCGGCGGGATACGCGAAGGCCCCGCCCGCGACCGGCGCGGCGGCGGGCGGCGCCGTGGCCGCGGGCGTCGAGGCGGCGACGCCGCTCGGCAGCGTCACCTCGACCGCCCACGCGCCCGCCGAGGCGGTCGGGGCCGACGACGGCGACTGCGCGCCCGCCGAGCCGAGGGCGAGCAGCACCAGCGGCGCGAGCAGGACCGGCACGTGCCGCGCTCGCACCAGGGAGTTTCCGGGACGGAGCACTAGCCGAGCTGCTTGCGCGCGAACTCGCGGAAGCGCTGCCGGGCGCCCTCGTCGGGCACCGCGGGCTCGTCGTCCTGCGCCTGCGCCGCGACCTCCTCCGCCACCGCGCGCACCTCGCGGACGACGGCCTCGCGATTCTCGGGATCCCGAAGCAGGGCGTCGACCCACGCGCCCTCGCCGGACGGCACGTCGTGGTCGACGAGAAGCTGGCCGAGCAGCATGCCGACGCGAATGTAGGCGAAGGTGCGGAAGGCGAGCGTCCTGCGCGGTCCCGCGACGAGCTCGTCGATCTCGGGATGCGACTCCTGGATCTCGCGCACGATCGAGCCGAGCGGCTCGTCGACCAGCGGGATCCAGAGCTCCTCCGCGCCGCTCATCTCGGAAGTGTTCCCGATCGGGCCGCCGCGCGCCACTACCCTGCGAACGTGGACCCGCTGTCGCGCCTCGCCGCGGAGCCCGGGCGCGCCGCGCTCTTCCTCGACGTCGACGGCGTCCTCGCGCCGATCGTCGAGCGGCCGGAGGAGGCGACCGTGCCGGAGCCGACGCGCCGCGAGCTCGGCCGCCTCGCGCGGCGCTACGCGCTCGTGGCGTGCGTGACGGGCAGGCCGCGCGAGACGGCGGAGTCGATCGTCGGCGTGCCGGGGCTCACCTACGTGGGCGAGCACGGCCTGGAGCTGGACGCGGGCGCGCGGGCGTGGGCGCCGCGGATCCACGCATTCGCGGCGGCCGCCGGCTGGCCGGACGTGGAGTCGAAGCCGCTCAGCTCGGCGTTCCACTACCGCCGCAGCGCCGACCGCGTCGCGGCGCGCGCGGAGCTCGAGCAGGTTGCCCGCGACGCGCTCGAGCGCGGGTTCCGCACGCGCTGGGGCCGCTTCGTGCTCGAGGTGCTGCCGCCGCTCGACGCGACCAAGGGGACGGCCGTGCGGCGGCTGCTCGACGACACGGGGCTCGACCGCGCGCTCTACGCCGGCGACGACACGACCGACCTCGACGGGTTCGCCGCGCTCGACGGGCTGGAGACGGCGGTGCGGGTCGCCGTCGTGTCGAGCGAGGGCCCGTCCGCGCTCGGCGAGCGTGCCGACGTCGTCGTCGGCTCGACCGACGCCTTCCTCGAGCTCCTGCGGCGGCTGTAGGCCGCCTACAGGCGCAGCCGCTCGCGCACGCGGCGAGCCTGCCGCCGCGAGACGTCGAGCTCGGTGCGGGCCGCATCCGCGAGCTGCAGCCGCAGGCGGTCGCCGCCGGCGCGCCGCACCGCGGTGACCTTCCCCAGGTTCACGAGGTACGAGCGGTGCACGCGCGCGAAGGGCGAGCCGAGGCGCTCCTCCAGCGCGCCGAGCGGCGACGTCGAGAGGTACGAGCGGTCGTGCGTGTGGACGCGGCTGTAGTCGCCCTCGGCGCGAACGTAGTGGATCTCGGCCGGGTCGAGCAGCAGCTCGCTCCCCCCGGGGCCGACGACGGCGACGCGCTCCGGCTGCGCCGGCCCGGCCGCGGCGCGCTCGCGGAGACGCTCCAGGACGCGCGCGAGCCGGTCGGGATCGACCGGCTTGAGGAGGTAGTCGAACGCCTCCACGGCGAAGGCGTCGACCGCGTAGCGCTCGTGCGCGGTCACGAACACCACCGCGGGCGGCGTGCCGAGGTCGCGCAGCAGCGGCGCGGCGGCGAGCCCGCTCGCCGCGGGGAGCTCGACGTCGAGGAAGACCACGTCGGGCCGCGTCGAGCGCACCGCGGCGACCGCGGCGCCGGCGGCCGCGGCGTCGCCGACCACCTCGACGTCGTCGTGGCGCGCGAGGAGATACCGAAGCTCGTCGCGCGCGGGCTGCTCGTCGTCGACGATCAGCGCGCGGATCGTCACGCTACCGGCACCTCGAGCCGCACGATCGTGCCGAAGGGGAACGAGCGCAGCCGCACGCCCGCGCCGTAGTGCGCGGTGAGCCGCCGGTTCACGTTCGCGAGGCCGAGCCCCGTCCCCTCCCCCACGCCGGGTTCGAGCACGCGGTCGATCGCCTCGCGCGCGATGCCGCGCCCGTCGTCGCGCACGGTCACGCGCAGCTTGCCGCGGCGCACGCGCGCGCGGACGACGAGGTGCAGCGGCCGGTCGGTCTTGCCGTGCTTGACGGCGTTCTCGACGAGCGGCTGGACGAGCAGCGGCGGCAGGCGAACGCCGAGCGCGTCCGGGGCCGCGTCGACCGTGACCACGAGCCCGGCGCCGAAGCGCGCCTGCTCGAGCTCGAGGTAGCTCCGGACGTGCCGCAGCTCGTCCTCGAGCGTGACGAACTCGCCCGGCCGCGCGAGCCGCTGCCGCAGGTGGTCCGAGAACGCGACGACGAGGCGCCGTGCGCGCTCCGGGTCGGTGCGGATGAACGAGGCGATCGTGTTGAGCGCGTTGAACACGAAGTGCGGCTCGATCTGCGCCTGCAGGGCGGCCTGCGTCGCGCTCTGCAGCTCCGACAGCTGCAGCTGCGCGGAGAGCTGCTCGCCGAGCTCCTCGAGCGTCCCCACGGCGGGCTCGTCGAGAGGCGAGGCGTCCGTCGCGAACGCCACCACCGCCCCCGCGGCGCCGTCGGTGAGCCGCAGCGGCACGACCGCGGCCGCGCCGAGGGGACAGGCGGGGTGGCCGCACTCGGAGCGAATGCCGAGCGGCGCGAGCAGCGGCCGCTCCCCGGCGAGCGCCTCGAAGACGGGCCGGATCGGCCGGTCGCCCGCGCGATGGTGGTCGGCGCCGGCGCCGACGAAGGCGAGCACCGACCGCCGGTCGGTCACTGCCACGGCGCCGTAGCCGAGCTTCTCGAACAGCTCGTAGGCGACCGTGCGGGCCGCGCTCTCCGTGAGCCCGCGCCGCAGCTCGGGCAGGGTCGCCGCGAGCAGCTCGAGCGCGGGCACGGCACGCCGGCCCGCCCGTCTGCGCACGCGCGGCATGGCGGGATTGTGCACGGGCCCGCCGGCGACCCACCGTCCTTGGTTCGTCGAAGACGAACCAAGGACGTGAGCTGCGCGTCTACCGGTCGTTCGGCTGGACGACGATCAGCGAGTTGCCCTCGGGATCGCGCAGCCAGAACATCGGCGGCACGGGGCCGCCCAAGCGAGAGATCTCCTCGTCCGCGTCCGCGCCCGCGGCCTTCAGCGCCGCGTGGTCGGCTTCGACGTCGGTCGTGTCGAGGATGATCCCGCTCTCGGCGTTCCCCGCCTGCTTGCCGGGCGGCGGCGGGGCAAGCGCGATCGTCGTCTCCGTGCCCGGAAGCTGCACCTCGACCCAGCGCATGTCGGGCCCCATCGGGACGTCGACGACCTTCTCGAAGCCGAGCGTGCCGACGTAGAAGTCGAGCGCCCGGTCGACGTCGGCGACCGGGACGACGACGCGCCCGACGCGGGTGAGGTGGAGGTTGGTGGACGTGCTGGCTGACATTGCTGCCTCCTCGTTCGTCGGTGGTCGCTCCTACAGACGCCGGGCGGCCCCGCAACTCATCGGTCACTCCTGGTGCACGCGGACGGCGGTGCCGTACGCGCAGATCTCCGTCCACATCGAGCCGAGCTCCGACGTGTCGAACCGCATCGCCAGGATCGCGTTCGCGCCCTTCGCCTCCGCCTCGGCGCACATCCGCTCGATCACCTGCTCCCGGCTGTCGGCGAGCGCCTTCGTCATCCCCTTCAGCTCGCCGCCGACGATCGACTTCAGGCCGGCCCCGATCTGCGAGCCGATGTTCCGCGAGCGCACGGTCAACCCGAACACCTCGCCGTAGACCTCGTCGACGACATAGCCGGGCAGGTCGTTCGTCGTCGCGATCAGCATTGCTCGATCACCTCCACCACCTCCGGAATCGACGTCACACGCGCACCATCCCACGAACGCGCCTCGGGCCAGAACGGCTCCTCGCCGGGCGCGTGGATGAGGATCGCCTCCATGCCGACGCGGCGCGCGCCCTCGAGCTCGTCGTTCGCGCCGTCGCCGACGAACACCGCCCGCTCGGGCTCGACCCCGAGCTCCTCGCAGCAGGCGAGGTAGATGCGCGGGTCGGGCTTCGAGACGCCGAGCCGGGAGGAGAAGACCTCCGCGTCGAAGAGGCCGGCGAACTCCGACTCCGGCCACAGCCGCTCGACGTCCTCGCTGCAGACGGTGATCAGGCCGAGCCGGTAGCCGCGGCGCCGCAGCTCCTCGAGCGTCTCGACGGCTCCCGCCACCGGCACGAGCGAGCGGCGTACGTAGTCGGCACGCAGCGTGCAGACGTCTTCGATCGCCTCCGGGGGCACGCCCGCGTCTGCGAGCGCGGTACGAATCGGCGCCGTGTAGCGGTTCGGCGACGAGCGCCAGCGCGCCGCGAACCCGTCCCCGACGACGGCGTTCACGCGCTCCGACAATTCGTCGCTCGCCTCCTTGTCCCACGCGATCAGCGTGTCCCAGAGGTCGAAGATCACGGCCTGGAAGCGCATTCGCGCAGCACCTCCCAGGCCCGCGCCACGTCCGCCTCCGCCGTCCGCGCGTTGCCGATCGCGAGGCGCAGCGCGTCTCGCCCGCGCAGCGTCGTCGCGGCGAGGAAGACCTCGCCGGTCGCCGAGGCGGCCGCCGCCAGCTCGTGGCTCGATCGCTCGCGGTGACGGAAGCAGACCGTCGAGAACGGGTGCGGCGCCGCGATCTCCCACTCGGGATCGGCCTCTACCCAGGACGCGAAGAGCTGCGCCAGCCGCACGTGCTCGCGGATCAGCGCGCGCAGGCCCTCGGCGCCGTACCAGCGCAGCACGAACCACAGCTTCAGCGCCCGGAAGCGGCGGCCGAGCGCGGGCCCGTAGTCCTTCAGGTCGACCGCGTCCCGCGTCGAGGCGAGGTAGTCGGGCACGACCGCGAACGCGTCGTGCAGCGCCTCCGGCCGCCGGGTCCACAGCACCGAGCAGTCCATCGGAGCCGCCAGCCATTTGTGCGGATTCATCACCACCGAATCCGCGTGCTCGCAGCCGGCGAGGCACCAGCGCAGCTCGGGGCACACGGCCGCGGCGCCGGCGTACGCGGCGTCCACGTGCAGCCAGACGCCGGCGGCCGCGCAGCGCTCGGCGAGCTCGGGAACCGGATCGACCGAGGTCGTGCCCGTGGTCCCGACCGTGGCGACGACCGCGGTCGCGTCGTCGAGGTCGACGTCGGCGCGCATGCGGAACGCGTCGTCGACCGGCACCGGCCGGAACTCGAGCCCGACCAGCCGCGCCGCCTTCTGCACGCTGAAGTTCGCCTCGGCGGAGGCGTACACCGCCCCGCCCGGCCGCAGCTCGCGGGCGGCGGCCAGCGCGGCCACGGTCGCGGTCGACGCGGTGTCCTCGATGTGGCCGTGCCACTCCGGCGGCAGGCCGAGCAGACCGGCGAGCCAGGAGCAAGCGGTCAGCTCGAGCTCCGTCGCGGCCGGCGACGAGAGCCACGTCATCGCGTTCACGTTCAGCGCCGCGACGAGCAGCTCGGCGAGGATCCCGGGCTCGGAGCCGGTGTTCGCGAACCAGGCGAAGAAGCGCGGGTGGTTCCAGTGCGTGATGCCCGGGAGCACGAGCTCGTCGACGTCCCGCAGGATCGCCTCGAACGGCTCGCCCCGCTCCGGCGCGCTCGCCGGCAGCCGCGCGCGCAGCTCGCCCGGCTCGACGCGCGCCTGGACGGGCCGCTCGGCGACGCCGGCGAGGTAGTCGTCGACCCAGCGCGCGGCGAGGTCGAGGTCGTCGCGGAACGACGTCACCTCGGCTTGCGCAGCTTCTCGATCTGCTTCCACGTTCGGGTGTTGAGGACGTCGTCCGCGGTCAGCCATGCACGGCGCGCCTGCCCCACGCCGAGCTCGACGAACTCGAGCGCTCCGATCTCGTGGCCGTCCGAGTCGATCGCCAGCTTGAGCCCCGCCTCACGGGCGGCGCGCGCGTGGACGTCGGTGAGGTCGAGCCGGTCCGGCTGCGCGTCGATCTCGAGGAACGTGCCCGTCTCGAGCGCCTTATCGATCACCCGCTCGACGTCGACCGGCGACGGCGCGCGCCGTCCGATCTTGCGCCCGGTGAGGTGGCCAATGCAGTCGACGTACGGGTGCTCCATCGCCGCGAGCACGCGGGCGGTCGGGTCGTCGTCGAAGCGCGAGTGCACGGACGCGACGACCCAGTCGAGCCCGCGCAGGTCGTCGTCGGCGACGTCGAGCGAGCCGTCGGCGCGGATGTTCACCTCGATCCCCTTCAGGATCCGCAGGGGCTTCACCACCTCATTGAGCGCGTCGATCGCCTCCGCCTGCCGGCGCAGCAGGTCGCCGCGCAGCCGCTGGGCGTGGTCGCAGACCGCGTAGTAGGCGTAGCCGCGGTCGATCGCGGCCGCGACCATGTCCTCGAGCGAGTCCTTGCCGTCCGACCACGTCGTGTGCGTGTGCAGGTCGCCGCGCAGGTCGCGGAGCTCGACGAGGTCGGGAAGCTCGCCGCGGCGCGCGGCCTGCAGCTCGCCGCCGTCCTCGCGCAGCTCGGGCGGGATCCACTCGTAGCCGAGGAAGGCGTAGACCTCCTCCTCGCTCGCAAAGCGGTGCTCCTCACCGGTCTCGACGACGGTGACGGCGTACTCGGAGACGGAGAGGCCGCGGCGCACCGCGTCCTCGCGCAGCGCGACGTTGTGCCGCTTCGAGCCGGTGAAGTGCTGCAGCAGGTTGCCGTAGCTCTCGGGCGGCACGACGCGCAGGTCGAAGCGCAGGCCGTCGTGCGAGACGACCGTCGCCTTCGTCGGGCCGCGCGCCTCGACCTCGACGACCCACGTCAGCGAGCAGAAGTAATCGACGAGCGCCTGCGGGTCGTGCGCGGTCGCGATGATGTCGAGGTCGCGCACCGTCTCGCGCATGCGCCGAGCCGAGCCGGCGAGGTCGACGCGGTCGGAGGCGGGATGCTCGCGCAGCACCTCGACGACGGCCCGCAGCTTCGGCAACGTCGTCCCGAGGAGGGAGCGCCGCGGCCCCGCCGCCGCCTTCGGCTTCGCGAGCGCGGCGGCGATCTTCGCCTCCGTCCCCGGCCCGATGCCCGCGTGGCCGCGGAGCGATCCGCCCGCCGCCGCGTCCTTCAGCGCGTCGACGGTGGTGATCCCGAGCTCGAGCCAGATCCGCCGCGCCGTCTTCGGCCCCAGCCCCGGCAGCCGCATGAACGACGCGACCTCGGGCGGCACCTCGGCCTTGCGCTTCGTCAGCGCGTGGATCTCGCCGTCCGAGATCGCCTCGACGATCTTGCCCTCGATCGTCTTGCCGATCCCCTGGAGCTGCTTCGCCTTCCCCGCCAGCGCGAGCTGCGCCACCGACGACGGCGTCTCGCGGATCCGCGCGGCCGCCTTGCGGTAGGCGCCGATGCGGAATCCGTCCGCGCCCTCGAGCTCCATCAGGTCGGCGAGGAGCTCGAACTGCTCCGCGAGCGCGTCGTTCCTCGGGAGCTCCTGCGCCACGGCAGCGATCATAGGCGCCGCCGTGCGCGCGACGATCTGCGTTCCCACGTACAACGAGGCCGCCAACCTGGAGCCGATGGTGCGCGCGCTGGAGCCGCTGCTGCGCGACGGCGACCGCGTGCTGGTGATCGACGACAGCTCGCCGGACGGGACCGGCGAGCTGGCCGACCGGCTCGCCGGCGAGCTGCCGTTCGTCGACGTCCTGCACCGGCCGGCCAAGGAGGGGCTCGGGCCCGCGTACCGCGCGGGCTTCGCCCGGGCGCTCGCCGACGGCGCCGAGCTCGTGCTCGAGATGGACTGCGACCTCTCCCACGATCCGGCCGACGTGCCGCGGCTGATCGCGGCCGCCGAGACGGACGCCGACCTCGTGCTCGGCTCGCGCTACGTCCAGGGAGGGGGCGTCACGGACTGGGGCGTGGTGCGGCGGCTCATATCGCGCACCGCGTCGGTCTACACGGAGCTCTTCCTGCGGATGGGCGTGCGCGATCCGACCGGGGGCTTCAAGTGCTTCCGCCGTCGGGTGCTGGAGACGCTCGACCTGGACGCGATCACGGCGCGCGGCTACGCCTTCCAGATCGAGACGACGTACCGCGCGAAGCGCGCCGGGTTCCGAGTCGTCGAGGTACCCATCGTTTTCACCGACCGCACGCGCGGCCGCTCGAAGATGAGCCGCGCGATCGTCCTCGAGGCGATCTGGCGGGTCCCGCTGCTCCGCGTCCGCGTGTAGCGTGGAGACCGGTGAAGGACATCACCGACGCGAGCTTCGAGGCCGAGGTGCTGCAGGCGGACGGGCCGGTCGTCGTCGACTTCTGGGCGCCGTGGTGCGGCCCGTGCCGCGCCGTGACGCCCGCGCTCGAGCAGCTCGCCGAGACGACCGACCGCGTCGGGTTCGTGAAGCTCGACATCGACCAGAACCCGCAGGCGGCGGCGCGCTACGACGTGCTCTCGATCCCGACGGTGATCCTCTTCGTCGACGGCGAGCCGCGCGAGACGCTCGTCGGCGCACGCCCGCGCGCGCACTACGAGCGCGCGTTCGCGCCCTGGCTGTAGAGCGTGCCCGGGGCGACGCAGCGAACACGCCGTCGTGAGCGGTAGCCGAAGCAGGTGTCAGACACGTGTCTGACACCCTTCCGCGGCTCGCGTCCGTCGAAGGGCTCCTCGCCGGCGAGGAGCTCGCGTACCTGACGACGGAGCCCGCACGCGAGGCGCAGAGCGCGCCGCTGCCGGACGAGCTCGAGCCACGCGTGCGTGCGGCGGTGGGCGTCGGCGGGCTGTACACGCACCAGCGGGCCGTCTGGGACGCCGCGGCCTCCGGCGGGCACGTGATCGTCACGACCGGCACCGCCTCCGGCAAGACCCTCGCGTTCAACCTGCCGGTGCTCGACGCGCTCGCCCGCGACCCGAAGGCGCGCGCGCTCTACCTCTACCCGACGAAAGCTCTGGCGCAGGACCAGTTCCGCACGCTCGCGGGCTACCGGCTGCCGCGGCTCCTGCCGGCGATCTACGACGGCGACACGCCGGTCGCCGACCGCGCCGCGATCCGGCGCACGGCGCGCATCGTGCTCACGAACCCCGACATGGTCCACGTCGGCGTCCTGCCCAATCACGACCGGTGGGGCGACGTGCTCGCGAACCTCCGCTTCGTCGTCGTCGACGAGGCGCACGTGTACCGGGGCGTCTTCGGCTCGCACGTCGCGAACGTCCTGCGCCGCCTGCGCCGCCTGGCCCGGATCTACGGCGCGGAGCCGCAGTTCCTGCTCGCGTCGGCGACCGTCTCGAACCCGGGCGAGCTGGCCGCGTCGCTGCTCGGCGAGCGCGTGGACGTCGTCGGCGACGACGGGGCGCCGCGGGCCGAGCGGACCGTCGCGCTCTGGAACCCGCCGCTCCTCGACGCCGAGCTCGGCCTGCGCGCGTCCGCGCTCGGCGAGGCGGCGCGGCTGCAGGCGGCGTTCGTCGAGCGCGGCCTGCGCACGCTGACGTTCGCGAAGAGCCGCAAGGCGGCTGAGCTGATCCACCGCTTCACGGCCGACCGCCTGGGAGACGACAGCCGCCTCTCGCCCTACCGGGCGGGCTACACGCCGGAGCAGCGGCGCGGGATCGAGCGGCGGCTCGCCAAGGGCGACCTGCTCGGCGTGTCGGCGACGAACGCGCTCGAGCTCGGCATCGACGTCGGCCTGCTCGACGCCGTGATCTCCGTCGGCTTCCCCGGCACCGTCGCCTCGCTGCGCCAGCAGTGGGGCCGCGCCGGCCGCCGCGGCAGCGGCGTCGCCGTGCTCGTGGCGAGCGAGGACGCGCTCGACCAGTTCTTCATGCGTCAGCCCGACGCCCTGCTCGGACGACGGGTCGAGGCGGCGATCCTCGACCACGCCAACCCGCGCGTGCTCGCGGGCCACGTGCGCGCCGCTGCGTACGAGGCGCCGCTGACGGACGGCGACGCGAAGCTGCTCGGCCCCGAGGCGCTCGAGGCCGCCACGCGCGACCCGGAGCTGCGCGCCTCCCCCGCCGGGATCGTCTGGGCGGGGCGCGAGCAGCCCGCGGCGCGGCTGCCGCTGCGCTCGACCGACGCCGACGCCTTCACGGTCGTCGACACGTCGACCGGCGCGCTGCTCGGCCTCGTCGAGCGCGCCCGCGCCTACTCGACCGTGCACGAGGGCGCGGTCTACCTGCACCTCGGCGAGCCGTACCTCGTCCGCTCGCTCGACCTCGGAGCGCTCCGCGCCGAGGTCGAGCCGTTCGGCGGCGACTGGTACACGCAGGCGAAGAAGGAGACGGCGACGCGGATCGTCGCGTCCCGCCGGACGGAGCGGCGGCTCGGCCTCGAGCTCTCCTTCGGCGAGATCGAGGTGAGCGAGCAGGTCGTCGGCTACGAACGGCGCTCGATCACGTCGCAGGAGCGCATCGACCTGGTCGACCTCGAGCTGCCGCAGACGAACTTCGCCACCGAGGCCGTGTGGTTCCTGCCGGAGCCCGGCCAGCTCGCCGGCCTCGAGGAGATGCCGGCCCTGCTCGGGACGCTGCACGCCGCCGAGCACGCGCTGATCGCGCTGCTGCCGCTGTGGGCGATGTGCGACCGCTGGGACATCGGCGGCCTCTCGACGAACGTGCATCCGCAGACCGGCCGCCCGACCGTCTTCGTCTACGACGGGCATCCCGGCGGCGTCGGGATCACGCAGCGCGGCTTCGAGCAGTTCGAGGGCTGGGTGGCCGATACCGCCGCGCTGATCCGCGGCTGCCCCTGCGCCGACGGCTGCCCGTCGTGCGTGCAGAGCCCCAAGTGCGGCAACCTGAACGACATGCTCGACAAGCGCGGCGCGCTGACCTTCCTGGACCGACTGTCGATTTCCGGCGCGCCCGTTCGTCGTGGTCACGACGACGTCCACGACCAAGGAGGGTCACCGTGAAGTACGTCCTGCTCATCTACTCGCAGGAAGCCCCGGAGCGCTGGGCCGCGCTGCCGGAGGCCGAGCAGCAGTCGGTCATGCGCGAGTACGAGGCGATTTCGCGGGAGCCGGGCACGCTCGACGGCGCCCAGCTGCAGCCGGCCGAGACCGCGACGACGGTGCGCGTCGAGAACGGCACGACGCTGACGACCGACGGCCCGTTCGCCGAGACGAAGGAGGTGCTCGGCGGCTACTACGTGATCGACGCGCCCGACATCGACGCGGCGCTCGCCGTCGCGGCCCGCATCCCCGCCGCGCGCATGGGCGGCTCGGTCGAGGTGCGCCCGCTGGTCGAGCGGTAGGGGCGACGCTGCTCGAGCAGGTCTTCCGCGACGAGTGGGGCCGCGTCGTCGCGACCCTGGTCGGCTTCCTCGGCGACGTCGACCGCGCCGAGGAAGCCGCGCAGGAGGCGTTCGCGGTCGCCGCCGAGCGGTGGCCGCGCGACGGCGTTCCGGCCAATCCGGGCGCGTGGCTGACGGTCACCGCCCGCAACCGCGCCGTCGACCGCATCCGCCGCGAGCGGGTGCTCGCCGCGAAGGCGCCGCTGCTCGCCCGCGAGGAGACAACCGAGGACGAGCCGATGGACGACACGATCTTCCCCGACGAGCGCCTGGAGCTCCTCTTCACGTGCTGCCATCCGGCGCTCGCCCTCGACGCCCAGGTCGCGCTGACGCTGCGCACGCTCGGCGGGTTGGCGACCGAGCAGATCGCCCGCGCGTTCCTGGTGCCCGAGGCGACGATGGCGCAGCGGCTGGTGCGGGCGAAGCGCAAGATCAAGGCGGCGGGGATTCCCTTCCGCGTCCCGCCGCCGCACCTGCTCCCCGACCGGCTCGCGGCGGTCCTCGCGGTCGTCTACCTGATCTTCAACGCCGGCTACGACGGCGCGGGGGAGCTGGCAGACGAGGCGATCCGGCTCGGCCGCGCGCTCGCGACGCTGATGCCGGACGAGGCCGAGGTGCACGCCCTCCTCGCACTGATGCTGCTGCACGAGTCGCGGCGTGCCGCCCGCGTCCGCGACGGCGAGCTCGTCCTGCTCGGCGACCAGGACCGCTCGCTGTGGAACCGTGACCAGATCGCAGAAGGGCGCGCGGAGCTCGAGCGGGCGCTCGCGCTGCGGCCGGCGGGGCCGTACGCGATCCAGGCCGCGATCGCGGCGCTCCACGCCGAGGACGGCAAGACCGACTGGCCGCAGATCGCCGCGCTCTACGACGAGCTGGCGCGGCGGACCGGCTCGCCGGTCGTGGAGCTGAACCGGGCGGTCGCCATCGCGGAGGCCGAGGGCCCGGAGGCGGGGCTGGAGCTGGTCGACCGGCTCGACCTCCCCGGGTACCGCTACCTCCACGCCGCCCGCGCCGACCTGCTGCGGCGGCTCGGACGTGTCGGCGACGCCCGCGAGGCGTACGAGCGTGCGCTCGCGCAGACGGAGGCGCCGCACGAGCGGCGCTTCCTCGAGCGCCGCCTCCGCGAGCTGGACGAGGCTCGACCGGTCGCGTAGCATCGCCCCGCGAAGGACGGAGGAGGGCAGGCATGACGGTGCAACTGCCCCGCCCGCGGCACGGGGATCCTCTGCGGACGACGGAAGAGCTGCGCGCGCTCGCGGCGGCCGTGCTGGACGAGGACGTGCGGACGCTCGGCCGCACGACGGCGTACCTGCGCCGGTCCTACCGCGTGGTGTTCGTCGCGTACGTGGCGATGCTCGTCTTCGGCCTCGCCGCGGTGGTCGCGGCGTTCGTGCGCGGCCTGACCGCGGCGACGACGGCCGAGTCCGTCGCGGCGGCGGCGCTCGCCGGGATGACGGTCGGCATCTTCGTCGCATTCTTCGTCCAGCGGCCGTCCGCGGCGCTGGAGAGGAACGCGATCTTCATGCCGTGGGTCTCGGTCGTGCTGACGACGTTCTGGACGCGCCTGCTCTACCTCGACGACCCTGCGACGCTCGACGCGAAGCTCGGACGGGCCGCGAAGGAGGCGTCGGAGGAGCTGAGCACGATCGCGATGCGCTACGCGCAGATCGACAGCCGGGAGCTCGCGGTCGCCAAGGACGCCGCGCGCACGCGGCCTACTCGAGCCGTGCGAGCGCCTTCGTCAGAGACTGGCGCGAGCTGAGCACGCCTTCGTAGAGGTCCCCGTGCTGCCGCACGCGGTCGAGCACGACGTCCATCGTGTAGATCGCCGGGTTGAGCCGCTCGTTCACCTCGTCCCAGCGCAGCGGCGTGGACACCGGCGCGCCCGGGCGCGGCCGCACCGAGTAGACGGAGGCGATCGTCTTCCCCTCGCCGTTCTGGTTCGCGTCGATCAGGACGCCGCGGCGTCGCGCCTTCGACCACTCCGTGGTCGCCAGCTTCGGATGCGTTCGTGCGATCGCGTCCGCGACGACCTCCGAGAACCGGCGCGTGTCCTCGTAGGCGGCGCGACGGGCGATCGGCACGAGCACGTGGAAGCCCTTGCCGCCCGACGTCTTCGGGAACGACTCGAGCTCGAGCGCGTCGAGGAGCTGCTTCAGGATCAGCGCCACCTCGACCGTCTGCGACCACGGCACCTCGGGCGTCGGGTCGAGGTCGAAGAGCACGAAGTCCGGCCGGTCGGGCTTGTCGACGCGCGAGTACCAGGTGTTCATGTCGATGCAGCCCATGTTCACCATCCAGAGCAGCGCGAGCTCGTCGTCGACGACGGGGAAGTCGACCCACTTCTTCGCGCGCGACCGCTCGCGCGTCGAGACGAGCGCGCGGTGGCGCGGGATCCACTCGGGCATGTGCGACGGCGCGTCCTTCTGGAAGAACGCCTTGCCGTACGCCCCGTCCGGGTAGCGGCGCATCGTGAAGGGCCGCCCGCGCAGATGCGGCACGAGCACGGGCGCGACCTGCCGGTAGTAATCGACGAGGTCGCCCTTGGTGATCCCCTCGTCCGGCCAGAAGAGCTTGTCGAGGTTCGAGAGCCGGAGCTCGCGGCTCCCCTTGCGGATCACGTCGCGCGGCGGCTCGGGCTCCTCGCGCGCGACCTCGGCCGCACGCTTGTCGTCGCGGAGGCCCTGGTAGACGGGGTGGCGGACGTGGCCGTCGTGCGTCCACTCGCCGAAGGAGATCTCCGCGACCAGCCTCGGCTCGACCCACTGCACGTCGCCCCTGCGCACGCGCGGCATCTTCGGCGCCTGCGGGAACGGCGTCGTCGAGCGGTGCAGGGGGCGGAGCAGGCCGAGCAGCCGCCGGATCTCCGCGTCGTCGAAGCCGGTGCCGACGTTGCCGACGTAACTCAGCGCACCGTCCTCGTGCACCCCCAGGACGAGCGAGCCGAACGTGCCGGCGCGGCGGCCGGCGCCGCGCGTGTAGCCGGCGACGACGAACTCCTGCCGGCCGTGCGCCTTGATCTTCAGCCAGTCGCGCGTGCGGCGACCCTGCTGGTAGCGCGAGTCGGCGCGCTTCGCGACGATGCCCTCGAGCCCCTGCTCCCGGCCGGCCTCGAGCAGCGCCTGCCCGTCGTCGAAGCTCTCCGAGAGACGCACGCTGCGCACACGCCCGTCGAGCAGCTCGCGGAGCCGCTCCTTGCGCTGCGTCAGCGGCAGCTCGACGAGCTGCTCGCCGTCGAGCTCGAGCAGGTCGAAGGCGTAGTAGACGAGCGGCCCGCTCCCCTGCTGCAGCTCGGAGAAGCTCGAGCGGCCACGTTCGTCCAGGCGGCAGACCTCGCCGTCGACGACGGCGTGCGGGCTCTTCACCGCCTTGGCGACGTCGCGGGCGACCGTCGGGAAGCGGCCGGTCAGGTCGTTGCCGTTGCGCGAGACGAGGCGGCACTCGCCGCCGCGGACGTACGCGAGCGCGCGGTACCCGTCGAACTTCACCTCGAAGAGCCACCGCCCGCCGCGCGGCACCTCGCGCTCCGCGGTCGCGAGCATCGGCGCATAGGTCGTCTCGCCCGCAGCCGGCGCGTCCGCGCCGTCCTCGTCGTGGCGGCGGATCAGGAGCCAGTTCTCCTCCTTGCCGTCGAGATGCGCCGGCACGAGCGTCCACGTGCCCTCGAGGCGGGTTCCGTGCAGGCGCACGGTGAGCTGGCCGTTCCGCTTCTCCTCGAGCAGCTCGTAGGTGCCGTCGTCCCAGATCTCGACCGAGCCCGCGCCGTACTGGCCCTTCGGGATCTCGCCGTGGAAGCTCGCGTACTCGAGCGGATGGTCCTCGACGTGGACGGCAAGTGCGCGCGAGCCGGGGTCGAGCGGGACGCCCTTCGGCACCGCCCACGAGGCGAGCGCGCCGTCGCGCTCGAGCCGGAAGTCGTAGTGCAGGCGGCGCGCGTCGTGGCGCTGGATCACGAAGATCGGCTGCGTGCCGCGCTTCCCGCCGCCGAAGGGCTCGGGCGTGCGCTTCGGGTCGCGCTTGCGGCGGTATTCCTCGAGCGGCAAGCGGTCAGGATGCCTTGCGCGAGGCCGCACGGCGCGGCTTCCGCCGCCGCTTCGTCGCCTCGACCGACTGCCGCAGCGCCTCCATCAGGTCGACGACCTCACCCTGCTCCTCCTCGGCCGGCTCGGGAAGCGGCGCGCCCGTCGCCTTCTTGCGCAGCAGGTCGAGCAGCTCGTTGCGGTAGCGGTCGTGGTAGCGCTGCGGGTCCCAGTCGGTGGAGAGGCTCTCGACCAGCGTCTTCGCCATCTCCACCTCGGCCTTCCGCACCTGCGGCCTCGGCACCTCCTCGGGCTGCCGAACCTCGTCGGCGTAGTACATCGTCTCGAGCACGAGGGCGCCGTCGAGCGGCCGCAGGCACGCGAGGTGCTGCTTGTTCCGGATGACGACCTTCGCGATCGCGACGCGGCCGGTCTGCTCGAGCGCCTCGACGAGCAGGCGGTACGGCTTCTCGGCGCCGTCCTGCGGCGCGAGGTAGTAGCCCTTGCGGAAGAAGAGCGGGTCGATGTCCTCGATCGACACGAAGTCGCAGATGTCGATCGCGTGCGTGAGCTCGACGTCGAGCCGGTCGACGTCCTCGTCGGTCAGCTCGACGTAGCGGCCCTTCTCGACCTCGAAGCCGCGGACCACGTCGTCGGCCGGGACGCTCTCTCCCGTCCGGCGGTTGACCTTGTCGTAGCCGACCGGGCTCAGGTCGCGCCGGTCGAGGAAGTGGAAGCGGAGCTCCTTCGACTCGGTCGCCGTGAACATGCGCACGGGCACGGAGACGAGCCCGAAGGAGATCGTTCCCGACCAGATGGGACGCGGCATGCGGGCACTTTTCCACAGCGGCGCGGGCCGGAAACTGGCGTGGCGAACCCAGGTTTAGCCCGTCCGGGGCGGGCAAGAAGGGGAGTGAGCTTCTCCACCTGACGGGGGGTTAGGCGCTCGGGGCCCGCTTTCACGCGGGCCCCGACGCGTTTCGGGACCGATGCTTCCCGGTTGAAAAGGCTGTGGATGCTGTGGAAACCCGTCGCGCGCTCGGTCACGGTGCCTGGCACCGTAAGGTGCCTGGCACCTCCTCCCCGTGGCCGAGCGGCGTGGCTAGGCAAATACGCCCATGCCGCGGAACTTGGCCCGGCGGCGGCGGACGAGATCCTCGGCGTCCGTCTGGTCGAGCTCCTCGAGCGACTCCGCGAGCGCGGCCTTGAGCAGCCTCGCCGCCTCGTCGTGATCCGTCTGAGCGCCGCCCGGCGGCTCCGGGACGATGCCGTCGACCACTCCCAGGTCGAGGCAGTGCCGTGCGTCGGGCTTGAAGGCCGCCGCGGCCTTCTTCGCCTCGCCGGCGTCGCGCCAGAGGATCGCCGCGCAGCCCTCGGGCGTGATCACCGAGTAGATCGCGTTCTCCTGCATCAGCACCCGGTCGCAGACGGCGATCGCGACGGCGCCGCCCGATCCTCCCTCGCCGATGATGCAGGCGATCGTCGGCACGCCGAGGCGCACCATCGTCGCCTGCGAGCGCGCGATCGCGCCGCCCTGCCCGTGCTGCTCGGCGGCGACGCCCGGGTACGCGCCCGGCGTGTCGACGAGCGACACGATCGGGAAGCCGAAGCGGGCCCCGATCTCCATCACGCGCATCGCCTTCACGTAGCCCTCCGGATACGGCATGCCGAACTGGCGCGCGATCCGCTCCTTCACGTCGCGGCCCTTCTGGTTGCCGATCACCACGACCGTGCGACCGTCGAGCGAGCCGATGCCGGTCACCATCGCACCGTCGTCGGCGCGGCCCCGGTCGCCGTGCAGCTCGACCCAGTCGTCGAGCATCCGCTCCACGTAGTCGAGCGTGTACGGCCGGTCGGGATGTCGCGCGAGCTCGACGCTGCGCCAGATCTCCTCGTCGCTCGTCTCGGCCTGGAGTCGCGCGAGCTGCTGCTCGAGCCGCTCCGCCTCGCCGGAGACGCGCGCTCCGCGCAGGAGCGGCAGCCGGGAGAGCCCCGACAGCCGCTGTCTCAGGTTCAGCTCGTGCTCGTCGGAGCTCATGCGGGCGCGAAGAGGCGCAGCAGCCGGAGGAGGTAGGCCCGCTGGTCGGCACGGGGGACGATCGCGTCCAGGTGGCCGAAGCGCAGGTTCTGCTCCGCCAGGCCGAAGTCGTCGGGCAGCTTCTCGCGCGTCGTCTGCTGCACCACGCGCGGGCCGGTGAACGCGATCAGCGCGCCGGGCTCGGCGATCGTCACGTCGCCGAGGGACGCGAAGGACGCGAGCACGCCGGCCGTCGTCGGGTGCGCCATCACGACGAAGAGCGGAACGCGTGCTTCGTGCAGGTCCTCGATCGCGCAGACCGTCTTCGGCAGCTGCATCAGCGACAGGATCCCCTCCTGCATCCGCGCGCCGCCCGACGACGTCACCGCAACCAGCGGGACCGACCGCTCGACAGCCGCGTCGCACGCGCGGGAGAGCTTCTCGCCGACGGCGCTGCCCATCGAGCCGCCCATGAACGCGAAGTCCATGACGGCGAGCTGCACCGGGTGTCCGTCCATCGCCGCCTGACCGACGACGATCGCCTCGCCGAGCCCCGTGTTCAGCTCCGCCTCTGCGAGCCGCTCGGCGTACGGCCGCAGGTCGAAGAACTCGAGCGGGTCGTCCGAACGCACGCCCGCCGCCTCCTCGACGAACGAGCCCGGGTCCGCGTACCACGCGATCCGCGCCCGCGCGCGCATCGGGAAGTGGTGCCCGCAGTGCCCGCAGACCCAGAGCGCCGCGTCGAGCTCGTCGTCGCGGTAGTGCGAGCCGCACTTGGGGCACGTGTTCGGATGCTTCTGCTCGACCGGCGGCGCGTGCCGGTGCTCGACCTGGACGTCGATGCGGGCCTCGGTCATGGCGCTAGCTTAGTGCTCCCGGCTCGCGGCCGATCAGAGGCCGAGGGCGTGCCCGAGGCGCGGCAGGAGCTCCTCGTTGCGGGCCGACCGCACGAGCCCGGTGAAGCCCGCGCCGGCCGGCGTCGGGATCGACGCCAGCAGCCGCTCGAGCTCGTCCAGGATGAAGCCGCCCGGCTCCGGCATGAACACGTCGAGCTCGCCGGGCGCGACCGCGTCGCAGTCGACGGCCACGTAGACGCGCTCCCGCAGCGGGCCGAGCTCGGTTCTGATGCCCGCCTCGGCGACGAAGGCCTCCTCCGGCTCGTCGAGGTTGCGGGCGCCGAGCAGCGTCACGTCCTCCGGCGCGACGTCGCCGGCGTCGATCAGCATCCGAAGCGGCATGCCCCAGGCGTTCCCGGAGGGAGACGACTCGGGCGTGTTGAGGTCGCCGTGCGCGTCGATCCAGACGATGCCGATGCTGCCGTGGCGGCGTGCGAGCTCCCGCACCGCGCCGACGTGCGCGCAGCAGCAGCCGCCGAGCACGAGCGGGCGCGCGGGCGTGAGACGCTCGAATGCCGCGATCTGCTCCGCGAGCGTGTCGGATTCCACGACCGCCGCGTCCGGCCACGGCAGCGGCATCGCGGCCGCCTCCGTCATCGCCTCGCCGCCGTCGCCCCACGCGCGCGGAACGCGAACGAGGCCGGCCGCGAACTCGCGCCCGCAGGCGTGGCACTGATACCCGTCGCCGACGGCGACCGCGGTGAGCGTGCCGCAGTCCGGGCAGCGTGCGCGAAGCGCGCTCAGCGCGCCGCCGGCACGAGCTCGTCGAGCGTCTCCGGCAGGTCCAGCAGGTCGGGCAGCTCGCGCGTCGGCCGGGCGCCGTCGCGGGCGGTCTCCCCGAGGCGGTTGATCCACACGCTCCGCAGGCCGAGCTCGTTCGTCGGCGCAACGTCGTGGTACAGCGACGCGGCCACGTGCACGTGCGCGTCCCGAGCGGCGCGCGTGCGCTGGAAGAACTCGTCCCAGTGCCGGCGGCCGGGCTTGTACGAGCCGATCTCCTGCGCGACGACGACCTCGTCGAACACGAGGCCGAGCTGCACCTGCGACGCCGCGATCAGGTCGTCGTCGGTGTTCGAGAGGATCGCCAGCTTCCAGCCGCGGCGCCGCAGCTCCTCGAGCGTGTGCGGCACCTCCGGGAACGGGCGCCAAGCCGGGAGCGACTCGGCGAGGCCGTGCTCGGCTCCGGCCGGCGCGCCCAGTCGGCGCATCGCCTCGGTCATCACCTGCCGGTAGCTCAGCTCGCCGTCCTGCTCGAGCTCGGCCTCGAGGCGGTGGTACTCCGCCAGCTTCCCGTCGGCCTCGTCGTCGTCGAAGACGCGCGCGAGCTCCCGGCGGATGCCGCCGTTCCAGTCGATCAGCGTGCCGTAGCAGTCGAAGGTCGCCCAGCGCTCCACGCCCGCCCCGATCCTACGCGGCCAGCTCGACCGGCGGCCGGTAGGCGAGGATCTCCCACCCGTGCTCGTCGAGCCACGCCTTCGACTCGCGGTACCCGGGCCGCCGCCGCTCGACGAGCCGCCAGAACCGCGCCCCGTGGTTGTGCTCGACCAGGTGGCAGACCTCGTGCACGACGACGTAGTCGAGGACGTCGTGGGGCGCGAGTACGAGTCGCCAGTTGAACGAGAGCGCGCCCGCGCTCGAGCACGACCCCCAGCGGCTCACCTGGTCGCGGATCGTCAGCCGCCTGTACGCGACGCCGAGCGCCGCGGCCTCCGACTGCGCGATCAGCTCGATCCGCGCCCGCGCCTCGCGCCGCCCCTGCGCCTCGGTGAGGGTGAGGCGGTCGAGTGCGAGCCGCGGCACGACGGCGGTGGAGAGCTGCCGCTCGAGCCACGGCAGGTGGAACGCGAGTGCCTCGTCGATCTCGCGGTCGGTGGCGCGCGGACGGACGACGAGCTCCGGAGGCAATCCGTAGCGGACGACGATCCTGTGGCCCTTGACGCGGCTCGACCGCCTGATCTCGACCTCGACCAGGCGCCCGCCCACCTCGACGAGGCGCATGCGCCAACGCTACGCGTCGCCTCGGACGGCAACGGCGAGACTCCCGTCCTAAGTTCGCCGAAGGCGAACTTAGGACGCGCTTTCGTCCTCCCACCTCCGCACGACGAGCGACGCGTTGTGCCCGCCGAAGCCGAACGAGTTCGACACCGCGACGCGCAGGTCGGGCAGGTCACGCGCGACGTTCGGGACGTAGTCGAGGTCGCACTCGGGATCCTGCTCTTCGTAGTTGATCGTCGGCGGCGCCTTGCCGTCGGCGACCGCGAGCACCGAGAACACCGCCTCGACGGCGCCGGCGGCGCCGAAGCAGTGTCCGGTCGCGCCCTTCGTCGACGACACCGCGAGCTTCTTCGCGTGCTCCTCGCCGAACGCACGCTTGATGACGCGCGTCTCGGCAGAGTCGCCGAGCGGCGTCGAGGTCGCGTGCGCGTTGACGTAGCCCACCTCCTCGGGCGCGACGCCCGCGTCCGCGAGAGCCATCGTCATCGCGCGCGCGGGGTTCTCGCCGGTCGGATCGGGCTCCGTCATGTGCGCGGCGTCGGCCGACATGCCGTAGCCGAGGAGCTCGGCGTAGATGCGGGCGCCGCGCGACCGCGCGTGCTCGAGCTCCTCGAGCACGAGCACCGCGCCTGCCTCGCCCATCACGAGCCCGTCGCGCTCCCGGTCGAACGGCCGCGAGGCGCGCCGAGGGTCGTCGTTGCGCCGCGAGAGCGCGCGCATCGCGTCGAAGCCGGCGATGCCCACCTCGGTGATCGGCGCCTCCGTGCCGCCGGCGAACATCACGTCGACGCGGCCGAGCCGGATCTCGTCCATCGCGTCGCCGATCGCCATGTTCGAGGCGGCGCACGCAGTGCACTCGCTCATCAACGGCCCCTTCGTGCCGAGCTCGATCGACACCCAGCCGGCGCCCATGTTCGGGATGATCGACGGGATCGAGAACGGGCTCACGCGGTCCGGCCCGCGCGAGAGCAGCACGTCGTAGCACTCCTGGTAGGAGTGCAGCCCCCCGATGCCGGTCGCGATCGACGCGCCGACGCGGTCGGGCTCCGCCGCGACGTCCACGCCGGAGTCGGCCTCGGCCTGCCGCGCCGCCGCGAGGATCATCTGCGCGAAGCGGTCCATGCGACGCGCGGTCTTGCGGTCGATCCACGTCGTCGGATCGAAGTCCTTCAGCTCGCAGGCGAAGTGCACGTTGTAGTTCGTGTGGTCGAACGCCCGGATCTCGCCCGCGCCCGACTCGCCCGCGAGCAGCGCCTGCCACGACGACGAGACGTCGTTGCCGAGCGGGCTCACCATGCCGAGCCCCGTGATGACGACGCGTCTGCGTCCGTTGCCGTTCGCGCTCACGCTCACATCCCCAGTCCGCCGTCGACGAGCAGCACCTCGCCGGTGATGAACGACGCCTCGTCGGAAGCCAGGAAGCGTACCGCCCCCGCGATCTCGTGCGGCTCCGCGACGCGGCCGAGAGGCGTGTTCGCGACCATCGCCTGCGTCGCCTCCTCGGGCAGGACCTCTGTCAGCCGCGTCGAGACATACCCGGGCGCGACGACGTTCGCCCGCACTCCCCGCGACCCGAGCTCGCGTGCGAGCGACTTCGTGAAGCCGATGATCCCGGCCTTCGACGCCGCGTAGTTCGCCTGCCCGAAGTTGCCGTGCAGGCCGACGACCGAGCTGACGTTGACGATGGCGCCGCGCCGCTTGCGCATCATCGACCTCGTCACCGCCCGGCAGGTGTAGAAGACCGAGCTCAGGTTCGTGTCGAGCACCGTCCGCCAGTCGTCGTCGCTCATGCGCGCGAGCACGGTGTCGCGCGTCAGACCCGCGTTGTTGACGAGCACGTCGACGTCCCCGGCCTCCTCCACGAGCCGCCGCGCCCCTTCCGGCGTGGAGACGTCCGCCTCGACCGCACGGCCGCCGAGCTCCCCGGCGAGCGACTCCGCCTCCTCCTTCCCCGACCGGTAGCCGAGCACCACCGACGCACCCGCGCGCGCGAGCTCCTGCGCGATCGCGCGGCCGATGCCGCGCGATGCGCCGGTGACGAGCGCGAGTCGGCCCTCGAGCGACGCGAACGGCGAGCCGGTCTCAGCCAAGCGTCTGGCTGGCGTGGTCGAGCGAGCGGAGGTCGCTGACGGAGATCGTCCGAACCGATCTGTCGATTCTCTTCAGTAAACCGCTGAGAACGGTCCCCGGCCCGACCTCGACGAACGTCGTCACGCCGGAGGCGACGAGCTCGCGCGCGGCCTGCGTGAACCGCACCGGCGCCGTCAGCTGCTGGATCAGCAGCTCGCGGTACCGCTGTGCGTCCTCGAGCTTCGCGGTCACCGTCGACATGAACGCGGTGCGCCCTTCGCCGAGGTGCACCCGCTCGACCGCCGGCCGCAGCCGGTCGGCCGCCCGCTCGACGAGCGGCGAGTGGAACGCGCCGGAGACGCGCAGCTTGATCGCGCGCCGCGCGCCCTCGCGCTCCGCCTCGAGGCAGGCCTCGTCGACGGAGGGCGTCTCGCCGGAGATGACGAGCTGACCCGGGCAGTTGTAGTTCGCCGGCCACACGTTGGAGATCTTCTTGCAGAGCGCCTCGACCGCCTCGTCGGCGAGACCGAGGATCGCGGCCATCGAGCCGGGCCGCTCCTTCGCGGCCTCGGCCATCGCCAGGCCGCGCTCGCGGACGAGCGCGATCGCGTGCGCAGGAGACAGCGAGCCGGACGAGCCGAGCGCGGAGTACTCGCCGACCGAGTGGCCGACGACGTAGTCCGGGTTGATCCCGCGCGAGCGCAGGGCCGCGTCGAGCGACAGGCAGGTGGCGACGAGCGCCGGCTGCTGCACCTCCGTGTCGACGAGCCCCTCGGCGGGCGTGTCGAAGCAGAGCCGCTTGATGTCGAGCCCGGCCGCCTCGCTGCCGGCGTCGAGCACCGCCATCGCCTCGGGCACGGCCTCGGCGACGTCCCGGCCCATGCCCGGCTCGAACGAGCCCTGGCCCGGGAACATGAACGCGACCTTCGTCATGTGAACGCTCCAGTCGTCGGATGAGTCCATTCGATCAACGCCGATCCCCACGTCAAGCCCGCGCCCATGCCGGTGAGGAGCACAAGTGTGCCTGGTTTCAGCCGCCCCTGATCCGCCGCGTCGGCGAGCGCCAGCGGAATCGACCCGGAGGAGGTGTTCCCGTACCGGTCCACGTTGACCACGATCTTCTCCTCCGGGATGCCGAGCTTGCGCGCGGCGTGGTCGATGATCCGGACGTTCGCCTGGTGCGGCACGTAGAGGTCGATCTCCGCGACGTCCTTCCCGCACGCCTCGAGGATCGCCTCGGCCGAGCTCACCATCACCCTCGTCGCGAACTTGAAGACCTCCCGGCCGTTCATCTTCACGTAGCGGTCGGGGTCGTCGAACACCCGCGAGCCGCTGCCGGGCAGCCAGAGGTTCGCGCCGCCGCCGCCGTCGGCGCCGAGCTCGAAGCCGAGGAAGCCGCCGTCGTCGACCCGCTCGAGGACGACCGCGCCGGCACCGTCCCCGAACAGCACGAGCGTCGAGCGGTCGGTCCAGTCGAGGATGCGGGAGAGCACGTCGCCGCCGACGACCAGGGCCCGCCGCGACAGCCCGGCGGCGAGCATCGCGTGCGCCTGGACGATCGCGTAGACGAAGCCGGTGCAGCCGGCGGAGAGGTCGTACGCGGCGGCGTCGGGCATCCCGAGCGTGTCCGCGATCAGCGCGCCGGCGGAGGGGAACGCCATGTCGGGCGTGACGGTGGCGACGACGACCAGGTCGATCGTCGCGGGATCCACGCCGGCCGCCTCGAGCGCGCGGCGCGACGCCGGCAGCGCGAGGTCGGTCAACGCCTGCTCCTCGGCGGCAATGCGGCGCTCGCGAATGCCCGTCCGCTCGCGGATCCACTCGTCGCTCGTGTCGACGAGGCCCGCGAGCTCGTCGTTCGTGACGACGCGCTCCGGCACGTAGCAGCCGAGCCCGGTGACCGAGACGCGCGGCCCCTCGGCGCGCGCGATCACGCGCCGTCCCCCACCGCGAACGTGAGCGTGCCGCGCACGGCCAGCTCGCCGTCGACGGTCGCGCGCGCGCGGCCGCGACCGACCGGGCCGCGCACCGTCTCGATCTCGCACTCGAGCAGCAGCGTCTCGCCCGGACGGACGATGCGCTTGAAGCGAACGTCGTCGATGCCGGCGAAGAGCGCGAGCTTGCCGCGGTTCTCCTCCTGGGAGAGGACGGCGACGGCGCCGCACTGCGCGAGCGCCTCGACCATCTTCACGCCCGGCATGATCGGGTTGCCGGGGAAGTGGCCGGCGCAGTCGTCGTCGGTGACGGTCCTCGTCGCCTTCACGCGCTCGCCCGGAACGAGCTCGAGCACCTCGTCGACGAGCAGCATCGGTTCACGGTGCGGCAGCACCGCCTCGATCGCGGCGCGGTCCATCGCGGTCGGAGACTCCACGGGGTCGGAGAATGCTACGCGGTCACCATGGCGCTGACGTTGCCTGCTGCGTCACGTGCCTGCGCCGACACGGCGAAGACGCTGCCGGAGAACGGCACCGTGAACGTGCCCGCCGGCTCCTGCTCGACGAGCTGCGTCGTCTGATTCACGGTCAGCGTGACCGTCGCGGGCTCGCTGAGCGTGAACTCGAGCACGTGCGGGTCGACGAGCGTGAGCTGCGGGGGCGTCGTGTCGACCGTCACGCCGACGGGAACCGAGACGTCGCCCAGCGCGTCGGTCACGGTGACGACGAACGTGTACGCGCCGTCGGCCTGCCGGGCTCCGCCGGCGCTGCCGTCCCAAGCGATCGTGTGCGGCCCAGCCTGGAGCGGCCCCGATAAGAGCGTCGCGAGGACGACGCCGCCCGCCTCGACGTCGACGCGCACCTGCGCCGGCTCGGCGAGCGAGAAGGAGAGCGTGGTCGAGTCCTGGACGCCGTCGCCGTTCGGCGAGAACGTTGCCGGAGTGGCCGCGAGGTCGTACACGGTCCGGTCGACGGCGAGCGGGATCGAGGCGGTCACGGCCGTGCCCCCCGGCGGCTTGCCGCTCAGCGTCAGCGTGTAGCGGCCGTCCGTCAGGGCGGCGACGTTCACGACGAAGCTCGACCTTCCGGCCGGCCTCGCGCCCGACAACGGCTGCAGCACGACGGAGCCGGTCGAGTCGACGACGCGCGCCGTCACCACCGCCGGCCGGCTGAGGGAGAACGTCACGGCGGTCGTCGCGCCGTTCCCGCCCGGGTCGGGCGTGACCACGGCCGGGGACGCCGCGAGGTTCGAGATCGCCAGCACCGGCGGAGGCGGAGGCGCCGGCGCGGCGCCGCTTCCGAAGGCGCCCGACGCCGACAGCGCCCCGGGCGCGTCGATCGACCACGCGAAGGGCCCGCCGCGCCGCGAATGCCACGTCCAGTCGACGATCGTCCCTGTTCCGCTGCCGCGCGCGACCACGACACCCTTCACCGTGGTCACGGTCACCGTCCACGGCAGCGCCGACGAGAGGCGCGCCTCGAAGCGGATCGGGCCGCCGAGCGTGCCGACGACGGTCGGCGAGTAGATCTTCGGCAAGCCCGTCGCCGCGACGCGGCGGGCGATGCTCGGCAGCAGGCGGTACGCGACGTTGCCCGGGCACTCGCTCGGCCCGGTGTCGCGGTGGCCGGAGATCACACGCAGCGTGGCGGCCCGGCCCGCGCGGAACTTGTAGTTGCCGCCCGACGTGTACACGACCCTCGACAGCGGGTCGACGTGCGCGATGTCGAGCCGCCACGCGAGCAGCTTCACCAGCGCGTCCTGCATCGCCTTCGTCGGCGCCGCGCTCTCGAAGTTGCCGATCAGGGCGACGCCGACGGTGCCGACGTTGAAACCTTCGGCGTGCGCACCGACGACGTTGCGCGCGATGCCTCCGCCGCGGCCCTCGTAGATCGTGCCGTAGCGGTCGACGAGGAAGTTGTAGCCGATGTCGTTCCAGCCGTTTCCGCGCACGTGGTAGAACTCGATGCCGCGCACGATCGCCGCCGCCTGCGCCGGGGTGTACGTGTTCGTGGTCGCCGTGTGGTGCACGATCGCGAGCTTCAGCACCGGCGCGTAGCGCGGTGCAGCGCGCACGATCTCCTCGTTCGCACCCCATTGCGCGCGGGTCACGATCGCCGGCTCGTTCGCCTGCGCGAGCCGGCGCGCCGGCACACGCGTCACGCGCGACCAGAGCTCGTACGCGCGGAGCCGCCCGACCCGGCCCGCGACGCGGTACTCGACGCCGTCGGATGCGCCCGTCCAGACGAGCCCGCCGTCGTGCCAGCGGCCCGTTCCGCCGTCGGGAGCGGCGTCCGCGTCCGCCCGCTGCCACGCCGACCACGCACCGTGCAGCCGGTGCGTGCGGAACGCGACGGCGCCACCGCCCGTCCAGTGGAGGCCGAGCATGTCGAAGCGCATCGCCGGCTGCGCGGCCGCGAGCGTGCGGCCACCGAGCGCTACCTCCTGCACGCGCATCGCGACATCGCCCGCGCGCGCGGTCGCCGGCAGGAGCAGCGCGAGCGCGGCGGCGAGGGCGACGATCTTGGGCATCGACTCGGTACGGCGCACCGTGACGCACGCCCGCTTCGCGCTCAAGGGCGGCGCCCCTACCGCGCATACAATCCTTACAACCGTGAAGCGGCTGCTCCTGGGGCTGTTCCTGCTCGCGCTCGCGGCTCCCGGACGCGCCGCGGCCGCGCCGCGCGTTCTCGCGATCCAGTTCGGGCCGGACCTCGAGATCAACCCGGTGACGCAGGGGTACCTGACGCACGAGCTGTCGCACGCCGCGTCGAGCCACTACGACGCCGCGGTGATCCTGCTCGACACGCCCGGCGGCCTGTCGACGTCGATGAAGACGATTTTCAACGCGGAGCTGAATGCGAAGCTGCCGGTGATCGTCTACGTGTCGCCGAACGGCGCGCGCGCCGCCTCGGCCGGCGTGTGGGTCGCGCAGGCGGCAGACGTGCTCGCGATGGCGCCGACGACGAACATCGGCTCGTCGACGCCGATCGAGTCGAGCGGCCAGAACATCGGCTCCGACCTGCGCCGCAAGGAGATCAACGACGCCGTCGCGTCGCTCACGGCGCTCGCGCAGGCGCACCATCGCAACACCTCCTGGCCGGCGAAGGCGGTACGCGTGGCCTCGAACCTGACGGCGAGCGAGGCGCTGCACCAGCACGTGATCGACCTGATCGCGCCGACCCTGCCGGCCCTGCTCGACCGCCTCGACGGCTACCGGACGAAGGACACGCAGCGCCCGTACACGCTGCACCTCGCGGGCGCGCACGTGGACACCGTGAAGCCCGGCTTCGTCACCCGGTTCCTGAACACGATCATCGACCCGAACCTGATCAGCCTGCTGTTCATCGCCGGCCTCGCCGGCCTGGTCTGGGAGGTGCTGCACCCGGGAATCGTGCTGCCCGGCGCCCTCGGCGCCGTCTGCCTCGTGATCGCGCTCTACGGCTTCTCGGTGCTCAACCCGAGCTGGGGCGGCCTCGCGCTCGTCGTGCTCGGGGTCGCGCTGCTGATCGTCGACCTGCACGCGATGACCCACGGCGCCCTCACGATCGCCGGGCTCGTCTGCCTCGGCTTCGGCCTCGCCCTGCTCTACCAGAACGAGCCGGCGCCGTATCGCGTGAACACGTGGCTGATCGTGGGAGTCGGGAGCGGGATCGCCGCCCTGTGGTCGTTCGCGATCGGAAAGGGGCTCGCCGCACGCCGTCAGCCGGTGGCGGTCGGGCCGCACACCATCGTCGGCAGCACCGCGGAGGTGCGTGCTCCCGGTCTCGTGTTCGTGAACGGCGAGCTGTGGCGCGCCCGCGCGGAGGACGACTCGGCGCTCGTGCCCGGCGAGCACGTCGAGGTCGAGTCGGTACGCGGGCTCGAGCTGACCGTCCGCAGGCTCGAGCTTCCCGCACCGAGATAGGATCGCCGCATCCTCGGCTTCATCCGGATCATGCGGGAGTACGAGCGCGGCGTGATGTTCCGCCTCGGCCGCCTGCTCGATCCGCCGCGCGGGCCGGGCGTCGTGTTCAAGATCCCGTTCGTCGACCAGCTCGTGAAGGTCGACCTCCGCACGATCACCCTCAACATCCCGCCGCAGGAGGTGATCACCAAGGACAACGTCCCGGTGCGGGTGAACGCGGTCGCGTACTTCCGGATCGTCGACCCGCGCCAGGCGATCGTCCAGGTCGAGAACTTCATGGTCGCCACCTCGCAGATCGCGCAGACGACGCTGCGCTCCGTGCTCGGCCAGCACCAGCTCGACGAGCTGCTCTCCGAGCGCGAGAAGATCAACACGATCCTGCAGGAGATCATCGACGAGCAGACGGCGCCCTGGGGGATCAAGGTCTCGATCGTCGAGGTGAAGGACGTCGAGATCCCGCAGGGGATGCAACGGGCGATGGCGCGCCAGGCGGAGGCCGAGCGCGAGCGGCGCGCGAAGGTGATCAACGCCGAGGGCGAGTTCCAGGCGTCCGAGCGGCTGAAGGACGCCGCCAACGTCATCGCCGACCATCCGATCGCGCTGCAGCTCCGCTACCTGCAGACGCTGCTCGAGCTCGGCGGCTCCCAGTCGACGACGATCGTCTTCCCGGTGCCGCTCGAGCTGCTGCGGCCGTTCCTCGACGGCAGCTAGATCACGCCCGCACGTGGCCGACCTGCGGCACGACGCGAGCACGGGCCGCTGGGCGGCCATCGCGCCCGCGCGGGCGACGCGCCCGGGCGCCGGCGACCCCGCCTCCGACGATCCGGCCGACTGCCCGTTCTGCGCCGGCCACGAGGACCGCACGCCGCCCGAGACGCTGCGGCTCGGCGACGGGCCGACCGGCTGGGCCGTGCGCGTCGTACCGAACCTCTACCCCGCGCTCGAGCGGCAGGAGGTGGTGATCCAGGGGCCGGCGCACGTCCACTCGCTCGGGCAGCTCGGCGACGACACGGTCGAGCTGGTCGCCGAGGCGTGGCAGCGGCGCGCCCGCGACGCCGGCGGGACGTGCCTCGCGCTCCTCAACGAAGGGCACGAAGCGGGCGCCTCGTTGCCGCACTCGCACTCGCAGCTCGCCTGGCTGCCTGCGCAGGCGCCCGCGGAGGCGGGCGAGCGGGGGCTGCCCGAGCTCGTGCCGCTCCTCGAGCGCGACGGGCTCGTCGCCGGATGCCCCGTCGCGAGCCGCGTCCCCTACGAGGTGCTGATCGCGCCCGAGCGGGCCGAGCGGGACGGGCTCGTCAGCGACCTGCTCGGGCCCGCCCTTCGCCTGCTCGCCGACGTGATCCGGCGCGTGCAGCGGGTCCGCGGCCAGGCCTTCGTCCCGCTGAACGCCTGGCTCCACCGCGGCGAGCCGTGGCACCTCGAGCTCTTTCCGCGCGTCACCCGTCTGGCCGGCCTCGAGCTGGGCGCGGGCGTGTGGGTCGATCCGGTCGCGCCCGAGCGGGCCGCGAGCGAGCTACGAACCGCCGGCGGCCGATGAGACGGTGGCCGGTGCGGGCCCGCGCTGCTCCCGGAAGCGGCGCGCCGCGTCGATCGCGGCGCCCAGGTTGAGCCCCTTGTCCTTCGCCTGCTTGATCAGCATCACCGTCTCGACCGCGTCCATGTCGTAGATCCGCTGCTTCCTGCCCTTGGTCGGGATCTGCGCCTTGTTCGTCCAGTAGTCGAGCTGCATCTTCGAGATGCCGGCGATCGCGCACACCTGCCCGAGGTAGAGCTCGATCTTCCCGAGGTGCTCGGCCATGTCGATCGGCTCGAGCAGGTCCACCTGCTTGCTGTACGCCACCTGAGATGGCCTTCCTTTTGCCTACGACTCGACGCGACCCCTGGACGCGACTTGTACCACTATCGCTTGAAAAAGGGAAGCGTGAGTCGCGAGAACGCTACGACGCGGGCGTGTCGGCGTCCGTCTCGTCGGACTCGACGACGGGCGCGAGCGACGAGACCTGCTCGCCCTCGCGCAGCCGCATCACGATCACGCCCTGCGTCGAGCGGCCCATCCGGCGGATGTCGTCGACCGGCATCCGGATCACGGTGCCGCCGGTCGAGATGAGCATCACCTGGTAGCCGTCGCGCACGACGCGCGCGCCGACGAGGTGCCCGCGGGCCTCGGTCAGCTGCACCGTCTTCACGCCCATGCCGCCGCGGCCCTTGCGGGGGTACTCGGACACGCGGGTGCGCTTGCCGTAGCCGTTCTCGGTGACGACGAGCAGATCGGCGTCGTCGGCCGCGATCGTCACGGAGATCACCTCGTCCTCGCCGCGCAGGCGCATGCCCTGCACGCCCGACGCGTCGCGGCCCATCGGCCGCACGTCGCGCTCGGCGAAGCGAATCGCCTGGCCCTTGCGCGAGACGAGCAGGATGTCGTCGTCGCCGTTCGAGTGGCGCACGCTGACGAGCTCGTCGCCCTCGCGCATGCGGATGGCGATGATCCCGTCGGCGCGCAGCGGCGTGTTGTAGGCGGCGAGCTCGGTCTTCTTCACGACCCCGTTCTTCGTCGCGAACACCAGGTACCGAGCCTCCTCGAAGCTGCGCGTCTGGATCACGGCGCGCACCGATTCGCCTTGCCGGAACGGCAGCAGGTTCACGATCGCGCGGCCCTTCGACTGCCGCGACCCGAGCGGCAGCTCGTGCACCTTGAGGCGGTAGACCTTGCCGACGCTGGTGAAGAACAGGATGTAGTCGTGGGTCGAGGCGACGAAGAGGTGCTCGATGTAGTCGTCGTCCTTCAGGTCCATCCCCATCACGCCCATGCCGCCGCGCCGCTGCTCGCGGTAGGCGGTGACGGGCAGGCGCTTGATGTAGCCCGAGCGCGTGATCGCGATCACCATGTCCTCTTCCGCGATCAGGTCCTCGAGCTCGAGCTCCTCCTCGGCCGCGACGATCTCCGTCCGCCGGTCGTCGCCGCGCCCGAACGTCTGCCGCAGCTCGAGCAGCTCGTCCTTCACGAGCGCGTCGATCTTGCGCTCGTCGCCCAGCAGGTCGCGCAGCTCGTCGATGCGCTCCTTCTTGTCGCGGTAGTCGTCCTCGACCGCCTTCCGCTCGAGTGCGGTCAGCGCGCGCAGACGCAGCTCGAGGATCGCGAGCGCCTGAAGCTCGGAGAGCCCGAAGCGCTCCATCAGCTCGTTCTTGGCGGCGTCGGCGTCGGCAGCCGCGCGGATCAGGGCGATGACCGCGTCGAGGTTGTCGAGCGCGATCAGGTAGCCCTCGAGGATGTGGATGCGGCGCTCGAGCTGGCGCAGCTCGTGCTTCGACCGGCGCGTGACGATCTCGCGCTGGAAGTCGACGTAATGCGAGACGAGCTCGAGCAGCGACAGCGTGCGCGGCACGCCGTTCACGAGCGCGACCGCGTTGTAGCCGAACGTCGTCTGCAGCGGCGTGTGCTTGAACAGCTTGTTCAGCGCCACCTGCGGCACCGCGTCGCGCTTCAGCTCGATCTGGATGCGCATGCCGGAGCGGTCCGAGTGGTCGGCGAGATCCGAGACCTCGGTCAGCACCTTGTCGTTCACAAGGTCGGCGATCTTCTTGATCACCCCCGCGTCGCCGCCCTTCTTCACGCCGTAGGGCAGCTCGGTGACGATGATCGCGCTCTTGCCGCCGCGCAGCTCCTCGATGTGCGCCCGCGCGCGCACGACGACGCGGCCGCGGCCGCTGCGATAGGCATCGCGGATGCCGGAGCGACCGACGATGATCCCGCCGGTCGGGAAGTCGGGCCCCTTCACGTGCTTCGACAGCTCCTCGACGGAGATCGTCGGCTTGTCGAGGTACGCGACGATCGCGTTCACGACCTCGCCGAGGTTGTGCGGCGGGATGTTGGTCGCCATGCCGACGGCGATGCCGGCGCTGCCGTTCACGAGCAGGTTCGGGAAGCGCGCCGGCAGGACGAGCGGCTCGCGCTTCGACTCGTCGTAGTTGGGCGCAAAATCGACCGTGTCGTTCTCGAGCTCCTCGAGCATCTCGACGGCAAGCCGAGCCAGGCGCGCTTCCGTGTACCTGTATGCGGCCGGAGGGTCGTCGTCGATGGAGCCGAAGTTGCCCTGGCCGTCGACGAGCGGGTAGCGGAGCGAGAACGGCTGCGCGAGGCGGACGAGCGTGTCGTAGATCGCCTGGTCGCCGTGCGGGTGGTAGTTCGCCATCACATCGCCGACGATGCGCGCGCACTTCACGTACGGACGGCCCGGCCGGTTGCCGTTCGTCCACATCGAGTAGAGGACGCGCCGGTGCACCGGCTTCAGCCCGTCGCGCACGTCGGGCAGCGCGCGCGACACGATCACGCTCATCGCGTAGTCGAGGTAGCTCGAGCGCATCTCCTGCTCGAGCTCGCGCGGCTCGATCCGGCCGGGGCCGAGCGCGCCCGTCTCGAGCTCAGACATCGCTCACGTCCCTCGCCGAAACCCTCGTCCTTCGTTCATGCAGTGAACGAAGGACGTGAGTCTCAGACGTCGAGGAACTTGACATCCTTGGCGTTCTGCTCGATGAACTCGCGGCGCGGCTCGACGGCGTCGCCCATCAGCATCGAGAAGAGCCGGTCGGCGGCCGACGCGTCCTCGACGTCGACGCGCACCAGCAACCGCTTCGCGGGGTCCATCGTCGTCTCCCAGAGCTGCTCGTAGTTCATCTCGCCGAGGCCCTTGAAGCGCGAGACCTGGATCCCCTGCTTCGCCGCGTCGAGCACGAGCGCACGCAGCTCGTCGTAGGTCTCCGCGACCTCGTCCTCCTTGGCGACGCGCACGGTGAACGGCGGCGGGCCGACCAGCTCCTGCAGCTTCGCGTACGCCTGGCGCAGGCGCCCGTAGATCGGCGAGGCGAGCAGCTCGACCGGCACGGCGACGCTCCTGGCGGCGGACGTCTCGGTCTCGACGACGCGCACGCGGAACGCCTCGTCGTCGCGGTCGACGAGCGAGAGCGCGTAGCCGTTCTCGCCGAGGGCGGCGATCGCGGACTCGACGTCCTCCGGCGACTCGATCTCGTGCTCGACCAGACGGTGCAGCACCATGAGCTCGGCCGCGGCCGCGCCGAAGTCGGAGCGCAGCCGCGCGTAGAACCCGTCGTAAACCTGCAGCGCGGACGAGAGGCGCGTCCAGCGCGCCTCGGTCAACTTGACCGGCTCGCCGTCGCGCGTCGTCACCTCGACCTGCGGGATGCGCTCGCGCGCGAGCAGCTCCTCGAGCTGCGCGTCCTTCTCGAAGTAGAACTCCTGGCTGCCGAGCTTCACCTTGTAGAGCGGCGGCACGGCGATGTACACGTGGCCGTTCTCGATCAGCTCCGGCATCTGCCGGTAGAGGAACGTGAGGATGAGCGTGCGGATGTGCGAGCCGTCGACATCGGCGTCCGTCATCACGATCACGCGGTGGTAGCGGAGCTTCGAGAGGTCGAACTCGTCGCCGATCCCGGTGCCGATCGCGGTGATCATCGCCTGGATCTCGTTGTTCGAGAGAACCTTGTTGATGCGGTTCTTCTCGCTGTTGATGATCTTCCCGCGCAGCGGCAGGATCGCCTGGTAGGTGCGGTCGCGGCCCATCTTGGCCGAGCCGCCGGCGCTGTCGCCCTCGACGATGAAGAGCTCGGCCGACGACGGGTCGCCGATCGAGCAGTCGGCGAGCTTGCCCGGCAGCGACGAGTTCTCGAGCGCCGACTTCCGCCGCGTCAGCTCGCGCGCCTTCCGCGCCGCCTGCCGCGCGCGCGCCGCCTGGATCGCCTTGTTGATGATCTGGCGCGCGTCCGACGGGTTCTCCTCGAGGAACTCCGCGAGCTTCTGGTTGACCGCCGACGAGACGAGCCCGCTCACCCACGGGTTGCCGAGCTTCGTCTTCGTCTGGCCCTCGAACTGCGGCTCGGCGAGCTTCACCGAGATGACGGCGGCGAGACCCTCGCGGACGTCCTCGCCGTCGAGGTTCTCCTCCTTCTCCTTCAGCAGCCCCTTGTCGCGCGCGTACTTGTTCAGCGTCGACGTGAGCGCCGAGCGGAAGCCGGAGAGGTGCGAGCCGCCCTCGTGCGTGTTGATGTTGTTGGCGAACGAGAAGACGGACTCCTGGTAGGAGGAGTTCCACTGCATCGCGACCTCGACCTCGCCCTGGTCGCTCGCGGCGGTGAAGTAGACGGTGTGCTTGTGGACGACGTCCTTCGAGTCGTTGATGTACGCCACGTAGTCGCGGATGCCGCCCTCGTAGCGGAACTCGACCTCCTCGCCCTCCGCACGCTCGTCGGTGAGCTTGATGCGCAGGCCGCGCGTGAGGAACGCCATCTCGCGCAGGCGCGAGACGAGCGTCGGCGCGTGGAACTCCGTCTCGTCGAAGACCTCGGCGTCGGGCAGGAACGAGATCGTCGTGCCGGTCTCCTTCGTGATGCCAACCGTCTTCATGTCGCCCTGCGGCACGCCGCGCGCGAACTCCTGCCGGAAGATCTTCCCGTCGCGCTCAACCTCGGCGACCAGCCACTCGGACAGCGCGTTCACCACCGACACGCCGACGCCGTGCAGCCCGCCGGAGACCTTGTACCCCTCGCCCCCGAACTTGCCGCCGGCGTGCAGCTTGGTCAGCACGACGGTCATCGCGGGCAGGCCCTGCTCGGGGATGACGTCGACGGGGATGCCGGCGCCGCGGTCGCGGACGGTGACCGAGTTGTCGGGGTGGATCGTCACCTCGACCGAGTCGTTGCGGCCCGCGAGGGCCTCGTCGACCGCGTTGTCGACGACCTCGTAGACGAGGTGGTGGAGGCCGCGCGACCCGGTCGAGCCGATGTACATCCCGGGGCGCAGGCGAACCGGCTCGAGACCCTCGAGCACGGTGATGTCCTTGGCCGAGTAGGTGGCCTTCGCCGTTTGCTTCGCCATCAAAGAAAATCCCTGCAAAACCTCGGTTTTGCGGGACGTCGGAAGTGTATCAGAACGGCCGGGCGGAGCGCTCGCGGGCGAGGCCGAAACTGATCGCTTTTTGCACAGTTTCGCGCAGGTTTCCGGGCTCGATCGCGGCCGCCAGCGCGGCCGCGAGCGCCTCCTCGCGCTCCGTCGGCCGCACGCGCTCCGTGCCCGCGTCCGGCGACGGCTCCGGCAGCGGCCCCGGCGCGAACCGGACGCGCGGGACGCCGACACGCGCGGCGATCTCCGCGGCGCGATGGCCGAGCTCGAACGCCCAGACGGAATCGGACGTGTGCACGTGCAGCGTGCCGTCTCGCGCGATGCGCGCGGGCCACGCGTGACGCGCGATCGCCTCGCCGACGGCCGCGGGCCACCGCTCGACGAGCTCGGGCATCCCGCCCTGCGGCCCGAAGCGTGAGAGCTCCTCCCGCACCGCGTCACCGAGCCGTTCCAGGGCTCACCTCCACCAGCTGGGCCGGCTCGAGCGGCAGCGCCGAGCGGTGCGTCGCCGTGAGCACCGCCTGTGCTGCGCCGACGAGGCGCGAGGCGAGCAGCTCCCGGCGGCCGGGGTCGAGCTCGGAGAGGACGTCGTCGAGGAGCAGCAGCGGCGGCGGGTCGAGCAGCTCCGCCTCCGCGAGCAGCAGCGCGAGCACGGCGAGCCGCTGCTCGCCCTGCGAGCCGAACCGTCGCAGGTCGCGCTCGCCTGCCGCGATCACGACGTCGTCGAGGTGCGGCCCGGCCCCGGTCGTGCCGCGCTCGAGATCGCGGTCGAGCCGCGCGCGGAGGGCCTCTGCGGTCGGTGCCTCCACGTCGTAGCCCAGCCGCGCGTCGGCCAGCCCGAGCTCGCCCGCGTGCGCGGCGAAGCCGGGCTCCAGCCGCTCGAGCGTGAGCCGCCGCGCCGCGACGAGCTCCACGGCCAGCGAGGAGACGCGCTCCGTCCATGGCTCGAGCGCGTCGCGGGTCGAGTAGCCGAGCTGCACGCGCCGCAGCGCGGCGTTCCGCTGCGCCAGCGTCGCCAGGTACTCCTGCGGCAAACCGGCGCGCGCGGGCAGCAGGCGCGCGAGCGAGCGGTCGAAGTACGCCCGCCGTGCCGCCGGTCCGCCCTTCACGACCGCCAGACGGTCGGGGGTGAACACGAGCGTCGAGACCTCGCGCCGCAGCGACTCGGCCGACGGCAGCCGCGCGCCGTTCAGCCGCGCCTCCTTCGGACGGCCCTCGCGGAGCGTCACCTCGACCGCGAGCGGGGAGGCGCCGCGACGGCCGTCGACCGCGGCTCGCGCCGCGTGCTCGCCGAAGCGGATCAGCTGCGCGTCGTGGTGCGTGCGCGGCGAGAACCCCTGCGTCGCGACGTGCAGCGACTCGAGCAGGTTGGTCTTGCCGACGCCGTTCGGGCCGACGACCAGCACGACGCCCGCGCGCAGCTCGAGATCGAGCGACGCGTACGAGCGGAAGGTGCGGAGCGTGAGCCGCGTGGCGACCAGGCGGCGGCCGGGCTCAGCCGGCGAGGCGGATCGGCATGATCAGGTAGACGTAGTCGTCGCCCTCGCCCACGAGCACGGCGGGCCGCAGCGGGCTGATCAGCTTGAACGTGACCGAGCCGGAGTCGACCGACTCGAGACCGTCGCGCAGGAACTCCGCGTTGAAGCCGATCTCGAGCGGGTCGCCCGTGTACGGCGCGGGCAGCGACTCGCGCGCCTCCCCGACGTCCTGCGTCACCGCCGAGACGCTCAGCTCGCCGTCGGCGAAGCGCAGCCGGATCGGCGAGTTGCGCTGTGCCATCAGCGACACGCGCCGCACGACGTCGAGGAGCTCCTCGCGCGGAAGCTCGAGCTCGTGCTCGAACTGCTCCGGCAGCAGCTGCCGGTAGTTCGGGAACTGCCCGTCGATGCGCCGCGTCGTCAGCCACGTCCCGTCGGCGCCGAACACCACGTGGTTGTCCAGGACGCCGAGCTGCACCTCCTCGCCGCCGGCGGCGATGCGCGTGAGCTCCTGCAGCGCGCGTGCCGGGATGATCGCCTCGAGCTCGGGGAGCGTGCCGGCGACCGGCGTCTCCTTCACCGCGAGGCGGTAGGAGTCCGTCGCCGCCATGACGAGCTTGCCCGGCTCGAAGCGGACGAGGATGCCGGTGAGGACGGGGCGGCTCTCGTCCCGGGACGCGCTGCGACCGACGCGCGCGATCGTCTCGACCAGCGCATCTCGTTCGATCGCGTGCAGGCCGACCGAGTCGACGTCGGGCAGCCGCGGGAAGTCCTCCGCGGAGTACGTGTGCAGCCGGTAGGTCGCCGAGCCCGCGCTCACGACCACGACCGCCTCCTCGGGATGGTGCTCGACGACGACGTCCCCCTCCGGCAGCGAGCGTGCGATGTCGAGCAGCAGGCGGCCGGGGACGACCGCGAGCCCGCCGTCCGAGACCTGCGCCTCGAGCGTGGCGCGGAGCGAGAGCTCCATGTCCGTCGCCGCGAGGTGGAGACGGTCGTCCTCCGCGCGCAGCTGGATGCCGCCGAGGACGAGCACCGCCGTCCGCGTGGAGACGGCGCGGGCGACGACGGCCAGCCTCGCGGCGAGCTCGTCGCGCGAGACGGTTATCCGGAACCCCGTGCCCACCACCAGCTCTGAGTCAATCATCTAGAAGAAACCTCGTTGTAGTCGTAAGGGCTGTGGGATCCGTGGAGAAGCGCCCGGAGCCGATCGTTCGAGCCATTCTCCCTGTGAGGGCGGACGGGGGACAAGCCCACCCGTTGCACAGGCCGCGCGTCTCACCGCGCCTGGCGGACGCGGGCTGTGAGCTCCTGCACGAGGTTGTACACCGACCTGTCCTCACGGATCAGACGGGCGATCTTCGACGTCGCGTGGATGACGGTGGTGTGGTCGCGGCCGCCGAACTCCTTGCCGATCTTGGGCAGCGAGGAGTCGGTCAGCTCGCGCGAGAGGTACATCGCCACCTGCCGCGGGTAGACGATGTTCTGGGAGCGGCGCTCGCCGGTGAGCTCCTCGCGCGTGACGCCGAAGCGGTCGCAGATGAGCTCCTGGATCCGCTCGATCGAGATCTGCGTGCCCTCGCCCTGCGGGAAGACGTCCTTCAGCACGTCCTGCGCGAGCTCGACCGACAGCGGCCGGCCGGTGAGCGACGAGAAGGCGACCACGCGCGTCAGCGCGCCTTCCAGCTCGCGGATGTTCGTCGACACGCGCGAGGCGATGAACGTGAGGAGCTCCGAGTCGCGCACCTCGATGTGGTCGTTCCATACCTTCTTGCGCAGGATGGCGATCCGCGTCTCGAGGTCGGGCGGCTGGATGTCGGTGATCAGGCCCCACTCGAAGCGCGAGCGCAGCCGGTCCTCGAGCGTCGAGATCTCGCGCGGCGGACGGTCGCTCGACATGACGATCTGCCGGCCGGCCTCGTAGAGCGAGTTGAAGGTGTGGAAGAACTCCTCCTGGATCCGTTCCTTGTGCTCGAAGAACTGCACATCGTCGATCAGGAGGACGTCGTAGGTGCGGTAGCGCTGCTTGAAGCCCTCGATGCGCTTGTCGCGGAGCCCGTTGATGAAGTCGTTCATGAACGCCTCCGACGTCACGTAGCGGCAGGTGAGCCCGCCGCCGTGGTCGGTGACGAAGTTCGCGATCGCGTGCAGCAGGTGCGTCTTGCCGAGGCCGGTGTGCCCGTAGATGAAGAGCGGGTTGTAGGCCTGGGCCGGCGACTCCGCGACCGCGAGCGCGGCCGCGTGCGCGAAGCGGTTCGAGGAGCCGATCACGAACGAGTCGAACGTGTAGCGGGGGTTGATGCCGGCGACGTCGGGCCGGCCGGCCGGCTCGACCGGGAGCGCGTGGACGGCGGCGGGGGCGGCCGCCGGCGCGGCGCCGGCCGCGGCCCGCTCGGTGACCTCGAAGCGCACGCGCAGGCCGGGCCCGCCCGCGTCGCGTACCGCGGCGCGGATCAGGTCGAGGAAGTGGCCCTCGATCCACTCGCGCGTGAAGTCGTTCGGCACCGTGACGACGAAGGTCTCGGAGTCGAGCTGGACGCCGCCGACCTCGCCGAACCAGGTGCGGTAGGTGGTCTCGTTCAGGGCTCCGAGCAACCGGGCCGCGACGTCGTTCCAGAGGCTCTCCGCCGTCAGCTCGATTTGCTGTTCCACGCCGCCTACCAGCTCCTCGCTACGACCCTGGGGGAGGGCGAGCATAGCAGCGTGCCCGGGACCGCTCAATGAGGATTTCTCGCCGTGCCCGGGCCGGCAAAACCGGCCTCTGAGCAGGGATTTCCAGCCCTCCCACACACTTGTCCACAGGTGGGGAAAGAGGCCTCGCAGGCCTCCGTCGAGCAGGGGGTTTCCACGGCTTTTCCACCGCCCGCGGGCTGTGGACAACGGGGCTCCGGAGGAGTCCGTCTATACTGGCCGCGGCCGGCGACGAACTCGCTCGTTCCCCTCTTTTCGGACTCAGGTGAAACGGACTTATCAGCCGAACGTGCGCAGGCGGAAGCGGAAGCACGGCTTCCGCGCACGGATGTCGACCCGGGCCGGCCGTCTGATCCTGAAGCGGCGCCGCGCGAAGGGTCGCAAGCGCCTCTCGGCGTAACCGGGTGCAGCGTCGGAACAGGCTCTCCCGCTCTCGGGACTTCGACGAGGTCTACCGGCGCGGCCGCTCGGTCTCCACGCGGTTCCTGACGCTGTACTGGTTCAGCCGCGAGGAGCCCGTCGGCGACCCGCGGCTCGGCCTCGCCGTGCCGCGCGACGTGGGCAACGCGGTCGTCCGCAACCGGATCAAGCGCCAGCTGCGCGAGCTCTTCCGCGAGCGGCTCGACCGCGTCCCCGCGACGAACGACTACGTGCTGAAGGTGCGCCGCGGCCTCCCCGAGGCGGTCGAGGCCCACGGGTTCGGCTGGCTGGCCGAGCGGCTCGACGAGGTGCTCGGGAAGGCGTCGGCGTGAGAGCCGCCGCGATCCTGCCGATCCGGCTCTACCAGCTGCTCGTCTCGCCGCTCCTGCCGGCGAACACCTGCAAGTTCCACCCGAGCTGCTCCGAGTACGCGGTGCTCGCGATCCGCAAGCACGGGGTCGTCGTCGGCCTCGGCAAGGCGGCGTGGCGGCTGCTGCGCTGCCATCCCTGGTCGGCCGGGGGAGTCGACTACCCGTGATCGTCGCGTCGATCCTGACCCCGCTCGAGAACGTGATGAAGTCGATCCTCGACTTCTTCCACACCACGGTCGGGCTGCCCTGGGCGTGGTCGATCGTCGCGCTGACGATCCTCGTGCGCGTCTGCCTCGTGCCGTTGATGGTGCGGCAGATCCACTCGATGCAGTCGCTCCAGCGGCACGCGCCCGAGATGAAGGCGATCCAGCAGAAGTACAAGGGCGACCGGCAGAAGCTCAACGAGGAGCTGATGAAGTTCTACAAGGAGAACAACATCAACCCCGCCGCGTCGTGCCTGCCGCTGGTCGCGCAGATCCCGGTCTTCTTCGCGCTCTACCTGACGCTCAAGCACTTCTCGCACCACATCACCGGCTCGTGGCTGCACGTGGTCCCGAGCATCTCCGCCAAGGCCGACTCGCACTGGTCGGGGTTCCTGCTGCTCGCCGTCTACGCGGGCTCGCAGATCGCGTCGACCTACTTCATGGGCTCGACGATGGACAAGACGCAGCGGAACATCATGATGGTCGTCCCGCTGGTGTTCATCACCGTGGTCGCGCACTTCCCGGTCGGGCTCGTCCTCTACTGGATGACGACGAACCTGTGGACGGTCGGGCAGGGGCTCGTGACCCGGCGCCTGGTGCCGCGGACGCCCGCGCCGAAGCTCTTCGGCGGCGGCGGAGGAGGAGGCGGCGCGGCGCGAACGGCGCGCGCACCCGCACCCAAGCCGGCGCCGTCGGGCGACGGGGCCAAGCCGCAGCAGGCGAAGCCGAAGAAGCCGGCGCAGCCGCGCCAGGTGCGCCGCAAGAAGAAGGGCGGCACGCGGAGGTGAGCGATACCGGCGCCGAGGCACTCTCCGTCGAGGCGGCGGGGGAGACCGTCGGCGAGGCGAAGTGGAAGGCGCTGCGCGAGCTCGAGCGGCGGGCGCCGGGGCTCGACCGCGCGAGCGTGCGCTTCCAGGTCGTCTCCGAAGGCGAGCGCGGGCTGCTCGGCGTCGGCTACACGCCGGCCCGCGTCGTCGCGACGGCGGCGGTCGCGGAGGCGCCGGTCGCGGATGAGCCGGGCGCGGGGACGGAGCTCGAGCGCCGCGTGCAGGCGATCGCGGAACGCGTCGTCGGGGCGATTGGCGCCGGCGCGCGCGTCACCGTCTCGGAGCGCGACGACGAGGTGCTCGTGAGCTGCAGCGGCGGCGACCTCGGCCTCCTGATCGGCCGCCGCGGCCAGACCATCGACGCGCTCCAGCAGGTGCTGAACGCGGCGGTCTGGCGGGCCGGCGACCGCAAGCCGGTGACCGTCGACGCGGCCGGATACCGCGAGCGGCGCCGGGCGGCGCTGGAGACGCTGGCCGTGCAGGCGGCGGAGCGGGCTGCGCGCGGCGAGCGGGTCGCGCTCGATCCGATGACCCCCGCCGAGCGCAGGGTGGTGCACGAGCGGCTCAAGGAGGAGCCGGGAGTGCGGACGTCGAGCAGCGGCTCGGAGCCGAACCGCTACGTCGTCGTCGAGCCGGACGCTTGACGGCTGGCTCGAGGCGGTCGTCGCGACGCCCGGCCTGACGTCGCTCGGGCTGTCCGAGGCGCGGCGCGTGCTCCTCGACGACTCGCTCCGCGGTGCCGAGCTCGTCGCGTCGTTCGACGGCGAGATCGTGGACGTCGGCTCGGGTGGGGGCGCGCCGGGGATCCCGCTGGCGCATGCGCTCCCCGGCCGCCGGTTCACGCTGCTCGAAGCGCAGCGGCGGAAGTGCGCCTTCCTGGAGCGGTGGGCGCCGCCGAACGCGCGGGTCGTCTGCGGCCGCGCCGAGGAGCAGGAGGTCGGGTGGGCCGGCGTCGCGACGGCCAAGGCGCTCGCGCCGCCGCCGGTCGCGCTCGAGTGGTGCCTGCCGCTCGTCGGCGAGGGCGGCGCGGCCGTCCTCTGGGTCGGCCCGTCGCTCGACCGCGGCCTCGCTGCGCGCGTGGCGGCCCGGCTCGCCGGCGAGCTCGAGCCGGCGCCGAGCGGCTTCCTGGTCGCGCGCAAGACGGGCCCGACTCCCGCCGGCTTCCCGCGCCGGCCGGGGATCGCACGCAAGCGGCCGCTCGCGTAGAGGCGCCGTCCGGGCGTGTCCGGCTCGCGGGCTAGATTGGTCGCGTGGCGGCCGCCCGCGTCTACGCGTTCGCGAACCAGAAGGGCGGAGTCGGCAAGACGACGACGGCGATCAACCTCGCCGCCTGCCTCGCCGAGGCGGGCGAGCGCGCGCTCGTCGTCGACCTCGACCCGCAGGCGAACGCGACCTCCGGGCTCGGGATGCGCGCCAACGGGACGTCGACGTACGACCTGCTCGACGGCGCGCCACTGCGCGAGCTCGCGAAGCCGACGAGCTTCGCGAACCTGTTCCTCGTGCCGTCGCGTCCGGAGCTCGCCGGGGCGGCGGTCGAGCTCGCGCGGCGCGACGACGGCGAGCGGTACCTCGCCGAGTCGCTGACCGACGCCGACGGCTTCGACTTCGTGCTGCTCGACTGCCCGCCGTCGCTCGGGCCGCTGACCGTGAACGCGCTCGCGGCCGCCGACCGCGTGGTCGTCCCGGTGCAGGCGGAGTACTACGCGCTCGAAGGGCTGGCGCAGCTCGTGCAGTCGATCAACCTGGTCAAGGCGCGCCTCAACCCGCGGCTCGCGATCGCCGGCGTGCTGCTGACGATGTCCGATCTGCGGACGCGTCTCTCGGCCGACGTCGAGGCGGAGGTGCGGCGGCATTTCGGCGGGCTGGTGTTCACCGCGGTCGTCCCGCGCTCGGTGCGCATCGCCGAGGCGCCGAGCCACGGCCTGCCCGTGACGCACTACGACCGGCGCTCGCGCGGCGCCGAGGCGTACTGGAAGGTGGCGATGGAGCTTGTCGAGCGCCGCTGACTCCTCACCGAGCTCCCGCCGCGGCCTCGGCCGCGGCTTCGAGATCCTGATCGGCGGCGGCGAGCCCGAGCTCGTCCACGTCCCGGTCCGCGAGATCCACCCGAACCCGCGCCAGCCGCGCCGCCGCTTCGACGGCGAGACGGTCTCCGGGCTCGCCGAGTCGATTCGCGCACAGGGCGTCATCCAGCCGGTCGTCGTACGGCCGCGGCTCGAGGGCGGCTACGAGCTCGTCGCCGGCGAGCGCCGCTGGCGCGCCGCGTGCGAGGCGGGCGTCGAGAAGGTGCCGGCGGTCGTGCGCGAGACGGACGATCGCGACTCGCTGCTGATCGCGCTCGTCGAGAACGTCGCGCGCGAGGACCTGTCGCCGGTCGAGGAGGCGCGCGCCTACGGCGTCCTGCTCGACGAGTTCGGATTGACGCTCGGCGAGGTCGCCGACCGGGTCGGCCGGTCGAAGCCGACGATCTCGAACCGCGTGCGGATGCTCGAGCTCCCCGACGACGTGCTCGCGATGGTCGCGCGCGGCGAGCTGTCCGAGGGGCACGCGCGCGCCGTCCTCTCCGTTCCGGACGACACGCTCCGCCGCCGGCTCGCCCGCAGGATCGTCCGCGAGGGGTTGTCGGTGCGCGCCGCGGAGCGCGCGGCGCGCTGGGCCGGCGCCCGAACCCGGGAGCGGCGTACGTCTGCGGTCGACCCGGCGGTCGCCGGCCGCGTGAAGGACGCCCTTCGCCGTCTGACCGGCCTCGAGGCGCGCGTCGGCCGCACCGGCGTCCACCTCCCCGTTGACGACGCCGTGCGGCTCGAGGAGCTCGCGGAGGTCCTGGAGAGGCTGGCGGAGCAGGCGTAACCCCGCGCGAAGCGGCGCCGTTAGAACCTCGTGGACGGGCCGTGGCTGCAGGACATCGAGTCGCTCGAGGCGATCTCGCAGGACGAGGAGACGCGGACGCTCTGCCTGCGCATGGCCGAGCTCAACCGGCTCGGCCGCCTCCAGCCCTTCCTGCTCGAGCTCGAGCGCGACGGCGAGCTCGACAGCGAGACGAAGGCGACGCTCGCCGAGCTGGCGCGCGACGCGCCCTTCCTGCTCGCGGTCGAGGAGTACGTCCATCGCACCCGCGCGCTGCACTGATGGAGCCGAGCGAGGAGACGAACGAGCTGCACGTGTCGCAGGCGGCGACGCCGCCGACGTACGTGCGCGTCGAGCCTCGCTACTTCGGGCTCACGCCGCACCTGCTCGCGGGGGCGCTCGCGGCCTGCGGGCTCCTGGCCGGCGTCGCGCTTCTCGCGGCCGGGCGGATCGCCGTCGGCCTCCTGCTCCTCGTCGCCGGCCTGATGCTGGCCGCGCTCTTCGCCGAGCAGGCGCGCCGCAGGCGCGCGTCGTCGCTCGACCGTGTCGCGGCGAACGCGGTCGACCGCTCGCTCGCCCTCGCGGGTTTCACGCGCGCAACGGTCGGCGCGTGGACGGGCGCGGGGAGGCGTGTGACGCGTCTGCGGCTCGAGGCCCGGCGTCTCGGACGCGAGCGCTCGCACGTGCAGTACGAGCTGGGCGGCGCCGTGCACGCCGGCGACGACGCGCGCATGGAGGAGCTGCGGGGGCGGATGCGCACGCTCGACGCGGAGATCGAGCTGCGCGTGCGCGAGGCCCGCGCCGCGCTCGAGGAGGCGCAGCGCCGGACCGCCCGCGAGCGGCGCGCCGTCGCCGCGACACGCGTCCGGCGACCGGGCTGACGCAGGTCGGCGCGCGTCGATGGGCGATCCTGGATTCGAACCAGGGACCTCCGCCTTATCAGAGCGGCGCTCTAACCAGCTGAGCTAATCGCCCGCGCGGCGGCGATTGTAGCCGCGCCTCGGACGCGTCCGCGTTTGGACGGGAAGGCGGCGGTAATCTAGGCCGTGATGGTCGAGATGACGATCTACGGCGTCTCGTTCGACCTCGTCGGCAAGCAGCCGATCGTCCTGCTGAAAACCGCCGAGGGAAACCGTTACCTGCCGATCTGGATCGGCCATCCCGAAGCCGCGGCGATTCTGATGAAGCTCCAGGGCGCCGACGCGCCGCGGCCGCTGACGCACGACCTGCTGGTGAACATCCTCGGCGAGCTCGACGTGGACGTGGTGCGCGTGACCGTCACGGAGCTGCGCGAGAACACCTTCCACGCGTCGATCACCGTCGCGCAGAACGGCAACGAGATCGAGATCGACTCGCGCTCGTCCGACGCCATCGCGGTCGCGGTGCGCGCGCACGCGCCGATCTTCGCCGCCGACGAGGTGATCGAGGAGTCGGCGATCGAGATGGAAGGCGACGAGGTCAACGAGGAGGAGATCGTCTCCGAGTTCCGCAGCTTCCTCGACCGCGTCTCGGCCGAGGACTTCGCCGAGGCCGAGGCGGAGAGCGACGCGGACGAGGAGGACTGACCGCTACCCGAGCTCGCGCTTCACGAGCTCGAGCAGCTGCGCGTAGAAGCGGCGCAAACCCTCGTCGGAGAGCGGGCCGCGGTTCCGGGAGGCCTGCGCCGCGACCATCCGCTCCTCGCGCTCGGGGTCGACGAACCCGTAGCCGCGCTCCTCCTTGTGGCGCTTCAGCCGCGCGACGAGGTCGAGCCGCCGGTTGACCGCGTCGAAGATCGCGTCGTCGAGCTCGGTGATCCGCGCGCGCAGGTCGCGGACGACCTCGTCCTCGCTGCCGTCCGCCACCGCGCTCAGTAGACGTCGACGACGGTGCCGTACGAGAGCTCGTCGTAGACGAGCGGCGCCGCCCACATCGGCACGCGCACGCACCCGTGCGACGCGGGGTACGGGGGGACCGACGGGTTGCCGTGGATCGCGTAGCCGCCGGTGAAGTAGGACGGGTCGAAGAGCGTTCCGAGCGGGCTCGGGTCGTTGCCGAGCACCTTGCGGTAGACGGCGAACGTGCCGACCGGCGTGAAGCGTCCCGGCAGCCCGGCCGTCGACACGGGGAGGATCTGCGCCACCTCGCCGTCGCGCACGACGTACAGGACCTGGAGCGGCTTGTTCACCTCCACGTGGAACGCCGGCTGCGCGAACCGCGGTCGCGCCACGACCGGATGCGCGAGCGCGCGCCACGTCGCGGCGTCGGCGATGCCGGTCCGCGGCAGCCGGTTCACCTTCTGGAACGCGTAGAGCGTGTCGACGAGCTCGGGCGTGAAGGTCGCGCTGCGTGACGGCAGCACGTAGTGCCCGGCGGCGAGCGCCTGCTCGAGCGTGACGACGCTCGGCCCGTGCGCGCCCACGGCGAGCGTCGGCTGCACGACCGTGACGTTCGCCTTCGTCGAGACCGCGCGCCAGCCGCGTGCCGGGATGGTGCGCACGAGGACGTGGATCCGGCCCGGCGTCCGCGTGTCTCCCAACCGCTCGACCCGCACGCGTCCGGCGTGGGCGGGGTGCAGCGCGGCGACGACCCGAACGTGCTGGCCGATCGTCGCGATCCGTGGCACGCGGACGACGAGCTTCGGCGTGAGCGTGATGCGGACCGGCGCCGAGCGAATGCCTTCGGCGAAGGCGACGTACGGCGCGGTGCTCAGCGCCCGGAAGCGGACGCGGCCGCCGATCACGCGCCTGCCCCGGACGGTGACGGGCAGCGCGGGCACGACGGTGGCCCGGAGCGTCACCCACTGCGCGTAGCGTGCGTGCGACGGCCCACGCAGGGTCAGCGCGATCGACGTCACGCGCGGCAGCGCCTGCGCGCCGGCGTCCGTCGTCAACGTCGGCTGCCACCGGCCGGCCGCGTAGGCGTGCGTCGCCGAAGGGCCGGTCGATTGCGCGCCGTCGCCGAAGTCCCACGTGAACGCCGACGACGTGCAGGTCGCGGTGAACGTCACCTGGAGCGGTGCCGACCCGCGCACCGGGGTCGCCGTCACGGCGCACGCAGCCCGCCGTGCAGGTGCGGCCGACGGTGCGACCAGCGCGGCCAGCGCGGCGGCGAGGAGGAGGCGGCGCATCCGCGCGAGGTTATCGGTGGATCGTGACGGCGGCGACGAGCGCGACGAGGTTGAACGACGAGTGCAGCGCCATGCCGGGGAGCACGCTTCGCGTCTTCGCGCGCACCCACGCGAGCACGCATCCGAAGATCGCGATGATCGGCAGCGAGACGACGAGGCCGTGCGAGAGGCCGAAGAGCACGCCGACGAGGACGATCGCGGCCCAGCGGCCGTAGCGGGCGAGCAGGGAGTAGCCGACGCCGCGATACGTGAGCTCCTCGACGAACGGGACCCAGGTGCAGATGACGATCCCGTTGACGACGTACGCGGCGGCGTGCTTCGGCTCCCAGCCCGACGGCGTGAGGCCCTGCTCGTTGCCCGGGTGGGCGAGCGCGCTGTAGAGGCCCTCGAACACGTAGATCGCGACCAGCGCCGCGAGCAGGAGCAGCAGGGTGCGGCCCGGCGACTGCGGCCACCGCAGCGCGAGCAGGTCGCGCCGGAACCCGGCGATGGCGAGCACGATCGCGAGGACGATCGCGTCCTGCACGACCGCGCCGACCGCGGTCGACCACTCGTACAGCGCCTGCGCCGACGGCTTGCCCGCGCCCGCGCGGCTCGCGTACGCGACCGCGATCAGGAGCGCGACGAGCGCGAGCCACGAGACGAGCCGCGCCGGCTCGCTCGTACTATTCGGCGGCGCCGTGCGCGATCGCGTGTTCACTCCGTCCGAGGCTAACAGCGCCCTTCCCGAGGTGCGCGAGGCGGCGGAGCGAATGGTCGTCGTGCGGACGCGGATGCGCGAGCTGGAGGAGACGCACGCGCGCCTCTCCGGCGCGGTCGGCGGCAACGGGGGAGGCTACGTCGCGGGCGACCTGGGCGCGGTGCGCGGCGAGCTGGACACGCTCGCGGCCGAGCTCGTCGCCTCCCTCGAGCGGCTCGAGGAGCTCGGCGTCCTGGTCAAGGACGCCGACAGCGGCCTCGTCGACTTCCCCGCGCTGCGCGACGGCGAGGCGGTGCTGCTCTGCTGGCACGTCGGCGAGGACGAGGTGGCGTACTGGCACGACCCCGTGGAGGGGTTCGCGGGGCGGAAACCGATCGACTGGGACGAATAGACGAGCGTGCCCGAGTTCTGGCAGCGCGTCCTGGTGGCGGTCGTGATGATCGTCGTCGCGTCGCTGGTCGCGAAGCTCGTCGACTGGCGGATGAGCGGAAGGCGCCTCGCGCCCGAGGCGGTGACGCGCTACCGCGTCCTCCGCCGGACGCTCTTCGCCGCGATCGTCTTCGTCGGCGTGATGTCCGCGCTGCTCGTGATCCCGCAGGTGCGGGCGATCGCGGGCGGCGTGCTCGCGTCGTCGGCGGTCGTCGGCCTCGTGATCGGCTTCGCGAGCCAGCGCGTGATCGGCAACGCCGTCTCCGGGATCCTGATCGCGCTGTCGCAGCCGCTCCGCATCGGCGACGAGGTCGTCGTCGAGGGGACGCGCGGGGTGGTCGAGGAGATCGCACTCACATACACGTGGATCCGGACCGAGGTCGGCGACCGCCTCGTCGTCCCGAACCAGAACCTCGCCTCGGGGTCGATCCGCAACTCGACGATCCGCGGCGCCGCCCGGCTCGCCGAGATCGGCGTCCAGGTGCCCGCGACGGCAGACCTGCGTGGGCTGCTCTCGACGCTCCGCGCCGACGCGGACGAGGCATACCTTGGCGATCTCGCGGACAAGGCGACACTCGTCGTCCGGAAGTGGGTGCCGGCGGGAACGCGCACCGAGGCGGCCGAGAGCGACCTGCGGCTGCTGGTCGCCGACCGGCTGCGGGCGGCAGGCATCATCGGGGGATGAGCCGCCCCCGGCGCGACGACCTCGAGTTCTACGCGCGGCACAAGGCGCGCAAGAAGAAGCGCTCGGAGCGGGTTCGGCGCCGCCGGCGCACCGGCCTCGTGCTCGCCACGCTGGCGGCCGTCTGCATCGCCGTCGTGCTCGGGGTCGGCTTCGGCGCAGGCGCCGCGCTCTCGGCCGGCTGCAGCCTCGACACGCTCCGCCCGGTCGACATCGGCGCGAACTCCTTCGTCTACGCCCGCGACGGCTCCCTCCTCGGCTCGATCCCGGCCGAGCGGAACCGCGAGCCCGTCGCGTTCCGCCAGATTTCCCCCTGGCTGCGGAAGGCGACGGTCGCCGTCGAGGACCGCCGCTTCTGGGAGCACGGCGGCGTCGACTACGTCGGCATCGTCCGCGCGGCGTGGTCGGACATCACGGCCGGCAAGGTCGTGCAGGGCGGGTCGACGATCACGCAGCAGCTCGTGCGCAACCTCTATACCGGCGCCGGCGCCGAGCGCACGTTCAGCGTGAAGCTGCGCGAGGCGTGCCTCGCGATCAAGCTGGCGCACCGCTGGTCGAGACAGAAGATCCTCGACGAGTACCTGAACATCGTCCCGTACGGCAACCACGCCTACGGCATCGAGGCGGCGGCGCGCACGTACTTCTCCGAGCACGCGAAGGACCTGACGCTGCTGCAGGCGGCGCTCCTCGCCGGGCTGCCGCAGGCGCCGTCCGTGTACGACCCGCTGCACAACCCGCGCGCGGCGCTGCAGCGCCGCAACGAGGTGCTGCTCGCGATGCTCTCGAACGACACGATCACGCAGCGCCAGTACGACGCCGCGATCCGCTCGCGCTCGCTCGGCCTGCGGCCGGGGGGCTACTACTCGCGCGTCCGCGAGCCGTACTTCTTCTCGTACGTGATCGACCAGCTCGAGCAGCAGTACGGGGCGAACACCGTGCGGGAAGGCGGCCTTCGCGTGTACACGACGATCGACCCGCGCCTGCAGCGGCTGGCGCAGAAGGCGATGCGCGACATCCTTCCGTACCGCACTGACCCGGCAGCGGCGATCGTCTCGATCCAGCCGGGCACCGGGGAGATCCGCGCGATGACCGCGCTCGTGCGGACGAAGGGGAACCAGTTCAACCTTGTGGCGCAGTCGGGCCGCCAGGCGGGCTCGACGTTCAAGACGTTCGTGCTCGCCTCCGCGATCGAGCAGGGCATCGACCCCGACACCACCTACTACACGTCGGCGCCGTTCACGTGCACGAAGGCGCCCTGGTGCTCGCCGTCCCAGCCCTGGAATGTTCACACATATGACAACACGTACCTCGGCGGCGTCTCCGTGACGCGCGCGACGCTGTCCTCGGACAACACCGTGTTCGCGCAGCTCACGCTCGACGTCGGCCCGCGCTACGTCTGGAACATGGCGCACCGGCTGGGCGTGCAGATGTCGCCGGACAAGCCGGTCGCGTCGATCGGGCTCGGCTCGCTCGCGGTGTCGCCGCTCGACATGGCGGCGGCCTACGCGACCTTCCCCGCGATGGGCATCTACGCGAAGCCTCGGGCGATCACGAAGGTGATCCTCCCCGGCGGCAAGATCGACAGCACGTGGTCGAAGCCGCAGACGAAGCGCGTCATCTCGGACGCGGTCGCGTGGAAGGTGACCGACATCCTGTCGCAGAACGCGCAGTATGGGACGGGTGCGGGGTCGGGGGACGGCGTGCATGTCGACGCCGGCAAGACGGGCACCACCGACAACCACGCGGACGCGTGGTTCGACGGCTACACGCGCCAGCTCTGCACCGTCGTCTGGATGGGCTATCCGAAGGGCGAGATCCCGATGCTCGACGTGCACGGCGTCGAGGTGGCCGGCGCGACCTACCCGGTGCCGATCTGGCACGAGTACATGGCCGCCGCGCTCTGGCACCGGCCGGCGCTTCCCTTCGCGTTGCCGAAGCACTATCCGGTCTACCGGTCGTTCACGCACGGCTCGTACGGCTACCTCGCGACCCCGACCTACACACAGACGACGACGACCACCACGACCACGACCGCGACGACCACGACGACGCAGGCGCCGCCGCAGCAGTCGACGACGCCTGCCGCGCCGACGCACACCGCGCCGGCGCGCACGCACGTCCCGCCGGCGCCGCCCGCCTCCGCGCCGCCGCCTCCGACGCCGGTTCAGCCGCCGAAGCCGCCGCCGCTGCCGTAGTCACGGCCCGGTCGTCGCCGCGGTCGTGGCGGTCGTGTCGGTGGTGACCGGCGCCGTCGTCGCGGGCGCAGTGGTCACGGGCGGGATCGTCGTCGTCGCCGGTGCGGTCGTCGCGGGCAGCGTGGTGACCGGCGCGGTGGTGACCGGCGCCGTCGTGACCGATCGCGTGGTCGTCGCGTGGGTCGTGGTCGGAGGCGCGGCCGTCGTGACGGGCGCGGTGGTGGTCGTGGGAGCGCTCGTCGTCGTCGCGCGCGTCGTCGTCGGCTCCGTGGTCGAGGCGACCGTCGCGCGCGTGCTCGTCGATCTGGTGATCGTGACCCCGGGCAGGCTCAGGCTCGGCGTGCTGGCGTTCGTCGGACCGCCGCTCCCGCCTCCTCCGCGGTCGGCGAGCACCAGCGCGAGCGCGGCGCCGCCGGCGAGGAGGACGAGGGCCAGCACGAGCGCGGGCAGCAGGGCCGCCGGCCGCCGCCTGGGCGGCCGCCGGATCACCTGCGTCGCCTCGAGGCCCCCGCCGGCCGCCGCCGGCGGTGCGAGCACGACCGTCCCGCCCGCCAGCGCCGTCACGAGCGCCGTCCCGTCGGCCGGCCGCCGCGCGGGATCCTTTGCGAGGGCGGCGTCGGCCAGGCCGGCGAGGTCGCCCGGTGCATCGGCGCGCACGCTCGCGAGCGCGGGCGCGGGGACGTCGCGGTTCATGCGGACGAGCTCGATCGCGCTGTCGGCGACGAACGGCAGCTGGCCCGTCAGCATCCGGAACAGGATCACGCCGAAGGAGTAGACGTCGCTCGCGGCGGCGGCCGGCAGTCCCGCCGCCTGCTCGGGCGAGATGTACGCGGCGGTTCCGAGCACCGTCCCCGCCTCCGTCAGCGTCCCCGTGCCGCCCATGCGGGCGATGCCGAAGTCGCAGATCTTCGCGCGGCCCTCGGCGTCGAAGAGGATGTTCGCCGGCTTCAGGTCGCGGTGCACGAGGCCGCGCTCGTGCGCGTGCTCGAGCCCCGCGGCGATCTGGCCCGCGATCCGCCTCGTCTCCGCGTCCGGGAGCGGGCCCTGCGCGAGGCGCTCCTCGAGCGACCCTCCGGGGAGGTACTCGAGGACCATGTACGGCCGGTCGTCCGACTCGCCGTAGTCGAAGAGCCCGCAGATGTTGGGGTGCGAGAGCGCGGCGACCGCCCGCGCCTCCCGGCGGAACCGCGCCCGGTCGGCGGTCGGAGCCAGCGTCTTCAGCGCCACCCGCCGCCGCAGCTCCTCGTCCTCGGCGAGCCACACGGCGCTCATCGCGCTCCTGCCGAGCGGCTCGAGCAGGCGGTAGCGGCCGGCGATCACACCGTCGTCGGGCATCCGCCGGATTATCGTGGGCCGTCGTGACCGCCCCGCTTCCGATCGACGACGCGCGCCGGCTCGTGCTCGCGCACGCGCGGCCGCTCTCGGCGGAGGAGGTCACCCTCGCCGAGGCGCTCGGACGCGTCGCCGCGGCGGACGCGACGGCCGCCGTCGACCTGCCGCCCTTCTCGAGCTCGGCGATGGACGGCTTCGCCGTTCGTGCCGCGGACACGCCCGGCACGCTGAAGGTCGCGGGCGAGTCGGCGGCCGGCCGCCCCGCTCCGGTCGCCGTCTCCGCGGGGACCGCCGTCGCGATCTCGACAGGGGCTGTCGTCCCGGAGGGCGCGGACGCCGTCGTCCCCGTCGAGGAGACGACGGAGGCGGACGGCGGCGTGTCGGTCGGCGGCGTCTCGCCCGGAGCGAACGTGCGGCCGCGCGGCGGGGACGTCGCCGCCGGGGCCGTCGTCGTCGCACGCGGCATGCGCCTCGCGCCCGCCGCCGTGGCGGCGCTCGCCGCGGCGGGCGTGCCGGCCGTTTCCTGTGCCTGCCGGCCCCGCGTCGCCGTCCTCTCGACCGGCAGCGAGCTGCGCCCGCCCGGCGCGCCGCTCGCGGCGGGGCAGATCTACGAGTCGAACGGCCTCCTGCTCTCGGCGCAGCTCCGGACGGCCGGCGCGCTCGCGTCGGTCCGCGAGCCGGTGCCGGACGACGAAGAGGTGCTGCGCCGCGCTCTCGCGGAGGCGCTCGAGGCCGATGTCCTCCTCACCTCCGGCGGCGTGTCGGTCGGGCCGCACGACCTCGTCCGGCGCCTGCTCGCCGAGGCGGGCGTGGAGGAGGTGTTCTGGGGCGTCGCCGTGCGGCCGGGCAAGCCGCTCTTCTTCGGCACGCGCGGCACGACGCTCGTCTTCGGGCTGCCGGGGAACCCGGTGTCGGCGCTGGTCGGGTTCGAGCTCTTCGTGCGCCCGGCGCTCGAGGCGCTGCAGGGCCTCGCGACCCCCGGGCCGTCGTTCCGTCCCGGCCGCCTCCTCTCCCCGCTGCGCCGCGATGCCCGCCGCGACCAGCTCGTCCGCGCCTTGTCGCGGGCCGCGGAGGACGCGGTGGCGCTGGAGCCGCTCACCGGCCAGGAGTCGCACATGATCGTGCGCGCCGCGGCGGCGGATGCGCTCGTGCTCGTCCCGCGCGGCGAGGGCGAGCTCGCCGCCGGCGACACCGTCTCGTACCTCTCCGTCTAGGGCGCGACCGCCCGCCGTTCCTCGAGCTCGCGGCGGCGCGCGCGCGTCCCGAGGACGACCGTGCGCACCAGCTCGCGGAGCGGCCCACGTGCCGGCCGCTCCCGCCGGTCGGGGTAGGGCGCGTAGCGGCCGGCGGCGACGGCGACGAGCTGCGCGGCGCAGGCGCCGCCGCCGAGCGTGATCGCGACCGCGGGGAGGTGGATGTAGCCGATCGCGACGAGGTGGAGCACGTACCAGGGCGCGTCGAACCCGAGCCCGAAGCGGTAGGCGAAGGAGAGCGGTACGAGCAGCGGCCCGACGAGCCCCGCGGCGAAGACGAGCCAGCGTGCAGGCGGCGCGCCGCCGCGCACCTGCGGCAGCCACAGCCAGGCGTGCACCGCCGGCAGCACGAAGAGGAGCGCGAACGGGTTTGTTGCCAAAACGAGCAACGAGACGACCGCCAGGGCGAGGAGCGCGGCCGTCTCGCCCGCGAGGCGCTCCTCGGCCGTCACCGGCCGCCGAGGCACCAGCCGGTGCCGGTCGACCAGCCAGCCGCAGGCGACGACCGCCGCGAGCAGGACGAGCGCGAGCACGGGCCAGTCGCCGGAGCTCGGCAGGGCGGGATTCGGCGGGCGTGCAGGTCCGCTGCCCCACGCGCCCGCGAGCCCGAAGAGGTAGAAGGCGGCGCCGGCGAACAGCCACAGGCCGAGCCGGGTGCGCAGCGAGCGCAGCGCCGGCGCGAGCGGGATGCGACGGCGGCGGCAGCGCGCGAACAGGTCGACGACCGCCACCAGGAACGGCGCGAGCAGGCCCGCCAGCAGGAGCTCGAGGGCCCAGCCGCGCACGATGCGGTCTCCCGCCCAGACGAAGCTCGTCGTGCCCTGCGCCAGCTCGATGCCCTGGTCGAGCGAGCCGAGCAGCTCCTGCGTCGCCCGGCCGAGGCCCGCCAGGTGGCCCGCGTCGAGCGAGTCGGGCCGGTCGCCGAGCGGCGGCGGCGGGCGGTCGTTCGCGGTGGTGAGCGTGACGGCCGGGATGCCGCGGGCGACGAACGGCCCCTGCTCGTAGAGCGTGAAGGGCAGCGCCAGGTCGACGAGCTGGCCGAGGAAGCCGGTGCGCCGCACGCGCGTGCCGGTCTGCTCGAGCACGCGGTTGGCCGCCGTCTCGACGAGCGACGCCGCCGGCGAGCGCGGTGCGTCGCCGGCGATGACGAGCCGCGGGGGCCCGCGACCCGCGATCGCGTCCAGGTTGATCGCCGCGACGACGTGGAACGGCAGCCGCCGCACGAACCGCTCCGCGCCGAGGGCGCCGAAGGCGCCGGCGTCGGTGGAGAGGAAGACGACGGTGTGATCGGCGCGGACGCGTTCCGGGTTGCCCGGGCCGAGCTGCGCGTACCCGCGCGCCAGCTCGATCAGGGCGGCCGTGCCGGAGGCGTTGTCGTTCGCACCCGGGCCCGCGCCCGTGTCGTCGCGGTGCGCCATGACGACGATCGCGTCCGATGACTGCCCCGCCGCGACCGCCCACTCGTTCTCGAGCTGGACGCGGCCGAGGCCGGGCACGCGCTCGCGCCAGCGGTCCGAGGAGACCGGCAGCCCGTAGGTCGCCATCTCCTGGCGGAACCAGGCGGCCGCCCGCAGCGCGCCCGCGCTCCCCGGCACCCGGTCCGGGGCGGTCGTCGCGAGGTCCCTGGCGAGCTGCGTGGCCGAGCGGCCGTCGAACGCGGGCGGCAGCTGCGGCGCCGGCAGCGGCGCAACGTGCGCGACGCTGAAGGCGAGGACGAGCAGCGGCAGCGAGAGGACGAGGAACGTGCTCCGGTAGAGCCGCGCGTTCAGCGGCCGCTGGAGCGACCCCCGCCGCGGCCGCCGGCGCCGCGCGGGGACCGGGGTCTCGACCATGCCGGGGCTATAGTAGGAAGGCAAGGCGCTTGCATACGGTCTCGGCGGGCGAACGAGGCGAACGCGATGGCCGACCTTCCCACCATCCTCCTGGTCGACGACGAGGAGGCCGTGCGCCGGGTGCTGACGTTCCCGCTCGAGAAGGACGGCTACGAGGTCGTGCAGGCTGCGGACGGCGAGGAGGCGCTGGAGCGGTTCGGCGCGCGCGACGTCGACCTGGTGGTGCTCGACATCATGCTGCCGCGGCTCGACGGGCTCGAGGTCTGCCGCCGCCTCCGGGCGGCGAGCAACGTCCCGATCATCATGCTGACGGCCCGCGACGACGAGCTCGACAAGGTGATCGGGCTCGAGCTCGGCGCCGACGACTACATCACGAAGCCGTTCTCGATCCGCGAGTTCCGCTCGCGGGTGCGCGCGCTGCTGCGGCGCGCGCGGCATCCGCACCCGCCGGCCGCCGACGCGGACGAGCGGATCGAGCGCGACGGCCTGCTCATCGACGTGCCGCGGCGCGCTGTCGAGGTGCACGGCCGTCCCGTCCAGCTCACGTACGTCGAGTTCGAGCTCCTGCGGATCCTCGCCGCCAGCCCGGGCCGCGTCTTCAGCCGCCGGATGCTGCTCGAGAGCCTCTGGAAGAGCGCCGACTACCGCGACCCGCGGACGATCGACGTGCACGTCCGGCACCTGCGCGAGAAGCTCGAGGACGAGCCGCGCACGCCGGAGTACATCCTCACCGTGCGCGGCGTCGGCTACCGCTTCCGCGAGAAATGAACCCGCTGGCCAGCGTGAGCGGGAGGCTGGCCCTCGCGCTGCTCGCGGTCGTCGCGGGGGTGCTCGGGATCGTCTACCTGATCGTCGTCCCGCTCTACCGCACCTCGCTGGAGCACACGGAGCTGCGGACGCTCGCGACCGAGCTCCGGCACGAGATCCACGGCTTCCCGTCCGACCCCTACTACACCGGCTCGTGGGTGACGGCGATGCGCGAGAACCACGACGTGCGGGCGATCGTCTTCGACTACACGGCGATTCCGCCCACCGTCACGCCGCACGCCGACTCGAACCAGTCCACGATCGACACCGACCTCGACAACGACCCGATCGCGCTGCGGGCGATGCGGCGGCGGGCGCCGACGCAGGGCGTCGTCGTGCACGACGGCACGCGGGACGCCGAGGCCGCCTGGCCGCTGCCGGGGAGCGGACAGGTGGTGGTCTTCGCCTCCTCGCTGGAGGAGTCGCTCGAGACGGTGGCCGTCGTCCGGCACCGGGTCTGGGTCGCCGGCGGGCTCGCGACCGCGTTCGCGGTGCTGCTCGGCTACGTGGGGGCGAGCATGTTCACCCGCCGGATCCGCCGGCTCGAGGAGGCGGCGGAGCGGATCGCCGCCGGCGACTTCGGCGAGCCGGTGATCGACCCGGGAAGCGACGAGCTCGGCCAGCTCGCGCGCACCTTCGAGCGTATGCGGCTGCGGCTCGCGACCCTCGACCGGGCGCGCGGCGAGTTCATCGCCAACGCCTCGCACGAGCTGCGGACGCCGCTCTTCTCGCTCGGCGGCTTCCTGGAGCTGCTCGACGACCCGGATCTCGACGAGTCGACCCGGCAGGAGTTCCTGGTCCGCATGCGGGAGCAGGTGGAGCGCCTGACGAAGCTCGCCACCGACCTGCTCGACCTGTCGCGGCTGGACGCCGGGCGCCTGGCCGTGCGCGCCGAGCCGGTCGACCTGTCGGAGCTCGCGGAGGAGCTGGCGGGCGAGTTCGGCGCCCGCGCCGCCGTCACCGACCACCGGCTCGAGCTCGACGCGCCGGACGAGGTGGTCGCGCACGCCGATGCCGCGCGGACGCTCCAGGTGGGCCGCGTCCTCGTCGAGAACGCGCTCGTGCACACGCCGGCCGGCACGACCGTGCGGCTCGAGACGCGCCGCGACGGCGGCCGGGCGCAGCTGACCGTGGCGGACGACGGGCCGGGGATCCCCGCCGAGGCCCGGGAGCAGGTCTTTCACCGCTTCTATCGGCTCGCCGGCACGCGGGCGTCCGGCAGCGGCCTCGGCCTCGCGATCGCCCGCGAGCTGGCGGCGCTCCAGGGCGGCCGGATCGAGCTCGACGCGGCGGGCGCCTGGACGCGCTTCGCGCTCGTCCTGCCGGCGGAGCGGGACGCGGACACCGCGCGGCCCGAGCCGCCCGCCGAGGCGTTTTCACGTGAAAACGCGGCCCGTTTCCACGTGAAAACGGGCGCGCGCGCCGGAGACGCGGGTTAGGAAACGGCACCGCCCGGGTATCCGCACAAACGCGGCAAACCTCACCCGGTACATTTCGGCAGGATCTCCGCCGGAGATCTGGCGGAACGTCCCAGTCGAGGAAGGCGAGAGCCCCGGTGAGCGCAAACGGCAACGGGCATCCGTACGCGGTCAGGCTGACGATTCCGGCGAAGCCGGAGTACATCACGCTCGGCCGGCTCGCCCTGACCGGCATCGCGCGGCTGCGGGACGGCGCGATCCCCCCGGAGGTGCTGGGAGACCTCAAGCTCGCGCTCACCGAGGCGTGCACGAACTCCGTCCGCCACGCCTACGCGGGCGGCGGCGGGACGGTGGAGATCGTCTACGAGCTGCACCCCGACCGGCTGGTCGTCGTCGTCTCGGACGAGGGCGAGGGCTTCGAGCCGGGCCCTTCGCGGACGCTCGAGGGCGAGGACCTCGACGCCGAGGGCGGCCTCGGCATCGCGATCATCGAGGCGCTCTCCGACGAGCTCGAGATCACGCAGCGCGAGCCGGGCGGCTCGTGCCTGCGCTTCGTCAAGAAGCTCTCCGTCCAGTAGCCTCCGGCGTTTGCTGCAGCTCGTCAACGTCGGCCACAAGGCGCTCGCCGACTATGCGACTCTGGTCTCGCGCGGCCTCATGGACGAGATCCGCCGGCTGGCCGAGCCGCTCGCCGGCAAGCGCGTCGTCCACGTCTCCGCGACGGCGTTCGGCGGCGGCGTCGCCGAGATCAACTACACGCTGATCCCGCTGATGGCCGACGCCGGCCTCGAGGTCGAGTGGCGGATCCTGCGCGGCAGCGAGCCGTTCTTCGAGGTCACGAAGGCGATGCACAACGCGCTCCAGGGCGATCCGCGGTCGCTCACGGCCGAGGAGGAGGAGACCTACCGCCGCCACAACGAGGCGAACGCGGAGGAGCTGCCGGCGGACGAGTACGACTTCGTCGTCGTGCACGATCCACAGCCCGCCTCGCTGATCGCGTCCTTTCCGACGCGGCGGGCGAAGTGGGTCTGGCGCGGGCACATCGACTTCTCGACGCCCAACCCGGAGGTCATGAGCTTCCTGCTGCCCGCCCTGCGGGAGTACGACGCAGCCATCTTCCACATGCCGGAGTACGTCCCGTCCGCCGACGGCCTGCCGCTCGTCGCGATCTGGCCGCCCGCGATCGACCCGCTGATGCCGAAGAACATGGCGCTCTCGCCGGAGGACGCGGCGTACATCGTCGACCAGTTCGGGATCGACGTCGAGCGCCCGCTGATCACGCAGGTCTCGCGCTTCGACCCCTGGAAGGACCCGCTCGGCGTGATCGACGCCTACCGCCGCGTGAAGAAGCGCTTCCCCGAGACGCAGCTGGCGCTCGTCGGGTCGATGGCCCACGACGACCCGGAGGGCTGGCACTACTACAACCGCACGGTCGAGCACGCGGACGGCGATCCGGACGTCTACATCCTGAGCAACCTCAACAACGTCGGCGCCGTCGAGGTGAACGCCTTCCAGGTGCACTCGCAGGCCGTGCTGCAGAAGTCGACGCGCGAGGGGTTCGGGCTCACCGTCACCGAGGCGCTCTGGAAGGGACGCCCGACCGTCGCCGGGCGCGTGGGCGGCATAGTCGCGCAGGTCTCCGACGGCGAGACCGGCTGGCTCGTCGGCTCCGTGGAGGAGTGCGCGGCCGCCGTGGTCGAGATCCTCCGCGACCCGGCGGAGGCGCGCGTCCGCGCGCTCAAGGGGAAGGAGCACGTGCGGCGCCGTTTCCTGACGCCGCGCCTGCTGCGGGACTGGCTGGTGCTGTTCGACACCTTGCTCGGCAACGACACGGGCGGGAGCGAGATCACGATCGCATGAGGCTCGTCGTCGTCTCGAATCGCGGGCCGGTGACGTTCGGCCGCGACGACCGGGGCGACCGCGTCGCGCTGCGCGGCGGCGGCGGGCTCGTGACCGCGCTGCGCGGGCTCCTCTCGCGGCACGAGGTGACGTGGATCGCGAGCGCGCTCGGCGACGAGGACCGCGCGGCGGCCGCGGAGGCGGGCGGCGAGGCGCTCGAGCAGGAGGCGCGCGACGGCTCCCCGTACCGGCTGCGGCTCGTCGCGCACGACCCGGAGACGTACGACCGCTTCTACAACGCGGCCGCGAACCCGCTGCTCTGGTTCGTCCACCACTACCTCTGGGGCCTCGCCGCCTCGCCGGACCTCGACCACCCGGCGTGGCGCGCCTACGAGGAGGTGAATCGCGGCTTCGCCGAGGCGGTGCTCGCCGAGCTCGCCGAGCGGCCCGCCGACGGCGTCTTCTTCCACGACTACCACCTCTACCTCGCGCCCGCGGTCGTCCGCGAAGCGCAGTCGGACGCGCCGCTCGCCCACTTCGTCCACGTGCCGTGGCCGCAGTCGGACTACTGGCACGTGCTGTCGCCGGCGTGGCGGGCGGCGGTGCACGAGGGGCTGCTCGCGAACGACGTCGTCGGGTTCCACACCGACCGCTGGCGGCGCAACTTCGTGCGCTGCTGCGCCGACCTGCTCGGCGCGGAGGCGGACGACGCCGTCGTCGCGCACCGCGGCCGTCGCACCGCGGTCGCGGCGCACCCCATCTCGGTCGACCCGGCGGAGTTCGACGAGCTCGCGGCGAGCGACGACGTCGCCGCGGCCGAGCGGCGGCTGCACCGCGAGCGGCCCGAGCGGGTCATCCTCCGCGTCGACCGCACCGACCCGTCGAAGAACGCGGTCCGCGGGCTGCGCGCGTTCGGGAAGCTGCTCGACGACCACCCGGAGCACCGCGGCCGCGTCGCGATGCTCGCGCTGCTCGATCCGTCACGCCAGGAGATCCCCGAGTACGTCGACTACGTCGCGGCGATCGAGCGCGAGGCGGCCGAGGTGAACGAGCGGCACGGCGCCGGCGGGCGGCCCGCCGTCGACCTGCGCCTGCGTGACGACTTCGCGGAGACGGTCGCCGCGTACAAGGACTACGACGTCCTGCTCGTCAACGCGGTCTTCGACGGGCTCAACCTCGTCGCGAAGGAGGGCCCGCTCGTGAACCGCCGCGACGGCGTGCTCGTCCTGTCGGAGAACGCCGGCGTGCACGAGGAGCTCGCCGAGTGGGCGCTGTCCGTCAACCCGTTCGACGTCGCTGGCCAGGCGGAGGCGCTCCACGCCGCGCTGACGCTGCCGGACGAGGAGCGGCGCGCGCGCGCCGAGGGCATTCGCGCGCACGTGCGCGCGCACGATGTCGGGCGCTGGGTGGAGGCGCAGCTCGCGGACCTCGCGCGGGCGCGTAGCCTTCGGGCATGACTCCCGAGCGGCCGGCTTCTGTTGGCAAGGCAGACAACAAGCTTTCGCACGTCGACGAGGCGGGCGGCGTCCGGATGGTCGACGTCGGCGCGAAGCCGGTGCAGCGCCGGCGCGCCGTCGCCCGTGCGACCGTGAGGATGGCGCCCGAAACGGCGGCGCGGCTGCGCGACCTGCCGAAGGGCGACGCGCTCGCGACGGCGCAGCTCGCCGGGATCATGGCGGCGAAGCGGACGTCCGAGCTCGTCCCGCTGTGTCACCCGCTCCCGCTCGCGCACGTCGGCGTCGAGCTCGACGTGGGCGAGGATCGCGTCGAGATCCGCGCCGAGGCTGCGACCGCCGCCCAGACGGGCGTCGAGATGGAGGCGCTCACCGCCGCGGCCGTCGCCGCTCTCACGATCTACGACATGGCGAAGGCGATCGATGGCGGCATGAGCTTCGAGGTGAGCCTCGTCGAGAAGGTGAAGGAGTGACCGCCGCCGTGCTCACTGTCTCCGACCGCGTCTCGCGAGGCGAGGCCGAGGACGGCAGCGGCGACCTCCTCGAGGAGCTGCTGCGCGACGACGGTCACGACGTCGTCCGGCGCGTCGTCCCCGACGACGCCGACGGAATTGCCGACGCGCTCCGCGAGCTCGCCGGCGAGGCCGCCCTCGTCCTGACGACGGGCGGCACGGGCGTCGCGCCGAGGGACGTCACCCCGGAGGCGACGCGGCGGGTGCTCGAGCGCGAGGCGCCGGGCATCGCCGAGGCGCTGCGGGCGGACGCGCGGGCGAAGACGCCGCACGGCCTGCTCTCGCGCGGCGTCGCGGGCGTGGTCGGGCGGACGCTCGTCGTCAACCTCCCCGGCTCCTCCGGAGGCTGCCGGGACGGCTACGAGGTGCTCCGGCCCGCTCTTCGCCACGCCCTCGAGCTGCTCGCCGACGCACCCACCCGGCACGCGCAGACCTGACGGCTCTACCCTTCAGGGCGTGAGCGATACGACCGTCGCGCCACTCGCCCTCCGCTATGCGCGGCTGGTCAAGATCGAGCACACGATCTTCGCGCTGCCGTTCGCGTACGTCGGCGCGATGCTCGCGGTCGGACGCGTGCCGTCGGCGCACAACCTTCTCTGGGTGACGGTGGCGATGGTCGGCGCCCGCTCGCTCGCGATGGCGCTCAACCGGCTGATCGACGCCGAGATCGACGCCGCCAATCCGCGCACGGCGAACCGGGAGATCCCGTCGGGCGCGCTCGGCACGAGCGCCGTCGTCGCGTTCTGCCTCGTCTCGCTCGTCGTGTTCCTCGTCGCGGTGTGGCAGCTCGACCCGCTCGTGCGCTGGCTGTGGCCGATCCCCCTCGCCGCGTTCGTCGTCTACCCGTACCTGAAGCGCGTGACGTGGCTGTGCCACCTGTGGCTCGGCGGCGTCGACGGTCTCGCCCCGATCGGCGCCTGGGCGGCGGTGCGCGGCGCGCTGCCGTGGCAGGCGTGGCTCCTCGGCGGCGCGGTCGCCGCGTGGGTGGCCGGCTTCGACCTCTTCTACGCGCTCTTCGACGTGGAGGTCGACCGCGCGCAGCGCCTGCACTCCGTGCCGGTCCGCTTCGGCGAGCGCGGCGCGTTCGTCGGCGCGCGCGTGCTGCACGCGCTCACCGTCGCGATGCTGATCGCCGCCGGGCTCGGCCTGCACGTCGGGCTCGGCTACTGGCTCGGCATCGGCTGCGTCACGCTCCTGCTCGTCTACGAGCACGCGCTCGTGCGGCCGGGCGACCTGCACCGGCTCGACGCGGCGTTCTTCACGATGAACGGCATCATCGCGCTCGCGTTCGCCGGCTTCGTGCTCGCGGACGTGCTGTGATCCGCGCACGCAAGCTCGCGAAGAGCTTCGGCGAGCGGCGCGTCTTCGCGGACGTCGACCTCGACCTCGACCGAGGCGAGCTTCTCCTCGTCACGGGCCCGAACGGCTCGGGCAAGACGACGCTCCTGCGCGTCCTCGCGGGCCTCGCTGCGCCGAGCGCGGGCGAGCTGACGCTGCCGCCGCGGCAGACCGTCGGCTACCTCGGTCACGCCCCGCTCGTCTACCGCGAGCTGACGCCGCTCGAGAACCTGACGCTGTTCGGCCGCCTCTACCGCATCCCGGAGCGGCGGGAGCGGATCGGCATGCTGCTCGAGCGCTTCGGCCTCTGGGAGGTCCGGCACGAGCGGGTCGCGACCTTCTCGCGCGGCATGCAGCAGCGGCTGGGGCTCTGCCGCACGCTCCTGCACGAGCCCGGCGTGCTGATCCTCGACGAGCCGGCGAACGCGCTCGACCGGGACGGGCTGGAGCTGCTGCAGGCCGTGCTCGAGGACCGGCGCCGGGCGGTTGCCGTCGCGACCCACGATCCGGCGAGCGTCGAAGGGCTCGCGACCGCGCGGCTCGCGTTCGCGTGACCTACGTCGCCGACGTCGGCGCGCTCGCGCGCAAGGACCTGCTGCTCGAGCTGCGGGCGAAGGAGACGCTGCCGTCGATGCTCGTCTTCGTCGTGGCGACGTTCGCGATCTTCCACTTCGCGCTGCCGCACGGCACGCGCCACGTCGCGGCGCTCGGACTGCTGTGGGTCGCGCTGCTCTTCACCGCGCTGCTCGCGCTGACGCGCGCGTTCGTCGCGGAGCGCGAGGAGGGCCTCTTCGACGCGCTGGTGCTCGCACCGTGCGACCGCAGCGCGATCTGGCTCGGCAAGTCGCTCGCCGTGCTCGCGTTCCTCGTCGCGGCGGAGGTGGTGGCGCTGCCCGCCTTCGGCGCGTTCTTCTCGGGGGTCGACGCGCGGACGGTTGGCGCCGTCGCGCTCGCCGACGTCGGCATCTGCGCCGTCGGCACGCTCCTCGGCGCGATGGCGGTCGCCGGGCGCGCGCGCGAGCTGCTCCTGCCGCTCCTGTTCCTGCCGCTGGCGGTGCCGATCGTCGTCGGCGGCGTCGGCGCGAGTGCGGGCGCGGGCGGGCGCTACCTGCTCTTCCTCGCGTTCTACGACGCCGTCTTCGGCCTCCTCTCGTGGGCGGCGTTCGAGTACGTGGTCGCGGAGGCTTAAGTGCTCCCTCCCGGAAGCCTTCTTGCGTCCCGGCGGCTGCAAAGCCGCGCCTGGCGGCGTCCTCGGTCGCGCCCGTACCGTCCAGGTACGGGCGCTCCCTGCGTCCTTGCCCGGCTTGCTTTTCGCTCGCCGGGTCATCAAGCCGCCTCCGGGAGGGAGCACTCATGACCGCGGTCCGCGCTCCGGAGCGGCCGCGGGACGCGACTACCATGCCGCTCGTGGCCCGCCCGTTCGCGCAGAACCGCGTCGCCGCCGTGGCGCTGCTCGCGGTCGGCCTGGTCGCGGCGGCGCTCGCGCTGATCTTCTTCTACGCGCCGACCGACGCCGACCAGGGGTTCTCGCAGCGGATCTTCTACTTCCACGTGCCGATCGCCCTGACCGCGTACGTCTGCTTCGGCTGGGGCGCCTGGAAGGCGCTGCGCGTGCTGTGGAAGCGCGACGAGGCGGCCGACCTCCAGAGTTACGTCGCGATCCACCAGGGCGTGATCTTCGGTGCGCTGACGCTGCTCACCGGCTCGATCTGGGCGAAGGCCTCGTGGGGCGTGTGGTGGTCGTGGTCGGAGAACCAGCTCGTGCTCTTCCTCGTGCTTTTTCTCTTCTACTGCGCGTACTTCATGCTGCGGTTCTCGGTCGAGCCGGGGCCGTCGCGCGCGAACATGTGCGCCGTCTACGCGCTCTTCGGCGTCGTCCTGATCCCGGTCTCGTTCCTCGCGATCAGGCTCTCGCAGCGCTTCATCCATCCCGTCGTGTTCACGCTCCACGGGCCGCAGATGGCCGGCTCGCAGTTCCTGACGTTCTGCGTCGCGCTGGCCGCGATGCTCGCGCTCTTCGCCACGCTCTACGCGGTCGAGCTCGCCGGCAAGCAGGTCGACGCGCACGTGCGCGAGCTGCGCGCGCTCCTGCAGTGACGGCGCAGGCGCCTCCGTCGGAGTGGCAGTACGTGGCGGCGGCGTACCTCGTCGTGTTCGTCTTCGTGCTCGCGTGGGTCGCGATCATCGGCGCGAAGCTGCAGCGGCTGCAGCGGCAGCTCGCGGAGCTCGTGCGGAGGGCGGCCGAGCGTGGTTGAGGCGCTCTTCTGGCCGGCCTTCCTCGGCTACGGGGAGGCCGCGCTCGCGTACGCGTCCGCGCGCACGTCGCGCGCCGCGACGTGGGGCGTGCGCCTCGGCTGGCTCGCGCAGACCGCGCTGCTCGCGGCGCAGGCCGCGCGCGCGGGCGGCTTCCCGTGGACGAGCTGGAGCGGCTCGCTCGACCTCTTCGTCTGGCTCGTCGTCGCCGCGTACCTCGTCTGGGGCTGCCGGCCGCGCTTCCGCCTGCTCGGCCTCGCCGTCATGCCGCCTGCCGCCGCGCTCTTCCTCGTGGCGCGGCTCGACGGCGGCATCGCAGCCGCCGGCCGCGCGCGCTACTCGAGCGTGTTCCTCGTCCTGCACGTCGGCTTCGTCCTCGCGGCCTTCGCCGGCTTCACGCTCGCCGCCGCGCTCGCCTCGCTCTACCTCTGGGAGGAGGGCAGGCTCAAGCGGCGGGCGCCGGACATCCTGCGTCTGCGGCTGCCTCCGCTCCAGTCGCTCGAGCGGCTGACGCGCCGCACCATCGCCGTCTCGCTGCCGCTGCTGACGCTCGGCCTCGCCGCGGGGATCGTCCGCCTGCGCGAGGACGGCTCCCCGCTCGACGCGCTGGAGGCGCTCACGCTCGCGACGTGGGCGCTCTACGGCGGCGTGTTGCTCGCGCGGCCGGCCGGCCGGCGCGGTGCGTACCTCGCGCTCGGCGGGTTCGCGCTCGTCGTGGTCGCCAGGCTCGTGCTCTCCGCGGGGCACTTCGCATGACGTCGCTCTCCCTGGTCGGCCTCTCGCACCACGTCGCGCCGGTCGAGCTGCGCGAGCGCGTCGCGCTCGACGTCGAGGCGGCCGCGGCGCTCGCACGGTCCGTCGGCGACGCCGTGTGCCTGTCCACGTGCAACCGGACCGAGGTCTACGTCGCCGGCGACGACGCGGCACCAGCCGCGGGCGCGCTGGAGCGGCTGGCCGGCGAGCCGCTCGACGGCGTGCTCTACCGCCTGCACGACGAGGCGGCCGCCGTGCACCTGTTCCGCGTCGCCGCGGGCCTCGACTCGCTCGTCCCCGGCGAGGCGGAGATCCTCGGCCAGGTCCGCGAGGCCCTCGACGCGGCGGAGCCCGGGCCGCTCCTCGGACGCGTCTTCCGGCAGGCCCTCGCCGTCGGCAAGCGTGTGCGGGCGGAGACGGCGATCGGCGAGAGCCCCGCCTCGGTGTCGTCGGCCGCCGCCGCGCTGGCCGCTCAGGTCTTCGGCGAGCTCGAGGGCCGCCGCGTCCTCCTCGTCGGCGCGGGCCGGATCGGGGCGCTCGCGGCCGGCAACCTCGCCTCTCGCGGCGCCGAGATCGCGTTCGTCGCGAACCGCAGCCCGCAGGCGGCGCGGCGCGTGGCCGACCGCTTCGCTGGCGAGGCCGTCGGCCTCGACGAGCTTCCGCGCGCGCTCGCCGCGGTCGACGTCGTCGTCGCGTCCACCGGCGCGCCCGGCGTCGTGCTGCGGGCCGCCGAGGTGCCGGAGCGCCGGCGGCGGCCGCTCTTCTTCATCGACATCGCGGTGCCGCGCGACCTCGACCCCGCGATCGGCGGGCTCGACGGCTGCTTCCTCTACGACATCGACGACCTCGAGGCCGTCGTCGCCGAGACGCTCGCCGGCCGCCGCGCCGAGGCCGCGCGCGCGGAGCAGCTCGTCGCCGAGGAGGCCGAGCGCTTCCGTACCTGGCGCGCCTCGCTCGACGTCGTGCCGGCGATCGCGTCGCTGCGTGCCTACGCCGAGCAGATCCGCGCGGGCGAGCTCGCGAAGCTGGGCGACCGCGTCTCGGAGCGCGAGCGGCGGACGCTGGAGTCGGTGACGCAGCAGATCCTCAACAAGCTGCTGCACGTGCCGACGGTGCGGCTGAAGGAGGCCGCGGCCGGCGCGGACGGCGCGTCGTACGCGGACGCCGTCCGCCACCTGTTCGGGCTCGACGACGGGTAGCGGCGGTGCTGCTGCGGATCGGCTCGCGCGGCTCGCGGCTCGCGCTCACGCAGGCCGAGCGGGCGGCCGAGGTGCTGCGCGGGCCCGGCATCGAGATCGCGTTCGTACCGGTGACCACCGCCGGCGACCGCGACCGCAGCCGGCCGTTCGGCGAGATCGGCGCGCGCGGCGTCTTCGTGAAGGAGCTCGAGGAGGCGCTGCTCGCGGGCAGGGTGGACGTCGCCGTCCACTCGGCGAAGGACATGACGTCGACCGACGAGGAGGGGCTGGCGGTCGGCGCGTACCTCCCGCGCGACGATCCGCGCGACGCGCTCGTCGGCGCCGCCGACCTGCGGCCGGGAATGCGCGTCGGCACCGCCTCCGCCAGGCGCCGTGCGCAGCTGCTCGCGCTCGAGCCGACGCTCGCGATCGAGCCGCTCCGCGGCAACATCGACACGCGCCTGCGCAAGCGGAGGGAGCGGGGGCTGGACGCGGTCGTGCTCGCGGCGTGCGGCCTCGACCGGCTCGGGCTCGCGGACGAGATCGGGCATCGCTTCGAGCCGGAGCGGCTGCTCCCGGAGGCCGGGCAGGGCGCGCTCGCGCTCCAGGTGCGTGCGGGTGAGGAGGCACTCGTCGCACGTGCCGACGACGCGGAGACGCGCCGCCGCGTCGAGGCCGAGCGTCGGTGCGTGGCCGTGATCGGCGCCGGCTGCCTCGCGCCGGTCGCGGCCTACCACGACGGCGCGCTCCTGCACGCGCTGATCGCCGACGAGGACGGGTCGCGCGTCGAGCGGCGCGCGGGCGGCGATCCCGAGGCGCTCGCCGCCGAGCTGCTCGCGCTCACCGCGTGAGGGTCTTGGTCACTCGGCCGCGCGCGCAGTCGCGGCAGCTCGTCGAGCGGCTCGAGGCGCTGGGGGCCGACGTCGTCGAGTGCCCGCTGATCGAGATCGAGCCGCTCTCGGACGAGCCCGTCGACGCCTCGGGCTACGACTGGGTGATCGTGACGAGCCCGAACGGCGCGGCCGAGCTCGCGCGGCGCGGCGTGAACCTGCCCCGGGTGGCGGCCGTCGGGCCGGGCACGGCCGAGGAGCTCCGCGGGCACGGGATCGAGCCGTCGTTCGTCGCCCGCGTGTCGTCGCAGGAGGGGTTGCTGCGCGAGCTCCCGCGGCCGGCGGGCCGCGTGCTGTTCGCGGCGGCCGAGGGTGCGAGCCGGCGGCCGGTCGACGAGCTCGGCGCCGACTTCGTCCCGCTCTACCGGACGCGCCAGCTCGACGCGAACCCGCCCGCCGCCGACCTCGTCGTGCTCGCGTCGGCGTCCGCCGCCCGCGCGTACGCGGCCGCGGGCGGCCGCGCGCCCGCGGTGACGATCGGTCCGCGCACGTCGGAGGCGGCGCGCGAGCGGGGGCTCGACGTCGTCGCGGAAGCGGCGACACACGATCTCGACGGTCTCGTTGCTGCCGTAGGCTCCGTCCTGTGAGCGCGCCGATCACGTTCCTCACCGACTTCGGGCTGCAGGACGACTTCGTCGGCGTCTGCCACGGCGTGATCGCGCGGATCGCGCCCGAGGCACGCGTCATCGACCTCACCCACGGGATCGCGCCGCAGGCGGTGCTGCAGGGCGCGCTCGTGCTCCGCAACACGCTCCCGTACCTGCCGGAGGGCGTGCACCTGGCCGTCGTCGATCCCGGCGTCGGCGGCGATCGCCGCGCGGTCGCCGTGCGCTCCCGCGACGGGCGCGTGTTCGTCGGGCCCGACAACGGCCTGCTGCTGCTCGCCGCGGACGGCCCCGGCGTCGAGTCGGCGCACGAGCTCGCCGATCGGCGGTTCCGGCTGCCGGAGGTGTCGCGGACCTTCCACGCGCGCGACGTCTTCGCCCCTGCCGCGGCGCACGTCGCGCGCGGCGTCGCCGTGGAGGAGCTCGGCCCGGCGGTCGACCCGGAGGACCTCGTCCGCGTCGAGCTCCCCGAGCCGGAGATCGGCCGCGCGCAGATCGGCGCGCTCGTGCTCGCTGTTGACCGGTTCGGCAACGTCGCCACCAACGCCGCAGGCGCGCACGTCGAGCAGCTCGGGCTCGAGACCGGCGAGCGCGTCGAGGTGCGGCTTGCACTCGACCGCTACTACGCGGTCGTCGCGAAGACGTTCGCCGACGCTCCGCGCGGCGAGCTGATCCTCTACGAGGACTCGTACGGGATGCTGACGCTCGCGATCAGCGAGGGCGACGCCGCGAGGCTGACCGGTCTGCGCCCCGGCGACCGTCTGCGGATCGCGCGCGAGTGAGCTTCACGGCGGGACAGCGGTTCGCGCGGCTCGTCACGGACGCCGTGGTGCGGCGTCCGCGTCTCTGGAGGCTCTTCCGCGGGCCGTTCAGGCGCATGTTCGACGGCCTCGCGCCCGTCTGGGACTCGACGCGTGTCTCGCCGGCCCACCTCGCGCCGCTCGAGGCCGCGTTCGAGCGCGTGCCCACGCCGCCGGGACGGATCCTCGACGTCGGGACCGGGAGCGGCGCCGCCGCGCGCGCGGCCGCCCGGCGCTGGCCGGACGCCGAGGTCGTCGGCGTCGATCTTTCCGCGAGGATGGTGGAGGAGGCTCGACGCAACGCGACGTCGGAGCGCGAGCGGTACGAGGTCGCCGACGCGTCGGCGCTTCCGTTCGCGGACGGCTCGTTCGACCTCGTGGCCCAGCTGAACGCGATCCCGTTCTTCGACGAGCTGGCGCGGGTGACGGCGCCCGGCGGGCGCGTCGTCGTGGCGTTCTCGCGCGGGGCGGCGACGCCGATCTGGGTGCCGCTCGAGCGGGTGCGCCAGGAGCTCGCGCGGCGCGGCTTCGACGGGTTCGAGGAGATCGCGGGCGGAGCGGGTCGGGCGCTGCTTGCGGTCAGGGGCCGGGTTTCGTAAGCTCCCGCGCACGGAGACGTTCGTGGCGCGGTAGCACCGGCCCGGACGTCTCTTTTTGTGTCGGGAGGGAACTCGGCCGCCTCGGGCTACACTCGGTGGCCCAGGCGAGGTAGCTCAGCTGGTAGAGCACACGGCTGAAAACCGTGGTGTCGCCGGTTCAAGTCCGGCCCTCGCCATTCAGGCCTCCACGGTCGGCGGCTCGAGCAGGCGGAAAGACGGTGCATCGGCGTCGAGCTCGGCCTCGACGCCGATCGGCATCGTCAGCATCGGGTCGGTGTGGCCGGCGTCGACGTTGGCCAGGACGGGCAGCCCCGCCGTCTCCGTGCGCCGCGCGACGACCTCCCACAGCAGCTTCACGTCCTCGGCCGCGTAGCCTTTGGGGCGGCCGAAGACGACCGCGGCCGCCGACTCGAAGACGCCGAGTTGCTCCAGGTCGGTCAGGTACGCATCGACGTGTGCGGGCGACGGCGCCTCCTCCGAGGTCTCGAGCAGCAGGATCGCGCCCGCCGGGTCGATCCATGCGCTCGAGCCCTTCAGGTGCCAGCAGATCGTCTCGAGGCAGCCGGCGAGAATGGGCCCGCGCGCGGTTCCGCCGCGGATCGCGACCCAGCCCTCGCCCGGCAGCAGCGTCCTCGCCCGCGTCGAGTCGAGCTGCGCATCCCAGTCGAGGAATTCCTCGGTCCACTCCGTTGCAGGCTCGTAGACCATCGGCTCGGCGCCGAACCAGGCGGCGCGCAGGCAGCGATCGGTGAGGTCGAGGACGCGCGGGAACTCGCCGAGCTCGGACACGAGCGCCGGTCCGTAGAACGTGGCGAGGCCTGCGTGCTTCGCGATCGCCCAGTGCAGCACCGTCACGTCGGAGTAGCCGTGGAACACCTTGGGATGGGCCGCGATCAGGTCGACGTCGAGGAAGGGCAGCAGCTGGTTCGAGTGGTTCCCGCCGATCGAGGCGAGGACGACCGCGACCTCGTCGTCGGCGAACGCCGCGTGCAGGTCGGCGGCGCGATCCTCGGGCGGCGCCGAGGCCCAGCCCTCGCTGCGCCCGGCGTTCGGCATCACGCGCACCCGCAGGCCGAGCGAGTCCAGGTACGCCGTCGCACGTTCCACGCGGTGCGGCCAGCGCCCGACGGCGCCGAAGCCGGGCGAGACGACGGCGACCACGTCGCCCGGACGCACGCGCGGCGGCCGCCGCAGGACCTCCATGCGGGCACGCTACCCGGCCGCACGAGTAGCGTCCCCGTCCGTGGCTGACGGCGGGACGGCGCAACCGGTCGCGATCATCGGCGCGGGCCTCGACCTCGGCGCCGGGCGACGCGGCGTCGACATGGGGCCGTCCGCGATCCGCTACGCGGGGCTCGAGGCTCGCATCCGCGAGCTCGGCGGCGGCGTCGCCGACTGGGGCGACGTGCGCACCGCCGTGCCGGAGGCGACCGCCGAGGGCGACCCGAGCGCGCGCTACCTCGACGTGATCACCCAGTCGTGCGAGCGCGTCGCGTCGCTCGTCGAGAAGGCGGACCGTGAAGGCCTTCTGCCGCTCGTCCTCGGCGGCGACCACTCGATCGCGATGGGCACGCTCGGCGGCATGGCCGCCGCGCGCGGCGTCGGCGCCACGCTGTGGATCGACGCCCACGGCGACCTGAACACGCCTGCGACCTCGCCGACCGGCAACGTCCACGGGATGCCGCTCGCCGCCGCGCTCGGCGCGGCCGGCGGCGCCTTCGCCGGCGCGCGCTACCCGGTGCCGTCGGTCGAGCGCGCGGCCCTCGTCGGCGTCCGATCGCTCGACCCGGGCGAGCGTGAGCTCGTGCGCGCGCTCGACCTGAAGGTGTTCACGATGAGCGACCTCGACAAGCTCGGCGTGGAGCGCGTGCTGCGCGAGGCGCTCACGTTCCTGAGCGGGTCGCGGTTCGTGCACGTGAGCCTCGACCTCGACGCCGTCGACCCCGACACGGCGCCGGGGGTGGGCACGCCCGTGCGCGGCGGCCTGTCGTACCGCGAGGCGCACTTCGTGCTCGAGCTGGTCGCCGAGTCGGGCCTGCTGGACTCGCTCGACGTCGTCGAGGTCAACCCGATCCTCGACCGGGAGAACGCGACGGGAAAGCTCGCCGTCGAGCTGGTCGCGAGCGCGCTCGGCGCGCGCATCCTGTGACGGTGCCTGACACCGTCACGGATCCGTCCCCTTCGGCTCCGCGTCCGCCGACCGCTCGACCGCGCGCTCCTCGCCGTGGCCGGACGGCTCGTAGTAGACGCGGCCCGCGAGCTCCTCGGGCAGGCAGTCCGTCGCGAAGCCGCGCTCGTCGTCGTGCGGGTAGAGGTAGCCCTGGCCGCGCCCCAGCTTGCGCGCTCCCGGATACGCCGCCGAGCGCAGCGCGTCCGGCGGTCGCAGGTGGCCGCGCTCGCGCACGTCCTCGGTCGCGCGTCCGAGCGCGACGTAGGAGGCGTTCGACTTCGGCGCCCGGGCCAGGTACACGGCGGCCTGCGCGAGGTTCAGCCGCGCCTCCGGCAATCCCACGTGCTCGACCGCCTGCGCCGCGGCCACCGCGACGAGCAGCGCGCGCGGATCGGCGTTGCCGACGTCCTCGGACGCGAGCACGATCATGCGCCGCGCGATGAAGCGAGCGTCCTCGCCACCCTCGAGCATCGCCGCGAGGTAGTAGACCGACGCCTGCACGTCGCCCGCCCGCGTCGACTTGATCCAGGCCGAGATGAAGTCGTAGTGCGCGTCGCCGCCCTTGTCGTAGACGAGCGGCCGCTTGCGGGCGGCGTCCTCGACGTGGCGCTGCTCGAGCGCGACGCCCTCGCCGCGCGCCGTCTCCACGGAGAGCTCGAGGATGTTGAGCGCGTTCCGCGCGTCCCCGCCCGCGCGCCGCGCGATCAGCTCCTCGACGTCCGCCGGGACGTCTGCCTCGAGCGCCCCCGCACCGCGCCGGACGACCTCGCGCAGGTCGTCGTCGGAGAGCGGCTCGAGCTCGTAGATCTGCGCGCGCGAGAGGAGCGCCGAGTTGACCTCGAAGTACGGGTTCTCCGTCGTGGCGCCGATCAGCGTCACGAGGCCCTCCTCGACGCCGGGCAGCAGCGCGTCCTGCTGCGCCTTGTTGAAGCGGTGGATCTCGTCGAGGAAGAGGATCGTGCGGCTCCCGTTCGCGCCGAGCCGCTCGCGCGCGCGCGCCAGCACCTCCCGCACGTTCGCCACCGTCGCCGAGACTGCCGAGAGCTCCTCGAACTCGGCGCCCGTCGTGGCCGCCACGATGCGCGCCAGCGTCGTCTTGCCCGAGCCGGGCGGCCCGTAGAGGATCAGCGACGGGACGCGGTCCTGCTCGATCGCGAGCCGGAGGGCGCGTCCCCGCCCGACGACGTGCGCCTGGCCGACGAACTCGTCGAGCGTGCGTGGGCGAAGCCGCTGCGCGAGGGGCGCGACGGCGTCGAGACGCCGGCCGGCGGCCTCGCTGAAGAGGTCACCCACGCCCGAAGTATGCTCTCGCGCGTGGGGGAGATCTGGGGCGTGGGCACCTACGAACGTCTCGCCGCCCGCTTCGCGCCCGTCCACGACCAGCTCGTCGACCGCCTGCGGCCGGCGCCGGGAGAGCGCTTCCTCGACCTCGCCACCGGCACCGGCGAGGTCGCGGCCCGGGCGGCGCGCGCCGGCGCCGTCGTGACTGCCCTCGATGTCGCCGAGCCGATGCTCGAGAAGGCACGGCGACGTGCCGAGGAGGACGGTCTCTCGATCCGCTTCGACCTGGGCGACGTCGAATACCTGCCGTACGACGACGAGTCGTTCGACGTCGTGTCCTCCAACTTCGGCCTCGTCTTCGCGCCCGACCACGCGAACGTCGCGTCCGAGCTCGCCCGCGTCTCGCGGCCGGGCGCCCGCCTCGGCTTCACGGCATGGAAGCCGAACCCGAAGCTCGGCGAGCTCTACCGGCGCTTCACCGAGGAGCCGCTCGAGGGCCGCGAGGCGTACGAGTGGGGCCGCGAGGACCACGTCGAGGACATGCTCGGAGAGGACTTCGAGCTCGACTTCGAGGACGGCACGCTCTGGCTCGAGGCCGCGTCCGGCGAGGAGATCTGGGAGCTCTTCTCGCAGTCGGCGCCGCCGGTCGTCTCGCTCGTGCGACGGCTCGACGAGACGGACGCCGAGGCGTTCCACCGCGCGTTCGTCGAGCTGTACGAGGGCTACCGCGTCGAGGGCGACGGCGTCCGCGCGCCGCGGCGCTACCTGCTCGTGCTCGGCCGCCGCAAGTGACGGAGGTCGCAGACCTCCTTCGCCGGCTGATCCGCGTCGACACGACCAACCCGCCCGGCAACGAGACCGCCGCGGCGGAGCTGCTGCGCGACTACCTCGAGCCGGCCGGCGTCGGGTGCGAGCTCTACGCGCGGTCGCCCGAGCGGGCGAACCTCGTCGCGCGCGTGCGCGGAAGGGGCGACGGGCCGACCCTGGTGCTCCTGTCGCACACGGACGTCGTCCTCGCCGACCCGGCCGAGTGGGCGCACGACCCGTTCGCCGGCGACCTCGTCGACGGCGAGGTCTGGGGTCGGGGCGCGCTCGACATGAAGGGCCAGGTGGCGGCGTCGGCGGTCGCGATGGCGGCGCTCGCGCGCGACGGCTGGCGCGGCGCCGGCGACGTCGTCTTCGTCGCCGCGGCGGACGAGGAGGGCGGCACCGGCTTCGGGCTGCCGTGGCTGGTCGAGGCGCACCCCGATGCGGTGCGCGCGGACTTCGCGGTCAACGAGGGCGGCGGCGACCGCGTGGAGCTCGGCGGGAAGACGCTCTACCTGTGCGCGACGGCCGAGAAGGCGACCGCGCCGTTCCTCCTGCGCGTGTTCGGCCGGAGCGGCCACGCCTCGATGCCGGGCATCGCCGACAACGCGCTCGTCAAGGCGGCCCGGCTCGTCGAGCGGCTGGACGGGTTCGCCGTCGCGCCGCGGCTGATTCCCGAGACCGAGGGCTTCCTCGCCGCGCTCCTGCCCGAGGTGCCGTCCGCGGCCGAGGCGCTCGACGCCGCCCGCCGGGTCGGCCCGCTCGCCGCCGAGCTGGTCGAGCCGCTCCTCGGGATGACCGTCTCGCCGACGATGGCGCACGCCTCCGACAAGCGCAACGTCATCCCGGCGCTCTGCGAGGTCACGCTCGACGTGCGCCTGCTTCCGGGGCAGAGCGTCGCCGAGGCGAAGTCGGCGATCCGCGCCCGGCTCGGCGAGGGCGACTACGAGCTGGTCAACATCGAGGAGCGCGGCGGCACGCGGTCGCCCGCGGACGGCGTGCTCTGGGACGCGGTGCGGACGTTCGTCGAGGCGGAGGAGCCGGCGGCGGCCGCGGCGCCCATCTGCGTGGCCGGGTTCACCGACTCGCACTGGCTCCGCGAGGCGTTCGGGACGGTCGCGTACGGGTTCTTCCCCGCCCGGGAGCTCGACCCGGAGGTCGCGGCGCGGCTGATCCACTCGGCCGACGAGCGCGTTCCCGTCGCGGACCTCGAGCTCGGCGTGCGCTGGCTCCTGCACGCGGCGCGCGCCGTCTGCGGCTGAGCCTGGATCCACCGATCTGCGCGGGCGTTGCGTCCGTCTGGGCTCGCCAGGGCGCTTCCCGGCCCGGAACCGGGCCGGTGCGCTCCGCGTCACGGCGTCGGCGGCCGGGCCTCGGCCCGTCCGCCGCCACCGCGCCGCGTCCTGACGGCCCAGCCGAACGCCCCGCGGTCACGCATCTCGGTGGATCCAGGCTGAGCGCGGGGTAACCTCCGGCCGTGGCCGAACGGGTCCGGCTGGGAGGCATGGCGCTCGCGAACGGCGTGCTTGTGCACGGGCCCACCGCCTGGGGCTGCGCGGTGCGGCTCCCGGACGGGCGGCTCGAGGTGGCCGCCGAGCGGAAGAAGCTCCGCGCCGCGGACGTCCGCCGCCCGCTGCTCCGCGGGCCCGCCAGGCTGGTCGAGGCGTTCGCCGTCCTGCCGGCGGTGAAGCGGGCGCTGCCCGCGGCGCAGCTGCCGTTCGAGCGCCCGGGCGTCGCGGCCGCGATGGTCGGCAGCGCCTTCGCCGCGCACGGGCTTCGCCGCTCGGCGTTGCGGCCTGCCGCCCGCGAGCTGGCCGGCGCCGTGCTGTCGCTCGCGCCCGCGCTGCTGGCGCTGCGCTCGGGCGAGCTCGCGGCGTACCACGGCGCCGAGCACGTCTCGATCGGCAGCTACGAGCACGGCGAGGCGCGCCCGAAGGAGCACGAGCGCTGCGGTTCGCACCTCGTCGGGCCGATGCTGGTGACGTCCGTCGCCGGCAGCCTCGCCGCCGAGCGCGCGCCCGCGCGCCACCGCCCCGCCGCGAAGGCGGCCGCCGCCGCCGGCGCGCTCGCCGCCGCCACCGAGATCTTCGGCTGGATGACACGCCACCCCGAGCACCCGCTGGCGCGGGCGCTCGCCCGGCCCGGCCACGAGCTGCAGCATCGCGTCGGCACGGACGAGCCGACGCCGGAGCAGCTCGAGGTCGCCGACGCCGCCCTCCGCGCCTGCCTGCGGCTCGAGGACGCGCATGATCACGACACGTAGGCGCCTCGACCCGGAGATCTTCGACCTCCCGGTCGAGAAGATGCGCGCCGGCTGGTACACCGATGCCTACTTCAACCACGCGCGCGCGACGCTGCTCGCCGACGGCAGGCACCCGCACGTCGTGCTGCAGGTCTTCCAGAAGAAGCACGCGTACCTCGGTGGGATGGACGAGGCGATCGCGATCCTGAAGCTGTGCGCGGAGGACTGGGAGGGGCTCACCGTCCACGCGCTCTACGACGGCGACGTGCTCGAGCCGTACGAGACCGTGCTGACGATCGAGGGCGACTACACGACGTTCGCGCACCTCGAGACGGTCTACCTGGGCACGCTCGCGCGCCGCACGCTGATCACGACCAACGTCGTCCGCGTGCTGGAGGCCGCGAACGGGAAGCCGCTCATCTTCATGCCGGCGCGGCACGACCACCACCGCGTGCAGACGGGCGACGGCTACGCCGCGTACGTGGCCGGGCAGGTGCTCGGCGCGCCGATCGGCGTCACCACCGAGGAGCAGGCCTCCTGGTGGGGTGGCACCGGCATCGGCACCGTGCCGCACGCGTTGATCGCCGCGTACGGGGGCGACACCGTCGCCGCCGCGCGCCACTTCGCCGACTGGGCGTCGCCGGACACGAACGTCACCGTGCTCGTCGACTTCGAGAACGACTCCGTGCGAACGGCGCTCGAGGTCGCCGCCGCGCTCGGGCCGCGGCTCTGGGGCGTGCGCCTCGACACGTCCGAGTCGCTCGTCGACCGTTCGCTGTGGGACGAGCTCGGCGACTTCACGCCGACCGGCGTGAACCCGCGCCTCGTCTGGAAGGTGCGCGAGGCGCTCGACGCGGCCGGCTTCCCGGAGGTGAAGATCGTGGTCTCGGGCGGTTTCACCGCCGAGAAGATCCGCCTCTTCGAGCGCGACGGCGTGCCGGTGGACGCGTACGGCGTCGGCTCGTCGCTCATCCGCGGCGCGAACGACTTCACGGCCGACATCGTCACGACCGACGGAGCGCCGACGGCGAAGGCCGGACGGCGCCTCCGGCCCAACCCCCGGCTCGAGCTGGTGACGTGAAGCGGATCCTCTGGGACGTCGACACGCAGGTCGACTTCGTGCATGCCGACGGCAAGCTCGCGGTGCCGGACGCGGAAGCGGCCGTGCCCGCGATGCGCACGCTGGTCGGCGCGGCGCAGGCGGCCGGGCTGCCGCACGTCGCGTCGGCGGACGACCACGAGCTCACCGACGCCGAGATCTCCGAGACGCCCGACTTCTCCAGCACGTACCCGCCGCACTGCCTGCGGGGCACCCGCGGCGCGCAGAAGATCGCCGCGACCGCGCAGTCGGACCCCGTCCCGCTCGGGCTCGGCGAGGTGCCGGCGCGCTGGCTTCGCGGCCGGGAGTTCCTGCTCCTGAAGAAGCACTTCGACGTCTTCACGAACCCGAACGCGGAACGGTTGCTCGAGCTGCTCGATCCCGACGAGGTGATCGTCTTCGGCGTCGCGACGGACGTCTGCGACGACGCCGCCATCCGCGGGCTGCTCGACCGCGGCCGCCGGGTCGTGTTCGTCGAGGAGGCCTCGCGGGGCCTCGACGAGGCGCGGACGAGGACGTGCACGACCGCCTGGCGCGAGCGGGGCGTGCGGTTCGCCGGCGTGGACGAGGTCGTCGCGTCGCTAGGCTGACCCGCTCATGGCGGTGAAGGGCATCCACCACCTCGGCGTGGCGGTCGAGGATCTCGCCGGCGCGGCCGCGCTCTACGCCCGGCTGTTCGGCGCGGAGCTCGAACGGCGCGAGGAGCTGCCCGACCAGGGCGTCGACGTCGCGTCCCTGCGCGTCGGGGACTCGCACATCGAGCTCCTCTCGCCGTTGGCCGCCGACACGCCCGTCGGCAGGTTCCTCGCCGGCCGCGGGCCGGGCATGCACCACGTCGCGTTCGCAGTCGAGGACGTCGGCGCCGAGCTGGTGCGGCTCAGGGCCGGGGGCGCCGAGCTCGTCGACGACGAGCCGCGCCCGGGCGCGTTCGGCACCACCGTCGCGTTCGTGCACCCGAACGCCGCCGGCGGCGTGCTCGCGGAGCTGGTGAGCGATGGCTGAGCTCGACCGCGTCCGCCTCGAGATCGCGTTCGAGGGCAGCCAGGCGCTGACCGTCTACGTGCCGACGACGACCGCCGACGACATCGACCGCGCGATGGGCGCGGGCAACGAGAGCCTCAGCTTCGAGGCCGAGGACGGCCGGTACACGATCTCGGTGCCGAAGATCGTGTTCGTCAAGCGCTTCGCCCGCGAGAGCCGCGTCGGCTTCGGGGCCGGCGGTTAGACCGCTCGCGCCCCGGGCACGACTGAGCGCGTGAGCGCCCCGGCGAGCCGGAAGCAGTCGGAGGCGGCCGTCGTCCGCGGCCTCGTCGACCGCGCACAGCAGGGTGACCGCGAGGCGCTCGAGGAGCTCTACCTCATCCACTTCGACCGCATCTACAGCTACCTCCACGTGAGCGTCGGCAACCGCCACGACGCGGAGGACCTGACGACGCAGACGTTCCTGAAGATGCTCGAGTCGATCGGGAAGTTCCGCTGGCGCTCGGCGCCCTTCTCGGCCTGGCTGTTCCGGATCGCGCACAACCTCGCGATGGACCACTTCCGCGCGACCAAGCGCTGGCAGCCGTCCGAGGACGTGCCGGAGCCGGAGCCCGACGAGTCGACGTCGGCCGAGGCCGGCGCGCTCGAGGCGATCGGCCGCAAGTCGATGCTCGACCTGATCGACGACCTTTCGCCCGAGCAGCAACAGGTGCTCACGCTGAAGTTCGTCTTCAACTTCGGCAACGCGGAGGCGGCGACGATCCTCGGCAAGACCGAGGGCGCCGTCAAGTCACTGCAGCACCGCGCGCTGGCGTCGCTGCAGAAGCAGCTCGCGAGGCGCGAGTCGGGCGACCGCTAACCTCGGCGCGTGGCGCTCGAGGTCGGCATCGTCGGGCCGCCCGCGGCCGGCAAGACGGCGCTCTTCACCGCGCTGACGAAGGCCGCCGGCGGCGAGTACGGCCGGACGAACGTCGGCGTGGCGTCCGTCCACGACGTGCGCTTGGACGAGCTCGCGCGGGTCGTCGACGCGCGCAAGGTCACGCCGGCGACGATTCGCGTCCAGGACGTGCCGGGGTCCGGCGCCGCGCTGCTCGGCAACCTGCGGCAGGTCGACGCGCTGCTCGTCGTGCTGCGCGGGTTCGGGGCCGACCCGGATCCCGAGGGCGACCTCGAGACGTTCGCGCTCGAGCTCCTCGTCGCCGACCGCGACCACGTCGAGCGCCGGCTGGAGCGGGTCTCGAAGCAGGCGAAGTCGGGCGACCCGAAGCTCCGCGCGGAGGTCGATGAGCTTCAGAAGATGCTCGCGCACGTGGACGCCGGCAGGTCGCTGGCCGACTATCCCGGCACGCTGCCGCCGGAGCTCGAGCCGCTCACCACGAAGCCGCTCCTCTCGATCGTCAACGGCCCCGCGGGGATCGACCTCGCGCTCGAGGCGGAGCTGGCTGCGCTTCCCGACGAGGAGGCTGCGGCGTTTCGCGACGGCGGCACCTCGGCGCTCGACGACGTCGCCGCGCGCCTGCGCGACGCGCTCGACCTGATCACGTTTTTCACGGCCGGGGAGAAGGAGACGCGCGCCTGGACGCTGCGAAACGGCGAGACGGCCCTCGACGCGGCGGAGGCGATCCACTCCGACATCGCGCGCGGGTTCATCCGCTGCGAGGTCGTCGACTGGCGCGACCTCGTCGAGGCGGGGTCGCACGCGGAGGTCGCGCGGCGCGGGAAGCAGCGGCTCGAGGGCAAGACCTACGTCGTCCGCGACGGCGACGTCCTCAACATCCGCTTCAACGTCTGACCCGCCGACCCGCGAACCTGGTTCGCCTCGAAGAGGCGAACCAGGTTCGGGCGTTTCAGAGGGCGACCAGCGGAGCTCGAGAAGGTGTCTGACACCAATGGTGTCAGACACCATTTCCTTCACAGCGCGATCAGGACCACCCCGGCGAGCGTGAGCACGATGCCGATGCGCTGCACCGGTGCGATCCGTTCGCGCAGCACCTGCGCGGCGAGCAGCACGGTGACGACCGGGTAGAGCGATGCGAGCACGGAGGTGAGGCTGACCAGGCCGTGGCCGGAGGCGGCGGCGAACAGCACGTTGCCGAGCGTGTCGCCGAGCCCGACGGCGAGGACCACGGCCAGGTCGCGGCGCCGCAGGCGCAGCTCCGGCCGCCGTACGGCGACGGCGCACGCGACGACGGCCAGCGCCGTGCTCCGGAAGACGAGCGACGCCCACCAGAAGTCGGCGTGGCCGGCGGCGTGCATCGGCGGGAAGTAGAAGCCGAAGCCGATCGCCGCCAGGACGGCGAGCCCGGCGCCCGCGGCGACCCGGCGGTCGCCGGCGCTCTGCTCGAACGACGCGAGCGCGACGCCGACGATCGCGCATCCGATTCCCGCAAGCTGTGCCGCCGACGGGTTGTCGCCCGACGCGATCCCGAAGACCACCGGCACGACCGCGGACGCGCCCGCGATCGGCGCGATCACGCTCATCGCGCCCACGGCCATGCCGCGGTAGTAGGCGTAGAGGCCGAGCGTCCCCGACAGGGCGGCGGGCGCCGCGAGCAGCACGGCCCAGCGTGTCGGCGCCTCCCCGCGCGCGCCGACCGCGATCGCCATCGCGACGACGCCTCCGAGCTGCGCCCACAGCATCACGCGCAGGGCGCCGAAGGTGCGTCCCCAGAGCGGGCCGACGAAGTCGGCGACGCCCCAGGCGAGGCTCGCGCCGAGCGCGAGAAACAGAGCGCCGGTGTCTGACACCCTTGGCGGTGCGCTTCCCTAGGCGGTGCCGCAGAAGGTGTCAGACACCGGCACTGGTTTCTCTCACTCCACGGGTCGCGTCGCCGCGGTCGCGTCGAGCTGGTTCGCGTGGTAGAGCACGGCCGCCTCGGCGCTCCGCGCCCCGCGCGCGTCGTGGTGGACGGCGACGCAGTGCAGGAGCTCGGCGAGCTGCTCGCGCCGCAGTCCCTGCGCGTGCTCCTCGATCAGCCGGAGGCCGAGGTGCACGTGGCCGAGCAGGGCACCCTCCGCCGTCGGCGCGAACGCGGGCCCGCGCGAGAGCTCGAGCGTGCGCCCGACGTCGTGGACGAGGGCCGCGCCCAGCACGAGGTCGGCGCGCAGGCGCGGATGGAGCTGCGCCGTCTCGCGGCACAGGGTCGCGACGCCGACCGTGTGCTCGAGCAGGCCGCCGGCGTACGCGTGGTGGGCGTCCGGGGCGGCCGGGTAGGCGGCGAGGTCGACCTCCGCGAGCGTCGAGCGCACCGTCGCCGCCAGGCCGGGGTGGGCGAGCTCGCCGACCAGGAAGTCGAGGAAGCCCGCCAGCTCCTCCGCGTCGCGCCGGATCGCCGGCGTCAGCGACGAGGGGTCGACGTCCGCGCTCTCGAGCGTGCGCACGTCGAGCTGCAGGCGGTCGCGGAACCGCTCGACGCGGCCGAGGACGCGGACGGCGTCGCCCTCGCCGAAGCGGCCGTCGAGCAGCTCGACGTCGTTCCAGACGCGCGCCTCGATCCGCCCGGTCGGATCGACGAGCTCGAGCGCGAGGTACGGCGCGCCGTTTCGCGTCCGCAGCCGGCGCTTCCGCCGCACCGCGTACACGCCCTCGACGACGCGGTCTTCCGCGAGCTCGGCGATGGTCACCGGCGCATCCTATGGTGCGACCACGATGGGAACCCCGCGGCCGTCTAGGCTGCTGCGGTGCCGCCCGTCAGGCCGTTTCGCGCGCTTCGCTACGACCCGGAGGTCGCCGGTCCGCTCGAGAACCTCGTCGCGCCGCCGTACGACGTCATCTCGCCGGAGGCGCGGCTCGCGTACCTCGCACGGAGCCCGTACAACGTCGTCCACCTGACGCTTCCCGACTCGCCGGAGGACGCGGCGACGACGCTCTCGTCGTGGCGTGCGCAGGGCGTCCTGCGGGACGAGCCGCCGGCGTTCTGGTGGGTCGCGCAGGACTACGTCGGCCCGGACGGCATCGGCCGCACGCGCGAGGGGTTCGCGGCGTCGGTCGAGGCGAGCCCGTACGGCGCCGGCCGGGTGCTGCCGCACGAGCGGACGCACGAGGGCCCGAAGCAGGGGCGGCTCGCGCTCCTCCGCGCGACGAGCGTCGAGCTGGAGCCGATCTTCCTGCTCTACGAGGGGGAGCCGCCGTTCGGCGCGCCGAGCGGGCCGCCGGCGGCCGACGTCGAGGAGGGCGGCGTCCGCACGCGGCTCTGGCGCGTGGAGGCGGACGGGGAGATCGAGCTGCCGACGTCGCTGCTGATCGCCGACGGCCACCACCGCTACGAGACCGCGGTCGCGTTCCGCGAGGAGCGGCCCGAGGCGACGCACCTGCTGGCCGTGTTCGTGTCGGCCGCGGCGCCGGGCCTCGAGATCTTCCCGACGCACCGCGTCGTCCGGCATGTCGGCGAGGTGCCGGGCGTCGAGGTCGACGGCCCCGGCGAGGGCGTGACGCTCTATCGCGACGGCCGGTACCTGCGCGTGGAAGCCGACGACGACTTCGGACCGCGCGTCGTCGAGTCGTTCGCGCCCGAGGGCGTGACGTACACCCCGGACGCCGGCGAGGCGGTGGCCGCCGTCGACCGCGGTGAGGCGGAGGCGGCCTTCCTGCTGCAGCCGGTCACGGTCGAGCAGGTCGCGAGCTTCGCGCGCGCGGGCGAGACGATGCCGCAGAAGTCGACGTTCTTCTATCCGAAGCTCACCTCCGGCTTGCTGTTCCACCCCGTTGGCTGACGGCGACTGGCTCGCGCGCTGCCGCGCGGCGCGCGCGGACGTCGAGCGCGCGCTCGTCGGGATGGCCGGCCGCGCCGAGCGGGAGCCGGTCGTCGGCCGGGGCGAGGGAGGCGACGACACGACGCGGATCGACGCCGCGGCCGAGGCGGCCGTGCTCGAGCGCTTCCGAGACGCCGACGTCCGGATCGTGAGCGAGGAGGCGGGCGTCGTCGGCGACGGCAGGTTCACGGTCGTCGTCGACCCGATCGACGGCTCCCTCAACGCGAAACGCGGGATCCCGTTCTTCTCGCTGTCGATCGCGGTCGCGGAGGGTGAGACGATGGACGACGTCTTCGTCGCCTACGTCCACGACTTCGGCTCCGGCGAGGAGTGGACCGCCGAGCGCGGCGGAGGCGCGTTCCTCGACGGCGAGCCGCTTCGCGAGCCGCCGAAGGACGAGCTGGAGATCGTGTGCTTCGAGGCGACGACGGTCGCCGACGTCGCCCGCGACGCCGGGCTCCTGCGCGAGAGAGTCCACCGCCTGCGGATCATGGGGTCGCTCGCCCTCTCGCTCTGCCACCTCGCCGCCGGCCGCGTGGACGGGGTCGTCTCGCCGGAGCCGGTTCGCGCCGTCGACATCGCCGCGGCGCAGCTGCTGGTGCGCGAGCGGGGCCTCGCGATCGAGCTGCTCGAGACGCCGCCGTTCGGCGCGGCGCCGCTCGACCTCGGCCGACGTTCACGCGTCGTCGCGGCCGGGAACACGGCGCTGTGCTCACGCCTCGCGAACATCCGATAAGGGTCGGCTGCTCGGGCTGGAACTACGCCCACTGGCGGAACGGCGTCTTCTATCCGCCTCGCTGCCCGGCGCGGCGGTGGCTCGCCTTCTATGCGGAGCGGTTCGACACCGTCGAGCTGAACACGACCTTCTACCGCCTGCCGCGCGTCGACGCGGTGCGGCGCTGGGTCGCCGAGACGCCGGACGGCTTCCTGTTCTCGGTCAAGGTCAGCCGCTACCTCACGCACGTGAAGCGGCTGCTCGAGCTGCCGCAGCACCTGGCGCTGCTCTACGAGCGGATCGAGCCGCTCCTGCGCTCGCCGAAGCTCGGCCCGCTGCTCTGGCAGCTGCCGCCGACGTTCAAGGCCGACCACGAGCGGCTGGCGGCCGCGCTCGGGCAGCTCCCGCGCGCCCAGCGCCACGCGTTCGAGTTCCGGCATCCGTCGTGGTTCGTCGACGAGACGTACGCGCTCCTGCGCGCGCACGGCGTCGCGCTCGTGATCGGCGACCGGCCCGAGGTGCACGCGTTCCAGAGCCGCGAGCTGACCGCGGACTTCACCTTCGTCCGCTTCCACAGCGGCACCCGCGGCCGCGACGGCAACTACTCGCACGCGGAGCTCGACGACTGGGCGGAGCTGCTCGGCGGCTGGGCGCGCGATGTCGACGTCTTCGCGTACTTCAACAACGACTGGCAGGGCTTCGCTCCCGAGAACGCCCGGTACCTGCGGGCCCGCCTGGGGCCGGCGGCTAGCCTACGGTGATGCCCACCCGCGAAGAGATCCTCGCCGCGCTCGGCCGCGTGATCGACCCGGAGCTGCGCCGCCCGGTGACGGAGCTCGACATGGTGCGCGACGTCCGGATCGACGGCGGCGCGGTCGGCGTCACGATCGCGCTCACGGTGGCCGGCTGCCCGTTGCGGTCGAGCTTCGAGGATCAGGTCCGCGAGCACGTCGCCTCGCTGCCGGGCGTGGAGACGGTCGAGCTCGGGTTCACGGTGATGACGCCCGAGGAGCGCTCCGCGCTGACGACGAAGCTGCGCGGGCCCGTCGAGGAGAAGGGGATCAAGCTGCCGGCGACGACGCGCGTCCTGGCCGTCGCCTCGGGCAAGGGCGGCGTCGGCAAGTCGTCGCTGACCGTGAACCTCGCCGCCGCGCTGGCCGCGCTCGGGCACGAGGTCGGCATCCTCGACGCGGACATCTACGGGCACTCGGTGCCGCACATGCTCGGCATCTCGCAGCGGCCGGTGGTCGTCGACCGGATGATCGTGCCGCCCGTCGCGTACGGCCTGCGCCTGATGTCGATCGGCTTCTTCCTCGACGACAACCAGCCGGTGATGTGGCGCGGCCCGATGCTCCATCGCGCGCTCGAGCAGTTCCTGCAGGACGTGCACTGGGGCGATCTCGACGCTCTCGTGGTCGACATGCCGCCGGGCACGGGCGACGTCTCCATCTCGCTCGGCCAGCTGCTGCCGCGCGCGGAGGCGGTGGTCGTGACGACGCCGCAGCCGCTCGCGCAGGAGGTGGCCGCGCGCGCCGCGACGATGGCGCAGAAGACGGGGCTGCGGCTCGTCGGGGTGGTCGAGAACATGACGTCGGAGGTGTTCGGGGCCGGTGGAGGCGAGCGGCTCGCGACCGAGCTCGGCGTGCCGCTGCTCGGCTCGGTCCCGCTCGACGCCCGGCTCCGCGAGGCGGCGGACGAGGGGGCGCCGCTCGTCCTCACGGATCCGGACAGCGAGCCCGCCGAGGCGATCGCCGCGATCGCGCGGACGATCGACGCGAGCCGCGCCGGCGGCTTCACGCGCACGCTGCCGCTCGTCTCGTAGCGTCGATGCGGCCCGACGAGGCGCGGCCGCGGCTCCGGGCGCTCGGCTTCCGGCCGGAGGACGTCGAGGTGCTCGCCGACCACTTCCTCGACGCCGAGACGCGCGGGCGCGTCGGGCACGGGCTGTCGCGGATCGAATGGCTCGAGACCTGGGAGAGCCTCGACACCGAGGCGCGGCCGCGCCGCGTCGCATCGGAGCCGGGGTACGAGCGCTGGGACGGCGGCGGCGCGCTCGGCTACCTGACGCTCGCGGCGGCCGTACGCGCGCAGCTCGACGACCCGCCGGCGCGCGCGCGGCTCGTCGTCTGCTCGCGCACCTTCCCGACCGGATCGCTCGGCTACTGGGTGCGGCGGCTGGCGGACGGCGGCCTAGTCGGCGTCCTCACCGCGACGTCGCCCGCGCGCCTCGCCTCTCCGGACGGGGGCCCTGCGCTCGCCGGCACGAACCCGCTCGCGATCGGCGTTCCCTCCTCCGACGGGGAGCCGGTCGTCGCCGACGTGTCGATGGGCGCGGTCACCTACGGCGACGTGCTCGCCGGCCGCGCGGGCCCGGACGAGCTCGTCCCGTTCGGCGGCGGGCAGGCGTACAAGGCGTTCGCGCTCGCGGTCGGGCTCCAGCTCCTCGTCGACGCGCTGAACCCGGACGACGGCTTCGGCGCCGTGCTGCTCGTCGCGCGGCCGGAGGCCGATCCGGTCCCCGCGTTGCGTGCGCTCGCCGGCGGCGTCAGGCTGCCGGGAAGCCGGGCTCGTCCCTGATCGAGGCGAAGTCCGAGTCGCGCTGCGCGTGCTCGGCCCAGCTCGGCTCGAGCTCGACCGCTCTCTGCAGGTGGAGCAGCGCGTCGAGCGGCCGACCTGCGCGCGCCTCCATGCAGGCGAGGTTGTAGAGGAGCGCCGGATGGTCGGGCCGCTCCTCGAGCGCCGCCTCGTGGATCGCGATCGCCTCGTCCCACCGTTCCTGCTGCATCGCCGGTACTGCTGCGAACATCGCCTCCCACGCCGAGATCTCGTACGCCTCGCCGGGCTTCCCGCCGACTGCGAGGACGACCGTGTCCGCGTCGAGGGCGACGGCGCCGCGGCGGACGGCCGGGTCGCGCACGTGGACGAGCTGGCCCTGCCCCAGCTCGTGGACGTCGTCGTCCAGGGTGAAGCGGGCCCGCCCGCGCAGCACGAGGTAGATCTCCTCGTGGCCGAGCGTCTTCTCCGTGTGCTCCTCGACCACCTGCGCGCCCGCCTCGCGGGGCGTGTACGCGTTGACCCCGAAGGCGCGGATGTCGAACCGGCGCCGGACCGGCCGCCAGACGAACCCGTCCGGCATCTCGATGCGGTCCAGCTCGTCGACGTGGACGACATTCATTCGAGCAGCTCCTGCCAGCGCGGGTCGCCGCGGAGCGAGTCGAGGTCGCCGTCGTGCTCCATGTACTCGCGGACGTCGCGCTCGTTGAGCTCGAGCGCGGAGTGCAGGTGCGCGAAGGCGGCGTCGGCGTTCCCGGCGAGCGCCTCCCAGCACGCGGCGTTGTACGGCAGCGCCCAGAAGCCGGTCGAGTCGGCCATCGCGCGCCGCAGCACCGCGCGCCCCTCCTCCAGGCGCCCGCTGCGGCGGAGCGCGTCGGCCACGGCATAGGTATCCCAGCCGTGGGCGACGAACGGCTGCCCGACCGTCCCCCCGATCGCCAGCACGATCGTGCCCGCCTCCTCCGCGTGTGCCGTGCGCATCACGCGCGGCGGGACGAACACGAGCGTTCCGGCCGTCGCGTCGGCGGTCTCCTCGCCGACGGTGAACGTCGCACGGCCGCGGACGACCACGTACAGCTCCTCGTTGCCGCTTACCTCCTCGTGCGGCGGGATCAGCTGTCCGCCGGCGTCTGCCCGCCACGCGTTGATCCCGGCGGCGCGGAAGCCGAGCGCGTCGCGCACCGCGAGCAGGTTGCTGTCGCGGTGGGGCACCGGCTCGAGCTCGTCGAGCGACAGGATCGTGTAGCCGCTCACCGTCGTCGGAGCTCGGCGAGCACGACCGGGTCGACGCGCTCGACGCCTGCCACGCGCTCCTCGAGGTTCTCGGTGCCCGCCCAGGCCGCGAACGCGCGCTCGAGGTCGCCGGCGTAGCCGAGCCGCCCGAGCCGCTCCTCGAGCTCCGCGCGCAGCTCCGCGTCGACCGGCACCCACTCGGCCGGCGGCGTGGTTCCGAACAGGAGGTCGTGCATGCGGTAGATGCGCGTCAGCTCCTCGATCGGCTCGGGATGGTCGTCGACACGGAGATCGACGAGCACGTCGGTGAGGCCCGCGTAGCCGGCGTCGCGCTCGACGACGAGCAGCGCGGCCGACTGCTGGCCGCGCCGGTCGCCGCCCGCACGTTGCGCCGCCGCGAGGCAGTCGAGCAGCCGCGTCGCGAGCGGCGCCCCCGCCGTCTCGCCGAACGTCCGCGCGAGCGCGTCGACCGTCTCCTCGCCGACGAGGATGTTGCCCTGGGCGGCGAAGCCGTCGCCGGCGATGCCGCCGGCCCAGTCCATGCACTCGTCGCCCGTGTAGGTCGCCGCGCTGCCGTGCGCGTCGACGACGCCGAGCTGGCGATGCGCGCGGCCCTCGTCGGCCTCCGTCAGCCGCTCGACGACCTCCTGCGCGCGCAGTCCTTTGCGCAGCAGCGCGAGCCCGTCAGGGCCGTAGCGGGGATTGGCGAGCGCCTGCGTCGCGACGGCGCCGACGTGCGGCTCCGCCCACGAGACGAGCGAGCCGACGGCGAGGAACTTGGACTGCACGGCGACGCCCCACTGGCCCGCCGTGAGGTCGCACGCGACGATCGAGTAGGTCGCGACGACCGGCTCAGCCATACGTCAGCTCGGTCAGGTCGACGTCGCGCAGGGCCGGGTCCTCGACGAGTGCGCTCGCCACCTCCGGCCGCGAGAGCGCCGCCTTCACCTCCTCCGCCGTCCGCGCGCGCACCACGACGGGACGCCCGGCGGCGTGCGCCTCGCGCAGCGTCTCCTCGTCGGGGTCGTCGAGCACGAGCGCGTCGCCGAGGTCGAGCTCGCCGGCGAGGCTGATCTCCGGCACCCGGCGGCCCGTGGCGCCGAACCAGCGTTCCCTCATCGGGCGGTCACACCTCGAGGCTGCCGCCCGGCTCGATCCGCTCGATCGGCGCGCTCGTCAGCTCGGCGAGCTTCTCCGGCGTGCCGGTGAGGAGCGAGAACGTGCCGTAGTGGCAGGGCAGGCAGCGCGGGTTGCCGAGCAGCTCGAGAGCGACGGCCGCTTCCTCGGGCCCCATGGTGAAGTGGTCGCCGATCGGCAGCACGGCGAGGTCCGGCTTGTAGAGGCGGGCGATCAGCTGCATGTCGCCGAACACGCACGTGTCGCCTGCGAAGTAGACGCTGCGGCCGTTCTCGAGCCTGATCACGAGGCCGGCCGCCTCGCCGAGGTAGGCGCCGTCGTCGTCGGCGGACGAATGGAACGCGTTGACGAGCGTGTAGCGGACGCCGTCGATCGTCTGCGAGCCGCCCTTGTTGATGCCCGGCGGCTGGCCGCCGACGCTCGCGCCCTGCCGCTGGAGCCAGTCCTTCAGCTCGACGTTGGCGACGATCTGCGCGCGCGGAAAGCGCTCCGAGAGCTTCACCGTGTCGCCGACGTGATCGCCGTGCCCGTGCGTGAGCGCGATCACGTCCACCTGCTCGGGCTCTTTCTCCTCCTCGGGCACCTTCGGGTTGCCCGTGAGGAACGGGTCGATGTAGATGCGCTTCCCCCGATCGCTGTCGAGGCGGAATGCGGCGTGGCCGAGCCAGGTGAGCGTTGCCATCGAGCTCCTTTCGGAGAGGACGGCCGGAGCATAGAAGGACCGTCCGGGCCGAGCGCGAAGCTAGGTGCCGGTGTCCCGCCGCGTGCTTCCGGCCCTCCTCGCGATCGCCGCCGCGGTCGCCGACCGGCACGGCTCGCACGGCCTCGCGTTCTACGCGCTCCTCGGCGCGGTTCCGTTCGCGGCCGGCTCCGGCGTCGTCGCATTCGGCGAGTACCTGGAGCGACGCGAGGATCCCGTCGTGGCGTTGCAGGCGCTGTTGTGGGCGGTCGCGCTCGCGCTGCTCGTGCTCTCGTGCGCTGCCCGCTCGCCGGCGACGCAGACGCAGACGCTGCCGCCGCTCGGCTGGTCGGCGCTCGTCGGCTGCCTCGGCGTCTTCGCGTTGAAGGTGTGCCTCGCGGTCGCGCCGTACGTGCGCCGCCTCGCGCTCGTTCGGCCGGCGAAGCCCTGACGCCCACTCGAAGCCCGCCCGACCCCCCGTGATCGACGACCTCCGGGGCCTGGCACGTACCTGGCCCCGGTGGTGACGAATCACGCGCATCGAGGTGACGGAAGTGTGCTGAAGACGCCGCGTGCAGGGGTTTCCGCAGCCCTCTCGGGCGGCGAGGTCCGAAAGCGGACATCCCTGGTGCGTGGGGCTCCGGGGCCAGGCACGTACCAGGCCCCGTCTTCCACACCGGCAACGCGGGCAGGAGCGTTTTCTAGAGGGGCAATGCGTGCGCGGCGGCCCTCGCCACGTCGATGAGCGGCTGCACCGCGAAGAACGAACCGACGGTGACGACGAGGCAGACCGTGACGCCGGCGCTCAGCAGCACCTCGCGCGGCGGTGAGCCGCCGGACGGCGCGAGCGTCAGGTCGGCGCTCTCGCGGAAGTACATCGCGCGCACGATGCCGAGGTAGTAGTACGCCGACACCATCGTCGCGACCACGCCGACGACGATCAGCCACCAGAACCCGTGGTCGTACGCGGCCGCGAAGACGTAGAACTTGCCGATGAAGCCGCCGGTGAGCGGGAAGCCGAGGAAGCCGAGCATGAACGTCCACATCGCGACGCCGAGGAACGGCCGCTCCCACCCGAAGCCGGCGAGGTTCTGGAGCGTGACGGGCACACCGAGCTCGCGTTCGCGCGCCGCCACGACGGCGAACGCGCCGAGCGACATCGCCGCGTACGGGATCAGGTAGTACTGCAGCGCCCGTGCGCCGAGCTGGTTCGCCGCCGCGACCGCGATCAGCATGAAGCCCGCGTGCGAGATCGACGAGTAGGCGAGGATCCGCTTCACGTTCCGCTGGACGAGCGCGCCGATGTTGCCCCACGCGAGCGAGGCACACGCGATGCCGGCGATCGTCCACCGCCACAGCCACGCGTCCTGCGGGAACGCGCTCGAGAGCACGCGGTACGAGACGACCAGCGCGGCGATCTTCGTCGCCGACGCCATGAACGCCGTCACCGGCGTCGGCGCCCCCTGGTAGGCGTCGGGCGTCCACATGTGGAACGGCGCGGCCGACGACTTGAACGCGAGCCCGGCGATGATCATCGCCAGCCCGACCACGAACATCGCGTCGTGCCCGTGCCCCGACGCGCCGATGCGGTCGAACGCGAGCTGCCCGCTGCGGCCGTAAACGAGAGCCGAGCCGAAGAGCAGCGTCGCCGATCCGACCGCGCCGACGACGAGGTACTTCAGCCCCGCCTCGAGCGACCCGATCAGGACGATGTCGATCGCGGTCAGCACGTACAGCCCGATCGAGAACCACTCGAGGCCGAGGAAGAGCGTCATCAGGTTCGCCGCCTCGACGAAGAACGTCATCCCCGCCCCGGCCGCCGTGAGCAGCGCGTAGTACTCCGCCACGTGCTCGTCGCCCCAGCGCTCGCCGACGGAGAGGAGCACGGCGACCGCACCCGACCCGGCGAGCAGCACCTGCGCGAGCGCGCTCCAGCGGTCGCGGAACATCGAGTCGTGGATCAGCGTCTGCGCGTGCGGGCTCCGCGCCGCGACGACGACCGCGAAGACGAAGGCGGCGACGAAGCCCGCGAAGCCGACGAACGCCGCGACCGGCATGCGCATGCGGCGCGGCACGAACACCGCGACCATCAGCAGGAGGCCCGCGGCGCCGAGCAGCGCGAGCGGCGGCGAGAGCGCGAGCCAGTCGACGTGCGGCGTCGAGATCACTTCGCCTCCGGCACATAGCCGGTCCAGCCGACCGGGAACGAGAGCCCGGTCTCGACCTGCTGCGTCGCGTGCCCGGCGCCGAACGCGTGGCCCGAGACGAGGTTCGGCCACGCCGAGAGCCCCACGAGGCAGAGGACGAGCGGGACGACGACGGCGAGCTCGCCGGCGCGCAGGTCGAGCGCCGCGTCGGGAACGGCCGAGCCGACGTCCTGGTGCAGCACGGCCGAGATCGCGCGCAGCATGTACATCGCCGCCAGCACGATGCCCGTGGCGCCGACGACCGCCCACGCCCAGTGCTGCTGGAAGACGCCGGCGAGGATCAGGAACTCGCCCGCGAACGACGTCGAGAGCGGGACGGCCAGCGAGATGATCCCCGTCGTCATCACGACGGTCGCCAGCATCGGCCGGCCGCGAGCCATCCCGCCGAGCAGGCGCAGTTCGCCGGTCGACGTCCGCCGCTCGATCATGCCCGCGAGCAGGAAGAGCGCCGCGGAGATCAGCGCGTGGTTGACCATCTGCAGCACGGCGCCGTCGAAGCCGAGGTCGTCGAACGCGAACAGGCCGAGCACGATCAGGCCGGACTGCGCGAGCGACGAGTACATGACGACGCCGCGAAAGTCGGGCGCGCGGAACGCGAGCAGCGATCCGTAGACGAGCGAGATCGACGCCAGCACGAGCAGCACGACGCGCCAGTCGTGCGCGACCGTCGGGAACTTCGGGATCGCGATGCGGAGCAGCCCGTACAGGCCGGCCTTCGAGACGACGCCGGAGAGGATCGCCGCCACCTCGGGCGGCGACTCGCGGTACGCGTCGGGCAGCCAGCCGTGGAACGGGAACAGCGGCGCCTTGATCGCGAACGCGATCACGAAGCCGAGGAAGAGCCAGGTCGACGAGCGCTGCGGTAACTGCGTGAGGTCGAACGTGTGCTCGTGCAGGCCGTAGGCGACGATCGCCGCCAGCATCAGAAGCGAGCCGACGACGGTGTAGACGACGAACGTGAGCGTCGCGCGCATCCGCGCCGGGCCGCCCCAGACGCCGATGAGCACGTACAGCGGGATCAGCATCGCCTCGAAGAAGGCGTAGAAGAGCAGCAGGTCCTGCGCGGTGAAGACGCCGACGATGGCGCCCGTCAAGAGCAGCATCAGCGCGAAGTACAGGCGTGCGCGCGTGCGTCCGACCCACCAGCCGTAGATCGTGCAGGCGGCCATCACCACGACCGTCATGCCGACGAGCCACAGCGAGAACGCGTACTGCCCGACATGCCACGACACGTGCAGGTCGCTGAACCACGAGGCGCGCTGGTCGAGCTGCAGCGACGGATCGCCGAAGTGGAAGCGTCCGGCCGCGTCGATCCAGAAGCCGACCTCGACGAGGGAGACGAGCGCCGCGAGCGATCCGAGCCAGTAGGCGGGCAGCGGCGCGATGCTGACGAGCAGAGCCCCGCCGAGCGGCACGAGGAGCAGGATCGTCGTCAGCCAGTGGGCCATGCGTCAACGCACCGAGAGGAAGACGACGGCGAGGATCGCCACGCCGCCCGCGATCGCGAGCGCGTAGCTGCGCACGAGCCCGGTCTGCGCGCGGCCGAGCTCGCGCGAGCCGAGGCCGAAGCCGCCGGTGACCGCGCCGAGCGAGCCGCCGATCAGCGGGCGCTCGACGAGCGCGTGCAGCCCGCGCGCGACCAGGTCGGAGGGGTAGTAGGCGAGCCAGTCGTACAGCTCGTCCCAGTAGAGCTTGTGCTCGAGGATGCGCGACGCGCGCGGCACCCGCACGCGCTTCGCCGAGTAGAGCAGCCACGCGACGACCATGCCGGTGATTCCGAGCCCGACGGCGAGCGCGGACGCGAGCGCCTCCTGGCCGTTTGTCGCCTCGGCGATCGGCCGCGCGACGGGCGCGAGCCAGTCACTGAGGGGATGCCACACCGGCGCGAACTGCAGGAAGCCGCCGCCGACCGCGAGCACCGTCAGGACGCCGACGGTCCACAGCATCGAGAACGGCCCTTCCTTGCCGTGGTGCGCGTAGTGGTGCTCGCGCGCGAACGCCGTCGGCTCGCCGGTGAACACGACGAAGTAGAGGCGGAACGCGTAGATCCCGGTCAGAAGCGCGCCGATCTCGCCGGCCGCGAAGATGAGGTAGCCGTACCAGCCGCGGTCGAGCCCGGCCGCGAGGATCGAGTCCTTGGAGAAGAAGCCCGCGAACGGCGGGATCCCGACGAGCGCGAGCGAGCCGGCGAGGAACGCCCACTTCGTCCACGGCATCAGGCGGCCGATCCCGGCGAGCCGCCGGATGTCCTGCTCGCCCGAGACCGCGTGGATGGCGATCCCGGCCGCGAGGAAGAGCAGCGCCTTGAAGAACGCGTGCGTCATCAGGTGGAACAGGCCGTTCGCGTACGCGCCGAGCCCGACTCCCACGAACATGTAGCCGATCTGCGACATCGTCGAGTATGCGATCACGCGCTTGATGTCCGTCTGCACGAGCGCGATCAGACCGGCCATCAGCAGCGTGAGCGCGCCGAGCCCGGCCGCGAGGTCCTGGATCAGGTACGCGTTCTCGAACAGGACGTGCGTGCGCGCGATCAGGTAGACGCCGGCCGTGACCATCGTCGCGGCGTGGATCAGGGCGCTGACCGGGGTCGGGCCTTCCATCGCGTCCGGGAGCCACGTGTGGAGCGGGATCTGCGCCGACTTGGCGACCGCGCCGCCGAGCAGGCCGAGCGCGATCAGGTTCGCGACCGCGCCGCCGTGCGGGGCGGCCGCGAAGACGCCGCCGTAGTCGAGCCGACCCGTGTGCTCGATCAGCAGGAAGAGCGCGAGCGCCATCGTCGCGTCGCCGAACGCGTTCATCACGAACGCCTTCTTCGCCGCGGCGATCGCCGAGGGCCGCTCCTGGTAGTAGCCGATCAGCAGGTAGCTCGAGAGGCCGACCATGCCCCAGCCGGCGAGCAGGAGCAGCAGGTTGCCGCCCTGCACCAGCAGCAGCATCGAGAACACGAACAGCGACATGTAGGCGAAGAAGCGCCGCTCCTCGTCCTCGCCGTCCATGTAGCCGACCGAGTACGCGATGATCAGCGAGCCGACGCCGCTGACGACGAGCATCATGAAGACGCTCAGCTGGTCGACGAGCAGCGTGGCGCCGAAGTGGTACGGCCCGGCGGCGAGCCACGTCCACGACGTCGTCGCGTGCGAGCGCGAGTGCGCGTGCTCGCCGAGCAGGTAGGCGAAGTCGGTGAGCGCGGCGCCGAACGCTCCCATCGTCGTCAGCGTCGAGACGTAGCCGGCCGCGCGGCGCGAGATGCCCGTGCCGCAGGCGGTGATCGCGAGCGTCGAGGCAAGCGGGAGCAGCAGGCAGATCCAGGCGGCTTCGGGCACTCCTACCCTCTGAGTGTCCTGAGCTTGTCGACGTCGAGCTCGATCTGGCGCCGGCCCATCGCGACGATCAGGCCGAGCCCGACGACGACCTCGGACGCGGCGACGGCCATCACGGAGATCGCGAACACCTGCCCGTCCTCGCGGCCGTGCAGGCGCGAGAACGCGATCAGCAGGAGGTTTGCGGCGTTGAGCATGATCTCGACCGAGAGCAGGATGATCAGCGGCGAGCGGCGCAGCATCACGCCGAGCGCGCCGGTCGCAAACAGCAGCGCCGCGAGGATCACGTAGGCGGTGACGTCAGGCCCGTGCATCGACCTCGGCCCGGTCGTCGATCCCCTGCCGCGCGTGCGCGCCGAGCACGACGCCGCCGACGGCCGCGACGAGCAGCACGATCGAGGTGACCTCGAACGCGAGCAGGTGGTCGGTGAGGAAGAGCCGTCCGATGCGCGCGGGCGTGCCGAAGCCGCGGTCGATGTGCTGCTCCTTCGAGAGAAAGCCGCCCGCCTTCATCCCGATCACCACCAGCACCTCGGTGAGGATCGCGCCGCCGGCCGCGACCGCGCCGAGCACCTGCCACGACGGGCCTCCCGACCACGGCGAGACGTCGGTGCGGTCTCCGAGGTAGGCGATCACGAACAGGAATATCACCATCACCGCGCCGCCGTAGACGAGCACCTGGCCCGCGGCGACGAACTCGCCGGCGAGCAGCAGGTAGAGCACGGCGAGCGACGCGAGGTTGCCGATCAGCGACAGCGCCGAGTAGAAGGGGTTCGTGAAGCTGACCACCGCGAGCGCGCTCGCCAGGCACGCGAACGCGGCGACCACCCACACCAACCAGACGATGAAGTTGGCCACCTACGAAAACCTCCGAAACTGTTTGCGGCCTACGGCCGCAAACAGTTTCATGCGTGCTCCTTGTAGTAGGGCACCGGCGTGTCGTAGAGGTCGGGGTCGGCCACCGGTACGCGCTTGAGCGGCGGCGCGAGCAGCATGTCCTTCGTGTAGATCAGGTCGTCGCGGTTGTGCTCGGAGATCTCGAAGTCGTTGCCGAGCGTGATCGCGTCGAACGGGCACGCGAGCTCGCAGTACCCGCAGAAGATGCAGCGCGACATGTTGATCTCGTAGATGCGCGCGTAACGCTCGCCGGCAGACACGCGATTGTCGGGCGTGTTTTCGGCGGGGACGACGCGGATGCAGTCGGCGGGGCATGCCGCGGCGCAGAGCGAGCAGCCGACGCACTTCTCGAGCCCGTTCTCGAACCGGTTCAGCCGATGGCGGCCGCGGAAGCGCGGGTAAACGGGCCGCTTGTACTCCGGGTACTGCTGCGTGATCGGCTTCTTGAAGATCTGCTTCAGAGTGACGCCGAAGCCCTTCAGCGTGTTCGGGACGACGGCCATTACTTCACCGCCACCACGAGCGCCGCGGTGACGAGCGCATTCACCGTCGCGGCGGGCAGCAGCACCTTCCAGCCGAAGCGCATCAGCTGGTCGTACCGCAGGCGCGGCTGCGTCGCGCGCAGCCAGATGAAGACCGAAACGAGCGCAAACAGCTTCAGCACGAACCACACCGGCCCGACGATGTCGAGCGAGTGCACCCACGGAAAGTGGTAGCCGTCGAAGAAAAGCGTCACGCAGAGGCCGCAGAGCGTGAGCATGTTGATGTACTCCGCCGCCTGGAAGAGGCCCCAGCGCATGCCCGAGTACTCGGTGTGGTAGCCGGCGACGAGCTCGGTGTCGGCCTCGGGCAGGTCGAACGGCGCTCGCGAGGTCTCGGCGATGCCGCCGAGCACGAACACGATCAGCCCCACGGCCTGCGGGATGAAGAACCAGAGCGTCGTCTGCTGCTTGTCGACGATGTCCTGCAGGCTGAGCGACTGCCCCATCAGCACGACGCCGAGCACGGAGAGCGCGAGCGAGACCTCGTACGACACGAGCTGCGCGCACGTGCGCATCGACCCGAGCAGCGAGTACTTCGACTCGGACGCCCAGCCGCCGACGATGAAGCCGTAGATGCCGATCGAGCCGAGCGCGAAGATGAGGATCAGCGAGATCGGGACGTTCACGACGGTGCCGCGGATGTAGTGGTGGCCGACGTGCCAGCCAGCGCCCCACGGCAGCACGCTGAAGGCGGCGAGCGCGGTGAACATCGAGACGACGGGCGCGATGATGTAGAGCGGCTCCTTGGCGGCGATTGGCGAGAACGCCTCCTTGCGGATCAGCTTCAGGAGGTCGGCGATCGGCACGAGCAGGCCCTTCGGCCCCGCGCGGTTCGGGCCGTAGCGGTTCTGCATGCGGCCGAGCAGCTTCCGCTCGAGCCACGTCGTGAACGCGAAGAACAGCATCACGACGTTGATCACGAGGAACGCCTTCGGCACCGTGATCCACCACGCCTCGTGGTGGTGCACGAACGTCACGCGCGCACCTGCAGCCGACGGAGGGGTGTCTGACACGTCACGGTGCCAGGCACCGTGAAGAGAGTGTGTCTCACGCGCTCACCTCGACGGTGGCGTGCAGGTCGCCGGCGTGCTCGCGCGGGATGCGGACGGTGCCGGCGGCGAGGTCGGCGGCGATCCTCGCACGAAGCTCGAGCGACGTGCCGTTCGACGAGACCCGCACGGCCTGGCCGTTGCGGATGCCGCGGGCGCGCGCGTCGGCGCGCGCGAGCTGCACCTCCGCCTGCGGCCGCTGGAACTGCAGCTCCGGCGTCCGCTCCACCGCTGCGCCGGAGAACAGCGGCCGGTAGGCGACGAGGCGGAGACCATCGGAGGGAATGCGCGTCCTTAGTTCACTTCGTGAACTAAGGACGGGAGTTTCAGGCCTCTTCGCCCGCGGCGGCAGCGCGGCGCGCTCGCCGACCTCGCCGAAGCGGATGCCGCCGAAGCAGCGCTCCGAGACCTCGTCGAAGACCTCCGGCGCGTAGGGCGAGACGTCGACGCCGAACCGCTTCGCGAGCTTCGCGATCCAGGCGAGCTCGTCAGGGCACGGCGCGAGCACCGCCCGCCGCTGGCGTTGCAGCCGTCCCTCCAGGTTGACGGTGGTGCCGTCGCGCTCCAGGTAGCTCGTCCCGGGCAGGACGAGCTCGGCGAAGCTGCGGAAGGACTCCTCGAACATGCCGACCCCAACCACCGTCTGCGCCTGCTCGGCCAGCGCGCGCACGCTCGGGTCGGTGGCGGCCTCGTCGCCGAGCACGATCAGCAGCCGCGGCGCGTCGTCGGACGGCTCGCCGTCGGCGGCGGCGCTCCACGCGTCGGCGACGCCGCGGCCGTTCGGCGTGCGCGGCAGGTAGTAGACCTCCCGTGCGTCCACCGACTCCGCGCGCTCGGCGGCGTCCGTCACGAGCACGTCCACCGGTCCCTGCGGCCGCTCGTAGACGATCTCGGCGCCGCGGCGGCGCGCCGCCTTCAGCCACAGATCGACGACGGGCGCGCGCTCGACGACCGGCTCGTCGGAGAGCACCGCGATCGTCCGCGCGTCGCGAATCGCCGAGAGCGGAGCGCGCCACGCGTCGAGCCGGTCGGGCACGTCCTCCGGCAGCACCGCGCCGTGCGCGCCGAGACCGCGGCGGAGCAGCTTCGCGAGCGCGTACGCCTGCTCGACCGTCTCGCCGCCCGACAGCGCGACCACGGTCGCCGGGCCGCCGTCGCGCAGGAGCCGCTCGAAGCGGTCGAGCGCGTCCTCCCAGGTGAGCCGCTCGAACCTCCGAGGCCCGGAGCGCGCGAGCGGAAGGTCGATCCGGTCGCGCGCGTGGAGGTGCGCGTAGGCGAAGCGGCCCTTGTCGCACAGCCATCCCTCGTCGACCTCCGGATGGTTGCGCGAGAGAATCCGCTTCACCTTCCCTTCGCGCGTCGTCGCGCTGATGTTGCAGCCGACCGGGCAGAGCCCGCAGACCGTCGGGACGTTCTGGATCTCCCACGGCCGCGCCTCGAAGCGGTACTGCGTCGAGGTGAGCGCGCCGACGGGGCACAGCTCGATCACGTTCCCGCTGAAGGGCGCACGGTACGGCTCGTCCTCGAACGTCGAGATCACCGACTGCGAGCCGCGGTTGATCGCGACGAGCTGCCCGTCCTCGGCGATGCCCTCGCTGAAGCGCGTGCAGCGGTAGCAGAGGATGCAGCGCTCGCGGTCGAGCGCGATCAGCGGCGAGACCGGGATCGGCTTCTCGAAGGTGCGCTTCTCGAACGTCATCCGCGTGTTGCCGGGCCCGTAGCGGAACGTGAGGTCCTGCAGCGGGCACTCGCCGCCCTTGTCGCAGACGGGGCAGTCGAGCGGGTGGTTGACGAGGATGAACTCGAGCGTCGCGTTCTGCCCCTGGGCGGAGAGCGCCGACGTCCGCGCCGTCTTCACGACCATCCCGTCCTGTGCGGTGAGCGTGCAGCCGGCCTGCAGCTTCGGCATGCCCTCCACCTCGACCAGGCACATGCGGCACGCGCCGACGGGCGCGCCGAGGCGCGGCTCGTAGCAGAACACGGGGATCTCGATGCCGGCGGCCTGTGCGGTCTCGACGAGGCCGGTGCCCTTCGGCACCTGGACGGACCGCTCGTCGATCGTCACCTGCACGAGGTCGGCCGCGGACTGGGTCACGCCGGCACCTGCGTCACGGGCGAGTGTGTGTGCATCGCGACCGGCGCGAGCACGTGGTCGAGCGAGGAGTGGTCGCCGAACGGGCAGCCGCCCTGGTCGATGTGCGCCTGGAACTCGTCGCGGAACTTGTCGACGTAGCTCGCGACGATGATCGCGTCCGAGTCGCCGAGCGGGCAGAGGCACTTGCCGTTGATCCGGTCGCACACGTCGAGCAGCAGGTCGAGGTCCGACTGGACCGCGCGCCCGTCCTCGAGCTTGCGCAGGATCGCCGTCAGCCAGCGCGTGCCCTCGCGGCACGGCGTGCACTTGCCGCACGACTCGTGCTCGTAGAACTCCGAGAAGCGGATCCCGAGCTGCACGATGCAGCAGCGGTCGTCGAGCACGACGATGCCTGCGGAGCCCATCGCGGTCTTCAGCTTCGCGAGCGAGTCGAAGTCGTAGCCGACGTCGATCTCGTCCGCGCGCAGGATCACCGTCGAGGAGCCGCCGGGGACCACCGCCTTCAGCTTGCGGCCGTCCGGGATGCCGCCGCCGAGGTCGTAGACGATCTCGCGCAGGGACATGCCCGCCTCGATCTCGTAGTTGCCGCCGTTGACGACGTTGCCCGAGACCGAGACGACCCTCGTGCCGCGGGAATCGGGCACGCCGAGCTTCGCGTACTCGGCGCCGCCCATCTCGATGATCGGCGCGACGGTCGCGATGGTTTCGACGTTGTTCACGACGGTGGGCGCCGCGTAGAGGCCCGAGATCGCCGGGAACGGCGGCTTCGAACGCGGCTGCCCGCGCTTGCCCTCGAGCGACTCGAGCAGCGCCGTCTCCTCGCCGCAGATGTACGCACCGGCGCCCCGGTGGACGACGATCGTGACGTCGCCACGGATGTCGGGCCGGTCGCGCAGCTGCTCGAGCGCGCCGACGAGGATCTCGTACGGCCCGCTGTACTCGCCGCGGATGTAGACGAAGACATGTGTGCAGTCGATGGCGTGCGCCGTGATCAGGCAGCCCTCGACGAAGCGGTGCGGCACGCGCGAGAGGATCTCGTTGTCCTTGAAGCTGCCCGGCTCCGACTCGTCCGCGTTGACGACGAGGTAGTGCGGCTTCGGCAGCTTGTCCTTCGGCGGCACGAACGACCACTTGCGGCCGGTCGCGAAGAAGGCGCCGCCGCGGCCGCGCAGCTCGGAGGCGAGCAGCTCCTCGGTCACCTCCTGCGGCGTCATCGCGCGTGCCTTCGCGAGCGCCCGGTAGCCGCCGACGGCCTCGTAGCCGGCGAGCGTCGTCAGGTCGTGCTCGTCTACGCCCGCGAGGACGATCGCCTTCACGTCACTCACCCGCGCGCAGCTCCTCCACGATCGCCGGGACGTCCTCCGGCTTGACGTGCGTGCGGTAGCGGTCGTCGAGCGCGACGATCGTCGCCCAGCCGCAGCCGCCCATGCACTCGACCGCGCGCAGCGTGAACTCGCCGTCCTCCGAGGTCTCGCCGGCGCGGCAGCCGAGCTCCGACTCGAACGCCTCCAGCACCTGCTGCGCGCCGACGACGGCGCACGAGACGTTCGTGCACACCTCGACCATGTGACGCCCGACCGGCGCCGTGTGCAGCTGGTCGTAGAAGGTCGCGATCGACTCGCAGAACGCGGGTGTCACGTCGAGCGCGTCGGCGACCTCGCGCAGCACGTCGGGCGAGAGCCAGCCGTGCTCCTCCTGCGCGAGCCGCAGCGCGGGCAGGACGGCGCTGCGCGAGCCCGGCGGGTACTTCTCGCGCTCCTCCCGGATCCGGTCGTAGAGCGTGCTCAACGATCGACCTCGCCCATCACCGTGTCGAGCGAGCCGACGATCGCGATCATGTCGGCGATCAGCGCGTCGCTCATGCACGTCGCGGTCGCCTCGAGCGCGACGAACGACGGCGCGCGGAACTTCACCCGCCACGGCTTCGGGCCGCCGTCCGAGACGACGTAGCAGCCGAGCTCGCCGCGGGGCGACTCGATCGCGACGTACACCTCGCCCTCGGGGACGCGGTAGCCCTCGGTGACGATCTTGAAGTGGTGGATCAGCGACTCCATCGAGGTGTGGAGCTCGTGCCGCGGCGGGAGGACGACCTTGCGGTCGTCGGCGATCCACGGCTCGCCTTCCATTCCCTCGAGCCGGTCGAGGCACTGCTCGACGACTCGCACCGACTCGCGCATCTCGTCCATGTGCACGCGATAGCGGGCGTACACGTCGCCCGCCTGGTAGACCGGCACGCGGAAGTCGACCTTGTTGTACGCGAGGTACGGCTCGTTCTGGCGGATGTCCCAGTTGACTCCCGACGCGCGCAGGACGGGCCCCGACTGCCCGAGCGCGACCGCGTCCGCCGCCGAGAGCAGGCCGAGCCCCTGCGTGCGCTCGAGCCAGATCTTGTTGCGGCTGAGCAGCGTCTCGTAGTCGTCGATCGCCCGCGGCATCCAGTCGCAGAACCTGCGCGCCTCGGGGAAGAAGCCGCGCGGGATGTCCTCGGCGAGGCCTCCCGTCTGGAAGTAGCGCGTGTGCATGCGCGTGCCGCAGACCATCTCGAACAGGTCGAGGATCTGGTCGCGCTCGCGGAACGCGTACCAGAACATCGAGATCGCGCCCAGCTCGAGTGCCGACGTTCCGAGCCACACGAGGTGGGAGTGCAGCCGGTTCAGCTCGCAGAGGCACGTGCGCATCCACTGCGCCTTCGGCGGCACCGGCAGGTCGAGCAGCTTCTCGATCGCGAGCACGAAGACGAGCTCGTTGTTCTGGAAGGAGACGTAGTCGATGCGCTCGGGGTAGGTGATCGCCTTCCACCACGTCTTCTGCTCCATGTTCTTCTCGAAGCCGGTGTGGAGGTAGCCGATCACCGCTTCGAGGCCGGTGACGTCCTCGCCGTACAGGTCGACGACGAGCCGCAGCACGCCGTGCGTGGACGGGTGGTTCGGCCCGAAGTTGACGGTGAGGATGTCGCCGGTCGCCTGCAGCTCGGGCGACGTCTGCAGCACGGTCGGGATGGGCTGCGGGATGCGCGAGCCCTCGTAGATCGGGGCGCCCGTGCGCCGCCGTTCCGCGACCGCCACGGCGCCCTACTCCTCGCCCGAGAACCGCACCGGCTCGCCGCCGATCGGGTAGTCCTTGCGGAGCGGGTGGCCCTCCCAGTCGTCGTCCATCAGGATCCGCTTCAGGTTCGGATGGCCGTCGATCGGGATGCCCATCAGGTCCCAGGCCTCGCGCTCGTGCCAGTCCGCCGTCGGCCAGACGCCGATCACCGTCGGCACTGCCTCGCCGTCGTCGACCCACGTCTGCACGCGCAGCCGGCGCGGGCGCTCGGCGAGCTGCAGCAGGTGGTAGCTCATCGAGAAGCGCTTCGGCTTCCCCTCCGGCAGCGCCTGGTAGCCCTGCGTCATCGGCACGTTCAGGTCGCGCCCCGCGGCCGTGCCGACGTAGCCGGAGACGCCGGCCCTGCCCCACCCGAGGTAGTCGGCGGCGCTGACGTCGGAGAGGAAGTTGAAGCCCTCCTCGTCGCGGAGGTAGGTGCAGGCATCCACCAGTCGCGCGGGCTCGACGACGACGGTCGTCTCGTCGTGCGCCTGCCTCACCTCGACGAGTCCGGGCACGTCCTGCAGGCTCACGAGGCGACGCTCCGGATCTCGTACGCGGGCGGAACGCCGGCCCGCACCGCCTCGTGCAGGCGGATGATCCCCTCCATCAGCTGCTCGGGTCGCGGCGGGCAGCCGGGGACGTAGATGTCGACGGCGACGATCTTGTCGACCGACTGGACGACCGCGTAGTTGTTGAACATGCCGCCGGAGGAGGCGCACGCCCCCATCGCGATCACCCACTTCGGCTCGAGCATCTGGTCGTAGATCTGCCGCAGCGGCGCCGCCATCTTGTTCGAGACGCGCCCGGAGACGATCAGCAGGTCGGCCTGCCGCGGCGAGCCGCGGAACGGCTCCATCCCGAAGCGCGCGATGTCGTAGCGGCTCGAGACGATCGACATCATCTCGATCGCGCAGCACGCGAGCCCGAAGGTGTCCGGCCACATCGAGTTCGTCTGCGCCCAGGCGACCGCCTTCTCGAGCGTCGTCAGCCCGACGCGCCGCTCGAGGTCGTCGACCTCCTGCTCGAAGCGGCTCGGCCCCTTCGTGGGCCAGAGGAGCCGCTCCGACTTCATCCCCGCGTCGCGCAGGCGGCCATCTAGCGCCACTCGAGCGCCCCCTTGCGCCAGATGTAGACGTACGCGACGAGCAGGATGATCAGGAACGTCAGGAACTCGAAGAACCCGAACCACCCGAGCAGGTGCAGGATCACCGCCAGCGGATAGAGGAAGACGATCTCGATGTCGAAGAGGATGAAGAGCATCGCCGTCAGGTAGAAGCTGACGGTGAAGCGCTGCCGGCGCGGCGGCCCCTGGGAGACGCCGGACTCGAACGGGACGGTGCGGGCGCGAACGCGACGGTGCGGTCGCTGCGCGAACACGAAGCTCCCGATCACCATCGTCGCCGGGATCATCAGGGCGAACAGCCCGTAGATCGCGAACGACAACCAGTCGTTGAACAGTGCGCTCCTCCTCGCTCCGCGGCGGACGGTACCAGGATCGCGAAGCATGACACGAACCGAACCGAAACCCGTGGAGTGATGCCCGTTGCACGTGTCACGAAGTTCCGCCCCGGAGGCGTCCGGGTACACTGAGGTTGCGATGGCAACCGTCGAGCGTTCCGAGACCACCGTCGTCACGCTCACCGAGCGGGCGGCCGAGAAGGTGCGCGGGCTCATGGCCGGCGAGCCGGCCGGCGAGGCGGAGGTTCTCCGGGTCGCGATTCAGGGCGGCGGCTGCAGCGGCTTCGAGTACGCGCTCGGCTTCGACCGCGGTGCCCAGCAGGGCGACCACGAGCTCGACTTCCACGGCGTGAAGGTGGTCGTCGACCCGTTCAGCGCTCCGTACCTGCAGGGCTCGACCATCGACTTCCTCGAGGGCCTGCAGGAGTCCGGGTTCAAGATCGACAACCCGAACGTCGTCTCTGCGTGCGGGTGCGGCTCGAGCTTCCAGGTGGCCGAGGGCGAGGCGCCCGACGGCGGCTCGGGCTGCCACGGCTGCGGCTGAGTCCGGAAGCGCCTGCTCCTTCGGCCGGCGTCGTCTGGGTGCACCCATGAAACTCGCGTCCTTGGTTCGCGGAGCGAACCAAGGACGGTGGGTTACGGCGTCGATTACGCAGGCAGCCCGAACGCGACCTCGACAGCTCGCCGCAAGGCGCGGGCGTCGAATCGGCCGGCTCTACGCGCGCTCGCCGAGCGGCGAGGGCCGCCGCAGGTAGTGCGCGCCGCCGCCGAGGACCGCGGCGGCGTCGTCCGGGTTCAGGAGCGCGCACGTCCTCAGCGACAGGCAGCCGCAGCCGATGCAGGTCGTCAACCGGCCGCGGATCGCGACCAGCGTCGCGATCCGCTCGTCGAGCTCGCGCCGCCAGGCGCTCGACAGCCGCTCCCAGTCGCGCTTCCGCGGCACCCGGTCAGGCGGCAGCGTCTCGAGCGCCTCGCGGACCCGCTCGAGCGGGATGCCTGCCGCCTTCGCGGCCTGCACGAGCGCCACACGGCGCAGCGTGGCGGAGGGATACCGCCGCTGGTTTCCCGGCGTCCGCTGCGCCTCGATCAGCCCCTGGCGCTCGTAGAAGCGGAGCGCCGAGCGGGAGACGCCGCTCCGCTCCGACAGCTCGCCGATCGTCAGCCCCTCGGTCACTTGACTTAAACAATAGTTGAAGTTGTACGGTGGCGAGATGGCCGCGACGGGCCTCACCTACGACGACCTGCCCGGCCTGCTCGAACGCCTGACGGGTGACGAGAAGCACGACTGGAGCTCGCTCTCGACACTCGACGTCCTCTGGGTGCTGCACGACCGCGTGCTCGGGCCCGACGACGCGTTCCTGCTCTCGAAGGGGCACGGCCCGGCCGCGTTCTACGCCGTGCTGGGCGCGAAGGGGCTCGTGCCGCTCGACGAGCTCGACCGCTTCGCGTCGTTCGGCTCGATCCTCGGCCGCCACCCCGACCGCGTGCTCGTCCCCGCCGCCGGGATCGGCAGCGGCTCGCTCGGGCACGGGCTGCCGATTGCCGTCGGGCGCGCGCTCGCGGGACGTCGTGTCTTCGTGCTCGTCGGCGACGGCGAGCTCGACGAGGGGTCGAACTGGGAGGCGGTCCAGTACGCGGGCCGCGTGCAGCTCGAGACGCTCACCGCCGTCGTCGTCGACAACTTCACCTCGACGTACCACTGGCCGGGCGGCGTCGAGGCGCGGTTCCGGCTCGAGGGCTGGGACGCGGTGCGCGTCGACGGCCGCGACCACGCCGCGCTCGCCGAGGCGCTGGCCGCGCGCGGCGCCGGCGCGCCCCGCTGCGTCGTCGCCGAGGTGCGGCCGTGACGATGCGCGAGCGGTTCTACGCGCTCGCGGCGGCCGCCCTCGAGCGCGACGAGCGGGTCGCGATCGTCCTCGCCGAGATCGGCGCCGCGCAGCTGCCGCAGCACCCGCGGGTCTTCAACGTCGGCATCCGCGAGCAGCTCATGATCGGCGTGGCCGCCGGGCTCGCGTTCGAGGGATACCGGCCGCTCGTCCATTCCTACGCGCCGTTCCTGGTCGAGCGGCCGTTCGAGCAAGTCAAGCTCGACCTCGGCCACCAGGACGTCGGCGCTGCGCTCGTCTCGACCGGGGCGTCCTACGACGCGTCGGAGTCGGGCCGGACGCACCAGGCGCCCGAGGACGTGCCGCTGCTCGCGACGCTCCCCGGCTGGACGATCGACGTGCCGGGGCATCCCGCCGAGCTCGACGCGCTGCTCGACGACGCGCTCGCCGGCGACCATCGCGTCTACCTCCGGCTGACGGACGAGGAGAACGCGGCCGCGCGCGACGGCCGGCGGCTGCGGATCGTGCGCCGTGGCAGCGACCGTGCCCCGTTCGTGCTCGCGGTCGGGCCGGCGCTCGACCAGGCGCTCGCGGCGACCGCGGACGTCGACGCGACCGTCGCCTACCTCACGCGCGTGCGGCCGTTTCCGGCCGAGGCCCTGCGCGCCGCCGTGCAGGCGGACGAGGTCGTGCTCGTCGAGCCGTACCTGGCGGCGACCTCGGCCGGGGCCGTTGCCGACGCGCTCCGCGACCGCCCGCACCGCCTGCTCTCGCTTGGCATCCGCGATCCGGAGCTGCGCCGCTACGGCACGCCAGCCGAGCACCGCGCGGCGCACGGCCTCGACGCAGCCGGCATCCGGCGCTCGCTCGACGCGTGGCGCGGCGATCCCGCGCTCGCGGCCGCCTGACGGTTACGCTCGATGCGTGCCGGGCGATCCGCTCCACGTCGCCGTCGTCGGCTCCGGCCCCGCCGGCTTCTACGCGGCCGACGCGCTGCTCCGAAGCGACGACCCGCCGGTCGAGGTCGACGTCCTCGACCGCCTGCCGACGCCGTGGGGGCTCGTGCGGCTCGGCGTCGCGCCCGACCACGAGAACATCAAGGCCGTCTCGCGTGCGTTCGAGCGGACGGCGGCGCGGCCGGGCTTCCGCTTCTTCGGCAACGTCGACGTCGGCTCGACGGTCTCGCACGCGGAGCTGCTCGAGCTCTACGACGCGGTCGTCTACACCGTCGGCGCCCAGACCGACCGCACCCTCGGCATCCCCGGCGAGGACCTGCCCGGCTCCTGGCCGGCGACCGCGTTCGTCGCCTGGTACAACGGCCATCCCGACTTCCAGGCGCTCGAGTTCGACCTCTCGCACCGCCGCGCCGTCGTGATCGGCAACGGCAACGTCGCGATCGACTGCGTGCGCATGCTGGCGCTGACCGCCGAGGAGCTCGCGCCGACCGACACGACCGACGCCGCCGCCGAGGCGATCGCCTCCTCGCCGCTCGAGGAGATCGTGATGCTCGGCCGCCGCGGGCCGGCGCAGGCCGCGTTCACGCCGCCCGAGCTGCAGGAGCTGGGCGAGCTCGCGGGTGCGGACGTGATCGTCGACCCGCGCGAGCTCGAGCTCGACCCGGCGAGCGAGGCCGCGCTCGAGCAGGACCGCGAGCGCGCGCGGCGCAACGTCGACATCCTGCGCGAGTTCGCGGCGCGCGAGCCGGCCGGCAAGCCGCGCCGGATCGTCCTCCGCTTCCTCGTCTCGCCGCTCGCGATCGTCGGCGAGGAGCGTGTCGAGGGGATCGAGCTCGTGCGCAACGAGCTCGTCGCCGGCGAGCGCGGCATCGTCGCGCGGCCGACCGGCGAGACCGAGACGCTCGAGTGCGGCCTCGTGCTGCGCAGCGTCGGCTACCGCGGCGTGCCGCTGCCGGGCGTGCCCTTCGACGAGCGCGGCTGCGTGATCCCGAACGAGGGGGGCCGGGTCGTCGGTGCCGAGCGCACGTACTGCGCGGGCTGGATCAAGCGCGGGCCGTCGGGCGTGATCGGGACGAACAAGAAGGACGCGACGGAGACGGTCGAGCTGCTGCTCGCCGACGCGCGTGACGGCAAGCTGCGCGCCGGCGAGCCGCGCGACCTCGCCGACCTGCTCGACGAGAAGGGAGCCGAGTTCGTCGAGTACGACGGCTGGCAGGCGATCGACGCGGCCGAGCGCGCCGCCGGCGAGCCGCTCGGGCGCCCGCGCGTGAAGCTGACGGCGTGGGAGCGGCTGCTGGAGAAAGGGCGCCGGGTACGATCGGGGGCATGAGCGAGACCGCGACGGCGCGCGAGCTCTGGGGCGGCGAGACCCGCAAGGCGATCGACAACTTCCCCGTCTCCGGCGAGCCGATCCCCGTCCCGGTCGCGCGCTGGCTCGGCCGCATCAAGGCCGCCGCGGCGCGCGTGAACGCCGACCTCGGGCTGCTCGACGCCGACCGCGCCGAGCGCATCGCGGCCGCCGCCGACCGGATCGCGAACGGCGAGCTCGACGACCAGTTCCCGATCGACGTCTTCCAGACGGGCTCGGGCACCTCGTCGAACATGAACGCGAACGAGGTGATCGCGACGCTCGCGGGCGAGGACGTCCACCCCAACGACCACGTCAACATGGGGCAGAGCTCGAACGACGTGTTCCCCTCGGCGGTGCACCTCGCCGCGCTCGGCGAGCTCGTCGGCGACCTGGTGCCCGCGCTCGACGGGCTCGCGGAGACGCTCGGGGCGAAGGCGCGCGAGTTCGACGACGTCGTGAAGTCGGGCCGCACCCACTGGATGGACGCGGTGCCGGTCACGCTCGGCCAGGAGTTCGCGGGCTACGCCGCGCAGGTGCGCGAGGGCAAGGCGCGCGTGCTCGCGGCGCTGCCGCGGCTCGGGCAGATCCCGCTCGGCGGCACCGCGGTCGGCACCGGCCTCAACACCCACCCCGACTTCGCGGCGCGCGTGCGCGAGCGGCTGCAGGCGGAGACGGGCCTGACGATCTCGCCGCCCGCGGACCCGTTCGAGTCGCAGGCCGCCCGCGACGGGCTCGTCGAGGCGTCGGGCGCGCTGAAGACGCTCGCCGTCAGCCTCACGAAGATCGCCAACGACCTGCGCTTCCTCGGCTCCGGTCCGCGCGCGGGCCTGGCGGAGATCTTCCTGCCGGAGCTGCAGAAGGGCTCGTCGATCATGCCGGGCAAGGTCAACCCGGTTATCCCCGAGGTGGTGACGCAGGTGGCGGCGCAGGTGATCGGCAACGACCAGGCGATCGCGATCGGTGGCATGCAGGGCCACTTCGAGCTGAACGTCTTCGTCCCGCTGCTCGCGCGCAACCTGCTGCAGTCGATCAAGCTCCTCGCCGCGGCGTGCCGGCTGCTCGACGAGAAGTGCGTCGCGGGCATCGAGGCGAACCGCGAGCAGTGCGAGCGCTACGCCGAGCTGACGCTCTCCGCGGCGACGGCGCTGAACCCGCACATCGGCTACGACCGCGCGAGCGAGATCGTGAAGAAGGCCGCTGCGAGCGGCCGGTCGCTGCGCGAGGTCGCGCGCGAGGACGGCGTCCCCGAGGACGTGCTCGACCAGGCGCTCGACTACCGCGCGATGGCGAAGCCCAAGCCGGCCGCCTGAGCGCGGGTCGCCTGAACGAGGGATCCTCGTTGCAGCCGTCCGCCCGGCTGGGTAAAGATCCCGATATCAACGGCCCCGGGGGGTAGCGGGGCGACTCACGACCTTGGGGGAGGAATCTGTGAGATCGATCACCCGCCGGCTCGCGCTCGCGATTGCCGGCGTCTCGGCCGTCGCCACGCTCGCGGTCGCCGCGGCGCTCGCCGCGCCCGGCGGCGGCAAGGACGGCGGCCGTCACACCGTCCAGCCGAAGCCGTCCTGGGAGTCGGCCGTTCCGCAGGCCGGCACGCTGCCGGCCTCCGCGTCGACGTCCGCCATGGTCTGGCTCGCGCCGAGCGACCCGGCCGGATTGGCCGCGCTGGCGCAGGCGGTCAGCGACCCGTCCAGCAGCCAGTACCGGCAGTACATCAGCCATTCGGAGTACGTCAGCCGCTTCGCCCCGACCGCCGCCGAGGTCTCCTCCGTGGAGACGTGGCTCCAGCAGGCGGGGCTGTCGGTGACCGAGGTGGGTCCCGACAACCACTACCTGGCGGTCAGCGGCACCGCGAACGCCATCTCGTCGGCGTTCGGGACGCAGCTCGCCCTCTTCCAGGTGAACGGCAAGCAGGTCCAGGCGCCGACGTCGGACGTGTCCGTCCCGGCGTCCGTCTCCGCGAGCGTGCTCGCGGTCACGGGCCTCACGCCCGTCGGCCACCGGGTCACGCCGGCCGACCTCGGGCCCCCCGCCGCCTTCGTCAACGCGACGCCGTGCTCGGCCTACTACGGCGAGCAGAAGGCGCGCAAGCTGCCGAAGTTCCAGCACCAGACGCTGCCCTTCGCCGTGTGCGGCTACGTGCCGTCGCAGCTCCGCGGGGCCTACGGCGTCACGAAGTCCGGCCTCTCCGGACGGCGGCAGACCGTCGCGATCACGGACGCGTTCGACGCGTCGACGCTCCTCGCCGACGCCAACACGTACGCGACCCGCCACGGCGACCGGGCGTTCGGCCCGGGCCAGTTCGCCGATCGGAGCGTCCCGGAGAAGACCGGGCCGGACCCGAACAACCCCGGCTCCACCTACCCCGAGTCGTGCGGCGGGAACGGGTGGTACGGCGAGCAGACGCTCGACATCGAGGCGGTGCACGCGATGGCCCCGGCGGCGAACGTGTACTACTACGGCGCCGGGAGCTGCTACGACGACGACCTGCTCGCCTCGCTGACGAGGGTCGTCGCCGACGACGACGCCTCGATCGTGACCAACTCGTGGGGCGAGCCGACTTTCGTCGTCATCAACGGCCAGCTCTACATCACCATCGACCAGGGCGAGATCAACGCCTACAACTCGGTGTTCGAGCAGGGCGCCGTCCAGGGGATCGGGTTCTACTTCTCCTCGGGCGACAACGGCGACGAGCAGGCCACGTACGGCTACACGCATCCCGACTGGCCGGCCGGCGACCCGTGGGTGACCGCGGTCGGCGGCACGTCGCTCGCCATCTCGAGCTCCAACCGGCGCCGCTTCGAGACGGGGTGGGGAACGAGCAAGTGGGTCCTCAGCCCCGACGGCAGCTCCTGGGTGCAGTCGATCCCGTTCCAGTACGGCGCGGGCGGCGGCTACAGCCAGATCTTCCCGCAGCCGTGGTACCAGGACGGCGTCGTCAAGTCGAACCCGACCGGAGGCCGGGCGGTGCCGGACATCGCGATGGACGCGGATCCGACGACCGGGATGCTGATCGGCGAGACGCAGGACTTCGCCGCGCCGACGGTCTTCGGGCCGGCGGGCGTCCACTACGGCGAGTTCCGCATCGGCGGGACGAGCCTCGCGTCGCCGCTGATGGCGGGCGTGCAGGCGGACGTGCAACAGGCGCTCGGCACGAGGATCGGGTTCGCGAACCCGGTCATCTACTCGATCAAGCGCCAGTCGCACGGGTCGAGCGTCTTCTACGACCCGAAGGGCACGCCGCCGGATCCGGGCAACGTGCGCTCCGACTACGTCAACGGCCTGAACGCCGACGACGGGATCGTCTACTCCGTGCGGACGTTCGACCAGGACTCGTCCCTGCAGCTCCACAAGGGCTGGGACGACGTGACCGGCGTCGGCACGGTCACCGATCGCTACTTCCAGCTCGCCGAGCGGTAAGGCGATACGGGCGGGGGCCGCGCTCGAGCGGCCCCCGCCGCCTACCTCGAGACGGCGAGGCGGCCCGCGACGGTTTGCGCCCCGAGGCGCAGCCAGACGCGGTAGGCGCCCGGGGACCGCGGGTTGCGGACGCCCGCCGACGGGCGGACGACGACGGTCACCTCGCCGGGGCCGATCACGTCGCAGATCACGCCCTTCGGCGGACCGGGCTGCAGCGCGAGCACGTGGCCCGTGACGCGGACGCCCGCCGTCTCGGCGCCGCCGATCGTCACCGCGCCCGGCGCCACCCTGCGCGGCACGGACGCGGCTGCCGGGAGTCCGAGGAGGAGCGGCCCGCGGACGACCCGTCCGCACTGGAGGTCGTCGAGGCGCGCCTTCACCGTCAACTGGACGCGCGCCGCGCCCGCGTGGGCAGGCCGTGCGGTGGCCGTGAGCGGTGGCGGCGCCGCGGCGGTCGCCCCGCCGGCGAGGGCGGCTGCTCCGACGAGTGCGAGGGCCGCGCGGCGCATCCTCAGTACGCGACGGCGCCCCGTCCGGTCGCGGCGGCGTGCCGCTGCTCGTCGGCGCGGTAGCTCGAGCGCACGAGCGGGCCGGAGAAGACCGATCCGAACCCGAGCGCCTCGCCCTGCTCGCGGAACCAGCGGAACTCGTCCGGGTGCACCCAGCGGTCGATCGGCGCGTGCTTCGCGCTCGGCTGCAAGTACTGCCCGATCGTGACGACGTCGACGCCGTGCGCGCGCAGGTCGCGCATCGTGTCGACGACCTCGTCGTTCGTCTCGCCGAGGCCGACGATGATGCCGCTCTTCGTCAGCACGGCGTAGTCGGCCAGCTCCTTCGCGCGTGCGAGGAGCCGCAACGCGCCGTCGTAGCTCGCCTTGCCGCCGCGCATCCGGCGGTGCAGGCGGCGCACCGTCTCGATGTTGTGGTTGAAGACGTCGGGGCGCGCGGCGAGGACGGTCTCCAGCGCAGCCTCCTCGACGCCGAGGAAGTCGGGCGTGAGCACCTCGACGGTCGCGCCCGGCAGCTTGGCTTTGATCGCCCGGATCGTCGCCGCGTAGTGGCCGGCGCCCTTGTCGGGCAGGTCGTCGCGGTCGACCGAGGTGACGACGACGTGCCGCAGCCCCATCTGCCGTGCGGCCTGCGCGAGGCGCAGCGGCTCGAGCGGGTCGGGCGGCCCGTCCGGCTTGCCGCTCGTCACGTAGCAGTAGCGGCAGGCGCGCGTGCAGGTGTCGCCGAGGATCTGGAACGTCGCCGTGCCTCGCCCCCAGCACTCGGCGATGTTCGGGCAGCGCGCCTCCTCGCAGATCGTGTGCAGGCGCGCGCCGTGCAGCAGCCGGCGCACGTCGAAGTACGCGGAGTCGGCGCTCGGCGCGCGGACCTTCATCCACTCCGGGCGCCTCGGGCGCTCGGCGACGGGCAGCGATCCCTGCATCCCGTTGGAGTGTAGAGCGGCGGTACAGTCGGAGCGTGCCCGCAGCCCTGTTCGTCGCCGCCTCCGCCCTGCTCGCAGGCACGCTGCACGGTACCGTCGCGCGGTGGCCGACGATGCCGGTCTGCCGTGTGGGCACGCCGTGCTCGGCGCCCGCCCCGCACGTCGCGCTCGTCTTCACGCGCGGCGCGCGCGTGCGGCGCGTGGAGACGGACCGCCTGGGCCGCTACCGCGCCGTCCTGGCTGCCGGCACGTGGTCAGTGCGCGCGCCGGCCGCGAGGCTCGGGTTCGAGCCGGCGACGGTGGTCGTTGCGCCCGGCCGGGCGCGGCTCGTCGACTTCACGATCGACACCGGCATCCGCTGAAGCGCGTCTGCGTCTTCTGCGGAGCCTCGAGCGGCGCGCGTGCCGCGTACGCCGACGCTGCGCGTGCCTTCGGCGCGGCGCTCGCGGGCCGCGGCCTGGGGCTGGTGTACGGCGGCGGGCGCGTGGGGCTGATGGGAGCGCTGGCGGACGGGGCGCTCGCCGCGGGCGGCGAGGTCGACGGCGTCATCCCGCAGGACCTGGTCGATCGGGAGCTGGCGCACGACGGCGTCACCCGGCTGCACGTCGTCGGCTCGCTCCACGAGCGCAAGGCGCTGATGGCCGAGCTCGCCGACGCCTTCGTCGCCCTGCCGGGCGGCTTCGGGACGCTCGACGAGCTGATGGAGCAGCTCACGTGGGGGCAGCTCGGGCTGCACGCGAAGCCCGTGGGGCTGCTCGACGTCGCCGGCTACTGGCGGCCGCTCGTCGCGCTGGCACGGCACGCGACCGAGGAGGGCTTCGTGCGCGAGACGGACCTCGCGGCGATCGCGGTCGGCGACGAGCCGCACGCGCTTCTCGACGAGGTCGCGCGCCTCGCTGCCGCGCCGCCGCGGCGGGCGAAATGGACGCAGCCGCCCGCGCCGTAGTCAGCGCTTAGCTGCCGAAGAGCGCGCCGACCACGTAGGCGGCGACCACCGCGCCGAGCCCGAGCAACGCGGCCCACGCGAGCGCGCGAAGCGCTGTCTCCATGCCGGAAGGGTGAGGCCGGGGCCGGACGGAGCGCCGTCAGGCGGCGGGCGCGAGCAGCGCCTCCGCGGGGCGCTCCTCGAAGGCGAAGCCGAAGACGTCCGCGAGCGCGGCGGCGGCGGCGGGCCGCACCTCGTCGACGCCCACGGCGCGGCCGAGCTCCCGCGCCATCGTCGTGAAGGCGGCGTCCTCGAGCCCGCAGGCGGTGATCCAGTCGGTGAACGGCGCGGGGTCGAGGTCGACGTTCAGCGCGTATCCGTGCGTGGAGATCCACTTCGTCAGGTGGATTCCGATCGACGCTATCTTCCTCGGCGGCCCGCCGCCCCCGGCCGCGCGCGGCTCCCGGCCGGCGGAGCCGGCCTCCGCCGCGCGCTCGCGCCGCTGGCTGCGCTCCACGGACGGGGCCGTGCCTGACGCACTGTCCCCGTCCGCTCCGCTTGCCAGCGCCACGCCGGGAACGGCGGAACGGTCGAGCCAGACGCCGGTCAGGCCGTCGATGCGCGTCGCGTCGAGCCCGAACGCCGCGAGCGTGCGTATCAGGGCCTCCTCGAGGTCGCGGCAGTAGCGCTTCACGTCCTGCCCGTGCCGCGTCAGGTCGAGGATCGGGTAGCAGACGAGCTGGCCCGGCCCGTGGTAGGTCGACTTGCCGCCGCGGTCGACCTCGACGACGGCCACGTCGGCGCCCGCGGGGACGTGCAGCTCGCCGGGCTCGGTGCGGCGGCCGAGCGTGATCGTCGGCGGATGCTCGAGCAGCAGCACCGTGTCCGGAAGCGTTCCGCCGGCGACCCCCGCCGCGACCGACCGCTGCAGGTCCCACGCCTCGCGGTACTCGACGGTGCCGAGGTTGACGAGGCTCGCGGTCGTCACGCGCCCAGGCTAGCGAAGGCCTTTCGCCCCGCCTCCGTCAGCCGCACCGCGCGCGAGCCGGGGAGCCGCTCGACCCAGCAGGCCTCGAGCGCGCGCGTGCAGAGCGCCGCGCCGAACGCTCCGGCGACGTGCGGCCGCCGCTCGCTCCAGTCGAGGCAGCGCCTCACCGCGGGGCGGCGTGCGGGCAGCGACGGGATGCCGAGCACCGCGAGGGTCTCGGCGGCCGCCGGCCCGAGCGCGAAATCCCCGTCGCGCTCCTCGATCGCGCCTCGCGCGAGCAGGCCGTCGGCGAGCGCGACGCCGAGCGCGCCCGCGAGGTGGTCGTAGCAGGTGCGCGCGGCGGCGAGCGCCTCGCCGACGGATGCCTGCCGCAGCGAGCGCGGCCGGGCAGGCGGGGCCACTGCGGCGAGCGCCTCGATCGCGTGCGCGACCTCGCCGCTCGCGAGCCGGAAGTAGCGGTGGCGGCCGCTCCGCTCGACCGCGAGCAGCCCGCCCTCGACCAGCTTGGCGAGGTGCTCGCTCGCGGTCGACGCGGCGACGCCGGCGCGGCGCGCGAGGTCGGACGCCGGCAGCGCGCGTCCGTCGTGCAGCGCCTGCGCGATGCGCGCGCGGGCGGGGTCGCCGAGCAGGGCGGCGACGGGCGACACGTCGACGTCGGCGATCACGGCACGACTCTAGCGCCGGCACGCTTCGGCTCCGGCCGAAGCGTCCGCACGGTAGCGTCCGGCCGTGCTCACGGAGGCCGACCGGCGCTACGTCGAGGAGCAGTTCGTCCCGCTCGACGCGCTCTGCGCGGCCCACGGACGCGACGTCGACGAGGTGCGGCGGCGGATCGCGGCGCGCGAGCTGCCCGCGCCGCCCTACCCGGGGATGGAGCTCGTCCCGGCGAACTACTTCGAGCTTCCCGACGCCGACGAGTTCGCACGCACGTTCGACGGAGAGGATGCCGAGGCCGAGCTCGCGGCCTACCTCGACGGCACGTACTTCGTCTGCCTCCGGGACGCGACCGTCGCCAACATCGTCCGCAAGGGCCTCCTCGTCGCGGAGATCCGCACGCGCCTCGCCGAGCTGCGTCCGCTCGTCGACGAGCTCGACGCCCTCGAGCGGCCGTTCTCCCCCGACTACGACCGCGCGCGGTTCGGCAGGCCGCCGACGCGCGACGAGCTGATCGCGCCGTTTCGTAACGGTGCCTGGCACCGTGAAGAAACTCAGTAGTCGGACTCGCCCCAGTCCTGCAGCCGTTGCCGCAGGTCGCGCAGGAAGCGTCCGGCGAGCGCGCCGTCGACCAGCCGGTGGTCGTACGTCAGCGTCAGGTTCATGATCGAGCGGATCGCGATCGCGTCGGCGCCGCTCGAGTCCGCGATCACCCACGGCCGCTTCACGATCGCGTACGTGCCGAGGATGCCCGACTGCGGCTGGCTGATCACCGGCGTGCCGTGGAACGTCCCGTAGCCGCCGGGGTTCGTGATCGTGAACGAGCCGCCGGCGACGTCGTCCGGCGTGAGCTGCTTCGAGCGCGCACGGGCGGCGAGGTCGGCGATCGCGCGCGCGAGGCCGAGCAGGTTGAGCCCCTCGGCGTTCTTGATCACCGGGACGATCAGCCCCTTGCCGTCGGCGAGCTCGACCGCGATGCCGAGGTTCACGAAGCTCTTCGTGACGATCTGGTCGCCGCGCAGCTCGCCGTTCACCCACGGGTAGTCGCGCAGCGTCTCGACGGTCGCGCGCGCGATGAAGGAGAGGTAGGTCGGGTTGACGCCGTACGCCGACTCGTACTCCTTCTTCAGCTTTGCGCGCAGCCGCGCAACGTTCGTCATGTCGACCTCGATCGCGCTCGTCACGTGCGCGGCGGTGTCGAGCGAGCGGCGCATGTGCTCCGCGATCCCGCGGCGCATCGCGGACATCGGCTCGAGCGACTCGCCCTGCGCGGCGACGGCGGGCGCGGGCGCCGGCTGTGCGACCGGAGCGGCCTGCGGGGCAGCCGGCGCGGCCGGAGCCTGGGCCGGCACGCTGTCGGGAGCGGCCGGCGCCTCGGGCGCAGCCGGTGCAGGCGCGCCCTGCTCGATGAAGGCGAGGATGTCCTTCTTGGTGACGCGGCCGCCGGTGCCGGTGCCGGGCACCTGCGCCGGGTCGATGCCGTGCTCGCCCGCGATGCGCGCGACGACGGGCGAGACGAACGCCCGCCCGTTCCCGCCGGGTGCGGTCTCCTGCTCCGGCTCGCGCGCGGGCTCGGTCGCCGGCGCGGGCTGCGGCGCGGCCGCCTCCGACGGCGGCTCCGTCTCGCCGCCCTCGCTCGCCTTCGCCTCCGACGCGTCGGCGGCCTCCTGGGTCGCGGGAGCCGGCGGCGCCTCGGCGGGCGCGGACGCCTCGCCGCCGATGCGCGCGAGCAGCGTCCCGACCGCGACGGTCTCGCCCTCCTGGACGAGGATCTCGCTCACGACGCCCGACGCCGGCGCGGGCACCTCGGTGTCGACCTTGTCGGTCGAGATCTCGAGCAGCGACTCGTCGGCCTCGACCTGCTCGCCGACCTGCTTCAGCCAGCGCGTGATCGTCCCCTCGGAGACGGAGACGCCCATCTGCGGCATGACGACGTCGACTGCGGTTCCCGTGGCCATGGCTAGTAAGAGATCAGCTCCTTCAGCGTGCGGACGACGTCGTCGACCTGGGGGATGTACGCCTTCTCGAGCACGGGCGAGAAGGGGACGGGCGTGTCGGGGGCGGCGAGCCGGCGCACGGGCGCGTCGAGGTCCTCGAACGCCTCCTCGGCGATCGTCGCGGCGATCTCGCCGCCGAAGCCGCCGGTGCGCGTGTCCTCGTGCAGGACGAGCACCTTCGACGTCTTCCGGACGGACGCGAGCACCGCCTGCTCGTCCCACGGCAGCACCGTGCGCAGGTCGACGATCTCGACCGAGCCGTCGACCTGCTTCGCCGCCTCGGCGGCCGTGTGCACCATCGCGCCCCACGTGATCACGGAGACGTCCTCGCCCTCCTGGTGGACGCGCGCCTTGCCGAGCGGGATCGTGTAGCGCTCCTCGGGCACCTCGGCCTTGATGCGGCGGTAGAGGTGCTTGTGCTCGAAGAAGAGAACCGGGTTCGGGTCCTCGATCGCCGACACGATCAGGCCCTTGGCGTCCTCGGGCGTGGCGGGACAGACGCACTTGAGCCCCGGGATGTGCGCGAACGACGACTCCGGGTTCTGCGAGTGGAAGGGGCCGCCGGAGAAGCCACCGCCCGACGGGAGCCGCAGCACGATCGGCACCGGCGTGCCGGCGCGCCAGCGCTGCTTCGCCGCGACGGTGACGAGGTGGTCCCAGGCGCACGAGACGAAGTCCGCGAACTGCATCTCCGCGACCGGGCGCAGCCCCATCATCGCCGCGCCGGTCGCCCCGCCGACGATCGCCGTCTCGGAGAGCGGCGCGTCGATCACGCGCCACGGCCCGAACTCCTCCTGGAAGCCGAGCGTGACCTTGAACGCGCCGCCGTAGACGCCGACGTCCTCGCCGATCACGAACACGCGCTTGTCGCGGCGCATCTCGCCGCGCAGGCCGTCGCTGATCGCCTGCAGGTAGGTGAGCTCGGCCATTACTTGTGATGCGGCGTGTCGAGGTCCTCGGGCGTCGCGTAGACGCCCTCGAGTAGCGTCGACGGATCCGGCTGCGGCGACTCCTCCGCGCGCTGCAGCGCGTCGTTCAGGAGCTTCTTCACGGAGGCGGCGATCTCGTCCTCCTGCTCGTCCGTCATCTCCGCGTGCTCGCGCAGCCACGTCCGGTACCGCTCGAGCGGGTCGCGCTCCGCCCAGCGCTCGAACAGCTCCTTCGGCACGTAGAACGCGTCGTCGTGGACGGCGTGGCCCTCCATGCGGAGCGTCTGGCACTCGATCAGCGTCGGGCCGCCGCCGTCGCGCGCCTTCTCGATCGCGCGCTTCGCCTCGCGGTAGACGGCGAGGACGTCGGTGCCGTCGACGACGACGCCGTCGAAGCCGTACGCCTGCGCGCGGTCGGCGAGGTGCTCGACCGCGTACTCGAGGTGGGTCGGCGTGGAGTACGCCCACTGGTTGTTGTCGCAGATGAAGACGACCGGCAGCCGGCGAACGCCGGCGAAGTTCATCCCCTCGTGCGTGTCGCCCCGCGCCGACGCTCCCTCGCCGAACCAGGCGACCGCCACGCGCCGCTCGTCGCGGATCCGGAACGCGAGCGCGCAACCCACGGCGACCGGCAGCAGCGCCGGCAGGTGGCTGACCATCGCGATCAGGCCGAGGCGCGCGTCGGCCATGTGGACGTTGCCGTCCCGGCCCTGCGTCGGCCCGTCGGCGCGGCCCATGTACTGGGCGAAGATGCGCCACGGCTCGACGCCGCGCGTGATGTGCACGCCCATGTCGCGGTGCAGCGGCGTGCCGACGTCGTCGGCCCCCATCGCCATCGCGATGCCGACGGAGGCGGCCTCGTTGCCGCGGCCGGTGTAGAAGGAGCCGGGGATCTTCCCCTGCCGGTAGAGGATGTGCCCGCGCTCCTCGACGCCGCGCGTGATCAGCATGTTGCGGTAGATCAGGAGCAGGTCCTCGCGGTCGAGGCCCCATTCCTTCACCTCCTGGAGCGAGCCGCTCGGCTCGGCCACGCGCGCGATCGCCACCGCACCCATCGTAACGACCGCGGTACCGTGACAGGGTGGGCAAGGCCGCCGACTGGCTGCGCGAGGAGCGCCGGAACGTGCTCGGCCACTGGACGGCGTTCTGCCTCGGCTGCGGCGCAGCCCGGCGCTGGTTCGTCGAGCACGAGGACGAGGTGCCGGACCGCTGCGCGGCGTGCGGCGGCAGGATGCTCCGCCGCTGCCCCGCGTGCGGCGCGCCGTTCTCGTCGACGTTCGCCGTCGACTGCGAGGAGTGCGGCACGCGGCTGCGCGAGCCCGAGCTCCTCGGCATGCGCATCCGCCGCGGCCCGTAGCTCTTAGACGCCTCTTACCCTCGTCTGCTCGAATGGCCGCATGAAGAGGCTCTCCAGGCGGACCGTGCTGGTCGCCGTGGTCGCCGCGCTCGCCGGCGGCGGCGCCACCGCCGGGGCGCTCGCCGCATCGGGCGCGTTCGATCCGGGCGCGCAGCGGCAGGCGTTCCTGAACGACGCGGCCGGCCGGCTCGGCGTCTCGTCGCAGCAGCTCGCGGACGCGCTGAAGCAGGCCGCGCTCGACCGCGTCGACGCGGCGCTCGCGGCCGGCACGATCACGCAGGCGCAGGCGGACCGGCTCAAGGCGGCGATCGAGGCGGGCAGGGTCCCGTTCGGTGTGCTCGGCTTCGGCTTCCGGCACGGCTTCGGACTCGGCCTCCGCGTGCGCGCGCAGGGGCTCGCGGCCGCCGCGACCTACCTCGGCCTCTCGCCGGACGAGCTCCGGACCCGGCTCCGGTCGGGCCAGTCGCTTGCCCAGATCGCGCAGGCGCAGGGAAAGACGGTGGACGGGCTCGAGCAGGCGCTGCTCGCGACCGCGAAGGACCGCCTCGACCAGGCCGTCGCGGACGGCAAGCTCACCGGCGCGGAGCGCGACGCGATCCTCTCCCGGCTCGGGACGCGGATCGACAGGCTTGTGAACCGCTCGTTTACGCCGCGGCCGGCGGCCTGATCGCCGAGAAGCGGATCACCGTCACGGTGTCGTCCGCGCCGACCTCGCGGTTGTAGAGCTGGCCCAGGAAGCGGGCGAGGCCCTCCGCGTCCCGGATCTCGGGGTTGTCGTGCTCGATCTCGTTCGGCGACAGCTCGCCGAGGGTCTTCACCTCGACCTTGTCGACGACCGCGTCGAACACGTGCTGCCGCGGCCCGTACCTCGCGCCGCAGAGGACGGAGACGATCATCCCCTTCTGGTACTTGCGGGACTTGTCGCCGAGCCGGATCGTCGCCGTCTTGCGGTGCGAGCGCAGCTGCTGCTCGACGATCGGCGAGTAGAAGTTCAGCGCGAACGCGGGCACCGGTGCCGGATCATATGCCGTGCTCGGCAAGGCGGGTCCTGGCCCGCTCCGCCATGTCCCGCTCGCCCGGGTAGGCGAGCAGGCGCGGGGCCTCGTCGAGCGGCAGCCAGCGCGCCTCCGCAACCTCGTGCCGGTGCTCCGGCGGCAGGTCGTCCAGGCGGCCCCGCTCGTAGCGGACGAGGAAGAACGAGACGACCTTGAAGACCCGCTCGCCGCGCCAGTTGAACCAGTAGCGGACGTCGCCGAGCTTCCCGAGCGACCGGCCGGAGGCGCCCGTCTCCTCCGCGGTCTCGCGCAGCGCGGTCGCCTCGGCGGCCTCGCCCGCGGCGATCTGGCCCTTCGGCAGCGCCCACGTGCCCTCGGGCTTCCCGGCCGGCCTGATCGCCGCCACCATCCAGCGGCCGCGCAGGCGCCGGACGAGCACCGACCCCGCCGAGAACTCGCGCCGCACGGCGCGATCTTAGTCTGCGGTACTCAGATTCCGCTGCTAGACTTGCGCCGCTGGCACTCTCATGGCTAGAGTGCCGACGGATAGCACAAGGCTGTTACAAGGTGGAGGTTCGCATGGATCTGAAGCCGCTTGGCGACCGTCTGATCGTCGAGGTCCTCGAGGAGGAGGAGACGACGGTCGGCGGGATCGTCCTGCCGGACACGGCGAAGGAGAAGCCGCAGCGCGGCCGCGTCCTCGCCGTCGGCCCCGGCGCTCGGGACGACAACGGGGACCACGTCCCCATGGATCTCGAGGAAGGCGACGAGATCATCTTCAGCAAGTACGGCGGCACCGAGATCAAGCTCGGTACCGACGAGGTCCTGATCCTGCGCGAGTCGGACGTGCTCGCGAAGGTCGTCGGCGATCGCGCAGCGGTCGCGTAGGGAGGGATGACGAGGCAATGGCTCACAAGGAGCTGAAGTTCAACGAGGATGCGCGCCGCTCGCTCGAGCGGGGCGTCAACATCCTCGCCGACGCGGTCAAGGTGACCCTTGGCCCGAAGGGGCGCTACGTCGTGCTCGACAAGAAGTTCGGCGCGCCCACGATCACCAACGACGGCGTCACGATCGCGCGCGAGATCGAGGTCGAGGACGTCTTCGAGAACCAGGGCGCACAGCTCGTGCGCGAGGTCGCGACGGCGACGAACGACGTCGCCGGCGACGGCACCACGACGGCGACCGTGCTCGCGCAGGCGATCGTCCGCGAGGGCCTGAAGAACGTCGCGGCCGGCGCGAACCCGATGGCGCTCAAGCGCGGCATCGAGAAGGCCGTCGACAAGGTGACGGAGAACCTGAAAGCGCAGTCCAAGGACGTCTCGGGCAAGGAGGACATCGCCCGGGTCGCGACCATCTCCTCGCGCGAGCGCGAGATCGGCGACGTGATCGCGGACGCGATCGAGAAGGTCGGCAAGGACGGCGTCGTGAACGTCGAGGAAGGCCAGACGCTGGGCCTCGAGCTCGAGTTCACCGAGGGCATGCAGTTCGACAAGGGCTACCTGTCGCCGTACATGATCACCGACTCCGAGCGGATGGAGGCGGTCCTCGAGGACCCGTACGTCCTCGTCGCGAACCAGAAGATCGGCGCGGTCAAGGACCTCCTGCCGGTGCTCGAGCAGGTGATCCAGGCCGGCAAGCCGCTGCTGATCGTGGCCGAGGACGTCGAGGGCGAGTCGCTCGCGACGATCGTGGTCAACAAGCTGCGCGGCACGTTCCAGGCCGTCGCGGTGAAGGCCCCCGGCTTCGGCGACCGCCGCAAGCGCATGCTCGAGGACATCGCGATCCTCACGGGCGGCGAGGTGATCACCGAGGAGATGGGCCTCAAGCTCGAGAACACGAAGCTCTCGCAGCTCGGCCGTGCCCGCCGCGTCGTCGTCGACAAGGACTCGACGACGATCGTCGACGGCGCCGGCGACTCCGACGCGATCAAGGGCCGCATCAAGCAGCTGAAGCAGGAGATCGAGAACACCGACTCCGACTTCGACCGCGAGAAGCTCCAGGAGCGGCTCGCGAAGCTGTCGGGCGGAGTCGCCGTGGTCAAGGTCGGCGCGGCCACCGAGACCGAGATGAAGGAGAAGAAGCACCGCGTCGAGGACGCCCTGCAGGCGACCCGGGCGGCGCTCGAGGAGGGCATCGTGCCCGGCGGCGGCGTCGCGCTGCTGAACGCGGCCGACGTGATCGGCAAGGAGGTCGCGAAGCTCGACGGCGACGAGAAGACGGGTGCGCAGATCATCCTCCGCGCGCTCGAGGAGCCGGTCCGGCAGCTCGCGACGAACGCGGGGCTCGAGGGCTCCGTGGTCGTCAACCAGGTGCGGACGGCCGAGAAGGGCTTCGGCCTGAACGTCGACTCGGGCCAGACCGAGGACCTGGTCAAGGCCGGGATCATCGACCCGACGATGGTCACGCGCTCGGCGCTGCAGAACGCGGCGTCGATCGCCAAGAACATCCTCACGACCGAGGCGGTCGTCGCCGAGGCGCCGGAGAAGGAGAAGGCCGGCGCGGGCGCGGGCATGCCCGACATGGGGATGATGTAACGAGCCGAAGCGCTCGTGCTTCACGAGAAGGGCGGCCCCAGGGCCGCCCTTCGCCGTTTCGGTCCCGTAACGGTGCCTGGCACCTCACGGTGCCAGGCACCGTGTCAGAAGCTGTACCGCTCCTCCCGCCAGGGATCGGCGTCGTTGTGGTAGCCGTAGCGCTCCCAGAACCCCGGCCGGTCGACGCTCGTCAGCTCGATGCCCCGCAGCCACTTCGCGCTCTTCCAGAAGTACTTGCTCGGGATCACGAGACGCAGGGGGTAGCCGTGCTCGGGCGCGAGCGGCTCGCCGTTCGCCCGGGTTGCGAGCAGCGCGTCGTCGGCCTCGAGGAAGGACAGCGGCACGTTCGAGGTGAAGCCCTGCTCGGCGTGCGCGACGACGAAGCGCGCGGCCGGCTTCGGCTGCGCCAGCTTCGCCAGCTCGAGCCAGTGCACGCCCTCGAACCGCATGTCGAAGCGCGACCAGCGCGTGACGCAGTGGATGTCCTGCGTGTTCGACGTCTGCGGCAGGCGGTTCAGCTCCTCCCATGACAGCTCGAGCTCGCGCTCGATCTCGCCGAAGACGCGCAACGTCCACGCGCTCAGGTCCGGATAGCTCGGCACGTCGCCCGCGTGCAGCACCGGCCACTTCTCGGTGATGTACTGGCCGGGCGGGAGCCGCGCCGGGTCGTAGCCGAGCTCGGCCACCTTCCGCTCCGCCTTCGACCGGAACACGCGATCTAGTCTAGGGAGGGATGTCCACGGTCATGCATGCGACGGCGAGGCGCCCGCGCGCGTACGTGCGCGTCGCGGGGCCCGACGCGGCCGACTACCTGCAGCGGATGCTGTCGAACGACGTGCTCGCGGCCGACTCGGTCGACGCGCTGCTGCTCACGCCGAAGGCGCGCGTGATCGCGCCGGTGCTCGTCTGGCGCCGCGGCGAGGACGACTTCCTGCTGCTCACCGAGCCGGAGCTCGGTGAGGTCGCGCGCACGCACCTGACGCGCATGCGCTTCGCTGCGCGGTGCGAGATCGAGCTCGAGGAGCACGTGTCGACGATCGTGTTCGGCGGCGAGGACGGGATAGCGAATCGCGACTACGGCCGTCCCGCCGTCGAGGTGCTCGATGCGGAGCTCGAGCCGACGCTCGGCGACGAGGAGCTCGAGCGGCTGCGGATCGAGGCCGGGACGCCGCGGTACGGGTTCGAGCTCGACGACCGCGTCCTGCCGGCGGAGGCCGGCCTCGACGAGCGCGCGATCTCGTTCACGAAGGGCTGCTACCCGGGGCAGGAGCCGGTGGCGCGGCAGCGCTACCGCGGCAAGGTGAACCGTCGGCTGCGCGTGCTCGACGTACAGGGTGCCGCGGCGCCGCCGGGAACGCCGGTGCTGTACGACGGTCGCGAGGTCGGCCGCGTGACGAGCGCGGTCCCCGGTCTCGCGCTCGCATACGTGCGCGCCGAGGTGCCGGAGGACGCCGAGCTCGACATCGACGGCGCGACCGCCCGGCTACACTGGCCGGCCGGGCGCCCGTAGCTCAGGGGATAGAGCGCTGCCCTGCGGAGGCAGAGGTCGCATGTTCGAATCATGCCGGGCGCATCGCTCTAACCAAGCCAATTTTGGAACGTCGTGCAGCCGATCCGTGTGCACAAACGCGGCTATGCGGCTCCGGTTTCGAGCCAGTGGCTGAGTTTGTCTCCGCGGATGTAGGTGACGTTCTCGTGCTCGACGAAGGCCTCGGGGAAGTGCCCCCAGATGACTGCGACGGCGTTAACCCAGGTCGGCCGGCCGATCTGTCTCCTCACGGAGTCGGGCGGAGAGATCGCGTGCCTGGCCGCGCAGCCGAGACGCGAGCGTCCTGTAGCGATAAATCTCGTTCGGATCGTCGAACTGACGCGCGACGAGCACGCCGTTCTCGACGCTGATCGTCCCGGACAGGTTCTTCGTCTCTAGCAGGAAGATGCCGCGAGGCCCGGTGACGAGGTGGTCGAGGTTTGCACGCCCCTCCTGTTGGATGTCGTGCTTGACCACCCAGCCGTCTCGTTCCAGCCGCCGAAGCGCTCGCTCCGTCTTCCTTTCGCCCTCCGCGCCCCGCCGCCAGTTGAGCACGTGCTGGGGTGCATCGTCGCGAACGCTCATGATGAGCGAGACCGCAACGGCGCCGACCGCTCCTGCCGCGAACGACCAGGGATCGAGCTTGCGCGTTGCGGCCGTGACGAGCACGAAGAGGAACATTGGCGCGACGGCCATCAGGAGCGGCGCACGCATCCTGCGTCGATACGCGCGCAGGCCCCGTCGGTAGCGGCCGGATGCATACAGCCCCGCCCTCGCCCTGCGAACGACGACCATGGCAAGGGTGTCGGCAACTCAATCGCAAGGTGTTAACCCGTGCATCGCTCGGCCTGGGGCCGTACGCCACGAGCGGGGCGCGTCGCGCGCTGCTCGCAGTCGAGCCGGGTCAGGGCAAGGTCGGGATCGGCGGCGTCCAGCGCGGCGTCCAGCCGTTCACGTACCAGCGGCCGCGCCGCTTGATCAGGTCGACGAAGAACGTGTGCGGGCTGTTGACGGCGCGGTCGGGCGTCGCCAGGAACACCTCCAGGCGCGCGCTCGCCGGCTGCGACTCGTCGACGCGGAGGAAGGTCACCGACGACGTCGCATCGATCGCGTAGGGAACGACGGGGATGCTGCCGGCGGCGAACTGCGCGAGCGTCTCGCCCTGGCGGATCGCGGGGCCGGAGATCGCGTAGGCGGCGGCGAGGTCCTTGCGCGCCACAGCTGTGGCGACGAACCTGCGCACGAGCGGCCGGACGGCCGGGTCGAGCCTCACCGACTCGAGCGGCGCCGGCGCCGGGTAGGTGACGCCCCAGCCGGTCTTCGACTGCGGCTGCCCGTTCGACCCGTAGACCGCGTTGTAGGCGGCGATCCCGGCCGCGAGCGCCGCGACCACCGCCGCCGCCGGCAGCGCGGCGCGCCAGAACTGCCGGCGCCGCCAGAACGGCGTGCGGGCGACGCTGGTGGGACGGGCTCCCATGGCCGGCGACGGACGCACCTCCTCCATTGTGGGCTTTACGCGAAGGTCGCCGGCTCGGATTTGCGCGGCCTAAGCTGGCCTCGATGTCGAAGCGCCGCTTCGGGCTCGCGCTCGTCGTCCTCGGGGCGCTCCTCGGCAGCGTCGCCCCCGCTGCAGGGGCCGACGCGGGAACCGGCAGCTTCTCCTCCAGCGACCCCCTGCTGAACGGGATCTGGGCGGCGTCGGTGAAGACGGCGCAGGACATGCTCGTGCCCGGGCCGCTCACGGTCGACGCGTCGGACCGGCCCTGCGCGATCGACCTGCCGGAGGTGCTGATCGACGGCATCCCGCGCGACCGCTGCCCGTACGTCGGCGACGAGGCCGTGATCGACCGCACGCTCGATGCGTCGACGCCGGACTGGCCGGCGCAGCGCGCGCTGCTGCTCTGGTTCGCGCAGGCGCAGCACGGCGACGGCGCGATCCCCGCCTCGCCGATCTACGGCGGCAACCTCGTCCTCTTCGACTACAACGCCTACTGGGTCCAGGCGCTCGAGACGTACGTGCTGTACTCGGGCGACCTCGGCCTCGCGCGGCAGGTGTGGCCGAGCCTGGTGCGCCTGCTCGACGGCTTCTATCCCGCGCACGCGCAGGCGAACGGGCTGCTCGTCGACGACCTCGGCCCGGCCGACTACGCGTACATCCGCCGTCGCGGCACCGTCGTCGCCTACTACAACGCGCAGTACGTGCTCGCGCTGCGGCAGGCGGCGCAGCTCGCGGGCTGGCTGGGTGAGACGTCCGCGGCGGCGAGCTGGAACGCGCGCGCCGCCTCGGTGGCGGCCGCCGCCGACGCCGCCTTCTGGGACGCGGCCGCCGGCGCCTTCTCCGACACGACCGAGGATCGCGCGACGCATCCCCAGGACGGCAACGCTTTCGCCGTCCTGGCCGGCGTCGCCACGCACGCGCAGGCGCTCTCGGCGCTCTCCTACCTCGCGGGCCACGACTGGCGCGGCTACGGCAACACGATCGTCGACACGCAGAGCTGGGACGGCCCGGCCTGGGGCTGGCAGGCGAACGACCGCGTCTACCCGTTCATGTCGTACTTCGAGCTCGTCGCCCGGTTCGAGCTCGGGCTCGACTCGTCCGCGTTCGACCTGCTGCGCCGCGAGTGGGGCTACATGCTGAAGGAGGGGCCGGGGACGATGTGGGAGACGATCGGGCCCTACGGCGGCCCGCCCACCGACCAGCATCCCTCCTTCGACTCGGGCTGGTCGAGCGGCGCCGCGCCCGCGCTCACGCAGTACGTGCTCGGCGTCGAGCCGACCTCGCCGGGCTTCGCCACGTTCACCGTCACCCCGCACCCGAACGACCTCACCTGGGCTGCCGGCGACGTCCCGACGCCGCACGGGCCGATCCACGTCTCGTGGCGCCGGATCGGCGGAGCGGTCTTTCTGCGCGTGAAGGCGCCTGCCGGGACGGCCTGGACGAACGGCCCGCGGTAGCGACCGGCAGGGAGAGCGGTCGCGCGGGCGAATGCGGCGCCCGAGTGAGCGCGCCGCAGACCCTCGTCCTGAAGACCCATCGCGACCGCCGGAACTGGTGGCAGTCGCCGTGGATCCGCCGCGTCCTGCTATGCGTGCCGACGGCGCTCGTCATCCTCGCGCTGCTGAACGTGTTCGGCCAGCGGCCGGCGACGTCGACCGCGGCCGGCGACGCCGCCCGGCTCACGGTCTACGCGCCGACGCACGCGCGCAGCGGGCTCGTCTACGCGGCGCGCTTTCGCATCGACGCGGTGCGCGACCTGAAGCACGCGAACCTCGTGCTCGACTCCGGCTGGGCCGAGGGCTACACCGTCAACGGGCTTGCGCCGCAGCCGCTGACCGAGGCTTCGGCGAACGGCAGCCTCGAGTTCGGCTTCGGCCACGTCGCCGCCGGCCGCCACCTCACGTTCTGGCTGTCGCTGCAGGTGAACCCGACGAACGTCGGCCGGCACCACCAGGACGTGCGGCTGCTCGACGGCTCGCGGCTCGTCGCGCACGTGCGGCGGACGATCACCATCTTCCCCTGACGAGGAGGGCGCGTGGACATCGTCATCCGGGCCGCCGTCGCCTACGTGTTCATCATCTTCATGCTGCGGATCATCGGACGCCGCGAGCTCTCGACGCTCGCGCCGACCGACCTCGTCCTGCTCGTCGTGATGGGCGACCTGATCCAGAACGGCGTCACGCAGTCCGACTACTCGGTCACCGGCGTCTTCCTCGCAGTGTCGACGTTCGCTCTCCTGACCGTCGCGATGTCGTTCGTCACGTTCAAGTCGCGCCGGGCGGACCGCTTCGTCGAGGGCGAGCCGCTGATCCTCGTGCAGGACGGCAAGCCGGTCGAGAAGAACCTGCGGGCCGAGCGCATCGCGCTCAGCGACATCGCCGAGGAGGCGCGCGGAAACGGCATCGAGTCGCTCGACGACGTCAAATGGTGCGTCCTCGAGACGAGCGGCAGCATGAGCTTCATCAAGAAGCAAGGCTGATGCCGCTCTACCTCACCGAGGACGAGGTCGCGGAGCTGCTCGCGCCCGGCGACGCGCTCGCGGCGGTCGAGGCGTCGTTCGCGCGGCTCGCCGCCGGCGAGGTGGCGACCGCGCCGCGCGAGCGGCTCGAGCTCCCCGACGGACAGTTCGCGCTGATGGCCTGCGTCGACCGAGGCCTCGGCTTCGCGGGCCTGAAGACCTACCTGTGGACGCCGTCGACGACGCCGTTCCTCGTCGTGCTCCTCTCGCTCGACACGCCGCGCGTCGAGGCCGTGATCGAGGCGGACGTGCTGGGACGCTTGCGCACGGCGGCCGCGTCCGCGGTGGCGGCGACGAAGCTCGCGAAGGACGGCGCGGCCTCGCTCGGCGTCTTCGGCTGCGGCCGCCAGGCGGGCGCACACGTCCGCGCGCTGCGCGAGGCGCTGCCGTCGCTCGAGCGCGTGCTCGTCCACTGCCGCGACCGAGCGCGTCTCGAGGCGTTCTGCGTCGAGCACGGCTGCGACGCCGCCGGGTCGCACGCCGACGTCGGCGCGTGCGACGTCGTCGTCACCGCCACGACCTCCCGCGACCCGGTCCTGCGCGGGGAGTGGCTGCAGCCGGGCGCGCTCGTCTGCGCGATCGGCGCCAACGAGCCGACGGCGCGCGAGCTGGACAACGTCGTGCTCGAGCGCGCGACGTTCGTCTGCTGCGACTGGCGCGAGCAGTCGCAACGCGAGGCCGGCGACCTGATCGAGCCCGTCGCGCGCGGCGCGCTCGACTGGCTCGAGGTGCACGAGCTGCAGGACGTCGTCGCGGGCGACGTGAGCGGACGCGTCGATCCCGGCGACATCGTCGTCTTCAAGTCGAACGGGATCCCCGCCTGGGACGTCGCCGCGGCCGCGCGGACGGTCGAGCTCGCGCGCGAGCGCGGCGTGGGACGCGAGCTCGCCTAACCAGAAGCGCGCTCGTCGCGCGCCCGGCCGATCACGTCCTCGCCGATCGCGCGCACGACCTCGGGCCGGTCGAGCAGCCGCTCCACCTGCTCGCGCGAGCAGCGGTTGACGACGTACGGATCCTCGAGGATCTCGGCGAGGTCGCGGCCGCGGTGATGCTCGCGGATCACGTACTCGGCCACCGCGGTCTCGGCGCGCGAGCGCGTCAGCAGGAACGAGAACGCGCCGCGGAGGGAGTCGAGCCAGCCCACGCGCGAGCGATTGTATAGTCGCGCCCGTGAAGGCCCCTGCGCGGGAAGGGCGCTTCGCCGAGCGGGTCGTCGCCGGGCTGGACGACATGGGGCAGCCCGAGCGCGTCGTGATCTGGATCGAGCGGCAGCGCGGCGCGGTCTGGGCCGTCGGCCGCGCCGTCAACCCGCAGCACCGCAGCAGCGAGGAGCCGCGCGCCGACGACTACGTGTGGCAGGGCTACGAGCTCGACGACTGCCTCGAGGCGGCGAACGCGGTGCTCGAGGACGACGTCGTCGTCTCCGAGGAGGACGGGTCGGGCGAGAAGGTCCGCCCGTTCACGCGCGAGGAGCTCCTGGCTCCGCTGGAGCGCTACTTCTTCGGCCGCTGACCGGCTGCCTCGGCGGCCGGCCATTCGAGGTTCGCGTCCGGAATCGGGTCGCCGTGCGGGTCGCGCGTCGGGTAGCCGAGCGCGCGGTCGATGCGCGCCTCGAGCTCCTCGGAGATGACGTGCTCGAGCCGGTCCGCCTCGTCGTGGACGTCGTCGACGTGCAGCCCGAGCGTCTCCGCGAGGTACAGCTCGATCAGACGGTGGTGGCGGATCACCTCGACGGCGACGCGCTCCCCCGCGTCGGTCAGGCGGGCGCCGCGGTACGGCTCGTGCTCGAGCAGCTCGAGCGCTGCGAGCTTCTTCACCATCGCCGACGCGGAGGCCGGCGACACCGACTGGTCGCGCGCGAGCGAGCCGATCGTCACGCGCCCGTCGGCCGCCTGCAGCTTGTAGACGCTCTTCAGGTAGTCCTGGATCGCCTCCGAGAGCGGCGCTGCCTTCGTCATCGTGCGCAGGGTAACCTCGCCCGCGTGGCGATCCGGGTGGGACACAGCGCCGATCCCGACGACGCGTTCATGGCGTGGGCGCTGCAGGCGGGCGTCGTCGACACGCGCGGGCTCGAGCTCGAGACGGTCGCCTCGGACATCCAGACGCTGAACGAATGGGCGCTGGAGGGCCGGCTCGAGGTGACCGCGCTCTCCGCGGGCGCGTACCCCGAGGTCGCGGGCCGCTACCTGCTGCTGCCGCACGGCGCCTCGTTCGGCGAGGGCTACGGGCCGATCGTCGTCGCCCGCGACCCGCTCGGGGCCGACGAGCTGCGCCGCTCCGAGATCGCGATCCCCGGGCGGCTGACGACGGCCTACCTCCTGCTGCGGCTCGCGCTCGGCGACGGGCTCCGCGTGCGCGAGCTGCCGTTCGACCGCGTGCTCGGCGCGGTGCTGGACGGCGAGGCGGACGCAGGCCTGCTGATCCACGAGGGCCAGCTCACCTACGCCGACGCAGGCGTCGCGAAGGTGCTCGACCTCGGCGCCTGGTGGCGCGACGAGACGGGACTGCCGTTGCCGCTCGGGCTCGTGGCCGCGCGCCGCGACCTCGAGCGGCTGGACGACGTCTCCGCCGTGCTGCGCGAGGCGATCGACGCGGGGCTCGAGCACCGCGAGGAGGCGATGCGGCACGCGATGCGCTTCGGCCGCGGCATCGACGCCGCGACCGCCGACGAGTTCGTCGCGATGTACGTGAACGACCTGACGCTCGACATGGGCGAGCGCGGGCGCGCCGCGGTGTCCGAGCTGCTGCGCCGCGCGGGCGCGTCGGTCGAGGCGGAGTTCGCCGCGGCGTGACGCCGGCCGAGCGATACCTCCTGCTCGGGCTGCGCCTCGGTCGGCACGTCGACGGCATCGTCGACTCGTACTACGGCCCCGCCGAGCTGAAGGAGCAGGCCGACCGGGAGGAGCCGGTTCCGCCCGAGGTGCTCGCCGCCGAAGGGGACGCGCTGCTCGCAGAGCTCGACGACGGCTGGCTCCGCGACCTCGTCCGCGGGGCGGCGACCTATGCGCACGTGCTCGCGGGCGAGCCCATCCCGTACGCGGACGAGGTCGAGGCGTGCTTCGGCGTCCGGCCGCGCCGGATCGACCCGGAGGTGTACGCCGAGACGCACGCGAGGCTCGAGGAGCTCCTCCCTGGCGAGGGCCCGCTCGGCGAGCGGCGGCAGGCGTGGCGCGAGCAGAACCGCGTGCCCGAGGACAAGCTGCTCCCCGTGCTCCGCGACGTGCTCGCCGACCTCCGCGCGCGGACGCAGGACCTCTTCGGCCTCCCCGACGGCGAGGAGATCGAGCTCGACGCGGTCGACGACGAGCCGTGGTGGGCGTTCAACTACTACCAGGGCGGCCTGCGAAGCCGTGTCGTCGTGAACGTCGACGTCCCGACGACCTTCGACGACGTCCTCGAGCTCGCGGCGCACGAGGGCTACCCCGGCCACCACACCGAGCGCTCGACGAAGGAGGTCGAGCTCGTCCGCCGGCGCGGCGCGCTCGAGGAGACGCTCAACCTCGTGCCCACGCCGCAGTCGCTGGTCGCGGAGGGGATCGCGGAGACCGCCGTCGAGGTGCTCGGCGACGACGCACGCGAGGCGTTCGTCGAGATCCTGCGCGTGCACGGGATCGAGTACGACGTCGAGCACGCGCTGGCCGTCCGCGAGGCGCTGCGGCCTATCCGCGGCGTCGGCCTCGACGCGGCCCTGCTCCTCCACGAGGACGGCGCGAGCGTCGACGAGGTGGTCGACTTCGTCGTCCGGAACGGCGCCACCACCGAGGAGCGCGCGCGGCACAACGTGCGGTTCGCCCTCGACCCGACCTGGCGCGCGTACGCCGTCTGCTACTCGGCCGGAGGCGAGCTCGCGCGCGCCTACCACCGCAACGATCCGGCGCGCTTCGCGCGCCTGCTGCGCGAGCACGTCCGCGTCCCCGAGCTGCTCGCGTCCTAGACTCCCGCCATGGCGGTTGCGAGCCTCCGGGAGGTGGGCCTCTACATCGACGGCGCGCTCGTCGAGCCAGCGTCGGGCGAGGTGCGCGAGCTGCGCGAGCCGGCGACGGGCGAGCCGCTCGCGCGGGCGGCGATGGCGGGCGAGGCGGACGTCGACCGTGCGGTCGCCGCGGCGCGCGCCGCCCTCGACGGCGCGTGGGGGAAGACGCCGGGCACCGAGCGCTCGCGTCTCCTGCACGCGCTCGCGGACGCCATCGTCGCGAACCGGAAGGAGCTCGCCGAGCTCGAGAGCCGTAACGTCGGCAAGGCGATCTCGTCCGTCAAGGCGGAGCTCGCCGGCGCCGCCGAGAACTTCCGCTTCCACGCCTCGGCGATCGCCTCGATCGCCGGCCGCTCGAACCCGATCGGCGGCTCGCTGCTCTTCTACTCGCAGAAGGAGCCGGTCGGCGTCTGCGGCCAGATCGTGCCGTGGAACTACCCGCTGCTGATGGCGTCGTGGAAGCTCTCGCCGGCGCTCGCCGCCGGCTGCGCGGTCGTGCTGAAGCCGGACCCGCAGACGCCGCTCACGGCGCTGCGGGTCGCCGAGCTCGCGGCGGAGGTCGGCTTCCCGCCGGGCGTGATCAACGTCGTGCCGGGCGACGGCCCGACGACGGGCGCCTACCTCGTCCGCCATCCCGGCGTCGACAAGGTGGCGTTCACCGGCTCGACGCGCACGGGCGGCGAGGTGATGAGGCTCTGCTCCGACCCGATCAAGCGGCTCACGCTCGAGCTCGGCGGCAAGAGCCCGAACCTCGTCTTCGCGGACGCGAACCTCGCCGACGCGCTGCCGGCGAGCGCGTGGGCGATCTACTACTCGGCGGGGCAGTCGTGCGAGGCGCGGTCGCGGCTGCTCGTCGAGCAGCCGGTCTACGACGAGGTCGTGGCGCAGATGACCGACCTCGCCGGCCGCGTGAAGGTCGGCGACCCGCTCGACGCGGAGACGCAGATGGGCTCGCTCATCTCGACCGCGCACCGCGACAAGGTGCACGGCTTCGTCGAGGGCGCGCGGCAGGAGGGCGCCGAGGTGACGGCCGGTGGCGAGCCCGCCGACGGCCCGGGCGCGTTCTACCCGCCGACCGTCGTCGCCCGCACGGACAATTCGATTGCCGCGGCGCAGGAGGAGATCTTCGGCCCGGTCGTGACCGTGATCCCGTTCGCCGACGAGGCCGACGCCGTCCGGATCGCGAACGACGTCAAGTACGGGCTGATGGCGACGGTCTGGACGGGCGACCCTGCGCGCGGCCACCGGATCGCGTCGCGGATCAAGTCGGGCACGGTCGGCATCAACATGCCGTACACCGCGTTCCCGGGCATCCCGTTCGGCGGCTACAAGCAGTCCGGGTTCGGCCGCGAGCTCGCGCTCGAGACGCTCGAGCTCTACCTCGAGACGAAGTCGGTCGTCACCTACACGGGCTCGCGGCCGACCAACCCGTTTGGCCTGTGAAACTCGCGTCCTTAGTTCACTTCGTGAACTAAGGACGTGGGGTCGCGTGTTCTCGAGCGGCTCGACGCGGTCTACGCGATCGCGCAGCACCGGGCCGGCTACTCGCCCGAGGAGGACGCCGCGCACGAGCTCGCGGCCCGGTGGATGCGCGAGGCGGGCCTCGACGTCTCGCGCGACGAGGCGGGGAACCTGTACGGCCGGCGCGGCGACGCGCGCGTCTGGAGCGGCTCGCACCTCGACAGCGTCCCGACGGCCGGCCGCTTCGACGGCGTGCTCGGCGTCGTCGCCGCGATCGAGGCGGCCGGGCGGCTGCCGGACGCGCCGCTCGCGGTCGTCGCCTTTCGGGCCGAGGAGACCGGGCCGATGGGAAGCCGGCGCCTCGCCGAGCTCCCCGAGGCCTTCCTCGAGGTGCACGTCGAGCAGGGGCCGGTGCTGGAGCGGCTGGGCGAGCCGCTCGGCGTCGTCACGGCGATCGCCGGCCAGGCGCGCGGCTCGAAGGTGTTCGAGGGCCGACCCGACCACGCGGGCACGACGCCGATGGACGCGCGGCGGGACGCGCTCGTCGAGGCGGCCCGCTTCGTCCTCCACGTCGAGTCGTGCGCCCGCGACGGGGCAGTCGCCACCGTCGGCGCGGTCGAGGTCGAGCCGAACGCCGTCAACGTCGTCCCGGCGCGGGTCGAGGTGAGCGTCGACGCGCGCGCGCCCGACACGGCGCAGCTCGAGGCGCTGATCGCCGAGATCGGCTTCGAGCCGTCCTGGCGCCTCGATCCGGTCGCGCTCGCCGGCGCCTTCGACGGCGTGCTGCCCGGTGCGCCCCGCCTCGTCTCCGGCGCCGGCCACGACGCGATGGTGCTCGCCGCGGCCGGCGTTCCCGCCTCGATGCTCTTCGTCCGCTCGCTGAACGGCGGCGTCAGCCACCATCCCGACGAGCTGTCGAGCGCCGAGGACGTCGAGCTCGCAGTCGATGCGCTCACCGAGGCGCTCGGTAAGCTCGCCAGATGACGCCGTCCGAGCGCGAGATCATGACCTGGGACGACCTGGGCGAGGGGGCGCGGACGCTCGCGCAGGCGGTCGCCGACGACGGCTACCTCCCCGACATCGTGCTCGGCATCGCGCGCGGCGGGCTCCTGGTCGCCGGCGCGCTCGGCTACGCGCTCGGCGTCAAGAACACGTTCACGATGAACGTCGAGTTCTACACCGGCGTCGACGAGCGGCTCGAGATGCCGATGATCCTGCCGCCGGTCCCCGACCTCGTCGACTTCGCAGAGACGCGCGTCCTCGTCGCCGACGACGTCGCCGACACCGGCGCCACGCTGAAGCTGGTGCAGGAGTTCTGCGCCGGCAAGGTCGCGGAGGTCCGCTGCGCCGTGCTCTACGAGAAGCCGCGCTCGATCGTGCGCTGCGAGTACGTCTGGCGCCGCACCGACCGCTGGATCGTCTTCCCCTGGAGCGCCGACGAGCCGGTCCTGACCGCCCCGCCGGCCGCCGCCGCCCGGGCCTAGATACCGGCCGCAGGGTCGGCTATCGTCGGCCTCGCCCCCCGGCACACCGGCACATTCGCTTCGAGGAGAGGAGCACATTGACCAGGAGGAAGCTCGCGCTCGCCGCGGCCGCTTTCGTGATCGCGGGCGCCGCCGCCGTGCTCGCGCTCGGCACGTCCCCCGGCCGCGCGAAGTCGAACGCCGCCTTCAAGGTGGCGTGGATCTACGTCGGCCCGCACAACGACGGCGGCTGGTCCCAGGCGCACGACGAGGGACGCCAGTACGTGCAGAAGATGCTCGGCTCGAAGGTGCAGACGACCTACAAGGAGAACATCGCCGTCGGCGCGCAGCTCCAGCAGACGGTCGCCAGCCTCGTCAGCCAGGGCTACAAGATGATCTTCGGCACGTCGTACGGGTTCTTCGACAAGGCGCTCGCCGCGAAGTACCCGAACGTCCTGTTCGAGCAGGCGACCGGCACGGACGTCGCTAAGAACCTGGCCGAGTACTTCGGCCGCGCCGAGGACACGGTCTTCCTCTCCGGGATGGCCGCGGGCGCCGCCGCGAAGTGCAACACGATCGGCTACGTCGTCGCCTACCCGATCCCCGAGGTGATCCGGCACGCCAACGCGTTCGCCCTCGGCGCGCAGGTCATGCACCCGGGCGTGAAGGTGCGGCTCGTGTGGACGAACTCGTGGTTCGACCCGGCGAAGGAGAAGAAGGCGGCGCAGAGCCTCGTCGCCGCAGGCGCCTGCGTGCTCGGCCAGAACGTCGACTCGCCCGCGACCGGGCAGTACGCGGAGTCGCAGCACATCCCGTGGGTCGGCTACGACTCGGACGCGTCGAAGTTCGCGCCCAAGTCCTGGCTGACCGCCTCGGTCTACAACTGGGGCCTGTACTACCTCCGCCGCGTGAAGGCGGCGATGAACGGCACGTGGAAGCCCGGCTTCTACTACGGCACGATCAACGACGGCTTCACGAAGCTCGCGCCGTACGGGCCGGGCGTCTCGGCGAAGGCGAAGGCCGCGATCGCGAAGAAGGAGAAGCAGCTCGAGAACGGCAGCTGGTACGAGTTCCAGGGCCCGCTGTACGACCAGTCCGGCAAGCTCCGCGTCAAGAAGGGCGTGCGGATGCAGGTGCTGAAGGGCGGGACGAACAGCCTCTACGGCATGAACTGGCTCGTGAAGGGCGTGATCGGGAGCCCGAAGGGCTAGACGCCCGAGCGGGGAGGGGCGCCGCGCGGCGCCCCTCCCCTCCGGCGCGGCGCGCATGCGGGTCACCGTCGAACGCAGGCTGAGGCAGCCGCGCTGGCTCGCCGTCGCGGTCCCGGCAGGCTCGCTCGTCTTCGCGTTCGGCGTCGCGGCGATCGTGCTCGTCGCGACCGGCCACGACCCGGTCTCGAGCTACCGGCAGCTCTTCGACGCCGCCTTCGTCTCGACGGGGTCGCTCGACCAGACGCTGATCGCGGCGACGCCGCTCGCGTTCACCGGCCTCGCGGCCGCGGCGGCGTTCCGCATGCGCATCTTCAACATCGGCGCCGAGGGGCAGCTCTACATGGGCGCGATCACCGGCGCCGCCGCCGGTCTCTACCTGGGCGGGCGCGGCGGCCCGTCGGCCTTCGTGATCGCGGCCATGGTGGTCGCAGGCTGCGCGGGCGGCGCGGCGTGGGCGTCGATCTCCGGCGTGTTCCGCGCGTTCTTCGGCACGAGCGAGATCCTCACCTCGCTGATGCTCAACTACGTCGCGGGCTACGTCCTCACCTACCTGATCTTCCAGAGCGAGTCGTACTGGCGGCAGACGAAGGGCTTCAACGCGACCGTCTTCCCGACCGGGAAGCCGCTGCCGTCGTCGGCCGTGTGGCCCGGCCTGACGGTGCACGCGCAGGGCGGCATCGTGCTGCCGCTCGGCGCCGGGCTCGCGGTGCTGGCGGCGGTCGTGCTCTGGGCGCTCTACCGCCGCACGCGCTTCGGCTTCGAGGTGCAGGTGCTGGGCGACTCCGCCGGCGCCGCGCGGTACGCGGGCGTGCGGACGCGGCGGAAGATCCTCGCGGTGATGGCGATCTCGGGCGCGATCGCCGGCCTCGGCGGCGTCAGCCAGGACGGCGACTTCCGGCACGCGCTCGACGGCGACCCGAACGGCCTGCAGAAGCAGGCGTACGGCTACTCGGGGATCGTCGTCGCCGCGCTCGGCCGCTACAACCCGTTCGCGGTCGTGCTGATCGCGTTCCTGATCGGCGGCCTCGACAACGCGGGCAACACGCTGCAGGGCGCCGACTTCCCGTCCGGCCTCGTCGGCGTGATCCAGGGGATCATCCTCTTCTCGGCGCTCGGCGGCGAGCTGCTCGTCCGGCACCGCGTGCGCGTCGTCCGCCGCGCGTCCGCCGTCGCTGCCGCGCCACCCGCCGCGGCGCCGGAGGCCTCGCCGTGAACAACTCGCTCGTCGTCGCGCTGATCGCGTCCGGCGTCGCCTACGGCACGCCGCTCCTCTTCGGCGCGCTCGGCGAGCTGCTCGCCGAGCGGTCGGGCGTCCTCAACCTCGGCGTCGAGGGGATGATGCTCGTCGGCGCCGTGATGGGCTTCTGGACGGTGCAGCGCGTCCACGGCGGCTCCGCGCTCGCGCTCGTGCTCGCGATCGTCGTGGCCGCGGTCGCCGGAACCGCGATGGCGGCCATCCACGCATTCCTCGTGATCACGCTGCGCGCGAGCCAGATCGTCTCCGGTCTCGCGCTGACGATCTTCGCCGGCGCGGCGGGGCTCTCGTCGTACCTCGGCAACGACCTGAACCTCTCCGGCCTGCCGGCCTCGCACGCCTTCCACCCGGTCTTCCCGAACAGCATGCAGAGCTGGCCGATCGTCGGCCCGATCGTCTTCGGCCAGAACCCGCTCGTCTACGCGTCGTGGGTGTGCGTGATCGCGGTCGCGTTCTACCTCGCGCGCACGCGGCCGGGCCTGAACCTGCGCGCGGTCGGGGAGGCGCCGGGCGCGGCCGACGCGATGGGGATCGACGTCGTCAAGTACCGCTACGCGCACACGCTCGCGGGCGGCGCGTTCGCGGGCATCGCCGGCGCGACGGTCACGCTCGCGATCACGCCGCAGTGGGTGAGCGGCATCACCGGCGGAGCGGGCTGGATCGCGATCGCGCTCGTCATCTTCGCGTTCTGGCGGCCCGAGCTCTGCCTCGTCGGCGCGTATTTCTTCGGCGCCATGCAGGCGCTCGCGCCCGAGCTGCAGGCGCGCAACATCAGCCTCGGCCCGACCGAGCTCTGGACGAACTCGCTGCCGTACGCGGCGACGGTGATCGTCCTCGTCGTGGTGTCCTCGCGCGGGGCGCGGCGCAGGCTGGGGGCGCCCGCCGCGCTCGGGGTGCCCTACGTGCGGGAGGAGGCGTGACCGCCGACGGGGTCGCCGTCGAGGCGCGCGCGATCACGAAGCGCTTCCCGGGCGTGCTGGCGAACGACGCGGTCGACTTCGAGGCGCGGCGGGGCGAGGTGCACGCGCTGCTCGGCGAGAACGGCGCCGGCAAGTCGACGCTGTCGCACATCTTGAGCGGCCTCTACCGGCCGGACGACGGCGAGATCCGGCTGCACGGACAGCCGATCTCGTTCCACTCGCCGCGCGACGCGATCGACGCCGGCGTCTGCATGGTCCACCAGCACTTCCGCCTCGTCGAGCGGTTCACCGTGGCCGAGAACCTGATCCTCGGCGACCGCCGCGGCGCGGGACGCCGCTTCCGCATCGACCCGACCGCGGTCGAGGCGCAGGTGCGGAAGCTCGGCGAGCGCTACCGGCTGCCGGTCAACCCGCGCGCCCGCATCTGGCAGCTCTCCGTGGGCGAGCGGCAGCGGGTCGAGATCCTGAACGCGCTCTACCAGGAGGCACGGGTGCTGATCCTCGACGAGCCGACCGCCGTCCTGACGCCCGACGAGGCCGACACGCTCTTCGAGACGCTCCGCGAGATCGTCGCCGAGGGCCGGACGGTGATCTTCATCTCGCACAAGCTCAACGAGGTGAAGGCCGTCTCGGACCGGGTGACGGTGCTGCGGGCGGGCCGGGCGGTCGCGACGGTGGTGACGGCGGACGCGAGCCCGCAGTCGCTCGCCTCGCTGATGATCGGCCGCACGTTCGAGCTCGCGACGCGCCGCCGCGACACGGCGACGCGCGGCGACGCGGTGCTCGACGTGCGTGACCTCTGGGTCGAGGGTGACCGGGGCTCGACGGCGGTCAAGGGCGTCGAGCTGACGGTGGGCGGGGGCGAGATCGTCGCGATCGCGGGCGTGGCCGGCAACGGGCAGCGCGAGCTGGCCGAGGCGATCGCCGGCGTCCGGCCCCGGACGCGCGGCACCGTGCGCGTCGCCGGCAGGGCGCTGCGGAGCGGCGATCCGCGCGCCGCGCACCGCGCCGGGCTCGGGTTCGTCCCGGAGGACCGGCTCGGCATGGGCGTCGCGCCGAACCTGCCGTTGACGATGAACGTCGAGCTGAAGTCGTACCGGCACGGGACGCTCGGCCCGTTCCTGCGGCTGCGGCGGATGCGCGAGCGGGCGCTGGCCGCGATTCGCGCCTACGAGATCAAGGCGCCGGGGCCGGACGCGGAAGCCGACACGCTCTCGGGCGGCAACATCCAGAAGCTCGTGCTCGCGCGCGAGTTCGCAGGGGAGCTGCGGGTGCTGATCGCGGCGTCGCCGACGCGCGGCCTCGACGTCGGCGCCGTCGACACCGTCCACGGCCACCTCTGCGACGCGGCCGAGCGCGGCGTCGGGGTGCTGCTGATCAGCGAGGACCTCGACGAGATCCTCGCGCTCGCCGACCGCATCCTCGTCATGTACGAGGGCCGGCTGTCGCAGGTCGAGCGCCGCGACGACATGGACGAGATCGCCGCGCTGATGGCGGGTGCCGAAAATGCCCGTCCTTAGGTCGTCGAAGACGACCTAAGAGCTCCTTTCGTAATGAAGGGACCTCTGGCTTGACGGCGAAGGCCGTCGGCATCCGTTGTCAAGCTGAGAGGGGTGTCGATGGCCACTGCGCCGTGGGTCGTCTCGGACGAGCTGTGGGAGCTGGTGGAGCCGCTTTTGCCGGTGAAGCCGCGTCGGTTTCGTTACCCGGGCCGGAAGCGGTTGCCGGACCGGCAGGCGCTGCAGGGTGTTCTGTTCGTGTTGCACACGGGGATCTCGTGGACGCATCTGCCGTCCGAGCTGGGCTTTGGTTCCGGGGTGACCTGCTGGCGGCGGCTGGAGGAGTGGCAGAAGGCGGGCGTGTGGGAGCGGCTGCACGAGCTGCTGCTTGCCCGCTTGCGCGCCGCCGGTGAGATCGAGTGGTCGCGAGCGGTCGCCGACGCCAGCCACGTGCAGGCGAAAAAGGGGGCTCCGCGACGGGCCCGAGCCCGGTTGACAGAGCCAGAAACGGCTCCAAGCACCACCTGCTCGTCGACGCGACCGGGATCCCGCTCGCCTGGACGCTGACCGGCGGCAACCGCCACGACAACACGCAGCTGATCGCGCTGGTTGATCGGGTGCCGCCCGTGCGAGGCAAGCCGGGCCGGCCGAAGCGGCGGCCGCAACGTCTTACCGCCGACCGCGGCTACGACTCCGACAGCCACCGCCGTCAGCTGCGCGAACGCGGGATCACACCCGAGATCGCCCGCCGCAAGACCGGCCACGGCTCCGGGCTCGGCCGCTACCGCTGGGTCGTCGAACGCACCTTCGCCTGGCTGCACCAATTCAAACGGCTGCTCGTCCGCTACGACCGCCGCGCCGAAATCCACGAAGCCTTCCTCGCACTCGGCTGCAGCCTCGTCTGCTACCGCCGACTCAGGAACAGCTCATTGTGAAAGGAGCTCTAAGGACGCGAGTTCTACGTCTCCCGGAACGAGATGGGCTGCGCGCCCTCCCAGAGGGTTCGCCGGCCGAGCTCCTTCAGCTGCTCCTGCCCCTCGACGAGCGTGGCGAAGTGGTTCGCCCAGAGCTGTCCCGCCTTCGAGGCGAAGTTGCAGTAGCCGTAGGGAAAGAGCAGCTCGGTCTCGCTCTGGCCGCCCGGGTAGAGCGCGAGCTCGCCCGGGTGCGGGTACGACGTCGCGTTCTCGGGGCCGATGCCGAGGTCGCGGTCACCCCAGGGGATCCAGTTCGACTCGCCGCTCCAGCGGCAGTGGATGATGCGGTCCTCGAAGGGCAGGATCCCGCGGAAGGCCGCCACGGTCTGCGGCGCCAGCTCCTCCTCGAAGCGGGCGACGAAGCGCAGGCCGGAGGCGACGATCTCGAGCACGGGCGGCAGGCTACCTTCCGAGCGACCGGAGCCACCGCGCGAGCACGTCGCGCTCGGCCTGCGTCATGTGCGTCGCGTTGCCGAGCGGCATCGCGTGCGTGTCGACCGCCATCGCCTTGATGCCGGCCGCGTTCGCGCGGATCCCGGCGGCGCTGTCCAGGTGCACGCCCTGCGGCGCGGACACGCCGTGGTGGCAGGTGGAGCAGCGGCGGAGCACGATCGCCTGCACCTGCGAGAACGGCGGCGGCGGGCCGGCCACCGCCGGCGACGACGGCCGGATCAGCAGCGCGACGGCGACGATCCCGGCGGCGCCGACGCCGAGGATCGGCCAGACGTTCATCCCGCGGTGGCGCAGGTTGAAGTAGTGGCGCACGAGCGCGCCGATCGCCATCAGCGCGACCAGGATCAGCCACGCGTGCGCGTGCCCGTACGTGAATGCGAAGTGGTTCGAGAGCATCGCGAACACGACCGGCAGCGTCAGGTAGTTGTTGTGCACCGAGCGCGTCTTGCCGCGCGCGTTCCAGCGCGGGTCCGGCTCGCGCCCGTCCTCCTTTGCGCGCACCAGCTCCCAGTGCGCCGGGATGATCACGAAGAAGACGTTGCCGACCATCATCGTGCCGACCATCGCGCCCACCTCGAGGTACGCGGCGCGCGGGGCGAACAGCCGCGACGCGCCCCACGCCGACGCGCAGACGAACGCGAAGACGAGCAGCGCGAGCAGCGCCTCCTCGCGGGCGAAGGTGCGGCAGAGCCCGTCGTAGACGAGCCATGCGACGACGAGGCCCGCGATCGAGATCAGGATCGCCTGCCACGCGCGCAGGTCGGCGACGCTCGGGTCGACGAGCATCGTCGACGCGTGCGAGTAGTAGACGGCGATGAAGAGCGCGAAGCCGGAGAGCCAGGTCGTGTACGCCTCCCACTTGAACCAGTGGAGCGTCTCGGGCAGCCGCGCCGGCGCGAGGCGGAACTTCTCGACCCGGTAGAAGCCGCCGCCGTGGATCTCCCACGCCTCGCCGCCGATGCCGCGGTCGGAGTCGCGCGGGTCGCGCGGCGGCTCGAGATGGTTGTCGAGCGCGATGAAGTAGAACGAGGCGCCGATCCACGCGATCGCCGCGATTACGTGCAGCCAGCGGAAGAGCAGGTCGCCCCAGCCCCACCAGTAGTCGCTCAGCGCGAGGAGCGTCGCCACCGGCCTGTGTTGTCGTCTCGATCGTTCGAGTAACGATCGAGTGCGATCTGCACCAGCTCGTCCACCCCGGTCGCCAGCTCCTCCTCGCGCGTGCGCGCGAGGCGCTCGCGCAGCACGGGGACGATCTCGCGCCGCGGCCGGCCGTTCACGAAGACGACGAACCGGAAGCCGAACTTCTCCTCGTAGGCGCGGTTCAGCTCCGCGAGCTCCGCCAGCACCGCGGGGTCGTCGTCGGACCCCTGCTCGGCGCGCGAGCGCGCGGACAGCCCGCGCCGCGCGCCGATCGCCGGGTGCGCGTCGAGCACCTCCTTCTTCTCCTCGTCGCTCAGCCCTTGCGCGACCTCGCGTGCACGGCCGAGCGGGTCGTCGAGCTCCGCGAGCCGCTCGACGAGGCGCGTGCGGCCCTCGAACAGCTCCGCGAGCTCGTCGACGCTCAGCTGCCGCGGTAGCTCGCGCACGCGTAGGACGAGATCAGCAGCGGAACGTGGTAGTGGCCCTCGGCGAGCTGAAGCTCGAGCTCGACGCGCGTGAAGAACGGCGACGGCGGGTGGAAGACGAGCCGATACGTCCCGGATTCGCCTTCCGCGAGACGAGCGATCCGCCCGTCCGAGTCGGTGACGCCGTCGCCGGCGAGCGAGCCGTCGTCGCGGTACAGCTCGACCCGCACCCCGGCGGCCGGCCGGCCGCGCTCCGTGTCGAGGACGTGCGTCGAGATCGTCACCGCTCGCTCCACAGTCTGCGCGCCTGTTTGCGGTGCTCGCGCGCGATCTCCTGCTCGTCGGCGCGCACGAGGGCGCCGCCGCGCACGACCGGCTCGCCGCCGACGAGGAGCGTGTCGACCCGGTGCGGCCCGGAGAGGACGAGCGCGGCGGGCAGGTCGTCGGCGCCGCCCAGCTCGAGCCCGTCGGCGCGCCAGACCGCGACGTCGGCGCGCTTGCCCGGCTCGAGCGAGCCGAGGTCGTCGCGCCGGAGCACGGCCGCGCCGCCGCGCGTCGCGAGGCGCAGCGCGTCGCGCGCCGTCAGCGCGCTCGGGCCGCCGCGCCCGCGCGCGACCAGCAGCGCCTGCCGCACCTCCGCGAAGAGGTCGCTCCGCTCGTTCGACGCGCTGCCGTCGACGCCGAGCCCGACCCGCACGCCCGCGTCGACCAGCTCGCGCACGGGCGCGACGCCGGCGCCGAGACGCAGGTTGGACGACGGACAGTGCGCGACGCCCATGTCGGCGCGGGCGAACGTCTGCACGTCGCCCGTCGAGAGATGGATGCAGTGCGCGCACCACACGTCCTCCGCGATCCAGCCGACGCGCTCGAGGTACTCGACCGGCGTGCAGCCGTACAGCTCGGCGCAGTAGGCGTCCTCCTCGAGCGTCTCGGCGAGGTGCGTGTGCAGCTGCAGCCCGAGCTCGCGCGCCAGCGTCACCGACTCGACCATCAGGCGCGTGGTGACGGAGAAGGGCGAGCACGGGGCGACGGCGATCTGCTGCATCGCGCCGTCGACGAGGCCGTGCAGGCGCTCGGTGTCGGCGAGCACCGCGTCGACGTCCTCGACGAGCGAATCGGGCGGTAGGCCGCCGTCCGACTCGCCGAGGTCCATCGAGCCGCGCGAGGCGACGATGCGCACTCCGAGCTCGGCCGCGGCGCGCAGCTCCGCCTCGACGAGCCCCGAGACGCCGCGCGGAAAGAGGTAGTGATGGTCGAAGACCGTGCTGCAGCCGGAGAGCGCGAGCTCCGCGAGGCCGGTGCGCGCGGCGGCGTACTCCATCTCGTCGTCGAGCCGCGCCCAGACCGGGTAGAGCTCGCGCAGCCACGTGAACAGGTCGGCTTCCTGCGCCCGCGCCCGCGTGAGCGTCTGGTACAGGTGGTGGTGCGTGTTGACGAGGCCGGGCGTGACCACCGCGCCGCCGAGATCCTCGAACGCGCCCGGCGGGTCGCCCGCGCCGACCTCCGCGACCAGCCCGTCCTCGATCCGCAGCCAGCCGCGCTCGTGCTCCGTGCCCGCGTCGTCCATCGTGACGACCCACGCCTTCCCCAGGATCATGCGCCGGTTCCCAACGGTACGAGCTCGAAGCGGTCGACGTCGACGAGCCCGCGGTCGGTGATCTTCAGCGCCGGGATCACGCTCAGCGCGAGGAACGAGAGGTGCTGGAACGGCGCTTCGAGCGTGCAGCCGAGGCCGCGGGCGGCCTCGACGACGGCCCGCGAGGCGGCGACCACCTCCTCGAGCCGCGCGTCCGAGAGCAGGCCGGCGACCGGCAGCGGCAGCTCCGCGAGCACTTCGGCGCCGTCGACGACGACGATGCCGCCGCCGCGGTTCGCGAGCCGGCGCACGGCCGCGGCCATCGACGCGTCGTTCATGCCGACGACGACCACGTTGTGCGCGTCGTGCGCGACCGTCGAGGCGAGCGCGCCCCGACTCAGGCCGAAGCCGCGCACGAAGCCGAGCCCGACGCGGCCGGTGCCGAGGTGGCGCTCGACGACGGCGATCTTGGCGAGGTCGCGGTCGGGGTCGGCGAGCGCCTCACCCGCGTGCACACGCGGTTCCTCGGCCAGCTCCTCGGTCACGATCTGCCCCGGCACGACGCCGATCACGCGCGCGCGGCCTCCGTGCCAGGGGACTCGGAAGACCTCCGGGCCGAGCGCCCCGATCCGGACCGTGTGGCGCACCCAGTCCGGCACGTCCGCCCGTGCGATCTCGGCCACCGGCGCGCCGTCCTTCAGGACCTGCTCCGGCACGAAGCGTTCGAGATCGGGGAGCACGAGCAGGTCGGCGCGGTAGCCCGGCGCGACCGCGCCCACGTCGCGCAGTCCGTGCCAGAGCGCGGGCGAGAGCGTCGCGCAGACGAGCGCGTCCTCCGGAGGGATGCCGTACGCGACCGCGTCGCGCACCATCGAGTTGACGTGGCCGTCGTCGGCGATGTGCTCCGGCTCGCGGTCGTCGGTGCAGAAGGCGATCCGGCCGGGGCCGTACTCGGCGAGCAGCGGCAGCAGCGCGTACAGGTTCCGGGCCGCGGACCCCTCGCGGATCAGCAGCCACATCCCGGCCCGCAGCCGCTCGCGGCCCTCCTCGAGCGACGACGCCTCGTGGTCGGAGCGGATGCCGGCGGCCGCGTAGGCGCTGAGCGCCTTGCCGCGCACGCCCGGCGCGTGCCCGTCGACGTGCTCGGCGAGCGCGAGCTTGGCCAGCTCCGCGGGGGCGCCGGCGACCACGCCGGGGAAGTTCATCATCTCGGCGAGCCCGAGCACCCGCCGGCGCCGCAGGAGCGCGTCGAGGTCGCCGGTCGTCAGCGCGCGCCGCGGCGACTCGAAGCTGGACGCCGGCACGCACGAAGACGCCATGAAGTAGACGTCGAGCGGCAGCCCCGCCGTCGCGTCGAGGAGCCAGTGGACGCCGTCCGTGCCGAGGACGTTCGCGATCTCGTGCGGGTCGGCGACGACCGCGGTCGTCCCGAACGGGAGCAGCAGGCGCGCGAGCTCGTCGACCAGCAGCTTCGACGACTCGAGGTGCATGTGCGCGTCGACGAAGCCCGGCACGATCCACCGCCCGGAGGCGTCCACCGTCTCGCGCCCCTCGTAGTCGCCGAGGCCGGCGACGTACCCGTCCGCGACCGCGACGTCGACCTCCAGCCACTCGCGCGTGAAGACCGAGAGCACCTTCCCGCCGCGCACGACCAGGTCGGCCGGCTCGTCGCCGCGTGCGACGGCGATCCTGCGCGAAAGGGGTGAAGACACTGATCGGGAACCGTACAGTTCGGCCGTGGACGTGCTCACCCCGAGATCGCTGCCGGAGGCGCTCGCGCTGAAGGCGGAGCATCCCGACGCGCTGCCGGTGCAGGGTGGGACGGACGTGCTCGTCGCGCTGAACTTCGACCGCTCGCGGCCGCAGACGGTGCTGAACCTGAACGAGGTGGCGGAGCTGCGCGGCTGGTCGCGCGACAACGGCACGCTCCGGATCGGCGCGGGGCTCACCTACACCGAGGCGATGCGGGGCGAGCTCGCCGGCCTGCTGCCCGCGCTCGCGGAGGCGTCGCGCACGGTCGGCTCGCCGCAGATCCGGAACCGCGGCACGATCGGCGGGAACCTCGGCACCGCCTCGCCGGCGGGTGACGCGCTGCCGCCGCTCGTGGTCGAGGACGCGCAGGTCGAGTGCGCGTCGGTGCGCGGCACGCGGCTCGTGCCGATCGGAGACTTCGTCACGGGCGTGAAGCGGAACGCGCTCGAGCCGGACGAGCTGATCGCCGCCGTGCACGTCGAGCCGAGCGGCTCGCCGCAGACGTTCATGAAGGTCGGCCCGCGGAACGCGATGGTGATCGCCGTCGTGTCGCTCGCCGTCTCGGCGGGCGACGAGCTGCGCGCGTCGTTCGGCTCGGCCTCGCCGAGGCCGGTGCTCGTGCGCGCCCCGCGCGAGGAGGCGGAGAGCTTCCCCGACCGGGTCGCCGACGCTGCCGGCCCGATCGACGACGTGCGCGGCACCGCACGCTACCGCCGGCACGCGCTGCGGGTATTGACGCGACGCGCCCTGGAGCGGGTGCTCGCATGAGGATCTCGCTCACCGTGAACGGGAGGCGCTGCGAGGCCGACTGCTGGGAGGGCGAGTCGCTGCTCTTCGCGCTGCGCGAGAAGCTCGGCTTCCCCGGCTCGAAGAACGCCTGCGAGCAGGGCGAGTGCGGCTCGTGCTCGATGCTGCTCGACGGCGTGCTCGTCTGCTCGTGCCTCGTCCTCGCCGCGCAGGCGGACGGGCACGAGGTGACGACCGTGGAGGGGCTCGCGGACGGAGACGAGCTGCACCCGGTGCAGCAGGCGTTCGTCGACGCCGGCGCGGTGCAATGCGGCTTCTGCACGCCGGGGCTCGTCGTCGCGACCGCCGACCTGCTGCGGCGGAGCCCGCAGCCCACCGACGACGAGATCCGGGAGGCGCTGTCGGGCAACCTCTGCCGCTGCACGGGCTACGCCAAGATCTTCGACGCCGTGCGCGCCGCGGCCGCCGCGCTGTGACCGGAACCGCGGCGCAGCCGCTCCAGGTCGGACGCGTCGGCGAGCTCGTCGCGCGCGTCGACGCGCCGCCGAAGGTGCAGGGCGCGTTCGCGTACGCCAGCGACCTGTCGGCGCCCGGGATGCTGTGGGGCCACACCCTCCGCAGCCCCCACGCGCACGCGCGCATCGAGTCGATCGACGTCTCGGAGGCGCTGACGATGCCGGGCGTGCACGCGGTGCTGACGCACGAGGACGTCCCGGGCGAGAAGCGCTACGGGCTCGAGTTCCCCGACCAGCCGGTGCTGGCGATCGACCGCGTCCTCTACTTCGGCGAGCCGGTGGCGCTCGTCGCCGCCGAGCACCCCGAGCAGGCGCGCCGCGCGGCCGGGCGGATCCGCGTCGCCTACGAGCCGCTCGAGCCGGTGGCGGACATGGAGCGCGCGCTCGTCGAGGGGCCGGACCTGCACCCCGAGAAGCCGACGCAGGGCCACGGTTACCGCGAGGACCCGAGGCCGAACGTCGTCCGCCACCTCGTGATCCGCCACGGCGACCCCGACGCCGCCGGCGACGTGACGGTGAGCGGCTTCTACGAGGTCGGCAGCCAGGACCAGGCCTTCCTCGGGCCGGAATCGGGGCTGGCGGTTCCGGACGGCGAGGGCGGCGTCGACATCTACGTGGCGACGCAGTGGCTGCACGTCGACCGCGAGCAGGTCGCGCCCTGTCTCGGCCTGCCGCTCGAGCAGGTTCGCATCCACCTGGCGGGCGTGGGCGGCGCGTTCGGCGGCCGCGAGGACCTCTCGATGCAGATCCACGGCGCGATGCTCGCGCTGCACGCGAACCGACCGGTGAAGATGGTCTACAACCGCGAGGAGTCGTTCACCGGCCACGTGCACCGGCATCCCGCGCGCATCTGGGCCGAGCATCGCGCGACGCGCGAGGGGCGGCTCGTCTGCGTGCGGATGCGGATCCTGCTCGACGGCGGCGCCTACGCGTCGAGCTCGACGGCCGTCGCGTCGAACGCCGCCTCGTTCGCGGTCGGGCCCTACGCGGTCCCGAACGCGCTGATCGAGTCGACCGCCGTCTACACCAACAACCCGCCGTGCGGCGCGATGCGCGGCTTCGGCGCGGTGCAGACCTGCTTCGCCGCCGAGGCGCAGATGGACCGGCTCGCCGCCGCGCTCGACATCGACCCGGTCGAGCTGCGGCTCCTGAACGCGCTCGCGCCGGGCGACACGCTGCCGACCGGCCAGCCGATCACCGGCTCGCTGCCGGTCGCGGAGCTGATCCGCGAGGCGGCCGCGCTCGAGCCGCCGCCGCCCGAGGAGCTGCCGCGCGACCCGATCCGGCTGCCCGGCGGCGCGGGCAACACGACGCGCGGGGAGGGCGTGCGGCGGGGCGTCGGCTTCGCCGTCGGGTTCAAGAACATCGCGTACTCCGAGGGCTTCGACGACTCCTGCGCCGCGCGCGTGCGGCTCCTGCCCGACGGCTCGGCCGAGGTGCACTGCGCCGCCGCCGAGGTGGGCCAGGGCGTGACCGGCGTCATCCTCCAGGTGGCGCGCACCGAGCTCGGGATCGACGACGTCCGCCTGGCGCCGGGCCAGACTGCGACCGTCGGCTCCTCGGGCTCGGCGTCCGCCTCCCGCATGACCTGGATGGCGGCCGGCGCCGTGCGCGACGCCTGCCGCGCCGCGCTCGACGAGCGCGAGCGGCTCGGCGAGGACGCGGAGGTGGACGTCGAGCGCGTCTACCGCCACCCGCGCACGACGCCGCTCGACCCCGAGACCGGCCAGATCACCGGCGAGCGCGCGCACGTCGCGTTCGCGGCGTGCGCGATGAAGGTCGTCGTCGAGGTCGACGTGGAGCTCGGGCTCAGCCGCGTCGTCTGGATCGGCGCCGCGCAGGACGTCGGCCGTGCCGTGAACCCGCAGCAGGTGGAGGGGCAGATCGAGGGCGGCACCGCGCAAGGCCTCGGGCTCGCGCTGATGGAGGAGATCCAGACCCGCGACGGGCTGATCACGAACGCGAGCTTCACCGACTACCTGATCCCGACCGCGCTCGACATGCCGCCGGTCGAGTCGGTGCTGATCGAGGAGCCCGAGCCAGACGCGCCGTACGGGGCGAAGGGCGTGGGCGAGCCGCCGACGGTCGTCTCGACCGCGGCGATCGTCTCGGCCCTGCGTGCGGCGACCGGCCGCGAGCTCACCCGCGTCCCCGTCCGCCCGGACGACATCTGCCTCTGACGAAATGCGCGTCCTTAGTTCACTGCGTGAACTAAGGACGGGAGTTTCGGGCTCGCACGCCCTCGTCGGGCGGCGGCGCCGCCGCCGGCTCGCGTTGCACGACGAGCGCGACCGCGGCCACGATCACGACCGCTCCGGTCAGCAGCCGCCACGTCAGGTGCTCGCCGCGGAAGAGCACCCCGAGCGCGATCGCGACGACCGGATTGACGTACGCGTAGGTCGACACGAGCCCGAGCGGCGCGTTCGCGAGGAGCCACACGTAGGCCGTGTAGCCGATCACCGACCCGAAGCTGACGAGATAGAGCCAGCCGCCGATCGAGCCGGCCGAGGGCGAGAAGTGGTGGAGAGTGAAGAGCGACGGCACGAGCATCACGAGCCCGCCCGCGAGCATCTCGTACGCCGTCGCCGCGAACGGGTCGTCGGGCATCGCCGCGCGCGCCGAGACGACCGAGCCCGTCGACCACATCACCGCCGAGACGAGGCAGAGCGCGATTCCCGACAGGTGCGCGCCGCCGGACGGATGCGCCAGCACCGCGACCCCGGCGAAGCCGATGCCGACGCCGAGCAGCGCCTGCCACGGGAGGCGCTCGCGCGCCGCCAGGCGGAACAGCACGACCCACAGCGGCACCGAGGCGATGATCAGCGACGCGAGGCCCGTCGCCACCCGGCGCTCGGCGAAGAAGAGCACCGCGTTCGCGCCCGGCAGCAGGCAGCCCACGACGAGGCACGACGCGAGCGCGCGCCGCTCGACGCGCAGCGAGCCGCCGCGGGCGCGGACGACGCCCGCCATCAGCGCGCCCGCGGTGATGAACCGCGTCGAGGCGGCGAAGAGCGGCGGGATCGTCTCGCCGGCGATCGCGATGCCGAGGTACGTCGAGCCCCAGATCACGTAGACCGTGACCAGCGCGGTCCACGTCTTGCCGCTGTGCGACACCTGCTAACGAACGAGCGAGAGCGCCGCGCCGATTCCCAGCAGCACGATCCCCGCCGCGCGCGGCGCGGAGATGCCGATGCGCTCGACGCCGAAGAGGCCGAAGCGGTCGATCGCCGCGCCCATCACGAGCTGGCCCGCGATCAGGATCCCGATCGTCGCCGTCGCGCCGATCCGCGGCTGCGCGAAGGTGATCGCCGTGACCACGGTCAGCCCCATCAGCCCGCCGATCCACATCCACGCAGGCGTGCGCAGCACGTGGCCGAGGCCGCCGATCCCGCCCCGCGCGGCGACGAGGAGCAGGAGGGAGAACGCGAGCTGCACCGCCGTCGAGAACGACAGCGCCTCGAAGACGCCGATCCTGCCGCCGAACCGCCCCATCACGGCGACCTGCACCGAGCCGGCCAGGCCCGCGATCGTCGCGAGGGCGATCGCGAGCGACGTCACGCAGCGTTCGGGTCGTTCTGCCAGAGGTTGAAGCTGTTGCCCTCCGTGTCCGTGCAGGCCGCGAACCAGCCGTGCGTCGGCACCGGCTGCTTCTCGTCGGCGGTGCCGCCGAGCTCGCGCACCTTCGCGACCGACGCGTCGATGTCGTCGGTGTCGAAGTAGACGATCACGCCGCTGCCCGGCTTGTCCGAGGGCATCACGGCGCCGCCCTGGCCCTCGCCCGCCTGGAACATGCGGTTGTCGAAGCCCTCCATCACGCTGCCGCCGATCTGCCAGGGGAAGAGGCCGCTCCAGAAGCCGGCCGCGCGGTCGGCGTCGGCGGAAGGAAGCTCGAAGTGGACGATGGTGCCGGGCATGATTTCGCTCCTCTGCGACGAAGGTGTGTGCGTGATCCGAGTGTTCGTACTCTACGACGAGGAGCCCGACGCGCAGGGCTACGCGCAGCATGTCGAGCTCTGCCGGCGAGTGCCGGGGGCGACGTTCCGCCACGGCAAGGTGTTCGGCAGCCCGATGGGCGAGCCGCCGCACCGCTACTACGCCGAGTGGGAGTTCGCGGACATGGACGCGTTTCGCTCGGCGACGGCCAGCGAGGAGTTCCTCGCCACCGGCCGCGACGCGCGCGACCGCAGGCTGCCGCGCCCGACCGTCGAGTTTCTCTCGCTCGAGTAGCCGTCAGCCGAACTCGGGTGGGCGCTTCTCGCGCACCGCGGCGACGCCCTCGCGGACGTCCGGCCCGGTCATGTCGAGGAACTCGAGCGCGAGCGACGCGTCGAACGCCGGCCCGGCCGCCCGCAGCCAGTTGTTCAGCGCGAGCTTCGTGTGCCGGATCGCGGGCTGCGACGCCGCGGCGAGCCGGTTCGCGATCGCGAGCGCCCGCTCCTCGAGCTCGTCCTCCGGCACGCACAGCGAGACGAGGCCGATGCGCTCCGCCTCGGCGCCGTCGAGCGGCTCGCAGAGGAGCAGGTGGTACTTCGCCTTCGCGAGCCCGCAGAGCAGCGGCCAGACGATCACCGCGTGGTCACCCGCGGCCACGCCGAGCTTCGTGTGCCCGTCGAGGATGCGCGCCGCGGGCGTCGCGAGCGACACGTCCGCGAGCAGCCCGATCGCGAGCCCCGCGCCGACGGCCGGCCCGGTCATCGCCGACACGATCGGCTTCGGGCAGTCGAGCACGTTGTAGACGAGGTCGCGCGCCTCGTGGAAGACGCGCAGCCGCGTCGCGAAGTCGCCGGCGATGTCGAGGACGAGGTCGAGGTCGCCGCCGGCGCTGAACGCACCGTCGGCACCGCGCACGACGACGCTCCGCGTCTCGTCGTCGTCGGCGATCGCCGGCCAGAGCGCCGCGAGCTCGCGATGGGCGTCGCCCGAGACGGCGTTCAGCCGGCCCTGAGCGCGCAGCGTCAGGCGCAGGACGTGCTCGGCCGGCCGGTCGAGCTCCAGGCTCGGAAACGCCTCGTAGCCGTGCATCCGCGTGACAATAGAGCGTCCGCCTGTCGGGCTAGGGTCGGCGCATGGCCGACGTCGAGGTCAGCCGCGAGGACGCGGTGCTCACCGTCACGCTCAACCGGCCCGAGGTCCTCAACGCCCTCAACGCCTCGGTGCACGCCGGGCTGCGCGCCGCGCTCGCGCAGGCGGAGGACCCGGCCGTGCGCGCGGTCGTGATCACCGGCGCCGGCCGCGGGTTCTGCGTCGGCCAGGACCTGCAGGAGTTCCGCAGCGGCGCCGGCGACGTCGCCGACAACCTGCGCTCGAACTACCACGCGAACGTGCTCGCGATCCGCGCGCTCGAGAAGCCCGTCGTCGCGGCGGTGAACGGCCCCGCCGCGGGCGCGGGGATGTCCCTCGCGCTCGCCTGCGACGTGCGCATCGCCTCCGACGCGGCCAGCTTCGTGCCGGCGTTCATCGGCATCGGGCTCGTTCCCGACTCCGGCGGCACCTGGTTCGCGCGCCGGCTGCTCGGCACCGCCCGCGCGTTCGAGTGGCTGACGACCGGCCGGCGCCTGGGAGCCGAGGAGGCGCGCGAGCTCGGGCTCGTCTCGGAGGTCGTGCCCGCAGCCGACTTCGCCGAGCGGATGCGCGAGGTCGGCCACTACTTCGCATCGCTGCCGACGCGCGCCGTGTGGCAGACGAAGCGGCTGCTCGACGCCGCGGAGACGTCGACGCTCGCCGAGCAGCTCGAGCACGAGGCCGAGACGCAGTCGGAGCTGACACGCACCCCCGACTTCGCCGAGGGCGTCGCCGCGTTCCTCGAGAAGCGCGAGGCCGCCTTCTCGGGCGCCGCCACGCCCGCGCATCCGATCAGCCTCCTCGTGCACGACGACCTGCGGCGCTGGCGGCTCACGGTCGCACTGCGCTTCCTGCTCGCGCTCCCCCACTGGGCCGTCGTCTCGCTGTGGGGCTTCGTCGCCGTCCCGGTCGCCGTCGCCGCCTGGGTGACGACGCTCGTGCGCGGCGCGACGCCGCCGGGCCTGCACGCATGGCTCGGCCGCTACCTGCGGTACTCGACGCACGTGAACGCGTACGTGTACCTCGTCGCCGATCCGTTCCCGCGCTTCCGCGGCTGGTTCGGCACGTATCCCGTCGACGTGGCGATCGCGCCACCCGCGCCGCAGCCCCGCTGGGCGACGCTGCTCCGGATCGTCCTCGCGATTCCCGCGGGCGTGCTCGCGTACGTCCTCGGCTCGGTCGCGGGCGTGCTCGCGCTCGCGGGCTGGTTCGTGGCCGTCGCGCTCGGGCGGATGCCGCGGGGGCTGCGCGACCTGCTCGCGTACATCCTCCGCTACCAGGCGCAGACGACCGGCTACGTCCTGCTCCTGACGAGCCGCTACCCGGCGCTCGCCGCGTAAGCGGTTACGACGGCGCCGGGGGCAGCGCGGCGAGGATCTCGGGCAGCTCGGGGAAGCGCTTCTCGCGCTGCTTCGAGAAGACGAGGTCGCCGTCCGCGAAGACGTCGAACTGGCTCTTCTCGCCCTCGGTCATCTCGGCGACGTGACCGGTTCCGTTCAGCGCGGCCACGAGACTCGCGGCCCGTTCGTCGTAGCCGCTTCAGACGGGGCAGTAGAGGATGCGCAGCTGTGCCACGCCCTGAATCTAGCCCTCGCGCACCACGTCGAGGAGCGCTTCGGCCAGGGACGCGATCGTCTGCAGCGCGCTCAGGCCGATCAGGCGCTCGTGCTGGGGCTCGAGCGGCAGGCGGTCGAGCAGGCGGTGGAGGTCGCGCGCGTGCGCGACGTCGAGGCGCGCGTGGAGCAGGAGCTGCCTGAAGCCGTCGCGAGGGAGGCCCGTCCGTTCGATCAGCGTCTCGACCGTCGGGCCGTGCGGGTGGTAGGCCTCGAGCTCGAGGAAGCCGAGGAGCGCGACCGGGTGCTCGCGCTCGATCCAGTCGCGCTGCGCGCGGACGAGCGCGGCGATCTGCGGCGCGGGCGGCTCTTCGCGGAGCCGCCGCACGTCCACGCCGAGCGCCTCGAGATCGTCGAGGAGCGCGCCGCCGGGCTCGTCGCCGTGCGCCTCCTCGGCGACATGGCGCTCGAGGTACGCGGCGAGGCCGCGTGCGACGGGATCGCGCGCGGCGGCGTCTCGGGCGCGTGCGAGTGCCGCTTCCATCAGCGGCACGGCCGCGTGGGCGATCCCGTAGACCGTCGCCAGGTAGCGAGGGACGAGGGCGCGCGCCCGCGGGTGCTCGAGCAGGATCCGGCCCGGGAGCGCGAGCGCCGGCGCCGCGAGCTCGACCGTCAGCCGGAGCCGCGCGCTCGGCGTGCTCGGATCAGAGCGGGACGAAGTACTCGCGGTAGGGGCCGACCTCGGGAGGCGTCGCCAGCTCGGCCTTGTCGAGACGCTCCTTCAGCTTCACGAGGACCTCGATCTCCGCGTCGCTGAGGCTCTCGATCACCTCCTCGTAGGCCTGCGGGAGCGGATACTTGATCGCGAAGCCCTTCCGTCTCAGCGCCGCGACCCTCGATGGGATCTTCGCCATGTGCGCCCTCCCCTACGTTGCCCGTGCGGGCGATCGTAACAGCGTCCCCTCCATCGCACGGGCCGCCGCCGAGGCCGCGACGACGTTGCCCTTCCGCTCGTACAGCTCGAGGGCGCGTCGGAGCTTCTCGCGCGCCTCGTCCGCGCGGCCGCGAAGCGCGTGCACCTCCGCCGCGTCCCGCAGCGCGTTCGCGTGGAAGTTCAGCATGTCCGTGTCCTCGGCGAGCGACACCGCCTCGCCGGCGAGCCGCTCGGCCTCCGCGTGCTCGCCGCGCCGGGCGAGGATGCGCGCACGGGCCTGTCGCCAGAGCATCTGGCCGGCGGCGTCGTCCTCCGGCGTCAGCGCCTCCGCGTCGCGCGTGCACGCCTCGGCCTCGTCGAGCCGCTCGAGCGCGCAGAGTGAGGCCGCGAGCTGGCTGAGCGCCGTCCCCCGGTAGCCCGCCTCGCCCAGGGACTCGAGCAGCTCGCAGCTCCGCCGCGCGGCCTCCTCCGCTGCGGCGGCGTCGCCCGCGAGCATCTCGATCTCGCATCTCGCCATCCCGCCGGACGTCAGCCACAGCTGCTGCCCGAAGTCGAGCGCCGCCGCGTCCGCCGCGCCCGCGAGTGCCCGGGCCCGGTCGACGTTGCCGCGCATCGCCTCGAGCATCGCCTGCTGCATCAGGGCGAGCGGATGGCGGGACTCCTGCTCCTCGTACCAGCGCAGCGCCTGCTCGACCGGCGTCGGGCCGTAGAACATCGCGGTGCCGAGCCAGGTGGGAAGCTCGCCCTCCCAGCGAACGGCCCCCGCGGCGCGCGCGTGCGCGAGCGCCTGCCGGACGGCGTCCAGCATCGCGGCGAACCGGCAGCGGATGAGTTGCGCCCACGCCGTCGCGATCCACGCTTCCGCGAGCGCGAGCTCGTCGCCCGCGCGGGCGAAGACGGGCTTCGCCGACTCGGCGAGGGAGAGCAGCATCGCGCTCGGCTCGCCGGCGTCGGCCGCGGCGTCCTGGTCGGTCGCGGGCGCCTGCGAGGAGATCCTCGCCAGCAGCAGCCGGGCGCGAAGCTCGCCCACTACGTCTCCGGCCGCGGCTGCACCCGCGGCGGTCTCGCGCGCCGTCCGCACGGCCGCGGCCAGGTCGCCGGAGAGGAAGAGCGCCTCGCTGAGGTCGAGCCTGCGCCCGGCGGCCGGCTCGTCGCGCGGCAGCAGCACGATCGCGCGCTCGAGGAGGTTGCGCGCGGCGTGGACGTCGTTCCGGCCCAGCGCGCGGGAGCCCGCCGACGCGAGCAGCCGGCCGCTTCGCCGTGCGAGCTCCTCCGTGTGCTCGTCGGCGACCCCGACCGCCAGGCGGCACGCGTGCGCCCGCTCGAGGTGGTAGCCGCGCAGCTCCTCGAGCTCCGCCGCCCGCTCGTTGCGCTCCAGCCAGGACGCGAAGCGCTCGTGCAGATCCGCCCGCAGCTCCTTCGCCATGCCGTCGTACGCGGTCTCGCGGACGAGCGCGTGCTGGAAGCCGAAGCGGTCCTCTCCCGCGGAGGGCGACGGATCGGGGCGAACGAGCCCCTTGCGCACGAGCGAGAAGAGCTGTGGCACGACGAGCGCGCGCCGCTCCTCGGGGAACAGCGCGCCGACCGCCGCCACGCCGAACTCGCGGCCGACGACGGACGCGTGCTCGATCACCTCGCGCTCGTCTGCGGCCAGCCGGTCGAGGCGCTCGGCGAGGAGGGCGTGGATCGACGGCGGCACCGCGACCTCGCCGGCGTCGGAGAGCATCGCGCTCATCTGTTCGACGAACAGCGGGTTGCCCTCGGCGGCGGCGAGGACGCGCCCGACCGTCTCGGGCGGGAGCTCGGGGTCGCCCGACGAGCTGCGCAGCAGCGACTCGGCCGCCGCGTCCGGGAGCGGCTCGAGCGAGAGGACGTCCCAGCCCGCGCGCGGCGTGAGCCACTGGGGCCGCTGCTCCGCGATCTCGGGACGCGCGAGGGCGACGACGAGGATCGGCGCGTCGCGGCTCCAGGCGGCCACGTACTCGACGAGGTCGAGGATCGCCGGCTCCGCCCAGTGCAGGTCCTCGAGGCAGGCGACGAGCGGGCGCCGGTGCGCGACGGTCTCGAGCGTCCGGCGCACGGCCCAGAACGTCTCGTCGAGCGAGCGCGCCTCCGCGCCGCCCGTCACGCCGCGCAGCACGGCGAGGATCGTGTCGCGCGCGTCGTCGTCGGCGAGCGCGTCGCGGAGCGACAGCTCGCCGCCGAGGCCACGGAGCAGCTCTGCGAGCGGCCAGAAGGTGATGCCCTCGCCGTACGACGGGCAGCGTCCGACCGCGACGGTCGCACGCTCGCCGAGGGAGCGGAAGAGCTCGCCGGCGAGCCGCGACTTGCCGATGCCGGCCGGACCGACGACGGCGACGAGGCGGCAGCAGCTCTCGTCGACGGCACGCTCGAACGACTCCCTGAGCAGGGCGAGCTCCTCGTCGCGTCCGACCATCGGCGCGTCGAGGCGGCGCGCGACTGCGGGCGCGCCCGCGCGGACGGCCTCGAGCCGGCGCGCGCCGATCGTCTCGCGCCGGCCCTTGGCGGGCACCTGTGCGACCGGCCCGGCATCCACCGCGTGGCGGACCAGCGGGTACGTGCTCTCGCCGATCAGGATCTCGCCGGCGCCGGCGGCCTGCTCGAGCCGCTTCGCGACGATCACCGGCTCACCGGCGACGAACGCGTGGCCCGCCCGCGGGTCGCCCGCCAGCACCTCGCCGGTGTTGATCCCGATCCGGGCCTGCAGTCGGACGCCGAGCGAGCCGGCGAGCTCGTCGTCCAGCGCGCGCAGCTCGCGGCCCATCTCGTCGGCGGCGCGGACGGCACGGAGCGCGTCGTCCTCGTGCGCCGCCGGCACGCCGAAGACCGCCATCACCTCGTCGCCGACGAACTTCTCGACGACGCCTCCGTGGCGCTCGACGATCGCGCGCATCCGCTCGAAGTAGAGAGCCTGCACGCGGCGGAACGCCTCCGGGTCGCGATCCGCGAGCCCCGTCGAGTGGACGAGGTCGCAGACGAGGATCGTCACGGTCTTCCGCTGCTCGCGCCGCGGCGGCGTCGACATGCGCCAACCGTACGCCCACGGCGGCGGCATGCCAACGAGGGAGAGTCGGGTTAGATGGTCTTGAACTGCTCGAAGGGCTGGCGGCAGCTCTCGCACCAGCGGATCGAGCGGCACGGCGTGGGACCGAAGATGTTCTCGAGCCGTGTCTCGGTCGAGCCGCAGTACGGGCAGCGGAAGGCCTTCGACTGAAGCTGCACCAGCGTCGTCGCGCCCGCCGCTCGCGGCGGCGGCGGCGCGAAGCCCGCCGCGCGCAGCTTCTCCCGCCCCTCGGGCGAGATGCGGTCCGTCGACCACGCGTCGTCGACGACGACGCGGACCTCGGGATCGCCGCCGAGCTCCTCGACCTTCGTCTCGAGCTGGCGGCGCATCGCCTCGAGCGCCGGGCAGCCGAGGAACGTCGGCGTCAGATCCACGCGGACCCGGTCGCCTTCGACCGCGACGTCGCGGATCACCCCGAGGTCCACGAGCGAGATCACCGGGATCTCCGGGTCGGGGATCTCGGCGAGTGCATCCCAGACCTGCTCGGCCGTCACCACCGGCTCACCACTGCGCGCCCGGCACCGAGCGCCGCACCTCGGTCATCTGCTCCCACAGCTCCGCCAGCTCCGGTGCGTGCGAGCCGCGCTCGCGGGCGTCGACCTGCTCGAGCCCCACCCGGCGCGCGAGCGCGGGCCGCAGATCCGGCTCGACGACGCCGAGCGCAAACGGCCACAGCTCCTCGACCGCCGAGCGGAAGCGCGGCTCGTCGCGCAGGCGCGCCGCCCAGAGCTCGGCGTGCAGCCGGTGGTAGACCTCCTCGCGGTCGATCTTCGCGGCGACGCCCGCGAGCTCCGCGTCGTCGGCGTGCTTTAACGCCTCGATCCGCAGACGGTCGGCCTCCTCGTAGAGGTAGCGGCGCGCGATCGTGTGCGCCCAGTCGAGCAGGTGCAGCTCCACGAGCGGCGCGCACCGGTACTCGCCGGGCTCGCGGTCGAACGCCAGCGCGTCCGCTTCGGAGTCGAGCTCGGCGGCCGCGAGCTCGTAGAGGGCGCGCGCGTGGCCGATCTCGTTCTGCGCGATCGACGAGAAGGCGACGTCCTCCTCGAGCGTCGGCGCGATCCCGGTCCACTCCGAGTCGCGCCAGCCGACGACGAGCTCGTCGTCGGCCAGCTCAAGCAGTCGCAGTGCCCGCTCGGTCACGCGCCTCCTTCAGTCGACTCTTGATCGAGTAGCCGTCGACTCGGCGGTACTTCAGGTCGAACTCGTCCGCCCACTCGCTCACCTCGTGGATCGCGTCGCGCGGCACGAGCCAGAGCGCGGCTGACTCGCCGCGCCGGCCGTACTGCTCGCGTGCCCACGTGTCGGCGAACGCGGCGTCGGGCGCGACGATCGAGCCGGCGTGCTGGAACGCCTGGCCCTTCCGCTCCTGGCGGAAGACCTCGAAGACCGTCACGCCGCGAGGACCGCGTCGCGCACCCACCGCTCCTGCTCGAGGAAGCGGCGGCGGAAGTCGAGCCGCTCCTGCGAGCGGGGGCCGTGGCCGGTGACGACGCTGCGCAGCTCGTCCCAGTCCGGCTCCGTGTACTCCCACGTGCCGTCGTCGCGCCGGCGCAGGTTCGGGTCGGGGATCTCGAGCCCGAGCTCGCGGATCTGCGGCACGTAGCCCTCGAGGAACTGCTGCCGCGCCTCCTCGTTCCCCTGCGACTTGATGCGCCACACGTACATCGGGTCCTCGTCACGCGGAATCGGGTTGCCGTGGAACTGCATCAGCGGCGGCCACCAGCGGATCAACGCTTCCTGCACGAGCTCGCGCTGCGCGTCGGTCCCGGTCATCATCGCGAGCACCACGTCGCGTCCGTGGAGGATGTGGAACGACTCCTCCCAGCAGATCTTCTTCATGATCCGCGCGTACGGCGCGTACGAGCACTTGAGCAGCGCCTTCTGGGAGATGATCGCCGCCGCGTCGACGAGCCAGGCGATCACGCCGACGTCGCCCCACGTTCGGGTCGGGTAGTGGAAGACGTTGTGGAACTTGGACGTGCCGGAGACGAGGTCGGCGAGGCAGCGCTCGCGCGGCTTGCCGAGGTCCTCGACGACACGGTAGATGAGCTGCGCGTGCCCGACCTCGTCCTGCACCTTCGCGGTGAGCGCGAGCTTCCGCTGCAGCGTCGGCGCCTTCAGGATCCATTCGCGCTCCGGCAGCACGCCCATCAGCTCGCTGTTGCCGTGCATCTCGACGAACTTGACGAGCTTCTGCCGGTACTCGTCCGGCATCCAGTCGCCCGCCTCGACCTGCCCGCCGCCCTGCACGTATGCCAGGAACTCCTCGCCGCGCGAATCCATCCGAGCACCTCCCTACCGACCGTTCGTTAGGCTCATTCTAGATGTCCGCGAAGCGCGAGGAGCTGACCCGGATCGCCGCCCGCCTCTTCGCGGAGCGCGGCTACCAGGGCACGTCGCTCGCCGATCTCGCCGAGGCGCTCGGCGTCCAGAAGCCGTCGCTCTACCACCACATCGCCTCCAAGGAGGACCTGCTCTGGGACGTCGCCCGCGACGGCTCGGCGGCCTTTCGGGCCGCCCTGGACGCGGTTCCCGCCGACGCGCCGGCGCCGGAGCGGATCCGGCTCGCGCTGCGCGCGCACCTGGCGGTGGTCGCCGGGCAGCTCGACGTCGCGACGGTGTTCGTGCGCGAGTGGCGGTTCCTCTCGGGGGAGCGGCGCGAGGCGTTCGTCGCCGAGCGCCGCCGCTACGAGGAGCGGCTGCGCGAGCTCTTCCGCGACGGCGTCGAGAGCGGCGAGCTGCGCACCGACCTCGACGTCGCCACCGCCGCGCTGCTCCTCCTCTCGGCCGCGAACTGGGCGTACACCTGGCTGCGCCCCGGCGCCGACACGGACGAGCTCGCCGACCGGCTCTACGCCGTCCTGCTCGACGGCATGCGCGGCTACGCGACGCCGTGAACCCGCGTCCTTGGTTCGTCTTCGACGAACCAAGGACGGGAGTTGGACTCGACGACACGGGCCAGCGTTCCCACACCGCGTTCGTCAGTTCGGCGAAGGGCGCGGACGGCTCGGGGTGCAGCCACGTCGTTCCGTCCTCGAACCGCTCCACGCGATCGAGTTGGAAGTCGAACGCGGCGAAGGGCGCGAGAACGTCGGCGATCGCGCTCTCGTCCACCGCCGCCGGATCGAGGAACCAGGCGATGACCGTGACGTGTGCGCCGACGCCCGCCGGCGCATCGACGACGTGGGCATCCGCTTCCGGGACGGGCACGATGAGGGCTGTCCGGCCTGGCAGGCTTGCAGCGTGAGGCGGGCGGTCCTGATCGTCAACCCCTACTCGACGCACGTGACGGGGGAGCGGGTCGCGGCGGTCGAGCGGGCGCTCCGCGAGCGGGTGGACCTGCGAACCGTGTCCACCGAGCGCGCGGGGCACGCGACCGAGCTCGCGGCGGAGGCCGCGACGGCCGCCGACGCGATCCTCGTCTTCTCGGGCGACGGCACGTACAACGAGGCGCTGAACGGCGCCGACGGCGCCGTGCCGTTCGGCTTCCTGCCCGGCGGCGGCACGAGCGTCCTGCCGCGCGCGCTCGGGCTGCCCCGCGACCCGGTCGACGCGGCGCGCGCGATCGGAGCGGCGCTCGCCGACGGCCGCACGCGTCGCATCGGCCTCGGCGTGGTCAACGGACGGCGCTTCTGCTTCTCGGCGGGGATCGGCTTCGACGCCGAGGCGGTCCGCCGCCTGAACGAGCTCGGACGCGATCCGGGCGGCGCGCGGCCCGGCGATGCAGCCTTCGCGAAGATGTTCGCGCGCATGGTCGTCGAGCGCCGCGCGCGCTTCGATCCGCAGCTCGAGATCGCCGGGGCCGGCCGCGCCGCGTTCCTCTTGGTCGCGAACTGTGACCCGTACTCGTTCGCCGGGCCGCTGCCGCTCCACGTCGCGCCCGGCGCGCGGTTCGAGCTCGGGCTCGACGCGGTCGCGCCCGTCAGCGTGCGGCCGCGCGACGTGCCGCGGCTGCTCGCCTACCTGCTGCGCGGCCGCGGGAAGCTCGACGCGCGCCGCGTGCTGACGGTGCACGACGTCGACCGGCTCGAGGTTCGCTGCGACCGCCCGCTGCCGCTGCAGGCGGACGGCGAGGACCTCGGCGACGTCGAGACCGCGGTCTTCGAGGCCGAGCGCGACGCTGTCTCGGTGCTCGTGTAGCGCCGCTCCCGGGTACCCTGCGCGCCGCGATGGCGCAGGTGATGCCCGAGCTCCGCTCGGTTCTGGACGGGGACACGGTGCCGTCGGGGCTCGCGGAGGGCGACCTCCTCGAGCTGTACCGGCGGCTCGTCTTGCTGCGCACCTACGACGAGCGCTCGGTCGTCTACCACCGGCAGGGGCGCATCGGTACGTACGCGATCTTCTGGAACCACGAGGCGATCCAGGTGGGCGCGACCTACCCGCTGCGCGGCGAGGACTGGATCTTCCCCTCGTACCGCGAGTCGGCGATCGGGCTCGTGCGCGGCATGCCGGTCGGGACGGTGCTGCAGTGGTGGCGTGGGCATCCATCGGGCTGGTGGAACCCGGCCGACTGGAACGTCGCCTCGATCTGCGTTCCCATCGGCACGCACGTGCCGCACGCGGCCGGCCTCGCGTGGGGGAAGAAGCTCCGCGGCGAGGCCGCGGTGGCGATGGCGTTCTTCGGCGACGGCGCCACGAGCGAGGGCGCGTTCCACGAGGGCGTGAACCTCGCCGCGGTGACGGGCGCGCCCGCGGTGTTCGTCTGCAACAACAACCACTGGGCGATCTCGACGCCGCTCGAGGCGCAGACGCGTGCCGACAGCCTCGCCGACAAGGCGGTCGGCTACGGCATCCCCGGCGTCCGCGTCGACGGGCTCGACGTGCTCGCGGTGTACGACGCCGCGCGCGAGGCGGTCGAGCGCGCGCGCGCCGGCGACGGGCCGACGCTCATCGAGGCAGTCCACTACCGCGCCGCGCCCCACGCGACCGCCGACGACCCGAGCGCGTACATCGACCAGGCGCGCGTCGCGGAAGCGCGTGCGCGCGAGTGCGTCGGACGGTACGAGCGCTTTCTGGAGCGGCAGGGCCTGCTGAGCGAGGAGCTCGTCGAGTCGACGCGCCGCGAGGCCGAGGACGCGATGCGCGCGGGAATCGCCGCCGCGGAGGCCGAGCCGCCGCCCGACCCGTCGCTCCTCTTCGAGCACGCGTACGCCGACCCGCCCCCGAACCTTCGCCGTGGTTGAGTGCTCCGAACCACAAGCACCCTTGACTGATCTGCCGGCTGCAAACCGTCGCATCCCGGCGTCCTCGGTCGCGCCGATAGTCTCGACTATCGGCGCTCCCTGCGTCCTTGGGCTGCTCGGTTTTCGCTCGGCAGATCAGGAAGGTGCTCATGGCCCGAAGCACTGAGCTGACGCTCGTCGAGGCGGTCAACGACGCGCTCCACACGGAGCTCGCCCGCGACGAGAATGTGATGGTGCTCGGCGAGGACGTCGGCCGCGCCGGCGGCGTCTTTCGCGCCACCGCCGGCCTGCGCGACCGGTTCGGCCCCGACCGCTGCGTCGACACGCCGCTCGCCGAGGCGGGGCTGCTCGGCGGCGCCGTCGGCCTGTGCCTCGCCGGCTGGCGGCCGGTGTGCGAGATGCAGTACGACGCGTTCTCGTACCCGTGCCTCGACCAGCTCATCACGCACGTCGGCCGCTACCGGTGGCGCTCGGGGGGCAAGCTCGAGTTCCCGATCACGATCCGCATGCCGTACGGCGGCGGCGTCCGCGCGCCCGAGCTCCACGACGACTCGCCCGAGGCCTACTACGTGCACACGCCGGGGATCAAGGTCGCGATCCCGTCGACCCCGGCCGACGCGAAGGGATTGCTCGCCGCGGCGATCCGCGACCCCGATCCCGTCGTCGTCTTCGAGCCGAAGCTCGTCTACCGCACCGCACGCGGCGAGGTGCCGGAGGGCGAGCACGTCGTGCCGCTCGGCAGCGCGCGTGTTGCGCGCGCGGGCGACGACGTGACGCTGCTCGCCTACGGCGCGATGGTGCCGGTGTGCGAGCGGGCCGCCGAGGAACTGGCGGACGACGCGTCGTGCGAGGTGGTCGACATTCGCTCGCTGCGCCCGCTCGACGAGGAGACGATCCTCGGCTCGGTCGCGAAGACGGGCCGCGTCGTGATCGTGCACGAGGCGCCGCGTACCGCCGGCTTCGGCGCCGAGCTGGCGGCGCTGATCGCCGAGCGCGCCATCTTCGACCTGCAGGGGCCGGTGCTGCGCGTCACCGGCTACGACGTGCCCTACCCCTACTGGACGCTCGAGGACGCGTACGTGCCGTCGGTCGAGCGGGTCGCGGCGGCGGTGCGGTCGCTCCTGTGAGCTACGAGTTCAAGCTGCCGGACCTCGGCGAGGGTCTGACGGAGGGCGAGGTCGCGCGCTGGCTCGTCGCCGAGGGCGACGACGTGGCCGAGGACGCGCCGCTCGTCGAGATCCAGACCGACAAGACGACCGTCGAGATCCCGTCGCCGGCCGCCGGCCAGGTCACCCGCATCCTCGTCGGCGAGGGCGAGGTGGTCCCGGTGGGGACCGTCCTCGTCGTGATCGGCGGAGAGCCCGAACCTGGTTCGGCTCCGGAGGAGCCGAACCAGGTTCGCGAGTCTCGGGTCCAGGCCACTCCGCTCGTGCGCCGCCTCGCGCAGGAGCTCGGCGTCGACCTCGCCGCCCTCGCCGGCAGCGGCCCGAACGGCCGCGTCACGGAAGCCGACGTGCGGAAGGCGGCGGGCGGCGCCGGGAGCGACGGCCGGCGCGAGCCGGTCCGCGGCGTCCGCAGGCGGATCGTCGAGCACCTGACGCGGGCGCACCGCGAGATCCCGGCGGTCACCTTCGTCGAGGAGTGCGACTTCTCGAACGTCGACCTGAAGCTGCTGCTGCCGACGGTGCTGCACGCGACGGCGCTGTCGCTGACGGAGTTCCCCGAGCTGAACGCGCGCCTCGAAGGCGACGAGATCGGCTACCTCGAGCGGTACGACCTCGGGATCGCGGTGCAGACGCCGGAGGGGCTCGTCGTGCCGGTCGTCCGGGCCTGCGACGAGCGCACCGTCGACGAGCTGCGCGCCGACGTCGACGCGCTCGCGGAGAAGGCGCGCGCGGGGACGCTCGCGCCGGAGGAGCTGCGCGGCTCCACCTTCACCGTCACCAGCGCGGGCCGGCTCGGCGGCCTCCTCGTCACGCCGCTCGTCAACCACCCGGAGGTCGGCATCCTCGGCGTGCACCGCGTTGCGCAGCGGCCCGTCGTCCGCGACGGCGAGGTCGTCGTCCGTCCGGTCGGGAACGTGAGCGTCACCTTCGACCACCGCGTCGTCGACGGGGCGCGGGCCGCCGAGTTCGCGCTCGCGGTGATCGCGCGCCTGCAAGGCGGCTAGCTGTAGGACCCGAGCAGGTTGGTTCTGCTGATCGGGGGCTGGTGGCCGAGGGCTGAGTGTCGCCTGCAATGGTTGTAGTGCCAGAGCCAGCCGTCAAGGGCGGCGGTGCGTTCGCGGCTT